>QLAH01000018.1_pt1 | contig 249033 bp, 236 predicted proteins | sample 4693081 | NCBI WGS metagenome assembly QLAH01 (sample SAMN09425401, study PRJNA476045) | Lake water metagenome, whole genome shotgun sequencing project. | reverse complement strand
CTGTTACTGTTACACTTGCCGTACTGTCTGCACAGGGTGGTGTGCCTGTTATGGTGTAAGTATACGTACCTGCCGCATCTTGGCTTGGGTCGAAAACTCCCGTGCCACTGGCTAATGCCGGTGACCAGGTTCCGCCCGTTTCCGGTGAGTTGCCCAAAAGGGTGAATAAATCAAAACTTGTGTCGTTTTCACAAACTGTAGTATTTCCGTTAGTTCCTGCGTTGGGGATTGGATTGATGATAATTGTAACATTAGCAGATGCCGGAGGACATTCTGTTGAAGAAGTTACAGTATAAGTAAAAACATAAGGGCTTCCTGAAAGTGATAAAATTGACAAATCAAAAGTTCCTAAATTACCATTTATTGTTGGAAAAGGTCCAGTCCAAATTCCAGTATTAAAAGGTGCACCTCCCAAGTAATCAAATAAATTTATAAAATTGGATGTTAACAAATCATCCTCACAAAAAGATACAGAAGCATTGGAACCAGGATTATTTCTTGGCTGAATGGATACCAGCACTTCCAATCTCTCATCACTTTCACATGGTGGGTCAACAGATGTTGCATAATAAGTTTGACCATCAATTAAGGGTGTATTTAACTCCAAAGGTAATGCAGAGGTGCTTGTTAAATACCAATTATTATTTCCAGATGCTACTAAATCTGCAACAGTTGGTGGATTTGAAAAGTTCTCACAAAAAGTTTGAACTAAAGAACCTATTGGAACCGGTACAACTCCAATACTAACAAAAACAGACAATCGGGATGTTTGACATCCTGTATCAGGATTTGTTTGGTTAGCATAATAAATTGTATTGGGAATTAAAATTGTAGAAGGTGCCAATGGTAATCCACCAACAGGAACATTGTACCATTGAACATTATTTCCAACTGCTATTAAACTTGCAATGGTAGCTTGACTAGGAAAATCTACACATACTCCTTGGAAATTTTGTCCCGTTGGTGCACCATAAATTGTTACGACAACCCTAGTTCTTGTACCACAATTTCCACTACTACTATCTGCAAAATAATCTTCACCATTTACTAAACCAAGTCCGGGTGATAGAGGTGTAGTAGAAGAATCTGTTGCAAACCAAGCCACTCCACCACCATTGTTTATAGCTTGTAAACTCGCTATTGTGGGAGATTGAATGTCACAAAAAGACTGATTCAAATTTGTAACTGTCGGACATTGGGCAAGTGAAAAAGAATAAAAAAATAAAAACGATACATAAAAAAATACCATTTTCCATTTACCTTTATTCCGATTAGATTGAATTTTATTTTCTTTTGTTAAAAACATATATTGTCTAAACTTTTTAGTTTACAATTTTTTTATCCGAATCATTGTCGTATTGAAGGATGTAAGCACCTTTATTATAATATCCTCCGAACTGATTTTTATAGTATTGAAATGTGTAATTTAGCTGATTCGTTACTTCATCTTTTGCCAGCGTTTCTAAACTTTTGTTTTGATAAAGTCGAATTAATGCATCGAACGTAATATCAAAACCTTGAATTATTTGCGGAGTGGTAGCAATACCATAGTTTTGCTTACATTTATTTTCAAATGTATTTAAAGCAACTTGATTATCTCTTTTTGAATAGGAAGGATATATCATTTTCAAAGCTTTAAATCGCATTTCAGACAAACTTTCATTAATTACCAATTCTTTTGGCTTTAACAATGCCAATTGGATTTGATACTGTTGCATATCTTTTAACAAAGCGGTTGTAGTATTGAGAATCAATCCTGATTTTTCAGTATTTAACAGTACAAAATTAATTCTATTCAAGATTAGTTCTTTGTTGATTATTTCCTCTTCTAGAACACCTTTTGAGGATGATTTGATAAATCTGGCTTTAGGAAAATGACTTTCAATAAAATCGTGATTCAACGAACTTATTTCGTCACTTACAACAATTAGATTTCCGTTTTTAGCGGCTATATAATTTAAAATCATGATGGCTAAATCATTTTGAGAAGGAATACCCACATACGTTGACCCTACTTTAGTATTACCTTCTTCAATTTGATTCACAATTAACGGAACATTGCTTTTAAGTGCAAAATCACTTAATTTCTCGGTATTTATATGATTTGAAAAATAGAACAAAGCATCACTTTGTTGGAGATTTAATTTTTTTAAATTTGAGAAATCAATTCTAGCTTCTTTATCAATTCCTAATGTGATTAACTTATCGTCTAATAAAACTCCAATTTTTTTTAAAGAGTCAATGGCCATACTTGCACCCAAATAAAATTCCATTTCGTCTTTAAATGAAACACTTTGATTTGGTGATTTTAAAAATGTTTCGTAGCTTTCTTTTGAAAAAGGTACAAGCAGAGCAATTTCTTTCTTTTCAATTTTATTTAATGAACTCATCAACCCTTGAGCTACAATAGTTTTTTCTGTGACGGTACTTTTTTCAATTGAAGATGATTTACTTTCATTCATTTCAGCTTTTGTCACTGCGGGTATTGCTGAAATTACATTTGATGGTATTTTTATAATCGTTCCAGCTTTTACACCTTCATTCAAAATCGGATTAATTTCCAGCATTTTCTCTTGACTTACTCCTGCTAATTTTGAAAGTCCGAAAAGCGTTTGTTTAGGTTGAATTTCATAATCTACCCAATCAGTTATGCTTGTAGTATTTGTTTTTTCAACAACAAGTTCTGTTTTTGGCGTCGTTTTTTCTTCAATATCTTCTTGCTCTTCTTTAATTGACTTAACAGCTACTACTTCTTCTTTTGGTTCATCTTTTGCAGTTGAAATCACTTGTTTAACAGCAATATCTTCATTCTTGGTTATTACTTCCTTTTTGATTTCATTAGAAGCAATTTCTTGATTATTTATGGAAGGCAAAACAACTTCATGACCAGTTTGCAACATTCGAACAATGTGTGGATTCAAACGCTCTAGCTCTCCAATAGTTACTCCATATCTTTTTGATAATCCATATTTTGTTTCTCCTGCTAAAACAATATGCACATTCCCTTGAGTGATTTCACTTGTTCTTATTTTTTGCTTAGTTGGAATTTTTAAAATTTGACCACTTCTTAAAATACCCTGCAAATTGTTAACATCAATAAGCGTATTTACTGTTGTACCATATCGTTTAGACAAACCATACAATGTTTCACCAAGCTGAACTACATAAGAAACAAAATCAAAACTAACATTGGAATTTTCTGTTTGAATTGTTTTAGGCCTGCTATCTTTCCCTCCTTTCACAGTTAACAGATGACCCTCTTGAAGCATTCTCACAATTTGAGGGTTTTGTCTTTCTAATTCTTCAATACTTATTCCGTATCGCTTTGATAGTCCAAATTTGGTTTCACCTTGTTGAACACGATGTGTTATAATTTCGTTTTCGTTGTTTTTAGGATTAGAAATTTGTTCAGACTTATTCATAACAACCTTGGTCTGAGGAATTATTAAAACACTATTTTCTACAATTCCATTAACCAAATCAGGGTTGTTTTTGTAAAGATCATTAGGTGTTACTTTATATTTTTGAGCAATAGAAATTACTGTTTCATCTTTCTTAACAGTATGTTTTACAGCATTTTCTTGTGCCAATGCTGACCAACTAAACAATTGGAACACTCCAAGAAACAGCCAGTAGTATTTCTTCATAATTGAATTTGTAATCGGTAAATAAAAACTTACTTTTTAATCATTAAAAATACAAAAAAACCCCCAGAAGTTAAAGACTCCTGAAGGTTGTTATTAAGATTGTTATTAACAATTTTTTAATACACAAAAATGGCTCTTTCGCCCATAAATTCATTTACTTGCCCAGCCACTTCTTCAATGATTTCATCTTTGGTGTGATTTTGTATAACCCTGTCAATGAAATCTACCACAGTTTCCATATCTTCCTCAATTAATCCTCTGGTAGTGATTGCCGGTGTTCCTACACGGATTCCAGATGTAACAAAAGGTGATTTATCATCAAATGGAACCATATTTTTATTCACAGTAATTTCAGCTTTGACTAATGCATTTTCAGCTTCTTTACCGGTAATATTTTTGTTGCGTAAATCAATCAACATCATGTGATTATCTGTTCCGCCTGAGATAATATCATAACCCCTTTTCACAAAGGCTTCTGCCATCGCTTTTGCATTTTTTTGAACTTGAAGAGAATATCTAAAAAATTCGTCAGACAAAGCTTCACCAAAAGCTACTGCTTTAGCGGCAATAATATGCTCTAATGGACCTCCTTGATTACCGGGAAAAACAGCCGCATCTAATAACGATGACATCATTCTGATTTCTCCTTTTGGTGTTTTGATTCCGAAGGGATTTTCAAAATCTTTTCCCATTAAAATCATTCCACCCCTAGGTCCGCGTAATGTTTTGTGTGTTGTAGTAGTGATAATATGACAATGTGGTACAGGATCATTCAACAATCCTTTGGCAATTAAACCAGCAGGATGAGAAATATCAGCTAATAAAATAGCTCCAACACTATCCGCTATTTCTCTGAAACGTTTAAAATCCATATCACGAGAATAAGCAGAAGCTCCAGCAATGATCATTTTTGGTTGTTCTTGTAATGCAATTTCCTGAATTTTATCATAATTCAATCTTCCAGTTTCTTTCTCAACTCCATAAAAAACCGTATGATATAATCTACCTGAAAAATTCACCGGAGAACCATGCGTTAAATGTCCACCATGAGCTAAATCAAAACCTAATATCTTATCACCCGGTTTTAAACAGGCAAAAAATACAGCAGTATTTGCTTGTGAACCAGAATGTGGTTGCACATTTGCATACTCAGCTCCAAATAATGCTTTTGCTCGATCAATAGCTATCTGTTCAATTTGATCTACTACTTCACAACCACCATAGTAGCGTTTACCAGGATAACCTTCTGCATATTTATTAGTCAATACAGAACCCGCAGCTTCTAAAACTTGATCACTTACAAAGTTCTCAGAAGCAATAAGTTCTAATCCATGAATTTGTCTGTCTTGCTCATCAAGGATGAGTTCAAAAATTTGTTCGTCGCGTTGCATTTGATAATATTTCGTTAAATTGAGCTCAAAAATACGAATTATGTTTGTTAAATTAATAGTAAACTATATATTTGATTGATAATTTTTCAACACTATAAATTCAATTAATATGCCTGCAAATACAAATAATCCAAACCGAAAATCATGGCTTGAAGTCCCAAAAAATAGTGACTTCCCCATTCAAAATATACCATTTGGTGTTTTTTTAACCAAAGATGATATCATCACAATTGGAACTAGAATTGGGGATTATGCCATTGACTTAGGTGCAATGCAGCAATTAAATTACTTTGAAGGAATTGAATTGACCGATGATATGTTCATGCAAGATACCCTAAATGATTTTATTTCAGATGGAAAAAAAACATGGCGTTTAGTTCGAAACCGAATTGGAGATATTTTTGAAAGTGAAAATCCAAAACTAAGAGACAATAAAGAGCATCGTGATATCATTATTTTCAACATAAAAGATGTTGAAATGCAATTACCGGTATTGATTGGAGACTACACCGATTTTTATTCGAGTAGAGAACATGCCACCAACGTAGGAAAAATGTTTCGCGATCCTGAAAACGCATTGTTACCAAATTGGTTACACATTCCGGTTGGATATCATGGAAGAAGCTCTACTATTATACCTTCCGGTATTCCGGTACACCGACCTATGGGGCAAACTTTACCAATTGGTGAAACGCAACCTCTTTTTGGTCCATCTAGGTTAGTAGATTTTGAATTGGAAACTGCATTTATTACAACAGATGCCAATATAATGGGTGAAAATATTCCCATCTCTGAAGCGGAGGATTATATTTTTGGGATGGTTTTATTAAACGATTGGAGTGCTAGAGACATTCAAAAATGGGAATATGTTCCACTTGGTCCATTTTTAGCAAAAAACTTTGCCTGTTCTATTTCGCCCTGGATTGTGACAATGGATGCTTTAGAACCATTCAGAACAAAAGGTCCTAAACAAGAACCCGCTCCACTTCCCTACTTACAACAAAAAGGTAAACATACCTATGATATCAATTTAGAAGTTTACTTAACACCTAATAATGGAGAACCCAATTTAATAAGTAAATCTAATTTCAAGTATATGTACTGGTCTATGGCTCAACAATTGACACATCATACTTCAAACGGATGTAAGGTGAATTCGGGTGATATGATGGGATCTGGAACCATTTCTGGACCAACACCAGACAGTTTTGGTTCAATGCTTGAACTAACTTGGGGAGGAAAAAATCCGATTAAATTGTCCAACGGTTCCGAACGTAAATTTATTGAAGATTATGATACCGTAACTATGAAAGGGCATTGTCAAAACAGCCAAGTAAGAATTGGTTTTGGTGAAGTTTCTACTAAATTACTGCCCGCTTTTGTAAGATAAAAATTCTCCGGTTTTGACTGGAGTTTTTTTTATCCTCAGCTGATAGAGAAATAATAAAACTATTTTCTTTTTTCTATTCTTTATACTCTACTTTCAATTTTTACTCCTTTGATGGCAAAGTTCTAGCCCGGATTGAAGAGGAAAGCCTTTTGCAGGATTGTTGTATTTTTTCTTGCTAAAAAAGAGTGACCACAGGAAACTCCTTTTTTGGCTTAGAAAAAAACAACAAGACAAAAAAGCTTGGAACGAAAAGCCGGATTAGCTTCAAAAAATTTATATTTGTAAGAAATTAAATCTCATGAAAAAAATTACTTTTCTTTTATTTTTGTTTTTTAGTTTTTCTTGTGGTGTAAAAAGCACTATAAAAATGCTCAATTCAGGTGATTATGACAGGGCAATTGCATCGGCGACCAGTAGTTTACGAAACAATAAAAATGCAAAAGGAAAACAAGATTATGTGTATGTTTTAGAAGAGGCTTTTGCTAAGGCTAAAGAACGAGATTTACGAAATGTTGAAGCTTGGTCAAAAGAAAACAATCCGGCAAATTTAGAAAAAATCTACAACACTTATCTTTCGCTTCACAACAGACAAGAATTGATTCGTCCGCTGCTTCCATTAAAACTTTTAAAAGAGGGTCGGGATGCCATTTTTCCCATGGATAATTATACAACTGAAATTTCAAACAGCAAAAATGCTTTATCAAATTATTTATATAATATTTCCAAAAATAACTTAAAGACGGCCAATAAACTTCAAGCCAGAGAGATTGTAGATGACTTAGTCTATTTGAATCAAATTAATCCAGGCTTTAAAGATGTAAACAATTTGATAGAAGAAGCCAGTTTTAAAGGTACTGATTTTGTTCATGTTTATACAAAAAATGAAACCAATATCATGATTCCTAATCGCTTACAAAATGATTTATTGGATTTTAGCACGTATGGTTTAAATGATAAATGGACGGTTTATCATAGCAATAGACAACAAGGCATTACCTATGATTTTGGTATTATTTTAAACTTTAGAGAAATCAATATTTCACCTGAACAAATCAGAGAAAAACAAGTCATTCAAGAAAAACAAATTAAAGACGGAGTAAAAAACTTGGTAGATGCTAATGGTAACATTGTACGTGATAGTTTAGGAAATCCCATAAAAGTAGATCGATTTATAACGGTAAATGGAACAGCTTATGAATTTACACAATTTAAAGCGTGTCAAGTGACGGCAAAAGTAGATTATATTGACTTCAATAATAATCAACTTATTAATTCATTTCCTTTGGCGAGTGAGTTCATTTTTGAACATATTTATGCAACTTTCAGAGGAGATCGTCGTGCTTTTGATGAACAATATATCACTTATTTTGGCAGAAGAGGTGTTCCGTTTCCTAGCAATGAACAAATGGTTTTTGATACCGGTGAAGATTTAAAAGCGAAATTGAAGGATATTATTAGTAGGAATAGGATTAGAAGATAAGTTTCAGTCGCAGTTTCCAGTCTCAGTCTCAGTCACAGTCGCAGTTATTGTGACTAAACAATAAAGTTTTGGAGTACTAATAATTGTAAAATTCTTAATAGTAAGTTGATGGAATAATCTTATGACAACTAAATCCTGAAAACTGCGACTGAGACTGTAAACTACTTTACTAATCTCTTCAAACTCTCAACTTCTATCCCATCATGTGATTCTTGATAAATACATTTTCCATCTTTAATTAAAAGGATTTGTGGCGATTGATGCATCACTTCAAATCGATTGGCTATTTCGTTTGAAATATTTCTATATTCTATTAAGTCGAGAAAATAAGCTTGTAACTCTTCTTCTGAAAAATCATATTCGTTTTCAAAATTTTTCAATGCAAACCGGCTTATACTACATCGGGTGCTGTGTTTAAAAATCAAAACCGGTTGTTGATGTGATAATTCGATGATTTCGTTTAATTGACCTAAATCAGTTAATATCTTCCATCCCACTTTAGATGGTTTTTCATTTTCTGAACTTCCGAATACGTTAGTAAAAAAACTCATTTTTGTCCTATTTTAAGACATTTTGACTTGATATTGAATAAATTTTATTCAAAAATCAGTCATTTTGTCTTCTTTTTTGAAATGGAATACATATTGACATTAGTAAAACAAAGATATTAAAAATCAATTTAGAAATCATTCGATAAAAAATATAAAAAAGTTATGAATCTAAAAAATTTAACCATTAAATCGCAAGAAGCTTTGCAGCAAGCTCAGCAAATTGCACAGGGCTATGGTCAGCAACAACTTGAAAACGAACATCTTCTCAAAGGAATTTTGGAAGTAGATGAAAATGTAGCTCCATTTATTTTGAAAAAAATGAATGTGAATGTAAACTTATTTTCTCAGATTTTAGATAGCACAATTCAAAGTTTTCCAAAAGTTTCAGGTGGCGAGTTGATGCTTTCTCGTGAAATAGGAACTACTTTAAACGAAGCTACCATCATTTCTAAAAAAATGAATGATGAATATGTTTCGATTGAACATTTACTCTTAGCCATTTTCAAATCGAAAAGTAAAGTCGCCCAGATTTTAAAAGACCAAGGTGTAACCGAAAAAGGTTTAGAAGCCGCCATTTCAGAATTACGAAAAGGCGAACGAGTTACTTCTGCTTCTGCCGAAGAAACCTACAATGCATTGAATAAATACGCCAAAAACCTCAACGAATTAGCCAAAAACGGTAAACTCGATCCCGTCATTGGTCGTGACGAAGAAATCCGAAGAGTGCTACAAATTCTCTCACGACGAACGAAAAACAACCCCATGTTGGTTGGTGAACCAGGTGTTGGTAAAACTGCCATTGCTGAAGGTTTAGCTCACCGAATTGTAGATGGCGACGTTCCCGAGAACCTAAAAGACAAAATCGTTTTTTCGTTAGACATGGGTTCGTTAATCGCCGGTGCAAAATACAAAGGTGAATTTGAAGAACGCTTGAAATCCGTTGTCAAAGAAGTCATTGCTGCCGAAGGCGACATTGTGTTATTCATTGATGAAATCCATACACTTGTAGGTGCAGGTGGCGGCGAAGGTGCGATGGACGCTGCTAATATTTTGAAACCCGCTTTGGCTCGTGGCGAATTGCGAGCAATTGGTGCAACGACTTTAGACGAATACCAAAAATATTTTGAAAAAGATAAAGCTCTCGAACGACGTTTTCAAAAAATTATGGTCGATGAACCGGATACCGAAAGTGCGATTTCGATTTTACGAGGAATCAAAGAAAAGTATGAAACGCATCATAAAGTGCGAATTAAAGATGAAGCCATTATTGCTGCTGTTGAATTATCGCAACGCTATATTACCAACCGATTTTTGCCGGACAAAGCCATTGATTTAATGGACGAAGCCGCATCAAAATTGCGAATGGAAATCAACTCAAAACCCGAAGAATTAGATGTGCTGGATCGAAAAATCATGCAATTAGAAATTGAAATCGAAGCCATTAAACGCGAAAATGACGAAGCCAAACTGAAAATTTTAGGTTTGGAATTAGCCAACTTAAAAGAAGAACGCAACGAGATTTTTGCCAAATGGAAATCCGAAAAAGAAGTGGTGGACAACATCCAAAACGTAAAAATTGAAATTGAAGACTTCAAGTCAGAAGCCGAACGTGCCGAGCGAGATGGCGATTACGGAAAAGTAGCCGAAATCCGTTACGGGAAAATCAAAGAAGCTCAAGAACGTTTGGATAAATTGCAAATTCAATTGCAAGAAAATCAATCGGGAACTTCCTTGATTAAAGAAGAAGTAACCCGAGAGGACATAGCCGAAGTTGTAGCCAAATGGACAGGTGTTCCCGTGACAAAAATGTTGCAAGGTGAACGTGAAAAGTTATTAAAATTAGAAGACGAATTACATCATCGTGTGGTAGGTCAAGAAGAAGCCATCGAAGCGATTAGTGATGCTGTTCGCAGAAGTCGTGCCGGACTGCAAGACATGAAAAAACCCATTGGTACCTTTCTTTTCTTGGGAACAACCGGTGTCGGAAAAACCGAATTAGCGAAAGCCTTAGCTGAATATTTATTTGATGACGAAAACGCCATGACTCGAATTGATATGAGCGAATACCAAGAACGTCACGCTGTAAGCCGATTAGTGGGTGCTCCTCCCGGATATGTAGGGTATGATGAAGGCGGTCAATTGACTGAAGCTGTTCGTCGCAAACCGTATTCTGTCGTTTTATTAGATGAAATTGAAAAAGCTCATCCTGATACATTCAACATACTATTACAAGTATTAGATGAAGGAAGATTAACAGATAATAAAGGTCGCGTAGCCGATTTCAAAAATACCATCATCATTATGACTTCGAACATGGGGAGCCATATTATTCAGGAAAAATTTGAAAATTTATCCGGCGGAATTGAAGCCGCAACCGAAGCTGCAAAAGTAGAAGTGTTGGGATTATTGAAACAAAGCGTTCGTCCGGAGTTTATCAATCGTATTGATGAAATTGTCATGTTTACACCTTTATCCAATGCAAACATTAGAGAAATTGTTGGCTTGCAGCTAAAAAGTGTCACAAAAATGTTGGCTCAACAAAACATCACGATGGATGCCACACCTGAAGCCATTGATTACTTAGCACAAAAAGGGTACGACCCACAATTTGGAGCTCGTCCTGTGAAAAGAGTGATTCAAAGAGAAGTGCTAAACAAATTATCAAAGGAAATTTTGAGCGGAACCGTAAAAACCGACAGCATTATTTTGTTGGATGCATTTGACAATGAATTGGTATTTAGAAATCAAAATGAATTAGTTAAGTAATAAGTTTTTCATAAATTGGTTAGTTAGTTTGAAAACACCAATTCAGTAATGAGTTGGTGTTTTTTTAAATATTTCAATTTATTTAATACTTTTTTATTTTTTCTTGAGTTCTATTAAAGATAAATTTAAATCATGAAATCAATATTTATACTTATTATTTTTTCATTTACAAGCTTTGCACAAACTAATGAAGAATTTACAAAAAAATTACATCACAATATTCAAGGCGAAAAAATCTTTTTGAATAATGAAGTTGACATCCAACCTAAATTAATGTATGGAGAAAATGCGATGTATCGATTTATGTCACGTAATTTTAAATTTCCAAAAAATGAAAGTCCGGTAACCGAAATCATTTGTAGTTTTATAGTTGAAAAGGACGGAACAATTTCTGATGTTAAAGTTATTAACAGTGTTCCTGAATCGTATCAAAAAGAAGTCATCAGAGTGATGAATAAATTTGAAGAACCATGGTATCCGGCAGTAAAAGACAAAAAACAAGTGCGTTGCCAATATATTCTTCCTATCAAAATTAATTTAATCTAAATGAAAATGCAGTAAAATGTAACATTGAAAATTGTAAGAGAAATTTAAACTATTTTAAATTTTTAATTATTTACATTTAAATTGATTATCAGTGTTTTAATTAAAAAAACAAATAATTAAAAATTAATTCTGCTCTATTTAATATAAAATGAAAAAAAATAAAGTGATAAAAGTATGATAAAGAATACTTTTAGTTATAAAAAACACCAGCTTATTTGCTGGTGTTTTCAAATTAAAAAACTAACTAAAAATCCTCACCGGAAGGATAAATTCTATTGATAGGAATAAAAGTGTCTGCTTTAAGCACAACTTTATCATCCGTTATTGCCCAAATAGTAGTTTCGACTACTTTTTTTGAATTGTCGTCTTCAAAAAATATTTTCATTTTACTGTGATGAATATTTCCTAAAGCCATACCGCGAACTAGTTCTGCAATGCGTTTCCTTTTTAAAGATGATTCTTCTAAAACATCTTCCTTAGGAAAAATAAAATCACAGATTACCTCTTTCTCCACTTTTTCGAAGAAATGTAAATTTGTTGCAATCATATGATATTTATTAATTGTAAAACTTAAACGTTCTATAGATTCTATTGATAGGGATTCCAATACCACGTGTAAGAATAACTCGGTTTTTAGTTACACCACAAACTTTTGCTTCAACTACCTTTTTGGATTGGTTGTCTTCAAAGTAAATTTTGATTTTGAAATAATCCAAATTGCCGAAAGTGAGAGCCATTTTCAACTCGTTAAAACGTTGTTGAATTGCTTCACTTCTATTTAAAACATCTGATTTAGGAAAGATGAGAGATGAGATTCTCTCATTTTCAATGGATTCGTAAACAGTTGCCATAGTGCTAATTTTTGGTTAATAATAGATTTAAGGGGACTCAAATTTAACAAAAAAATAATATCTTTTACAAAAAGATCACTTTTTTTTAGTATTTTTATTAATTTTTGTGGTTTACCGTAAATTATTTGTATAATTTAACAATCAAATCATACTTTATAAGAGACAAAATTCAATTGATTAAAATAAAATTTAAATAATCAAATTGAAAAAGTGGTCTTAGAAGAGAACTATTAAAATAAAAAATCCCTTGAGCTTCGCTCAAGGGATTATACTGTCGGGATGACTGGATTCGAACCAGCGACCCCTAGCACCCCATGCTAGTACGCTACCAGGCTGCGCTACATCCCGAAAAGAGATGGCAAAAGTAGTGGTTTGAAAAGAATATCGCAAAAATTAATCAATAGAAATTTTCAATTTCTTATTTTTATAAAAACTATTATTATGAAATCAAGTTTCTCATTTTTTTTATTAATTGTGTTTCAAGTTTCTATTGCACAGTCCGAAACTACAACCATATACCTAATTCGTCATGGTGAAACAGCAGATAGTTCTCAAAATCCAGAACTTTCCGATGAAGGATTAAAAAGAGTAGTACATTGGACAAAATTCTTTGAGAAAAAAAATATAGATTTCTTTTATACAACTCTCACTCGTAGAACTCAGATGACTTGTAGTACCATTGCTACATCAAAACAAAAAGATATGATTTTTTATGATTCAGTAAAATTTTCATTAAATGAAATCATTGAAAAACATCATGGTAAAACCATTTTAATTGTTGGACACAGCAACACTATACCATCTCAAATCAATACACTATTAGGAAAAGAGATTTATACTCTAATAGATGAAAATCAATTTGGAAACCTTTACACAATCACTATTAGCGGTGATAAAATTGAGCACAAATTGACTCATCACAAATAAAAAACCACAAATTTCACAAATCACACAATTTAATTTGTGTTCATTCGGGAAATTTGTGGCAGATATAAACTATTAACATTATTGAACTGCAGTTAACGCATTGATAATTCCGTGACCAAATTGTGAATTTTTGGTGGGGTAAAATTGCGATGATTGTTTCATTTTGGTTAACACTTGTGCCTTAGTCCATGATGGATTTTTTGCCCAAACCAATGCTGCAATTCCAGCTGTAGTTGCCGTTGCTACTGATGATCCACCAACATAGTTAGATTGGTTGTTATAATAACTTAATACAGGAACCGTATTATTACTTCCGGCACGTTGCATCATGATGGTAAAATCAATTTCGGCACCGCTATGGCATACATCACATTTTTGATAAGTTGATGCTTCTTTTATACCAGTTACAGCAACCGTTTCCGGCATCCAGGCAGGGAAAATTACTCCTACGAAATTAGTAAATGAAGTTGAAGTACCTCCGGCACAAAAAATTAATTTTCCTCTATTGTTCGCATAACGCACGCCATCTTCAATTCTACCTACTGAAAAAATGTGTCCCATTGACATAGAAATAATTTTCACATCTGTACGATTTCCTAAAGCGGTAAATGCATTTTGTACGCCTCTTTGTTCATTAAAGCCGTTTAAAACAACATCCGATGAAGCCCTATAAGAAATCAAATTTGCATTATAAGCCACACCTACCGGTAACCCATTATTATTTCTGGGAGCTAAAGCAACTGATGCCATGCTAGTTCCGTGTCCGCATAGGTCATTAAAACCATCTGTTGATGTGGACCAAGGCCAAATAGAATCAACAAAAACACCAAATTTTTGCACAAATCTACCAGATGATTGACCAGTATTAAAATTACCATTGAGTAATGACTGTTGTGGAGACAACCCAGTATCTACTATTCCAATTGTAACACCAGCTCCTGTTGAAAAATTCCACGCGGATGGAATTGCATGTCTATAAAAAGCCCAAGGCACTTGAGCATTGGGTGAAACAGTAGTTATATCTGCAGTACTAATACTAGAGGAACTAAATCCACAACCTGAGTCAGAATGAATTTGGTTATCTTCAGGATTTCCTTGATTTTCTATAGAAAAATAACGATAATCTGCCGGTTCAACATAGCGAACAAATTTATTTAGTCTTAATGCTTCTAGTGTCTCTTGCTTGGTTATAATCACATCAATCAAATTCAAATAAGCGTCCTCAGAAAAAACTAATTTATCATTTTGAACTCCTTCATATCGCTTTAAAAGAGAAATGATTTCATTTTGCATTTTTGCAGCATCCGGCGATTTTGTTCGATCAAAATCATCTCTGTTCTTACCAAAACCAATAGTAACTAAATTTTTACTTTGTAAAACGGCACTCCAAAGGGTATGAGTATCGACGTCTTTCCAGTAGAATTTTTTACCGTTTTGATTGAATGAATTAATCAAATCATTGATTTGTCTTGCTGTTAATGGATCTTTTTGATTAGAAATCACAATTAACTCTTCACTTTTTAAGTTTTCTTCTTGCGAACAAGAAATAGCAAATATGCTAAATAATACGGTTACTTTAAGTACATTTTTTATCATATATTAGTATTTAATTCAAATATTATCGAATTTAATACTAATTTTTGAATTTTTAACGATAGTTAATAAAAAGTTAATAAAAAAATAAAGTCGAACGTTTTCACATTCGACTCTATCCTCCGGTTTTACCCGATTACTAACCAATAATTTATTTAGAATTTCATTCCAAAACCTAAACCAATAATCCAAGGGTTAATTTCAACTTCTGCAGGAATAGACAACCCTTCTGCTAAATTAGAAGCATCAACCGTTACATCCGTTTTTAAGAAAAGTCTTTTTACATCAAAATTCACAAAGTACTTTTCATTCAACATTACGTCAAAACCAACTTGTGCTGCAAATCCAATAGCATTATCATATTCAATTCCTTTCACAACATCTCCTTCTTTTACATTGTAAAAAATAGTATAATTAACACCGGCACCAACATAAGGTTTGAATTTTTTCTCTCTTAAAGGGAAAAAGTGATATTGAGCAGTTAAAGTTGGTGGAAGTAACATAACACTCCCTAAATCAACATCAATACTTGTTGGACCTCCAATTGCAGAAATATCTGAACCAACTGTGCGAACATCATGTTTTGCTGTTCCTAAAATTAATTCAGCTGCAAAGTTTTCAGTAAAGAAATAAGTGAAATCTAATTCCGGTACAATTGCGTTTGAAATGTTTACGTCGCCACCAATAATTCCGATAGTTGCTTTTTCATTTGGAACTACACCAATTCCGCGTAAACGAACTTGCCATCTACTAAAATCTTTATCACTTTTTTGCTCTTGTGCTTGAGTAAAATTTGTCATAAATAATGACGAAAGAATACATGTAATAACTATTTTTCTCATTTTGCTTTTGTATTAAAATTATAACTCAAATGTAAAATCAACAAATCTCTTAAAACCTGATAAAAATCATTTATCAAAAAATAATTCTGGAGTATTTATATGAATGAAAAACACATTTTTGTTTTACATTTGCAACCCTATGCAAAAAACAATTAACATTCTCAACAAAAGAGCAAAATTTGATTATGAAATCATCGATCGGTATGATGCTGGAATTGTATTGACCGGTACAGAAATTAAATCAATCCGATTGGGTAAAGCATCGATTGCTGAAAGTTTTTGTGAATTTAGTAATAGTGAATTGTTCGTAATCAATTCTAATATAGAAGAATATTCCTTTGGCACGCATTATAACCATAAAGCAAAAAGCGAGAGAAAACTACTTTTAAATAAAAAGGAATTAAAAAGTCTTGAAAAAGATTTACAAAACAAAGGCCTCACTATTGTTCCACTTCGTTTATATATCAACGAAAAAGGGTATGCCAAAATGGAAATTGCACTTTGTCGTGGAAAGAAAAACTACGACAAACGAGAAACCATCAAAGATCGTGACACCAAACGAGATATAGATCGTATCAAAAAGAGTTTTTAATTTATAAAAAAATAAAATATAATTTTGTAATCATAAAATTATGACTAAATTTGTCATGACAAAATAATTTCATAATGAAAAACTTATTAAAAACAGCTCGTGAAAATAAAAATTTAAAAACCAGAGAAGTAGCACAACTCTTAGGAATTGATCAAGCGTTGGTTAGTAAGTTTGAAAATGGAAATCGAAAACCAACCCGTGAACAAATAACAAAACTAGCTTCTATTTTAGAAATAGATTATGAAACATTAATGGTAGCTTGGTTGAAGGAAAAAATACTATATGAAATAGGAAATGATGAAAATTTTGGTATAAAAGCATTAATTGTTGCCGAAAGCGAAATGAAATACAATGCTGCTTTTAAACGGAATGCTATTTCAACCTCATTGAAAGAAATATTAAATGAGATTGATGCTTTAAAGAAAATTTTAAATCAAAAAAGAGCATTTGACAGCTATCGAATTGCACAAGCACTCGAATTGGAATACACATTTGAAAGTAATCGAATTGAAGGAAATACTTTAACCCTTAGAGAAACAGATTTGGTTATTAATGAAGGATTAACCGTTTCAGGAAAAAGTATGCGTGAACATTTGGAAGCCATTAATCATCAAGATGCGATTGGCTATATCAAACAATTGATGGAAAAAGCTTTTAGCTTTTCTGAAAGAGAATTATTAAACATACATAATCTTATTCTTAGAGGAATAATACCAGAAGATGCCGGAAGATACCGTCGTGTTCAAGTCATGATAAAAGGAAGCAGCCACATGCCGCCTCAACCCTACATAGTAGCTAAAGACATGGAAGATTATTTTATTTGGTATGAAACCCATAAAAATAAATTGCACCCGGTTATTTTGGCAGCAGAAATGCATGAACGATTGGCTACGATCCATCCGTTTATTGATGGAAATGGTAGAACCTCACGCTTGGTCATGAATTTAATTTTATTACAACACGGATATGTTATTGCCAATATAAAAGGTGATTATGACAACCGAATGAAGTATTATAACGCTTTAGAAACCGCTCAAACCAGAGGCAATAAAGAAGATTTTTTACTTTTTATTGCCCAAATTGAAAAGGAAAGTTTAGAGCGATATATTAATATTATTGGTTAAAAATCCTGCTTAGGCGGGTTTTGTTTTTCACTTTTTAATTATTTTCTTAGTTTGAATTTTATTTTCCTCTTGAATTTGGATTGTATAAATTCCTGATTGCAACAGATTTGTTTCGATGATTTCTTGATTAGTGATTTGTTTTTGAAAAACAAGTCGGCCTTGCATATCAAAAAGAGAAATTTGAGCAGAAGTGATTCCGTTTACAGAAAAATTTGTTAAAAATGGATTTGGTACAACTTGAAAATTAGAAATGTCAAAATTGTTTGCTGTTAACGAACAATCAATTGGAGTTCCGGGAAAAGATGCAAAAACGCCATTGTTTACTGACCAATGTTCCCAAGTTCCTCCAGAATTTAAGCCGTTTTCCCAATTACTCAAATCAAAAAAATTATTACCATTCATTGTTCCCGGAACTTTATATACTTTAAGTGCTTGACCATTAAAATTCCATGTTAAAGGTTGTCCGATTTGAATATTTTCAATTGGATTTGGATTACTACAATTTACTTGAACAAAAAAAGCAAATTCTTGATAAGCTGGAAAATCTCCAAAAACACGTGCTTTACCATTAATGTCAATGCAAATGGCAACGTATTCATTGGCGGCAACTCCTTTTACATCAAAATTAAAATCATTTTTTAATCGGGCAATAAAGGTACTTTGTCTTCCTCTTCTGTCCGGATTGTCATAATGCGTTTCAGTAATCACATCTTCTAAAAACGGAACAATAAGAAAATCATCGTAACCCAACGTTACATTTGGATGATACGGATTATTCATCGCTTGAGCAGAAGTAACCGAACCATTTTGAGCATTGAAATATTTTCCACCCAAGATTGCCATTCCGGCACTTGTTCCACCGATCGGTGCGTTTTTTAAATTGATATGTTGATTGAGTAAATCTTCTAAAGCGTTATCTTTAAAAAAAGAAACATAATTCCATTGGTCGCCACCTGCAAACCAAATCATTTCGGCATTGGCAACTTTATCTAAAACATAAGGATTTATGGCTCCAGCAACCGAAGTAATGACTAAGGTTTCTACTGAGTTAACTGAAATTCCTAATTCTGAATATAAATAATTATTATAACCGTTGCTTCCTGAACTTCGCAAAACAACTACATCACCACCATTTGCTTTTTGAAGCAACCATTTCATGGCTTCATCATTTTCTGAAGCACCGCCCATTAGGCAAACTCCAAATTCTGGATTTGTGGTAATATTGGTTGTATTTCCTGTAAAATAGCTCGTATAACCTTGAGCATTTGAGAAAAATGGCGTGAATAGAAAAAGTAGTAATTTAAGCATTGGATTGTTTTTTTCATAAAAATAGGAAAAAATATCTAATTCTTATCCTCCAACAACGGTACAAAACGAAATTCTCCAAATTCGTGTTTTTCAAATTGTGTTTCGTTTTTACGGATTAATAAGGTCATGATTTGCTCTTTTTCACCGAGTGGAATGACTAACCTACCTCCTACTTTAAGCTGAGCCATTAAGGGTTTAGGAATAATTGGTGCCCCAGCTGTAACAATTATACTATCAAAAGGAGCATAATTGGGTAATCCTTTATAACCATCACCAAAAGATAGATGTTTAGGTCTGATTCCTAATTTTGGTAATAATAATGAAGTGGTTTTAAACAATTCATTTTGACGTTCAACAGAATAAACTTTGGCTCCCATTGTGAATAAAACAGCCGTTTGATAGCCGGAACCGGTGCCGATTTCCAGAATTTTATCGTCTTTTTTTACTTCTAATAATTGCGATTGAAATGCTACGGTATAAGGTTGCGAAATGGTTTGTCCGGCACCAATTGGAAAAGCTTTGTCTTGATAAGCAAATTGCTCAAAACCGGAATCAAGAAACAGATGTCGTGGAATTTTTTTGATGGCCTCAATGACATTTTTGTCGGTTATTCCTTTTTCGGCTAATAACTTTACTAACTGATTGCGAAGTCCTTGATGTTTTTCTGTATCTTTCACTTGGGGTTTGGGTTTGTTTGGGTAAAATTAAAGTATAAATAATGAACTTGCAAATTTGAAAAATACGAGATTGAATTTAGATTCAAATCGAACATCAATTAAACCAAAAAGTAAAATTATGTAAAATGTAAATTTCAAAATATAACTGAATTCAAAATGTTGTATTTACTACCAAATTCCATGAAAAAGATAAAAAGCACTAAAAAATTAATTCAATTGGCAAAGCTGTCATAATAAAAGGTTATTAAGATTAGACAGTCAATAGAAAAAAATTAACCCACAATTTGAAGCAAAAAATTACTACTTTAGTACCATTAACAAACTATATTTATGGAAGAAAACCTAACTAAGAAAAAGGGATTTATAAATAAATCTCTTGACTTTATTGAAAAAAAAGGAAACAAATTACCTGATCCGGCCATTTTGTTTTTCTGCCTCATGATTGGAATTTGGATTATCTCAGCCTTATTATCTAATGTCACTTTTGATGTTATTGATCCTCGTTCGCAAGCTCCAATTGAAGTAATCAATTTGTTAAGCGGTACTTCCTTGGCCACTTTTTTGTCAAATATGGTAACCACTTTTACAGGGTTTGCCCCTCTGGGAATTGTATTAGTAGCGATGCTTGGGGTTGGAGTAGCAGAACATGCCGGTTTCATTAATGCTGGGCTTAAATCAATGTTGAGTGTTACACCAAAGGCTTTGTTAACACCAATGCTTATTTTGGTCGCAATCGTGTCTCACACAGCTACTGATGCAGGTTACGTGTTAGTTATTCCGCTTGGAGGAGTAATTTTTTATGCAGTAGGCCGACATCCTTTATCGGGTATTGCAGCGGCATTTGCCGGAGTTTCCGGCGGATTTAGTGCTAATTTTGTTCCTTCCGGAATCGATCCTTTACTACAAGGATTTACACAATCGGCAGCACAAATTATTAATCCTACAATAGAATTAAACCCATTAAATAACTGGTTTTTTACGTCAGCTTCTACTTTGTTAATTATAGCAATTGGTTGGTATATTACTGATAAAATCGTTGAGCCTCGTTTAAAATCTGTTTCTGTGGAAGTAAAACCGGAAGAACAGCAAACAATGGACAATCTTTCACCAAAAGAAAAAAAAGCATTTTGGGCAGCTTGTTTTGTTATGCTAATATGTTTACTGGCTTTGTTTCTATGGGCATCACCGGCTGATTCTGCACTTCGCTCTGAGTCTGGAGATCTAGCCGCATTATCAGCACCATTGATGCGTTCCATTGTACCATTAATCTTTATTGTTTTTCTAATTCCCGGAGTGGTTTACGGTTTAATGTCAGGTACATTTAAAAAGTCAAAAGACATTATCGACAGTATGACCAAATCGATGAGCGGAATGAGCTATTACATTGTAATGGCCTTTTTCTGTGCTCTTTTTATTGATGCATTTACCAAATCCAATTTGGGAGCATTGTTAGCGATTAAAGGAGCTTCAGGATTAAAAGCATTGGCTTTGCCGCCTGAAATCACAATCGTTGGAATTATTTTGCTTACTGCTTTTGTTAATTTGTTCATTGGTTCTGCTTCTGCAAAATGGGCTCTTTTGGCTCCAATTATGGTACCAATGTTGATGCAATTAGGTATTTCTCCCGACTTAACACAAGCTTCATACAGAGTAGGAGATTCGGTTTCCAACATCGTAACGCCGTTAATGCCATATTTTCCATTGGTAGTAGTCTATTGTCAAAAATATGTGAAAAGTACAGGAATTGGAACATTGGTTTCGTTGATGATTCCCTACTCCATTGCCTTTATGGTTTTATGGACAATATTCCTCCTGATTTATTGGGCGTTAGGTATTCCATTAGGTCTACAAGCTTCTTATGAATATATGGCTCCCTAAGAACTTTATTGAAAAAAATTAAGCCGTATTTTCTGAAATACGGCTTTTTTATCTTTTGGTAATATTCTCATCATAAATTTTGAAAGCTGAGACTAAACACTGCACACTCCCCTGCCCCCGATTGTAGTGGAAAGCATTTTGCAGGCCACTTGGTCATTTTCTTGACAAAAAATTGCGACCAACGGAAGCACATTTTTTGGCTTAGAAAATGCCAAATGGTCAAAAAATCTTGTAACGAAAAGCGGGATAAGGCACTTGAAATTAACGATTTTTGAATTATGAATTATGATTTTTGCATTTTGATTGCAAGATGCTGTCATTATTACTATTTTTGATAAAATTTACGTTTATGCTTAAAGTTGGCGTTTTAGGTGCCGGACACCTTGGAAAAATACACTTGCGATTACTCAATCAATCTTCCAAATATGAATTAGTTGGTTTTTATGACGAAAATACCGAATATGCCGAAAAAATTGCGGCTGAATTTGGCTATAAACGTTTTGATACGATTGCTAAATTAATTCATGCCGTGGATGTGATTGATATTGTGACACCAACTCTTTCACACTATAAATGTGCTAAAGTTTCGATTAAATCGGGCAAACATGTTTTTATTGAAAAACCAATTTCTACTACCGTTGAAGAAGCAGAAGAAATTATTGCCTTAGCCAAAGAATACAATGTTAAAGGTCAAGTTGGTCACGTGGAGCGATTTAATCCGGCTTTTATTGCGGTGAAAAATCAAATTGACAACCCGATGTTTATAGAAACTCATCGTTTGGCGGAATTTAATCCAAGAGGAACGGATGTTCCGGTGGTTTTAGATTTAATGATTCATGATATTGACGCGATATTGAGTGTGGTGAAATCGAAAGTAAAAGCCGTTCATGCAAGTGGTGTTTCAGTATTGAGTCAGTCACCTGATATTGCCAATGCTCGAATTGAGTTTGAAAATGGTTGTGTTGCGAATATAACTTCGAGCCGAATTTCAATGAAAAACATGCGAAAATCACGTTTTTTTCAAAAAGATGCTTACATCTCGGTGGATTATTTAGATAAAGTGTGTGAAGTGGTAAAAATGAAAGACGCACCTGAAGTTCCGGGAGATTTTGATATGATTTTACAAAATGCGGAAGGCGTGAAAAAACAAATTTATTTTGACAATCCGGAGGTTTCGATGAACAATGCCATTTTGGATGAATTGGAAACGTTTGCCGATGCGATTAATAACAATTCTACTCCGGTTGTAACCTTGGAAGATGGGACGGAAGCGTTACGAGTAGCATATATGATTATTGATTCGATGGGGAAATAATAATTTGTTTCAAGTTTCAGGTTTCAAGTTTTTGCGAAATCTGAAACTTGAAACCTGAAACCTGAAACTTGAAACTTTAAATGTCATTATCCCAAACGCTAATACACGAAATAAAATCTTTAATAGCTCAAGCTAAAGAAGGTGCTATTCGTTCGGTTGATCATCATCGAATGGTCATGTATTGGCATATTGGTGAACGGATTTTTAACGAGGAACAGCAAGGAAAAGACAGAGCAGATTATGGAAATTATTTGATAAAATATTTATCAGAACAATTGCAACCTGAATATGGTAGTGGATTTTCAGTAAGACAATTAGAACGTTACAGACAATTTTACAGAACATTTCCAAATGCGTCTACACTGCGGACGCAATTGAGTTGGTCGCATTACAAATTATTGTTAAGCATTGATAATGAAGACAAAAGAGAATATTACATAGCAGAAACAGCTAAAAACAATTGGTCCGTTCGGCAAATGGAACGGCAGATAAACAGTCAATTATTTGAAAGATTACTATTAAGTAATGACAAAGAAAGTGTTTTAGCTGTAGCTCGAAATGAAGTGATTCCAACGAATCCAAATGAAATTATAAAAGATCCTTTAGTCTTAGAATTCTTGGGATTAAAAAGGGAAAGTGCTTATTATGAAAAAGATTTCGAACAAGCCATTATAACCAATCTTCAAGATTTTTTATTAGAATTAGGAAACGGATTTTCGTTTATGGGTCGCCAAAAAAGAATTCATCTGGATGGAGATGAGTTTTTTATCGACTTGGTTTTTTATAATCGTTTGTTACAATGTTTTGTTTTATTTGAAATTAAAACACATAAATTAACCCATGCAGATTTAGGTCAACTTCAAATGTATGTTAACTATTACGACCGGGTTGAAAAAGTGGCTCATGAAAAACCAACCATTGGCATCTTGCTTTGTGCTGATAAAAATAATGCTGTGGTAAAATATTCTTTGCCGGAAAACAACAATTCTATTTTAGCGAGCCAATATCAACTTTATCTTCCGACAGAAGAACAATTGTTAAAAGAAATTAGAAGAGAAATAAACATATTAAACCAAAAAAACTAACTTCAAGAACTTGAAACTTGACACGAGCCTGAAAGGCGACTGGCGAAGTAAACTTGAAACAAAAACAAACTAAAATAAAATGAAAACAATCGCAGTAATCGGAGCAGGAACGATGGGAAATGGAATTGCCCACACCTTTGCTCAAAGCGGATTTACCGTAAAACTTATTGATATTTCTGAAAAATCGTTGGAAAAAGGAATGGCAACGATTGCCTCCAACTTGGATAGAATGGTTACAAAAGGAACCATTTCGGAGGACGACAAACACAAAACCATTTCAAATTTTATCACTTATACCGACATTAATGACGGTGTCGTGGGAACGGATTTAGTGGTTGAAGCCGCCACTGAAAATGTGGGTTTAAAAATGAACATTTTCAAACAACTGAGTGAGGTTTGCGACCACAATGTGATTTTGGCAACCAATACATCATCCATTTCCATCACACAAATTGCGGCTCAAGTAGTGCATCCTGAACGTGTAATTGGTATGCATTTTATGAATCCGGTGCCGATTATGAAATTGGTTGAAATCATTCGTGGGTACAATACTTCGGATGAAGTGACCAAAATCATCATGGATCTATCTGTAAAATTAGGTAAAACGCCAACGGAAGTGAACGACTATCCCGGTTTTGTGGCCAACCGCATTTTAATGCCGATGATTAATGAATCGATTGAAACTTTATATAACGGAGTAGCCGGCGTTCAAGAAATTGACACGGTGATGAAATTAGGAATGGCTCACCCGATGGGACCTTTACAACTAGCTGATTTTATAGGTTTAGATGTTTGTCTTTCCATCTTGAATGTAATGTATGACGGTTTCAAAAACCCAAAATATGCACCGTGTCCACTTTTGGTAAATATGGTAATGGCCGGAAAATTAGGTGTAAAATCCGGGGAAGGTTTTTATGATTATTCAGAAAGTAAGAAAGCGGAGAAAGTATCAAAACAATTTCTAAAGTAATTTTTAACTAATGAGAAGTCGGAACAAAAAAATTCCGACTTACTTTTTTCTCAATTTTGAATATAAACAGCCAACACAATGATGTTTTCATAACATCCAAACCACAATCTGAAAAAATAAAAAGATTTATTGCTTATTATTATTTTCATTTTTCTACCGATGTTAATTATAAAAAAAGCTTTACTTTTTTTCCAAACTATAAACATGCTATTACCGTTTATAAAAATTCTCAAATTGAAATCATAAATGATCATGCGAATGTAAAACCTTGTGTTGACTCAGTACTAAATACTTTATATACAATTAACAAAAATAAAAGTGTAAAAGTATCAATTGAAGGCAAGTTCAACAAAATAGGAGTTGTATTTAATCCTCTAGGAATCAATCATTTTTTTACCGATTATTTATCCTCTTTTCTACAAACAGATATGGGAATTTTTCCTCATTTTGGAAAAAAATTTGATTTAACATTAGAAAAGGTTTTTCTTAGTAATCAAACAGAAAACCAAGTTAAATTGTTAGATCAGTTTTTTGAGGAATCGCTTAAACCCTTTAATGAACTAATTTTAAAAAAAGCTGTTGGAGAAATTATTATATCTAATGGTAGTATAAAAGTAGATGAACTGTCAAAAAAATTAAATATTAATAGAAAAACATTACTTCGTCAATTTCAAAAACACCTATTGATGTCAGTTGAAGAATATCGAAAAATGGTAATGTTTCGTCAAGCTATTAATTATTATCAAGAGCATAAAGAAGACTCAAATTTGACAGAAGTTGCTTTATTTAGTATGTATTATGATCAAGCTCACTTTATAAAACATTTTAAATCAATCACTAAAGAAACTCCCTCAACCTTGCTTAATAAAGTTTCTAAAATTGGTTATGAAGATACCTATTGGTATTTTGACTAATCATGATGTCTCAATTTTACAATTTTATCAGTTATGCAATAGATTAACTTTGTCAATAAATAACCATTTAATCTATTACGTATGAAAAATTTAGTTCTTACAATGTTTGTATTATTGTCAACAACATTAATGATTGGACAAGAAACAGAAAATAAACATTCCTATGGATTTATAGCAAATGCTAAACTAGGATTTGCAAAACTAAATCAAAGTGGTTTTGTAACAATCAATGGAAATGTAAATTCCGGAGATATTCAGTTTTTTTACAGCTTACCCTCCGGAACATACTTTAGTACTGGAATTGGATTGTTAGAATTCAATGCAAACGGAGTTTCAGGCGGTGAAAGTTTTGCTCTTGAGCATAGTTATCTTAGAATTCCTTTATACATTAATCGTTCTGTTCCCATCTTTAAAGATCAAGCTAACAATAAAATTCACGCATTTGGTGGTGTTGGTATTTATGCCAATACTTTATTAAAAGAAGAGATTCAAACATTAACTACTACCTTTAAAGAAAAAAATATGGGATGGAATATTGGTTTAGGATTTAATGTTGGTTTAACATTTGAAGTTATTGATAATATGTCTTTTGGTTTGGGATTTGACACGCAATCTGATTTAACTAAAATGAAAAAAAATGAAGTTGAAAGGAAATTAGAGACAATAAATACTGTAAATTTTATCTATAAAATAAATTTTTAAAATCATTTAAACAATAAATCATAGAAATTGTTTAGTCTAAAAACCGTAAAATTACAAACTAAATATTGTAATTTTACGGTTTAGTTATTTCATGAAATGAGCAAAATAATTCCTTTCAAAGCCGTTCGTCCCGTTGCGGACAAAGTTGGCTTAGTAACGTGTAGAAATTATGACGATTACAGTTCGGCTGAGCTTGCCGCTTGGTTGAGTTTTAATCCGTATTCGTTTTTGCATGTGATTCATCCGGCGTATGTACATTCGCAAAAAATCACCTTAGATAAACGTTTCAAAGGTGTGGCTCATAAATACCAAGATTTTAAGACCGATGGTGTTTTTGTAGAAGAAACAAAACCCGTTTTTTTTGTATATGAAATTCAGACAAAAACCAATTCTTTTATCGGAATTGTAGCGGGAACTTCAATTGAAGATTACAAAAATAATGTCATTAAAAAACACGAAGACACCTTACAATATCGCGTGGAATTGTTCAAAGATTATTTACATCAAACAGGTTTTAATACGGAACCGGTTTTGATTACTTATCCGGATAATCTCTCGATCAATCAATGGATTGCTGAAAAGAAAAAAAGTACTCCATTGTACAATTATTCCACCACAAACAAAGAGAAACATCAATTGTGGAAAATTGATAATGAAGCAGAAATTCAGTGGTTGCAACAACAGTTTGATAAAATTCCGGAGTTGTATATTGCAGATGGACACCACCGTTCGGCTTCGGCTGAGTTGTTACATGATGAATATAAAGATGACGGTAATGAAAAATTAAACTATTTTATGAGTTTTCTTATTGCTGAAAGTGAAGTGAAAATTTATGAATTCAATCGAATCATCCGCGATTTGAATGGTTATGAAGTCAATGACTTTTTAGCTCAATTAGACGATCATTTTATCATCAAAAACAAAGAACAAGAATTGTGGAAACCCCAAAGTAAATTTGAATTTGGCATGTACTTGGATGGAAATTTTTATGCTCTTTTTTATAAATTGGAAAAAGCTAATCCGTCAATTTTGGAAAACTTGGATGCTCAAATTTTGTATGATAAAGTGTTGCAACCTTTACTTGGCATAGAGGATTTGCGAAACGACGAACGCATCGAATACATACCCGGAAAGCAATCCATTTTAACCATCAAAGAATTAATTGATGAAGGTGAATTTGAAGTGGGTTTTATGCTTTATCCTTCGGATATTTCGGAGATTAAAGCTTTGGCAGATAACAATTTGATTATGCCCCCCAAAAGTACTTACATCGAACCTAAATTTAGAAGTGGGTTGATGGTGTATGAGTTGTAATTAGATGAATACTTAGGAACACAGATTTAAGAAATTTTCAAAATTTTTTAATTTTTTTAAATCTGTGTTCTCTTAAAACCAGAAAAATGTCAATAGCAAAAAACCTTTCTCAAATAAAATCTAGTCTTCCCTCCCACGTAACCTTAGTTGCTGTTTCCAAAACCAAGCCTGTTGCTGATTTGATGGAAGCTTACAACGCCGGGCATAGGATTTTTGGCGAAAACAAAATTCAGGAAATGACTGAAAAATGGGAACAAATGCCTAAAGATATTCAATGGCACATGATTGGTCACGTTCAGTCGAATAAGGTAAAATACATGATTCCGTATGTGAGTTTAATTCACGGTGTGGATAGTATGAAATTGCTAAAAGAAATCAATCGTTTGGCTGCCAAGTGGAAAAGAACAGTTGATTGTTTGTTGCAAATTCATATAGCAGAAGAAGATACCAAGTTTGGTTTGGATGAAAAAGAATTGGATGAACTACTTACTTCAGAAGAATTGAAAACCTTTGAAAATATTCGCATTGTCGGTTTAATGGGAATGGCTACTTTTACTGAAAATCAGGAGCAAATCAAACGCGAATTTTTACATTTGAAATCAATTTTTGACAAACACAGCCAACTGAATACTGACAACTGCCAATTGACCACTTTATCCATGGGCATGAGCGGCGATTACCAACTCGCCATCGAATGCGGAAGCACGATGGTTCGAATTGGAAGCAATATCTTTGGAAGCAGATAATAAACTAATCACTAATTACTATTCACTTTTTTGTACGCAATCCTAGACATAGAAACCACCGGAGGTCAATACAACGAAGAAGGAATCACCGAAATCGCCATTTATAAATTTGATGGTCATGAAGTCGTGGACCAATTTATCAGTTTGGTGAATCCGGAAATTCCGATTCAGCCGTTTGTGGTAAAATTAACCGGCATTAACAACGCCATGTTGCGTTCGGCTCCCAAATTTTTTGAAGTAGCAAAACGCATTATTGAAATTACGGAAGGTTGTATTGTGGTAGCTCATAATGCCTCGTTTGATTATCGAATTTTGCAAACCGAATTCAGACGATTGGGCTTTAAATTTCAAAAACCTACCCTTTGTACCGTTGAGTTATCCAAAAAATTATTACCGGGTCATGCTTCGTATAGTTTAGGAAAATTGGTTCGAGCACTTGGAATTCCAATGGCCGACCGGCATCGGGCAAGTGGTGATGCCATGGCAACGGTGAAATTATTTAAAATGCTATTGGCAAAAGATGTTGAAAAAGAAATTTTAAAAAGTTCTGTCAAAACCGAAATTAAATCCGGTATGTCACCGAAATTATTGGATATTGTGGAAAATCTTCCCTCTAAAACAGGAATTTATTATATCCATAATGAAAAAGGTGATTTGATATATATCGGTAAAAGCAAGAACATCAAAAAACGTGTCAACCAACATTTTACCGGAACAAGCCGTAAGTGCAAAAAAATTCAAATGGAAGTGTATACGGTTACTTACGAAGAAACCGGTAGTGAACTCATCGCTCTTTTAAAAGAAAGTGAAGAAATAAAGATTAACAAACCTATTTACAATCGTGCCCAACGAAAAACTATATTTCAGTGGGCGTTGTATCCAATTAAAGATGAAAACGGCTATATAAAACTCTCCCTTCAAAAAACGGATGGAAGAAAGAAAGAGATTACCAGTTATACCTCTGTTCAAGAAGGAAAAAATGCTTTATTTAAAATTACAGACCAATTTAATTTATGCCAAAAAATAAACGGTTTGTATGATACAAAAAATGCTTGTTTCAAATATAAGATAAAAGAATGTGACGGGGCTTGTATTGGAGAAATTACAACTGAAGAATATAATTCAAGAGTGGAGGAATTCATCGAATCAAGTCAATTTGAAAACGACAATATGGTGGTAATTGATAGAGGAAGAAGTTTGGAAGAACGCTCCGCTATTTTAATTGAAAACGGAATTTACAAAGGCTATTGTTTTTATGATTTGAATTATCAAATTACAAATATTGAGGTGCTCAAAAACATTATCATCCCAATGCAAAATAACCGAGATACCAAGAATATCATTCAAGCGTACCTGAGAAAACACAGAGTTATGAAGATTATTAAATTATAATTTCTTTATATTTGACTAGTTAGATATGTTATGAAAGAAATTAAATCAAGATTTGAAATTTTCAGGCAAAAAGCTCATATTATAATCTATGGCACCAATACGGTTGCCGGTAGACTTTTTGACCTTATTCTTCTTGGATTAATTCTTCTAAGTGTTTTATTGGTTATGTTAGAAACGGTAGAAGGTTTCGATATAAAATTCCATAAACAGTTAGTCATGTTGGAATGGATTATAACTGTATTTTTTAGCATTGAATATATACTACGAATAATTTGCATTGATAAACCCAAGCGGTATATTTTTAGTTTTTACGGAATCATTGATTTGCTTGCCATCTTACCAATGTATTTATCCTATTTTTTTGTCGGTTCAAATTTACTAATGATAATCAGAGCATTACGATTGTTGCGATTATTCAAAATTTTAAACCATCCTCATTTTTCGGGTCAATCGGTTCAATTAAAAAATTCGCTTATAGCCAGCCGTGGAAAAATTGTAGCATTTATTTACTTTATTTTAATTAGTTGTATAATAATTGGATCTTTAATGTATGTTGTGGAAGGAAAAGAAGCCGGTTTTACCAGTATACCAATTAGTATTTATTGGTGCATTGTAACCTTAACTACTGTTGGATTTGGTGACATCACTCCCACTACACCACTCGGACAATTTATTGCTTCAATCGTAATGATTATGGGTTACGGAATAATTGCCGTTCCTACCGGAATTGTAACTGCTGAGATTACAAAAAATACGCTACAAAAAAAATCCTTCAAAAAACATTGTTACAGTTGCGGTTCAGAGGATCATTTAAATAATGCAAAGTTTTGTCAAAATTGTGGAAGTAATTTAGATGAATAATAATTTTCTTATTACCATTATTGGCCCTACGGCTATTGGAAAAACGGCTTTAAGTATTACTTTAGCTCAACATTTTGGTTGTGATATCATTTCATGCGACAGTCGGCAATTTTTTAAAGAAATGAAAATTGGCACGGCTGTTCCCAATGAACAGGAATTAAAGGAAGCTAATCATCATTTTATTCAACATAAATCAATTTTTGAGTCTTACAATGTTGGTGATTTTGAACGCGAAGCTCTCTTGAAATTGGATGAATTATTTGAAAAAAACAACATTCAAATCATGGTGGGCGGTTCAGGATTATATGTGGATGCAATTTTGAAAGGATTTGATGATTTTCCGGATATTCAGCCATCCATTCGTGAAGAAATTAAGACCGAATATGAGTCAAAGGGTTTGGATTTTTTACAGGAGAAATTAAAAGAATTAGATCCGATTTATTTTGAAAAATTAAGTTCTGAAAATCCGCAAACATTACAAAACCCGCAACGGATGATGCGATTTGCAGAAGTTTGTCTAGGAACCGGAAAACCGTATTCTTCTTTTTTGAATCAGAAAAAAAATAAGCGAAATTTCACTCCGATTGTTATTGGTTTAGAGGCGGATAGAGAAATAATGTATGAACGAATTAACCAAAGGGTCGATTTAATGCTGCTAGAAGGGCTAGTAGAAGAAGCCAAAAAACTATACCCAAATAAACAACTGAATGCTTTACAAACCGTTGGCTACAGAGAATTATTTGACTATTTTGATGGAAAAACCAGCTTGGATTATGCTGTGGAAGAAATTAAAAAAAATACCCGCCGTTTTGCCAAACGACAACTCACGTGGTTTAAACGAACTGAAAATGTGAATTGGTTTGATTACTTATCAGACAGAAAAGAGATTATTTCAACAATAGAATCATCAATAAAGTAACGCAACCTTTTAAGCTTTTTTTTATCTTAATAGAAAATTAATCATGAAAAAAATAGTGCTTGTTTTCTTCATCAGCCATTTATTTTTGGCATTCCAATGTGGAACAGAAGAGCCGTGTTCGGCAAAAATTATTGTAAAATTTAAGCCTCAATTAATTACAATTGAAAATCTTCAACCTATTTATAATGTTGGAGATATAATTTGGTTTAATTCGACTTTAGAAAGAATTCAAAATTTTGAAAATCCAAATGAAACTATAGACTTATACAGTTATCCTTTAGATTATGCATTTGGAATTCAATTTATTAAATCTTCAATTTACAATCCTGAAATATTTCTTTGCTTAAACAGTACAACTACAGAATTATCAACGGGTAACTTAAACGAAACTTTAGGGTGTAATTTATTTGTATATGAAAAAATTGGAAATGAATTAAAATGCAGAATTGGAGTCAAGCTTTTAGAACCCGGAAATTATAAAATGTCCGTTTTTAATATTTCAACTTTTAGAGAAACCGGTCTAAATTGTAATGACACAGGTCTTGATATAAATACAACATTTAGCAATACTAATCAACAAGAAATTAATTTCACCGTTGAAAATTAAAAATATTTCATTTATATGCCTATTTCAACTCATTTTACCTCCGAATTTTCCAAAGAATGGGAAATCAATTTTGTTCAATGCTATCCAAACGGGCAGTTGAAACATACCGAATTGTGTAACATTTTGCAACTTACGGCAGGTTTACATGCCGAGTTGGGTGGATTGAGTTTTAGCGATATGCAAGTTTTTCAACAGGCTTGGGTATTGAGTAGAATGCGTGTAGAAGTTAGTGATTTGCCCAAATGGCGTGATGTGGTTACCGTAAAAACGTGGATTGTAGAAATGAAAGATTCGCGTTCAGTTAGGGCTTTGGAGTTGTATTTGGGAGACCGAAAATTGGCAGGAGCTCTTACCTATTGGGTAGTTATCAATACCGAATTACGGAAACCGGAAGCATTGGCTTTGCCTTTTGAACATTTTACTTTTTATCCGGAGAGGTTGCCTACGGTTAAATCTTTTGAGAAAATTGATTTGAATGTTGCTTTGCAATTTTTAAAACATAAAACCATAGTATTATCAGATTTAGATATTGTGAATCATGCCAACAATGTGAAATATTTAGAATGGTGTTTGGACGGTTTGAATGCCAATGTTATTTTAAAAAATAAAGTTCAGGCGTTTGATATGAATTTTTTGAGGGAATTGCATTGGAATGACGAAGTAGAAATAAAAACTTCATCGGAAGAAAATCCGGAACTGATGATAGTGACCAAGAACGGAAAAACCAGTTTTGCTCTGAAATTGGAATATAGCAAGTAATCCTACCCCAGATTGTAACGGAAAGCATTTTGGGAAAAAAAATCTAGAATTCTTAAAGCAAAAAAGCGACCAGAGGAAGCTCTTTTTGATTTGTAGAATTCTTTTTTTTGACTAAAATCTTGTAGTGAAAAGCTGGAAAAAGGTTCAAAAAAAAAGCTCCCTAAATTGAGAGCTTTTCTAGTTACTGGGCAACTTTGTTTTTGATTACCAATCGGAAACCTTCGCCGTGGATGTTCAAAATTTCAACATCTTCGTCTGATTTAAGGTATTTTCTCAATTTGGCAATATATACGTCCATACTTCTGGAGGTAAAATAGTTATCGTCTCTCCAAATTTTGGTTAAGGCCAATTCACGTGGCATCAAATCATTTTCATGAAGGGCCAGCATTTTCAATAGTTCGTTTTCTTTAGGCGACAATTTGATTGGTTCATCATTTTGATACGTTAAAAAACGTAATTTAGAATTCAAATGGAATTTACCAATTTGGAATTCGAATTTCAAATTATCGGTTTTGCTTTCTGATTGTTTGCGTTGCATGATGGCTTTTATTTTCATCAACAACACTTCAGAATCAAAAGGTTTGTTTAAATAATCATCTGCACCCACTTTGTATCCTTTTAATACATCTTCTTTCATGGTTTTGGCAGTTAAGAAAATAAGCGGGACTTCCTTATTTTTTTCACGAATTTCTTTGGCAAGCGTATATCCGTCTTTGTAAGGCATCATTACGTCTAAGATACACAAATCGTAAGTATCTTTTTTAAATTTTTCAAAGCCTTCCATTCCATTTTTAGCTAAGACAACTTCAAAGTCGTTTAACATTAAATAGTCTTTTAAAATTGCTCCAAAATTTGGATCATCTTCTACTAAAAGGATTTTTTTGTTTTCAGTTTCCATAGGTTAATCAATTAGTGGTATTTAATTTATTATAGGCAATTTGATAAAAAAGGTACTTCCTTTTCCCTTTTCACTTTCAACGGATATTTCGCCGTTATGTTCTTCAACAATTCTTTTAACATAAGCAAGGCCTAAACCGTGCCCTTTTACATTATGAATATCACCGGTATGTTCGCGGTAAAATTTTTCAAATATTCTTTTTTGAGCATTTTTAGACATTCCAGCTCCTTGGTCTTTTATTTTTATGATTAAAAATTCTTTTACATTTTCAGTATAAACGTCAATTTTTGGAATTTCGGGTGAATACTTAATAGCATTGTCCAAAATATTAACCATGACATTTGTAAAGTGTACATCGTTCAAAAGTACAGTTGTTCGCATGGCCTCAAAATGAGTAGTAATGGTGCCTCCTCTATCTTCAATAATCAAACTTACGTGGTCAATGGCATCCTCAATTAATGCTAATGCATCTTGTGGTTCTTTATTGATTTCTAATTCTTTCTTTTCTAATTTAGAAATTCGCAATACATTTTCAACCTGAGCATGCATTCGCTTGTTTTCATCTCTAATCATTTGAAGGTAACGGAAAACTTTATCTTTATCTTCAATTACTTTTGGATTTTTAATAGCATCTAAGGCTAAGTTGATTGTAGCAATAGGTGTTTTAAACTCATGCGTCATATTGTTTATAAAATCTGTTTTGATTTCAGAAATCTGTCGTTGTTTAAAAAACTGATTTAAGGCATTGACATAGGCAATAATAATAATGAGTGTAAACATCAACGAAATAGAAGCAATTCCGATTAAATCAGAAAAAATAAACTTCTTTTTTTCTGGAAAACTTACCAATAACTGATAGCGGCTAATTCCATCATTATCTGCAAAAACAGGTATGCTATAGGTATCTTCCTTATTGAATTTAAAATTTTCAGACTTCACTTTAGTTGCGAGTCCGTTACTGTAAATTCCAAATTCGAATGGAGTTATTACACCATATTCATTCAGTTCTCTTTTAAGTAGTTCTTGTAATTTTTCTTTAGAAACTCTACGTTGAATAGGATAAGTGGAGGCAATATCATTAAAGGATATATCGTAAAGCAGTTTATCTAAAATTTTCAAATCCCCTGATTTTTCGATCTTTACATCCGGATTTAAGGCATTTTGTGTATTGTTTTTATCGATTCCATTTAGATATACTTCTGTTTTCCTTTTGGATGAAAAACTTTTGACTTTTAAACTGTCACTTTTTTTATCAAAGAACGTTGGGGAAATAGTAAAATCTTGTGAACTTATACTATTCGAATAAATAATAGTTTCGTTGGTTTGTGCATTTCTTTGGTAATATCCGAATTCTAAAAATTCAGAGTTTAATTTATCACTTCCAGTACTATCTTTATACTCTTTTATTCGCTCTACAAAAGAGAGCACTTCTTGTTTTTGAAGCTGATCAGCAACATTTCCTAATACTTGCTTAACGTGAAACTTAAATTGTTCCTGATTATTTTCTAAAGATGAATTAAACCAATAGACTTGCACAAATATGATTCCTATAAGCGAAATACTCATTAGTAAGATTAGCAGCCTAAATAACACCTTATTCATCGATACAAATTTAACATTTTAACATTTTGGATGTTAATAGATTAACCTAACATTAACATCCAAGCAATTTATTGTATTTTATTCAACGCTTTAACAATTTCATCAACCTGATTTTCAGTAGATTCAAATGCATTATTTTGAATAACAAAATCACTATGCATTATTTTAAAATCATCATCCAACTGATTTTTAATTCTATCATGAATAGATTGTTCTGTAGAGTTATCTCTTTTTATAATTCTTGAAATACGTTCAGAAAGTGGAGCGACAACTGTAATGACTAGGTCACAATCCTTATTTCCTCCGGTTTCAAACAAGATTGCTGTTTCTTTCATTACAAAAGGAAATTCTTGATGTTGTTTAAGCCAACTCTTAAAGTCTTCTTTAACAGCAGGATGCACAATTTGGTTTAAAGCATTCAGTTTTTCTTTGTTATTGAAAACTTTTTCAGCCAATAGTGTTCGATTAATTTTTCCATTATTGATGATTTCTTTTCCAAATTTATTCGCAATTGCTTGAATAATTTCAGTTTTATTCATCAATTTTTTAGCTTCTTCATCGGCAATATAAACCGGTATTCCTTTGGCTGCAAACATTTTGGCAACAGTTGTTTTTCCACTACCAATTCCGCCAGTTAAACCAATTAATTTTGACATTTTTTATTTTTTAAAAAATAATTCCGGTATTGCTGATTCCGGTTTTCTTTTCAAAATTTGAACAAATACAAATGATTTTAAAAAACCAAATCCGTAACCATAAAACTGAATAAAAGTAGCAATTAAAGATAAAAACGCAATTTTTAGACTTTTGTTATCCCACCATGAACTTATAAAAAGTGAGACGAAATAAACTATAAATAATAAAATTGGTAAGTAGAAAGAAAAGAAAAGTAATCCTACAATAGAGCCAATAAATCCTAACATAAATAAAGTAGGAAAGAAAAACGTTAATTTAGCATATTCAGGATACCAACTGTTTAATATAGGTCTCGCCTTTCCAAATTTATTAACTTGTATATAGAACTTTGACCAATCAATTCTTCTTTTGTGGTATACATATGCATTAGCTATCAATTGAGTTTGAAATCCAAATTTCCACAAACGTATAGATAAATCGGGATCCTCGCCAGGATGAATGTATCCAAACCCTTTTGAAGCTTCAAATGCTCTTTTAGAAATTCCCATATTAAAACTTCTGGGTTGAAACTTTCCTATTTTTTCAGAGCCACCTCTAATTCCACCTGTTGTTAAAAAAGAAGTCATTACAAAATTAATTGCTTTTTGAATGTCTGAAAAAGAATCTAAAGCCTTATCCGGTCCACCGAAACAATCCGTATAATTATGACTTAAAGCTGCATTTACCTCAGAAAGATAATGGTTAGGAATAATACAATCTGAATCAAAAATGATAAAATAATCCCCTTTTGCTTTTTGCATTCCATAATTTCTTGAATCACCAGGACCAGAATTTGCTTTAAAAAAGTAATGAATAGATAATTGTCCATTGTACTTTTCAACAATTGAATCGCATTTTATTGTTGAACCATCTTCAACTATAATTATTTCATAGGATTGGTTAATATCTTGTTGAACTAAACTTTCTAAAAGTTCATCTACTTCATCAGGACGATTATAGACCGGAATGATAATTGAAAAATACATCTTATTGTTTTAACAAATATACGGCATAAAAAAAGCCACACAAATTGTGTGGCTTTAAAATTTAAAAACATAAAACTATTGTTTTACAATTTTAATTGTTTTTTGAATATTGTCTTCTGTTGTAATTTTCACTAAATAAGTACCAACTGACAATGAAGATAAATCAACTTGGCTTTCATTAGCATTAATTGTTTTTGAAAGCAATTCTTGACCTAATAAATTTGTCACATTTACATTTCTGATTGAAGCTGAATACGCTACATTCAAGATATCTTTAACCGGGTTTGGATATGCTCTAAAGTTATCTGCGTCAAATGTTGGAGTGCTTAACGTTTCACCACATAAAATTGAACGAACTCGGTTTACTTCAGCAGTTTCACAATTATCATTTAAATGAATATAAAAACGGATCACACCCGTTACATCAGAAGTCCAAACTACTGGAGTTGTACCAAATACAATAGGTGCTGAACCGTCTTCATTACCGATAGTAATAAAATCAGTTGAAACTGAACTATTGAAAGAATAAGTTTGACCTGATGTAACATTCACATTAGAATATTCCCCAGCCCATGCATTGTCAACAATTTGATTTGGAGTAACTCCATCACATGTTTCAGGGGTGTAAGTTGCCTCAGGGAATAATTCTCCATTTAGACAAAATCCAGGTGAATTTTGAACAGTAAAGCTCCACACCGGACAACCTACAGCAGTACCACCATCATTAAATGGTACGATTTGCCAATAGTAAGTAGTTCCAAATACTAAACCGGTAATTTCAACCGTAAGAACATCAATAAATCCTAACAACACTAAATCATCCGGGTCTGTTCCAAAAAATACATTGTAACCTTCCGGAGTCCCACCTGTTGTTGGTTCCGTCCATGTAAAAGTTGCACCTCCATCAACTAATGTTACATCTAATTGACCGTCAGTAGGAGCAACTACATCTGAACATCCGGGTATTTCATTCAACGTTATGAATTCAAATGGTCCAGTCCATAAACTAAATCCGTCTCCTTCACAATTCGCTCTAACATAGAATGCATAAGCTGTACCAGGTACTAAATCTGTTACAACATAAGGGTTAACAACATTTGTAGCTGTTGGAGCTGTTGGCTCTCCACCACCTACTTCTCCAATATAAATATCCCAAGAAGTTTCAGCACATCCTGCATTCCAAGATAAAACTGCTGATGTTTGTGTAATTTCAGAAGCTGATAAATTTGAAGGTTGCGGACAAGCAACAGCGGCAGTAATTGTTACATCATAATCCTCTGTTTCACCCCAACCATAAGAAGTACATGGATCAATTGAAGCACCTGTAGTGTTCCATACGTCTCTTACTCTCATTCTGTGTGTACCTAGTGGTGGGTTACAAGCTAAAGTAATGGTGAAAGAAGCAGAGCCGTCAGCAGGAATTGAAGCAGTTGTAAAACCTACTCTTTCATTACTTTCAAATAAACCGTTATCATTGTAATCAATCCAAACGGCTATGTTTTGATTTCCAACTTCACCTACAGTAACATTTACAGTATAACTGTTTCCTGCTTGTAATTCTGCAGTATAATTTGGTTGACCTGTGTAATATGTATAAGAGGGTCCTCCTGGTTCAGTACCAGAGTTATTTGCTAATGTAGTACCCGTAATCTCAATATTTGAAATTAAATCTCCATCAACTGTTCCATTTGCATAAATTGGAGTACAATAACATTGATTACCTGGATTTAATCCAACCATAACTGGTGTACTTGTACTACTTGAAGATGAAGGTCCACAAGTTACGATACACTGATAATACGTTACAGCATTTAGTGTAGCAGCATAAGTAGAATTTGTTGCTCCATCAATATTTGTAAAATCTACACCATTAGCAGATGATTGCCATTGATATGTAATTCCTGAGGCAGCAATATCATTTTGTAAACTTAAATTAAAAGAAATTCCGGCACAAACAGAAGCTATAGAAGAAACTGTATTTCCTGGAGCAGGAGTTCCATTACAATCAGTTGAAGCTGTTACTGCTAAAGTATAATCTTCAACCTGACCATAACCAGTTCCTAAACATGGATTCAAATATTCAGTTGTTCCAAAAATCTTTTTTACTCTCATTCTGGTAGTTCCACCCAAAGCAGTAATTGGAACAACTAAATCTTGAGTGGCTTGAATTGCATCTAAACCGGTAGAATTTAGAATAGTTTGAGTAATAGCAAAAGTCTCACCAGCATCAGCAAAATCATTATCTTGGTTCCAATCAACAAAAACTACAAAACGATTAGTCCAATTTCCATCTGTATTCCCTTTCAAGGTAATTGTATAGGTTTGTCCTGCCGTAACTGCACCTGAAACTTGAGTATAATCTTCATGCGGAGTAGCTCCGGCAACAACATTACTAGAAGAATTATTAATCCCAGCAAAGTTGACTAGTGTAATAGGCTCAGTAGCAAACTGAAAAGCCAATGGCCCACAATATGGTGCGGGAAATTGGGCAAAAGCCAAATAACCGACCATCAAAAATAAATAAGTAATTTTTTTCATTTTTAGTTGTTTATTATTAATCCGATAAAGGTAAAAAAAATACCCATAATTATTCAATTATGGGTATCATTTTTTATGTTAAATGTATTTATTCTTTTGTAAAGTATTCCATAACATCCTGACTTACACCCATGTTTGAAAAACCACCATCATTGTATAAATTTTGCAATGTTACTCGTTTGGTCAAATCAGAAAACATAGCTACGGTATAATTTGCACAATCTAAGGCAGTAGCATTTCCAAGTGGTGACATTTTATCAGCGTAGGTGATAAAACCATCAAATCCTTTTACACCTTGACCGGCTGTTGTTGGTGTAGGTGATTGAGAAATGGTATTCACTCTAACTTTTTTATCTTTTCCAAAGAAATAACCAAAACTTCTAGCAATGGATTCTAAATATGCTTTATTATCCGCCATGTCATTATAATCCGGAAATACACGTTGAGCAGCCATGTATGTTAATGCAACAATACTTCCCCATTCACTCATGGCATCTTTTTGATATAGAACTTGCATAACTTTGTGAAATGAAACGGCTGAAACATCCCATCCTTTTTGCGTAAAATCATAGTTTTGGTTAGTGTAATGATTTCCTTTTCTAACATTAACTGACATTCCAATTGAATGCAAAACAAAATCCAATTTACCACCAAGTATTTCTGTTGCTTTATCTACTAAATTCTCCAAATCTTCAAGTGATGTGGCATCAGCCGGAATAATTTGTGAACCTGTTTTTTCAGCTAATGTTTTTATTGTTCCCATTCTCATGGCAATAGGAGCATTTGTTAATACAAACGTTCCTCCTTCTTCATGCACTCTTTCAGCTGTTTTCCATGCAATAGAATTTTCATCTAAAGCTCCAAAAATAATTCCTCTTTTACCTTTTAATAAATTATACATATTCTATGTTTTAAATTGATAAACGGTTCAAATATAAATAAAAAATTAGTTTAATAATGCCTTTGCATGATTAATAGCAGATTCTGAAACGCTTGAACCGGAAAGCATTTGTGCGATTTCCAACACACGTTCTTCATTGCTTAATATTTTAATTTCAGTTTTGGTATTCAACTCATTATCTGATTTGTAAACCTTATAATGCATATCGCCTTTTGCTGCAATTTGAGGTAAATGTGATATAGCAAATAATTGCATTTTACCACTCATTTCTTTCATTATTTCTCCCATTTTATCAGCAATTTCTCCCGAAACACCTGTATCAATTTCATCCAAGATTAATGTGGGCAAATTTGTATAATTAGCTAAAATAGATTTAACTGCTAACATAATTCGAGACATTTCTCCACCGGAAGCAACTTTTTTCAGTAAGCCGAAATCAGAACCTTTATTGGTTGAAATGAGAAATTGGATGGTATCTTTTCCGTTTGAATAAAAAACATTAGTAGCCATAATTTTCAAATCAAATTGTACATTTGGCATACCTAATTGCACTAAAATTTTTACCAATAAATCATTCAACAAAGGAATACTATTCAACCTATTTTTATTAATTTTTGACGCTAATTCATTCAATTCCAAGGTACAATTTTCAATTGCATTAATTAAACTATCTTTTTGATTCTCAAGAGCTGTTACAGAAACCACTTTGTTCTGCAATTCATTTTGAATTTGTAATAGTTCTTCAACAGAATTGACCTGATGCTTCTTTTGTAAACTATAAATTACTTGTAATTTTTGCTGGATATTTTCCAATTGAATAGGATCATGAATGACGGTTTCTGCCATTTGGTTCATTTCGGCAACTATGTCTTTGAGTTCAATGGTCAAACTATCTATTCTATTAAAAAGCTCGGAATATTCAATAGAAAAAGTACTAATCTTTTGAATAGCAGTTTTTACCTCTTTTAAATGAACTAATAAACCAAATTGATCAGATTCTGCTATTGAAATTGATTTTTCAAATTGCTCTTTGATTAACTCCGCATGAGTTAACTTTTCTAAATCAGTCTCTAGCTCAGCTTGCTCGTTTTCAATTAACTTTGCCTCAACTAATTCATTGTATAAAAAAGAATTGTAATCTTGCTCTTTTAATGCAGAAGTTAACGAATTTTCTAGCTCTTCAAGTGATGATTTTAATTTTCTATAGTCTTTTAGTTTTTGAGCATAATTTTCGAGTAGAACTCGATTATCAGCAATAGCATCAATTATGGCAAACTGAAAATTTTCTTCAGCTAATTCGCTCGTTTGATGTTGAGAGTGAATATCAATTAACATTTCTCCCAACAGTATTAATTCTGAAAGATTAACCGGACTATCATTAATAAATGCTCTTGATTTACCAGATGGAAGAATTTCTCTTCTAATGATTGTTTGTTCTTCATAATCTAAATCATTTGACTCAAAAAATGACTTTAATTGATATTTTGAAATCATAAAAACACCTTCAATCACACACTTTTCTTCTTTGTTTTTAAGACTTAATAAATCAGCTCTTTTACCCAATATTAAACCCAGAGCACCCAGCAATATTGACTTTCCGGCTCCCGTTTCACCTGTAATAATTGAAAATCCATCTGAAAAGGAAATGGATAATTCTTCAATTAAAGCGAAATTTTTAATGGTTAAGTGCGATAGCATTAACAAAAAAAGGTTTGATTATGAAAATTATTCTACTAAAAAATTAGTTTTTAATTTGACTCCATTTACTGGAATTTGTTGGCGAAACTCGATTTAAGTTATCCGTTAAATCTACCAAATCAACACTTGGTCCACCACTGAAAACGGATAAAATCTCATCCGATTTAGCATCAAAAAACACCCTAGTCAAATAGGCATTTGGTCTTATTTTATGAATTTTAAATAAAGTGGTGAGAGCTTCTTTAATACTTTCTTTTCCTTTTTTCACATCATTAGCCATTACATCTAAACCATTTACATGGTATTCAAAAAAAGCTTGTCTAATCGGTTCAAATGTTGTTGACAACATATCATTTACTAAAAAATATCGGTTTTGTAAACCGTCAGCTTGAGCCCATCCTTTAAAACCTGAACCTTGAGCAAGATTTACAACATTTTGTGCTAAATCTAAATAAGGTGTACCGCCTCCAATCTCAAATGAATCAGCATCGTAAGCTAAAATCATATAACTATAGAAAGCAATAGTTGCTATTAAATTAGAATCAAATGAATTTGGATTATAATTTAAACTTTCAAATTCTAAATATCTAAAAACAAAATCTTTGTCATTAATATTCAAAATAGGAGTATTATATATAGAATTATAAACAGGTCTTGATGCTTGAACTTGTAATGTAGCCACAAACGTTGTGTTATTGACCTCAGAAACATTAATAAAAAAAGAACACTCTATTTGCTCGTTTTGTTCTACATTTTGAGTGGACCATTTTGTTTTGTTGATAAATTCATTTAAAGAAGTTTGTAAGGTTTTAAAAACCTGCATATTGACATTTGTAACTTGGTCGGTATTTACGGTTACAGTTGCGTTCAATTCTTGAGCTTTTCCTGTTAAAAGGAATGAAAAGAAAGTAATGATTAAATATTTATTCATGTTAAAACTGAATTTTATCCAAAATATCTTTTGCTACTTCTTCTTTTAATTTTAGTGGCATCGGATTGATTTGAAATGATTTATCAATAAATGTAATCTTATTGGTTGATTTTCCAAATCCTGCTCCTTCATCATTGAGTGAATTTAAAACAATCAAATCTAAGTTTTTTTTCTGAATTTTCAACTTAGCATGTTCAATTTCATTTTCAGTTTCTAAAGCAAAACCAATTAAAAATTGATTTTCCTTTTGTTGCCCTAATGACGTCAAAATATCTTTTGTTTTTTCTAATTCGATAGAAAAGGTCTCATCCGTTTTTTTAATTTTATGATTGGCCACTGATTTTGGTCGATAATCAGCAACAGCTGCTGCTGCAATTGCCACATCAACATCTTTGTAATACCTATGACATTCTTCATACATTTCTTCAGCGGTAGTTATTTTAATCAATTGCACATTTGAATGTTGAATGTTCAAATGTGAAGGACCACTAATTAAAATTACTTCTGCTCCTCGATTTGCAGCCTCCAAAGCTAAATCATACCCCATCTTTCCCGAAGAATGATTACCTACAAAACGTACAGGGTCTATTGGTTCGTATGTTGGCCCGGCTGTAATTAGAATTTTTTTTCCTTTTAATGGCAATTTACTACTTAAATCATCTTCAATAAACGCCAAAATATGTTCAGGTTCGGCCATTCTTCCTTCACCTGACAATCCGCTTGCAAGCTCACCCTTTTCAGCGGGAATCATAAGATTGCCAAAGAGTTTTAGTTTGTGGAAATTATCAATAGAAGTTGGGTGTTTATACATATCCAAGTCCATTGCAGGAGCAAAGTAAACAGGACATTTTGCAGAAAGATAAACCGCCATGAGTAAATTATCACAATTACCATTGGCCATTTTTGATAATGTATTAGCAGTTGCCGGAGCAATAATCATCAAATCAGCCCAAAGAGCTAATTCAACATGATTATTCCATAGCTCATTTTCTTCTTCTGAATAAAAAGTAGAAAAAACTGGTTTTTTTGAAAGTGTGGATAATGTAAGGGGGGTTACAAAATCTTTAGAGGCAGGTGTCATGACCACTTGGACATCAGCACCTGCCTTTATAAAAAGTCTAACCAAATTTGCAGTTTTATAAGCGGCTATTCCACCGGTAACTCCCAGCAGTATTTTTTTACCTTTTAAAACTGACATAGGTTTTATTTTGTAGTATCTCTGTGATAAATTTTACCCTCCAACCATTCTTGTACGGCAAGTGCGTGTGGTTTAGGTAACTTTTCATAAAATTTAGAAACTTCAATTTGCTCTTTGTTTTCGAAGATTTCTTCTAAACTATCATTATAAGTAGCAAATTCATCTAACTTCTCGATTAATTCTTTTTTAATCTCAGAGTTAATTTGGTTTGCTCTCTTTGCAATAATCGTAATTGCTTCATAAACATTACCGGTATTTTCCTCTACAAGTCTTTTGTCATAGGTAATTGTATTTACCGGTGCAGTTGTTTTCTTTAAATCCATGCTCTCTTCTATTTAGAATATTGTTGTAAATTTTCATTAATTTTCGTCATCAAATCGTCGGCTTTTTCAGTATATTCTTTTGTGTTGCTCATTCGAGAAAATTTTTCATACGCTTCTTTTGCATTAAGTAAACGTTCTTTTACTTTTTCAGGAACACTATTTATAGCCAATTGATATGCCGAATCAATTTTATAATACAAAGCAGCATCTCTAAAAGGTGTTCCAGGATAATCTGCCACGAAATTATCTAAGGCAATTAAGGCCGATTTGTAATCGTAAATAGTATAATATTGTTTTGCAATTTCAAAAGACTTTTTCTCTAACTTTTCTCTTAATTCTTTTATAATTCCATTTGCTTCAGAAAGATAAGCTGATTCAGAGTAGTTGTCAATAAAAATTTGCATCTTATCAATAGCTTTTTGTGTATCAACTTGATCCAATGAGTAAAGTGGTGATAATTTTGAATAACATAATGCCCCTAAATAAGCACATTCTTCAAGTTTTTCACTTTTTGGGTAAGAACTGGAAAAACTTTCAAACTGATAACCAGCCAAATAAAATTGATTAGTTTTAAAATAACTTTGAGCAAACATATAAAACATTTTCTCAGCTTGTGGTTTACCTCTATATGAAGGTGCCATTTGTTCAAATAAACGAATAGCTTTATTGTATTTTCCGTTATTATACTTTTCTTCCGCGGCTGTGTATTTAACCCCCATATCCTCACTCTTAAGTGCTTTTTGATAAGGACTACAAGATATTAATAATAAAAAAAGTAAAGACAACGTATAAAACTTATTCATTTGATGAATTTTAGTAATTGATTTTTGTGCAATATATATGCATGAAAAATCGAATTGCAAATTTAGTTATTAATTACAGACTACAAAACATTTTTTTTATCTTCTGAATTACGAGTAAAAAAACAAAAAGATGCTTAATTATAAGCATCTTTTATGTTTAGATTAACATTATTTTGCAGTTGGTGCAACGGGACTTACAAAATTTTTCATTTCATTGTCAAATAAATACAAACCTCCTTTATCATCACCAATCAAATTTATTTTATCAAGTATATATCTTGCATTGGCTTCCTCTTCAATTTGTTCAGCTACATACCATTGTAAAAAGTTGTGCGTAGCAAAATCTCTTTCATCCAATGTTATTCCAACTAAATCATTAATACTGTTTGACACTTTAATTTCGTGCTCTAACAATTGTTTGAACAAAGCCTTGTAATTAGACAAATCTAATTTAGGTTCTAAAGTAGCACCAACTCTAGCTTCTCCCCCTCTTTGGTTTACATATTTGATTAATTTCAACATGTGCATTCTTTCCTCATCAGATTGATTATACATAAAAGTTGAAATGCCTTCAAATCCTTGTACTTCTGCCCAAGAAGCCATGGCTAAATATACTTGAGACGAATCTCCTTCCATTTTTATTTGAGCATTTAATGCTTCTAATACTTTTTTCGATAACATATTCTTTTTTTTAATTTAATTATTTACTTTTTTTACAAATTGATATATTCTATTTGCTAAATCTTCATTTACATTTACTAATGGTAACCGAACCACATTTTCACACAAACCTATTGATTTGAATACCTCTTTTATTCCTGCGGGATTGCCTTGTTCAAAAATCATATCTATTGCATCTGCAAGTTGATAATGTAATGTATATGCTTCATCTACCTTTCTATTCAAACCTAAGCGAACCATATCTGAAAATTGCTTTGGAAAACCTTCACCAATTACCGAAATAACCCCTGCTCCACCCGCTAAAACCATTGGCAAAGTTACCATATCATCACCTGAAATTACAAGAAAATCTTTTGGTTTATGTTGAATCAATTTCATCGCTTGAACAATATCACCTGCTGCTTCTTTAATGGCTACTATGTTTTTAAAATCATTCGCCAAACGAATTACGGTAGATGGCAACATATTACTAGATGTTCTACCGGGAACATTATATAAAATAATCGGTAAAGGCGATGCCTCTGCAATTGCCTTAAAATGCTGATAGATTCCTTCTTGAGATGGCTTGTTATAATAAGGTGATACCGAAAGTACGGCCACAAAATCATTTAAATTTCTTGTTTTTAATTCTTCTACAACTTGGTGAGTGTTGTTTCCTCCCACTCCTAAAACTAAAGGAAGTCGGTTATTGTTTGCTTTAATTATTGTTTGGATAACCAATTCCTTTTCTGCAGATGTTAGGGTTGCACTTTCAGCTGTAGTACCTAAAACAACCAAATAGTCTATTCCGTTATCCACTTGAAAATTTACTATTCTGGTTAATGCTTCAGTATCTACAGAGAAATCTTTTTTGAACGGAGTAATAAGTGCTACACCCGTTCCAATTAATGATTGCATATTATATTTTGTTAAGTATTTTTAAATATTTAAATAATTCTTCTGTAAAAAGTTGATAATTTTCCACTTTAGTATCAATCATAAAGTGATTTAATCTTTTATCAACTGAGGAAAATCCTACTTTAAAATTTGCTTTTGAGCTATGAGTTACAATAACTAATGGTGTTTTTTTCAAGTCATAATAGTTAATAAGTAAATCAAACGGTTGAGCTTTAAAGTACACCACATCTTCTTTATCAATATTTCCCATCCAAGAAACATCTTTTTTGCTAAAATGAGGATAATTAACTTCTTCCTTTTTTTTATACGCTTTTTTGTAAGCTAAAACACTAATTTTTTCCGGTAAAAAACCATACTCAATTAATAATTTTATAAAATCATGTTTATGTTCAAAATAGGTTTCATCAATCAAAACACCAACTGTTTGAATTCGATTAGGCGAAATGTCGGTTGTAACATTTAATGCCTTTTTTTTAACGATTCTTTTTGCGGATAAATTCTTGAAAAACTTTAAAAACATTGTACCTTTACTTAAAATACAAATTTATTGAATTAAAGTCATTATTTAATGCGAAATCTTAAAAACAAAATCAATTTTATAAAACATTTAACCGTTTTTACTTTTTTGTTCTTTTTATTATTGGGTTGCAAAACTTCTTACCACAATTATAAAGTTGAAGGAAAACAAATTCCGATTGTAAATCTTCAAGAAGACAATTCATCTTTAGATGCATTTATTGCTCCTTATCGTTCACACATCAACAAAGATTTGGACAGTATTTTAGCCTATTGCCCGGAAACGTTAGATAAAAGCAAAGGCGAATGGCAAACCAATATTGGTAACTTTATGGCTGATGTTTGCATGAAAGAAAGCAATATAATATTTGAAAAACGTTACGGAAAATCAATTGATTTTTGTTTGCTTAATCATGGTGGAATTCGTTCTATCATTCCAAAAGGAAATGTAACTACCCGAACCGCATTTGAAGTCATGCCGTTTGAAAACAATATGGTAGTATTAGCCTTAAAAGGAAAAACCATACGCGAAATAGTCAATTATTTGTTGGTAGAAAAAAAACCACATCCTTTGAGTGGCATGGAATTAATTGTGGACAAACAACTTCAAATTAAATCAATTTCTATTCAAAACCAACTTTTAGAAGACGATAAAACATATTATGTGGCAACCTCTGACTATTTAGCAAATGGTGGCGATAATATGCTTTTTTTTAAAGAGAATATTCGGTTTTTTGATTTAGAATATAAAATCAGAAACTTGTTAATTGATTATTTCAAAAAAGTGGACACGATTGAAATTTCAAACAAGCCAAGAATAATTGTAGAATAATTTAGTAGATGAAAAGAAGAGATTTCCTTAAAAATACATTAGCAAGTTCAACATTAGTTGGTTTGGGTGGACTTTCATTGAGTAGTTTTGATTCACTTAAAACCAAAAAGCTTACTATTTTGCACACCAATGATGTGCACAGTCACATTGATGCTTTTTCGACAAACCACCCAAAATATCCCGGAATGGGAGGAGTAGTTCAACGTGCAAAACTGATTGAACAAATTAAAAAAGAAAACCCAAATGTTTTGTTATTGGATGCCGGAGATAGTTTTCAAGGTACTCCCTACTATAATTATTATGGTGGAGAATTAGAATTCAAATTGATGTCAAAAATGGGTTATGAAGCAACAACCATTGGCAACCACGAATTCGATAATGGAATTGATGGATTAGCAGCACAAATGCAACATGCTAAATTTCAAATTTTATCTGCTAATTATGATTTTAAAAACACCATCATGCATCCTTTTGTAAAACCTTACCATATTTTTATGAAAGACGGTATAAAAGTTGGCGTTTTTGGTTTAGGAGTTGAACTAGCAGGGCTAGTGGATAAAAAAATGTATAAAGAAACCGTTTATTTAGATCCGGTTGAAATGTCTACTGATATGGTTCGCCTTTTGAAAAAAGTAGAAAAGTGTGATTTAATTATCTGTTTATCACATTTAGGATACGCTTATAAAAATGAACCCAATAAAATTTGCGACACAAAATTAGCTGAACTTACACAAGATATTGATTTAATTATTGGTGGTCACACACACACATTTTTAGATAAACCGGTAATTGTAAAAAATGCAATAGATAAAGAAGTCTTAATTAATCAAGTGGGATGTTTTGGTGTCAACTTGGGAAGAATAGATTTCTATTTTGATGATGATGCTTCTTTTACTGCCAAAGGAAAATCAATACTTGTATAGTTAATTGAGTATTTCTAAAGTGTCACAATGTTTTTTTCCGTTTTTTTGGATTCAACAAAAATGATAAATCGATAAAATGCGTAATAAGCAAAAGCATTTAAACTCATTGCAATTGGTCTGAAAATTTTTAAATCAATATAAAATTTTTCAATGAAAATGATAAAATGAAGCGTCACAAACGACAAAACACATATTAATAGCCAAGAACTTACCGCACTATCATTCATTATATAGGTAGAAAGTGCCAATCCTCCCAATAATGAAATTAAACTATTATGAACTATCATGATATAATACACTTTTTCATTTAATAAATCTGTATCAAAAAAGATATAGAAAAAAATTAAGAAAAAGGGAACTGAGGCCAATATTACGGGGATAAAATCTTTTATTTTCATCACTTTTATGACATAATAAATATTAATTAATCGATGAAAAATAAATACTACTAAACCAATGAATATATAATAAAGATCATTCGGAATAAAGAGTACGTTTGTAATCAAAGAAGTGGTGATAGTTAAATAAAATAAAAGGTCATTTTTAACGGAACTTTTAAAATACAAAACCATTAAAACAATAGAAATTAATGGTTTAAACACATAAATCAAAGGTAAAATTCTGAAATATTCAGCAGTAACTTCTACTACAGCGACACATAAAAGTAGAATAGACCAAAACTTTAGATTTTTCATATTAACAAGATTAAAAATCTGCTACTAAAATTACTAATTTTTTAATGAATAATAATTTTATTTTTTAAAAAGTAAACAAATAAAAAAAGTCAGGCAAAAAACCTGACTTTTCTTCACTATTTAATTTAGAATATTACTTCACTTCTTCAAAATCAACATCTTGTGTTTGATCGCCACTTGCATCAGCTTGTGGTTGAGCTTGTTGTGCACCTTGTCCTTCTGCTTGAGCTTTGTACATTTCTTCTGAAGCATTTTTCCAAGCTTCGTTGATTTTGTCTAATGCCGGCTGAATTACTGCTACATCTTTGGATTCAAAAGCCACTTTCAATTCGGTTAAAGCCGCTTCGATAGGTTGTTTGTTTGCATCTGACAATTTATCACCAAACTCTTTCAATTGTTTTTCCGTTTGGAAAATCATACTGTCTGCTTCATTCAATTTATCAGCTTTTTCTTTAGCTAACTTATCTGACTCGGCATTGATTTCAGCTTCTTTTTTCATTCTTTCGATTTCTTCCGGTGTTAATCCTGAAGAAGCTTCGATACGAATATCATGTGATTTTCCGGTTCCTTTATCGGTTGCGGAAACTTTGATGATACCATTCGCATCAATATCAAACGTTACTTCAATTTGTGGTACACCTCTTGGAGCAGGCGGAATTCCATCTAAATGGAAACGGCCAATTGTTTTATTGTCATTTGCCATTGGTCTTTCACCTTGCAACACGTGAATTTCTACCGATGGTTGATTGTCTACTGCAGTTGAAAACACTTGTGATTTTTTAGTTGGAATAGTGGTGTTAGCCTCAATTAATTTAGTCATCACACTACCCATTGTTTCAATACCTAGTGAAAGAGGTGTTACATCAAGCAATAATACATCTTTTACATCTCCGGTTAAAACTCCACCTTGAATAGCAGCACCAATAGCCACAACCTCATCCGGATTTACACCTTTGGATGGTTTTTTTCCAAAGAATTTTTCCACTTGCTCTTGAATAACAGGCATACGAGTTGAACCTCCTACCAAGATTACCTCATCAATATCAGAAGTGGATAATCCTGCATCTTTCAATGCTTTTGCAACCGGTTCCATCGAACGTTTTACTAAATTTTCAGCTAATTGCTCAAACTTCGCTCTGGTTAAGGTTTTTACTAAGTGTTTTGGTCCGCTAGCTGTAGCGGTTACATAAGGTAAGTTGATTTCTGTTTGCGTCGAAGAAGACAATTCAATCTTCGCTTTTTCAGCTGCTTCTTTCAAACGTTGTAAAGCCATTGGGTCTTTACGTAAATCTACCCCTTCTTCGCTGTTGAATTCATTTGCCAACCAATCAATGATTACTTGGTCAAAGTCGTCACCACCTAAGTGAGTATCCCCATTTGTAGATAATACTTCAAAAACTCCGTCCCCTAATTCAAGGACAGAAATATCAAATGTTCCTCCTCCTAAATCGTACACCGCAATTTTTTGATCTTTTCCGGCTTTATCCAAACCATAAGCCAATGCTGCTGCAGTAGGCTCATTGATGATTCGCATTACTTTTAAACCTGCAATCTCACCCGCTTCTTTAGTAGCTTGACGTTGTGCATCATTAAAGTATGCAGGAACAGTGATTACGGCTTCTGAAACGGTTTGCCCTAAATAATCTTCGGCCGTTTTTTTCATTTTTTGAAGCGTCATGGCAGACAATTCTTGTGGAGTGTATAAACGACCGTCAATATCTACACGAGGCGTATCGTTATCACCTTTTACCACTTTATATGCAACATTTCCAGCCTCTTTTGCACTTTCAGAATATTTATTTCCCATAAAGCGTTTGATAGACGCAATGGTTTTTGTTGGATTAGTCACTGCTTGTCTCTTAGCAGGATCACCTACTTTAATTTCACCACCTTCAACAAATGCAATTACTGATGGAGTTGTTCTTTTTCCCTCTGCATTTGCTATTACTACCGGTTCTCCACCTTCCATTACAGAAACGCATGAGTTTGTAGTTCCTAAATCGATTCCAATTATTTTGCCCATAATTATAAATTTGTATGCTTGTTTTTAATTTCGTTTTGTTAAACTTACAACCCTAAATGACAAGTATTATGCCAAGGCCAAAAACAAATAAAAATGTCATATTTTGACTGACGAATCAGAAAAAATATGACATTATGACATTTTTCAAGCTTTAATCTACCAAAAACAACGCATTGCTAAATAATAAATTACCGTTTTCCCAAAAACCTCTGAACAACGGATTATCAATCATGTAAATCACTTTTCCTTGTCCGTAATTATCAATAGCAAAAGTTACCGTTTCTTCTAATGACTTTTTCAATTTATATCCAATAAAACCGGAACTTTGATAATTTTTGGGGACATAAATAATATTTTGGGCTCCTTTCAGTAATTTATACTTGTTTTCAGAAGTTTTCAAACTATAATATTGTTCTCCTAATCCATACGATAAAGGATGTGTTTTGTCTAATTTATTTTCAACAATTGCACCCGGAACAAATGAAGATATTGATCTTCTTTCTGCATTTTCAACTTCTAAAAACCGATCGGCAAGTTCTTGTTCTTCCAATATTTTTTGAGCTTGTGTTTTTTCATCTTCGGTGGCAAACTTTGTCAAATGAAATCCCTCTCTATCTTCAAATTGGGAAACAGCACCACCAATGGCTATCACTTTTCCACCTCTTGCAATAAATTCTTCAATTGTTTTCTTTTGGTTGTCTGAAAAAGAATACCATCCTTCCGGCAAAATTAAGGTAGTATATTCTGCTAAATTAACGCGACTAAAATTTTGTACATCAACAATACTAGTTGGATATTCAACTACTTGGTCCAAATAAAACCAAACTTGTCCAAAATCAATGTTACTCACTCCATTACCACTTAATACCATGACTTTTGGAGCTTTTAACAAAGGATAATTTTCACCTCCTAAATCGCCACCACTTTTTGCCATTCCGGTTTCTAATACTTTATAATCGGTCTTTTCAACAATCAAAGCTCCAACTGTTTTTTCAAAATTGTCAACTTTACTATTATCCCCTTTGGTCACAATTAATCCGCCACGTTGAATCACAACATCACCAAAAGTGACTTCCTTTGAAGCATATCTAACTTTAATATTATTTTGATGTAAAAGACTCAATACTCTTGCTGAAGAACGATTATTCCAAGGTATGTAATACGCATAAACATTATTCGATTTTTCAGGATTAATAACTGACACTTTTGATTTCATTTTGAAAGCTACTTTACCTTTTAAAGCATAACTTTCAATTCCATATGCATGAGGAAGCGACCAGGCAGTAATATCATAAGAAAGACTATCCGATAATTTATGGTGAGGCTCAAATAAAACCTGAGTCAAAACTGCTCTAGGTTGGTCAACCGAAATAATAATATCATTGGGTTCAACTGAAAATACTTTTTCAGCATTTGACTGATAATGATAACCGGTAAGTTTTTTTGATTCATCAGCAAAAGAAGCCTCAATACGATTTCGATTCAATAGTTTTAGAAGTTCTGCATTTTTTGGATGATCTTTTACAATATAGGTTTGGTACTTTCCTTTTGGTTTAGTGCGACTGTCTTTGAAAAAATTTCTAAATTCTTTTGTCAATATTTCTTTTTGTACATACGATAATTCAACTACAGCCAAAATTGCTTTGGTGTGATGTTCCAAACGATCTTTTATGGTTAAAACATCGCCATTTTTCATCGTGACTGCTCTTCCTGCACCAATTCCACCTTGTTCATATGTCATTCCAACTGCACCATTATAGCAAGGATACGTATCTCCATAGCTTGGATAAAATAAATCAAATCGCTCACCGGAATAATACATCCATCCCTCTTTGTCAAACTTTTTAGCAGTAAGTTCTCCAATTTTTTTGTGAAAATCTCTCTGAAAAGGAGAAATTTGCTCATGATAAGGCTCAGCAGCCGGTGGAAAAAAATAAGGTTCATTGTATCCCATTTCATGCACATCGGCATGCACCATTGGCATCCATTGATGGTATAAATCCATCCTAAACTGAGTCTCACGTTGGGTTTGCCAAGCCCAATCTCTGTTCAAATCATACACATAATGATTTTGTCTGCCACCCGGCCATGGTTCCATATGCTCACGATCGTAAAGTCCGGGATGTGTTTTTGAACCGGAAACATCTCGTAACCAACACGCATATCTGGAAAAACCATCCGGATTTAAACATGGATCTAAAATAACCACAATATCTTCCAACCACTTTTTGGTTTCTTTATTATTTGGATTTACTAACTCAAATGCAACTAATAAAGCACTTTCAATTGCTCCGATTTCATTACCGTGTACATTAAAACTTAACCATACAACAGCTTTTGATTTACTATTATTTTTGGTTGGAAATAATCCGATTTCATGTAAATGATTTCTTCGAATTTCCTCTAAATTTTTCAAGTTTTCAGGAGTGGAAATATAATAGGCATTAAGATTTCTTTCCTGAGTGGTTTCACCGTATTTTTCATGTTTTATCCAGTCCGATTCTTTGACCAATTGCTGAAAATAAGCCTCAACTTGATGATAATGAGAAACCTGTTTTCCGTAATTAGGAAGAAATTCATAGGGTGATTTTGGCTGTGCAAAAGAAAATGTTAGAGTAAACAGTAAAATGGCAACTAAATATCGATTCATTATTGTTATTTTAAAAATCAAATATAGATTAATTTTTTTACGCTTTAACGATAGTAAAAGTTAAGAATTACAAAAAATCGATCTACTCAAAAATCCTTTGCTATGAATCATAAACAAAATCTTATATTTGCCTTACTCAAACGTTTTAGTTATGGAAGAATGTATTTCTGTTTTTGATATGTTAAAAATTGGAGTTGGCCCATCTAGTTCGCACACACTGGGACCGTGGCGAGCTGCCGAACGCTTTTTAGCCGAATGCAGAGAAAAAAATATTCTGAATCAAGCTATTCGAGTCAAAGTTGATTTATACGGTTCGCTTTCTTTAACAGGAAAAGGTCATGCCACTGATTATGCCGTGATGTTAGGATTGAGTGGTCAAGACCCGGAAACTATTCCGGTGGCTAGTATTGACGGAATTGTTCAATCAATCAAAACGAACAAAAAAATCAATTTAGGAAATGAAATTCAACTTGATTTTGAGGTTGAAAAAGACATCGTATTCAACAAAAACTTTTTGCCATTTCATGCCAATGGGTTAACTTTTACATTATTTACAGCTAATAAAGAATTTAGCGAAACCTACTACTCTATTGGTGGCGGATTTGTGGTTAAAGAAGAACGTACGAATGCTAAAAAGAAAATTCAGATAAAATGTGCTTTCCCTTTTCCGATTGAAAAAGCAGATGAATTATTAGAGTATTGCAAAAAAGAAAACAAATCGATTTCCGAAATTGTGTATGAAAATGAAAAATCGATGCGTTCCGAAGAAGAAATTCACCATGAATTGATGCGAATTTGGCATACGATGTTGGAATGCATCTATATCGGTTGTCATTCTGAAGGCATTCTACCCGGCGGATTGAATGTGCGACGACGAGCGTATGACATGCATTTAGGATTAAAAGGCGAACTTCCTTATTCCAATCCGCAAGAATGGTTGGAAACCATCCGAAAAACAGAAGTGAAATTTCGTCAAATTCTAAAATGGGTAAGCTGTTTTGCCTTGGCTGTGAATGAAGTAAATGCTGCTTTGGGAAGAGTTGTGACTGCTCCAACCAATGGAAGTGCGGGTGTAATTCCAGCGGTTTTAATGTATTATTTAGTGATTGAAAACCACAATGCCGGTGAAAAAGAAATCAAACAATTTTTATTGGTTGCCGGAGAAATTGGCAGTATCTTCAAGAAAGGAGCTACAATTTCTGCCGCGATGGGTGGTTGTCAAGCCGAAATTGGCGTATCCAGTGCCATGGCTGCCGGAGCTTTGTGTGAATTAATGGGCGGAACACCCGCTCAGGTGACGATGGCTGCCGAAATTGCGATGGAACATCATTTGGGAATGACGTGCGACCCGATTGGTGGATTGGTTCAAATTCCTTGTATCGAACGCAATACGATGGGGGCAATTAAAGCGATTAATGCCGCTGAATTGGCCTTAGAAACCGATGCCAATAATGCGAAAGTTCCGTTAGATAAAGTAATCAACACCATGTGGGAAACCGCCAAAGACATGAACTCCAAATACAAAGAAACCAGTGAAGGTGGTTTGGCTGTTGGAGTGAATTTGGCCGATTGTTAATTAAAACTCAAAACTCATACTTGTCGTAATAAAGAAATTATCTTCAACCAGTTGATTATCTTTGATAAAAATAGCTTCTTGTGATTTTAACCAACGGGCTTCCGTTCGGATTTTTAGACTTTTAGTGGGTAAAAAATCGATATTAAAAGAATTTCCAAAGGTTTTAAAGGCTATATCATTTACATTTATGATAACATTGTTTTCATCTTGATAATATTCCGTTCGAAAAGCAGTTTGCCATTTCGAATTGAACGTATATTGAGCAATTAAAACCGGACTGAACCATTTTTCATAATTGTCACCAAGACTTGATTTTTGCATTCCAGCATCAAAACCTGCAATGGTTCGCCAATTCTCATTCCATTGATAATCAAAATACAAATTACTAAAATATCGAGTTCGTAACCCAAAGTCGGTAGGTTCATCACCCATAAAAGTACTCCAATTTAAGACTGCTTTTTCGGTAGGTTTATATATAATCTGAGAACCAAAAGCCGGAAGAGCAGAATTGTCAGGTTTGGAAATTCGTTGCCAACCATTAGTGAAAAGTGTGGCGAAAGTCCATTTATCATTTGGTTGAAATTGGTATTTTATTCCGGTCATAAAATAAGGAGAATTTTCGGCTAACATCGAGCGAGTCAACGTTAAATTAGAATTTGAAATAGCCGTTTCAAAGCCGATGTAGCTGGGCATAATTCCCATTTCAATAGCGTGCTTTCTTTTCTTATCTAAATAAATTCCAACTATAGCCTCGCTCACCCATTTTAGATCTTCCGCAGCATAATTATCTTCCACATATGTACCGGCATGTAGAGCAAAGGACGCATAAACATTTTCATAACCTGCTTTTACTCGCAACAACGCATTATTGATGTTGAACTCGTTGTGTCGATTGTAATTATACATAAAAGGCAGCTTTTGATTTTCTGTTGGTGTATTAAAATCATAGGCATAATAACTTTCTATAAATCCGGAAAAATCTATTTTCAGTGAATCAATTGTTTGTGCTTTTCCTGACAAGGAAAAAACTAAAAGTATGAGTAAATTAAAATGCCAAATCTTCTTCATCAATCTTTTTTAAAAATAAATAAAACAAAGGAATTTAGCTTACCGCCGCCTCGTATCCAAAATATACACCACTTTCCAACCATCATTTTCTTTAAACAATTGAAAAGAATTCACTCCGGAATGGCTTAATTTATCATTCACATAAAATTCGTACGGCGTCCAAACATGTGCCATTGAACCGTCAACTTGAACTTTGAAGCTTAGAATTTTTTCTTCAAATTTCATGGATAATGGAATTGCTGCGATGGATTTAAAAAAATCCGACGCTTTTTGAATTGAAAATTTAGGTCCTTTTTCCGATTCAGAAATAGAATGTAAAACCAAATTTTCCGAACAAACCTTTTTCAAAGCAATGGAATCCCTTTGGTGAAAAGCGTTAAAAAAATTTCCAATTGTGAGTTGAATTTCAGAGTCTTGAGCGAAAAAAACTTGATTAATCAATATGATTACAAATACTAATACTTTTTTCATTAGCTAATTAATGGGTTAACCAATACATTACAAAGAAAGAGATAATCCCCGCAATGTAGCCTGCTACTGCCAATGGTGTTATTTTCTTTAAATACCATAAAAAGGTAATTTTTTCTTTTTCCATCACTGCAATTCCTGCCGCAGAGCCAATAATTAACATACTTCCTCCAGTTCCCGCACAAAGTGCCATTAAATCCCATAAAGAACTGTCTATTGGGTATTCTGAAAGCGGAAACATAGCCTGAGAAGCGGCTACCAAACTACCATTATCTACTATTGATGATAATACACCTATCAATATAATCATCAAGTCAACACTTGGAAGATTTTTTAATAAATAATCGGCAAAATTGCCTAATATCCCTGTGTCTTGCAAGGCATAAACCATTAATAAAATTCCCATAAAATACAAAATTGAACTTATATCAACTTTGGTTAAAGCATGAGCTACCGAATAAGAATCTTTAACCGCTTGAGGTTTATCTCTGTGATAAATCAATGAAACAAGTGCTACAAAACCTAGAGCAATTAAAACCCCAATAAAGGGTGGTAAACCTGTAACCGATTTTATAACAGGAACCATAATTAAGCCAAAAGCTCCTGCCAATAAAACACTCAAACTTCCTCTCATTTTTTCTTCTTGGATAACCTCAGCCATTGACAATTGTACTCGAAGTGCAGCAAAACCACGCATTCGAAAACTCGCAATGATTAATGGAATAAGAATTACAAAAATTGAAGGTATAAATAATACTTTTACAATTCCTAATGCACTGACTTGTCCACCAATCCATAACAAGGTAGTAGTAACATCTCCAATCGGACTAAAAGCACCACCAGCGTTTGCAGCAATTACAACAATACCTGCCAAGGTCATTCGCACTTCCCCTTTTGGCATTAATTTTTTAAGAAGAGTTATCATAATAATAGCTGTAGCTAAATTATCTAACAAAGCAGACATAAAAAAAGTAACTCCTCCAACTATCCAAAGTAGCTTTAGTACAGATTTTGTTCTTATTCGATGAGTAATTACTGAAAATCCTTTGTGTAAATCAATCAATTCAACAATGGTCATTGCACCTAGTAAAAAAATTAAAAGACCCGCAATTTCTCCAAAATGAAGTGATAGTTTTTCAGAAAGAACACTTTGTTCACCGTTATGTAGTAATGCAAATGAAACCCAGCACAATGAACCGGTAAGAATAGCAGTAATCGTTTTATTTATTTTTAGTGGTGACTCAAAAATTACCAAAATGTACCCTAAAATAGCTATAGTAAGAACTGCAAAAATCATAATTCATCCATATTTAATTAAACGCAAAAGTAAATATAATAAAATGTTTTTTTTATTCTTTATCATAATAAATTAAGCTTATCACAAACATTCCTTATATTTGTGAATCATTACTTAAAATTCTAAAAAGATGTCAACAGCAAAAAAAGATTATAAACGAATTACAACCAAATCTTTATTTGATATGAAAGCCAATGGAGAAAAGATTTCCATGCTTACGGCTTATGATTATACAATGGCAAAAATTGTAGATGCTGCCGGTGTTGACGTGATTTTAGTAGGTGATTCTGCCAGTAATGTAATGGCCGGACACGAAACAACTTTACCCATCACATTAGATCAAATGATTTACCATGCGAGTAGTGTGGTACGAGCGTGTGAACGAGCGTTAGTTGTTGTTGATTTACCTTTCGGAACTTATCAATCCGACCCGAAAGAAGCCTTGCGTTCTGCCATTCGTATTATGAAAGAAAGTGGCGGACATGCCGTAAAATTAGAAGGGGGAAGCGAAATCAAAGAATCCATCAAAAAAATATTAAATGCCGGTATTCCCGTGATGGGACATTTGGGTCTAACTCCTCAATCCATCTATAAATTTGGAACTTATACCGTTCGTGCGAAAGAAGAAGCAGAAGCGGAAAAATTAGTGGAAGACGCCAAGTTGTTAGAACGAATTGGTTGTTTTGCTTTGGTTTTGGAAAAAATTCCGGCCAAGTTAGCTCAAAAAGTGGCTGAAAGTATTTCAATTCCGGTAATAGGTATTGGTGCCGGAAGTGGTGTGGACGGTCAAGTGTTAGTGCTTCACGATATGATTGGCATGACACATGAATTTAGTCCGAGATTCCTCAGAAGATACATGAATTTATATGAAGACATGACAAAAGCCATCGGTCAATATGTAACCGATGTAAAAGCATTGGATTTTCCAAATGCGAATGAACAGTATTAATGTGGCAATGTGTCGTTGAGAAAATTTGTGGATGAAAATACTTACTACAAAAGATAATTTACAAATTCTTCATGAGGATAATCATCTGATTGTAGTGAATAAACGTGTCGGCGATATAGCTCAAGGCGACAATTCAGGCGACAAACCCCTACCTGACATCGTCAAAGAATACCTCAAAGAAAAATACAACAAACCCGGTGATGTATTTTTAGGTGTTGTTCATCGGCTCGATCGACCAACAACCGGTATTGTTGTGTTTGCTAAAACGAGTAAAGCACTCACCCGAATGAATGATTTGTTCAGTTCGCGTGAAACACAAAAAACCTATTGGGCAGTGGTCAAAAATAAACCACCAAAAGAGGAAGATACACTCGTTCATTACATCAAAAGAAATCAACAAAACAATACCTCTAAAGCTCATTCCAAAGAAGTTCCGGATAGTAAAAAAGCGAGTTTGCATTATACAATTATTGCTGAATTAGATAATTATTTTGCAATGGAAATAGAGTTGCACACCGGAAGACATCACCAAATTAGAGCCCAATTGCAAGCAATCGGATGTTCAATTAAAGGCGATTTGAAATATGGTTTTGATCGAAGCAATCCAGATGGTGGCATTCATCTTCACGCTCGAAAACTTTGTTTTATTCATCCGGTTTCAAAAAAAGCATTAACCATTATTGCACCTGTTCCAAAAGACGTTATTTGGAACGCCATTGAAATCTAAGTACTTTTTTACGTTTATTTGTAGGGTAATATCGCTTTCAATTGTTAAACAAACAAACTTTATATTATGAAAAAACTAGTCGTCTTATTATTAGTAGCCATGAATATATCATCTTTTGCTCAAGAACACTTTGCAGGAATTGGTACTTCAAGAAGAATCAGTTTGTTAAATGGGACATTCAATCCTGCTGAGTTAGCCAATCTAACTTCTAAAGTAGATGTTCAATTTTTTGCTACTAGTTTTAATGTTTCCAATAATAAAATTGGTTTTAGTGACTTAACTGGTAATGAAGATTTTGAAAACTTATTATTTAGAGGAAATGAAACTGTAAACATGCGTTTTGATGCTGAAATTTTGGGTCCGGGTGTAGCGTTTAGAATAAAAAAATGGGGATTTGGAATAGCTTCAAAAGCATATGCAAAGTTCAATTTAGTAGATATTGATGTAAATATTGGCGATGCCATTGCCAATGATGGTATAAACTCATTGTTAAATACCACAACCTTAAATAGAGACAATAATCAGCGTCTTATCGGAACCTCTTATGGCGAATTGGCTTTTAGCGTAGCCAGAACTTTATGGGAAACTGAAAAATACAAATTTAATGGTGGAGCAACCTTTAAATTATTATTTCCCGGTTCATATGCCAACTTTGGTACCGAACAATTTAATGGAACCATTACTACCACTGGAGGTAATTCTTTTTTATCAGACGCATCTGCAAGTCTAAATTTTTCTTATTCAGGAAATTTAGCAAATGATTATTCTAACTTTGATGATTATTCAAATTCTATTTTCGGGGGATTAAATGGAATGGCTACAGATATTGGTGCTTCCTTTACTATCAAAGACAGTTTAGATGGTTACAAACTGAATGCAGGAATTTCTGTAAGAAACATGGGGAAGATGACTTTTAGTGACTCCAATAATTCAAGTACCAATTACACACTTTCAATTCCGGCGAATGAAAGTTTGGATTTAAATCAATTTGATGGTATAAACAGTATTAGAGATGTTGAACAAATACTATTAGACAGTGGATATTTGACTTCCACTACCCAAAATCGTGATTTTAAGGTTAAGTTACCAACTGTTATCAACTTATATGCAGATGTAAAAATTGTTCCAAGCTTTTACACTTCGGTTTTTATACAGCAAAAATTAAATGATGATACTAAAAATGACCAAATTACCGCTCAAAATATTTTAACGCTAACTCCACGATTTTCATTGAAAAATTTTGAAGTATTTACACCACTTTCACAAACAGAAATTGCAGGATTTAATGCAGGATTTGGTTTAAGAGCCTATGGGTTTTTCGTCGGCTCTGGCTCAGTTGTCACTGCACTGATAAAGGATAGTAAACAAGCAGATTTTTATTTTGGTTATCGATTGGGATTAGGAAAAATATAATTTATATATTTGAATTCATTCCCAAAAATATTAAAATGAGTTCACTCTCATCTGTTGAAAAAAGAAAAGCATTACTAAAAAAATTATTAGTTTCGATTCAAAAAAGAGAATCAGAGATTTGGAATGCTCTTCAAAAAGATTTCGGAAAACCCACTTTTGAAGGTTTCTTAACAGAAACCAATTATGTAATTTCTGATTTAAAATACACCATTTCCCATTTGAAAAGTTGGAGTAAACCCAAAAGAGTTTTGCCATCTATTCTAAATCTTCCTTCTTCTGAATTTATTTATAAAGAACCGTATGGAAGAGTTTTAATTATTTCGCCATGGAATTATCCGTTTCAACTGGCCATTAGTCCTCTTGTCGCAGCAATTGCAGCCGGAAATTCAGTGGTAGTTAAACCTTCTGAACTAACCTTTCATACATCACAAATCATAACTAAAATTGTGGAAGACGTATTTGATGTAAAAGAAGCTGTTGTGGTGCATGGCGGTGCAGAATTTACTCAAACTTTGTTATCCCAACGTTGGGATTATATTTTTTTTACAGGTAGTGTTGCTGTAGGGAAAATTGTAGCAGAAGCCGCAGCAAAAAATTTAACTCCGGTAACCTTAGAATTGGGTGGAAAAAATCCGTGCATTATTGGTGAAGGTGCCGATTTAAAAATTGCCGCTAAACGAATTGTTTGGGGAAAATTTGTTAATGCCGGACAAACGTGTATTGCTCCTGATTATATATTAATTCAAGCCAAAGAGAAATACAATTTTGTTGAATTGCTCAAACAAGAAATTATACTTGCTTATGGTGAAAATCCACAAGAATCAAAAGATTTAGCCAGCATTGTAAATGCCCGGCATTGGAAAAGATTAACAGAATTAATTGACCCGACCAAAGTAATATTTGGAGGTCAAACAGATGAATTACAAAACTATATAAGCCCTACAATTATTGACGAACCAGAATTGGAAAGTCAATTGATGAAAGACGAAATTTTTGGACCTTTACTTCCAATTATTTCCTATCATGACGAAAATGACTTACATAAAATCATTCGCCGATATGAAAAGTCTTTAGCTCTTTATGTTTTTTCAAACGATAAAAAATGGGCTGAAAGAATGATCACTACTTTTTCTTTTGGAGGAGGTTGTGTAAATGATTGCATGATTCAATTTGTAAACAAGCGTTTACCTTTTGGAGGTGTTGGTCATAGTGGCATTGGAGCGTATCATGGAAAACTAGGTTTTGATACTTTTTCACATCACAAAGCAATTGTAAAAAAACCAACATGGGGAGACAATCCTATACGCTATGCTCCTTATAAAAATAAACTAAAATGGGTAAAAAAAATAATTAACTGGCTGTAAAAAAATATGTAATAATGTATAAAACAAATGATACTTTAAACGACGCCCTAATTAAAGGATATGATCTAGATTTTGGAATTGTTTTTGAAAAAGCTTTCGAAAATTATAAAAAAATTGCCTTGTTAGCAGGTGTAACCATCATTCTATTGGTTATTTTATTTTTAGCTTTGGTAGGAACAATTATTGGTTCACTAGTTGGAATAAATAGTTTAACAGAATCCTTAACAGATTTTTCAATTTTCAATTTTGGGATTGAATATGTCTTGTTATATGTTGGTATAATGATACTTTTCTCTGCTTTATTGAGTCCGATTGGTGCCGGATTTTTAAAAATGGCACATTTAGCTGAAAACAATCAAGATTTCTCAATCGGTACTGTATTTGATTATTTCAAGACAGCCTACTTCAAAGAATTATTTTTTTCTACATTGATTGTTTCTATTGTTAATTTAGGCATTTCTACCCTTTTAGAATATTTTGCTATTCCAATTTTAGGGAGTATTATATCATATGTGATAGCTTTTTTTACTATTTTTATGGTACCACTTATAATTTTTTGTAATTTAAATGCAATTGAAGCTATTCAGTCGAGTGCTAAACTAGCTTTAAAACAACCTTTGATTATTATTGGATTAGCAATTATAGGTTTTTTTGCAATAATGATCGGTCTAATTGGTTTTTGTATTGGTATCTTTTTCACTTTACCTTTTTGGTATTCTTTAAATTATACCATTTACAATCAAGCAGTTCCTATTGATAAAACTTCAGAAATTGAAGAAATCGGATCCTTTTTAGAATAGTTCATAAAATGTTGAAATAAAAAAAGAGTTGTAAGTAGAATGCAACTCTTTTTTTTTATTTTTATAAACCAAATAAAACAAACAAATGCCCTTTATTGAACTATTGAAATTTATTTTTCAACCTAAATACACTTGTATAGTTTCTCAACTGTATCCAAATTTTGTCCCATCAATTTCTTTAAAATTTTTAAACATATCTGATTATATGATGAATTTTGCAATGTTAACATTGCTTTTTCTGCTAATTGGCATCATGATATTAATATTGAACAAAAGAAAAACATCAATTATAGACAGCATAAAAACAGATTTTTCAGACATCAAAAATGATGTTTATTTATATCGCTTATATTTTTTATTTTTCGGAATTTTAATACCTACATGTGATATTGTTTTTGAGCTATTCAATATCAGAAGTTATTCCCTTTTACTTCAAAGTTTTGCATTTGGTTCAGTATTCTTATGTATCTATTTTTTAAGTTATAAAATTAAATCCATTGAAAGAAATTTAGCTGCAATATTTACTTTTATGTATATTGTATTTTCTATTTTAGTATTAATTAATTTCTTTTCAAAACCATTCGAATTAGTTACCTATTCAGGAGTTTTAATCATAATTCTCTTTTCATATAATGTTTTCAATAACTATAAATTCTATTTAGGATTTATTTTGATTATTACTCTTTTATTCACTTTAACCACATTATTTCAACAAATTTCAACCAATATTGGAGTAATTACATTGGTTTATTGTTTATTGATCATTGTAATCAATCAAATGAAACATTATGCCTTAATCAATAATAAAGAAAAGTTTTATTTTACAAATGAAATTGTAAACAAAGGCAATTCATTAGTAATAGCAACAAAAAAGAATGGAGAACTAACCTATTGCAGTGAAAATGTAAAACATATTTTAGGCTATTCAGTTGAAGATGTGCTTGGTATGGGATTCTGGAAACTCACTGAAGATCCTGAGTTTGTGGGTGAGGCCTATCATAATGATTATCAAAGAGACCGTATTTATAAAAGAAAATTAAAATGTAAAAACGGAAAATATAAATATATTCAATGGGTTGATAAAGAATTTGGGAAAGACTTATTTGTTGGAATTGGTATCGACGTAACAGAGCAAATAAAGATTGAAAACCAATATAAAAATTTAGTTGAAACGGCCACCGATTTAATTTTTGAAACTAATCAAGAAGGAAAATTTTTATTCATCAATTCATTTACCAGCGAATTGTTAGATTACAAAATGAAAGAGCTGATGAACTTGTATTTTGGAGAATTAGTGAGAGAAGATTTTCGAGAAAAAATTATAAACTTTTACACTAAAGACCTGAGGGAACTAGCCGATAATCTACCCCTTATGGAATTTCCAATTCTGAAAAAAAATGGAGAAGAAGTTTGGATTTCCCAAAAAGTGACAATCAAACGAGATGAAAATGGCAAAATTATAGGTTATACAGGTATTGCCAGAGATATCACATTAATTAGAAGTTTAGAAATTGAAAGAAGCTCAAGACAAGAAAAAATTAAAAAATACAATAATGCACTTTCCAAACTCTCAACAACCAGTTTTGCGATATTTGATGATATTACACCTGTTATTAAATTAATTTTTGAAAATGTAGCAAAAGCATCCGGAATTAATAGAATCAGTTTCTGGAATTATTATCCGGACAGCATTCATTGCAGAGATTTATATGAACTTGATATAGATAAACATAGTAATCATTTGATATTGTATAAAAAAGATCTTCCTATTTATTTTGATTCTATAGAAAAAGAGGAAATTATTGTAGCTTCTGATGTAATGAAACAAAAAGAAACATCTGAATTTGTAGATAATTATTTTAAAGAACACAATATTAAATCATTATTGGATTATCCTGTTTTTATTGATGGAAAATTACATGGAATCATTTGCTTTGAAACTACAAATAAAAAAAGATATTGGGATAATGAAGACATTAACTTTACCCGTTCTGTATCTGAAATTATTACATTAGGATTCGAAACGATAAAAAGAAAACAAATAGAAGAAAATTTAGTTTATAAAAGTGATTTATTAACTGCAGTAACTAAAATTTCTGAAAAAATATTAGTTTCAAAAGATACATTTAAAGACTTTGATGATATTCTTGCTACACTCGGAAAAGCTACTAAAGCAGATAGAACTTATTATTTTGAAGCTGTAGAAGAAAAAAGAATCATTTCCCAAAAATTTGAATGGGTTAGAGGTCAAATAGAACCTCAATTAGAAAACCCAGAATTACAAAACGTTCCATATGAAATATTCTTGGATATTGTTATCCCATTAAAATCAAGTAAAGTCTATAATAAACTTGTTAAAAATATGTTTGAAAGTGATTTCAAAGAATTAATGAAATCACAAGAAATTTTATCTGTTTTAATTTTTCCTATACATGTAAAAAATATTTTAGTAGGTGCTATTGGTTTTGATGATTGTACAACTGAAAGAATTTGGACAGAAGATGAAATAAATATCCTCCAATCATTAATGAATAATATTTCTTCTGCTATTGAAAGAGGCTTAAACGAAAGCCTAATTTACAGTAGTGAAGAACGTTTTAGATTACTAGCAGATAATATTCCCGGAACCATTTATTTGTCTAAATATGATTCAAAATTTACCAAAATATATCTGAACGATGAAATAGAAAAATTAACAGGGTATGCTAAAGAATTATTTTTGAATAATGAAATTTCGTATTTAGACATCATACATCCTGATGATTGTGAAAGAGTAGTTAAAGATCAAAAATATGCTTTAGAAAATAACCAAAAGATTCATTTTATTTATCGAATTATTCACAAAGACGAGCGTATAGTGTGGGTGGAAGAATTTGGTGATGTGATTTTAAAAAACAATCAAGTTGAATTTATAGAAGGAATTTTTATTGATATAACAGAGCGTAAACTACAAGAAGCTGCCATCAAAGAAAAAGAAATGGCTATTGCTGCCAACAAAGCTAAATCTGAATTTTTGGCCAACATGAGTCATGAAATTAGAACACCTTTGAACGGTATAATTGGTTTTACTGACTTATTAATGAATTCAGATTTAGAAAAAGGTCAAGCCAAATACATGAAAACAGTGAATCAATCTGCCAAGTCGTTGATGAGTGTTATAAATGATATTCTGGATTTTTCAAAAATTGAATCCGGAAATCTTGAATTGGTTATTGAAGAAACTAAATTAAAAGAATTGGCTAGCGAAGTAATTGACACCATTCGATTTGAAGCCATTCAAAAGAAAATTGATGTTGATGTTCATGTCAACGCAGATGTACCAAAAATGGTTTGGATTGATGCTATTCGTTTGAAACAAATTTTAATTAATCTTCTTGGTAATGCCGTAAAATTTACTTCCAATGGAAAAGTAAAACTTAAAATTGAAGTGATGGATAGAATTACTACTCATCAAACCCGACTTCGTTTTTCTGTAATTGATACCGGAATAGGAATTAGAAGAGAAAACCAAGCCAAAATTTTTGAAGCTTTTTCCCAAGAAGATAGTTCAACAACCAGACAATATGGCGGTACAGGTTTAGGTTTAAGCATTTCTAATAAATTACTTGCTTTAATGAACAGTAAATTGGAATTGATTAGTGAACCAAATGTTGGTAGTACTTTTTATTTTGATGTTGATGTTCAATCGTCCAGCAAAGAAAAAATAACAAATCTTAATCTATTAAAAGTAGATGAAGACTTCGTTTATCAAAATTTTGATGCCTTACGTGTTTTAATTGTAGAAGACAATAATATCAATTCTTTGTTGGCAAAAACATTAATAAAAAAGATTCTTCCCAATTCGAAAATCACAACAGTATCCAATGGACAAGAAGCCATCGAAAAATTTGAAGTTGAACAGTTTGATATTATTTTCATGGATATTCAAATGCCATTGATGAATGGTTATGAAGCGACTAAAATAATACGAACTATGGATCATGGAAAAACGATTCCGATTATCGCTTTAACAGCAGGAACCGTGATTGGTGAAAAAGAAAAATGCCTCGAAATAGGAATGAATGATTATGTTTCAAAACCAATAATCAAAGGAAGTTTGGAAGAAGTTATTGCAAAATGGATTACATATTAATTTTTTTGTACATTTAATAAATAAAACTTTAAATTATGAAATGGGAAGGTAGAAGACAAAGCAAAAATGTTGAAGATCGCCGTGGCATGGATAACACTGGAAAAGTAGTGGCCGGCGGTGGACTAATAGGTATTATTTTACTTCTAATCAATATGTTTGGTGGCGAAAGTGCTCAAAATCTAACACCACTATTGGAACAATTAAATCAACAGCAATCTACAGAAAGTCCTGCACAACCTTTGAGTAAAGAAGATGAAAAAATGGGACAATTTGTTTCAACTGTTCTCGCTGATACCGAAGATGTTTGGCATAAAATTTTTGAAGAAAACGGTATGACCTACAAAGAACCGGGAATGGTATTATTTAGAAGTTCTGTTCAAACAGAATGTGGTGGTGCTACATCCGCTTCAGGACCATTTTATTGCCCGGCTGATCAAAAAATTTATATGGATTTAGATTTTTTTGATGAATTACAAACGCGTTTCGGTGCCCAAGGTGGTGATTATGCCATTGCGTATGTCATTGCTCACGAAGTCGGTCATCATGTGCAAACCTTATTAGGAACTTCCGGTAAAGTGAGACAACTGCAACAAAAACTCAGTAAAGAGGAAGGAAATAAACTCTCGGTTTCGTTAGAATTACAAGCCGATTTTTATGCCGGACTTTGGACACATTTTAACAGTAAATATTTAGAAGAAGGTGATATTGAAGAAGCCTTAAGTGCCGCTCATGCCGTGGGTGATGATGCCATTCAGAAGAAAATGCAAGGTCATGTGGTTCCTGATTCTTTTACGCATGGAACATCAGAACAACGGGTAAAATGGTTTGGAAAAGGATTTAAAACCGGAGATATTCAACAAGGAGATACTTTTGCAGCTTTGAATTAAAATCAAATTTGTTGTCTTTTTTTGCTCTTTTGAAAAATTAAATATCTCTTTTTTAAAACATTCATAATTCGTTTTAAATTAGGGATTTTTTATGAAATGTTCTAACCTTTATGAATATCACTTTTTTACTTTTGCTTTCTAAAAGCTCTTAAAATGGACGTTGGCATCGATAGTATTTCCTTTGATATACCTAAAATTTATTTACCTATTTCATCTCTTGCTGAAAAAAGAAACATCGAACCTGATAAACTGATAAAAGGTCTTGGCTTACACAAAATGAGTTTTCCCGATAAACATCAGGACGTGGTAACCTTCGCAGCAAATGCTGGTTTAAAATTAATTCAACAAGAAAATATCAATCCAACTGAAATTGCTCGAATTTATGTCGGTTCAGAAAGTGGTGTGGACAGTTCAAAACCAATTGCTTCGTACGTTTTATCATTATTAGAAAGTAAAGTAGGAGTTGGTTCGTTTCGAAATTGTGATGTGGTTGATTTAACTTTTGCTTGTATTGGAGGTGTAGATGCCTTGCAAAATTGTTTAGATTACATTCGATTAAATCCTACCAAAAAAGCAATAGTTATTGCTTCCGATAATGCTAAATATGATTTGGAATCAAGCGGAGAATATACACAAGGTGCCGGTGCTATTGCGATGTTGATTACTTCCAACCCAAGAATTTTGAGTTTCTCCAATGAAGTTGGTGTTTCTACTGAAGGTGTTTTTGATTTTTTTAAACCAAGAAGAGCATTCTCAAAATCAGATATAACCAATTCTTTAGATAATCCGGAATGGTTTGGTGTTTTGGAAAATGAAGTTTCAATTTACAAAGAACAGCCTATTTTTGATGGACAGTATTCCAATCAATGCTATATAAATCGAATAACTGAAGCCTATCAACATTTCAAAGAAGAAAGTCAACAAACCGGTAAAGTCTATGAAAATTGGTCATCTATTTTAATGCATCTACCCTACTGTTTTCAAGGAAGACGAACCTTTATTGAAATTTTTGCTCAAGAAAATCCTGAATTACTCAACAATCAAATTGGTGAAACCGAAAAAGACAAACTAAGAACATTGACTAAAAGTTCGGAATATTTGGAACTCATCAATGAAAAAATTTATCCATCAGAAATTGCTTCAGGTCAAATAGGCAATATTTATACCGGTTCTATTTTCTTAGGAATGCTATCTGCTTTATGTTACCATGCACAACAAAACACTAGTTTAGAAAACAAAAAAGTAGGATTCATAGCCTATGGTAGTGGCTCCAAATCAAAAGTGTTTGAAGCTACCGTTTGCAAAAATTGGAAATCAGTCATTAATCAAATCAATCTATTCGAAACATTAGAAAATAATCACTCTTTTGATTTTGAAACCTATGAAAAGCTTCATAAAAAAGAATTGCAACATTCTGTTTTAGCACCCAAAAATGAATTTGTTTTAGCTTCTATCGAAAAAGATAATCCGGTTTTGGTGGGTGCTAGATATTATGAGTTTGTGTTTTAACTCCACTCAGAACGACATTATTAAATTCCGTCCGACTTCAGTCGGATGTATCTCTCCTTGTGCGAAGCACTAAATTCCGTCCGACTTCAGTCGGATGAAGAAAAAACCTCCCTAATCTTATCATACTCCTCCCCAAATGATTTTTTACGATGATGATTCTCTTGGTTTTTGATATAATTTCGAACTCGCTTTAAAATAGATTCCGATACTGACAATGCAAAATATTCACTTTGCCATTCAAATTTTTCCCCTTTCAAATTCGGAAATAAATCGGTGTTTTTATTAATCCAATACGACGATTCGCCTTTTATCAATTGCATGACCTTTTCAATACTTTGATTGATGCCTAATGAAATCAAACAATGGCAATGATCTTCATATCCATTAACAAAATCTACATGTATTCCTTTTTGCTTTGCATTTTCTTTGATATGATTCCATACTAATTGTCTAGATTCAAATGTGTTTAAATAGGGATGTCTGTTTTTTGTACTCCAAACAAAATGAATGTATATTTTTAAATAGGGCATATAATTATGATTTTGGATTATATATTTTTTATTCCTCCGACTGAAGTCGGAGGCAAGTTAGTGCTATTGCACTGGAAATATTGATTTTAAATTTTTTTAAATTTTGATATTGAATTTTGATATTGATATTGAATTTTGATATTGATTAACCCAACCACCCTTCTCTATCCAAACTTCGATATTGTATCGCTTCAGCAACATGATTCGGTTTAATATTTTCTGCAGCTTCCAAATCGGCAATGGTTCGGGCCACTTTCAAAATTCGGTCATACGCTCGAGCGGATAAATTCAATCGCTCCATTGCTGTTTTTAATAAACTCAATGAAGTATCATCCAACACACAAAACTGTCGAATATATTTACTTCCCATTTGAGCATTGTAATGTAAATTTTCAAAGGCTTCAAATCGTTGGGATTGAATTTGTCTGGCGTGAGTAACTCGTTTTCTAATTTCTGCACTGCTTTCTGCTTTTCGGGTTTCGGTTAATTTTTCAAACGGAACAGGATTCACTTCAATATGAATATCAATTCTATCCAAAAGCGGACCGGAAATTTTACTTAAATACCGTTGCATTTCAGCCGGAGAAGTACTGACCGGAGCATCAGGGTCGTTAAAATATCCGCCCGGACTCGGATTCATACTGGCCACCAACATAAATGAAGAAGGATAAGTAATCGTAAATTTTGCTCTGGAAATAGTTACTTCTCTGTCTTCCAAAGGCTGACGCATGACTTCTAATACTTCACGTTTGAACTCCGGTAATTCATCTAAGAACAAAACACCGTTATGTGCCAATGAAATCTCACCCGGTTGTGGATAACTTCCACCTCCTACCAATGAAACCGATGAAGCGGTATGATGCGGACTCCTAAACGGTCGTTGACTCATCAATCCGGCATCTTTTATTTTTCCGGCAACAGAATGAATTTTGGTGGTTTCCAAGGCTTCCTTCATCGTCATAGGTGGCAAAATACTCGGCATTCGTTTAGCTAACATCGTTTTTCCTGAACCGGGTGGTCCAATTAAAATAATATTATGACCTCCGGCAGCAGCAATTTCCATACAACGTTTGATTCCCTCCTGCCCTTTCACATCCGAAAAATCAAATTCCGGAAAATCTAATGTTTTTGAAAACTCCGTTTGTGTATCAATAACAGTTGGTTGTAAATCGCCTCTTCCTTCAAAAAAGTCAATGACTTGTAAAACATTTTCTACTCCATAAACATCCAATCCTTCTACAATGGCGGCTTCTTTTACATTTTGAATCGGGAGAATAAATCCTTTATAGCCCTCTTCTTTGGCTTTAATGGCAATTGATAATGCTCCTTTTATGGGTTGCAAACCACCATCCAATGAAAGTTCTCCCATAATGATGTACCGATCTAATTCCTCCGCTTGAATTTGTCCGGTAGCCACCAAAATACCAATGGCAATCGTAAGGTCATAAGCAGAACCCTCTTTCCGCATATCAGCCGGAGCCATATTGATGGTGATTTTTTTAACCGGTAAAGAATAATTGTTATTTTTGAGAGCGGCAGCAATGCGGTAACTACTCTCTTTGATGGCATTGTCGGGCAATCCGACCAAGTGGTAGCCCACTCCTTTGTCAATATTTACTTCAACTGTAATCGTGGTGGCTTCAACGCCGAAAACGGCACTTCCAAATACTTTAACTAACATGGCGTATACATTTAATGTGACAAATATCACAAATTGATTTGAATAATTGTTTTAATTTTGAAAAAAAATAAATGTGTAGTTCCAAATATCTCAAAATAGTATTGATTTTACTTTTACCCGCCTTTACCTTTTCACAAAAAAAAATCACAGAAAAGCAACAAATTTGGTTGGGATATATCACACAAACTAAATTGTCTAGTCATCTTTCATGGTGGAATGATGCTCATTGGGTACCGGAGAGTTTTGGAATTGTTCGTACGGGATTAATCTATCATTTTGGAAAAGAAAAACAATTTACAACTACGTTAGGATATGCCTTTGCGGAATTTTATCCACTCGAAGGAAAATCAACATTTAGACCGGAGCATCGACCTTGGGGACAATCAACTTATCAACATCAATCTAATTCCTTTACATTTTTACATCGGTTAAGATATGAAGCTCGTTATAGAGAAATTATTGTGGATGATAATTTACAAAATGAATTTAATTTTAATTATCGTTTTCGGTATTTAGTACAAATGCGTTACTTTTTCAAGACTGAAAAAACCGGCAAACTATTTCTTACCGCCTCAGATGAATTACTTTTTAATGCCGGCAGTGAAATTAAAAACAGTTTTCGATTGGACCAAAACAGAATTTCAGCCGGATTAGGGTATCAATATAAAAATGTTACGTTTCAACTAGCATACATGAATCAACTGATTGAATCGAATGTGGATAGTACATTTAAAATGAACCATAATCTTCAATTTTTAGTTTTTCATCATTTTGATTGGCGAAAAAAAAATCTCTAAATTTTACATTCAGAGATTGGATTTATTATTTTTTAAAATTTGAGATTCCGTCCCGTAACCATTTTTCGTATAAATCGATGTCCGGGTCATAACTTGCCGGTTCATCAGAAATGGTATTTCCATCCGTATCTAAAATCAAATAATACGGCTGAGCATTGGCTTTGTATTTGGTAATTTGAAAATCACTCCATTTATTTCCGATGGTTTTGATTTTTTTGCCGGTTTCTTTGGAAACATATTTTTCATTTTCAGCTAATTCCTTTTTGTCATCAACATATAAAGAAATTAAAACCACTTCATTTTTTAAAATAGAAAGAATCTTTTTATCCGACCATACATAATCTTCCATTTTTCGACAATTCACACATGCATAACCAGTAAAATCAAGTAAAATAGGTTTATTTATTTGTTTAGCATAAGCCAATCCATCCTCGTAATCATGAAAAGCAATAATTCCGTGCGGACCGGAATGAGCTCCTTTTGGCAAAGCTCCTGTATCTGACGAACCTCCTCCTCCACTTCCAATTCCGGTTGGACTTTCACTATAATTCAGTGGTGGAGGAAAACCAGAAATTATCTTCAATGGTGCTCCCCAAAGTCCGGGAATCATATAAATGGTGAAACTCAATACAAACAATCCCATAAATAATCTTCCTACGGAAATATGTGTCAACGGACTATCATGAGGTAATGTTATTTTTCCAAATAAATACAATGCCCAAGCACCAAAAACGGCAATCCAAATGGCTAAAAATGTTTCTCTTTCAAACCAATGCAATTGTAAAACCAAATCGGCATTGGATAAAAATTTAAACGCAAAAGCCAATTCTAAAAATCCTAATGAAACTTTTACGGTATTCAACCAACCACCTGATTTTGGTAAGGAATTCATCCAGCCAGGAAATAAAGCAAATAACATAAATGGTAAAGCAATGGCTGATGAAAAGCCTAACATTCCCACAATTGGAGCAATTCCGCCTTTCGATGCGGCTTCCACAATCAACGTTCCTACAATTGGTCCGGTACAAGAAAATGACACAATGGCTAAGGCTAATGCCATAAAAAAAATACCGATGATGCCTCCTCTGTCCGCTTGACGATCGACTTTATTGGCCCAAGAATTAGGTAAAACAATTTCAAACGCACCTAAAAATGAGGCCGCAAAAAAGATTAATAAAGCAAAGAAAATGACATTAAATGCGACACTTGTTGATAATTCATTCAACGAATCAGCACCAAAGATTGCAGTGATGGCAGAACCTAAAGCTACATAAATAACGATAATAGAAATACCATAGATAATGGCGTTTTTAATTCCTTTGGCTCTGTCCTTACTTTGTTTAGTAAAGAAACTTACCGTCATGGGTATCATTGGAAACACACATGGAGTAAGTAACGCAGCAAAACCGGAGAAAAATGCGATAATAAATATCGTCCAAAGTCCTTTTTGTTCTTCTTTTTTATCTGCTTTATCACTTTTGGCCTTAACCAATTTGTTATCTAATTTTTCTTGAATATCATCTTTTACTACTGGTATTGTGTCCTCTTTTAGAGTCGTATTTAGTACACTTTCTCTACCTGGCAATTGAAATTCAAAATTCTTAAATTGTTGTATACATTGCTCTAAACACGCTTGGTATTCAACCTCAACTTTAATCGACTTTAAAGCCGGATTCGTGACTTTTACTAATTGTGAAAATTGAGCTGAACCTTCAAACATGTATTCATCTACTTCGAAAATTTCGCTATAGACTTTTTTGTATTTACTTTCTGTTGTTTTACCGATTAATTGATAATTTCCTTTTGTATCGTTATAAATGAATACAGTTGGCAAAGAACCTCCATCGGGAGTAAACTGTGAGAAAAAGTGCCAATCCTTTTGAATGGTGGCATCAAATTTTAAAAGAAATTCCGTATCTGATTTTTGTTCAATCGAAGTCTTCCATTTTACAGGGTCTAATATTTGTGCTTGCGTAATCGTAATTACAAAGAAGGAAAGTAGCGTAAAAAATAAATTCTTCATTATACTAATTGAATTTTTATGATAGTTTGTGTGTTTTCCGTAACTTTAAATTGGTCGTCCATCCGTTTTCCTACAATCCATACAATCCTATTTTCGGAACAGAGTAACCAAATTTTTTCTTTGTCAATAACAGAAATTTTTTCGTCTTTAAAAAATTTTGAAATCTTTTTTTTTCCGTTCATCCCAAAAGGGTAAAAATAATCACCTTCTTGCCATTTTCGAAGTTGCAAAGGAAACTTTAACGTCTTTGCATCTACAAAGATAGTTTTAGAATCGTTTATAGTTATGTCATCCACATTACAAAACGATAACTTTAAGGGAAAATTAAGTTGAAATTGGTTTTCTTGGATAAAAAATTCATCCGAAACTTTGGCTGATTTTGGCTGAATAATAAGTGTTTCTCTATCTTTTAGCAATCTGAAATGCTCCGAAAAAATTTGTTTTCCGGATTGAGCTTCTACCAAATCATAAATATCTTGCCAAGCTGAAAATCCGAAAGGTAGCAGCCATTGATACAAATACGCTTGATAATTAGGTAGTTGTAACAATTCATTTAAATCAATTTTTTTTTGATTATCAACATCTTTTACTACTTTTCGATACACTATTCGCGAGGCATCCTCTACTAAACTTTGTGCTTGATTGAGATTTTGAAGAGTATTTTCAAACGAATCTAAAAAACTCGGATTCAATTCTTTTAAAATTGGAACCACTTGATGACGAATTTTATTTCGCACATATTTATCAGAAGCATTACTGGAATCTTCCCGCCATTTTAGATTATTTTCGTTTGCAAACGTTTCAATTTCGGCTCTGGAAAAAGTTAAAAGCGGTCGAATAATTTTATCATTTTGGGATGGAATTCCGGTCAGTCCATCCAAACCGGTTCCACGAGAAAAATGAATTAAAAAAGTTTCCAATTGATCATCTAAATGATGAGCGGTCGCCACAAAATCAAAATTTTCGGTGACTAATAATTCATAAAACCATTCGTATCGCAACTTTCTGGCAGCGACTTGAATCGATAATTTTTCTTCTTCGGCAAATTGCTTGGTATCAAATTTTTGAAAAAAACCTTGAATGGAATTTTCATTACAATAGGATTTTACAAAATTTTCATCTTCATCACTTTCATCCCCTCGAAGTTGAAAATTGCAATGAGCTACAGCAAATTCTATATTCGTTTTTGAAATTAAATCCAATAAAACCATGCTATCCAATCCGCCACTAACAGCGATGAGCATTTTTGCCTTTTGAAGAAAAGGAAATTGAGTTGAAAAGTGATTTTGGAATTTCAAAAGCATGTTCAAAAGTAAGGAATTTTGTGTGAATGGAATAATGCTAATTCAACACTTCAAACATTGCCTTCGCTTTCAACAAACATTCTTCATATTCGCCTTCGGGAGTTGCTTCAGAAGTGATGGCACTTCCCACGGAAAAAGACAAATATTGGTTTTTGGAATTGTATAAAATACTTCTAATTACGACATTGAAATCAAAATCGCCATCGGGAGAAAAATAGCCGATTGCTCCGCTGTAAAGTCCACGTTTGGTTTCTTCCAATTCTTCAATGATTTTCATCGCCGAAATTTTGGGAGCACCGGTCATGCTGCCCATCGGGAAAGTCATTTTGATAATTTCAAAAGGTGAAGTGGTATTTTCTACTTGAGAAACTATTGTCGAAATCATTTGATGAACTTGTTTAAAGGTATAAATTCCACATAATTCTTCAACCTCAACCGAACCTTTTGTGGCTGTTCGTGATAAATCATTGCGAACCAAATCGACAATCATGATATTCTCGGCACGCTCTTTCGGATTATTTTCCAAATCAACTTTTGATTGCTCATCTAAAATGGGGTCTGAATTTCTTCTGGCAGTACCTTTTATGGGTTGGGAAATCACTTTTGTTTCTTCCTTTTTTAAATACCTTTCAGGTGAAGCAGAAAGCAAAAACTGATGATTATTTTTGAAATAAACCGCAAAAGGCGGTTGCGAAAGGGCGTTGAGTTTTTGGTAAATTTCTAAAGGTTCAATAGCTGCATTTTCAGCATAAAATTCCATACAAAAATTGGCTTCATAAATGTCGCCATGATGAATGTATTCTAACATTCTTGTAACTTTTTGAAGATAGGCTTCTTTTGAAATGCGTTGTTGGATTTTAATTTCTCTTCCATCTTCCACCTTCCATCTTCCCTCTTTTAAAATTTCATAAAAATCATCATCCATTTCATCCTCGCACAAATTCAAATACTCCATTTCAACTTGATTCCCTTTCAAAAAAAACAACTTCTTCGGTTGAAAGAAAAACAAATCCGGAAATGCTAATCCGTCAAAATTTTTAGAGGTTAAAGCTTCGGTATCGTTTTTTAAATCATAGGACAAATAGCCGAACAACCAATCTTTGGTATGTGTTTGGTATTGGTGTAAGTCTTCAAATGCATTGAAATAATCGGTTTTGATGGATGTAAATGCATCCACAGCTAAAACCGCATCATAATTGGAATACTTATGATGATAATTATTGCTATCTAAGAAAACAACTTCTCTAAATTGATTCGCCCAAATCAACAATTTTTGTTTGAAGATTTCAGGATGTTCAATGGAAAAGACTTTTGTAGCTCTGAGCATTTTTGAAAAAAATTACTTTAATAAGACTTCAAACTGATGCAATTTTGCTACAATTTCATTTTTAATTTGTTCGTTGCTTATTTTCGCTTCTTCGACAGAAAAATTTTCTTTAAAAGATGGAAAAGAATAAGTTAAACTAACTTCTCCGCCAAAACGTGGAATTAATTTTTCAACTACTTCCAACGCACTCATTCCGCCACGAGCTCCTGTGGAAGCACTCAATAAAAACACTTTTTTGCCTTCTAAAAACTTTCTGTCTAATCGTGACAACCAATCCAATACATTTTTAAAAAAGGCAGAAGGATTGCTATTGTGCTCATTTACCGAAATAAGCAAACCGTCAGCAGCCTGAATGTGCTTGTATACTTGATTGATAGACGATGGAAATCCGTTATCGCGTTGTTCATCTTCGCTATACACGATTAAATCCATATCGGATAATTTGAATAATTCAAATGAAGTTTCTTTTAATTGAGTAGTCAAAAAAGTAACCAATTGATGGTTTATAGAGGTGGAAGAATTACTTCCGGCGAAGGCAAGAATGGTTGACATAGAAAATATTTTTTTGTAAAATTACTGAAGAAATTTTGGATTACAATTTTAAATTTTTGAAATCATAAAAAACCCCGAAAAGCTATCTCTTCGGGGTTTTTCTATAATTAATTTCAATTCCTTACACGTGCAAAGCCCGATTATCCGTAGCAGCCAAAGCGGCTTCTTTGATTGCTTCTGCAAAGGTTGGATGTGCATGACTCATTCTTGAAATGTCTTCGGCACTGGCTCTAAATTCCATAGCAGTAACGGCTTCTGCAATTAAATCAGCACAACGCGGACCAATCATGTGAACACCTAATACTTCATCGGTTTTGGCATCGGCTAAGATTTTCACAAATCCGTCCGTATCGCCACCGGCTCTTGCTCTTCCTAATGCTTTGAATGGGAAACTTCCAGATTTGAAAGCAACACCTTCCTCTTTTAATTGTTCTTCTGTTTTTCCAACAGCGGCAACTTCCGGCCAAGTATACACCACACCCGGAATCAAATTATAATCGATGTGCGGTTTTTGTCCGGCTAAAATTTCGGCAACCATTACGCCTTCTTCTTCAGCTTTGTGAGCTAACATGGCTCCACGAACTACATCGCCAATGGCATAAATGTTTGAAGCTGATGTTTGTAAATGATCGTTAACTTCTATCTGACCTCTATCGGTAACTTTTACTCCTGCTTTATCCGCATTTAAACCATCGGTATAAGGTCTTCTTCCCACAGAAACCAAGCAATAATCGCCTTCTAAAGATAAAATTTCTCCTTTTGGTGTTTCCGCTTCCACAGTAACGGTTTTCCCTTTTTTATTTACCGATTTTACTTTATGAGAAGTATAGAATTTCATACCTTGTTTTTTCAACACTTTGGTCAATTCTTTCGATAACGAAGCATCCATTCCCGGAATAATTCTGTCCATGAATTCCACCACAGAAACTTCTGCTCCTAAACGAAGGTACACTTGACCTAATTCAATTCCAATTACGCCACCACCAATAATAACTAAATGTTTTGGTATTTCTTTTAATTTCAATGCTTCCGTTGAAGTAATTACTCGTTCTTTATCTAACGTAATGAATGGTAAATTTGATGGTTTTGAACCCGTTGCAATTATTGAATATTTCGCTTCAATTGTTTCAGAAGAACCATCATTTTTGGATACTTTCACGTGGGTAGCATCTTCAAAGGAACCAACTCCTTCAAAAACGGTAATTTTATTTTTATCCATCAAAAACTTAATTCCACCTGTAGTTTGATCTACCACAGCTTGTTTGCGGGCAATCATTTTCTCCAGATTTACTTTTACTTTACCTACTTCAATACCGTGCTCTTCAAAATGAGCCACTGCATCGTGATAATGATGAGAAGAAGAAAGTAATGCTTTAGAAGGAATACAGCCTACATTTAGACAAGTTCCTCCTAATACCGAATATTTTTCGATAATAGCCGTTTTAAATCCCAATTGTGCACAACGGATAGCAGCAACATATCCGCCCGGTCCTGAACCAATAATGGCCACATCAAATTGACTCATATAGTTTTATTTAGTAGTTGAAAATCAGTTAAACGATTGCAAAATTACGAATGTTTTTTGGTACTTTTAAGGATTGAATTGTGAAACTTTAGCTAATTTGATTAAGATACATTAAAAACCAAACAATTAACTGATTTTCAATAATCAACATTGAAAACGTTTTCGTATAATTCTTTGAAATGTGATATTTATCAGGTTTGTTTTATAGGATTAGTTAGATATTTGACAACATCTTCACAAATTGAAATAATACTTTATAAGAACAAGTTGAATTAATTAAAGTAAACAAAATTAAAATAAGTAAAATGACTACCAATAACTCTTTTCAGAAAATTGAAAACGATCGTATCTTTATTATTGACTGCTACTTAGAAATGTTATCAAGGATTGATGAATATGAAATAATTGAACTCCTAAAAAACAATCAAATTTCAGAACTAAATAATCATCAATCAAAAAGTGACAAAATAATTCAAGCACTAAGCATTTATTTTCAATTGATGACTTTAGTGGAGGAAAATGCGGCTACTCAATTCCGAAGAAAAATGGAAGATGATGAAAATATCAATTCCATCAGAGGTTCTTGGTCAGAAGCATTACACTTTTGGAAAGAAAATAATATAAAAGAAGACGAAATATTGAGTGTAATTTCAGCTACTCATGTTAATCCGGTGCTAACCGCTCATCCAACAGAAGCTAAACGAATTACGGTTATAGAAATTCACAGAGAGTTATATTTGTTATTGGTGAAGAGGGAAAATTCATCCTTGAGTAAGTTAGAACAAAAAAGTATTCAAGAAAAAATTATACATCTTTTGGAAAGATGGTGGAGAACCGGTGAAATTTACCTAGAAAAACCCCAAGTTGAAGACGAAAGAGCAAATATACTTTACTATTTAGAAAGAAAGTTTCCAATCGTTTTAGAAAAAAGTGATGAGCAATTAAAAGCTGCTTGGCGAGAAATTGGTTTCAATTTCGATAAAATTAATAATCCGGATGTTTTTCCTAAAATAAATTTTGGAAGTTGGGTTGGTGGCGATCGTGATGGTCATCCCTTTGTGACGCCATTCATAACGCAAGAAACCTTGGAGTTGCATCGTAAAAAAGCACTTTTATTAATTAAAAATAAATTAATTGAAATAACTTCTAAATTTTCTGTGTCGGCTATTTCTAATTCGGTTCCTGATTCATTAATTGAAATCATTCAAAAAAAAGCAGCTGTTTTAGGAGAGAGTGGTGAAAAAGCTGTAAAACGGAATCCTTATGAACCTTGGCGACAATACCTTAATTTAGTTAGTGTGAAATTAGAAAATACTATTCTAAACAATCTTGCTGATTCAACTATTTATTACAAATCCAGTCATGAACTCCAAAATGATTTAAAGTTTTTCAGAGATGTTTTGATTGAAAACGGGATGAATGGATTAGCATATGATCTTCTTTTTCCTCTGGAAAGAATGGTTGCGTGTTTTGGTTTTCATTTGGCCAAACTTGATATACGACAAAACAGTGCTTATCATGATAAAGCCATAGCTCAAATTTTAAAGACAATTGATGAAAAAGAATCCGATTTTGAAAATTGGAATGAAGAAAAACGTATTGACTTTTTAAATAAAATTTTAGAAAACAATTCACCACTAACCGACATAACGATTTCTTATGGACCCGAAGCAGACAATATTTTAGATTGCTACCGTGTTATAAGTCAACATATTTATCAATATGGTGCAGAAGGTATTGGTTCTTTTATCGTAAGTATGACTAGAAATTTAAGTGATTTATTAGTCGTTTACTTATTTATGAAAGAAACTCAATTACTCAATACTTCAATAAAAGTAGTGCCGCTATTAGAAACAATAGAGGATTTAAACAATGGCCCATTCATTTTAGAGGCTTTTTTACAACATCCAATTACTAAAAAAAGAGCCTCAAAATTGAAATTCGCACAAGAGGTTATGCTTGGATATAGTGATAGCAATAAAGATGGTGGTACTATTGCAAGTAAATGGAATCTGCATCGAGCAGAGCAAAAATTAGCTGAAATTGCCATAAAAAATAACTCCTCACTTTATTTCTTTCATGGAACAGGCGGTACTATAAGTAGAGGTGGTGGAAAATACCATCGTTTTTTAGAAAGTATGCCTTTGAATACGGTTAACGGGACCATTAAAATTACGGTTCAAGGAGAATCAATTGCACAATTGTTTGGGAATCCTATAACCGCTACCTACAATCTTAATGCCTTAACCTCAGGAGTTGCCAAACAAAGTATTGCCTCAAAATTAAATTTGAATGATCAGCAGTATTCTTTTGATATTATGGATTATCTCTCTCAAAAGTCATATGAACATTATCGAGATTTAATTGAAACCGACGGTTTTATTGATTTTTACAGCAAAGTTACTTGCATTGATGTTTTAGAAAAAAGTAAAATTGGTTCTAGGCCTGCCAGAAGAACCGGTACAAGAACATTAAATGATTTGAGGGCAATACCTTGGGTATTCAGTTGGAATCTTTCCAGAATATCTCTGACAGGATGGTATGGATTGGGTTATGCTTTGAAAAAATTAAAAACAGAAAAACCTGATGATTTTCAACGTTTGAAACAAAACATAAAAAACTGGCCGTTTCTAAAATTCTTAATGATTCAAACGGAAACAAATCTTTTACTTTCCGATGTTAAAGTAATGAATTTATATTTCAATTTGGATGATAATGATGAAGAACGATTGTTATTCATGTCAAAAATCACAACAGAATACAATGATTCCTTACAATTTTTAGAAGAACTTTTTGATGAAAAAGCCAAAATTCGCAGAAAAGGTCAGTACGATAATTTGAAATGGAGAAGTGAAAAACTTTACGTTTTGCATGAGTTGCACCATCAACAGCTAAAACATTGGAGAAATTTATCAGAAGAGAACATTAATGACAAAGAAAAATTTCTTACAAAATTATTAAGTATTATCAACGCTTTGTCAAGTGGATTAAAAAATACCGGCTGATATCATAATGAATTAAACCAGCCTTGTTAACTTAATGAAAATCAACAATTAGCTATGAAAACGTTTTCGTAGATTTCATGGAAAAGTGATATTTATCAGGTTTATTTCAATAGAATAGTCGGAAATTTGAAGTAAAGAAAATGAAATTAAAACCTTAATAATCAACAACTATGAAAAACATTAAAGTCATTCAGGAACTTCACGATTTAGGCATCACGGGCTATCACGAAGTGGTTTATAATCCGTCTTATGAAGAATTGTTTCAAGCGGAGACATCTCACATGCGAAAAGGATATGAAAAAGGTGCTTTAACCGATACGGGAGCAGTTGCAGTGAAAACCGGTGTTTTTACCGGACGTTCTCCCAAAGACAGATATATTGTGAAAGATGATATTACTAAAGATACTATTTATTGGGATGATAAAGTAAACTTTCCAACAACGCAAGAAGTGTATAGCGAATTAAAATCATTGGTTTTAAAGCAGCTTTCTACTTCAAAAAAATTATATGTGGTGGATGCTTTTTGCGGAACCAATCCCGACACCCGTTTGAAAGTGCGTTTTGTAATGGAAGTGGCATGGCAAGCTCATTTTGTAACCAATATGTTTATTCGTCCATCCATTTATGAATTAGAAAATTTTGGAGAACCAGATTTCGTGGTGATGAATGGTTCCAAAACAACCAATCCGAATTGGAAAGAACATGGTTTAAATTCAGAAAACTTTATCGTTTTTAACTTAACTGAAAAAATTCAAATTATTGGTGGTACATGGTATGGTGGCGAAATGAAAAAAGGAATGTTTGCCATGATGAATTATTATCTTCCACTTAAAGGAATGGCTTCCATGCACTGTTCAGCCAATGTAGGTGAAGAAGGTGATGTTGCCGTTTTCTTCGGATTATCAGGAACAGGAAAAACCACTTTGTCTGCTGACCCAAAACGTTATTTAATTGGAGACGATGAACACGGTTGGGATAATAATGGTGTGTTTAATTATGAAGGAGGATGTTATGCCAAAGTGATCGATTTAAGTGAAGAAAACGAACCCGATATTTGGAGAGCCATCAAACGCGATGCTTTACTAGAAAATGTGGTGGTGAATGAATATGGTGAAGTGGATTATTACGATCATTCTATCACCGAAAATTCAAGAGTTTCTTATCCAATTTATCACATCAACAAAATCGTACTTCCGTCTAAAGCCGGACATGCGAAGAAAATTATTTACTTGTCAGCCGATGCATTTGGGGTGTTGCCTCCGGTTTCTATCTTAGATGAGGACCAAGCACAATACCATTTCTTGTGTGGTTACACATCAAAATTAGCCGGAACGGAAAGAGGAATTACAGAACCTCAACCGTCCTTTTCTCCCGCTTTTGGTGAAGCGTTTTTAACCTTACATCCAACGATGTATTCTAAAACGCTGATTGGAAAAATGAAAGAACACGGAGCCAAAGCTTATTTGGTAAACACAGGATGGAATGGTACAGGAAAACGAATTTCATTGAAAAACACACGTGCTATCATTGATGCCATCATCAGCGGTGAAATTGATCAAATGGAAACTAAACACATTCCATTCTTAAATCTAACTATTCCGGTTGAATTGCCATTGGTTGACAAAGGTATTTTAGACCCAAGAGAAACATATAAATCAGAAGAAGAATGGGAAGTGAAAGCCAAAGATTTAGCATCTCGCTACATTAAAAACTTTGAACAATATACTAATACTGAAGAAGGTAAAAAATTGGTATATGCCGGACCAACGCTAGAAACTGTTTTAGCATAATTTTCTTTAACAAACTTAAGTTTTTTCAAATCCTGACCGTTTTTCTGTCAGGATTTGATTTTTTTACGATAAATATTCTCCTGACTCATAATATGTAGTACCTTTGCGGGCTATTTTATTGAAATGAGATTACATAGAAATTTAGTTTACACTACCATTGATTCGTTGCATGCGATATTCAACGAAGGCGAATATGCCGACAAAGTGGTTGCTAGAGCTTTAAAAAAGGACAAACGTTGGGGAAGTTCCGACAGAAAGTTTGTTGCCGAAACCATCTACGAAATTGTGAGATGGAAACGTTTATACGCTGAAATTGCCGAAGTAAAAGAACCTTACGATCGCGATGATTTATGGCGAATGTTTGCCGTTTGGGCTGTGTTAAGAGGGTATCCTATTCCGGATTGGCGACAATTGGAAGGAACACCACAACGCAAAATCAAAGGTCGTTTTGACGAATTATCAAAAATCAGAAAATACCGAGAATCTATTCCCGATTGGATGGATGAATTAGGTGTAAAAGAATTAGGCGAAGAACTTTGGACTAAAGAAATTGCTGCTCAAAACCAACAAGCTCAAGTTATATTACGGGTAAATACGTTAAAAACTACAAAAGAAAAATTACGTGCCATTCTAATGGATTTAGACATCGCTACGGATTTTTTAAATGACCAACCTGATGCCTTGGTATTGAAAGAAAGAGCCAATGTTTTTTTAACCGATGCCTTTAAAGAAGGTTTATTTGAGGTGCAAGATGCCAGTTCGCAGCTAGTTGCTGCCTTTTTAGAGGTGCAACCCGGAATGCGAGTGGTTGATACGTGTGCAGGAGCCGGAGGAAAAACCTTGCATATGGCTTCTTTAATGCAAAACAAAGGTCAGCTTATTGCAATGGATTTGTATGAAAGTAAATTAAAGCAATTAAAACTTCGTGCCAAACGAAATGGGGCATTCAATATCGAATACAGAATTATTGATTCCACTAAAGTGATCAAAAAATTATACGACAAAGCCGATCGGGTTTTAATTGATGCTCCCTGTAGCGGTTTGGGTGTTTTAAAACGAAATCCGGACAGTAAATGGAAATTACAACCCGAATTTATTGACAATATTCGCAAGGTACAAGCCGAAGTTTTAGAAAATTATTCCAGAATTGTAAAACCGGGTGGAAAATTAGTTTATGCTACTTGTTCGGTCTTACCCTCTGAAAATCAAGATCAAGTTAAGCATTTCTTAACAACAGAAAACGGAAAAAACTTTACCTTTGTAAAAGAACACAAAATTTTAGCCTCAGAATCAGGTTTTGACGGGTTTTATATGGCCTTGTTAGAACGTAAAATATAATTACTATGAAATTGAAAATTACCTTTTTATTTGTCTTTTCAACACTTGTTGCATTTGCTCAACCACCGGCAGGTTATTATAATTCTGCCACAGGAACAGGTTTCACTCTGAAAACTCAATTATACAATATCATCAAAGATCATAACGACCAAGGATATAATATGATTGATAATTTCTTTCCAATTGCAGATTTAGATGTATATTATGAAAATGATAATACAATATTAGATGTTTACTCTGAACGTCCAACCGCACCGGACCCATATAACTATCAAGTTTCTAATGCGTGTGGAAATTATGATAGCGAAGGTGACTGTTATAACAAGGAACACGTTATTCCACAATCTTTTTTTAGTTCTAATAGTCCAATGAGAGGCGATGCACATCACCTTTTGCCTACAGATGGACGAGTAAATGGACTAAGAGGAAATTTGCCTTACGGAATTGTTGGTTCCAATTTAATATCTCAATCCGGTATTTCTAACCCAACTATGAATGGTTCAAAAGCAGGTAATGGAATCAATACAGGAATTGCAGCCGGATTTTCAGGTGTGGTTTTTGAACCCATTAATGAATTTAAAGGAGATATTGCTCGTATTTATTTTTACTTTGTAACACGATATGAAAATCTTGTAGCCAATTGGTCGTCTTATGCCATGTTTGATGGTAGTTCAAACAAAGTAATTGCTAGTCCATTTTTAGATATTCTTTATTCTTGGCACATCAATGACCCTGTTTCACAAAAAGAAATTGAACGAAATAATGATGTTTTCCAATATCAAGGAAACAGAAATCCATACATTGATAACCCGCAATGGGTGCAAACTGTTTGGGGCAATTTTTTATCAACACCAACATTTAATGAAACTATGCAAGTTAGTGTTTATCCCAACCCAACCTACTCAAATGAGGTAATTATTGAAAGTGAAAATGAAATTGCAGAAGTAAACTTATTTAATATAAATGGGCAACTTATCCTTAAACTGCAAAAACCAATTCGTATTAATAATCAATATCGATTGGAAAATTTAACGAGTGGTTTTTATCTTTTAAAAATAAATTCCGATAACGGAAGTGTAACTAAAAAGTTAATTGTAAATTAATATTTAAAAAACCTTCCTTTATAGAAGGTTTTTTCATTTAAATATTTTAATTTTTGGAATTTATACCCACTCAAAGATGAAAACTTTACTTTTGGTTTTTTTTGGAGGCGGAATTGGAAGTGTGTTAAGGTATTTGACATCAATAGCTACCGCTAAGTACTACAATGGTTCATTTCCTATTTCTACTCTATTTGTAAATTTAATTGGGTGTTTTTTAATTGGATTAGCCATTGGAATGTTTGAAAAAATGTATGTAAGTCAGGATATGAAATTTTTATTTATTACAGGTTTTTGCGGTGGTTTTACAACATTTTCAGCTTTTAGTATGGAAAGCATTTCTTTAATTCAAAATCAACAAACAGCACTTGCAATAACTTATGTTCTACTAAGTGTTTTTTTAGGTTTAATTGCAGTATGGGCAGGACTTTTTTTGGTAAAATAATTTCCATTTGGTAAAAAAATGTAACTTCGCAACCTATGACAGAAATTCAGATTGCAACGCTACTTTCATTATTAGCTAGTCCAAAAAAGATTGCCATTATCCCTCATCGCAATCCTGATGGGGACGCTATGGGTTCTACTTTGGCACTATACCATTTTTTATTAAAATTAAACCATCAACCAATAGTAATATCACCAAATGAATTTCCTGATTTTTTGGCATGGTTACCGAGTTCAGAAAGTGTTTTAATTTATGAAAAAGATAAAGTCAATACTAAAGAAGTGCTAAAATCTGCTGAACTCATTTTTACATTAGATTTTAACGCCTTGCATCGTACTGGAGAAATGGAAAATGTATTAGCTGAATTGAAGGCTCCATTTATAATGATTGACCATCATCAAGCTCCTGATGATTATTCTTTAGTAACGTTTTCTGATACCAATTATGGTTCTACTTGCGAAATGGTTTTTGATTTCATTTCTGATTTGAATCAAAAAAATCTAATCGATACAACAATTGCAACCTGCATTTATACCGGAATTGTAACTGATTCTGGCTCATTTAAGTTTCCTAAAACTACCGCTAAAACACATCGAGTTGTTGCGGAATTGATTGATGCCGGTATTAATAATTCAGAAATTCATCACTTATTGTTTAATAATAATTCGTATGAAAGTCTTCAATTGCTTGGAAAAGCATTGCAAAATATGAAAGTGCTTAAACCGCATAAAACCTCTTATATTACGTTAACCCAAGAGGAGTTAGATCAATTTCACTTTAAAAAAGGAGATACAGAAGGTATTGTAAACTACGGCCTTTCTATAAAAAATGTGATCTTAACGGCTATTTTTATTGAAAACAAAGAAGAAGGTATTATTAAAATTTCATTACGTTCAACGGGAGATTTTGATGTAAATGAATTAGCCAGATTGCATTTTAATGGAGGTGGTCACATCAATGCGGCTGGAGGAAAATCTTTTGATTCCATGAAAGAAACTATTTTGCGTTTTGAAGAAATTGTGCGTAATCATCCTAATTTGAAATAATGAAAAATAAAATAGTATTATTTGGATTTCTTTTTGGCTTACTTTTTGTCATTGGTTGTCAAGAACAAGAAGCAAGAAGACCAATAAAAAAATCAACGGGAAGTTTTATCAAAGAATCTATTCAACGCAACAAAAAATTGATTGCTTTGGAAGAAAAGAAAATAGATTCTATCATAAAGAAAAATCCTGACAAAGAATTTATTGGTTCTAAAAAAGGGTATTGGTATAGTTATGAGATTAAAAATGAAACCGATACATTAAAACCTAAATTTGGAGACATCGTAAAATTTGATTACGAAATATATGACTTGAATGACAATATTATTTATACCGCTTTAGAATTGAGACCTCAAAAGTATTATGTTGACAAACAAGAAATTATCATTGGATTGCGAGATGCAATCAAACTAATGCATAAAAATGAAAAAATAATGTTTTTATTTCCTTCTCATTTGGCCTTTGGCTACATTGGAGATAAAAACAGAATTGGACCAAATGTGCCAATTAAATGTATTGTTACTGTTAATGAAATTATTCACGAAAAAGATATTATCAACAAAACTAACTAATGTAAAAATGAGAATTTTAAAAGTTTATTTATTCAGTCTTTTTGCTTTATTTTTAACGAGTTGCGGAAAAGATTACGGCCATTTAGGTGATGGAATTTTTGCTGTTATCAATACTTCAAAAGGAGAAATTGTGACGCAATTAGCCTATGAAAAAGCTCCAATTACAGTTGCAAATTTTATTTCCTTAGCAGAAGGAACAAACACACATGTAACGAATGAGGCGAAAAAGGGGACACCTTTTTATGATGGATTAACTTTTCATCGGGTTGAACCTAATTTCGTGATTCAAGGTGGAGATCCTGCCGGTGACGGAAGTGGTGGTCCCGGTTATAATTTTATGGATGAAATTTCGGATTTATCACACGAGGGTCCCGGAATTCTGTCAATGGCAAATGCAGGACCTGGTACAAACGGTTCCCAATTTTTTATCACTTTGGCAGAAACCAAATTTTTAGATGGAAGACACACTGTTTTTGGTAAAGTAGTTGAAGGTCAAGAAATCGTTAATGGAATTGTAGCCGGTGACAAAATGGAAACCGTAAAAATTATTCGTAATGGTGAAAATGCCAAAAAGTTTGATGCGGTTAAAGTATTCAATGACCGTTTAAAAGTAGAAGCTGAAAACAGAAAAATAGCAGATAAAAAAGCTGCGGAAGAAAAAGCAGCATTTTTAGCTCAATTCAAAGATGTGATTGATGAAAAGGTAGCTTTTTTTGAAACGCAGAAAAAAAATGCACAAAAATCTTCAACCGGATTAGAGGTTGCAATAGTACAAAAAGGTAAAGGTAAAAAACCTTCAGCCGGTAGTACCGTTTATGTTCATTATGCCGGATATTTTGAAAATGGCGAACTTTTTGATACGAGTTATGAGGACATTGCTAAAAAGTTTGGTAAATTCAATCAACAAAAAGCAGATGCTAAAGCTTATACACCGTTCCCATTTGAATATGGTAATAAAACCGGTTTGATTCCCGGATTTATTGAAGGTTTAGAAAAAATGAGTATTGGAGACAAAGCACTCATTTTTATTCCTTCGCATTTAGGATATGGAGAAGCAGGAGCAGGAGGTGTAATTCCCCCAAACACCAATTTGATATTTGAATTAGAATTATTAGAAAACGCACCAAATAATTAATTTTTATGAAACAACTACTTTTTATTTTGATCTTTTCATTTTCGATCTTTTCTCATGCTCAAAAAGAAAATGGAATTTATGCCGAAATCAATACCATTAAAGGGAAAATCCTTTTAAAACTGGAATATGAAAAAACGCCAATTACAGTGGCTAATTTTATTTCTTTAGCAGAAGGAAACAATCCTGATGTGGCAGAAAAATTCAAAGGAAAACCTTATTTTAACGGATTAAAGTTTCACAGAGTGATTGCCAGTTTTATGATTCAAGGTGGTGACCCTGATGGGAATGGTTCAGGTGGTCCCGGCTACAAATTTTTTGATGAAATTACCGATTTAAAACACGATAAACCGGGGATTTTATCCATGGCAAATGCAGGTCCGGCCACAAACGGATCTCAATTTTTCATCACCCATGTTCCAACTCCACATTTAGATGGAAAACATACTGTTTTTGGACATGTTTTAGTAGGACAAGATGTTGTTAATGCAATAGCTCAAAACGATATAATTGATAAAATAACCATTATTCGTGTAGGTGAAGCAGCTAAAAAATTTGATGCTCCAAGTGTATTTAAAAGTCGCACTGCCATTGAAGAAGCGATGAAGAAAAAGAAAGAGGAAGATTTGAAAAAAGAAAAACAAAAGTTCTTTGATTTTGTAAAGAAAACTTATCCAAAAGCTACAGTCTTACCATCAGGATTAGCATATATACTTGAAAAAGAAGGTACCGGTAACAAAGCCATTGCCGGAAATACAGTATCAGTTCATTATCTTGGTGAATTAGCCGATGGTAAAAAATTTGATAGTTCGTATGACCGAAACCAGCCCATTGAATTCAAATTGGGTCAACGAATGGTGATTCCGGGTTGGGAAGAAGGAATTGCCTTATTGAACAAAGGTGCAAAAGCAAAATTAATTATACCCTATTGGTTAGCCTACGGCGAAAATGGAAGACCTCCTGTTATTCCTGAAAAAGCAACCTTAATTTTCAACACCGAATTAGTTGAAATAAAATAAAAGTAGAAAGCCGAAGAAAAATCTTCGGCTTTTTTATGCTTTGAACTTCCAATCAAATTCATCCAAATTTTTTACGACAGCACCAATTTCAATTTTTATAATTTCATCAAACTCTACCTGAAAAATAATCCAATTTTCTTCGTTAAAAAAATTGGTTTGAATGTCGAAGGTTTCTTTTTCAAAAGAATTAATTCCTTTTTTGGAAAGTATGGGTTTTATTTCTTCAATAGATTTTCCGATGATTTGATTCCCAAATAAAGTTGCATCTGAATGAGAACAAATGATATATCCTAGACGAAAATCTTCTTCTTCATAAAAAGTCAAACGCATTTTCAATTCATTATACACCCATATTATATTGCCTTCATCATCCTTGAAATCTAAATTTGGTTGTCCATAAAGTAACCTCACATCTTTTTCTTTCATTCCGAAAAGCAGTTGATTCAATCCAAAAGTTGGTTTTAGTTCTATCATTATTTTTCAGTTAAGATTAATTTTTTAGTCAAATTATTAAAACGGATAAACAAAAAAGCAGCAGCAGCTGTAAGTCCTGCTAAAAGACCAATCCAAACACCAATCGCTTTCAAATCGGTATATAAACCTAAATAAATAGAAATAGGAAAACCAATAATCCAATACGCAACAAAAGTGATATACATTGGAATTTTCACGTCTTGCAATCCACGTAGAGCTCCTAAAACAACGACTTGTAAACCATCTGAAATTTGAAACAAAGCGGCTACCAAGAGCAATTGTGATGCAATCTCAACTACTTCAAGATTATCGGTTAAATACCTTGTTTGTTCCATATCTAAAAAAGTAAGCGGCAAAACAGTATGGAAAACAACAAATAGAATAGCGAAGATAATTTCTAAAATAGTTGCTAATAAAAAAATAGAAATGGCTACATCTCTCAGCTTTTTATAATCTTGTAATCCTTTTTGATTTCCCACACGAATCATAGCTGTGACGCTTAAACCCATGGCAAACATAAAGGTCAGCGAAGCTAAACTTAATGCAATTTGATTAGCGGCCTGACTAGTTGTTCCAATCATTCCGCAAAGCCAAATGGCTCCTGTGAACAACGCCACTTCAAAAAACATTTGCATGGCAGAGGGAGTTCCTAAATTGATAATTTTTTTGATCATCGATTTTGAAATTTCCTCCCAACTGAATTTTTCAAAATAAGGATGAAATTTCGGTTTTTTTACCATGACATAATGCATAAAAGCGAGCATCACAATACGTGAAGTAATGGTTCCGATTGCAGCTCCAACGATTCCCATTTGTGGAAAAATCCAAATTCCGAAAATCAGAAAATAATTAATGATTACGTTTACAATATTCCCAATAATGGTTGCCCACATCGAATATTTGGTTTCACTTTTTCCATCGGAAAATTGCTTATAGGCTTGAAACATGATCAACGGAATGAGGGAAAATGCAACAATATCCAAATAGGGTTTTGCTAAATTCACTACTTCGTCCGGTTGTCCCATAAAGCTGATGATGGGTTTGGCGAAAAAAATCATTAAAAATAACATGATTCCTAATAAAGTACACAAAAACAATCCGTTGTGAAAAGCACTTCTACCCTTTTCAATTGAGTTTGCTCCATCCGCTTCCGCAACAATAGGTGTGATGGCGGTGGAAAAACCAATTCCAAGCGACATCGCAATGAAAATGAAACTATTCCCAAGTGAAACGGCAGCTAATTCTTTTGGCCCAAGTTGACCAACCATCGCATTGTCTACGATACCAACGACTGTATGACCCAACATTCCAATAATGATAGGATAAGCCAACCGCATGTTATAGTTAAATTCCTTGGTATATGTTTGAAGATTCATAATTCTTAATTTCGTCGGCAAAAGTACATCATTTGAAAGGATAAAATGAAAAGAAAAAGTTAAGTACAAAAACATCTTTGGCTTTGTAGATAGAAAGTCATAATTTTAACCGTAAAATGTATTCCTTGCAAAAAATATCTTCATCATTTCTACTTTTTGGATTTTTCTTTCTGATAATTTTAGAGGTGAAATCACAAACAATAAAAGACACAACCGCACTATCAGAAGTAGTTTTGATAGGTTCGCCGATAAAAAATACACTACAAAAAACTGCTTCATCAGTAGGTTTAATTTCTGCCAAAGAAATCAGTCAAACAGATGGAGTGATTCTAACTCCGCTTCTCAACAAAACAGCCGGTGTGTATATGCAACAAGGAACGTTGAACACCAATCGAATAACGATTCGTGGTATCGGAGCCCGTTCACAATTTAGTACCAACCGAGTGAAAGCCTATTTTGAAGAAATTCCGCTTTCTACTGGAGAGGGCGAAACCACTTTGGAAGATATTGATTTGAGTGTTTTGAATAAAATCGAAATCATTAAAGGACCCAATTCAAGTAGTTTCGGTGCGGGTTTGGGTGGCGTAATTCATTTGTTTGGAAATCCATCTTCTGAAGAAATTTCATTTGTTAAATCAGCTACAACGATTGGTAGTTTTGGTTTGTTCAAAAATTCGTTTTCAGGACAAATGTCAAATTCCAAAACAAATGTATATGCCAATTACAGCAATTTGCAAAGCGAAGGTTATAGAGCAAACAGCAGTTATGACCGACAATCGATTAATTTATTTGGAAAACATCAACTTTCGGAAAAAGGAAAATTAAATTTTATTGGAATTGCAACTCGATTGAAAGCGTTTATTCCGAGTTCAATCAACCAAACGGATTTTGATAATTCTCCTGAAATTGCGGCTGCTAATTGGGCTGCGGCTCGAGGTTATGAATCATATGACAAATTGCTTCTTGGAATTGGTTATGATCATATATTTTCAGAAAAATGGCATTGGAATTCAACTGTATTTTCTAATTTTAAAGAAGCATTCGAACCGCGACCTTTTGATATTTTAGAAGATAATATCGTGAATTTTGGTGTTCGAAGTAAATTAAATTATACCGATAAACTTTTCTCTATACCAACAAAAATAAGTTTTGGAACAGAGTTATTGCGAGAAAAATATACTTTTTCATTGTATGAAAATTTATACCAAACTCAACCCAATCAAGGTAGCATTCAAGGAGATAAATTTAGTGACGCAAGTCAGAACAGAAATTATGTCAATCTTTTTTGGCAAATGGAAATGCAATTATCAAGCAAATTAAATATTGAAACCGGACTTGCTTTTAATCAAACCAAATATGAACAAAAGGATACATTCCAATCGAATGAAAATACGAGAGAAAACTATTCCTTTGATGCCATTTTATCACCTAGAATTGGTTTGTCGTATGAATTTTCGAAAGGAAAAAATCTCTATTTTTCCGTCAGTAAAGGGTTTTCACATCCCACTGTAGCCGAAACATTAACTCCCGAAGGTCAATTGAATCCTGCCATTTTACCGGAAATTGGGATTAATTTCGAAGTTGGGTTTAAAGGAAACTTTATGAAAAATAGAATTTACACAGAAGTAAACCTTTTTGCAACAACCATTAAAAATGTATTAGTTGCCCGAAGAATTGCAGAAGATCAATATGTTGGCATCAATGCCGGAGAAAGTCTGCACCAAGGAATTGAATTTTTGATAAATGGCAAACTGCTTTCAACTGAAAAAATTCAATTAAATTCCTATATTTCTGGAAGTTTAAATCATTTTGAATTTGTAGATTTCGTTGACAATGACAACGATTTCTCCGGTAATCAATTGCCAAGTGTACCGGAATTTCAATGGAATGTTGGTCTTGATTTTTCTCTAAAATCATTCTCTTTTTCAACTTCGTATCGAACCGTAGGAAAAATGTTTTTGAATGATGCCAATTCGCTTTCATCACAGCCTTATCAATTATTGGACATCAACACAAATTATACTTTTTCAGTTTGGAAGAATTTAAAAGTAAACCTTCAATTAGGTATTCAAAATAGCTTAGATGAAAAATATGCGGCGAGCATTTTACCTAATGCCATTGGTTTTGGAAATAATGCTCCAAGATACTTTTATCCGGGAAATCCAAGGAATTATTATGGTGGGATGAGTTTGAGTTATCGATTTAACTAATTCACTTTTTAACCGCTTTCACCTCTGAATCTGTCACCATTTTGGATTGTTTATTTCCCCAAGAATTCATCACATAATTCATTACATCAGCCACTTCTTCATCAGTCAAACCCATCGGAGACATCATCGCATTATAGTTTTTGCCATTCACTTTTATCGGTCCGGATTGACCATATTTCACAGCATGAATACTTTCTTTTCGTTTATTTACTAACCAATCCGAACCGGCTAATGGTGGAACAGTTTCACTCCCTTTTCCGTTACCTAAATGGCATTGTATACAAAAATCAGTATAGATTTCTTTTCCTCGAGTGATGCTTTTTACTAACTCTTGATTCGATTGATTTATCGAACGATAGGCTAATTTATTTTCTTTATATATAAAATTTCCGAATGAGAAAAATAACATCAAATAAATTCCTTTCATCATCCTTTTGGTACAATTTTGATGATTCCATTTCCTTCCACAGCCATGTAAATATAGCCGTCTGGTCCTTGTTTAACATCACGTAATCGGCCAATATCTGTTCCTATTTTTTGACGACCAATCACTTTTTCTCCGTCTAATTTAACCAATTCCAAATATTGAAAAACCAAAGAACCAACTAACAAATGTCCGTTCCAATTCGGATAAACATCACCCGTAACAAATGTCATTCCGCTGGGAGCAATGGATGGAACCCAATAATAAAGCGGTTGTTCCATTCCTTCTTTTTGAGTTTGGTCGGAGATAATGGTTCCGTCATAATCAATACCATAGGTAATTACAGGCCACCCATAATTGGCTCCTTTTTTTATGATATTAATTTCATCACCACCTTTTGGACCGTGTTCATGCGTCCAAATTTTACCGGAAACGGGATGCTTAGTCATTCCTTGAGGATTGCGATGACCGAATGAATAAACAGCTTCTTTTGCTCCTTTTTGACCAACAAATGGATTGTCTGCTGGAATTTTTCCATCGTCATGTAAACGGTACACTTTTCCGCCATCACGGTTTATATTTTGAGGATTTTCAGGGTGATTGCCTCTATCTCCCACTGTAAAATAGACATATCCCTGGTTATCAAAAGCAATCCGCGAGCCAAAATGATGTCCACGAGTTGTATTGGGTGTGGCTTTATACAGTGTCTGAATTTGCGTTAGACTCGTTCCTTCCAATTTGGCACGAATAAGTTGGGTATTGGCACCTTTTTCTTCGCCTTCATCTGAAGAATACGTAATATAAATCCAACCATTTTGGACATAATTGGGATGAACTGCAATATCCAACAAACCACCTTGCCCTCTGGCGACCACTCTGGGAACATTGGTGATTTCGGTTTTTGTTTTATTTTTTATATGATAAATTTTACCGGATTTTTCTGTAACTAACATGGAACCATCCGGAAGCCAAGTCATTCCCCAAGGAATAGCAATATCAGAGGCAACATTTTCAAAAGTATAATTAACAACTTCGGGTTGAAGTACAACATCTTTTTGTTTTTCTTGTGCTTTGCAACTTAAAAAGGTTAATACCAAAAAAGAAAGGAAAATTGGTTTCATTGTATTTTTTCTCCTAAAGTACTAAAAAGGGTAAAAAACATAAACTTTTTAAGGGAAAATTAAGATTTAAAAATTTTACTTAAAAAAAATCTTAGATTAGAATAGAGTGTATCCGAACATTAGTAATGTTGATGAAAAACTTGAACTCCAACCGGGAAAATTAATGGTTGAACGATTAAATGTTTGGTTCAATTCCATACTTAACTTACCTCTTTTGTATCCAATTCCGGCAGATAAATTACCTCCACTAAAAATTTCAAAATTTGGTGAGGTAAATTCTCCTCTTGCCTTTAAACTTTGATGATAACTTGCATTAATAAATATTTTTGATTTATCCTTTAAAAAGAAGTAATGTCTAGCCCCTAGACTAATATCCAATGAATTGTATTCAAGTTTAGAAGTTCTAAATGAATTCGCTCCTTCCGCTGAAAAAAATTGATAAGAAGGTTCGGAAATTAATGCCCATTTGTTATTGTTAAAAGGAAAAATGTACTCCAATTCTACACCAAACTTTAACAATATTGAACTGTCATAATCTACATTAAAACTTGTGCCAAAAGGATTTAAATCCCTTCTTACATTGGCATTTACCATACCAACACCAATTCTGGGATTTATATTTAAAATAGATTTTCTTTCTGTAACCTCGAACTCTGTTTTAAAAGAATCTCCCATAATACATTGATTGTATTCTCTAAATATTGAAATTAAATCTGAGGTAAAATATTTTGTTCTTTCAATTCTTCCTTGTGTAATTTTATCACACTTCAAATAGTTAAACAATTGTTGTTTATAAGCTCTATTTTCACCTGATTCTTCCGTTGTAATTAGATATTTTTTGTAGACAAGTTGTTCGATTGGAATAACATCTGTAGAAATAAAAAAACGTAAAAGTCCTTCAGCTTCGTAAGAAAAAAGATTAGCTTTACCTGAAACTAAATTCTTCAAAAATAAAGTCTCTTTTTTGAATACCGGTGCTTTAGTTGAACTATATTCCTTTTCATACAAGGAAGATCTATCAATATCTACTGTTTCTCTTGTAAATTTAAATTTATTGAATACACCAAACTCTTTAGAAAAATCTATATTGATAACAACCGGTTTATCATTTTCATTTTTTTTAAATTCAAATTCAGTAGGATTGTTTTTCCAGTCACTATTTTTTATGAAGCCTTCAATTTTAGTTCCTTTGTTATCAATATAATAACCACTTTCAAATAGGGTCTGAGATATTAAACTAATCGGCAATAATGTTAACAGTAAAATAAACTTTTTCATACATTTCAGATTAGATACAAATATATTATTTTTCTTGCAATAACATATTTTTGTAAGACATTATGTTCTCTTTAACTTTTTCATCCAATTCCGGTTCTTTAATTTCCGTATATTTTTGGAGCTCTTCCAAAATGGTTTTCGCTACAATAAATCTAGCCGTTTCTTTATTATCGGCCGGTATAATATACCAAGGAGCGTGCGGTTTAGAAGTTTTATTTATAGCCACTTCATAACACGTTTGATACTTTTCCCAAAGTGCCCTCTCTTTCAAATCACCAGGTGAAAATTTCCAATTGTGTTTTTCGGTTTCTAATCTTCTTAACAAACGTTGTCGTTGTTCTTCTTTACTCAAATGCAAATAGAATTTTAAGATAATTATACCGTTTGATGCTACATGTTTTTCAAATGCATTAATGCTTTCAAATCGGTTTTCCCAAAATTCCGGTTTTATATCTTCTACCGATTCTATTCCGGGAATATTTTCATTGAGAATGTATTCGGGATGAACACGCGTTACCAAAACATTTTCATAATGTGTTCGATTAAAAACAGCAAATTTTCCTTTTTCGGGTAAAGCCAAATAATGTCGCCACAAATAATCATGTTCCAACTCGGTTGAATTTGGAGTTTTAAAACTATGCACCACCACTCCTCTGGCATTGAATTCTTTGAATACTTCACGAATCAAACTGTCTTTACCTGCGGTATCCATTCCTTGCAAACAAATTAAAACCCCATAACGGTTGTGTGCATATATTTTGTCTTGCAGTTTACTTAATTTTTCTCTGGTTTTTTGTAATTGCTTTTCCTTCTTTTTTTCAGACGCTTCTATGTCTAGAAAAGTAGGAGTTTTAGCCAGACTTATTTCTGACTCAACTCTGAAATTCTCCGGTTTTATATTTTTCATTTGAAACGGATAAGAATGATTAATTTTACAGCAAAATACAAAAAAAATGGAAAACTTTACAATTGAATTATTTTTTCAAATTATGGGGATAAGTTCAACCTCCGGTTTAGTTTATGAAAAAAACAGTTTATTCCTAATTTCAGATTCCAGTTCATTTTTATATGAGTATCAAATTGAAAAAAATCAATTAATAAAAATTTCACTATTTGAAAATAGCCACGAAAATATCATCAAAAAAGAAAAACCCGATTTTGAATCCATTTTGAAAATTGAAAATTCATTGTTTCTTTTTGGTTCTGGTTCAACCGAGAAAAGAAGGAAAGGAATTGAGTACCAATTAGAACATAAAAAACCAATCTTAATTGATTTAACTCAACTTTTTACCAAAATAGAAGAAATAACCGGTATTGATCAGGAAAACATCAATATTGAAGGGGTAGTTAAACATCAAAGCAAATGGCTCTTCTTTCAACGTGGCAATGGAACAGCTTCTCAAAATGGTGTAATCATTATTGAGGGTTCATTAACATCACCTCTAAAAACCAACTTTATTCCGATTCAATTGACAAATGAAAATGGAATCAATGCCACTTTTACCGATGCTGTTTTAATAGGAAACAAAATTTATTTTTTAGCTGCCGCTGAAGATTCAAAATCAACATATGAAGATGGATTGGTTTTAGGAAGCTGGATAGGATATTTAGATGTTGATCATTTTGAAGTCAAGTTCATTCAAAAAATTTCTTCAAAAAATAAATTTGAAGGCTTAACAATTTATAAAAATTCAGCCGAAGAAATTTCGTTTTTACTTTGTGAAGATAATGATACAGAAGAAATGATTTCGAATATCTATAAGTTAAACATAAAAAAAACCACTCGATAACGAATGGTTCTTCTTAGGTTAAGGTAAATTCGGGGCAAAATTACCTTTTCATAAAAATGTTGGTGTAGTATTTTTTTCCGTTGTTAGGATTTGTTTTAATTGATATTCCGAAATGGGTATAATCTCCCTCAATATTATCTCTGTGATCATCACTCATTAACCATGCATGTAATACACCTGCATTTGATTGAAAATTGTAAGCTACATTTTCGCTCACTTGTCTTGCACCTAATACTTGTTTAATATTGCTGGCTCTTTGTTCAAAATATTGGTGACCAACAACATCGTTCTGAATCATAAAATCATTATGTTCAGATGATTTAAAAGAAATATGATTTATTTTTTCTAGAGGATTCAGACCTATACTTGTTCTATGTTCATTGATCTTATTCATAAGATCTAATTCAACATCAGAATATGAAAAGTTTTCAACGATTGGAGCTGCAGTTTCTTCAGAAGAGTCAGAAGAACAAGATACCAAAGTGAACACAATTGCTAACGGCAACAATGCTCTAAACATTTTTGCTTTCATAGTAGTAGGTTAAGTTTTAAAAAGTAGATGTGGGGCAAATACTTTTATGTTGTTTTAATTATTTTTAATTAAAGCGTTAAAATAGATGTGGGGCAAATATCTTTATGCTTAGTTAAGAACGTTTCATTTGATTTGTTGAGTCAATATTACTACAATGTCGTTTAAGTGCAAAATAAAATCGATGAAATACTTGTTTTTTTTATATATTAATCTTTTTTCCTACATTTCAAGGTGATAATCTTTCAATTTTCCATGCATAATCGGTTTGCAATTGATACCGAATACGGTCATGTAATCGATTTGGACGACCTTGCCAAAATTCTACTTCTTGTGGTCGCACTAAATATCCACCCCAAAAAGTTGGTCTTGGAATCTCTTTCCCCTTAAAATCAGATTCCAAAACTTTCAACTTCTCTTCTAAAACATTTCTGGAACCAATTACCCTACTTTGGTTTGAAACTAGTGCACCTAATTTACTTCCGTCCGGTCGCGAATCAAAATAATTATCTGAGAGTTGGGCAGAAGTTTTCTCGGCAATTCCTTTGATAATGACTTGTCGCTCCATCGAATGCCAAAAAAAAGAAAGACAAACATGTGGGTTAGCTTCAATGGCTTTTCCTTTTTCAGATTCATAATTGGTATAGAAAATAAATCCTTCTTCATTGAATTTTTTTAACAAAACCACACGTGCTTTCGGAAATCCATCCAAACCGATAGTGGAAACGGTCATGGCATTGACTTCCTCAATATCACTTTGTTCTTCGGTTTCATAAAACCAACGGTGAAATAAATTGATTGGATCTTCCGGAATATTGGTTTCGAGAAGTTCACTTTTTTCGTATGATTTTCGGTAATTGCTGAGATCTTCCATTTTTTTGAGGTGCTAGAGTTCTAAGTGGCTAAGGTACGAATAAATGGAAAAGCTGAAAAAAGTGGAATTATTTAATTACTCAGCTTTAATAGCACACGGATTTTTAGGATGAAATGGATTTCCACTGATTTTTTATTCGCTTAGCGAAAATGGATGAAAAAGGATTTACAACAACCAGATTTGCGATTATAAGTAACTCCAGAACCTGAAACGAAACTTGAAACTAATTTTATAACTCAAACTCCTTCCCGTCATCCGCTAAAAGTACGTTGGGGAAAATAGTTTCTGCTTCTGATTTAAAAAGTTCTATTGATTCGTAACGAGTGGAATAATGACCCAATACAAGGTTTTTTACATTTGCTTTTAAAGCGATTGTAGCGGCTTGTTTGGCTGTAGTATGCATTGTTTTTTCCGCAAGATGTGCTTCTTTTTCTAAAAAAGTAGCTTCGTGATACAAAACATCTACATTTTCAATTATCGGAATTAACTCTTCATTATAAACCGTATCCGAACAAAAAGCATAACTTTTTTCGTGTTCAGGATCAAATGTAATTTCATGATTGGGAATAATTGTTCCGTTATCTAACGTAATATCGCCACCGTATTTGATTTTTTGGTAATAAACGACATCAATACCAAGGTTTTGAATTTTATCAATATTGAGTTTTCGTTCTTTATTTTTTTCTTGGAATAAAAATCCGTTCGTGTAAATTCGGTGTTTAAGCGGAATGGTTTTGACAATCACTTTTTCATCTTCAAAAAGCACTTCACTTTCTTTTGATTCTAATTCATGGAAATAAAGATTGTAACCTGTAAATGAATTTCCAGCTCTTAATTGCATTAATATTAACTCTTTAATTCCTTTTGGTCCATACACATGCAAATCACTTTCCCTATTAAGTAACATAAAAGTAGAAATCAATCCCACCAAACCAAAAAAATGATCACCATGCAAATGCGAAATAAAAATGTGATTGATTTTGGAGAATTTAATTTTGTTTCTCCGCAATTGCACTTGTGTTCCTTCACCACAATCAATCAAAAATATACGGTTTTTAATTTCTAATACTTGTGAAGTGGGATTGGTAATCGTACGAGGTGTGGCGGCGTAACAGCCGAGGATGGTTAGTTTCAATGTTTAAAATGTTAATTGTTAATGTTTAAAAGCTACACATTTTAAATATAAAATTAATCCTATTAATTGTTAACTTATTTACCAAGGTTATTTTTATCTTTTATCTATAATATTTCCTTTTAAATCAAACAACACGCATGGATATTGAATACCTTTATATTTTCCGAATTCTTTATAATTGTAATCTAAGACTTTTTCACCTTGCATTCCATAAAGTAACACAGTGTTGTCGGGTAATAAATACCAAACAGAATATTCTTTTGTTTCTTTATTATTAAGTTCAATAAAAATTGCTTTCTCAGCAAATTTTCTTTCAAAACGAAAATTACAACCACAATAAAGCTGTTTTGAAACTCTTATCGCATCTTCATTTGCATAGCTTGGTTTAGGTTCTATATTTTCATATTTTTTATTTCTTTCAAGGAATTGATCGTGTTTAACCCATTTTTTGGGGTTACTATTAAATTGATCAATATTGTAATCATTAATAGGCTTATTATTAAAAAAATAAATATCCAGTCTAACATTTGGATTTTGTTTCAAATAATTGGTTAAAAATTCTATTTCTTGCACTCTATTTATTATGTTTTTGTATTCTGCCTTTAAACTGTCTCTTGAAAAGATGGTGTTCTTTTCTTTCTCTGCATAGAACATCATATTTACTTGTGGTAACATTAAAGAGTTTTTTAGTCTGGCATAAAATGTTTTATTTTCATTCCTAATGTACCAAACTCCTGCATATACCTCTCCCATTTTTAATATTTCAAAATCCGATTTTAACTCATTTATTTCGTCAATATAATCATTAGCTGAAAGGTCGTAAAGAGTAGGTTTATGATAATCAATTATTTCAGTTACAAAATATTTAGTTAGATAAGATTTGTTTGGTAGTTTATCATAGGATTTTGGACTGTTTATTAAATCAAAGAAAATTTCATCAATTTTAGTATTGAAGTTTTCTTCATTCTGATTGTTTGTCCATGGTACTTTTCTAGAATTTGGCAAAGATTTTCTGGAGGTAAAAGTATTAATTAAAAGTTTATCTTTAAAAACCTCAATAACATATTCATCTCTATACCTGCGATGCATATGAACACAACAGTTTGTACTTAAAAGTTTTGAAAAATTATTCATGTAAGTATCCAAATCACTCAATTTTTCAGTTATGTACTCAATTTGTTGTTTATTCCATTTAATTCTATCGTTTTTGTAAAGTTTGATTAATGATTTAGGGTTGTTAAGTATTTTTAAAGTGTCTATACCAATTTCTTTGAATACATCATCAATACTTTTATTCAAATTTAATTCTTGAATTAATTGATTTTTTTTTTTTGAACTAGTAATTTCGCTTTTGTTTCTTAAATATAAATATTCATCACCTTCAAAACCAGTTGCATATAAATTATAAGTTACTTCTATTCTATACTCATTATTTTGTGAGTATAAAATTCCTGAAATAAATAGAAAAAGTATTATTTTTAAATTATTCATAAAATGGAAAGTAACAACTAAGTTTATCTAAATATCTTAGTTTAAAATTAAAAACCTAAATCGCGTTCAATTTCTTCCATTTCAATGATATCGTGGGCTTCTAATAGTGTGGGAACAACGGTTAATTTGGTCGGAATGGCATTAAAATCAATTCCATCAGCTACAATTACAAAGGATTTTTTTCCTTTTTTATGGGTTTTTGATAAATCGCCAAACAGCTTAATTTGTTTTAAGTCAACCGATTTATCCATCGACATGTCCAAAATCAAATTCTGATTTTTAAAACTGTTGTGTTGCGTGGTGACTTTTTCTAAAAAAGCTAAACAATCACCTTGAGTGTTTTTTAAAATGGTAGTATGTCCTTTTTGATCGACTTTCATGTATTTTGAGGTGCTGAGTTACTGAGTTACTGAGGTGCTGAGTTACTAAGTTACAAAAAATTATTTAATCTTAGAAGCCAAAAGATAAATAACCGCCATTCTGATTGCTACGCCGTTTTCTACTTGTTCTAAAATTACGGATTGTTTGGAGTCGGCTACATCACTTGTGATTTCTACACCTCGGTTGATAGGCCCCGGATGCATGATAACGATTTCTTTGCTAAGTGAATCCAAAAATGCTTTATCTACACCGTATTGCTGAGCATATTCTCGGGTGGAAGGAAAATAATTCACATCCATTCGTTCGTTTTGCACGCGAAGCATATTGGCTACATCGCACCATTCTAATGCTTTTCTCAAATTGGGTTCCACCGAAACGCCTAAACTTTCAATGTGTTTGGGAATTAATGTTTTTGGTCCACACACTTTCACTTCAGCTCCTTGCATTTGCAAAGCAAAAATATTGGAAAGTGCCACTCGGGAATGAAGAATATCACCCACAATCACTACCTTCTTACCTCCTACTTCGCCCAATCGTTCTCTAATCGAATAGCTATCTAATAACGCTTGTGTAGGATGTTCGTGAGCACCATCTCCGGCATTAATGATACTTGCTTTTACATTTTTTGAGAGAAAATAAGCTGCTCCGGGATTAGCGTGACGCATCACAACCATATCCACTTTCATTGCTAAAATATTATTGACCGTATCAATTAATGTTTCTCCTTTTTTTACGGAGGATTGAGCCGCAGAAAAACTAATCACATCCGCAGAAAGTCTTTTTTGAGCGAGTTCGAAGGATAATTTTGTCCGCGTACTATTTTCAAAAAAGATATTGGCAATGGTAATATCCCGTAAAGACGGCACTTTTTTAATCGGACGATTAATCACTTCTTTAAAATGATCGGCTGTTTCAAAAATAAGTTGAATATCTTCCGGTTGAAGGTATTTGATGCCTAATAAATGGTTGACAGACAGTTCAGACATTTTCAGGTGTTTGTGTGTTAGTAGTTACTAAATATACGGTGTCTTCGCCTTCGTTCTCAGTCCAGCAGACTTTTACTTTTTCATTGTTGATGGCATCCACTTGTCTTCCTCTGTAATCGGGTTGAATAGGCAAATGACGACTAAAACGTCTGTCTATGAGTACCAAAAGTTCAATTTCACTTGGTCGCCCGAAGGATTGAATAGCGGTTAAAGCGGAACGAATACTTCTGCCGGTATATAAAACATCATCAATGAATATCACTTTTTTATCTTCTACTATAAAATCAATTTCGGTTTTGTTGGCTTCCAACGTTTTTTCGCCCCGACGGAAATCATCTCTAAAAAAAGTGATGTCTAACAATCCGAATTTTATAGTGTTGATATTGTATTCTTCTTGCAATAATTTCACAATGCGTTTGGCTAAAAAAGAACCACGCGGCTGTAATCCAATAATAATAGTATCTGAGAAATCGAGGTGTTTTTCAATCAGCTGACAGGCCAAACGATGGAGAATGATATTGACTTCTTTGGAAGTGAGCAATACTTTTTGACTCATAGTAGTGTTGTTTGGTGTGTAAAGATATAATTTTTTTACGATTTGGATTTAAAAAAAATCCCGAAACAACGTCTCAGGATTCAATTTACAATTAGCTATACATTTTCTTTCTTAATTCTTTGATTTTATCATCTTCCAAATATTCATCAAAGGTCATGTAGCGGTCGATCACACCATTTGGCGTAATTTCAACTACTCGATTGGCAACGGTTTGAGCAAATTCGTGGTCATGCGTGGTGAACAAAACCGAACCTTTAAAATTCTTTAATGAGTTATTGAAAGCTTGAATCGATTCCAAATCCAAGTGATTGGTTGGTTCATCTAGCATTAACACGTTGGCACGAAGCATCATCATGCGAGAAATCATGCAACGCACTTTTTCTCCACCGGATAAAACTCGTCCGGTTTTAAGAGCTTCTTCACCGGAGAAAATCATTTTTCCTAAGAAACCACGAACATACACTTCATCGCGTTCTTCCTCTGTTTTTGCCCATTGGCGTAACCAATCTACAAGTGTGTAGTCGTTATCAAAAAAAGCTGCATTATCAGCCGGTAAATAAGATTGCGTGGTCGTAATTCCCCAGTCAAACGTTCCGGAATCCGCTTTTAAATTTCCGTTCAAAATTTCATAAAAAGCGGTGGTAGCACGAGAATCTTTTGAAAACACGACTACTTTGTCGCCTTTTGCCATGTTTAAATCAATGTTTTTAAACAATGTTTCACCTTCAAGTGAAGCACTTAAACCCACCACATTTAAAATTTGATCGCCGGCTTCTCGTTCTTGGTCAAAAATAATGGCCGGATATCTTCTGCTGGACGGTTTTATTTCGTCTAAATTTAATTTTTCAATCATTTTTTTACGCGAAGTAGCTTGTTTTGATTTGGCTACGTTAGCACTAAAACGACGAATAAATTCTTCTAGTTCCGCTTTCTTTTCTTCAGCTTTTTTGTTTTGTTGAGCTCGTTGTTTGGCTGCTAATTGGCTACTTTCGTACCAAAAAGTATAGTTTCCTGAGTAGTGCGTAATTTTCCCAAAATCAATATCGGAAACGTGTGTACAAACCGCATCTAGAAAGTGACGGTCGTGTGAAACCACCAACACAGTATTCTCATAATTGGCTAAGAAGTTTTCTAACCAACCGATGGTTTCAAAATCCAAATCGTTGGTAGGCTCATCCATAATCAACACATCAGGATTGCCAAAAAGAGCCTGAGCCAAAAGTACACGCACTTTCAGTTTTCCTTCCATTTCACTCATCAAAGTATAATGATAATCTGCTGAAATTCCTAAGTTAGACAACATTGATGCGGCATCAGAATCTGCATTCCACCCGTTCATTTCTTCAAATTGCACTTGCAATTCTCCAATTCTATCCGCATTTGAATCATTGTAATCAGCATACAAAGCATCCATTTCTGCTTTTACGGCATACAAAACTTTGTTTCCCATCAAAACCGTTTCCAACACCGTATGTTCATCAAACATGTTGTGATTTTGATTCAAAACCGACATTCTTTTTCCGGGTTCAAGAATTACTCTACCGGAAGTAGGTTCCATATCGCCCGAAATGATTTTCATAAACGTAGATTTTCCGGCACCATTGGCTCCGATAATTCCGTAACAATTACCTTGCGTAAAAGTCACATTTACCTCATCAAACAAAATTCTTTTACCAAATTGAACCGATAAATTTGAAACTGTCAACATGTTTTATTATTTTTTAAAAGCGTTGCAAAAGTAGAAAAAATAAAGCATTTTTGGCACACCGTTATTTAGAATAAATATAGGTTTAATTTAACTGTCTGTTAACAAGCTTTAAACATTAGAAAAAATACTTTTGTTATAAATAATGCCACAAAATGATTGCCTATTCAAAAAAAATACTTTTACTACTCAATATTTCTGTAATCCTTACTTTCATAGGATGTAAAAAAGATTTTTCAGATGATAACTTTGTAGCATACTTTGGTGGTGAAGTTATCAATCCGAAAAATAATTATGTTTTATTTATGAAGGATGACGAAGTTATAGATACTCTGTACTTAAACAAAAAAAATCAGTTTCTCAAAAAGTTCGATTCACTTGCACCCGGTATGTACACTTTTATGCATGAACCGGAGTATCAATATGTATATTTTGATAAAAATGATAGTTTGATGGTTAGAATCAATTCGCTAGAATTTGATGAGTCGGTTGTATTTTGTGGAAGAGGTGATGAAAAAAATAACTTTTTAATGGAGTTATATCTGAAAAATGAAGACGATAAAAACAAAATGTTTGATTTGTTTGATTACCCTGTAAAAAAATTTGTAAACAATATTGATTCTTCCTATCAATCAAAAAAAAGATTTTATAACGACAAAAAGAAAAAAATGAATTGGTCTGAAGATTTTGATTTGTATGCCAAATCAATGTTGGATTTTCATCATTTTGCCAAAAAAGAGATTTATCCAATGGCTCACAAAATGAGAACCGGTGAAAATGTCTCCTCAATGCTACCTGTAAATTACTATAATCACCGTGGAAAAATTGAGTTCAACAACAAATTGCTCACTACTTATTCACCTTTTGTTCGTTATTTGACACACATGATGAGTAATGTTTCGTTTCATGAATTAAAAGAGACCAATCTTGAAGAAGACGTATTGGAACTTCATCTACATAAATTAAATATTGCTGATACATTATTTAAAAACGGAAAAACTCGCAACAAAATTCTGAACAATATTGCCTTTTCTTATTTGTTGGAAGATCAAGATGTGTCAAAAAATGCAGTATTTATAGACCGTTACAATCAACTCAGTACCGATAAAAACCATATTGAAGAAATCAATAAAATTGGTGGTTCTATTCAACAACTAAAAAAAGGGAATGAATTACCTGAAATACCATTGATAGATTTAAATGGGAAGAAAATCAGTAGTAAATCTATTTTAAATAAAAAATCTGTTGTTTTCTTTTGGACCAAAAATGCAGATTCACACATGGTATCTGCTCACAAAAAAGCACTTGATTTCATGAAAAAGAATCCTACCTACCAATATATAGCCATTAATATGGACGATAATCAAGGTGAATGGAAAAAAATATTGGAAACTCATCAGTTTGGTAACATTAATGAGTTTAGGGCGAATGACTTTGAAGAACTAAAAGAAAAATGGGTAATTACTAAACTTCACCGTGTAATTCTTTTAGATGAAAACGGAAAAATAGACAATGGATTTGTCAATCTCTTTGATGTGAAGTTTGAAAAATTACTTCACTAAAAAAAAATGCCTCAACTTTCATTGAGGCATTTTTAATTTATATAATATGTTATTGATTCGCTTTCGCGTGATCAGCTAAAAACTGAGCTAAACCAATATCCGTAAGCGGATGTTTTAACAAGCCTAAAATAGCTGATAATGGTCCGGTCATTACATCTGCACCGATTTTAGCACAATTCACGATGTGCATGGTGTGACGAACAGAAGCCGCTAAAATTTCTGTTTGATATCCATAATTATCATAAATCTCTCTGATTTCTTCAATTAAGGCTAAACCATCGGTAGAAACATCATCTAATCTTCCGATGAATGGCGAAACATACGTTGCTCCCGCTTTTGCAGCTAACAATGCTTGTCCGGCAGAAAAAACTAACGTTACGTTTGTTTTAATTCCTCTGTCTGAAAAGTATTTACACGCTTTCACCCCTTCTTTGGTCATTGGCAATTTCACTACGATTTGTTCGTGTAATTCTGATAACTCCTCACCTTCTTTGATCATTCCTTCGTAATCGGTGGCAATTACTTCGGCACTTACATCGCCATCTACTATGTTACAAATATCTACATAATGCTTCAATACATTATTCTTTCCGCTGATGCCTTCTTTGGCCATCAAAGACGGATTGGTCGTAACGCCGTCTAAAACACCCAAAGCTTGTGCTTCTTTAATTTGGTCTAGGTTGGCCGTGTCAATAAAAAATTTCATATGTGAGTTGTGTTTAAATTCGGTTGCAAAATTAGGAAAACAATGTCAATTTCAATGTCAATGTCAATAACAAATTGAAAAGTCACTAGAATCGATTGCCACTAATTACTATTCACTAATCACTAATTACTTCAACTTATAGTGCTTCATCAACATTTTTTCATAAACCTTATCAGGTAAAATTCGCTTTAAAACAATTGAAAAACGTTGGAGAAAACTGCCCACTTTATAATGTACATTTGGTTGAGCGGTTTCAATAATTTTATGAATTGCAAACGCCATTTCATCCGGATTACTTCCGGAATCAACGTGTTCGTCCATCATTTTTAACGTGTTTCCGTAGGGAATTTTATAAGCAGAATCTTCTTTTAAAGGAGCATGATAACGCCCTGAAGCAATATTGGTAGCAAAATCGCCCGGTGCTACATTGGTTAATTGTATTCCGAACGGTTTTACTTCCATGCGAATGGCTTCGGTTATGAGTTCCAAAGCTCCTTTGGAGGCGGAATACACACTTCGATACGGCAATCCCATATAACCGGCAATGGACGTAATATTGATAATTAAACCCGATTGTTGACTTCTCATTTGAGGCAAAACGGCTTTTATCACTTCAATCGGACCAAAGAAATTGGTTTCAAAATTGTTTTTGATTTCTTGGGTAGGAATTTCTTCCAGCGGACCGGTAATTCCGACACCGGCATTGTTGATAACCACATCCAACTTCCCTTCTTTTTGAATTAATTCGGAAACGGCAGTTTTGATACTATCCACATCACGCACATCCAATTGTAACAAAGGAAAAACCGAATCTTTTACTTGATTTGGATTTCTACTTGTTCCATACACAACATAGCCTTTTTGATGCAAAAAAGTACCGATGGATTTTCCAATTCCGCTGGAACCGCCTGTGATGAGAATTACTTTTGACATGGTTGGGTTAAAAGGCAAAGATAGTAATTAGTGATTAGTAATTAGTGATTAGTCTATCCCCAAACCTGCATTTTCACTCAAAACCACTTCACCCTTTACAATTTTTGAACCATTGAAGGTATCATTTGCAATTAAATTAGCTCCATCCAAATCGAGATAATCGGCAAAAGAGGCCAAGACAATTCCGGCAGAAATACCAACGGTTGATTCGGTCATGCAACCAATCATGATATTAAAATGCATTGCTTTTGCTTTTTGGAGAATAGCTAATGAGGGAGTCAATCCGCCGCATTTCATCACTTTAATGTTCAGCGTTTTGTAATGAGGTTGTAATAATTCTAAATCTTCAATACTTTGTATATCTTCATCCGCCATCCAATTAGCATAACTGTTACGGGATAACTGTTTATAGTTTTCTATCCCTTTCGGCATCGGTTGTTCAAAGTACAAGAATTTTGCTGAAAGTGGGTCGTTTTGAATAAACTCACATGTTTTCAATGAAAAACTGCCATTGGAATCGATGCTGATGTTCTTTCCGGTGGCCAATAATTTATCCCGTAAGGAAGTGGACCACGAATTGACTTTCACTTTGCAATATCCCCAATCGGATTCGATGATTTTTTGGAGTTGAACGGCTTCCTCATCCATACTAATCGTAATGGAAGATTGGGGAAAATGAGTAATTGGCAAATGGTTTAACTCGGCAAATGTATTGTTATGTAGCTTTCCATACACATCCCAAAACGCACAATCGATGGCGGATTGTAAAAAAGGATGCAAAGAAAAAGTTTGAAGTTTCTTGAAGAAATCTAAAGGATGTTCAATGGGAATAGAAGTCAAAACTAACTGAATACGTTCTAAATCTTTCACAAAATCATCTAAATGAATGTGGTAATAATCAATTTCAGTACATTCACCATAACCAATTTTTCCATTACAGTCAATGGAAACAATTAATGCTTTTCTGAAATCATAGACACCATAGGCAATTTTGAAGGGTTCTTTCAGTTGGTGGTGGACTATTTTCCAATTTATATTCATTCGTCAAGTTTAGAAAAAGGAAAGGTAGTAAAAGAAAGGTAAAGAAATGGATAAAAAGAAAAACCGGATAATTTTTACCCTATACGTCACATAAGTTAAATACATAAAAATTGTTTACAAGTAAAAACTTATCTGACTTAAATGGTTATTAAATTGGTGATAATAAATTTGATTGAAGAAAAAAAAATGGCAAGCGACCTACATCGCACCGCTACAACCGCATACCTTTGCTGTGTTCCCACCCTGGAGGAGTTTGCAGGAGCTGGTCGTGTAGGACTTGCCGGTGCAAATATACAATCTTTTTATGTTTTTGCAAGGAAAATAGTTCGTTCAAATTGCTATATTTGTCCCACTTATACGATTTACCCTCATGAAAAAATATAACTTATTAGCCTTCATTTTATTAGCTTCTCTTTTTATCGCTTGCGAAGACAAAGAAAAAGATAAATCAGCATGGTTTGTATTGAGCACAACCGACAATAAGGCTCAATTTACTTCTAATGAAACGGCTACGTTATCCATAACCAATACAAAAAATAAAACGGTTGACAGTATTGTATTCTTCAGTAATGATCAAAAGATTGGAGCTGTAAAAGGTGTTTCGCCCTTTAAATATGTCTTAGCAGAGGAAAAACTGGGTTACCTCAACCTGAAAGCGACAATTTATTTTGAAAAGGAAACTGCTGAAAGTACGCATCGTATAGAATTGGTTTCGAATATTGAGCCAAAGTTGTTGAAATATACCTTAGTAAACACCTACCCGCATGACATCAAAGCGTACACACAAGGATTAGAATTTCATCGTGATACGTTGTATGAAGGAACCGGAAACGGAGCCGGAAACTCAACCGGAATCAAAGGAGTTTCCAGTTTGCGTAAAACAAATTACAAAACAGGAGAAGTGTATAAAATTGTTAGCTATCCCGAAGCTATTTTTGGGGAAGGCATCACCATTTTAAACAATAAAGTGTATCAACTTTCCTGGCAAAATTTAGTAGGTTTTATTTATGATGCCGATACGTTCAAAGAAATCAAACGATTTGATTATGCCAAACGTATTGAAGGTTGGGGTTTGTGTAACGACGGTCAAAAACTATATCAATCGGACGGTACAGAAAAAATATATACGCTAAATGCTGAAAAGCAACAAATTGAAGGACACATCAACGTCTATTCCGGTGCCAATAAAATTAAAGCCGTGAATGAATTGGAATGGATAGACGGTAAAATCTACGGCAACATTTACCAAAAAGATGCCATTGCCATTATCAATCCAAAAAACGGTGCGGTAGAATCCGTAATTTATTTGGGAGACTTGAAGAAATTGGTGACCCAGCATCCCGATATTGATGTATTAAACGGAATTGCTTATAACCCCAAAACCAAAACCCTTTTTGTGACGGGGAAGAATTGGGATAAGCTTTTTGAGATTCGGGTGGAGGAATAATGTGGCAATTTGGCAATTCGGCAATTTGGCAATGTGTCAATTTGGTAATGGGAAATTGGAACACGGATGACGCAGATTTAAAAAATTGACACGGATTCTTTTTTTGGATTCGCTTTGCGAAAGCGGATGTAAACGGATGATAAGTGCTATCATTTTCTCTTATATCAACTGCTCATTAAACTAGTTATATCCTGTCGTTGGTATGAGACATTTCATTTTTTTATAGGGCAATTCGGCATTGCGGCAATTCGGCAATTCGGCAATGTGTCAATTCGGCAATGGGAAAATGGGAACGCGGATGAAACGGATGGAATAGATACAGGCCGATTTTTTTTATGGATTTGCTTCGCAAAGGGGGATAATCCCGAAGTCTCGGGACAGATTCGTTGGGGCTATTATTTTCTCTTATATCAACTGATCATTAAACTAGTTATATCCTGTCGTTGGTATGTGACATTTCATTTTTTTATGGGGAATTCGGCAATGAAGTAATGGGAAAATGGGAACACGGATGACGCAGATTATAAAAATTGACACGGATTATTTTTTAGGATTCGCTTAGCGAAAGCGGATGTAAACGGATGATAAGTGTTTTCATTTCTTTCTTACCCACTTTATAATATTTACTTTTTATTGTTTATAATCTTTCTTTGAACAGGCTATTTCTAAGCTTTGATTATCTATATTTGTATTGTTTCTTTAGTAAATCAGTACTATATCTGTATTGTATTGTTTTACTTGACTAATTGGATAATCATGGGAAAATTAAAAGGTATCATTCAGTTTACGGGTTCGTTTGACGGTTTGTCGTTTTATGAAAGTGGAGGTAGAATCATTGTTCGCAAGACGGGTGGTTTTGATGGTAAAAAAATCAAGACGCAACCGGAATATGCGAGGGTTCGGGAGAACGGTTCGGAATTTGGGCATGTGGCAAAGGTTTGTAAAAATTTCCGTCAAGGGCTAAAGCCTGATTTAAGCAGGATGGGTATTGAAAAGGTACACAACCGATTGGTTTCGTTGTTTCATGACATTATGCAACTGGATACTCTTTCTGTAAGAGGAAAGCGAACGGTGGTGAACGGTTTGCAAACGCCTACCGCAATGGAATTGATTAACGCTTTTGAATTGCATCCAACGGAAGCTTTTTTGCGTCATTTTCCGTTTGCTACTTCAGTTGATTTGACGGAGGGCACGCTTACTGTTCCTCATTTTGTACCGAATTTATTGAGTGTACCGGTGGGAACCACGCATTTGTCTTTGCAATTTTGGGTAGCCGGAATGGATAGTGAGATGAAAGAATTTTCAAAAGCAATGTATAGTGAGGAGTTGTCTCTTTTATTGACTCCAAGTGCTGATGGGATTCCTTTGACTTTATCTTGTGCGGTACCTGAAGCTCCTCTTCTATTTTATGGTTTGAAGCTTACTTATGTTCAAGAGACGAATGGTACTTTTCATCCTTTGTTTGGGACGAAGATGAAGATTTTGGGGTATCGGTTGTAGGGTTGTCGGTTGTCTGTTGTCGGTTGTCTGATGGCGGTTGGCGGTTGGCGATTAAAAAAAGGGAGTAATTATTTAGAACATATTTTTGATTAGTTGGTGCTTATCTTTCTTTTTATAAACCACATAGACACATAAATCATTTTCTTTTTGAAGGGCGTTTCACTTTGTGATAGAGAAGCATAGTGATGTGAGCCAAAGATTCTATATGTAACAAAATAAAACCATTGGGCTGTTTTTACTATTACTACAAAGGATCTATTTAAATTTTACTTATCATATTTTCTTTTTTTGTTGATGGGTTCTCTGTTAACACACTTTTATTATGGTAACTTTTTTGATAGGTTTTGACAGCATTTGACGCGTTTTGACAGCATTTGAATTCGTTTGGAGGCAAATGACATTTAAACTTGAATTTATAGGGGTTTTGTTCGGTATTTGTTCGATACTTGTTCGAACGGGCTTCGGAAAAAGGGGGTGTTTTCCGAACGAATGTGGAGTTGGTATGGAACAAAACCCGGAAAGGATTAGAAAATAAGAAAACAAATTAATAAATTCTAATTCAAAATTATCTTTGTGTATTCCGAAAAATTTATTGTAATCAAAGAATATTTTTCCTACTTTAGTGTTTCCAAAAACATGATTCCGGTCTATTGACCGGGAATTTTACATTTTACAAAACCGTACTACTAAAAGAATTGTTTTTTAATGAAAAAAGCGACCCTTGTGAGGCCGCTTTGAATGTTTTCACAACGGAATAATCCTTATTGTGAATTGCTTCAAAATTGTAGTACAATAATACAAATAAAATTTTAAATAACCATTACGGATTTCCGTAAAAGGTATAATTTTCTTTTATATACATTGCGAAATTAAATTTTTTGATATGAAAAAAATATTAGGATTGGATTTGGGGACTACCTCGATTGGATGGTCATTTATACATGAAGCAGAAAATGATACAGAGTTATCTTCAATTATAAATACTGGTGTGAGGATAGTTCCGCTTACCACAGATGAAGAGGCAGATTTTAAGAAAGGGAATACTATTTCTATTAATGCTGATAGAACTTTAAAACGAGGTGCACGAAGAGGTTTGCAACGTTTTAAGCAAAGACGAAATGCTTTGTTAGATATTTTTAAAAATTTAAAATTTATCTCAAATGATTTTATATATTCTGAAAATGGGGCTTCAACTACATTTTCATCCTATAAAATTAGAGCAAATGCTGCATCTGAACAAGTAACCAAAGAGGAATTGGTTAGGGTTCTATTAATGATAAACAAAAAACGTGGTTATAAAAGCAGTAGAAAAGCTAAAACTGTTGAGGAAGGAGAAGCTATTGATGGAATGGTGATTGCAAAAGAATTATTTGAAAATAATTTAACACCCGGACAATGGGTCTTTAATTCTTTATTGAAAGGTGGAAAATATATTCCTGATTTTTATCGTTCTGATTTGCAAAAAGAAATTGAAAAAATTCTTGGCTTCCAAGGTAAATTTTATCCTGATGTAATCAATAGTCAATTGCTTGATAATATTAAAGGTAAATCAAAATCATTAACCTCTCAACATTTTACTAAAACTTTAAAAATTGAGTTAGCAGAAAACAAAGGTACTCGTGAAGAAACAAAATTGCAACATTACAAATGGCGTAAAGATGCACTAGAAACCCAAGTGGATTTAAAAGTCTTAGCTTATGTTATAACTGAAATTAATAATCAGATTAATCAATCTAGTGGCTATCTTGGTGCAATTAGCGACCGAAGTAAAGAGTTATATTTCAATAAACAAACTGTTGGTCAATATCTTTATAATCAATTGAAAGCTAATGAACATGCACGCCTTAAAAATCAAGTTTTTTACAGACAAGATTATTTGGACGAGTTTGAAACTATTTGGGAAACACAAGCTAAATTTTATTCTGAACTTACTTCTACATTAAAAACTGAAGTTAGAGATATTACGATTTTTTATCAACGAAAATTGAAATCTCAAAAACATTTAATTAGTCAATGTGAGTTTGAAAAAGGACATAAAGCTATTCCAAAATCATCGCCATTATTTCAAGAAATTAGGCTATGGCAGAATTTGAATAATATCGAATTAAAAAACAACAAAGAAAAAATTAAAATAGAAGAAGAATTAAAAATCTTTATTTCTAAAAATTTACAATTTGTAGAAAATCTATCAGATACGCAATTTATTAAACTTCTATTGGATAATAGTGATTTAGAAAAAGGAAATTATTCTATCAATTTTAAAAAGATTGAAGGCAACAGAACTAATACAGCATTATTCAAAGCTTTTGAGAAAATATTAATTTATGAAGGATATGACGAATTAGATATTTCAAAAATGGATGCCGACGATATTCTGAAGACATTTAAAAATGCTTTTGAAGATTTAAAATTATCTACTGCATTGTTAGAATTTGATGCTTTTTTACAAGGAAATGATTTTGACAAACAACCTTACTATCAGTTATGGCATTTACTCTATTCTACCGAAGAAGACGAAACATTACGAAATGTTTTGATTACTAAATTTGGTTTTAAACAGGAACATGTCCCCTTTTTATTGAATGTTAGTTTACAAGCCGATTACGGAAGTTTGAGTGCTAGAGCTATTAAAAAAATATTACCACACTTAAAAGATGGACATATTTATGATAAAGCGTGTTTAATGGTTGGATATAATCATTCATCGTCTTTAACCAAAGAAGACAATGATAAAAGAGTATTGAAAGAAAGGCTAGATTTGATAAAAAAGAACAGTTTAAGAAATCCAGTTGTTGAAAAAATTTTGAACCAAATGGTTAATGTAATCAACGCTATAATTGATAATCCTGAAATGGGGAGACCCGATGAAATTAGAGTTGAACTTGCTCGTGAGTTAAAAAATAACAATGAGCAAAGAAGTGAAATAACTAAACTTATAAATAAAAGTACTGCTGAGCACGAACAAATTAGACAACTACTTCATAAAGAATATGGTATTGCTAGAGTAACTAAAAATGATATAATTAGATATAAACTTTGGAAAGAAACGGATGGGATTTCGATTTATACTGGTAAACCTATTGAACCGACAAAACTGTTTTCGAAAGAATATGATATTGAACATATTATACCAAAGTCGAGATTGTTTGACGATAGTTTCTCAAACAAAACTATTTGTGAAAGACAATTAAATATTGATAAAAGTAATAAAACCGCCTATTCTTTTTTAAAGGATAAACTATCTGCCGAAGAGTTTGAACAGTTTGAAAAAAGAGTTAAAAGTTTGTTTGGTAAAATCAGTAGAACTAAACAAAATAAACTCTTAATGGCAGATAATGAAATTCCCGAAGGCTTTATTGATAGACAATTGAGAGAAACGCAGTATATAGCTAAGAAATCGAAAGAGCTTTTACTTGAAGTAACGAGATCAGTAACCTCAACCATTGGTAGCGTTACTGATAAATTGCGTGAAGACTGGGAATTGGTTGAAGTAATGAAAGAATTGAATTGGGATAAATACCATAAACTTGGTTTAACAATTGAAGAAACGGGTAAAAATGGTGAACGTTTATATAAAATAAAAGATTGGACAAAGCGAAACGACCATCGCCATCATGCTATGGATGCTATAACAGTAGCGTTTACAAAACCCGCTTATATTCAGTACTTAAACAACCTAAATGCAAAAACCAAAGAAGATAAAAAAGGAACTGAAATATATGGTATAGAAACTAAATATTTAGAGAAAGATAAAAACGGAAAACTACGCTTTAAAAAACCAATAACAAACTTTAGGGAGGAAGCTAAGAAGCAATTGGAAAACATTTTAATTTCTTACAAAGCAAAAAATAAAGTGGTTACTAAAAATAAGAATGTAATCAAAGTTAAAGGTGGTGAAATTGAAAAAATACAATTGACACCAAGAGGACAATTACACAAAGAAACTGTTTACGGTAAACTACAAAAGTATGTAACAAAAGAAGATAAAGTAAACGCCAATTTTACTCTAGAACAAATTGAAAGAGTAGCAAAAAAAGTATATCGTGAAGCATTATTAAAACGATTGGAAGAAAACGACAATGATGCAAAAAAAGCTTTTACAGGTAAAAATGTACTTTCTAAAAATCCAATTTATTTAAACGCAGAAAAGACAAAAGTTGTTCCGGAAAAAGTAAAATTAGTTTGGCTAGAAAGTGATTATACAATTAGAAAAGATATTTCCCCAGATTTAAAAATTGAAAAAGTTATTGATACTGGTGTAAAAGCCATTTTACAAAAACGTCTAGCTGAGTATGGAAATGATGCAAAGAAAGCTTTTGTCAATCTTGATGAAAACCCTATCTGGTTGAATAAAGAAAAAGGGATTTCAATAAAAAGTGTCACTATAAGTGGTGTTAGTAATGCACAAGCACTACATATTAAAAAAGATCATTCAGGAAACATTGTTTTAGATAAAAATGGAAATCCAATTCCCGTGGATTTTGTGAGCACTGGAAACAATCATCACGTAGCAATTTATAGAGATGAAAAAGGCAATCTGCAAGATGAAGTTGTTTCTTTTTATGATGCAGTAATTCGTCAAAATTTAGGCCTATCCGTTATTAATAAAAATCATGAAAAAGGTTGGGACTTTTTATTCTCTATGAAACAAAACGAATTTTTCATTTTTCCGTCGGCAAGTTTTAATCCACATGAAATTGATTTATTTAATCCTAAAAATTACAGTTTGATAAGTCCAAATTTATTTAGAGTACAGAAATTTTCAAGAGTTGAATACGGTAACTCTGTTGTTAGGGATTATGTATTTAGACATCATCAAGAAACTACCCTTAATGATGTAAAAGAACTCAAAGATGTAACTTATAAATCGATTAAAAGTTTATCTTATTTAAATGGAATAATAAAAGTTCGGCTAAACCATTTAGGCCAAATAATTAAAATAGGGGAATATTAATCATGATCAAACGCACCCTCTTCTTTGGCAACCCTTCATATTTAAGTACTAAGAATGAGCAATTGTTAGTTTCCTATCCTGACAAGGAACAAGAATCTAAGACAGTAGCTATTGAGGATATTGGTGTTATTGTTTTAGAAAACCAACAAATTACGATTACAAATGGATTATTAGAAAAATTGATTTTCAATAATGTTGCCATCATTACTTGCGACCAACAACACATGCCCATAGGATTATTAATGCCACTAAGTGGACACAGTGAACAAACCGAACGGTTCAAAAATCAAATTAATGCTTCTTTACCACTCAAAAAAAGTTTATGGCAGCAAACGATTAGTGCCAAAATTACAAATCAAGCCGGACTACTGAAAGAAAAAGGAATTCCTGCCCGAAAAATGGAGTTATGGGCAAAAGAGGTTACTTCCGGTGATAATTTAAATCATGAGTCGAGAGCAGCGGTTTATTATTGGTCCAAACTTTTTGGAGATGAAAGTTTTAACCGAAGTCAAAAAGGAATTGCACCAAATAATTTATTAAATTATGGGTACGCCATTTTACGTGGCATCACTGCCCGAGCCTTGGTAAGTTCGGGTATGTTGCCCACGTTAGGAATTTTTCATCGCAATAAATACAATGCCTATTGTTTAGCGGATGATATTATGGAACCTTATCGGCCTTATGTAGATTTGATTGTAAGTCATATCGTGGAGACAGAAGATAACTATGATGAATTGACTGTTGATTTAAAAAAGCAGTTATTGAGTGTTGCCAGTATTGATGTACGATTGGATGGGAAAAGCAGCCCATTGATGGTGGCCATGAGCCGAACAACTAACTCCCTTTATGAATGTTTTGAGGGAAGTTCACGAAAAATCTTATACCCGGTTTATGTATGATGAACACTATACCCGCTTAAATCAGTACAGAAGTTTGTGGATACTCGTATTTTTTGATTTGCCCACCGAAACGCGAAAAGAGCGAAAAATTGCCAGTGGATTTCGGAAGAAATTATTGGACGATGGTTTTAGTATGTTCCAATTTTCAATTTACATGCGGTTTTGTGCGAGCCGTGAAAATGCCGAAGTCCATACGAAAAGAATAAAAAACAATCTCCCTGAACATGGTAAAATTGGAGTTATGCAAATTACGGATAAACAATTTGGCATGATGGAACTTTTTTATGGCAAAAAACCGGTTGAACCGGAAAAACCTTCTCAACAATTGGAATTGTTTTAAATAGATTAGAATTTAAAAATTACTACTTTTAATAGTAAAGCAAATTAACCTTTATTTTATTTAGAATCCTAATCCTTTACCTAACTCACAACCTATCAATTAATTATGAGTTGATAGGTTGCGAATAGTAGATAAAGATACAATTTTGAAAGCAATTCACAACAATAACGTTGTCAATTTTTCTAACCTCTCTGTTGCGAATAGTAGATAAAGATACAATTTTGAAAGCAATTCACAACATCCCAAACCACTACTCGACGACATAAAACGTTGCGAATAGTAGATAAAGATACAATTTTGAAAGCAATTCACAACATGTAGTGCTTTGGTTGTTGGTAATCGGCGTTGCGAATAGTAGATAAAGATACAATTTTGAAAGCAATTCACAACTCGTCAGGTAATTGTATTTGATTTCCATCAGTTGCGAATAGTAGATAAAGATACAATTTTGAAAGCAATTCACAACTTGGTTAATAATGTTTCGCGTTTTGGAAGTGTTGCGAATAGTAGATAAAGATACAATTTTGAAAGCAATTCACAACTATTGATTTTCTTTTTGGTTTTCACATTGAGTTGCGAATAGTAGATAAAGATACAATTTTGAAAGCAATTCACAACATTAGAAATGCAGCTTCTTATTTCACTGTTGTTGCGAATAGTAGATAAAGATACAATTTTGAAAGCAATTCACAACCCGTTCCAACGCACTAAATAAGCACGATTGGTTGCGAATAGTAGATAAAGATACAATTTTGAAAGCAATTCACAACTTAGCCAAACCTATACCGATGTCAAGAACTGTTGCGAATAGTAGATAAAGATACAATTTTGAAAGCAATTCACAACCGTATCTCACGGAAAGTTGACGTTCTGCTTGTTGCGAATAGTAGATAAAGATACAATTTTGAAAGCAATTCACAACAAGAATCGACCGAAGCATGTCCCAACCGGCGTTGCGAATAGTAGATAAAGATACAATTTTGAAAGCAATTCACAACTACGCCACATCTTTATTTTCAAAAAAGTGAGTTGCGAATAGTAGATAAAGATACAATTTTGAAAGCAATTCACAACTACCGAGCCACATTTGAACGTGTTGAAACGTTGCGAATAGTAGATAAAGATACAATTTTGAAAGCAATTCACAACACTTTTGTTTGAATGGAGAATAACTATATCGTTGCGAATAGTAGATAAAGATACAATTTTGAAAGCAATTCACAACACCATTCCACAGCAAGTAAGAAACAAAGCCGTTGCGAATAGTAGATAAAGATACAATTTTGAAAGCAATTCACAACAACCGGCTATGAATGCACAAAACGTTCTTGGTTGCGAATAGTAGATAAAGATACAATTTTGAAAGCAATTCACAACAAATAATTTATAGTTAAATTATTGTTTTGAGTTGCGAATAGTAGATAAAGATACAATTTTGAAAGCAATTCACAACATAAGCCAGATTAATTAAAAAACCAGCAACGTTGCGAATAGTAGATAAAGATACAATTTTGAAAGCAATTCACAACATTCTGAACTCTCATTTTAGCTTGCTCCAAGTTGCGAATAGTAGATAAAGATACAATTTTGAAAGCAATTCACAACTGGGGTTTCAAGCGGGTTTTATTGGTGGTAGTTGCGAATAGTAGATAAAGATACAATTTTGAAAGCAATTCACAACTAAGGAATAATTTTGAAAGAATCTTTTTCGGTTGCGAATAGTAGATAAAGATACAATTTTGAAAGCAATTCACAACATGTTTCCTGAAGCTACTCTGACAGATCTAGTTGCGAATAGTAGATAAAGATACAATTTTGAAAGCAATTCACAACGAACATTCGGCCCTTTTTTATTCTACTTAAGTTGCGAATAGTAGATAAAGATACAATTTTGAAAGCAATTCACAACACACATGACTGCATTTTCAACTTCCGCACAGTTGCGAATAGTAGATAAAGATACAATTTTGAAAGCAATTCACAACCATCTTTGAGCAACTTCACCAACTCCAAAAGTTGCGAATAGTAGATAAAGATACAATTTTGAAAGCAATTCACAACGATAAACCTCTTTTCAAACGAATAGAAAAAGTTGCGAATAGTAGATAAAGATACAATTTTGAAAGCAATTCACAACATGTTTGAGCAAATAATTTATGAAAGGTTAGTTGCGAATAGTAGATAAAGATACAATTTTGAAAGCAATTCACAACAAAACATGAATTAATCAAAGCATCAATTATGTTGCGAATAGTAGATAAAGATACAATTTTGAAAGCAATTCACAACCTGGTTCTTGGATGAAATACCTTTGAAGGTGTTGCGAATAGTAGATAAAGATACAATTTTGAAAGCAATTCACAACAATAATTCTGAAAGCTTTTGTTTGCTTCCAGTTGCGAATAGTAGATAAAGATACAATTTTGAAAGCAATTCACAACATGCAAGGTATGAAAGCTAAAGCAAATCAGGTTGCGAATAGTAGATAAAGATACAATTTTGAAAGCAATTCACAACTTGAGCATCTTTTATATTTTCTACAATTTGTTGCGAATAGTAGATAAAGATACAATTTTGAAAGCAATTCACAACTCCTTTTTGTTACATTGTTCCCCTCAATACGTTGCGAATAGTAGATAAAGATACAATTTTGAAAGCAATTCACAACGAAGAGGAGGCATTCGTGTATAGCGTACACGTTGCGAATAGTAGATAAAGATACAATTTTGAAAGCAATTCACAACATCGCCAGGTAATACTGGAGTACATAAAATGTTGCGAATAGTAGATAAAGATACAATTTTGAAAGCAATTCACAACCGTACCGCATTTACATTTTTTCATTCGAAAGTTGCGAATAGTAGATAAAGATACAATTTTGAAAGCAATTCACAACCTGCTGACCTTAGAAATATAAACCGAATCAGTTGCGAATAGTAGATAAAGATACAATTTTGAAAGCAATTCACAACAGGCAAACAAAGATGGCTTGAGAAAACAAGGTTGCGAATAGTAGATAAAGATACAATTTTGAAAGCAATTCACAACTGTACGAATGCGGAATAATAACAATCCACAGTTGCGAATAGTAGATAAAGATACAATTTTGAAAGCAATTCACAACGATAAACCTCTTTTCAAACGAATAGAAAAAGTTGCGAATAGTAGATAAAGATACAATTTTGAAAGCAATTCACAACTTATCGGTTTCATCATCCAAATCAATTTCAGTTGCGAATAGTAGATAAAGATACAATTTTGAAAGCAATTCACAACTGTTGGTATTCGCATTGTTGCAGCCATATCGTTGCGAATAGTAGATAAAGATACAATTTTGAAAGCAATTCACAACGGACGGCAGTCCAATCATTTCACTTTTAGAGTTGCGAATAGTAGATAAAGATACAATTTTGAAAGCAATTCACAACCCGTAGGAAGTATTTATTTGTTGGAGGACTGTTGCGAATAGTAGATAAAGATACAATTTTGAAAGCAATTCACAACCAAAGAATCTAAACTTTACAAAAAAGAAGGGTTGCGAATAGTAGATAAAGATACAATTTTGAAAGCAATTCACAACACAAATACAGAAACGTCATTTAATAATTTAGTTGCGAATAGTAGATAAAGATACAATTTTGAAAGCAATTCACAACTTTAACCTACTAATTGACTTTTGGTAAGATATGAATTGGGATAAGCTATTTGAGATTCGGGTGGAGGAATAGGCGGTTATCGGTTGGCGGTTATCTGTGGAAATCTGTCAAGCAAATTTATCTTATTTGTAAAGACAGATTTTTATTTTACCTTTGTTAAAATTCCATGAAACATGAACTACAACATATCCTTTCAGGAAAGAGCCAAGTTAGGCATGGAGATACTATCCAAACAATCACCTGTTACCTTAGAAAAAGCAAGAGCTCAAGCCGAACGACTTCGGATTGCAAGTCAATCAAAAGTGAAGAAAAAACGCTAATTAAACAATTTTGCGATAGAAACAGTTTTTGGATCACTGTTATTGACTTGGATGCATTCATTTCTGCCGGAGCAGAACAAAAAGTTTACCTTCAAAATAAACAAAAAGTAATCAAACTGAATGATAGTATTTATTATGAAACTTGGGAAGATTACTTTAACAACTTACTCTTACACAATTATTTTTTTTCGGATACTGCTTATCAATTAATTGGCTTTTTTGAACTTGAAGATGTACTTTATGCTGTAGTAGAACAACCATTTGTTGAAAGTGATACAAATACAAATTTAGAAGATGTATCTCGATTTTTAACTTCTAATGGATTTATTAACACCAGAAATAACGATTATTGTCACCATAAATGGGGTGTAATATTGGAGGATTTACACGATGAAAATGTTTTAACTTCAAAAGGGAATCTTTTTTTCATTGATACTGTTTTTTATGTCACGAAAGAATTTTATTTGTAAAGAAAACTTTTACCCTCTTCTATTTATTTAATTCTACCACAAAAAACAGACAACCGTCAACAGACAACCGTTTAATGAAACTCCCCAAACACCTTTGTTGCTTCATTGTAAGCACTTTCAAAACTCATTGGGCTGGTGTTAGTGTTTTCTTTTTGAGTGGTGAAATAGGATAATAATTTTTCGGTTGGCATGTTTCCGGTGAGGTCATCTTTTGCCATAGGACAACCGCCAAATCCTTGAATGGCTCCGTCAAAACGTCGGCAACCGGCTTTGTAGGCCGCATCTACTTTTTCAAACCATTTGTTGGGTGTAGTGTGCAAATGGGCTCCAAACTCAATTTCGGGATATTTGGTAATCAGGTTCGAAAATAAATAATCAATGACTTCGGGGGTTGAACTACCCACAGTGTCGGATAATGATAAAATTTTCACGCCCATGCCGGCTAATTTCTCCGTCCACTCCCCTACGATTTCCACGTTCCATGGGTCGCCGTACGGATTTCCGAAACCCATCGATAAATACGCCACCACTTCTTTGTTCGATTGGTCGGCTATTTCCAAAATTTCTTGTAAGGTGATGATGGACTCGGCAATGGTTTTGTGTGTGTTTCGCATTTGAAAATTCTCCGAAATCGAAAAAGGAAAACCCAAATACTGAATTTCTTTGAGCACCGCTGCCAGTTCTGCCCCTTTGGTATTGGCGATAATGGCTAATAATTTGCTGCGGGTTTGCGATAAATCCAATCGAGCTAATACTTCTGCGGTATCCGCCATTTGCGGAATCGCTTTAGGCGAAACAAAACTCCCAAAGTCCAGTGTATCAAAACCTACCCGCAAGAGCGATTGTAAATATAGCACCTTTCGTTCGGTAGGAATAAAGGTTTTAATGCCTTGCATGGCATCGCGTGGACATTCAATAATTTTTATTGGTTGCATAGATGCCCAAATATAAGGAAGAATTTTGGAAATTTAAAAAAGGTTTAAATGTTTAAAAAGTTTAAGGGTTTAAAAGTTTAAAAAGGAACACAGATTTTAAAAATTGGGGAAATTGGGGAAATTGGGAAAAATGGTTTAAAAAGTTTAAGGGTTTAAAAGTTTAAAAGGGAACACAGATTTTAAAAATTGGGGAAATTGGAAAAATGGTTTAAAAGTTTAAGGGTTTAAAAGTTTAAAAGGGAACACAGATTTTAAAAATTGGGGAAATTGGGAAAAATGGTTTAAAAGGGAACACGGATTAAAAATTAGGAATATGGTTTAGTGATAAAAAAATTGCTAATTCATCGTTGTGAAACTTTGTGATTCCATTGTGAGACTTTGTGTAACCCTTAACACAAAATCATCACTGCAATCCCTATAAATGCTACAATCTGAAACCATTTTAAAAAAACAGCAAACGTTTTATTGTTTCTAATCATTACCGTTAGTTGGTCTGCTACAATACTCACTAATGTAAAAATGACAAAGGCTTGCACCATAAAAACTAAGCCCAGCACATAAATTTGTTGTGTCACCTTTCCGGCTTGTTCGTCAATAAAACCCGGAAAAAAAGCCAGAAAAAAAAGGGTCACTTTTGGGTTTAACACATTCATGATAAACCCTTGCTTTACCAATGAAAAAAGCGATTTTTTGGTGTTTTGATGGGTCGATAATTCAATCGTATCCGGAGCTTTATACACTTGATAGGCAATCCAAAGTAAATAGGAAGCTCCCGCAATTTTAATCCCTAAAAACAATGCCTCCGATTGTTGAATCAACGCTGAAATACCTAGAGCAATTAAAGTTGTATGCACCAAAATACCACTCACTAAACCTGCTGCGGTTGCAATGCCGTACTTTTTCCCGTTGGAAATGCTTTGGGTCAGGACGTAAATAATGTCCGGTCCGGGGGAAAGGGTTAAGGCGATGGATGCGAGGAGGAAGGGGAGCATTTATAGGATTTATATTGTTAGTTATATTTTGATTTTATTATTTATTATCTTCTATTCGTCTTTATCATTCCGACGCAGGAGGAATCTCAAATAAATCATTCAAAAAATTCAAATCAGGATTAATCGTTTTAATTAAGTTTATCTTTTTTTCTCTACTCCATCCTTTAATTTCCTTCTCTCTTGCAATGGCTAATTGAATCCATGTAAATTTTTCAAAGTACAATAAATAAAATGTTTTATATTTTGATGAAAATGAATTTGGGTTCAGAGATTCCTGATGTTGAGATAGTCTTAACTTTAAATTATTCGTAACACCGGTATATAATACCGTTTTTGACTTATTTGTGAGGATATAAATGTAATAGGTATGATGTCCTTCTTGAAATTCGATCATTTAAAATTTATTTGTAAGTAAGAACGAAGTTAAGGATAAAAATTTAAATTCAATTGCTGAAATCAAAGGAGATTCCTACTGCGTCGGAATGACAAAGATGGTGGAAGATTTTGCTGGAGATTCCTCCTGCGTCGGAATGACAAAGTCAGTGGAAAAAGATTTTAGATAAATTAACTACTCTCTTTTTTATACTACTCTTTTACGGTTTCTTGTCATGTCGACGATAGGAGACATCTCTGATTATTGTTTATGAGATTCCTCCTGCGTCGGAATGACAAAGATGGTGAAGATTCCTCCTGCGTCGGAATGACAAAGGGAGTGGAAAAAGATTTTAGATAAATTAACTACTCTCTTTTTTATACTACTCTTTTCCGGTTTCTTGTCATGTCGACGATAGGAGACATCTCTGATTATTGTTTATGAGATTCCTCCTGCGTCGGAATGACAAAGGGAGTGGAAAATGTGGCTGGAGATTCCTCCTGCGTCGGAATGACAAAGAGGGTGGAAAATGTGGTTGGAGATTCCTCCTGCGTCGGAATAACAAAGGGAGTGGAAAAAGATTTTAAACAAATTAACTACTCTCTTTTTTATACTACTCTTTTACGGTTTCTTGTCATGTCGACGATAGGAGACATCTCTGATTATTGTTTATGAGATTCCTCCTGCGTCGGAATGACAAAGGGAGTGGAAAATGTGGCTGGAGATTCCTGCTGCGTCGGAATGACAAAGAGGGTGGAAAATGTTGTTGGAGATTCCTCCTGCGTCGGAATAACAAAGGGAGTGGAAAAAGATTTTAAACAAATTAACTACTCTCTTTTTATACTACTCTTATCCGGTTTCTTGTCATGTCGACGATAGGAGACATCTCTGATTATTGTTTATGAGATTCCTCCTGCGTCGGAATGACAAAGGGAGTAGAAAATATTCGTTGTAACTTTATTTTAATAGTCTATTGTTAATTTCCCTGATTAACTTCGGACCTTCATAAATGAATCCGGTGTAAAGTTGGACTAAACTGGCACCGGCTTCTAATTTTTCTATCGCATCATCTGCTGAATGAATCCCTCCTACTCCAATGATAGGAAAAGCACGATTGCTTTTCTCACTCAAAAAACGAATGACTTCAGTAGAACGTTTGGTTAGCGGTTTACCGCTTAATCCGCCCATTTCGGTTTTGTTTTCTGATTGTAAGCCTTCCCGTGAAAGTGTGGTATTTGTGGCAATGACCCCTGCTATTTTTGTGGCTTTGACAATGTCGATGATGTCTAACAATTGCTCATCCGTCAAATCAGGGGCAATTTTTAAAAGTATGGGTTTAGATTTTGGTTTAGTTTCATTTCGGTTTTGAAGGGTTTGTAGCAATTGCGTAAGCGGCTCTTTGTCTTGCAATGCCCGTAAATTGGGCGTGTTTGGCGAACTCACATTCACCACAAAATAATCTACGTAGGGAAATAAGGCTTCAAAACAAAATTCATAATCCGAAGTGGCTTCTTCATTGGGTGTATTTTTATTCTTCCCGATGTTTCCGCCAATTAAAACCCCTTTGTTTTTTTTCAAACGCTCAACCGCTTGTGTTACTCCTCCATTATTAAATCCCATTCGGTTGATGATGGCCGAATCTTCTTTAAGTCGAAATAGTCTTTTTTTAGGATTACCTTCCTGCGGTTTTGGGGTTAAGGTTCCAATTTCGATGAATCCGAAACCAAAGTCAGACAACTCTTGGTACAACTTCGCATCTTTATCAAATCCGGCTGCCAATCCTACCGGATTTTTGAATTTCAATCCGAATACTTCTCGTTCTAATTTCGGATGTTTCACTTCATACAGTGATTGAAATAATTTTCCCATGCCGGGAATTTGATGTAAAAAACGAATGAGTGAAAAGGTAAAATAATGCACCCGTTCCGGGTCGAAACAGAATAGTAGCGGTCGAATCAGAAGTTTATACATGGTTGTGTTGTTGTGGTGCAAAAATAAGGAATCCCGCTTACATCGCTACCAAACACGACACAAAATAATCGATTTCTTCTTTTGTATTTTCGTGACTGAACGACAGTCGAATACTGGGGCGTTCTAGTTCTTCCACCGTTAAAAATTCGGCCAATACGTGAGAAGGTTTGCTGCTTCCCGATTGGCAGGCACTTCCTCTGGAAACCGCAATTCCTTTCATGTCCAATTCAAACAAAATCAACGCTGATTTTTCTTTTGGAAAAGGCAATTGCACATTCAGAATGGAGTAAAACGTTTCCAAGCCACCGTTAAATTTAATAGTAGGAAAGTGAGCAATCAACTTTTCTATGGCATATTTTTTCAATTCAAAAATCGCATTTCGTTCGGTATCTAAATTTTGATAAGCGATTTCGAGAGCTTTTGCCATTCCGGCAATTTGATGGATGGATTCGGTTCCGGCACGTAAGCCTTTTTCTTGTTCACCTCCTAAAAGTAGCGATTGCATGGGCGTATTTTTTCGCACAAAAGCAAAGCCAACCCCTTTTGGTCCGTGGAATTTATGAGCACTTGCCGTCAAAAAATCAATGGGTAATTGTTGCAAATCCAATTCTGTTTTTCCAATGGATTGTACCGTATCGGAATGAAAATAGGCTTTGTGGTCTTTACAAAGTGACGCCACTCGCTCCATATCCAATACCACTCCGGTTTCATTGTTCACCTGCATTAAGGTCACCAAAGTTGGAATGTTTGACTCTAATAAACGTTCAAGTTGACGATAATCAATATGACCGTTTTCTAAAATGGATAGAAATTCAACTGTAATTCCACATTCTTTTTGCAATGCCAATACCGGATACAATACGGCATGGTGTTCGATTTTGGTTGTAATAATGCGTTTCACTTCCAATTTTTGTACAGCATTTTGGAGTATCCAATTATCGGCTTCTGTTCCGGAGGAAGTGAAAATAATTTCCTGAGCCGAACAATTCAATTGCTTGGCAATGCTTTTGCGTGCCGATTCCAAAATTACTTTTGCTCCCCGTCCGTAGCTGTGCGTTGAAGACGGGTTGCCGAATTCGGTTTGCATCACCTTTACCATTTCCTGAATGACTTCAGGACGGATGGAGGTGGTGGAGGCGTTATCGAGGTATATTTTGTTCATTTTGTTGGCTTTTTATTGCTTTTTGTCCTGCTTTGCAGGAGATTCCTATTTCGACTTTGTCATCTTGCGGAATGACAAAAAGATGGATTATCTTGCTTTTTGTCCTGCTATGCAGGAGGTTCCTATTTCGACTTTGTCATCTTGCGGAATGACAAAAAGATGGATTATCTTGCTTTTTGTCCTGCTTTGCAGGAGGTTCCTATTTCGACTTCGTCATCTTGCGGAATGACAAAAAGATGGATTATCTTGCTTTTTGTCCTGCTATGCAGGAGGTTCCTATTTCGACTTCGTCATCTTGCGGAATGACAAAAAGATGGACTATCTTGCTTTTTGTCCTGCTATGCAGGAGGTTCCTATTTCGACTTCGTCATCTTGCGGAATGACAAAAAGATGGAATTTCACTTTAGCATTACCAATTACCTTTCACCAATTACCCTTAAAGAGGAATGAAACTAATCGCTGTTCCTCCTCCGGCTGCTAGGTTCAATTTTATTTTAGACTTTGCGGTTACTTCAATGGTTTTGATGGTATACGCTTTTGGATTTTTTTCCCAATGAGCGTCTTTTCCATCTTGGTAAATGGTGGCTTTGTATTTTTTACCCGGTGTTAGGAAGTCTACTGTTATTTCAGTACTTCTTGGATTTTCATCGGTGATGGCTCCTAAAAACCAGGTTTCTTTTCCTTTTGTTTTTCGGGCAATGGTGAGATAATCTCCCGGTTCGGCTTCCAAAATTCGGGTATCATCCCAATCTACTTCTACGTCTTTGATAAACTGGAAAGCATCCGGATAACGTTCGTAATTTTCCGGTAAATCGGCTGCCATTTGTAACGGACTGTAAATCGTAACATACAAGGCCAATTGTTTGGCTAAAGTGGTATGTACTTGTTCTTTTTTAGCAGCATCGTAATGACTCATTTTGATTTCAAAAATCCCCGGCGTATAATCCATTGGTCCGCCTAAAAAGCGAGTAAACGGTAAAATCGTTTCATGAGCAGGTGGATTTCCTACACTCCAGGCATTGAACTCGTTTCCACGAGCAGCTTCGGCTGCAATGTAATTTGGGTAGGTACGATGTACACCGGTTGGTCGTGATGATTCGTGAGAATTGACCATGATTTTGTATTCCGCAGCACGTTCTACCACCCAATTGAAATGATTCACCATTGTTTGTCCGTCATGCCATTCACCACGCGGAATGATTTTGCCTACATAACCGGTTTTCACGGCATCATAATCATGTTTTTTCATGAACGAAAACGCACGGTCCAATCTGCGTTCGTAATTGGCTACGGAACCAGAAGTTTCGTGGTGCATGATCATTTTAACTCCTTTGGATTGAGCATATTTTTTGACTTCTTCTACATTGAAATCCGGATAAGGCGTTACAAAATCGAATACATTTTCTTTCCAATTGCCAAACCAATCTTCCCAGCCAACGTTCCAGCCTTCTACCAAAACGCCATCAAAACCGTGTTTGGCGGCAAAATCAATGTATTTTTTTGTGTTTTCAGTTGTGGCACCGTGTTTTCCGGTTGGTTTTAATTCGGCATCCTGAGCCATCTGAGCATTTTGTGAACCGGCATAATCCCATGTGGCTTTTCCCACGTGCATTTCCCACCAAATACCGACATATTTCAACGGTTTAATCCACGAAGTATCTTCTATTTTTGAGGGATCATTCAGATTGAGTGTCATTTTTGAAGAAAGAATTTTTCGTGCATCATCACTTACCATGATGGTTCGCCATGGTGTATTGGCCGGTGCTTGAAGATATGCCTTGTCACCAATAGCATTCGGTACCAAATGCGATTGCATTAAAAAAGTTGACGTTTCTACATCTAAATGCATAATCGGGTAATTGACAACGGCGGCTTCAAAAATGTTAACATAGATTGCGTTAGTTGACTTTAGCATAACCGGCGATTGGATTCTGGATTTTGTCATTGGTCCTTTCATACCAATTCCGTTATTCATATCGAGTTTGGTAACATCAATTTCGGATAATTTGGTTTCATTATATGCATATTCCTGACTGTCATAATCACCCGGAATCCAGAAGGCTTTGTAATCTTCCGTTAAGGCAAATTGGGAAACTTCGTCAGAGATTACAAAGTAATTTAACTTTTCTTGGATAGGGATTTCATAGCGAAACGCCAACCCTTCATCAAACAACCGAAAAACAATGTTCATTTTGCGTTGGGTTGGCTTTTGAAGCAATTCTACAGTTAATTCATTATAATGATTGGTGATTTCTTTTTGTTCACCCAACACGGGATTCCATTTTTCATTCACCGTCTTAATAGCATGATTTTTTATTTCAAAATCGGCTGCTAACGTATTGGTTTGTTTGAGCGTAAGACCTAGAAAAGAAGTTTGTATAATCGGTTTATTTTTATAATTCAAGGTGTAATATGGTCTTCCTATTTTATTTACACCTACTTTTAGTTCCAATTGATTGTTGGGAGAATTTAGTTTTTGAGCCATTGCAAAAGGGGTTATTATCACAAAAAATAACAGTGCTATTTTGTTCATTTTTATATTTTTTTTGAATTCCAAAGATAAAGAATATGGTTAAAAACATCCTAATTAAAAATAAATGCTTTTAAGAGAAGCTAAAAATCTTATTTTTGCTTATTATTTTTTGAATTATGAAACACTTTTTTTGGATTATACTATTAGTTATAAGTCTATTTGGATGTGATGATGGTGATTTTAACATTGAAACATTTGATTTTTCAACCGTTTCATCTGCCTCTTGTAATAGTGGAGCCTCAGGATTTTTTGTTTACAAAATCAATGGTTCAGAGGTACTTTTGTTGCAAATTCCGGAAAATAATTTTATTAATGAAATAACGCCGATAGGTGTACCACGAACGGTTTCCCTTTCGAGTACCAATAAGTTAATTTATCGTATTTATAACAACTCGGTTACAAATGCTGCTATTTGTACAACTATTCCACCTGCCAATCCATCTGTAGTTGAAGAATGGAACGCTGTTTCAGGAACGGTAGAAATTACTACTACAGCTAACAGAACTGTAAATGAGGCCAATAATTCTTCGTTTATTTCCGGGTTTACACATTCTATAGAAATTCGTAATGTTACTTTTCAAAAAGGAAACGGAACGGAACAATTGTATACTTTGTTCAATTTCGGAAATTATATTACAACGAATACACCACCAGCGAACTTTATCGATTTCACTTTGAAAGAGTGTGACAATAATTTTGATTTTGTTTATAAAATTGTTGGCAATCAATCCATTAGTTTACTTACTGACAGTAGTTTATTTGTCAATGAAGTAACGGTTCCTGGTATTCCAAGAACTACTTTGATTGATGGAACCAATCAATTGTATTTGGATTATTATGCTGCCAACATCAATGACATATTCATTTGTACTTCTCCACTACCTACTGTTCCGGCTCGCACCCAACGATGGGTAGCACAAAATGGGGTAGCTAATGTGAGCGGAATCATTGAGGTAGTAACCACTGAAGAATATGAAATCCCAACTGATAATCAGAGTCCGTTGATTGGTTATCGCCAAACGATTACGTTAAAGAAAATCAGAATGGAACGCAATGGTGTAACGTTTGATTTGGGAGACAGTTATGAGTTAGGAGCTATCGTAACTCCTCTTTAAAGCACGTTTTTTTGGATGAAATAAACTTCGGTGGCCCCAAATCCATATTTTTGGAAATTGGCTTCTTGAAAAGTTATGTTTTCATACCGTTTTAGTAGGCTTTCCAATTCATATTTGAGTATGCCTTCTCCTACTCCATGAATAAAAACTATTCTTGGTATTCTATTTCGTTGAGCAAACTCCAATTGGCGTTTAGCCGTTTCGAGTTGTAGATTTAAGATATCATAATTGTTCATTCCCTTTTTATTGGGAACCAATTTTTCGATGTGAAGGTCGATTTCTATGGCATACTCTTCTTTTCTGGATTTTTTAGCTTTTTGAGTAATTGCTTTTTTTGAATCAGCTTTTTCTTTTATAGCAGAGTTCACCTTTTCTCGCGAAAAAAACGAATGAAATTCAGCCTTTTGTTGGTCAAGAATTAATTCCTTTTGATGAAATGTCAATAAAAATCCATCTACTGTTTCTACATCAATAGTATCTTTTTTGATGGCCACAATTGATCCTTTAACATCATCATCGATAGCCATAACCGGGTCACCAATTTTAAACATCTTCTTCTTCGTTTTGGTTTTTACTGGGGATTTTTTGCATGAGTTTCATGACACCAATCATCACAAAAATAATAGCAGCTGTTTTTCCATACAGCTGATAGGGAGAATCTTTAGGCAAATAAAAAGCAAAGAAAACGGCGATAGACATCGGAATCAAAAACCAATTTTTCATTTTATAAGTAATAAATTGTGAAAGTAAAGGTAAAATAATATTGAAACCTTTCAAAACATTTTATTTTTTTGTAAAATTGTAAAAGCAAAATCGTTTTCATGGAAGAATACATGTTACCTTGTTTATCAAAAAAATTGTTTGGTATTGATTGTTTCGGATGTGGTATCCAACGTGCGGTTGTATTACTTTTTCAAGGAGAATTTGAAGCCGCTTTTTACATGTACCCGGCAATTTATACGATGCTTCTTTTTTTTCTTTTTATTGGGATTAACTTTATAGATAAATCAAGGAACTATCATAAAATTATCATGTCACTAGGAGTTATTACCGCCATAATGATGGTTACCTCTTATTTTTATAAACTTCTTTATTACTAATCAATAATCAAATTTAATTTATCGTATGGAAAAACAAAAATTACCCAATTCAACAGCTATTTTAATTTTAGGTATTTTTTCAATATTAACCTGTTGCTGTTATGGTGTATTAGGAATTCTTTTGTCTGTCATTGCTTTGTATTTAGCCAACAAAGACACACAACTCTACATGGAAAATAAAGAATTATATTCCAATTATTCCAACATAAAAACAGGTAAAGTTTTAGCTTATATCGGATTAATTTTAAGTATCATTTATTTACTATTTGTCATTTGGTTGTTTGTCACATTCGGATATGAAGGTATGCAAGACCAAGAATTGATGGAAGAAAAAATCAGAGAAATGTTCGGACAATAAAAAAAGGGGAGTTTTCCCCTTTTTTTTATCTTTCAAATTCTTTTACCGATTTGATAATGATTTCGACACATTCGTTCAATTGTTCTTCATTCATTACTAAGGGTGGTGCAAAACGTATGATGTTACCGTGAGTTGGTTTTGCCAGCAGACCATTTTCAGCCATTTTCATACAAATGTCCCAAGCGGTTGAGCTGTCTTCTGAATCGTTAATTACGATTGCATTCAGAAGACCTTTTCCTCTCACCAATTTTACAATTGAACTGGTTTGAATGTATTGATTTAATTTTTCTCTGAAAATTTTACCCAATCGTCTTGCGTTTTGAGCTAAGTTTTCCTCATATACTACTTCTAAAGCAGCAGTTGCTACAGCGGCGGCCAGTGGGTTTCCGCCAAAGGTAGAACCATGTTGACCGGGTTTAATCACGTGCATGATTTCATCATCGGCTAAAACAGCAGAAACAGGATAAACGCCACCTGAGACTGCTTTACCTAAAATTAAGATATCCGGTTTAGCGAAAGTATCTTGTTGCTCACAATGGTTTTCGCAAGAACAATTTCCACAAACTGCTAATAGAGAACCTGTTCTGGCAATTCCGGTTTGGACTTCATCTGCAATGAATAAAACGTTATGCTTTTCACATAAAGCTTTAACTTGCTTTAAGAAACTTTCATTGGGCACATACACCCCTGCTTCGCCTTGGATTGGTTCTACCAAAAATCCGGCAATATTTTTATTATTTTCTAACACATTTTGAAGAGCCTCAACATCATCATAAGGAATGCGAATAAATCCTTCGGTGTAGGGACCAAAGTTTCTTCGGGCATTTTCATCATTTGAAAAAGAGATGATCGTAGTAGTCCTACCATGAAAATTATTATCACAAACAATGATTTGGGCTTGGTGTTCGTCTAACCCTTTCTTTTCATACGCCCATTTACGACAAATTTTGAGAGCGGTTTCCACAGCTTCAGCTCCTGTATTCATGGGGAGGATTTTTTCAAAACCAAACATTTGGGTAATAAACTTTTCGTATGGGCCTAATTTATCGTTGTAAAAAGCTCGAGAAGTTAGGGTTAAGGTTTGGGCTTGTGTTACCAAAGCATTCACAATTTTAGGATGACAATGACCTTGGTTCACAGCAGAATAGGCGGATAAAAAATCATAATATCTTTTTCCCTCCACATCCCAAACATAGACCCCCTCTCCACGGGATAATACAACAGGAAGCGGATGATAATTATGAGCTCCGTATTGATCTTCTAAAGCGATTAATGCTGATGAATTGGTTTTTTCTAAAACTGACATTTTAATACTATTTAAAAAATGAGTAACTTACCATTCCTACTTTTACAGGGAGAGAAATCATCCGATAGACCACAAAAATAAGAAATATTAGAGAAAACGATTGCGTAGATAGTTAAAATAAAAATGATTATTATCAATTTTTAACCTAATAAAAGTGCTTAATTTTACTAAAAATTAGAACAAAATGGCAGATTCTAGAAATTATTCGCTCAAACAGTTGACTAAGTTTGAATTAAAAGTTGCCCGTCAAAATCGGACGATATTATTTTTATTTTCGGCTGTACTTTCCATCTTGTTAGTTATGATTTTAAGAGATAATTCATTTACACCCACTCAAGATTATGTATTATTTTTATTGTTTTTTTCCATCGGATTATGGGTTACTGAGGCTATACCACCATTTGCTGTAGGTATTTTAATTGTAGGTTTTTTAGTCTTCACAATGGGACAAGAAAATACGATGGATGCCAAACGATATGTACAAACGTGGTCAGACGGTGTAATTTGGTTATTTTTAGGTGGATTCTTTTTGGCAGAAGGAATGAAGAAAACAAAACTGGATTTTCAATTGTTAAAAATTGCAGCTCCACGATTTGGAAATAAAGCCCAAAATATCGTTTTGGGCATTATGATGACAACCGGAGTTATTTCGATGTTGATGAGTAATACCGCTACCACAGCCATGATGATTGCCACTGTTGCCCCATTGTTTGTGCAATTAGGAAAAAATTCACCCATTACTAAAATGCTGGTTGTTGGAATTCCGGCTGCAGCTTCAATTGGAGGAATGGGAACGATAATTGGTTCGGCACCCAACGCCATTGCGGTTGGAGCGTTAGAAGGAATTGGAGTCAAAATTTCATTTATAGAATGGATGACAATTGGTATTCCGGTATCTGTAATATTGATTTTTCTTTTTTGGAAAGTATTATTAGTAAAATATGCTATCAAAAACGAACTAGTATCGCTTGATTTTCTTCAAGATAATATTGAAACCGAAGAAGAATACAAAGAAGAGGAAAAAATTAGAAAGCGAATAGTGTTAACTGTGTTGCTTACTACTCTTATATTGTGGCTAAGCTCACAATGGACCGGCATTCCGGTTGCAGCGGTTTCGGGTATTCCGATTGTTGCTTTAACCATGTTAGGAATTATTGATGCAGATGATGTGAGAGCATTGCCTTGGGATACATTAATGTTGGTTGCAGGAGGTTTAGCATTAGGGTTAGCTATTCAAGAACAAGGGATTGCCAATTATTTTATTTCAAAAATCAGCAATGTAGAATTAAATGTTTATCTGTTGCTTTTTCTATTTTCAATTACAACGGTTACATTATCCAATTTTATGAGTAATACAGCGGCTACTACCATTTTGATTCCGGTTGCTATCTCTCTTTCTTCTATTTCAAGTGGATTAAACCCAATTGTTTTACCGTTGGTTATTGGATTGAGTGCCTCATGTGCTTTGCTCTTACCGGTTTCTACACCTCCGAATGCAATTGCATACAGCACCGGTTACATTGAACAATCTGAATTTAGAGTTGGTGGAATATTTGTTGGTTTAATTGGACCATTTTTGATTATATTAGCTACGGTATTATTTTCATTTTTACGATAGAGATTAATACTCATCGAGATTAATTACTTTTTAACGATTATATTTATGATTTTGTAAGATTACTTTTTTCTTTGTATAAATTTAAAACAGCTTAAAAATGAAAAAGAAGTATTTGATTTTATTGGTTCTTGTTTCGCTATTTACAGCGTGTTCGGATGATGATGATAATCAAAATTTGAATACTATTGAAACGATTACAACTCTGATTAATGGTCAATCGGTAGAGTTTAAAAATTTCACTGTTACAAAGCAAGATTACACCGATAGTGAAACCGGCTATCAATGGACTGATGTTAGAATTATAGGTTACATTAATGAAGATCCTCTCAATTCTATTGAAATTATTGCTGAACAGGGAGCATTGGGAGCAGATACAATTTGGCGATTTAATATTACCTACAATGGAATTCTTTATACCAGAGATAATAGTGCTTTTACTACAATTGTTACAAAAAGTGATGGAAATAATTTAGAAGGAAATTTTTCAGGAAATTTAAAGCACCAAAACACAGGAGAAGTAATATCTTTGACTGAGGGTATTTTTAGAGTAAAATTTTAATCTCTTTTTTCATAGATGAAAAGCAACCATTTTTTTTCTCTTATTTTTTGTTATTTTATTTTCCTTTCTTGTTCAACGGATAATGACAGATCGGATGTAAACTTTATAAGAGCTAACATAAATGGTATTGATCTAAAATTCAATATTATTTCTGTTGATACAGAAGATTACACCGAATATATAGACATTATTGTTTCAGCAACCATGGAAAGTGATCCTTCTAAAAAAATTATTATTGCTTCACAATTTGGAATTACAGGTGAAAACGAAATTTGGCGATGTGATTATTTCACTAACAATACTTTCTACAGAATTCAAAATCCAGAAGCGTTTTTATCAAATATAACGAAAAATTCTGATAATCAATATAATGCAACATTTTCAGGAAACCTAATAAATCCAGAAACAGATGAAATATTTGTTTTGACAAATGGGGAAATGAAAATTAAATATTAACACATTCGTTTTTTATAAATGAAAGTCTTCCTAGTGAAGGCTTTTTTTATGAAATTAATAGAGGAGTTGTGTAAAAATTATAACTGAAAGAGTATTTTTGCGTTATGGGAAGAAAACAATCAGACAAAATAATTTTTAGAGAAGTAACGGTTTTAGATGCCGGTGCGAAAGGAGTATCAGTAGCCAAAGCAGAAGATGGTAGAGTAATTTTTATACCCAATGTAGTGCCGGGTGATGTAATAGATGTACAAACCTATAAAAAAAGGAAATCGTATTTTGAAGGAAAAGCCATTCACTTTCACCGTTATTCAGAGGATCGTGTTCAACCGAAATGCTCGCATTTTGGCGTTTGTGGAGGTTGTAAATGGCAAAATATGCAATATGAGAAACAATTATATTATAAAAACAATGAGGTTTATAATCATCTAAAACGTATTGGAAAAATCGAATTGCCTGATTTTGAGCCCATTTTAGGTTCTGAAAAGCAATTTTATTACCGCAATAAAATGGAGTTTTCCTTTTCGGATAGTCGTTGGTTGACCGAAAATGAAATTCAACAAGAGGCTACGTTTACCAACCGAAATGCTTTGGGCTTTCATATTCCCAAAATGTGGGATAAAATTCTCGATATTGAACATTGTTATTTGCAAGAAGATCCTTCAAATGCCATTCGAAATTCAATAAAAACATTTGCAAATGAGCATGGAATTCCCTTTTACAATGCCCGAAATCAAACAGGTGTTTTACGAACATTGATGATTCGCACCTCTTCAACCGGAGAAATTATGGTTTTGTTGCAGTTTTTTAAAGAAGAAAAAAACATGCGTGAGGCATTGCTCAATCATATCAAAACTACTTTTCCATCCATCACTTCGTTGTTGTATGTTATCAACGAAAAAGGAAATGATACGCTTTATGACCAAGAAATTAAATTATTTCACGGGAGAGATTATATTTTAGAGGAAATGGAAGGCTTGCATTTTTCAGTCAATGCTAAATCCTTTTATCAAACTAATTCTGACCAAGCATATGAATTGTATAAAATTACCCGCGACTTTGCAGGATTAACCGGAAATGAAATTGTATATGATTTATATACAGGAACGGGAACCATTGCTCAATTTGTGTCTAAAAAAGCAAAAAAAGTGGTAGGTGTTGAAGCTGTTCCGGAAGCCATCAGCGAAGCCAAAGAAAATGCCAAAAGAAATAATATTGATAATTGTTCGTTCTTTGTTGGCGATATGAAAGTAATTTTTACTGATTCTTTTATTCAACAAAACGGTAAGCCTGATGTCATCATTACTGACCCACCAAGAGATGGAATGCATGCAGATGTTGTTCAGCAGTTATTGAAAGTTGCACCTGAAAAAATTGTATATGTAAGTTGTAATAGTGCAACACAAGCGAGGGATTTGGCTATTCTTGATGCACTTTACAAAGTAACCAGAGTAAGACCGGTGGATATGTTTCCACAAACGCATCATGTTGAAAATGTTGTACTTTTAGAGAAAAAATAAATGAAAAAATTTTGGCTTTTTTGTTGGTTTAGTGTCTTTTTTTTAGGTTGTGAAAAAGATGATATTTGTATAGAACCCAATACTACTCCACGACTGATAATTGATTTTTATGATAGTCAAAATACTTCTGTTTTAAAGCAAGTAGCCAATTTAGTTGTACAAGGTGAAGGGGCTAATAGCACACTTAACTTTAATTTAGTTACCCGAATTGAATTGCCGTTAAAAACGAATGAAAATTTCACACAATATACGTTGAATATCAATTCCACATCGTCAACTTTATCGAATATTGATGTATTGCGTTTTAACTATGTAAGAAACGATATTTATATTTCCAGAGGATGCGGATTTAAAACAAATTTCGAACTAAACCTCTTTGAAGGTTTTGTAAAATCAAATCCAACGGGTGACGATGAATTTTGGATTGAAAACATAGAACTGATAAAAAATAAAATTGATTCCGAAGATGATGTCCATATCAAAATGTATTTTTAGTGTTGTATTGATTTGCACTTTTTCTTTCGGAAAAGCACAAAATAATATATCAGACAGTATTCCCACTCCAAAAACAGAGCGTTATGGTCTTCGTGTGGGCGTTGATGCCTATCGATTGGTATTGAGTACAATAAACGACAATTACAAAGGACTGGAATTTGCAGGTGACTATCGCATTTCTAAAAAATATTACTTGGCTGCTGAAATTGGTAATGAAAATAAAACCACAAATGAAGACCGATTAAATTATACCACCAAAGGTAGTTATCTTAAAGTTGGGTTTGATTATAACCTTTATGAGAATTGGTTGGATATGGAAAATTTAATTTATTTCGGATTGAGAGTTGGTTCATCAACCTTTAGTCAGGAACTTAACAGTTATAAAATTTACAATGAAAATCCTTACTTTGGTGAGGCTCCGGCTACTATTTCAGGTAAAAAATATAACGGATTAAACGCTGTTTGGGGTGAATTCTTACTTGGTGTAAAGGCGGAAGTCATTTCTAATTTTTATGCCGGATTTAGTCTGAGAATGAATTACTTGATGAGTAACAAAGAGCCCGAAGATTTTGAAAACCTTTTTATCCCCGGGTACAACAAAGTGTACAGCGGAAAATTTGGTATTGGAATGAATTACACCATCACATATTTTATACCGCTTTATAAAAAGAAGCTGACACCTAAAAAGTAGATTTACAATTCTTGTACTCCTTTTTTAAAAATCCATTTCATAAATAATTTTTCTCCTTCATTCGTTTTTACCACCTGAAATTTTGGTGCCAAAATCAAGGTAATTACAAACGAAATGATAGAAGGGAAAATTCCTTCTAATGAGGTAAATTTGTCCAACACTATTCTGAAAGGAAGGAATACAATAGCAAATGAAAGTAACTGATATAAAAAAGATTTGGTTTTGAGTTGCATTTGATTATTTTTTTCACAAAAATAGTGATAAATGCTAATAAAAAAACAACTATCATACTTCGTTAATTGAATAAGTTTTTTCATATTTACAACTTAGAAATGGCAAATAGCAAAACGAACTACATGCTTTACAAAAGTTTAAATCTTCAATCACCGGATGTTCATTTTAAAAAAGCGTTAACTGATGGACTTGCATCGGATAAAGGGCTTTATTTTCCAAAAAATATCGTACCCCTTCCAATATCATTTTTTGAACAAATAGAAGCATTGGATGATGATTATATTTGTTTCAAAGCTATTGAGCAGTTCATTGGAGATGAAATACCTGAAGAAGTTTTGAGACAAATTGTTACTGAAACCATTAATTTTGAGTTTCCGGTTGTTCAGATAAGTCCATCTATTTTCAGTTTAGAATTGTTTCACGGACCAACATTGGCTTTTAAAGATGTTGGTGCCCGATTTATGTCGAGATGTTTAGCTTACTTTAATCGTGAACAACCATCACAAAAAAACACCATTTTGGTAGCGACTTCCGGTGATACGGGCGGTGCTGTTGCAAATGGTTTTCTTGGTGTTTCGGGAGTTGATGTCGTTATTCTATATCCACAAAATAAAGTCAGTGATATTCAGGAGCGACAACTTACCACTTTAGGTCAAAATATAAAAGCGGTTGAAGTTGTTGGTACTTTTGATGATTGTCAGGATATGGTAAAAAAAGCATTTTTGGACGAAGAATTGCAAAATTTGAATTTAACATCAGCTAATTCCATCAATGTTGCGAGATGGTTACCGCAAATGTTTTATTATTTTTTAACGTATAAAAAACTAAAGAAAGAAAATAAACCATTAGTTTTCTCAGTACCTAGCGGAAATTTTGGCAACAGTTGTGCAGGAATTGTAGCCAAAAAATTAGGATTGCCCATTCATCACATGATAGCGGCCACAAACAGTAATGACACTATACCAAAATACCTTAATAATGGTAATTTTGATGTGAAACCCACAATTCCAACATTATCCAATGCTATGGATGTTAGTAATCCTAGTAATTTTGTTCGTATACAAGCACTTTATGATAATGATATTCATCAATTGAAAGCCGAATTTTCTTCGTGTTCATACAATGATGAAGAGACAGTTGAAGGAATGAGAGAATTATACAGACAATTCAATTATATATCGGAACCACATGGAGCAATTGGCTATTTAGGTTTAAAAAACTATCTTTCGAATAATTCTACAATGATAGGTGTATTTTTAGCCACTGCTCATCCTGTCAAATTTTTAGAAACTGTGGAAAGAAGTTTAGACTTACAATTGGAGATTCCATTGAGTATTGAATCGATTTTAACACATAAAAAAGAAAAGTACACTGTTAAAACGTATGAGGAATTAAAAAAATTTTTAAATTCGTAAAAATTATTTCCAAATTCAACTTAAATATGATTATTAAATTGCTCAACAAAATGATGTTTAAAGTAACCAATCAAAGTTTATCTACACTTTTGAGCAATGAAGAGTAAATCGAATATTATCAGTTTTGTTTTTATAATTTCCTCTCTTTTTTTGGCAATTATAACTCATTTATTACTCAAGGATCATTTTCAACAAAATACAAAAGCTCTAATTACTTTTCACTTTCTAAAAGATGTAGTTTTTATTATTATTGCGGGTTTTATTATTCGTTTTGTAATTGAACGTAATGATAAACGAAACATCAACATTTTAGAACAACTTCAAAGTAGTACAACCGAAATTAAAGATTCTAATGAACGGTATGATATTGTAGCTAAAGCAACAAGTGATACGATTTGGGATTGGAAAATTCAAGAAGACGTTTTTGTATGGAATAAAGGGATTCAGGGAATTTTTGGTTATAAAAAAGAAGATGTTGGAAACACTTCAACTTGGTGGTTTGATCGTATTCACCCGGAGGATAGTTTAAAAATGTCTGTAAAGCTTTATTCCTTTTTAGAACAAAAAACCGAACGTTGGCAAGATGAATACCGTTTTAAATGTGCGGATGGTAGCTATAAGTATGTTTTTGACAGGGGATTTTTGTTATTTGATGATGAAGGTAAAGCAGTCAGAATGATTGGAGCCATTCAAGATATTACCAAACAAAAAGAAGAAGAACAACGACTTAAATTATTGGAAACGGTAATTACGCAAACGAAAGATGCCGTTGTCATTACGGATACAGATACTTCTGAATATCCAATTCCAAACATTATTTTTGTGAATGAAGCTTTTACAAAAATGACCGGTTACAAACCAAAAGAAGTCATTGGAAAATCACCAATAATGTTTGCCGGTCCAAAAGCAGATATGAAAGAATTAGAAAAACTTTCTAATGCTATACAAAAATACAAAGAATGTTTTATTGAAACCATTAGTTATAAAAAGAATGGAAGTGAATATTGGGTAAATTTTTCTATGATTCCGGTTACTAACAAGGATGGTGAATATACCCACTGGATTTCCATTCAAAGGGATGTAACCAAAGAAAAAGAGCAACAAAGTGAGCGAGAACAACTAATTAGAGAATTAACACAAAACAACAAAGATTTAAAACAATTTTCGTATATCACTTCTCACAACTTTAGAGCACCTTTGTCTAATTTGACCGGATTATTGAATTTATTAGATGATGTACCGGTTGAAAATGAAGAATTACAAGAAATTTTGAATGGATTCAGACGTTCCACTCAACTATTGAATGAAACCATTGATGATTTGGTAAAAGTTGTAATCATTAAAGACAATCCATCCATTTTAAAAGAATCGGTTTCCATTATTGAAATCTTTGAAAATGTATTTTTTCAATTGAGTAATCAAATTAATTTACACAAACCAAATCTAAAGATTGAAATTGACCCTGAGCTTTGCATTACTATTAACAAAGCTTATATGGAAAGTATTATTCTAAACTTAGTATCAAACGCTTTAAAATACAGATCTCCAGAAAAAACACCAAAAATTACAATTAAAGCATTTGATAAAGATAATTTTGTAAATTTGGTTATTAAAGACAATGGAATTGGTATAGATTTAGAAAAAAATCACGATAAGATTTTTGGATTGTATCAACGATTCCATGACCATCCGGATAGCAAAGGACTTGGTTTATATTTGGTAAAGTCACAAATTGAAGCGATGGGTGGTTCAATTGAAGTAGAGAGTCAAGTAAATAAAGGAACTCAATTTACATTAACCTTTAAAAAATAAGAATGTTGAAAAAAGTACTGTGTGTAGATGATGATCCGATAACGTTAATGTTATGTAAAAAAGTTATCATTAAAGCGGCATTTAGCGAAGAAATAATTTTTGCTAACAATGGAAAAGACGCAATTGATTTGATTGACAACTTTTCATCACAAAAAAATAATGAAAAACTTGAGATGCCGCAACTTATTTTTTTAGACCTAAACATGCCAATTATGAATGGTTGGGATTTTTTAAAACAATTTCAAGAGAATTATGCCAAAGATTTTTCCGATACGAGAGTGATTATTTTATCTTCAACCATTGACCCATCTGATCATAATAAAGCCAAACAATATGAGAACATTGTTTCGCACTTTTTATCAAAACCTATTACGGTTGAAATGTTAGAAGAATTAAAACCATTATATTCATAAAAAAAATGCTCACTATAACGTGAGCATTTCTATTATATAACCGTAACTAAAAATTATAATTTTGCTACGTGCTTAGTCAATTTAGATTTTAAATTAGAAGCTTTATTATCATGGATAATGTTTTTCTTCGCTAATTTATCAATCATTGAAATTACAGAAGCTAATTTTCCAGCAGCATCAGATTTATCAGTTGACATACGTAAAGCTTTGATAGCGTTTCTCGTTGTTTTGTGCTGATATCTGTTTAATACTCTTTTCTTTTCGTTGCTTCTGATTCTTTTTAAAGCAGACTTATGATTTGCCATTTTCTTTAATTTTAGATGTAATAATTTATAAATACTAGTTAAAAAAGAAAAACCTCCCACATTCGCCTAGACGAACACTTTGGTTTTAACTAATAAAACAAAAACCGAGACACTGATTTTTATTTTATAAAACTAATTTACAACTAATTTGTAGTCCGTAGGGGAATCGAACCCCTGTTACCAGGATGAAAACCTGGCGTCCTAACCCCTAGACGAACGGACCATAGAACTTTTCAGTTTCGTATGAGAACATAATTTGTAGCCCGTGGGGGAATCGAACCCCCCTTACCAGGATGAAAACCTGGCGTCCTAACCGATAGACGAACGGGCCATTTATCAATTGCGAGTGCAAAAATACAACTATTTTTTACACTCGCAATAGTTAAAATTATTTTTTTTTAATTTTTTTAATACGCTTTTGCAAAAAGTACTCTGCCTTGAGATGGCTTTCCAGTAAACATACATACACCCTTCTCTTCTACTCTACCCAAGGGAATACAACGAATGGTAGCTTTGGTTAATTCTTTAATCTTTTCTTCGGTTTCCGCTGTTCCATCCCAATGGGCGGCAAAAAATCCAGCTTTAGTATCCAATAATGATTTGAATTCTTCAAAACTATTTACTTCTGTGATATGTGAATTTCTGTAATCTAATGCTTTTGCAAATAAATCATTCTGAATCGTTTCTAACAGATTTTGAATATAATTTTCAATTCCCTCTTTAGATACAATTTCTTTGGAAAGCGTATCTCTTCTTGCAATCTCATACGTTCCATTTTCTAAATCATTAGGTCCGATTGCAATTCTAACAGGAACACCTTTTAATTCATATTCATTGAATTTGAATCCTGGTTTGTGCGTTGTTCTGTTATCATATTTAACTGAAATTTTTAATCTGCGTAAAGCTAAAACTAATTTTTCAACCTCCGCAGAGATAGCTTCCAATTGCTCATCTGATTTATAAATTGGAACAATTACCACTTGAATTGGTGCTAAATTTGGTGGTAAAACTAATCCATTATCATCGGAATGCGTCATCACTAATGCTCCCATTAATCGTGTTGAAACTCCCCATGATGTTCCCCAAACATGTTCTTGTTTACCCTCGGCATTTGCAAATTTCACATCAAATGCTTTAGCAAAATTTTGTCCTAAAAAGTGTGAGGTTCCTGCTTGAAGAGCTTTACCATCCTGCATTAACGCTTCTATACAATACGTTTCAATTGCACCGGCAAAACGTTCTGATTCCGTTTTTACGCCTTTCATTACCGGAATAGCCATGAAGTTTTCCACAAATTCAGCATATACATTCATCATTTTTACTGATTCCTCAATTGCTTCTTTTTCGGTGGCATGAGCGGTATGCCCTTCTTGCCACAAAAACTCTGCGGTTCTTAAAAACAATCTTGTTCTCATTTCCCATCTTACCACATTTGCCCATTGGTTAATGAGTAAAGGTAAATCCCGATACGATTGAATCCAGTTTTTATAGGTACTCCAGATAATGGCTTCACTCGTTGGACGAACAATTAATTCTTCTTCTAATTTAGCATTTGGATCAACCATCAATTTTCCCTTATTATTTGGGTCATTTTTCAATCTGTAATGCGTCACAATAGCACATTCTTTAGCAAAACCTTCTGCATTTTTTTCTTCGGCTTCAAACATACTTTTCGGAACAAAAAGGGGAAAATAGGCATTGGAGTGACCGGTTTCTTTGAACATTCTATCTAATTCTGCTTGCATTTTTTCCCAAATAGCATAACCATAGGGTTTAATTACCATACAGCCTCTCACACCTGAATTTTCTGCTAAATCAGCCTTTACTACTAATTCATTGTACCATTTAGAATAATCTTCCGATCGTTTGGTTAGGTTTTTGCTCATTTTAAATAATTTGGCATAAAAATTGTTTAACTAATTTTAACTAAAAAGTTCAGCAAAACTAACTATTTTTGTATAAAGAACAATAAAAATGCTTTGATTATGAAAACAAATAAAAATCGTTCGATAAAATATTTTCCAATGACCATATTCAGTTTTTTGGGATTATTTCTAGTTTCATGTGGTTCTTACAATAATTCTTCCTACTACGACAATGACGGGATATACTCCAATGGTCCCTCAAATTCGCAAAGGAACAATAACGTAGATACCGGTAACAGTCAAGCTTATCAAAATTTTTTCAAATCAAGGCAACTGGCTGTTGAAGAACAAGTATTCACAGATGTAGAATCTTACACTTCTGTTAATGAAAATGATTCTATTGCCAGAGTTTCTAATGCTGCTTCTTGGGGTTCAAATCCCTCATCAGTTACAGTAAACGTATATGACAATAATTGGGGTTGGGGATGGAATAATTGGATTGATCCCGGTTGGGGTTGGGGTTGGAATAATTGGTATGGTCCAGGTTGGGGCTGGAATGGTGGCTGGGGCTGGAATGGTGGCTGGGGCTGGAACGCAGGATGGGGTTGGAATGCAGGCTGGGGCTGGAATGCAGGCTGGGGCTGGAATGGCGGTTGGGGTTGGAATGGTGGCTGGGGTTGGAATGGTGGCTGGGGCTGGAATCATTACAATTATGCTTTTAATGGAGGAAGAAGAGGTTACTATACGAGTGGATTCAGGGGAAATACTGCCCGAAACGGATTTTACAACGGAAGAAACTCTAATTCATTTTCTTCAAGAAGCACCGGAACTAGAACAAATCAATTTTCAACAAGAAACTCTACTCGTAACCGAGAATTCAATACTACGAATTCATCAACACGAAACAACAGAAGTAACTATAACAATTCCTCTGAAAGATCAAATAATTATTCACCTTCGAGAAGTAATAATCGTTCATTTCAATCCAATTCGGGTTCAACCCGTTCATCAAATTACTCCTCCGGCAGAAGTAATTCCGGCAGTTTTTCTGGAGGTAGATCAGGTGGTGGTTCCTTTGGCGGAGGACGTTCTGGCGGAGGAGGAAGAGGCGGAAGAGGTTAAGATTTAATCCCAATAAAATATGAAAAAGATAATATTAACATGCCTATTTTTGGTATCGCTTTTAACGTATGGACAGGAGATTCAAGATGCTCTGCGTTATAGTCAAGATAATTTAAACGGAACAGCTCGCTTTAATGCAATGGCAGGAGCGTTCGGTGCTTTAGGTGGTGATTTGTCTGCAATTACAATTAATCCGGCCGGTTCAGCTGTCTTTAATAATAATCAAATTGGTTTATCTTTAAACAACAACAATTTAAGAAATAAAAGTAACTATTTTGGTACCCGAAATCAAGAGAGAGAAAATTCCCTAGATTTGAATCAACTAAGTGGTGTTTTTGTATTCAATGATCAAACCAACTCTAAATGGAAAAAATTTGCTTTGGCTTTGACTTATGAAAACGAAAATAATCTTAATAACACCATTTTTTCCTCGGGTGTAAATCCAAATACATCAATTGACCGTTATTTTTTAAATTTTGCCAATGGAATTCCATTAGGAACCATAACTAATACCTCATATGGTTCATTAAGCTATGCACAACAACAAGCCTTTCTTGGTTATGAAGGATTTGTAATTAGTCCTGAAAATTCCTCTTCATCTACTGCTTCCTATGTATCTGAAGTACCAGCAGGAGGAAATTATTTTCAAGAAAATTTTGTAGTTACACAAGGTTCTAATGGTAAAATAGGTTTTAATGCCTCAGCACAATATCAAGATAATCTATATATTGGAATGAATTTAAATGCTCATTTTGTTGACTTTACTCGAAATAGCAGTTTTTTTGAATCTAATAATAATAATTCTTCAAATGGCGTACAACAATTGCGATTTGATAATTTTTTATATACTTATGGTTCAGGATTTTCCTTTCAACTTGGTGCTATCTACAAATTAAATCAATCATTACGAATTGGAGCCGTGTATGAATCTCCAACTTGGTATACTTTGAATGATGAGTTTTCACAACGATTACAAGTGACTAACCGATTTGAAGGACAAACCTTTAATGATGTTGTAGATCCTAATATAATTAATATTTATCCTTCTTATCGTTTACAAACACCCGGAAGATGGTCTGCTAGTGTTGCATACGTTTTTCAAAAAAGAGGATTAATTAGTTTTGATTATTCTCTAAAAGATTACAGCACTACACAACTAAGACCAAATAGTGATTTTAGAACAGTAAATAATCAAATGAGTAATATTCTTACTGCTTCAAGTGAATACAGAATTGGTGCGGAATATAAAATCAAGGAATGGAGCATAAGAGGAGGCTATCGTTTTGAAGAAAGTCCTTACAGAGATTCAAAAATTATGGGTGACTTAAGTGTTGTTTCAACCGGTTTTGGTTATAATTTTGGAACAACAAAATTAGATTTGTCGTATAGTATTGCACAACGAAAAAGTAGAGAAGGTTTCTTTACAACAGGATTGACCTCACCGGCTGAGATTAATACTCGTCAAAATGCCATTACTGCGACATTGCTATTTGAATTGTAAAATACCACACGTTTCAGTTAAACCATTCGTTTTTACGGATGGTTTTTCATATTTTTGAATATTAATGTCTATTTTTGCACTCCAAAAATTCGGAGTAAAACTATGAGAACCAAATCGATTAAAAAAAATAAAATCAATGTTATCACACTTGGATGTTCTAAAAATGTGTATGATAGTGAAGTGTTAATGGGACAACTAAAAGCCAGCGGTAAAGATGTTGTACATGAACAATATGGTAATATTGTAGTAATTAATACTTGTGGTTTTATTGATAATGCAAAAGAAGAATCGGTTAATACCATTTTAGAGTATGTAAATCGAAAAGAAAACGGTCTTGTAGATAAAGTATTCGTAACGGGATGTTTGTCTGAACGTTATAAACCTGATTTACAAAAAGAAATTCCTAATGTAGATGAATACTTCGGAACAACTGAACTACCTCAATTATTAAAGGTTTTAGGGGCTGATTATAAACATGAGTTATTAGGTGAACGACTTACTACTACTCCAAAAAATTATGCCTATTTAAAAATTGCAGAAGGATGTGATCGTCCGTGTAGCTTTTGTGCTATACCATTGATGAGAGGAAAACACGTTTCGCAACCCATTGAAAAATTAGTAAAAGAAGCGGAGGGTTTAGCCAAAAATGGAGTAAAAGAATTAATTTTAATTGCACAAGATTTAACCTATTACGGTTTAGATTTATACAAAAAAAGAAATCTCGCAGAGCTTTTAGAAAAATTAGTTAAAATTGATGGAATCGAGTGGATTCGTTTGCACTACGCCTTCCCTACCGGATTTCCGATGGATGTGTTGGAATTAATGAAAAATGAACCAAAAATTTGTAATTATATTGACATTCCATTGCAACATATTTCAGATAACATTCTAAAATCGATGAGACGTGGAACAACGCAAGAAAAAACAACAAATCTTTTAAAAGAATTTAGAAAAGCAGTTCCCGGAATAGCTATCAGAACTACTTTAATTGTAGGATATCCCGGTGAAACCGAAGAAGATTTCCAAATTTTAAAAAATTGGGTTGAAGAAATGCGATTTGAGCGTTTAGGTTGTTTTGCTTATTCGCATGAAGAAAACACGCATGCTTACCTATTAGAAGACAATGTACCTAACGATGTAAAGCAACAACGGGTTGCCGAAATTATGGACATCCAAGCTCAAATTTCTTGGGAATTGAATCAAGAAAAAATTGGTAAAACATTTAAATGTATTATTGATAGAAAAGAAGGCCCTTATTTTATAGGCAGAACCGAATTTGATAGTCCGGATGTTGACAATGAAGTGTTGATTGATGCTGCAAAATATTATTTAAAAACAGGAGATTTTGTTGAGATTACAATAAATAATGCCACAGAATTTGATTTATATGGTGAACCGCTAAATTAAAAAAACATGAAAAAAATTGGATTTTTACTAATCTTAATAGGAGTTACATTTACTTCATTTGCACAGGTTGTTCCTACTGGTTTAAACAGAAGGTTCAAAACCGATGATATGCAAAGATCCTCCAACACAAATCAAAATGAGAAAAAAGATCCTATTGCAACAACAATGGAATTCTTTATCAAAGAACTAAATTTGGATGCATTTCAGGAGGCAGCCATAAAAAGCTTTTTACAAGAAAACATTACAGAGGGTGAAAAAATAAATGCCAGCTCTTTAAATGGTGAAGAAAAAAGAGTGAAATTTGAAACCCTCCGAAAAAAGTTTGAAGATAAAACCAAAAGTATTTTAAAACCTGAACAAATTGAGTTATTCGATCAAATTTCCAAAAAAGACAAAAGCCATAAAAAGTCAAAAAACAAAAAATAAAAAGCTGAAGAGGATGAATAAATCCTCTTTTTTTATTTCCTGATAAATGTCATAAATTAAATACTTAAATGTAATTACCTTAGAGGTATAAAATAGTAATTAAACCTTTTATCATGATAAGTAAACATCCATTACTCACTGAATTTCCGGAATTTGCCGAAAAAATCAAAGATTTATATCATCACAATGAAGAATTTCAAGTTTTAATGAGTTCTTATAATTCACTTGATAATGAAATTTTTGAAATTGAAAAAGGAGAAATCCCACTCAATGATGATGAATTAACTCATAAACGAAAAGATCGCGTTTTTTTGAAAGATGAGATTTATTCTTATCTCCAAAAAAACTAAAAAAAGTCAGGAAGATTTGATTTTCTTCCTGACTTTTTAAAATTTAAATATAATGGTTATAATGGAATGTTTCCATGTTTTCTTTTCGGCAATTCCACTTCTTTGTGTTCCAGCATACTAAAGGCTTTTAGCAACTTTTTTCTGGTTTTATTTGGTATAATTACCTCATCTATAAATCCACGTTGAGCTGCTCGATAAGGTGTTGCAAATTTTTCGGCATATTCAGTTTCTTTTTCAATCAATTTTGCCGCTGGGTCATCAGCTTCTGCAATTTCTTTTTTGAAGATAATTTCGCTGGCTCCCTTAGCTCCCATTACAGCAATTTCAGCTGTTGGCCAAGCAAAATTCATATCCGCACCAATGTGTTTGGAATTCATTACATCATACGCTCCACCATATGCTTTTCGTGTGATAACAGTTACTCTAGGCACTGTTGCCTCGCTTAAAGCATATAATAATTTGGCTCCGTGACGAATGATTCCCGTCCATTCCTGATCCGTTCCCGGTAAAAATCCTGGTACATCTACCAAAACTAAAAGAGGAATATTAAAACAATCACAAAAACGAGTAAATCGAGCGGCTTTTACAGAACTGTTTACATCCAAAACACCTGCTAAATATAACGGTTGATTCGCCACAATTCCGATGCTTCTTCCACCCAAACGTGCAAAACCTACAATAATATTTTCAGCATAGTCTTTATGAATTTCAAAAAAAGATTCTTCATCAATAATTCCCTGAATCACCTCATGCATATCATAAGGTTTATTGGGATTATCAGGAATTATCGTCATCAATTGTTCCCGAATTTCATCTTTCAATTCATAAGGAACTTTTGGCGTTTTTTCTTTATTACTTTGCGGAAGATAACTCAACAACTTTTTCACATCTTCTAAACATTCTACATCATTCGCTGATGTTGTATGTGCCACCCCTGATTTGGTAGAATGCGTACTTGCTCCACCTAATTCTTCAGAAGTTACCGTTTCATTTGTAACCGTTTTTACCACATTTGGACCGGTAACAAACATATAACTGGTATTTTCCACCATCATAGTAAAGTCAGTCATGGCTGGAGAATATACCGCTCCTCCTGCACAAGGTCCCATAATGGCCGAAATTTGCGGAATAATTCCACTAGATTTTACATTTCGAAAGAAAATATCGGCATAACCACCCAGTGATCGAACACCTTCTTGAATTCTGGCTCCACCTGAGTCATTTAAACCAATCATGGGTGCTCCTGTTTTTAAAGCCATGTCCATCACTTTGCAAATTTTTTCGGCATGTGTTTCTGACAAAGCTCCACCAAAAACAGTAAAATCTTGAGCAAAAACAAAAACTAATCTCCCATTAACGGTTCCGTAACCGGTAATTACTCCATCGCCATAATATTGTTCATTTTCCATTCCAAAATCAGTAGTTCGGTGGGTGACCAAGGCATCAATTTCTTCAAATGAACCTTCGTCCATTAAATAATTGACACGTTCACGAGCTGTTAATTTTTTCTTGGCATGTTGGGTTTCAATTCGTTTTAATCCTCCTCCAAGCTTTGCTTCAGCTAATTTATCTTGTAATGCTTTTATCTTGTTTTCCATGCTTATTGAATTGGTAATCGAACTATTTTTTGATCTTCTATATATTGTTTTAAGGCCACCAATGCAGCTATTTCAGCTTCTTCACTGTGCTTTGACTTTAGCTTTTCGGCATCATAATACTTTTTGACAAAATGTGTATCAAAATTTCCCGAACGAAAAGCCTCGTGTTCACACACAAATTTTCCAAATGGCAACGTAGTTTGAACACCTTTTACTTTGTAAGCATCAATTGCTTTACTCATCAGTTGAATGGCTTCCGAACGTGTTTTTCCATACGTAATTAACTTAGCCAACATTGGGTCGTAATAAATTGGCACATCCATGCCTTGTTCAAAACCATTATCCACACGAATTCCTTCGCCTTCAGGCAAAGTATATTCTTCTAAAAAGCCAACACTCGGGAGAAAATCATTTATCGGATCTTCTGCATACACTCTCAATTCCAACGCATGACCTTTGATTTGCAAATCTTCTTGTTTAACAGATAAAACTTCTCCCTGAGCCACACGTATTTGCATTTCAACCAAATCCACACCCGTAATCATTTCCGTTACCGGATGTTCCACTTGCAAGCGGGTATTCATTTCGAGAAAGTAGAAATTCAAGTTTTCATCTAACAGAAATTCAACCGTTCCGGCTCCAAGATAATCACATGATTTGGCTACTAGAACAGCTGCCTCGCCCATTTTTCTCCGCAATTCGGACGTTAAAACAGATGAAGGTGCTTCTTCCACCACTTTTTGATGACGACGTTGAATGCTACATTCTCTTTCAAACAAATATAAAATATTGCCATGCTCATCTGCCATCACTTGAATTTCGATATGACGTGGAGAGGCTACGTATTTTTCGATAAAAACAGAACCATCACCAAAAGCAGATGTAGCTTCACTGATGGCACGATTCATTTGAGCTTCAAAATCAGCTTCTTTTTCTACCACTCGCATTCCTTTTCCACCTCCACCGGCAGATGCTTTGATTAAGATGGGAAATCCGATTTGTGTGGCCACTTGTTTTGCTTTTTCCACATCGGTTATCGCCTGATCATACCCGGGAACCATTGGAATATTATAGGCTTTCACAGCATCTTTTGCCGCTAATTTACTTCCCATGATGTGAATGGCTTTTGATTTTGGTCCGATAAAAATGATGTTATTTTTTTCCGCTTCTTCAGCAAAAGCAGCATTTTCACTTAAAAATCCGTAACCGGGATGGATGGCATCCGCACCTAACGATTTAGCCACTTCAATAATTTTATTTCCCAGTAAATAGGACTGATTGGAAGGTGATTCTCCAATCCAAACGGCTTCATCGGCAAATTTTACATGAGGAGCATTTCTATCAATTGTAGAATATACGGCTACCGTTTTAATTCCCATTTTCTGAGCGGTTTTCATCACTCGAATGGCAATTTCCCCTCGATTGGCAACTATTATTTTTGTAATTTTTTTTATCATTATTATTCTCATTTTTCCATCCAGCTGAAGCTGAATGCTATTCATTTATGACACTATTCAAACTCAATCAACAATTGTCCTTTATTTACAGAATCGCCTTTGGCAACTGCAATTGATTTAATCGTTCCCGTTCTTGGCGAAGCAAAACTATTTTCCATTTTCATGGCTTCTAAAATGAGTAAGTTGTCGCCTTCGTTCACTTGTTGTCCAACCGAAACATTGATTTCGAGAATCAAGCCCGGCATAGGAGCTTTGATGGCATTGATTTGTTTTGTTTTACCCACTTCAAATCCCATTTCTTTGATTAAAACATCCAATTGATTGGCAATTTCAACGGTATAGGAATTGTGATTTACTTCAACTGTGTACGTCTTTTTGAGAAAATCAACAGCTGTAATTTTAGCTAAAAAAGGTTTGTTTTGATAAAGTATATGAAAAGAATTTGAAGATGTGTAAATGGCATCTAATTGGGCAATATCTTGTTCTGTTTTTTCAAAGTTTTCACTTTGGTTGACGGACAGTCTGTATTTTTGATTCATACATGTATTTTTGAATGTGGTAAAAATACATATTTATAACTTTTTCGTAAAGGTAAAAATGGAGAATTTCGCTAAATTAGTATAGTCAATCAAAAAAATAAATATTTATTATTTTAAACCATTAAGTAATTAAGGTTCATTAAGATTGTAATTTATAAAACTAGTAAACCTGTATTTTGTAGCGTTTTAATTGGTTTGGAGTACCAAAACAATTCGAAATTATCAAATTGCGTTTCAAAATCTTGCTTAACTTGAGAAAAAGTCAATGTTTTGGTATTGGTTACCGAAATTTTATCCAATAATTCAATCCACCAAATTGCTTTTTCTTTTTCTAAAGAAATTTCAACTGTTTCAATTTTGGAATGAAAAGTCAATTTCATCATTTCCCACGATTGACCTTTTTTTGATTTAGTAAATGATTCAGAGGAAGGCTTCCCTCCTATCCAAACTATTTTTGCAGATGGTTTTATGTGAAAATTATTTTCTTTTTCTAAACAAGAAAGAATATAATCCGGGGCAATTTTGGTTTTAGGAATTTTAAAATCGAACCACTCCTGCAACTCATAATCAAAGCAAATGCCATGCATATAATTAAAGAGTGATTTTTTCAATCCGTAGCTGAATTTATCATGATTGATGCCGGTTTTGTCGATAAACTGAATATCGTTATTGGCAAAAGTAATTTCATTTTGCTGCGGAATTACGCCAAATTCTTCGGGAAACATACCCACCGGACTGTGAGCTGTCATGGCAAATTGATGCCAAAAACCGGATTGTAGAATTCCTAATTCAAAAAATTGTCGAACCATTTCTAAACTATCTACCGTTTCCTGTATAGTTTGTGTAGGATAGCCATACATCAAGTAAGCGTGTACCATAATGCCGGATTCGGTAAGATTTCGAGTGACTTGAGCTACTTGTTCGACCGTTACCCCTTTTTTAATGAGTTCCAAAAGTCGGTCGGATGCCACTTCTAATCCACCGGAAACGGCAATGCAACCGGAAGCTTTAAGTAGCTGACACAAATCGGTGGTAAAACTTTTTTCAAAGCGAATGTTAGTCCACCAACTGACAGTCAGTTTTCGTCGTAGAATTTCTAATGCAACCTCTTTCATTAAGGCCGGAGGAGCCGCTTCATCCACAAAATGGAATCCGTTTTCGCCGGTTTGTGCAATGAGTTCTTCCATTCGATCGACCAATAATTTGGCAGCGATGGGTTCATATAATTTAATGTAATCAAGAGAAATATCACAAAACGTGCATTTTCCCCAATAACAACCGTGAGCCATGGTGAGTTTATTCCAACGGCCATCGCTCCAAAGACTGTGCATTGGATTGGCAATTTCGATTACGGAAATATACTTATCTAAATGCAAATCGGAATAATCAGGTGTGCCGACTTCCGATTGTTTGTAGTCCGGTTGGTTGGAATTGTTTTTGTAAACGACTTGATTGTTTTCAAGGAGGAAAGTACGTTTAAATTCACTTGAGATTTGCTTCGCCAGTTCGCTATTGCTCGTGCCTTCTTCGTCAGAATGACAAATATTGCGGTTAAGAAGTTCAATAGGCAATTCTCCATCATCCAACGTAATAAAATCGAAAAATTCGAAGACGCGTTTGTCTTTTAAATCACGTAATTCGGTGTTTGGAAAACCGCCTCCCATTGCTGTTTTGATTGAGGGAAAATGGGTTTTTATCAATTGAGCACATCGAAAAGCACTGTATAAATTTCCCGGAAACGGAACGGAAAAACAAACCAATTTAGGTTGAATTTCAATCAGTTTATGATTGAGAATGGAAAGCGTAATTTCATCAATATAGGTTGGTTTTTGATTCAATTGATTATACAATTCGTCAAAGGAATTGGCACTTCGCCCTAATCGTTCAGCGTATCGACTGAAACCAAAATTTTCATCCACACAAGCCACAATATAATCGGATAAATCTTCAAGGTATAATGTCGCTAAATGTTTGGCTTTATCTTGCATTCCCATGGTTCCGAAGGCATATTCCATGTCATCCAACTGCTTAAAACGAGAGGCTTCAGGTAAAAAATTTCCGGAACAAATCTGTCGGGCTAGAGTTGGATTTTTTCCTTGCAAAAAAGAAATAACAGGATCGATTGTTTGGATATAATCATTTTGTAAAGCATAAATCCTTTCACAATTCTCATCAACTTGAAACTTGAAACTTGAAACTTGAAACACTTTTTCCAATCCTTTCTTTGAAAAAATTTCCAAAATCACTTCAATACCTAAATCCATTTGGAAAGAGGAAATGTTTTTGGTATTGAGAAAACCTTTCAAATAGGCTGTGGCCGGATACGGTGTATTCAGTTGGGTGAAAGGTGGGGTGATGAGCAATAAATCTTTCAAAGGAAAAAGCTTTTGGCAAAAGTAAGCTGAATTTTTTAATTTTCTATTTCCTAACCATTTGTTAAACACCTTTTCATTACTTTTATATTCTTTATTTTTACAAAAACTTTCATACTATGCCAACCGACTGTATCAGCTATCGAGAATCCGGATATTTTTCATCGTTAATCAACGATTATCTGAATGAAAAACCGGAGTTGAAAGCGTTGTATCATCGTTTTCCGAACTTGGAAAATTTTAAGTTACAGTTGGAGGAAAAAGGAAACAATTTCAATGACAATTTCAATGGCAAAATCAAAAGGGAAATTTTAGTTTCTGTTTTGGATAAGCAATATGAATCAATTCAAACATCTGAAACGACTTTAAACAATATTAAACTTTTAAACCATTTAAACACTTACACGGTTACAACCGGACATCAGTTGAATTTATTTACCGGACCGTTGTATTTTTTGTATAAAATTGTTTCCACCATAAATTTGTGTAAGGAATTAAAAAACGAATTTCCTGAAAACAATTTTGTGCCTATTTATTGGATGGCAACGGAAGATCACGATTTTGAAGAAATCAATTATTTTACTTTTAAACATAAAAAAATAAGTTGGAATCGAGAAAGTTTTGGTCCGGTTGGACGATTATCAACTGAAGGTTTAGAAGAAGTTTTGGCTGTTTTTGAATCGGAAATTGGTTTAGGAAAAAATGCAGAATATTTGAAGAATTTATTCAAAAAAGCGTATTTGGAACATTCCAATTTAGCTGATTCTACTCGGTTTTTAGCGAACGAATTGTTTTCCAAAGAAGGATTAGTGATTATTGATGGTGATGATAGTGATTTGAAAAAATCGTTTATTCCTTATATCAAAAATGAATTGTTGCATCAAACGGCTTTTGCTGAAGTAAATGAAACAATTCCATTATTAGAAAAGTATACAGTTCAAGTGAATCCGAGAGAAATTAATTTGTTTTACATTGAAGACAATTTACGTGAACGAATTGTTTTTGAAAATGGAAAATATGCCATTCTCAACACAAAAATGACCTTTTCGGAAGATGAAATAGTGAAAGAAGTAGAAAACCATCCGGAAAAATTTAGTCCGAATGTGTTGCTAAGACCGTTATACCAAGAAGTTATTTTGCCGAATTTATGCTACATTGGCGGCGGTGGAGAATTGGCATATTGGTTGGAATTGAAATCTTTTTTTGAATCTCAAAATGAAACTTTTCCGATATTATTACTGCGTAATTCGGTTTTGTTGGCTACGCAAAAACAAGTGGCAAAAGCAGATAAATTGCAATTGACTTGGCGAGATTTGTTTTTGAATCAGCAAGAATTATTTACTCAAAAAACGAAATTACTTTCTGATTTTACAATTGATTTTTCGGCTCAAAAAGAAGCATTAAAAAAGCAATTTGAAGACTTACACAAAATAGCGGAAGCCACAGACAAATCGTTTTTAGGAGCAGTAAAAGCTCAAGAAACAAAGCAAATCAAAGGTTTGGAAAACCTTGAAAAACGTTTGTTGAAAGCTGAAAAGCGTGTTCACCAAGAACAATTAAACCGTATTATCGCATTGCAAAATGAATTATTTCCTAACCAAAGTTTACAGGAACGAAAATTGAATTTTTCTGAATTTTATGTGGAATTTGGAGAAGAGTTGATTAAAAAATTATTGATGGAATTGAAACCGTTAGAACAGGAATTTAAAGTGGTGGTTTTGTAGAAAAAAACTTCAAACCTGAAACTTGAAACTTCAAACTAAAATTGTACCTTTGCACCCGAATTAAAAAATATAAAAATGGCTACAAATAGAACATTTACCATGATTAAGCCTGATGCGGTTGAAAAAGGACACATCGGAGGAATTTTAAATATGATTACAGAAGGTGGTTTCAAAATTGTTTCTTTGAAATTAACACAACTAACGGTTGCAGATGCACAAGCTTTTTATGCTGTACACGCGGCAAGACCTTTCTTTGGTGAGTTAGTTGAATTTATGACAAGAGGTCCAATTGTTGCAGCTATCTTAGAAAAGGAAAATGCAGTAGAAGATTTCAGAAAATTAATTGGAGCTACCAATCCTGCTGAAGCAGCGGAGGGAACTATCCGTAAAAAATATGCCACTTCTATTGGTGAAAACGCTGTTCACGGTTCAGATTCAGATGAAAATGCTGCAATTGAAGGTGCATTTCATTTTGCAGGAAGAGAAATGTTTTAGTTGGCAGTCTCAGTTTTCAATCTCAGTTGACAACATAAATAAAATCCCTTTTTTTAGTAAAAAGGGATTTTTTAATTTATAGTAATAGCAGCACTAAAACTGAAAACTGAGACTGCGACTGAAAACTACCTCAACACCAACTCCTTTACCACTTCCTTCCGTAATTCGTCATTTAGCATGGTAATCATTTTTTGCTTTCCATAGCTCAATTCTTCACGCAAAACGGCTGAAGATAAAGTAACATATAAGGTTGAACCTCTTAAGATTACTTCTTTTGTATAGGTATTCACTCCATTTCCCATCAATTCTTTCCATGCTTTTTCCACATCAATTTTATCCATACCGGATTGTAGCTTATTGTTTTCAATAAACGCTTTCAATACATCAGAAATTGGACTATCGTTGTGCAATCTTTTACTCATTACTGAATGGAAATAGGTTTGAAACGTTTGTAATGATATTCTAAATTTTGTTTGTTTTTAAGAATTAAAACACTATCCGAAAGAGTGACAAAAGTCTCTGTCCACTTCGCATAATTCGTTTGATATCGAATATAAAAAGTACCGGAACTATCAAAAATTTCTATCTCCTCCGATTCGTTATTGATTAAATATTTACCGTCTAATTGCGGATTTACTTTTTTACGAAAACCGGTTTTACCGTTCCATTCAATGTAATCGATAGTTTCATTGATGGTATATTCTTTTTTTTGACCATCAGGAAGTTGCACTTTTTGAATTTCCCAATAACCATTAATTTTTGAAATAGCATCAAGCGAAACTTTTTCCTGACAAGAAATAAATACAACTAAAAAAAGAAGGTAAAATAATAGTGATTTCATCGTTTTAAAATAATCATTAAAATTACAATTATTTTGATGAAAAAGGAAAAGAAGATGAAAAATTATAGTAGGTAATTTTGATAATTAATTGTTACAAAAATGAATTGAACATTAATTAGAACCGTAATTTTCTTGTAGATAAAACACTAAATCTACTTCGTAATAACGCACTACAACAATTAATAACGCTCCTAAAATTGCTAATAACCAATTATACTTTTTAAAAAAAACAACATAAGCTGTTGCAATTCCCAATAAAACAAAAGGAACAGCTAAAATAATATTGGGTACCATCCAAGCTCCTCTTATGATTGCCAATGATTTAAGTAACACAAAAAAGAAACAATAGATTGAAACTATTTTTGTAAGCGATACGAGATATTTATTAAAAACTTTTTCTTCCATTATTTAAAAAAGGAATCTACAAATTCATATTTATTGAACACTTGAAGGTCTTCAATGCCTTCGCCAACACCAATATACTTCACCGGAATTTGAAATTGGTCTGAAATACCGATAACAACTCCACCTTTGGCAGTTCCGTCTAATTTGGTAACAGCCAAACACGAAACTTCGGTAGCTGCTGTAAATTCCTTTGCTTGTTCAAAAGCATTTTGTCCTGTTGAACCATCTAAAACCAACAATACATCATGAGGAGCATCGCCAACTACCTTTTGCATTACGCGTTTTACTTTAGTAAGTTCATTCATTAAGTTTACTTTATTATGTAAACGGCCGGCTGTGTCGATAATTACAACATCAGCACTTTGTGTAACAGCACTTTGTAATGTATCAAAAGCAACCGATGCCGGATCACTGCCCATTTGTTGTTTTACAATAGAAACGCCTACTCTATCCGCCCAAATTTGCAACTGATCAATTGCGGCAGCTCTAAACGTATCAGCAGCTCCAAGAACCACTTTGTGACCCGCTTTTTTGAATTGATAGGCTAACTTTCCGATGGTGGTTGTTTTACCTACTCCATTTACGCCAACTACCATAATTACATACGGCTTTTTGTTTTTTGGAACTTCAAACTCTGTGGCTTCTCCCGTATTGGTTTCTGATAAAAGCCCGGCAATTTCCTCACGAAGAATTTTATTTAATTCATCCGTTCCTAAATATTTGTCTTTGGCAACACGGTCTTCAATTCGGTCTATAATTTTAAGAGTGGTTTTTACGCCAACATCGGATGAGACTAATACTTCTTCTAAATTATCCAGAACTTCTTCATCAACAGTTGATTTTCCGGCAACTGCTTTAGTTAACTTGGAGAAAAAAGAAGTTTTAGTTTGCTCTAACCCTTTGTCAAGTGTTTCTTTTTTTTCTGAAGAAAATATACGTTTAAAAAAGTTCATTATACCTTAGGTTTTTATTATTTCTATCATGACACAAATATAAAAATAAAAAAGCTACTTTCATGGAAAGTAGCTTAATCTATAATGTGGTAAGGTAAATTATTTCTGTTTTAAGAAATTATCTACTTCTTCAGGATTCATAACAGATTCAACAAAAGTATAGGCTCCTGTTTTAGGAGATTTTACCATTTTAATGGCTTTAGTTAATCTTTTTGAAGCTGTTTGTAACGTTGCTACGGTTTTCTTTGCCATTTCTTATCTTATTTAATTTCTTTGTGAACAGTTACTCTTTTCAAAATTGGATTAAATTTTTTAATCTCTAATCTATCCGGAGTATTTTTTTTATTCTTAGTTGTAATGTAACGAGAAGTACCTGGAACACCTGATGTTTTGTGCTCTGTACATTCTAAAATTACTTGAATTCTATTACCTTTCTTTGCCATTGTACTGTATATTTAGTAAGGTTAAATTACGAAATAAATCCGTTAGCTTTTGCATCTTTCAATACAGCTGCCAAACCTTTTTTGTTAATTGTTTTAATTGTAGAAGCAGCTACTCTTAACGTAATCCATCTATCTTCTTCAGCTAAATAGAAACGTTTTTTCACTAAGTTCACAGAAAACTTTCTTTTTGTTTTGTTCATCGCGTGAGAAACATTGTTTCCAACCATCGCTCTTTTACCTGTAAGGTCACAAACTCTTGACATTATGCTTATCTTTTATCGTTATTCAAAATCAGGGTGCAAAGAAACAAAAAAGGAATCTATTACACAAACAAAATTTAGTAGTTTTTTAAAATTTCTTTTAAAAGCAGTTCAAGTCCTTTGTTCACTGCTCTGTCGATCACTTTTTGTCGGGGTTGACCAAAATTAAAAGCTTCTGAAAAAAGGCCATTTGGTGTAGCAATTGCGATACAAACTGAACCTAAATCAGCATCGGCATCACCTTTAGACGGACCGGCGTTTCCGGTGGTTGCAATTGCAAAATCTGATTTCATCAATTTTTGAACGCCAATAGCCATTTCTTCCGCAACAGATTGGCTTACTACTGAAACAGATTTTATTGTTTCGGGTTTTACACCTAGTATTTCGATTTTGGTGTCGGTTGCATAAGAAACCACGCTCCCTCTAAAGTATGCTGAAGATCCTGCTACCGATGTAAGTATTTCAGCAATTTTTCCTCCGGTGCAACTTTCAGCTGTAGCTAATGTGAAGCCTTTTTCTTTGAGTTTTTTACCCAAAACCACTTCAATAGGTTCGTCTTCTTCAAATCCTACAATGATATCACCGATAATTTCGGTTAAACTGCTTACTAATTTTTGAATCGTGTTGTGCAAAACCTGTTCTTCTTTTCCTCTGGCTGTTAAACGCAAACGAACTCGACCCGGACTCGGCAAATAGGCTAATTTTACAAATTCAGGTAGATTGTTTTCCCAATTCTCAATGCGTTGAGCTACAATACTTTCTCCTTGTCCATAGGTTAAAATGGTTTTGTGAAGAATATAGGGTCGCTCGTATTCTTTAACAATTTTAGGAATAAGTTCATTTGTAACAATTGCTTTCATTTCATAGGGCACTCCCGGCATGGAAACAAAAACAGTATTTTCTTTCTGTATCCACATTCCCGGTGCGGTTCCAAACTGATTGTGAAGCACAATAGCTTTTGAGGGTACCAAAGCTTGGTCTTTATTGACCTGTGAAACCGTAAAATTGAGTTTCGTAAACAAAGCTTCGATGTGTTTTTCTACCCCATCATTTCGAACTAAAACATCATTAAAATAATCGCAAAAAGTAACTTTAGTTATGTCGTCTTTTGTAGGTCCGAGTCCACCGGTGATGATTACAAAATCAACTTGGTTTTGCACTTTTGTAAATGTGTCTAAAATGTGTTTTTTGTCATCACTTATCGAAATCATTTCATGGACTTGTATTCCGATTTTCTCCAATTCTTTGGCGATAAATCCGGAATTGGTATCGGTAATTTGTCCGATAAGAATTTCGTCTCCAATGGTGATGATAGTTGCTTTCATTCTTTTTAGGTGCTGAGTTGCTGAGTGATTGAGTTGCTGAGATTTTTATTTTGCTAAATCACTCAGCTACTTAGTAACTCAGTGTCTCAGCTACTCCTCTAGCCCGGATAGAAGCGGAAAGCCCGCAGGAATTAAAACTTTTTTTTCTTCACTTTTTGGGGCGACCAAAGGAAGCCACGAAAAAGGGTTAGAAAAATAGGTTTTAAGGCCGAGGACTTATAGCGGATAGCCGGAATAGCTTCTTATAAATCGAAATCTTTATTGATTTCTTTTACTGCTTTTTCAACTTGGTCTTCAATACTTTTAAAAATCTCTTTGATTTCTTTGCGTTTCCCTTCGCGTTTGGTCCACGCCTCTACTTGAAGAATTTCTTCATATGCCACATTCATTCCCAACAAATCGAGTGTTGGTTTGATTTTGTGTGCATAACTGTAAGCTAATTTATGATTTTTTTCTTCTATACCTTGTTTGATAAATTTCATATCCTCCGGTACTTCTGTCACAAACAATGAGATGATTTGCAACACAAATTCAGGGTCGTTATCAGAAAGTGCATAGACTTTGGCTAAGTTGTAATTTAATGCCATTTTATTATTTTACTTGAATTCGGAAAAGTTTTTTTTCTTCTATAAATCCTTCGAGGATGTCATTTGCTTTTACACGAGCTACGCCTTCTGGTGTTCCGGTAAAAATAATATCACCAATTTTTAAGGTGAAAAACTGAGAAACATAGGCAATTAGCTCATCAATTTTCCACAACATGTGGTTTGTATTTCCTTTTTGAACGGTAATTCCGTTGGATTTAAGTTCAAAATTAATATTTTCTGTGGAACTAAAATCTTTTTTCGATAAAAAGTTCCCAATAACCGCTGAACCGTCAAAAGCCTTAGATTTTTCCCAAGGCAATCCTTTCTCTTTTAATTTTGCTTGTACATCTCTTGCTGTAAAGTCAATCCCTAAACCAATTTCGTCATAATAATTGTGTGCGAATTTGGCATCTATATATTTACCGACTTTATTAATACGCACAATAATTTCCACTTCATGGTGAATGTCATCGCTAAATTCCGGTATCACAAACGGATGCTGTTTGAGCAAAACAGCACTGTCGGGTTTTAAAAAAACTACGGGTTCATCAGGTCGCTCGTTTTGGAGTTCTTCGATGTGTTTGGTGTAATTTCGTCCGATGCAGATTATCTTCATTTTTTGAGGTGCTGAGGTTCTTAGGCACTAAGGTGTTGAGGTTCTCAGGTGCTAAGTTAGTTTATTATTTAATTTTCTGAGTTTGATGGCGGTCAATACTTTTTTTGTATAAAGTGGAAAATCCGCATTTTGAATCCAACCGAAATAGCCTGGTTCTTCTTCTAAAACTTTTTCTACTAATGCACCTTTGTGTTTACCAAAGGTAAATATTTCTTGACCTTTATCATTCAACGCTATAAACCCGGCAAAATCAACTGACTTTTTTCGGGTGGTGAATTCAGAGAGCGATTTTATATCATTATCCAAATCAGAATAACGATCGAGTTGAGCTTTCAGAATTTCGTAGGTTGCCATTGTATCGGCTTCAGCTGAATGTGCGTTTTCAAGTGTTTGACCGCAGTAAAATTTATATGCCGCACTTAAGGTACGTTCTTCCATTTTGTGGAAAATGGTTTGAATGTCAACCGAAACACGGTTTTTCATGTCAAAATCAACTCCGGCACGCAACAATTCTTCGGCTAATAATGGAATATCAAAACGGTCAGAATTAAATCCGGCCAAATCGGCATCTTTAATCATGTTGTAAATCTGACCGGAAAGTTCTTTGAAAGTGGGTTCATTGGCCACTTTTTCATCAGTAATTCCATGAATTTGAGAAACTTGAAATGGTATTTTCATTTCCGGATTGACCAACCACGTTTTACTTTCCTTGTTTCCGTTGGGATATACTTTGAAGATTGAGATTTCCACAATTCGGTCTTTTGCGACGTCTACTCCAGTAGTTTCAAGGTCAAAAAAACAGATAGGTCGGTTTAATTTTAATTCCATTTTGAAAATTTAGTGGGCAAATATAGTAGATTAAATGAACCATTGAACGACACCGCTCTTTTTTTAAAAGTATTTTAAGTTTTAAATAAAAATCCTTTCAGAAGAAAAACTGAAAGGATTTTTACTTTTATTTTTTATTAATTTAGAATTCTCTATTCTCGCTAAATCCTTCTAAATAATCAGCTACTCGTTTTACGAATTGTCCGCCTAACGAACCATCTACCACACGGTGATCATAACTGTGCGACAAGAACATTTTGTGACGAATTCCGATGTAATCTCCGGTAGGAGCTTCAATAACTGCCGGAACTTTTCGAATGGCTCCTAATGCTAAAATGGCTACTTGTGGTTGGTTGATAATCGGTGTTCCGAAAACGCTGCCGAAAGTTCCCACATTGGTAACGGTGTACGTTCCACCTTGAATTTCATCAGGTTTCAATTGGTTGTTACGAGCACGGTTGGCTAAATCATTAACGGTTTTAGTTAATCCAACCAAATTCAACATATCAGCATTTTTAATAACCGGAACAATTAAGTTTCCGTTTGGTAACGCCGCAGCCATTCCTAAATTGATATTTTTCTTCTTAATGATATAATCGCCTTCAACCGAAATATTAATCATCGGGAAGTCTTTAATGGCTTTTGCCACAGCTTCCATAAATATTGGTGTAAACGTTAATTTCTCGCCTTCTCTTTTTTCAAAAGCGTCTTTTACTTTGTTTCTCCAATTTACGATGTTGGTAACATCTACTTCAATAAACGACTGTACATGAGCCGATGTTTGTTTAGATGCCACCATATAACCTGAAATCAGTTTTCGCATGCGGTCCATTTCGATGATTTCATCTTGACCATTTACGGAAACCGGGATTTTTTTCTCCGGAGTTGGTTCTGATTTTGGAGATTCTACTTTTGGTGTTTCAACTTTCTCTTCCGCTTTTGGTGTTTCAACTTTCACTTCCGCTTTTGGAGTTTCAACTGTAACGGGTTCTGCTTTTGGAGCTGGAGAAACAACTGGTTTATTGGCACGTTCTTTTACATAAGCAATGATATCGTCTTTGGTTACACGACCTTCTTTACCTGTACCTTTTATATTTTCTAATTCTGAGAGAGAAACCCCTTCTTCTTTGGCAATATTTTTTACTAAAGGAGAAAAGAATTTTTCAGATGCGGAGAAATCAACTTCTGCCGGAGCAGCGACTTGAACTGTTTCTTTCACCACTTCAATGGCTTTCTCAATTTGAGCAACCGCTTCAATTACTTCTTCTTTTGGAGATTCTACAGAAGCACTTCCGCCTTCGGTGTCGATGATTGCAATGGTTTGACCTACTTTTACAATATCATCTACATTAAAAAGAATTTCGGTTAGCGTCCCGGAAACTTCAGATGGCACTTCGCTATCTACTTTATCGGTAGCGATTTCCAAGACTGCTTCATCAGCTTCAATTTTGTCACCTACTTTTTTGAGCCAGTTGGTAATGGTTGCCTCTGCAACGCTTTCTCCCATTTTGGGCAATTTCAATTCAAATTTTGCCATATCGTTAACCTAAAGGTTTATTTTTTATTTCAGTTTGCGAATTTACTAAAAAAAGGAATGATTTTAGCGATTATCAATAAAATTTCAGTGTCAATTTCAAAAATCAATGTCAATTTCTATATCAACTTCAAAAATCAACAATCAAAATTCTTCAATCGTTAATCAAAATTACTTCTCCTCTGTCATTACTGCTGTTGCTTCCAATCATAAAATTGCTTTGATTGGGAATAATTTTAAATGTTACTCTTTCACTTTTACAATGTTCCATAATAGAAATGATTGTTGAAAAAGGTAAATCATTTTGATCAAAAATTACTTCCACATTAGAATTAATTCCTTTTAAAAGCGAAGGTAATTCATTTTTAAAATTGATGTAAAGTCGACTTACATTTTTTCCTAACAATTTTTCAAGTCTTTCTTTTAATAACTCGTTTTGAGAAATTAAAATATAACTGTCAATATTTCTATTGGAAACTACACTTTTACTTTTCTTTAAAAAGGCAAATAGATAACTTCCCGACTTCATAAACAGAGTGAAAAAAGCTGATTTTTTGAAATGTTTACTGTAAAAGTATTCCATAGCTTCCTGAAAACGCTTCATATACGTTCCGTCTTTCACAGTACTTTCACCTTTGTAATGAATAACGGTGGTTTTTGAAAAATAATAATTCGTTTTACCATTTAGCAATGCTCGATAACTTAAATCAATATCATCAGAATACATAAAACAATTCTCATCAAATCCTCCTAACTGATTGTATAACTCACGTTTTAAAAACATAAAAGCACCTACTAAAACATCAACCTCTCCAGTTTGATGTTCGGATAGATTTTGAGCATAATATCGATTGAATAATTGAATCTTCGGAAAAATTTTATACAATCCAAAAATCTTTGTAAATGCCACCCAAGGTGTTGGAATACCTCTTTTGCTTTCTGGGAGGAATTTTCCGGTGCCGTCAACTAACTTGCAACCGATTATTCCGAGTTGCGGGTTGCGAGTTGAGAGTTGCGGGTTCAAAAGTTTCGTAAAAGTATCCTCTGCAACAACAGTGTCGGGATTAAGAATGCAAATATATTCGCCATTTGCTTGAGCAACGCCAATATTATTACCCTTCGGAAAACCTGTATTTTCATTATTTTCAATGAGTTTAATGTGCGGAAAACGGGTTTTCATCATTTGACAACTATCGTCAGATGAATTGTTATCTACAACAATTATCTCACTATCAATATTTTGCAATGAAGCTTGCACACTAAGCACACATTGTTCGAGGAAATAACGAACGTTGTAATTCAGGATGATGACAGATAATTGCATGGGGCAAATTTACAGCAACTTATTTAATTCTTCAGGATTTTTTGAATTGTTCCAAAATAAAAGAAGTTCAATTGATTTAGCATTATCATTAATCCTATAAATTAGAGTGGTTTGTTTAGAAATAGTTATCGAATAATTATTTTTGAAATTCATTTTTCCTAAAGTTGGATTTTTAGAAAGTCTTTCTAATTCCTTTTCTACTAATTTCTCAAATTTCAAAACTTCTTTTTGATTCCATTTTAAGAAAATAAACTCAATTTCTCCATAATATGAATTTAGTGCAGAAAAAGTCCAATCTATTTGATAACTCATTTCAGAAACGGATATCTTTCCTTTATTCTTCTCATCGCTTCTTCGTGAGGAATTAATTTTCCTTCATTAGCTTCTTGAATAGATTTTTCCAGAAGTTTTACTAAAACAGGATGCAATTCTTCTTCTTGAAAAGTATTTTTTTCTACTTTATATTCTACAATTGGTTCTTCAACTTTATTGATGTTTTTGTTTTCGTGGTCTAGATTCTTTTTAATCATGTCATTATATTTAAAAAGTAAAAATAATGATTTATTATTTGGATTCATATAAAAATCAGAAGTTTTACTAATTCGTTTCAGAAAAAATAAAGCATTACTTTTGCACTTTTAAAACCATTGATTAATTGGCAAATTGCCCCATTTACAAATTAAATGAATTATCTTTCAGTAGAAAATATATCCAAATCCTTTGGCGAACGCGTGTTGTTTGACAACATTTCGTTTGGCATCAACAAAGACCAAAAAATTGCTTTTATAGCCAAAAATGGTTCGGGAAAAACAACCATTATGAACATAATTAATGGTTTTGATGAACCCGATACGGGCCAAGTTGTGGTTCGAAAAAATATCAGAATGGCTTTTTTATCGCAAAAAAATGAATTGCAAGATGAATTAACGATTGAGGAGAGCATTTTTGCCAGTGATAACGAAACGCTAAAAGTGATTGAGCAATATGAAAAAGCTCTCGAAAACCCTGAAAATGAGGAAGCTTATCAAAGAGCATTTGATTTAATGGACCAACACAATGCGTGGGATTTTGAAACGCAATTCAAGCAAATCTTGTTCAAATTGAAGTTGGAAGATTTTAAATTGAAAGTCAAAAGTCTTTCGGGTGGACAGAAAAAAAGACTTTCGTTGGCGATAATTTTGATTAACCGTCCGGATTTGTTGATTTTGGATGAGCCAACCAACCACTTGGATTTGGAGATGATTGAATGGTTGGAAGATTATTTTGCTAAAGAAAACATCACGTTGTTTATGGTGACGCACGACCGTTTCTTTTTGGAACGCGTTTGTAATGAAATCCTCGAATTAGACAACGGAAAATTATATCAATACAAGGGAAATTATTCCTATTACTTGCAAAAAAAGGAAGAACGAATTGCTTCTGAAAATGCAAGTATCGACAAAGCTCAGAATCTATTTGTGAAAGAATTGGCTTGGATGCGTCGCCAACCGAAGGCAAGAACAACTAAATCGAAATCTCGTCAGGATGATTTTTATGTGATTAAAGAAAAAGCCGAAAGTCGCCGAAAAGAAAATGTGGTGGAATTGGAAATCAACATGGAACGCATGGGAAGCAAGATTATTGAGCTTCACAAATTGTTTAAAAAGTTTAAAGACCGAGTGATTCTCGACAATTTCTCCTATGATTTTCAACGTGGCGAACGTATTGGAATTATCGGTAAAAACGGAACCGGAAAATCGACTTTTTTAAATATTTTAACCAAAACGATGTTGCCTGATGCCGGAAAAGTGGTGATTGGCGATACGATTAAGGTGGGTTATTATACGCAAAGCGGCATCAACCCGAAACCGGGTCAGAAGGTTATTGATATTATTAAAGAGTATGGCGAATACATTCCGCTAACGAAAGGTAAAATTATTTCGGCTTCGCAATTGTTAGAACGTTTTCTTTTTGATGCAAAAAAACAATATGATTTTGTAGAAAAATTGAGTGGCGGCGAATTAAAACGTTTATATTTATGTACGGTTTTGATTCAGAATCCAAACTTTTTGATTTTGGATGAGCCCACTAACGATTTGGATATTGTGACGTTGAATGTTCTTGAGAGTTTTCTATTGGATTTTCCAGGATGTTTGTTAGTGGTTTCACACGATCGTTATTTTATGGATAAAATCGTCGATCACTTATTTGTATTTAGAGGTGAAGGTGCTATAGAAGATTTCCCTGGAAATTATTCCGATTTCAGAGCGTATGAAGATAGTGCAGAACCTAAAAGTCTATCCAGTGTTAGCACCGAAAAAGTGAATTGGAAACAACAAAATACAACCAGCGGACTTTCTTTTAACGAACAAAAAGAATTTCAAAAAATTGAACGCGAAATCAAAGATTTAGAATTTGAGAAAAAGCAAATTGAACAACTATTTGCCGATGGAAAAGTAGCTGATGATGCTATTGAGAAAAAAGCGAATGAACTTCAAGTAATTATAAAGAAATTGGAAGAAAAGGAAGAAAGATGGTTTGAACTTTCTTCGAAAATGGAATAATTAGTTTTCAGTCGCAGTCGCAGTTTTCAGTCACAGTTTTCAATTGTAGTTTTCAATTGTAGTTTTCAGTCGCAATTTGATTATGATATAGAATAAAAAGAATAAAAAATGGATTTCAAAGAATTATTAGCCTATCAAAAAGCATTTTTATTAGCCATGGAAATTTATAAAATCAGTAATTTATTTCCAAAAGAAGAAAAATATTCATTAACTGATCAAGTACGACGATCATCAAGAAGTGTTTGTGCTAATATGGCGGAAGCCTATCGAAAAAGGAGATATGTTAATCATTTTATAAGTAAGCTTACGGATTGCGATGGAGAAAATTCTGAAACTACTGTTTGGCTAGATTTTTCATTGGAATGTGGTTATATTTCAAATGAAATTCATTTAGATTTAACATCAAAATCAAAAGAAATTGGAAAATTAATTAATTTCATGATTAATAATCCAGATAAATTTGGCTGTAATCCAAACTGAGACTAAGAAACTATAACTGAAAACTATAACTGAAAACTGTGACTGTGTCTGTGACTGTGACTGTGACTGAGACTGTGACTGTGACTGAGACTGTGACTGTGACTGAGACTGTGACTGTGACTGTGACTGTGACTGTGACTGTGACTGAGACTGTGACTGAGACTAAAAATGATACAAATTATTAAATCATATTTTAAATTTCTACTAAATTCTAAAAACGAACACGGAGTGCATTCGCCATTTGTGTTTGATTTGGTGACAAAATGCTTATATGATAAAAAAAAACATCCTGAATATTCCATTTTAGAAGAATACAGAAATTCACATTTAGCAAACCACAATACCATTGAAGTAACCGATTTTGGTGCCGGTTCACGTGTTTTTAAAACCAATCAAAGAAAAATATCTGCTATTGCTAATAATGCCGGAATATCTCCTAAAAATGCTGAATTTTTGTTTCGAATTGTTCGTTATTTTCAACCTGAAAGCATTTTAGAAATTGGAACTTCGCTGGGTTTGGCAACTTCTGCCCTATCGTTAGGAAATAAAAATGCTAAAATCATTTCGTTAGAAGGTTGCCCTCAAACAATTTCAATAGCAAAAAATCAATGTCAATTACAAAATCTTAATAACATTGAATTTGTAAACACAAAATTTGAAGATTTTTTGACAACTGACAATCGACAACCGACAACATACAACTTTATTTATTTTGACGGAAACCATTCAAAAAATGCAACTTTAATTTATTTCGAATTATTATTGCCTACTATTTCAAACGATTCTGTTTGGATTTTCGATGACATCCACTGGTCCAAAGACATGGAAGAAGCATGGGAAATCATAAAAAATCATCCTAAAGTGACCGTTACAATTGATACGTTTCAATGGGGAATCGTCTTTTTCAGAACAGAACAAACCAAAGAACATTTTATCATCAACCCAAATAAAACCATTAGTTCGCACATTTTGGAACGAATTCGAATTTGATTTGTAACAAAAACCAACTTTTTTCTACTAATCCAATATTGAATGTAAAAATGCTAAAATCTGCAATCCAATGGCTAATCCATTAATAAAAATCTCTGCTTTAAAACGAAACTTTGTATTGGGAAGTGAAACGATTTATGTTTTAAAAGGAATTGATTTGGAAATCAATAAAGGAGAATATGTAGCTTTGATGGGACCATCGGGTTCCGGAAAATCTACTTTGATGAACCTTTTGGGTTGTTTGGATACGCCAACATCGGGAACCTATATTTTGAATGGAAAAGATGTGAGTAAAATGCACGATGACGAATTGGCTGAAATCCGTAACAAAGAAATCGGATTTGTATTTCAAACCTTCAATTTAATGCCGAGAACTACTGCATTAGACAACGTTGCTTTACCGATGGTTTATGCCGGATATTCCAAATCTGAACGTTACGAGCGTGCCACAGAAGTTTTAACACAAGTGGGATTAGCCGATAGAATGGATCACAAACCCAACGAACTTTCGGGTGGTCAACGGCAACGTGTGGCAGTTGGAAGAGCCTTAGTTAACAAACCTTCTATCATTTTGGCCGATGAACCCACCGGAAATTTAGATTCTAAAACATCGGAAGAAATCATGGCTTTGTTTGGCGAAATTCACAAAAACGGAAATACGGTAATTTTGGTAACGCACGAAGAAGAAATTGCCGCTTATGCTCACCGGATTATTCGTTTGCGAGACGGAATTATTGAAAAAGACGAACGGATAAAATAAACAATTTGTAACTTTGTTACATAAAGTTTATCCCTTATGAAAACCCTAATCATTATCATGGTTGTTCTTTTTGTGACGGTTATCATTGTCACGAGAATGGCCAACAAACAAAGAGGAAATCGCCGTAATCGTAGCTTCAAAACCAATTATTATTCCAAAAAGAAACAAGATTCAAAATGAAAATTGGAATTCTCACCTGTGCCCGATTACCTGAACTTTTGGAATCTGATAAAAAATTAATTCCACTTTTTGCAAAGGAAAATAGTTCAGCAAAAGCTGTAATTTGGGATGATGAATCAGTTGATTGGAGGCAATTTGATTATCTCATTTTCAGAAATACGTGGGATTATTATCAAAAAGAAAACGCATTTCATTCATGGCTAGATAAAATTGAATTATTGGGAATTAAAACGTTTAACCCGATTTCAGTTATCCAAAAAAACAAACATAAATTTTATTTAAAAGATTTAGAAAAAGTAGGAATTACAATTTTGCCAACTATTTTTTTAGAAAAAAATTCAACTTCAGATTTACACGATTTAATTCCGAAAAGTTGGGAGAAAATGGTCATCAAACCAGCATTTTCTGCCGGAAGTTATTTGACAAAATTAATTGACCGAACTGAAATTGAATCGATCCAAAATGAATTCAAAGAACATTTTGCAAACAAAGATTTTCTTTTGCAAGAATTTCGTCCTGAAATAATAGAATTGGGCGAAACATCATTTATCTTTTTTGATGGAAAATTTTCACACGCTGTCAACAAAAAACCGGTAGAAAATGATTTTAGAGTTCAAATTCAATACGGTGGAAAATATACTTTAATTGAACCCAATGGTGATTTATTGCTTCAGGCTGAATTAGTTTTATCAAAAGTTCCTGAAAAATTGCTTTATGCTCGTGTAGATGGCATCGTGATTGAAAATAAACTTCACTTAATGGAAATCGAACTCATAGAACCTGATTTGTATTTTGATTTGGCCGTAGGAGCAAGAGAACGATTTGTGGAAGCTTTTTTAAAAGTTACTGAGTAGCTGAGATACTGAGTGGCTGAGTAAAAAAAACTTCGTAAATTAGCCAAATAAAAACTCAGCAACTTAGCTACTCAGAACCTCAGCAACTAACTTATGAAAATATACACCAAAACCGGCGATAGCGGAACCACAGCACTTTTTGGAGGAACACGTGTTCCCAAACACCACATTCGAATTGAAAGTTACGGAACGGTGGACGAATTGAATTCGCACATCGGGTTAATTCGCGACCAAGACATCAATCAATTATATAAAAATGTTTTAATTGAAGTGCAAGACCGCCTTTTTACCGTTGGAGCTATTTTGGCTACACCACCGGAAAAAGAAGTTTTAAAAAACGGTCAACCGCGTTTAAACATCAATCGAATTTCTGAAGCAGATATTCAATTGCTAGAAAATGAAATCGATACCATGAACGATTCGTTGCCTCCGATGACGCATTTCGTTCTTCCGGGTGGACATACAACTGTGTCATATTGTCATATTGCTCGTTGTGTATGCCGAAGAGCCGAACGTCTATCGGTGCACCTTCACGAGTTAGAACCGACAGATGAGCAGGTTTTAAAATACTTAAACCGACTTTCTGACTACCTTTTTGTGTTGGCACGAAAGTTGTCATTTGACCTTCAAGCGGATGAAGTAAAATGGATTCCGAGGAAGGAGTAATCGGTTGTCGGTTGTCTGTTATCAGTTTAATCTGATCACTATCTCGAAGCTTCGGGACTGAATGCTGAACACTTTCCTAAATACGTTCTTACCTTTAAAAAAGTATGAAAAATTACTTTTTGGTAAAATAAATTACTTTTTACTTGACTATTTCAGTAGAAAATTTATTTTTGCATAAAATTAAATCGATAGAAGATGTATTGGACATTAGAATTAGCATCCTATTTAAGTGATGCACCGTGGCCAGCCACCAAAGATGAGCTTATTGATTACGCCATCAGAACGGGTGCTCCCCTTGAAGTTGTGGAAAACCTTCAATCTATTGAAGATGAAGGAGAAATCTACGAATCGATGGAAGAAATTTGGCCGGATTATCCAACCGACGAAGATTATCTTTGGAACGAGGATGAATATTAGACAAAAATAAACAATCAACTAAAAAGAGTCTCATTTGAGGCTTTTTTTTTGTATAAATTTGCCTCCCGAAGTATCGGGAATTTATAATTAAATAAATCAACATAAAATGAGTTTCATCAATAGCATTCTCAAAGCATTAGTAGGAGATAAATCGGAGAAAGATGTAAAAGCGATTCAACCGCTAATCACCAAAATAAAATCATTTGAAAGCAGTCTTTCTTCGCTTTCACATGACGAATTGAGAGCCAAAACTACTTCATTCAAAGAAAAAATTAAACAAGCTCGTGCGGATAAAGATGCTAAGATCGCTTCTTTAAAAGCAGAAGTTGAAAAAATAGTCGATATATATAAACGCGAAGAGGTGTATACTTCTATTGATGCCTTAGAAAAAGAAGCCTACGAGATTTCAGAAAAAGTTTTGAACGAAATCCTACCTGAAGCTTTTGCTGTGGTAAAAGAAACTGCAAGACGTTTCAAAGACAACACTTCAATTAGTGTAAAAGCTACCCCAAAAGACATTGAACTTTCTGCATTAAAATCATACATCACCATTGAGGGCGACAACGCTGTTTGGGCCAATTCGTGGAACGCAGCAGGAAAGGAAATTACGTGGGATATGATTCACTATGATGTTCAGTTAATTGGTGGAGTTGTGTTGCATCAAGGAAAAATTGCCGAGATGCAAACCGGTGAAGGAAAAACGTTGGTGGCTACACTCCCACTCTACTTGAATGCGTTAACCGGAAACGGGGTGCATTTGGTTACCGTGAATGATTACTTAGCAAAACGTGACAGCACTTGGAAAGCTCCATTATTTGAATTCCATGGGTTAACTGTCGATTGTATTGACAATCATCAACCCAACACTGATGCAAGAAGAAAAGCATATGAGGCTGATATCACGTATGGAACCAACAATGAATTTGGTTTTGACTATTTGAGAGACAATATGGCTCATTCGCCAAACGATTTAGTACAACGCAAACACAACTATGCCATTGTGGATGAGGTGGATTCAGTTTTGATTGATGATGCCAGAACGCCATTGATTATCTCAGGTCCGGTACCCCAAGGTGATAGACATGAATTTAATGAGTTAAAACCGAAAGTAGATCATTTGGTCAACTTACAACGGAATTTAGCGACTCAATTTTTAACTGAAGCGAAACGATTAATCAAAGAAGGTAATACAAAAGACGGTGGTTTTAGCTTATTACGGGCTTATAGAGCATTACCAAAAAGCAAAGCATTGATTAAATTTTTGAGTGAAGAAGGAATCAAACAATTGCTTCAAAAAACCGAAAATCAATACATGCAAGATAATAATCGTGAAATGCCAAAGGTTGACGAAGCCTTATATTTTGTGATTGAAGAAAAGAATAATCAAGTTGAATTGACAGATAACGGAATAAAATTTTTATCCACAGATACTGATGAAAACTTTTTCGTTTTACCGGATATTGGAACTGAAATAGCTCGAATTGAAAAACAAAATTTAAGTAAAGACCAAGAAGCCGAAGAAAAAGAAAAATTATTCCAAGATTTCTCCATCAAATCAGAACGAATTCACACGCTTACTCAATTATTAAAAGCCTACACGCTTTTTGAAAAAGACGTAGAATACGTGATTATGGAAGATAAAATTTTAATCGTTGATGAACAAACCGGTCGTATCATGGATGGTCGTCGTTATTCTGACGGATTACACCAAGCGATTGAAGCCAAAGAAAATGTAAAAATTGAGGCGGCAACACAAACTTTTGCTACAATTACGTTGCAAAACTATTTCCGTATGTACAGCAAATTAGCCGGTATGACGGGAACAGCGGTAACAGAAGCCGGCGAGTTATGGCAAATTTACAAATTGGATGTAGTGGAAATTCCAACTAACCGTCCGATTTCTAGAAAAGACCAAGAAGATTTGATTTATAAAACCACACGCGAGAAATTTAACGCCGTAATTGAAGATGTAACCAAACTTTCGCAAGCCGGAAGACCGGTGTTGATTGGTACTACTTCAGTTGAAATTTCAGAGTTATTGAGTAGAATGTTGAAAATGAGAAACGTTCCGCACAATGTTTTGAATGCGAAAATGCATAAGAAAGAAGCTGAAATTGTAGCCGAAGCCGGAAAACCGGGAGTGGTAACCATTGCAACTAACATGGCTGGTCGTGGAACGGATATTAAATTGACTCCGGAAGTAAAAGCAGCCGGTGGTTTAGCTATCGTTGGTACTGAACGTCATGATTCGCGTCGTGTAGACAGACAGTTACGCGGTCGTGCGGGACGTCAAGGAGATCCCGGAAGTTCTCAGTTTTATGTTTCGTTAGAAGATAATTTGATGCGTTTATTTGGTTCTGAACGTGTAGCCAAAGTAATGGACAGAATGGGCTTGAAAGAAGGCGAAGTCATTCAACATTCCATGATGACAAAATCGATTGAACGAGCTCAGAAAAAAGTGGAAGAAAATAACTTTGGTGTGCGTAAACGTTTGTTGGAATATGACGACGTAATGAATTCGCAACGGGAAGTAATTTACAAACGCAGAAGACACGCTTTACATGGCGAACGTTTGAAAGTGGATATCGCGAACATGATGTATGACACGTGTGAAAACATTACGAATGAGAACAAAGCAACTTCTAATTTCAAGAATTTTGAATTTGAATTGATTCGTTATTTTTCCATCACCTCTCCAATTGCGGAAAGCGATTTCAACAAGTTGAGTGAGGTGGAAATTACCGGAAAAGTATATAAAGCAGTTTTGGCACATTACGAAGAAAAAAATGCACGTGATGCTAGAGAAGCGTTTCCAATCATCAAAAATGTGTATGAAAATCCTAGTAATCAATACGAACGAATCATTGTTCCTTTTAGTGACGGACAAAAAACGTTGAATGTTGTGACCGATTTGAAAAAAGCGTATGAAAGTGAAGGAAAACAATTGGTTGCCGATTTTGAGAAAAATATCACGTTAGCCATTGTGGACGAAGCTTGGAAAAAGCATTTACGCAAAATGGATGAATTGAAACAATCGGTTCAGTTGGCGGTACACGAACAAAAAGATCCATTATTGATTTATAAGTTTGAAGCGTTCAATTTGTTTAGAGCGATGTTGGACGGGGTAAATAAAGAAGTGATTTCTTTCTTGTTCAAAGGTGATTTACCTAATCGTAATGAAACCAATATTCAAGAAGCTCGAGAGGTTCGCAGAAAAGAAAATTATACAGAAACGAAAGCATCCACTGAAATAAATGACGGAGCTCAAGCCAACAGACAAGCCGGAGAAATGGCTAGTCAGCGACCAGCGGTAACCGAAACGATTGTTCGCGAAATGCCAAAAATTAACCGAAATGACACTGTTACAGTAAAACATGTGATGAGCGGCAAAACAGAATCCATGAAATACAAAAAAGCGGAAAGCTTGATTGCAAGTGGTGAATGGGTTTTAGTATAAACTTAAATTATAATCATATTTTAAAATCCCTGGCACATTAATTGTCAGGGATTTTTATATTTGTTAAAAATCTCATCACATGAAAAATATAGTTTATTTATTTCTTTTGGTTTTTTTGAACGGTTATTCCCAAACGTTGGAGCAATTAAAAATAGAAACTAAAACGTTTTACGATGCTCATTACAACATGGATTTTGATGGTATAGCTACATTATATCATCCCGGTTATTTTGAAAAAATAACAAAAGAAGAAATAGCTGCTAAATTAGATGAACAATTTCAAAATGATAAAACAGGAATACGATTCGTTTTTCCAACCATGAATTTTTCTTTTGGAACGATACAAGAAATTGAAGGTAAAAAATATTGCGTGATTTCTTTTAAAAATACATATCGAGTGAATTTTATCGATAAATTATCGGATGCGGAAATCCAAAAAAACATAGCTTCCATTCAAACCAATCCTAAAATAAAGTCTGTGAAATATGAAGCCAAACGCAATAGTTTTTTCATTGAAGAGAATGTGATTTGGGTAGCTGTTTTCCATTCTTCAACCATGGACAAATGGAAATTTATTGAACAAAATTCAAAATTTCGTTCTTTTGATGAAGTATTGGCTCCTGAAATTCAAAAACAATTGGGATTATAGTTTTCTCAAAAAATATACACTACCTTTACTTTGGTACTTCAAATAGTATTCCCAAAAAAATATGGCAAAAGGTCAAGATGCAAAGAAAAACGTAAAAAAAGAGCCCTTAAAAACAGCTAAGGAAAAAAAAGAGGCCAAACGTGAGAAGAAAAACAAAAGGGATTAATTTATTAATCCCTTTCTCTTTTTTTACTGTTTCACAAACTTCGACACTCCTATTCCTCTATCAGAATGTACTTTTACAAAATATGTTCCGGTTAAAAGGTTGGAAACATCTATACTGAGTTGGTTATTATCGTTTGGAATCGCTTGGATTAATTGACCTAAACTATTGAAAATTTCAACTGATTTTAAATTGATCGTTTGACTTTCAATGATTATGGTTGCACTTGCCGGATTAGGATATAATTTCACAAAATTGGAAAACTCAAAATCAGGATTGCTTAATGCTTCAATTGTTGTAGTAGCCGGTTCGGTGATAATCGGGAAATTATAATCAAAATAAATGCTTGCAAAATTAGAAAACGTATCGCCAAGGGTTAAGTTATTTTTTAATTTGATTTTAAAAGCGATGTAACCATGACGCTCTTCGGATGGTGGAAAGGGCAATTGAATATTTTCAAATATAAATTCTACTTTATTACCATTGATTCTGGTCCATTGTTGGTGGCTTGTACTTAAGACAATCAAGCTATTCAAATCAAATTTGGATACATCAATTTCGTCTTTTACCACAACATTTTGAGCGAAGAATGTTCCGGTATTTTCAAAACGGATGACATAGTGCACGTATTGACCAATTAATGCTGTACTCACCACTGAACCTTCCAAACACGTTTTATCATTCGGATCAAATGAATTTACAACTTCTTGGTTTAAGGTTGACGTATTATCTGAAACCATTTGATCACCGGAAATCGGGTCAATGATTGCCGTGAAATTCAACACATCTCCCCCGTTTAGAGCCGGAGTTTCTTGTGGGGAATTCAAATTAAAAGATACTGTAATATATCTTGATTCAAAAGGTTGCAAATTCGTATAATTCCAATTTAAAATATTGGGTTCAACTGAACTTTGAACCGGATTGGCTTCCAAAAAATCCATCACATTGTCCATAAACGTAAGCGAAATAGAACCGGAAACCGTTGTGTTGCCTTTGTTTTTGTATACTAATTTATAAGTCGCATCAAAACCTGGTCTTGCTACTTCAAGAGGAATTAATGCTATTTCAACGTCCTGATGTGAACCATTTGGCGTAACACAGAAATTTTGAAATGTTTGAAATGTACTTCCCGGAAAATTAATTTCTAAATTAGATGGTGAAATAGTATAATATTCCGGGTTTTCTAAGATTGGTGTAATTGTATGAGAAATAGTATTATTCTCAAAATCAGTAAAACACTTAAGTGGTATATAGAAACTGCCATTAAAATTAGAAACTGCCAAACCTTGTGTATTATTACTCGAAACAACATTAAATTTTACACCTGATAAAACCGTTTCTTCCTCCTCACAATTACCGTTTAAATCATATTTAACTGTACCGGTAATTTTACATCCAAATGGCGAATCATCAAAAGAACAATAGGTGTTGATGTGCACTTGACCTTCTGGAATATTGGAGTTTTGTAGCAACTGATATAAATGTTCAATTTCACCCTCATCAGCACAGATATATTCAAGATTGGGACAATTATAAAAATTTATTACGCTTGGAGAGAATTCCTCATAATTATTCCAATCAGCTGGAGGAGAAACAATATTCATTTCATTGAAGTTTTTATTTTTCAACCACTTAAGATTTGGAGCATCTAAATGCAAAAAATAACTATCAGAATCTATGTAGTCAATATCTAGAAATTCAGCATTCCCGGAATAATAAAAAAGTCTCATATTTCTACCAGGTATTACAGCATCACTACTATTATTTCCATAATACAATCTTCCATCTGCATAAATAGAAAATCTTACACCACTAAAATCTATACCATTCAAATTATTATTTCTTATATTAAAATATCCAGACTCATGAACAATAAGAGAATAATTACCGTTACCGCCATATTGTGGAAAAATTATTGAATCAAGTTGGTTATTGTTTAATAATACAGGTCCATCGATATGTGAAATATTTGTAAAATCTAATACAGTTAAATTATTAAAACTCAAATCACATAAAAACATATCATATTCATACATCACATTAAAATTAAAGTTTGTTAATTGATTATGAGCAAGATCAATTCCAGATAAACCAAAATTAGTAATACCCTCTGGTAAAACAAATTCTTGAATTGAATTATTTCTAGCTTCCAAAAATGCTAAATTTGAAAACGAAAAAACACCCTCCAAAGATTCAATGTTTGAGTTGTTTATATTAAGAAAATAAACCAACAATGCTTCACTTTCTTGAATTTCTCCATCATCATTTATATCAATTTTGATGTATTGATTGGAGTTGTTTTGTGCAATAGTATTAGAAGGGCTTGCTTCCAACAACTTCGCTTTGAAATTCGCATCCGGAATATTTACAATTTGAGCTTCTACTGAAAAGGAAGCCAAGAGCAAGAGGAGTAGATATTTTTTCATAACAATAATTTTATACCAAAAAAAACTTGACATTCTAGTCTTTATTTGGCGAAGTAAATATTCCGTTAAAGAACTTTATTCTTTAAGATGTATTTAACACGAAAAAGTTGCCTTAAATTTACAAAAAAAGTTATAAACAATTGATTTTAAGGCAAAATTTTACCTGGATTTAATATTCCATTGGGGTCAAAAACATATTTTAATCGCTCCATCAATTCTAAATGAGGTTTCGAAAAAGCAATATCCATAAAGTCTTTTTGTACAAAACCAATACCGTGTTCGCCGGATAACGTACCGTTTAAAGAAACGGTTAATTCAAAAATTTCCCGAATGCCTTTGGGTACTTCCGTTTTCCAATTTTCATCACTTAGGTTTCCTTTAATGATGTTTACATGCAAATTCCCATCGCCTGCATGACCATAACAAACCGATTGAAAACCATATTTTTTTCCGATGGATTTTATGCCTTCTAACAATTTTGGTAATTCATATCGCGGAACAACGGTGTCCTCTTCTTTGTAAACTGAATTGGCTTTTACTGCTTCTGCCACGCTGCGACGCATTTTCCATAAGGCCTTTTTTTCGTCTTCAGTATCGGCAAAAAGAATGTCATCAATTTGAAATTGTTCTACCACTGTCATGATTTTTTCGGCTTCCGCCATCAAAATTTCAGGATAATTACCATCGACTTCAATCAATAAATGAGCTTGAATTTCAGGTTGCACTTGAACGTTCAAACCTTCTACAAATTGAAGTGTCCAATCAATCGCATCGCGTTCCATAAATTCCAACGCACTGGGCACAATTCCGGCTCTAAAAATGGCAGAAACGGCTTCACACGCTTCATTGGCTTTGTAAAACGGTACCAACATTAAAACGTTATGCGTATTTTTAGGAAGTAATTTTAATACAATTTTTGTAACGATTCCCAGCGTTCCTTCGCTCCCAACCATCAATTGTGTGAGATTGTAACCAGTTGAGTTTTTTAGTGTATTCGCTCCCGTCCAAATGATTTCTCCGGTAGGCAAAACCACTTCTAAATTCAAAACATAATCTTTGGTTACGCCATATTTTACAGCTCTTGCTCCGCCGGAATTTTCGGCTACATTTCCACCGATAAAACAACTTCCCATACTGCTTGGGTCAACCGGATAGAATAATCCTTTTTCGGAAACGGCTTCGCGTAACACTTGCGTAATCACACCAGGTTCGGTGATAACTTGTAGATTTTGCTCGTCAATAGTCAGGATTTTATTGAATCGCTCCATCGAAAGTCCTATTCCTCCTTGAACGGATAAAGCACCGCCACTTAAACCGGTTCGAGCTCCAATTGGTACAACCGGAATTTTATATTGATTGGCTATTTTTAGAATTTCGGAAATTTCTAAAGCTGATGATGGTTTTATTACCACATGTGGTGGAAAAACATAATCTTCGGTTTCATCATGACCGTAGTGATTTCTGGTTTCTTCATCTGTAAATACAAACGATTGACCAACAATATTTTCTAATTTGAGTAAAATTTCGGAATTGAGTTGCATACTTTATTTTTAAACCAATAAAGGTAAAAAAATTATAGCAATGAAAGTAGCCAATACCAAAAAGCTAAGGTTAAAAATGAAAGCGGAATTCCAATACCAATCATCATGCTACTCAATTTAGGTTTGAGTCCATAGGTTGAAGCCAAAATCGCTCCGGTTATCATAGGTGCCATCGCCGATTCCATGATGGAAACATTGACAATCAATCCTTCGCCACTCAAAATAAATTTGTATAAAACCAAGAAAAACAAAGGCGTTAGCATCAATTTAAAGAACAATCCTAACGCTAAAAAATTCCAATGTTGACTTTTTTTATCAATCTTCAATTGTAATCCTACAGAAACTAGAGCAATTGTTGAAACCGTTCCTCCTACTTTATGAAAAACAGTTTGTAGCATATTAGGGAAATCTATGTTCAAAACATTAAGCAAACAAGCTAAAACAAAAGCGATAAAAGGTGGGAAAAATAAAATTTTTTTGATAATCGCTTTCGAATCGACTTCACCTTTTGAAAAAACAGAGGCAACAGTTACTCCTAAAGTGGCCAACACCACGAATGAACCGGGTTGATCAACAATAATTGCCGTTTGTAAACCTTCTTGACCAAATAACGCTTCAATTACAGGAAATCCAACAAACGAAGTATTTCCCAATCCACCGGTTAAAATCAAACATCCGGTGAGTTTTTTGGACCACCCAAGCCATTTTCCTAAGCTATAAAAAAACAAAAAAGACAACCCAAATCCGAGCCACGCTATACCTATTGGAAACAATAATTTTGAAGAAATTTCAATTTTCGGAATGTAATACAATGCTAAAGCCGGAAGTGAAATATAAATTACAAAATGGTTTAGAGCCACATATCCGTTTTTGGGAAAACTTTTGAGAAATTGCAGTCCAAAACCAATCGCTAAACAAAGAAAAATTAAAATGATATTTTCCATTGAGATTTAAAATTCAAAAATACGTTTTTGAGCATAAAAACAATTGAAATAAACCAATACATTTTTCTTTTTTGTAACTTTACCTTTCAATTAAATTGTTGTGGCTCAAAAATCTTCAAAAACATCTGCTTTGCAGGAGAAAGACGGTGTAATGCAACCGGAAACGGTCAATTCTAATTCCGTTAAGCTAATTCAACAATTCCGTAGAAAAAGTAGTACTGCAGAAGAGTTAGTTCAAGGAATTTTAAAAGGAAATATTACCGATTTAAGCCGAGCCATTACCTTAGTAGAGAGCACCAATCCCGAGCATTTAACCAAAGCAAATGAAGTAATCAATGGCTGTTTACCACATGCCAATAAGTCCGTTCGTATTGGAATTACGGGTGTTCCCGGCGTTGGAAAAAGTACGTTTATTGAAGCGTTTGGAAAACACTTAACTTTGTTAGGTAAAAAAGTGGCTGTTTTGGCTGTTGATCCGAGTAGTACTATTTCTCACGGAAGCATTTTGGGCGACAAAACCAGAATGGAAGAATTGGTTAAAGATAAAAACGCCTACATTCGACCTTCAGCTTCAGGAGAAACGTTGGGCGGAGTGGCCCGAAAAACCAGAGAAACTATTATTCTTTGTGAAGCCGCTGGATTTGATACCATCATCATCGAAACCGTTGGTGTAGGTCAAAGTGAAACTGCCGTTCACAGTATGGTTGATTTCTTTTTACTTTTAAAAATTTCCGGTGCCGGCGACGAATTGCAGGGCATCAAACGCGGCATTATGGAAATGGCCGATGCCATCGTTATCAATAAAGCCGACGGAGATAACATAAAAAAGGCCAAATTAGCCAAAACCGAATTTAATAGAGCATTGCATCTTTTTCCGGCAAAAAAATCGGGTTGGATGCCAACGGTTTCTACTTGTAGTGCAATAACTAAAGAGGGAATTGATGAAGTTTGGAAAACCATTTCTGATTATTTGAATTTAACGCAATCCAATACTTATTTCAAAGAAAAACGACAAGAGCAAAACCAATATTGGATGATGGAAACTATTAATGAACAATTAAAAAATCATTTTTATACGCATCCTGAAATTACTAAACTCTTAGACAAAAAGAAAAAAGCTGTGCAAAACAATGAAATCTCACCTTTTGCAGCGGCGATGGAATTACTTTCGACTTACTTTAAATAATTTTTTTATACCTTATCTACTTCAAAATAAGTAAAAATTCTATTTTTACACTATAATGGGTATAAAATATTGATAAAATTTAAAAATATACCTTTTATGGTGTGATTTTATGATATTTTTGTATATTTGCAACTTAAAAGGTATAAATATGCGAGAAAATCTAACGGATTTAAGCAAGCACATCAAACTAAAACGCAAGCAAAATAAACTCACACAACCCGAATTAGCTTTAAAAGCCGGTGTAGGATTACGATTTGTGAGAGATTTAGAACAAGGGAAAAGCACTTTGCGAATGGATAAAGTGAATGATGTTTTACGCTTATTTGGAGAAACCTTAGGGCCAATTCCAATGAACCGAGAAAAATTAATTTCAAATGAATAGAAGCGGAAAAGTATATATGAAAAACAAATACTGCGGAACAGTTTTAGAAACTGATCACGGCTATGTATTTCAATATGATTCCGAATTTTTAAAAAGCGAAAATGCTGAAGCAGTTAGTTTAACCTTGCCATTAAGTGAAAAACCCTATCAAAGTAAAACCCTTTTTGCTTTTTTTGATGGATTGATTCCTGAAGGATGGTTGTTAGACATCGCAGAAAAAAATTGGAAAATAAACTATAAAGACCGAATGGGTTTGCTCCTTACCTGTTGTAAAGATTGCATTGGAGCGGTTAGTGTTGTAAAAAATGAAGAACTATAAAAAGAAATATCTAGCACGATTGGAAAATCCTACCATGGAAGTTCAAGAACCAAGAACTTTTTATGGTAGAAGATGTTTGTATTGCTACGAACCACTTTTTGATAGTTCATCCGATTTTCATGAAGCGTGTAACAAACGTTTTTTTGGACAATTAAAAACACCTCAACTCAATTACAACTTGGAAAATCTGCAAGAATTAGCATCAAAAGTTATCCAAAGTCAAATGGCGGTAACAGGAGTTCAAGCGAAAGTTTCGTTGAGTTTATTTCGAAAAGAGGAAAAAAATTTGACCAAAAAGCTCACCATCGTTGGGCTTTATGGCGATTATATACTCAAACCGCCTTCGGAACATTATGAACAATTGCCTGAATTAGAAAGTGTAACGATGCATATGGCGGAAGTTTGCGGCATAAAAGTAGTTCCGCATAGTTTAGTAAAATTGCAAGACAAAACCCTTTGTTACATTACAAAAAGAGTGGATAGAACCCGAAAAAACAAACTTCACATGGAAGACATGTGCCAGTTGAGCGAACGATTAACCGAAGATAAATACAAAGGGAGTCACGAACAAGTGGCCAAATTGGTTTTAAAATATTCGAGCACACCGCTTTTGGATGTGAGCAATTTTTATGAGCAAGTATTGTTTAGTTTTTTCACCGGAAATTCAGATATGCATTTGAAGAATTTTTCGTTGTTGGAAAAAGAAGGACAAGGTTTAAGTTTATGTCCGGCTTATGATTTAGTGCCAACAGCCCTTGTTAATCCGGCTGATACTGAAGAATTGGCTTTGACTTTAAATGCAAAAAAAAGAAAATTGAAATACCAAGATTTTCTATCCGCATACGAAAAATGTGGATTAAGTAAAAAAGTATTGGATAATACATTAGAACTTTTTGTGTATGCCAAACTCGAAATGGAAGCCGTTTTGGCAAAAAGTTTTGTGAGTGATGAATATAAAATGAAGTATTTGAGTTTGATGGAGAGTAGGTATAAGCAATTGGATTTGGTATAAATAAAAACCCAGCTAACATTAATTGATGCTGGGTTTTATTTATAATTATTGTCTAATTACTAGAATATTAAATCTACTATTTCTATTTTTTTGATTAATTATAAATTATTGTTGGATTCAAAATAATTGATTTATCAGAATTAATTGTTCTTTGATTGCTAATCGGTTGTACAGAAAAGAAAGCTGAATATCCTTTTATTTCTCCACAACATTTTACATAATGCGTGATTCTTATACATCTAGAAACTGGGAAACCGCTATATGTTAGACCGTAACCATTAACAACTGCCGCACCTGAACCCGCATAAGGTGTAAATGTTCCGTTGGTTGAAATATGACCACCAAAAACAGAGTTAGGTGTTATATCTTCAAAAGGATAAGGTATTCTGTTACAATTTGGAAAAGTACCATCATATTGCATAGCCCACCAATGTTCTTGACCTGCGGTTTGCATTGTTGGATTAGTAGAAATTTTTAAAAGACCACTTGGTAATTGCTCTACCGTTACCAGAAAATTAGGTGTACAATTTTCTGTATTTGGTTCTATTTTAAATTTATACTCTGATCGAATTATATTTTCTCTGCCACATGATGCAGAAAGCAAGATTGTATAATCTCCTGGTGGAGAATTTGCTGGAATTGTAAATGCTGTCGGTGTTGATGTTGCTCCAATAATATTTGGCGTTACATTCCAAAATACATTTGCTCCATCGCAAGGTGATGTTGTAAAAGTAGTTGACTCTGAACAATTTATTTTAGTTGGTACATTTATTATAGGTTTTGGAATATTAAAATTGTTACTGCAACAAAAACAACTTTTGTTGGTAACATTAGACATTACTTCACTCATTGAACTAATTTCAGAATTTGGTTTGGCTTGTTGTCTCTTTATTTGTGCGACAATCGGATTGAACATTGAAAAACTCACCAATGAAAGCAATATTAATTTATTTTTAAAATTATTCATAATTTAAAGTTTTATATTTTCCCTACTCTATTCAGTTTTCGGGTTACCTGTTTTTGAATGATACTTTTTTTAAGCAATTAAAAACATAGATTTCTGCCAGGACCTGGGCAACCTGGACCATAGTCACTTGTTGTAATAATTCTTATTTTATACTCTTTACCATTAATGTTAATAGTAGTTTTTTGATCGCTTACAATTATTGAAACTTTTTTATCTTCAAATTTATCTTCAAAAATTTTATAAGTATGGTTTTCTTTCTTAATGATTACACCTTTTTCTTGTTGAGGCAATTCTATCATAGTTAGCCACTCATTTAAAATATCTCGAGGAATTTCACTATCTTTAGTTTCAATTTTTTTATTTATAAAGGCATTTTTGGTTTCTTTTGATATATTACTTGTGACAGCAAATGATTTTACAATTATATTATTATCAATTAACTCCACAGTTGTTTCATTAATAGATTCATCACTTTCTAATTTTATATTTTCAGTAAATAATCTATTTTTTAAACAATACACTCCGCCAAGTTCACAACCATTAATATTTGTTGTGTATCGTCCCCAACGTGGAACACTTCGTTTGATGGGCTTTTGTAATGATTTTGTTGGAACAGTACCACCACTTGTTGTTGGAGCAGATAAAGGTGGATTTGGATTAGATGTTGGTGGCGGATTTAATGTACCGGCAGTTGGTTTTGTTTCTTTTGCTTTACTCAATGAAAAAGAAAGACCAAAATTTAATTCCATAGCTCTAAATTTAGTTTCTGTTTTTGATTTAACATTCGTACCAGTTAGCATATCATCAATGTTATATTGACCATTTTGATCAGGAGAACCACTAGGCATAAATCTACTTGATTCAGTTGAGAAACTAGGTCCAAAAGTATAGTTACTTTCAATCCATAGTCCGATTTTGTTACTTATTTCATAAGTAAATCTAAGCTTTGGTATTAATGCTAACCCAGAAATATTCGAATTGCTTTGCGTTAAAAGATTATATGAAGAAGTAGAACTTCCTAATGTAGATGTTTGCTCAACATTGAAACCTTTTTGTTTCATATTCAAGTAACCAACATTAAAAACTGGAGATACTACAAAATTCCCAAAATGCATATCAACTCGTGCACCAGTTTCTAATTTAAAACCAACATTCTTTGGCGATCCGTTTCCTTTTTCAGAGCTTGTTGGATTTGTGGTTTGACCTTGAATATTATATGGCACTAAATTTCCTATATTATAATCTTGATTACCATTAATGTAAGCTGCACCAACATTTACATAATTTATAATGTATCTTGGAGGTTTTTTATATGGTCCTCGTTCTTTAAATACGCTTTTTGCAGCGTTTATTGAAAATACATTTGAGTTGACTAAATTTGTTCCGCTAGTTGTATTGCTACTAGGAATCATAGTTCCTGCACTGACAGATAGTTGTGCGTTTCTTTTTAACAAAGTAACATGACCAACATAATCATTCGCTTTTTGAGCAAATCCTATCGTTCCAGATAATAAAACAGTAATTAAAATTGTGATTTTTGTTTTCATAATAAATAGTTATAAATTTCCCTACTCTAAAAGCTTTTCGGGTTTCGCTGTGATTTATCGATTTTTTGTATGTACTAAATCACTTCACAAAATTGTTATGATTCCTACTGCAAATTGTTGAGTGAATAACTAATTTTAGTATGTTTGAGTAACTATCAAAAATACCGTTGTTTAACGGATATAGAAATGAGGAATTGACTAACTTTCACTTTTCAAAACAATTATTTCTTTGTAGGAACAAAATTTATAACACTTAACAATTAAACCATGAGCACAAGAACCTTAAAACTAATTTTAGCCTTTACATTATTGGCTTTTGCAGGGTATGTATATGTTAACCCACCAAAAGAAGAAACCTCACAAGTAGAAAACCCACCAAAAGAAAATCCAACTCCAAAAGGAGAAAGTGTTTGTTGGGAGTATGTTGAAGAAGATATCAGTACGCTTGATGCTGATTTGGTACATCAAATGACGGAAAACTATACAGTAAACCAATTGAATTTTATCAATACTCATCAAAACTCAAAAACGACAAATGATGCTCGTTCTATCTGGTTTGATTTTGAAACGTTAAAAAAGTTTATTTATCATGTTGAGAAAATTTCAACCCGAGCTAAACCCGGACTAACAACAGATGATTTAGGTATCAGAATATATTATGCCAGTTATCCTGAAAAAGCTGAAATGGAAAAATACCCCGATTTGATTCCAACACTAAAAAATCCAAACATGAAGGATTACGGTGCTTTGCATACTTTAGTTATGATTCCAACTATTTCAAAAGGTGATGGAAAAATGTTAGATTTTAATCCTTTAGATATTGATACGTATTCAAATGGATTGGCTCCTTTAGATAAATATAAAAAAGACTATCCAGGCTCGATTCCAATTAATACTGCTGCTTTATCCAGTACAACTTCAAACACTAATAGAAGCACAAATTCGAGAAATCATGGTACTTTAATTCCACCAGATCCAAATACAATTGGTTTAGGATTTTAATATAATAGAAAATGTACAACAGACCACCATTTCTAATCGATTTACTTCATCTTTGTGAATTGATAGCTGTTCTTTCGGGAATTTATAAATTTAAAACCGTGAAAAACACCTATTGGAAATGGTTTGTCTTTTATTTGATTTACATTTTTTGCTATGAAATAATCAGTTATTATGCTGTTTATACTTATAAAATGAAAATTGGAAGTTTCATGGCTTTAATCCAAATTCCTATCGAATATCTTTTTTTATTTTGGCTATTTGCTTTACAATCATTAAAAAAGGAAAAGTTATTTTGGTTTTTTACGTTTATTTATACAGCATCGCTTATTTTGGAATTTTTATTGTCGAATATTGCATTTACATTTAAATCGCTGAATAACACTTTTGGTGCATTTTTACTGCTAATTTTGGTTATTCTTGAATTTATAAAACAAATAAAAAGCGATAGAATCATTAACTTTAGAGAAGATAAAATGTTTTATATCAATTTAGGCGTTATTCTATTTTACATTGGAAACATGCCTTTTTTTGGTTGGTATCATCCCATTCTAAAAATTCCGGAAATTTGGAATAGTTATTACATTTATTTTATGATTTCAAATTGCATCATGTATTTATTATTTGCAGCATCATTTATATGGGGAAGACCGAAATAATTATTACAATCATATTATTCAATCTTTTTTTTATTTTATTCATTGTTGGAATCATCATCTTCATCAAACAATATAAAATGAAAAAGAAAGAACATTATGCTATGCTGCAATTTCAAAAAGAAGAACATCAAAAGGAATTATTAACCAATCAAATCGAAATTCAAAACCAAACCATGCAATATATTGGGAGAGAAATTCATGATAATGTTGGGCAAAAACTTACCTTAGCTAGTCTATACACGCAACAATTAGCGTTTGAAAATAAAGCTCCTCACATCTATGAAAATATTGAAAACATCAGTAAAATCATCAATGATTCGTTGTCTGAACTAAGAGAATTATCAAAATCATTAACCAGCGATTCAATAAGAGAGAATAATTTAGTTGAATTAATATCTCTTGAATGTGCGGGTGTCAACAAGACAAAAAAGTGTAAAGTTGAATTTGATTATGAACAAAATTTTACCACATTGAACTATGAACAAAAATCAATTTTACTTAGAATTTGTCAGGAATTTATCCAAAACAGTTTAAAATATTCTAACTGTAAACTAATTCATATTAGACTAATGAGCGTTTATCAATCCATTCAATTTGAACTTAAAGATGACGGAATTGGTTTTGATATCCATCAGGATTCTAAAGGAATTGGTCTGGAAAACATAAAAAAAAGAACCATTCTTTTAAATGGAACTTTTGAATTGTCAAGTAATTTAAATCAAGGAACACGCCTCTTTATCACAATTCCTTTAGTATGAAAAAATCAATCGTAATAGTGGATGACCACACACTAATTGCTCAAGCCATAAAAAGCATTATCTCAAACTTTGAAGCCTTTGAGGTACTATATGTTTGTGAAAACGGTGCTGATTTGATTGAAAAACTGAATCAAAATAAAAAAAATCCTGATATCATTTTACTTGACATCAGCATGCCAATCATGAATGGTTTTGAAACAGCCAAATGGCTAAACGAAAACAAACCGGATGTATTAATAATGGCTTTAAGTATGCAGAACGATGAAGAAAGCGTGATTAAAATGATTAAAAATGGTGCTCATGGCTATTTGCTTAAAAATAGTCATCCGGCTGATTTGGAAAAAGCTTTACTTAGTCTTATTGACGTTGGTTTTTACTATCCGGATTGGGCCTCAAAAATTGTATTTAAAAACATGAAGCAGCAAGATAAAGTAGTAAAATCTGAATTTAAAATAACTGATAGAGAAAAAGAGTTTTTAAAATTTACAACAACAGAAATGAGCTATAAAGAAATAGCTGATAAAATGTTTTGTAGCCCGAGAACAGTTGAAAGTTATCGCGATTCCCTTTTTGAAAAATTGGAACTTAAAACGAGGGTTGGTTTAGCTGTTTTTGCTTTAAAGAATGGATTTTCAGAATAATTATACATATGAAAGCATTTAAAATTATTCTAAAACAATTATAAAATCTATTCTTTCACAATTTTAAATTCTCTAGTCTGATTTTCAGATTTTATCTTAACCAAATAGGCAGCACTTGCCAAATTGGATACGTTCAAATTCACCTCCGAAGAAGTATGACTTTCATTTATCAAACGTTGACCAAGTAGATTATAAATTTCTATCGATTGAATTGGAAAACTAGAAGAAATTGTTAAAGTTGAAGAAACCGGATTGGGATAAAACTTCAAATTTTGCAATTCAAAATTAGCCGTATTTAAAGTAACAATTACTGTAACCGGAAAAGGCTGACTTCTATACTCACCATCATCATTTACGGCATAATAGGTTTTATTATTTTCTAACGGTAAATCTAATGCTAATCGATTAACGTCTCCTAAAGCATCATTAAACGTATCATACCAAAGTACGTTGGCAGGTGTAATAACAATGTCGGCAAGTGTGCTGCCGGAATTCAACGTTTGAGGACTTGGTGCAACAGGATTGGCAATTGGAATTACCTCTATTGTTAAACTTGTTGATGTAGCACATTGACCAAGATTTGGAGTAAATGTGTACGTTGTTGATTCTGTATTGCTTATTTCATAAGGAAACCAAGTACCAGTAACTCCATTCGTTGATGTAGTAGGCAAAAAAGGTACATCACCACCCAAATAAATTGGATTAAATTGATTAAAAATTGGTTCAATTGGAGAATTTACTGTAATAATTAGAGTTACTTCATCAGCTTCTTGACCTGCGTCTGGTGTAAAAGTGTATGGTTGACTACCTACAAAAGATGTATCAATACCAGCAGGCGACCACGTTCCGGTAATTCCATTTTGAGAAGTAGTATTCAATTGTTCAGGAGTATCATTCAAACAATATGTACTTTGAATATCAAATATTGGCACAACATTCAAAACGTCATCTGAATATTCACTTGTACGTTCAGTAATAACGAAATCTTTCGCAAAAGTCACATTACAAAAGAAAAACACTTGTAAAACAATAAGTAAAGTTTTTTTCATAAAATTATTTTGATAAATATAATAAAATTATCTTTTGAAATTACTCCTCGTATCTTTCCATTTCTCTGTCGTAAAAAGCTCCGGCCAATTCAATTAGCTTTTCCATTTCGGTTTCTAATTCTTTTTCATCTTCTTCGTCAATTTCTTCTAGAAATTCTACTTCGTCGTCTTTTAAATTAATTAAAAAACGAGGATAATCTAAGTGAATCACAAAAATATCTTCAGGATAATCGGTATTGTCTGCTAAAACGAATTTTGGTAAGTCCATATTTTATGAGGTTGCGGGTTGAAAGTTGTGAGTTGCGGGTTTAAAAAAAATTGAGTTTAATATTCAAATGTACCAAATTCACTGGTAATGGTTAATTTTTTATGTTCGGATGCTTCTACTTTACCGACAATTTGAGCATCAACATTGAATGATTTTGAAATTTCGATAATGTCGTTGGCAATTTCAGCAGGAACATACAATTCCATTCGGTGACCGCAGTTAAAGACTTGATACATTTCTTTCCAATCGGTTTTGGATTGTTCTTGAATCAATTTAAACAAAGGTGGAATTGGAAATAAATTATCTTTGATAATGTGTAAATTATCAATAAAATGTAAAATCTTTGTTTGGGCTCCACCACTGCAATGCACCATGCCGTGAATTTCTTTTGGCGAATATTTCTCTAAAATCGCTTTGATAATTGGAGCATAGGTTCGCGTTGGCGAAAGTACTAATTTTCCGGCATCAATCGGACTATTTTCCACTTCATCTGTCAATTTTACTTGACCGGAATAAACCAAATCAGAAGGGACGGCAGCATCAAAACTTTCCGGATATTTATCGGCTAAATACTTAGCAAAAACATCATGACGAGCAGAAGTTAATCCATTGCTTCCCATTCCGCCGTTGTATTCTTTTTCGTAAGAAGCTTGTCCGAACGAGGCCAATCCCACAATCACATCCCCAGGTTGAATGTTGGCATTATCAATCACATCGCTGCGTTTCATTCGGGCAGTTACGGTAGAATCTACTATGATTGTTCGAACTAAATCACCCACATCGGCTGTTTCGCCACCGGTTGAATGAATCGTGACACCAAATGATTTTAATTCTTGAATTAATTCTTCTGTTCCGTTGATGATAGCAGAAATTACCTCAGCCGGAATTAAATTTTTATTTCTTCCTATTGTGGATGAAAGCATGATATTATCGGTTGCTCCTACACACAATAAATCATCAATATTCATAATCAACGCATCTTGTGCAATACCTTTCCACACCGAAATATCGCCTGTTTCTTTCCAATATAAATACGCTAACGACGATTTTGTTCCTGCACCATCAGCGTGTATCAAAAGACAATAATCCTCATCTCCGGTTAAATAATCGGGAACAATTTTGCAGAATGCTTTGGGAAATAGACCTTTATCGATATTTTTTATGGCGTTATGCACGTCTTCTTTGGCGGCAGAAACTCCTCGAAGAGCATAACGTTTGCTGGTATCTGAACTCATAGTTGTGTTGTTGTGTTGGGCAAAGATAGGATTAATGTGAAAATGTCACAATTTAAAAACAATGAGAAATCATTATTTTTCAAGTATCAAAATTTCAACTCTACGGTTGGCAAGACGTTCTTCCTCATTTTTTTCCGGTAACGGATAAATGGGTCGAGTGGAAGCAAATCCTTTGTATGAAATTCTATTTTTAGAAATTCCGTTGGTCAAAAGATAATTGTAAACCGTTTTGGCTCTTTTGTTGGAAATATCCTCAATTTCAACTTCTTTACAACAAATATGACCTTGAATTTCAATTTTCAGTTTTGGATTTGCCTTCATGATTTGAAGTAACTCGTCTAAAACAGGTCTCGATTCTGGAAGAACCTCATCACTCATATTGAAAAAATTCAACCCTTTTAACTTCAGGAAATCACCCATTTTAGCTTTTTTCACTTTTTCTGAAAACGAATTCTCATTTGTCACTTGATAAAAAACAACCACTTTTCTATTTTCATCTTGGTTGAATGAAACTTCAAAATCTTCACCAAAAGCATCTCTCTCCAATTCATCAATAACTTTAATTTTATTCAGTTTCAGAATATTTTCAACAGCATGAATTCGTTTTTGGGCTAATTTTAAATTATACACTTTTGAGTCTACGGTGTCGCAATATCCTTCCATTTTATAGACTTCTGCGGTAGGATTTTCTTTTATCCATGTATTAATAAGTTGAATCGATTTGGAATTTGGCATTGATTTATTGAAATCGAAAAACACTTCCAACTTTTCTTGTGCAGAAAGTGAAATACAAAAAAATAATAAAATGAATGTGATGATTTGTTTCAATTTTTAATAATTTCAATTTCAACTCTACGATTGGCTATTTTTTCTTCTTCGTTTTTTTCTGGAATGGGATATAACGGTTGGTTACTTCCAAAACCTTTGTAAGCCAATCTTCGAAGTTGAATACCGTTATCTTTCAAATAATTAAAGATTTTTAAAGCACGACGATAGGACAATTTGGTGTCTTTTGGATCAGGATTACAACAAATATGGCCTAAAATTTTAATTTCTAAATCAGGATTCAACTCCATTACAAATAATAATTGTTCTAATAAAGGTTCAGATTCAGGAATAATATTTTCTGTATTAAAATGAAAGTGAATGTTATGAATCACAATTTTATCTCCAATTTTTGCCTTTTCAAACTTATCAATCAATGAAATTCTTTCTTTCTCAATTTTCTCCACAAGCGATTCTTCTTTGGGTTTTTCTTCTATCAATAGTTCGGTTTCTATGATTGGTTCATCCTCTATTTTGTACAAAAAAGTTACTTTTCTATTTTCAGCTTGCATTTTTGATTGTTTAAAATCCTCGCCAAAAACTTCTTGAACTAAACTATTAGAAATTCTACTGTTTTTTGATTTTAATAAAGTTATAACACTCTGAATTCTTTTTGAAGCCAGTTTTTTGTTTGACAAATTTGTATCCACGGAATCACAATAACCTGCTATTTGAAGAATTTCAATATTGCTATTTGAAGAAATCCATTCATCAAAATCTTTTAAAGAAATAGCATTGGGAACCTCTTTGGCGAAATCAAAGTAAAGAGTTTTTGATTCTTGAGCCTGAAGATATGAAAAACATAAACCAAAAAAAAATACTATTAGTCTCAATTCTTAACAATTTCAATTTCTACTCTACGATTGGCGGCTCTTTCTTCTTCGTTCTTTTCCGGTAACGGATAAATGGGTTGTGAACTACCGAAACCTTGATAGGTAACTCTTGTATTTTCAATTCCGTTCATTCGCAAAAATTGACTGATTGCTTTGGCACGTTGGGTGGAAAGATTAGTTCGATCGGTTGGCATACAACACAAATGTCCTTGAATATCAATAGAAAGTTCAGGATTTTGTTGCATTACAATCAATAATTCATATAATTTTCCACGACTTTCATTGACGATGGCAAAGGTGTTTAATTGAAAATTAAGATTCTCTAATTTCAATTTATCGCCGGGTTTAGCCGCATCAACTTGTTGCATAAATTCCACATTTAACTCAAAAGTAGATTCCGTCCCATTCGGATTTTGAATTACGATTGCTTCCGGAAATTGTTTTTTTGGTTTGGGTTTAGTTACAACTTCTTCTTTCTTGATGCCTAAAATTTCATCTTCTCGGGCTAAATCTTTTGCTTCAATATAATAAATGGTAACTCTGCGATTTTCAGCTTTGTTGTTGGATTGTTGGTGTAATTTTCCAAAACTACGGGTTTTAAAATCTTCACGAATTTTGATTTTATCTTTCACTAATTTATAAATAAAATCCACTCGTTTTTGTGCTAATGTATCATTAAAACCGATGCTTCCGTCTTCGTCTGTATAACCATTTATAGCAACGATTTTAACGTCTTTATGTGATGTAATCCACTCATTTACTTTTTGAATTTCATTATTTTTTAATTCAAACTTATTGGAATCAAAATAATAGGAAACCTGTTCCTGTGCAGAAATCAATTGTAAAACCAAAAATAAAAGATTTGTGAAAATCCATTTCATATCATTCCTTTTAACAATAACGAAAATACGATTAATTAATTTTATGTAAGCAAAAAAAAGTGGGACAACTTTCGTCATCCCACTCGTTTTAGTGTTAATTTGTTGGAAATTTAGTTTTGTTGTGATCAAAATCAAAAAAGATTTTGATGTAGTATTTTTGAACACAGAAAACTCACTGTTAAAATACCACTATACATTCACGGTTATATTATAGATTGTTAATGCGGGGACATTATGCTTTTCTGTAAAGCGACACGAAAATAGAAAATATTCATTAATTAAAAAAATTTTTGAATTATTTTTAATTTAATTACCTTTTTAAAATAAAAAACCACATTCAATTAGAATGTGGCTTTATCTTGAATAGATGAGTTAATTATCTGGTAAACAATAACTCTCTATATTTTGTTAATGTCCAAATTTCGTCGTCAACCAAAAGCTCTAATTTATCGCAATGCTCTCTGATGATTTCAAAGTATGGTTTCACTTTATCACAATACATTTCTGCCATTTTCTGAGCATCTGTTAACGCGTTTGCTTTTTTACGAGCTTCAGTCATTGCCTCTACATTTGAATTAATTCCTTCAATATGAGCCGAAATTTCTTTGATTAAGGATATTTGTTCTTTCGCAATTTTTTCAAAATCTTTTCCGAAGATTTCTTTTAAACCTCGAACGTTTTCAATCAACGTATTTTGGTAACGAATAGCCGTTGGAATCACATGATTTCTGGCAATATCTCCTAAAACTCTTCCTTCGATTTGGATTTTTTTAGTGTATTCTTCCAATTCAATTTCGTAGCGAGCTTCTACCTCAACGTGGTTCATTACGTTTAATTCTTTGAATAATTCCAATGCTTTTTTAGAAACTTTTGCTTTCAAAGCGGCAGGAGTTGTTTTATGATTACTCAAACCACGTTTTTTAGCCTCTTTTTCCCAAGCATCGCTATATCCGTCACCTTCAAAAAGAATATTTTTGGTTTCTTTGATGTATTCTCTCAACACATTGAAAATCGCTTCGTCTTTCTTTAAATCTTTTTTCTCAATTAAAGCATCTACTTCTTTTTTAAAATCTTTCAATTGCTTCGCCACAATAGAATTCAATGTTGTCATAGCATTGGCACAGTTTGCTGATGAACCCACCGCTCTAAACTCAAATTTATTTCCGGTGAACGCAAATGGAGAGGTTCTGTTTCTGTCCGTGTTGTCTAACATTACATCCGGAATTTTGCCCACCACATTCAATTTCAAATCTGTTTTTTCTTCCGGTGAAAGTTTTCCTTTGGACACACCTTCTAAATTCTCCAATACTTTGGTTAATTGCTCGCCAATGAAAACCGAAATAATTGCCGGAGGAGCTTCGTTTGCACCAAGTCTGTGATCGTTGCTGGCCGTTGCAATTGAAGCTCTCAACAATTCTTCATATTCTTGAACGGCTTTGATAGTATTAATAAAGAAAGATAAGAATTGTAAATTACTCATTGGCGTTTTACCCGGAGATAATAAATTTACCCCAGTATCAGTAGCCATTGACCAGTTATTGTGTTTTCCTGAACCATTTACACCTTTAAAAGGTTTTTCATGGAAAAGTACTTTAAAATCATGACGTTCACCCACTTTTGACATCACATCCATTAACAATGAATTGTGGTCAACCGCTAAATTAGTTTCTTCAAAAATTGGAGCTAACTCAAATTGGTTTGGAGCTACTTCGTTGTGACGTGTTTTTACCGGAATGCCTAACAACATACATTCTTCTTCTAATTCTCTCATATAAGCCAATGCTCTTGAAGGAATTGATCCAAAATAATGGTCATCTAATTGTTGACCTTTTGCAGAAGTATGTCCTAATAACGTTCGTCCGGTTAACATTAAATCAGGACGAGAGTTAGCTAATGAAGCATCAACCAAAAAATATTCTTGTTCCCAACCCAAAGTAGCGGTTACTTTTTTTACATTTTTATCGAAATATTTACACACTTCTGTTGCTGCTTCGTCAACTGCATTCAACGCACGTAACAAAGGTGTTTTATAATCTAATGCTTCTCCGGTGTACGAAATAAATACCGTTGGAATACATAAGGTAGTTCCGAAGATAAAAGCTGGAGAAGTTGGATCCCACGCCGTATAACCACGAGCTTCGAATGTATTTCTAATTCCACCATTTGGGAAAGATGAAGCATCCGGCTCTTGTTGCACTAATTGTCCGCCACCAAATTTTTCAACCGGGTCTGAACCATCATACGATGTTTCAAAAAACGCATCATGCTTTTCAGCCGTTGAACCGGTTAACGGTTGAAACCAATGGGTGTAATGAGTAACGCCTTTTGACAAAGCCCACTCTTTCATTCCCATTGCAATATAATCGGCTAATTTTCTATCAATTTTTGTTCCGTGCTGGATGGCATCTTTTACCCCTTTGTAAGCATCTGAAGTCAAAAATTGCTTCATTGCTTTGTCATTAAACACATTTGAACCAAAAAGTACTGACTTTTTTCCGGACTCTTCGAATTTAACCGGTTTTCTGTCTGAAGCATCTTTTAATGCTTGGAAACGTAAATTTGACATAAAATTAATTTTTTAAAGGTTATACCATTTATTTTATGGTGCAAATATATCTAAAAAATTATTTAAAACAATATTACCCCTATTTTTTTAGGGGTAAAATCTATAAAATGTAAAAAATATCGATTAATTGTGGGTAAATTTTGAGAGATTAGTAGTTTTGGATTAAAAAATGCTTTTTACACAAAGAAAAAAGCACAAAGCTTGTGAAAATTAATTTCTCACAGAAAGCACGGAAAACACAGAAGATATTGCTTCGCAATGACAAGATTGTGTGAAAACTGCTCCCGAAGTTTCGTGATGAAAACTGTGACTGAAAACCGGAAACTGACCACCCCCATAGCCCGGATAGCAGCGAAAACCCCGCAGGAATAAAAGCTATTTTTTGTTGGCTTTTTGGGGCGACCAAAGAAGCCACGAAAAAGACATAGAAAAAAAGCTTTCAGGCCGTCCCGATAGTTATCGGGATGCAGCGAATAGCCGGATTAGCTCCAAAAATTAAGCAAAGGTCAAATAAAGAAAAAGAGAATAAGATAATAAAAGAACAATGCCTGCTTTTCCATCTAAATAACCTTTTTTTGGCATTAGGACTAATGGTAAAAGGATAAACGCAAAACCTAACATCCAATAGACATCAAAAGAAATTAATCGGGTATCAACAAGTTTTGTTGGGTGAATTAAAGCTGTAAGCCCTAAAACACCAAAAATATTAAAAATATTAGAACCAATAATATTTCCGATAGAAATAGAGCTTTCCTTTTTGATAGCTGCAATTAGTGAAGCTGCTAATTCCGGAATACTGGTTCCCACAGCCACAACTGTTACGCCAATTATACGATCTGAAACTCCAAACTGTTCTGCAACATTAACAGCTCCTTTTATTAACAATTCAGATCCAAAATAAAGTGCACCACAACCTATTGCTAAAAACCATAATATAAGTGGAATTTTCATTTGAACCTCGTCCGGAAGATCGATACTATTTGGTGAAATATTTTGATATTTAATCAAATATGTGATAAATGCAACTAAACATAAAATTAAAAATGCACCTTCTATTCTACCTATTTCTCCGTCATAAAGTAAAATTCCAAAAAGTAAGCCGGAGGCTACCATCATTACAGGCCAATCAGTTTTAAAAAAAGACTCATCTACTTTCATGGCACTTATGATCATTACTAAACCAAGAATGAAGCCAATATTGGCGATATTGGAACCAATTACATTTCCTAGTGCTATATCAGGAAATCCATCCAAAGCCGATTTTAAACTCACAATTAATTCAGGTGCAGAAGTAGCGGAAGAAACTACTGTCATTCCAATTATAATTTTGGAAATATTCAAACGTAACGACATTCCAACAGCTGCTTTAAGTAACCAATCTCCTCCTAATACTAATAGTACTAAACCAATAACGATGTAAAGAAAATCCATAATAAATTTTTAACAGTGCGAAAATAAGAATTAATCTCCATAAAAAAAGGTCCCACAGGACCTATAATTTTGTTAATTTATTTTCTTGACATCTGCTTCTGTATGACCTAAGTGATTCATTACAGCATTGTAGTCTCTATAATCAACTCTATTTGAAAAGAAACCCGGCACAATCACAATTCTGAAGGTTTGGTTTTGAGTCCACTGAGGACCAAGAATCGCCAAATTGAAATCTAACGAACTTAAAAATAAATTTACATCAAATCGGGTAAAATCATAATTGTACTGTAAATCACCTTCCAATAATTGAACCGTTTGTGGCATTAATCGCCAAATAGGTTCGCCACTATTATCAACATCCCAAAGCATATAAACCAATACAACATCAGATGCTAAAATTGGCGGATTTAAGGCAACCAATGAACTAAACTCATTTTGAGGGCCAAAACTTCTGGTTACTTCAAATACTTCACTAATAGTATCATTATCCACCTCATCATCATTATTGATTGTACAACTTTGTAGTGCTATCATCCCGAAAAACACTAACAGGAAAGTAATTTTTTTCATCATTTTATTTTTTAAAGTTCTGCTTTTAATATTATTCCAATACTCATGCCAAAGTTATCTTTTTTGAACAATTTACGCTAATTTATTTTTCTTACTTTTGAAAAATGGAAAAAAATAAAACCCTTTTTATGGTCATGTTGGGTGCTACTCCCTCAGGAAGATTAACCGAACAACACGATATTTTTTTTGGAATTGGTGAAAGTTTAAAAGCTTTAGTTCCCGATATGAAAGCCTTTTGGCCGGAAGCAAAAGGAAAAATTCACATTGATGCGTGGCGAAAAGTGACTTGTGTTGACGATTATACAATTGAAGTTGTTTCACGCGAGAAAAACATTCACAACACCGAAAAATTATTTTTCATCAATCTCGGAGGTTACAAAGAAAATGAGTTTGAAGAATACCATTATAAAGTCTTAACCATAGCTCAAAACAAAGCGGAAGCCATCAAAAAAGCCAAAGCCACTTCGTTCTACAAACATTGCGGTTTTAAAGGAGCCACCTCTCATATTGATGACAAATACGGCGTGGATGTTGATGATATTCATGAAATAGAAGATATTTTATCACCACAATTTAAAGAAAAATTCCAATTAAAAATTTCAAAATCGGAATTCAATCAAGGAGATGTTCTGGAAATTGGTTATGTAAAAATTGATAAATTATAGAAAGATGGGTAGAAATAATCCAAAAAACATCAAAATACACAACGACAAGTTGCACAAAGAACAAGCCAAAAAGAAAGAGAAAGAATTGGCGAGAAAGGAAAAGTTGAAGGCGATTGTTCGGAAGTTTAACAGTGATGAAAATAAAAACATTAATTAACTACATAAATGATTGATATGAAAAATTTACTTTTGATAGCCTTGACAATTTTCAATATTACATTCAGTATTGCCCAAGATAAAGCGGCAATTGAAAAAGAAGCCGCAGACTTAGCCCAAGAACAATTGGATGCCTACAACAAACGAGATATTGAAGCGTTTTTGAAACCCTACAGCGAAAATGTAAAAGTCTATGCATTCCCCAATCAATTGTTGTATGAAGGCAAAGCAAAAATGCGAGAGGAATATACTTCCATGTTCAACCGATTGCCTGATTTGCATTGTAAATTAGTCAACCGAATGGTATTGAACAACAAAGTCATCGATCACGAAGAGGTTGTCATTATGAAATCTCAACCCAAAATTTATGCGATAGCAGTATATACGATTACGGATGGAAAGATTAGTGAGGTGAGGTTTATGCAGTAATCAATTTCCTTGTAACCTTATCCATAATTTCCCCAATAATTTCTTCGCCTGTGCCCTATTTTTATTTGGCAATTCTTTGGCATTGATTTCCCCATTTTCTTTAGTAATTTGATAACTAAAGGAAAACTGCATGTCGTTTTTATCCGCATTCATCACCCCAAAACGCAAATCGTTAAAAAGCAATTGATTTTCTTTTTGCGTGAGGCAATACCAACCTTCGGATATTCTTTTTAATTGTTGGATGACGGCGGCATCTTCAATAGTATTTATCAATTCTTCTTGGGTGGGAATGAATTGGAATTGAATCGGTTTTGTATCAAAAAAAGAATAATCCGCAATGTAATATCCGTTATCGACTTTGATATTGGTTGTCCATAAAATGATATTGAAAGGCGATGGTTTGACGACAATTTCCTTGTAACTAATATTGTTTTGCTCCAATTGTTTTTCAAATTTTTGCAAGACAATTGATTGGACAACTAACGTGAGAAACAAATACGAAGTACTTACAATCAATCCGGTTCTGTTCCAAAATAGTCGTTTCGGGTCGTCTTTCTTTTTTTTCATCGAAAGAATCAGAAAAAACAAAAACGGTAACGTATACAGCGGATCAATCACAAAAATGGATTGCAATGAAAAACGTGTTTCTAGTGGCCAAAATAATTGCGTTCCCCACGTGGTGAACAAATCAAGTAAGGAATGTGTTTGCAAAATAAGGAACGAAAATAGCGTTGCTTCTTTGAAATGTACTCCTTTTTTATGTTCCATCTTCTGTAAAATCCATCCTAAAATGGGGGAAAGAAAAAGAAAAAACAAGGTAGAATGACTAAAACCGCGGTGAATTTCGGTCGCAGTGAGTGGATCTAAAAATTTTCCGTAAAGTACATCCAAATCCGGCATCGTTCCGATGATGGCACCGTAAAGAATGGCTTTGTTGCCGATCTTTTTGCCGAGAACTTGATTGCCCACTGCGGCACCGAGAACGATTTGACTGAGTGAATCCATTTAGAAATTTTACACAAAAGTAGTAATTCGCATACTAGTTTGATTGTGAGATGCTATTTTTTAAGTTTTAATTAAAGGAAAAAAGTTTTTTTTGACACTTTCGTATCATAACCGAATATTATCGTATCAAATCGTATCATTTTTAAAACAGATTTATTCAAACGTTTAGTTGCTTTTTTATATCATTTTAGATAAATTTATACCAAAAAAAAATCCTAAAATTTTTCTTAATGAAATGTTTTAGGAATTTTATTTATCATTCAAAAAGCCTCTATACAATTTAACTTTCTTATGAAAAATCTTGAATGGTTTTGATTGGTATGAACATTTTATTATTGCTAGGTATTAAAATGAATCCATACTTTTTATAAAAACTTATCGCTTTTTCATCATATGGATCTACGACTACGGCTAATACTCCTAATGAGTCTGAAATTTCCACACATCTTTTTAAGGCGTCCATCAATAAAATACTGCCATAACCTTTGCCTTTTTCGTTCTTATCAATAGCTAATCTACCCAATAAAATAGTTGGTAGATTATAATATGATGGAGGCATTTTTTGAATCAATTCATTTGGAAACTCGTTCCTATCAATCGAGTTGCCGGAAAGTGTGTAATAACCTAATACTCTTTTATCAATACGATCATTTAAAATATAACAAGCAGATAAATCTCTATTTACGTCTTGCTTTGCTTGCTTCCGAATATAATTATTCAAAAGCTCATTTTCACAATCAAAATCGCTTTTATTGTGATTTTTACTTAATTTTTCTATTATTAGACTCATTGGCTTCCATAAAATTTTTATATTTTAATTGAGCTTCCTTAAGTTCACTGTTTGCCTTTGGAGGATTCAAAATTGCATCTAAAAATATTTTTTTATCCTCAATTGTATTTAAAATTTTACTGTTTTCACTAATTATTTTAGTTGCTTCAGTATTTACACAATAAACCACAAATTCAGACACGCTCTTGAAACCCCGAAGTTCAGCTGCATACTTAATTAACTCCTTTTGTGAGGAATTGATACGAATATCAATTCTGTCATTTGATATTACTGCCATAACTTTAGATTTATTTGATTTAGATATTTGATTTAGATAATTTGATTTAGATAATTTGATTTAGATAGTTTGATTTAGATAGTTTGATTTAAATAGTTTGATTTAGATAATTTACTTTAGATAATTTACTTTGATATACTTAATTTCATTTGGCAGTGAAATATTACATTACAAATGTACGTAAATTTTCCGTACTTAAAAACAAAATTATAAAAAAATAATTTTTTCATACAAATTCTATCACTGTTACACTTATTAAAAAAAACAACCGGAAGCCTTTAACGCAGAGCTTTTAGAGTTTTTGTCATCGGAACCGATTATCACGATGGTGAATTCGATCAAAGAGCCAAATGCGAATTTGTTTGTGTAGGTTGATTGGTGAACGTTCTTACTTTTTATATATACCCCCTTTAGTGAGTTTTATGACTTGGTGAAGGGGTTTTGGTTTTTAGATTTTTTTTTGGGGGAATGGTAAAGTGTGGGATTTTTTAGTATTTTTATGATTTTATAAATGTTTATGAATATCAAGCATATTAGTATATTACAGTTCTGATGTTTCATGCTTTTAAAAAAGGTTAGTGGCAATTTTACAGCAGAACGCATAAAATCAGAAACTAAAACTTAGGTTTTAAAATAAAATGTTATTACTTTTGAGAAGCGGAATCATTTCCGAGAAAATTTAAATGTTATTTTTTCGGAGTTGACAGAGTGGTAATGTAGCCGATTGATACTCGGTAAAACCTTCGGGTTTCAAGGGTTCGAATCCCTTACTCTCCGCAAGAAAAGCCCTTCGGGGCTTTTCCCATTTTTATACTTTAATAAATTGAAAGAAATGAATGTATATATAGATTTAAATATTTTTGATAGAATTGAAAAAAAAGAGAAATTAGAAGTTTCAGAAAAAACTATTTATACTGGAATAGAAAACTTAATTCTTGAAAAAAAAATTATAGTTCCATATTCTAATGCTCATCTTAACGATTTGTTCAGAGGTTTTCAAAAAAATCCAGATTATATTGACGGACATTTAAACTACATCAAAAAACTAACAAACGATTTGTGTATCTGCCAATATTGGGGAAGAAACGAAGCTACTTGGCATTTCAGAAAAATAGAAGAATTCTTTGAAGAGAAAAAAAATGAATGGGAATTTGAACCAACTTCATTTCTTGAAGTTTTGAAATTTGATGAAATACCAAACGCACCAAATCTTGCAGAATTATATAAATTAATTCCACTTCCTCCTGAATTCAAAAAAGGATATTCTGTTGATCCAATGTTTGGAATAATGTATCCAAAATCAAGAATAGAAAACAATCAACTAGCTTTGATGGAAGATATTTTTGATTTTCAAAGTAGATTAAAATCTGATTATAGTTTATATAAATCTTTTAAATCATATTTAGTTCAAAGTTTAACAAAACATAGGAATAACCCAGAAATGCTTAAATCTATAAAATCAAACTTCGAAGGTTTACCTAAGCATTTAGATATATTTGAAATATCTGAATTGTACGAGCCAAAATCGAAAACAAGTGAGAATAAAGTGTATTCAAAAATTATTGAAACGTTCTACAAATATGACTTACAAGGTTACAAAACAGATAGTAACTTTAATAATATGTTTGACGATGCATTACATACATTTTATGCTTCTCATTGTGATTTTTTTATAACAAATGACGATCGTTGTAAATATAAAGCCGAAAAAACTTTTGAGAAATTGAAAATAAAAACCAAAGTTATTAAAGCCGAAGAATACGAAAAAATAAAAAACTACCACTAGCAAGATTGCGAATTTTGTTGTAAATTGACGTTTACATTTTTTAAGAAATTTTATCTTTAACAAAAAATAATTGGTACCTAAGCTCGCAACCTCGCTAATCCCCAAAACATTAACTGAGATTTTATGAGAGACGATGAAAAAGGAATGTTTAAAGTTTATAATGATTATTTTAACAGAGATATAAATTCATTATTGCAAAGTCTTGTAGAAACTAATAAATTAATTGTTACTTTATCAGATAGTTTTCACACGGATAAAGTTCAATTTAGAGTTTGGAAAGAACATCTTGAAATTTTACTATTAAAATATTCTTTTCATTCGTCAACTTTGGTTAAACTAATAGAAGGAACAGAAGTTTCAGATTTAAATAATGAAACTAAAATATTTCAAGATATCCCATCAATAAGAGTTATTTTAAGAGCAATCATCGAAAACTATTTAACTTTAAAATATTTATTCTTTGATCCAGAAACTGATTCAATTGGAGAATTTAGATATTATTTATATCAAATTAGCGGTTTAAACTCTAGGCAGAAATTTGATGTTTATGGTGAGCAATTTAAAGAACAATCCGAAAGAGAAAAGCAAAAAATAATAGAGTTAGAAAAATTAATTTCTGAAAATGATTATTTTAAAAATTTAGACAATAAAACACAAAAAAATATATTAAAAACTAAAAGTGCAAGGGAATTTGGTTGGGAAAAAATGATTGAAAACAGCGATTTAAAATCAGATTTTTTTAAACCTATTTGGAAATTATTCTCTAATACTGCACATTCAGAATTAATTGGTGCAATACAGTTTAAAGGCTTTATAACAACTAATTCTGAAAATTTAGAAAATGAATTAGTTTCAAATATATTTTCCGCAACTATTCTAAATGCTTGTTTAATTTCTAGCATCAAAGAAAGTTATCCGACAACTTTAAAAATATTCCAAAATAATTCAATAGAATTTAATGCTCAAATTGATATGTGGACTAATATTGCTAGAAACAAAATTAATAAATAACCACATAGCTAGATTCAACTTCGCTCTTTTATCCAAAAGTAAAAATCAATTATTTTATATCTTTGAAAAAGAGAATCAAATATTAGTCGTGATAAACTAGATGCGGTGAGAGCTTAAACTGGTACAAGTGGAGATTTTGACAAATTTATTAGTCTATAAAAAGTTAATGACAGCATGTAGATTTAAATTATAAATAACAAAATTTTAAAAATGAATAATAGTTATTTGACTAAACTTTAGTGTCAATGTTTAAACTCAAATTATGAAATCAAATCATATTTTAGCTCTTGAAGAATACTTTAAGATTGATTCAATTGATATTACAATTACTGACATTGATTTAATATCAGAAGCTTTCACACATGTAATCCAATCTATTTATAATGAAAAACCTAAACTTGGAGAAGGTGAAGTTTTTATTGAAACCTTATCAATAAAAATTCTATTGGCAACTAAAAGCATCATAAAAATTTGCGAAGGAGTAAATTTAAGTACTCCAAGTAAAGTTGCAGCTATCAAATGGCTTGATTTTTCTTCAATATATATTTTAGTACGCTCTATTATTGAAGCATTTTTGACTCTTGAATATTTATTCTATAATAATTTACAAGATTCAGAAAGGAAATTTCGCTTTTATATTTGGCGAATTTCAGGCTATAAATCTCGACAAAGTTTTTTTGAAAATAGAGGAAATTTAAAAAGTGATATTAAACAAAAACTAAGCTCAGAACTAGCCGAAATAAATGAATTGCTTCTAAAAATTGAATCTTCAATTCATTATAAAGATTTAAATAAGCAAAATCTATGGAAACTTGACAAATATGGACTTCCAAGACTAAATAGTTGGCTAGATTTAATTGAATGTAGTATTTTAAATACTAGCCATTTTTCGATTTCATACAAGTTATTTTCTAACTATGCACATTCAGAATATATTTCTTTAATACAAATGAATGGTGAAAAAGAACTATGTAAAGGTTCAGAGGCTAACAATCTTTCAGTAAGGAATGCACTAATAACAGTTAGAATGATAAATTGTGTTGCAATAACTTTATTAAAAAACAAGTACGACTGTACAAAAAAATCATATGATTGTTTGGATTCTAAACTGAAAGATAGTATTGCGTTTTGGTATAAATTCTCAACTAGTGACAATGAAAACCAAAACAACTAATCGTTCTTTTTCAAACAAAAAAAGGACAACTCCCGTCGTCCTTTTAAAATCATATAAATAAAAATTACATATTCCTTCTATACTGCCCACCTACTTCAAACAACGCACTCGTAATTTGTCCTAGCGAACAATATTTGGTGGCTTCCATTAGTTTTTCAAAAATGTTTTTGTTTTGGATGGCGGCTTCCTGCAAGTTGTTTAATTGCTCTTTTACCTTTTCGGCGTGCAGTTGGTGTAAGGTTTCCAAGGTTTTAATTTGAAATTGTTTCTCTTCTTCGGTGGCACGAATTACTTCCGCCGGAATCACCGTTGGCGAACCTTTTGAACTCAAAAATGTATTCACCCCAATAATCGGGAATTCACCCGTGTGCTTCAAGGTTTCATAATACAACGATTCTTCTTGAATTTTAGAACGTTGGTACATTGTTTCCATCGCACCCAACACACCACCACGCTCGGTGATGCGGTCGAATTCTTGTAAAACGGCTTCTTCCACTAAATCGGTTAATTCTTCGATGATGAACGAACCTTGAATTGGGTTTTCGTTTTTGGCTAATCCTAATTCTTTGTTGATAATCAACTGAATCGCCATCGCACGACGCACCGATTCTTCAGTTGGTGTGGTAATGGCTTCGTCATACGCATTCGTGTGCAACGAGTTACAGTTGTCGTAAATCGCATACAACGCTTGCAGCGTTGTTCGAATATCATTAAAATCAATTTCCTGAGCATGCAACGAACGACCCGAGGTTTGAATATGGTACTTCAACATCTGAGCTCTTTCGTTGGCTCCGTATTTATTTTTTAAGGCTTTTGCCCAAATTTTTCTTGCCACACGACCAATCACGGCATATTCCGGATCGATTCCGTTGGAGAAAAAGAAGGATAAATTGGGTCCGAAATCGTTAATGTTCATGCCACGACTCAAATAATATTCCACGTAAGTGAAACCATTGGCCAACGTGAACGCTAATTGCGTAATCGGGTTTGCTCCTGCTTCCGCAATGTGATACCCCGAAATAGAAACCGAGTAGAAATTTCGAACGTTCTTTTGAATGAAATATTCCTGCACGTCGCCCATCAATCGAAGAGCAAATTCAGTGGAGAAAATACAGGTGTTTTGTGCCTGATCTTCTTTTAAAATATCGGCTTGCACCGTTCCGCGAACTTGTGCTAAGGTTTTCATTTTAATATCGTTGTACACTTCCATCGGCAACACTTGGTCTCCGGTTACGCCCAAAAGCATCAAACCTAAACCGTTGTTCCCTTTGGGAAGTTCTCCGTTATAGCGAGGTCTTTCGAAACCTTTTTTCTTGTAAATTTCGTTGATTTTTTCTTCCACCTCATCTTGCAAATTGTTTTCCAAAATGTATTTTTCACAATTTTGGTCGATGGCAGCATTCATGAAAAAGCCTAGCAACATCGGAGCCGGCCCGTTAATCGTCATACTCACCGAAGTCATCGGATGACTTAAATCAAAACCGGAATACAACTTTTTGGCATCATCCAAACAGCAAATGGAAACTCCGGCATTTCCGATTTTCCCATAAATATCCGGACGATAATCCGGGTCATTTCCATACAAGGTTACCGAGTCAAATGCGGTGGACAAACGCTTGGCAGGCATTCCCAAACTCACGTAGTGAAAACGACGGTTGGTTCGCTCCGGTCCGCCTTCTCCGGCAAACATTCGGGTGGGGTCCTCGCCTTCTCGCTTAAACGGATACAATCCGGACGCAAACGGGAATTCTCCGGGAACGTTTTCTTGTAAATTCCATTTTAAAATATCGCCCCACGCTTGGTATTTGGGTAAGGCAACTTTAGGTATTTGCGAATGCGAAAGGGATTCGGTATGCGTTTGAATTTTGATTTCTTTGTCACGAACTTTAAACGAATAAATAGGGTTTTTATATTTGTTTACTTTTTCGTCCCAGTTCAAAATGATTTCCCAGTTGAATGGGTCGAGGTTCATTTTTACTCGATCGAATTCTTTAGTTAGTAAACTTAAAAATTCTTGATTAGTAGAAGATTGAGCCGCTTGCAATTGCTCTTCATTCAAACCGTATTTCGTTAACCCTAATTTGTTGATATGACCAACCGATTCGATGGTTTTATAAATCCCGTATAATTTTTGAGCAACTTCTACTTGCGATAAAACGGTTTCGTCATACTTGCGGTTATTCTCGGCAATTTCAGAAAGATAACGTGTTCGGTGTGGCGGAATGACGAAGATTTTCTCGCTCATCTCACGTGTGATTTCAAAAGTAGATTGTAAATCAGCTTCTGTTTTTTCGACGATTTTGTCCATCACTTTTTTGTACAGTGTGTTCATTCCCGGATCATTGAACTGCGAAGCAATTGTTCCGAAAACGGGTAGCGAATCTAAATCGGCATCCCACAAATTATGGTTGCGTTGGTATTGTTTTTTCACATCGCGAAGAGCATCGAGTGAACCTCTTTTGTCGAATTTGTTGATAGCCACTAAATCGGCAAAATCCAACATATCGATTTTTTCCAATTGGGTTGCGGCACCGAATTCAGGTGTCATCACGTATAATGAAACATCAGAATGTTCTAAAATTTCGGTATCGCTTTGACCAATTCCGGAGGTTTCCAAAATAATGATGTCGTATTGAGCTGCTTTGAGCACTTGAATGGCTTCGGCAACATATTTGGATAACGCTAAATTCGATTGACGAGTGGCCAACGAACGCATGTAAACGCGAGGGTTATTGATGGCATTCATTCGGATTCTGTCGCCCAACAAGGCTCCGCCTGTTTTTCTTTTGGAAGGGTCAACCGAAATTAAACCGATTGTTTTTTCAGGGAAATCGATTAGAAAACGACGCACTAATTCGTCCACTAACGATGATTTACCTGCACCACCGGTTCCGGTGATTCCAAGAACAGGAATTTTGGAGGTTTCATTTTTTCTATGAATGGCATCGAGCGTTTCTTTAGCAATATCCGGAAAATTTTCAGCAGCAGAAATCACTCTGGCAATGGCTCTTGGATTTTTTTCTTCCAAATGATTGGCTTCTCCGTTCAAATTATCTCCAATAGGGTAATCGGATTGTTGAACCAAATCGTTAATCATTCCTTGTAAACCCATTGCACGGCCGTCATCAGGTGAATAAATTCGTGTGATGCCGTAGTCGTGTAAATCTTTGATTTCTTCAGGAAGGATTACACCTCCTCCACCGCCAAATATTTTGATGTGACCGGCTCCTTTTTCTTTGAGCAAATCGTGCATGTATTTGAAATATTCGTTGTGACCACCTTGGTAGGATGTCATGGCAATTGCATTGGCATCTTCTTGAATAGCAGTGTTTACGACTTCTTCCACACTTCTGTCGTGGCCAAGGTGAATCACTTCTACACCGGTAGATTGAATGATGCGTCGCATGATGTTAATCGCAGCATCGTGTCCGTCAAAAAGGGATGCGGCAGTTACAATTCTTACTTTATTTTTAGGAATATAAGGAGTTGCTTGTTCCATTGATAAAAAAATGATGTTTTTGAGGGTGCAATTTACGGAATTAATAAAAAATAATAGTGTTATTTTTTGTTTTCTGATGTCGGTTTTCTGATGTCGGTTATTTTGAACACAGATTTTAAAAATTGAAGAAATTTAAATAATGAAAATATTGAAAATAGAACCTGAAACTTATCAACTCCAACTCTAAAAAAGGCATGGTAATTGCTTATTTTTGGACTATAAATTTTATCTACTATGAAAAAAACAATTTTACTTTTATGTGCCTTTACCTTTTTTGGCTGTGCAGAAATGCAACAAATTGCTGCTCAACTTCCTCAAACGAGTGGTGTGCTTGGTAATGTTGACATTGCAAACGGTCTGAAAGAAGCGTTAAACAACGGAATTGACAAGCAAGTTTCGAAACTGACCAAAACTGACGGATTTTTTAAGAACGAAGCCGTGAAAATAGTACTTCCGGATGAGTTGAAAATGGTAGATTCGAGACTGCGAGCGATGGGTTTATCGAGTTTGGCTGATGAGGGATTGAAAGTACTAAACCGTGCAGCAGAAGATGCGGTGAAAGAAGCAACACCGATTTTTGTGGATGCGGTGAAGCAAATGACGTTTAATGACGCAAAAAATATTTTGATGGGCAATCAAACGGCGGCGACTTCGTATTTGCAGAATTCAACTTCTACGGCTTTGTATGCAAAATTTAATCCGGTGATTAAAAATTCGTTTGCAAAAGTAGGAGCAGATAAAATTTGGAAAGAAATCATAACCAAATATAATTCCATTCCATTAGTAAAAAAAGTAAATCCCGACTTAACGGATTACACCACCAAAGAAGCGATGGAAGGTGTATTTAAAATGATTGCCGTAGAAGAAAAAGAAATTCGTACGAATTTGAGTGCCAGAAGTTCTGATTTGTTGAAGAAGGTTTTTGCGATGCAGGATAGGAAATAGAAGTTTCAGGTTTCTATTTTCAAGTTTGAGGTTTGAGGTTGAAATATGAGATACCTAAATTTTTAATAATCAATAACATATATATAACAAATACTTAACATAACCGCATCAAAATTCTTCTGATATTTGTACCATAAAAGTTTGTTTGGTTAGAGTTAGTTAGTAAAAAAGAAGTCAGTGATTGAGACCGCTGACTTTTTTTTATGCTTTAGACTGAACGAAAGAAATGACAGCCGAATTGAACTGTAAGGGTTGCTCTACATTCACAACATGACCACAGTTTTCAATCACAAATAATTCTGCTGTTTTATAGTGTTTTTCAACCACTTGCTTTACAGAAGGTAAAAACATATAATCTTCTTCGCCCATCACATAAAGGGTAGGAATATTAATTTCAACTTGACGAAACCATCGAAGAACCGGATTGATTTCTGCGGTCAGTTTAAACCATTTGATGAATTCTTTTTGGTATAATTTTTTGGCTTCGTTGATAAAAAGTAAACGCGATTGTTTGTGATTTTTTTTAGGCATAATCACAAAAGCAAAAAAGCGATACAATACTAAATACGGCAAAACATATTTGAAAATATTTCCCAAACGCATGAGAATTTGCGAACGAAAATTCATTTTTAGAATGGCTCCACCCATAATCATCGATTTTACTCGGGTAGGATGCATTTCGGCCAATTGCCTGATCACAATGGTTCCCAGTGAAATACCTACAAAATGAGAAGATTCAATTTTTAAATAATCGATAACCTCATACACATCTTGAGCAATGGATTTGAAGGTATATTTTTGATTGAATCCATTTTTTAAGGAAGGTTTGGACTCGCCATGTCCCCGTAAATCAAGCAACAAAACATTGAAATGTTTTTGAAATGCTCTGATTTGCTTGAACCAAATAGAGGAACTTCCGCCGGCACCATGAACAAAGGTAACCCACTCAGCACTGTTTTCGTTTCGGTAAATCGTATGTGCAATCAAAGATTCAGATTTTGAACAAAAATAGTATTTTTATCCACAAAAGCAATCTTAACAAATCTTAATGAAAATTTAATCTTTAAATAATATATATTTGCCGCAACAAATTTTACCCCAAATGAAAGGCGTATTTAAAGAAAATAAAGACTTGGTTTTTTTGAAAGAAGAGTTCTCTAGCTTCGTGAAAAAGAAAAAACAAAACCCAAGTGATAAAACAAAAAAAGCTTCTACTATACAAAAAGAGGAACTTGTTTTAGAAGAAGTTGAACTATAGTTTTTGATGAAGTTGTTTGAAATAGTCAAACGCTTTCAATAACCGACTACCGTACCAGGAAAACATTTCGCCATCCACAAAAATGGTTTTGGCGTGATGTGTGTTTCTTCCTATTTCAAAGGCATGTTCATCTCTAAACGGAAAGGGTTCTGAAGATAAAAACACGATTTCCGGGTCGCCTTCTTGACGTATTTTTTCCAATTTAATTTCAGGATAACGTCCTTTTTCCTCGTATATATTTTGAAATCGATTTAATGTGAGTATTTCATTGATAAATGTATTTTTTCCGGCAACCATATACGGATTGGCCCAAATAAAATAAGCCACTTTTCGAATAGGTTTATCCTTGATAAATTGTTGAAAATCATTGTACGCAAAAGTAATTTTATCGTTCCATTTTTGAGCTTCTGTGCGTTTGTTAAAGAGTTTTCCGAAATCGGAAATCATTTGCAAATTGTCTTCAAAGGTAACAACATTGGTCACCCAAACCGGACAGATTTTACTCAATTCTTCAACAATTTCTTTGGTATTTTCTTCTTTATTGGCAATAATGATGTCGGGTTGAAGGGCTTTTATTTTATCGTATTTCACTTGTTTAGTTCCTCCTACAATTTGTTTGGTAACTTTCAAATGTTTGGGATGAACACAAAATTTGGTGATCCCTACGATTTCCTCTTCCAATCCTAAATCGTATAACAATTCCGTTTGCGAGGGAACGAGGGAGATGATTCGTTTGGGAATTCTTCCAAAAGTATGGGTGGTTCCAAGTTGATCAGTAAAACTTTTATTCACAACGTAAATTTATTACAAAAGAGCAAAATTATTCATTTTTTATTCTTTTTTTGTTTTAGTATAGTTTAAGTATAGGTATATTATTAGTTGCGAATAATCAATTTACTTAGATTTACTGAAAATTGCTAAATAAAAAAACATGCATAAAATTACTCTGTCAATTACATGTCTATTTTTCATTTTACATCTTAGTCAAGCTCAAACAATTTCTGATGATTTTCAAGGAAACGGCAACATTACAACATGGTTTGGTGATAGTTGTGGAATGGAAAATAATTTTAATAATCCATTCCAAATTGGCATTAATAACTCTACAAAAGTTTTAAAATATACTGATACTGGTGGTCAATATGCCAATGTTCGGTTTGATACAGCATCCAATTTTAATTTAACATCTAATAGTACTTTCTCACTAAAAATATATGTTCCATCATCCGGAATAACCGGAAATCAAACCAATCAAATTTCTTTAAAACTTCAAAATGGTTTGTTAACAGAACCTTGGTCAACCCAATGTGAAATTATTAAGCCTATTCTATTGAATCAATGGCAAGTTATTACATTTAATTTTGCAACCGATTCTTATATTAATTTAAATGGTGGTTCGCCAAACCCACTTTACAGAACAGATTTTAACAGAGTAGTGATTCAAATAAATGGAGAAAATAATAATAATCATGTCGTGGCTTATTTAGATGATTTTCTTTATGCTTTTATCAATCCACCTATTTTTAATAATTTAGTTTGGTCTGATGAATTTAATGGTAGTGGGGCAATAAATTCAAACAATTGGTTTTTGCAAACACAATTACCAGCAGGAGGAAGTTGGTACAATGGTGAAGTACAACATTATACCAACAGACAAGTAAATTCTTTTGTTAATAACGGAATATTAAACATTGTAGCTAAGAAAGAAACTTTCACTGATCAGGGGCAAACTAAACAGTATACTTCTGCCCGACTCAATTCAAAATTTGCATTTAAATATGGACGTGTTGAAGTACTTGCAAAAATGCCAACCGGTATTGGAACTTGGCCCGCCATTTGGATGTTAGGCAAAAATATTATTGAACCCGGAGCATTTTGGACAAGCACACATGGCACTCTTAATTGGCCTGCTTGTGGAGAAATTGATATTATGGAACATTGGGGAAATAATCAAAATTTTGTTCAAAGTGCGATGCATACGCCTTCAAGTTTCGGAAACACTGTAAATAAAGGAGGTCAAATTGTGAGTACTGTTTCAAGTCAATTTCATCTCTACACATTAGAATGGACTGCTGAAAGGATGATATTTAGTGTTGACAATATCGTACATTATATTTACAATCCGGCAATAAAAAATGCTAGCACATGGCCTTTTGACGCGGAACAATATTTTATATTAAACATAGCAATTGAACCGAGCATAAGTCCCAACTTTATTCAAAGTTCAATGGAGGTTGATTATATTAGAGTGTACCAAGAAACTGAATTATCTAACTCTGACGAGGAAAAATTAAACAATATCATATTGTATCCCAATCCTGTTGCTGATAATTTAATGATTAAAACAACTGATCATCTATTAGGAATTAGTGGAAAAATATATTCTATTTTAGGTCAAGAGGTTGGTTCTATATATTTTAAAGAGCAACAAAATAGTGTAGATGTTTCTTATTTGAATGAGGGTATTTACATCGTAAAAATAGAAACAGAATATGGAATTAAAACATTCAAAATCATAAAAAATTAAAAACCTAAAATCACTTTCATTTCCTCTTGCATCTTTAAAGCTTCTTCTCTAGCCTTTTCTGCAAAATCACTTCCATTCGAAGCATAAATAATTCCACGTGAAGAATTGATTAATAATCCAACATTGGCATTCATTCCGTATTTGCACACTTCTTGTAAACTTCCGCCTTGTGCTCCTACGCCGGGAACTAAAAGGAAACTATCAGGCACAATTTTTCGAATCTCAGTGAAATAGTCTGCTTTTGTTGCCCCCACCACATACATCAAATTTTGACTGTTTTTCCACGTTTTGGAAGTTTCTAAAACGTGTTTATACATTTCCTTTTCACCGGAAAGTTTCGTTTGAAAATCGAACGCTCCTTCGTTGGAAGTTAAAGCCAATAAAATCGTATGTTTATTTTCAAAAGCCAAAAACGGTTCCACTGAATCTTTTCCCATATAAGGAGCAACCGTAACCGAATCAAAATTCAAATCTTCCAAAAAAGCTTTGGCATACATGGTGGAAGTGTTGCCGATATCGCCTCGCTTCGCATCGGCTATGGTAAAAATTTCAGGGTAATTTTCGTTGATATACTCTATTGTTTTCTGCAACGATTGCCAACCTTTTAGACCATACGCTTCATAAAATGCGGTATTGGGTTTATAGGAAACACACAAATCATGTGTAGCATCGATAATGGCTTTGTTGAATTCAAAAATCGGGTCTTCTTTAGCTAAAAGATGCTGTGGAATTTTTGTCAAATCAACATCCAAACCAATGCATAAAAACGATTTTTTTTGATGAATTTGTTCAATTAGTTGTGTTGTTGTCAAAACGAAAATGGTTAGTGGTTTGGCAAATTTACAAAGATGAAAACTAGTTTCCTCAAAATTATATAACAAACTCAAAAAAATGTGTAACTTGATTTGATTGAACACTTGCTAACTTTATTGTTTTAAAATATATACCCTTAATTTAAAACAAACGATCATGGACAAAACTGAGTTAAAAGGAAAATGGAATGAGTTAAAAGGAAAATTGAAACAACAATATGCCGACTTAACCGATGATGATTTACTTTATGTTGAAGGAAAAGAGGTCGAACTTTATGGAAGAATTCAACAAAAAGTAGGAAAATCTAAAGAAGAAATTAAAAAATTGATTGCTGATTTGTAATACTTGAAATTAAGAAGAATTTTCATAATTCTACTTTTCAATTAAAGTTAAAAAAATGATTGCATCAACTGGTAAAGAAGCATCTAATGCATTGAAATTACTTTATTTAATAAGTCTGATTTTTGTATTATATGTACTTAAACCTGTAATTGTTCCTGTTTTGATTGCAATTTTAATCAGTGTTTTCATTTTTCCTTTTGTTAAAATATTAGAACAAAAATTTCATTTTAACAGAGTAGTTTCTGCTATTTTTACTTTGATTCTTCTTTCCATTTTAACTCTTGCAGTACTCACATTTATTGGCCTTCAACTTTACGATATATTAGAAAAAGGTGAATTATATGCTACTAAATTAAATGAAGTTTATAATACATTAGCCGGGAATTTTGAAGAATATTTAGGTATACGTAAAGATGAATTAGCTTTAAAAAAGATTAATCTTGGTGAAACCTTAAAAAATAATTTTTCAAGTATTATAGATTTTTTATCCTTGTCAGGTAGTTTTTTTGCAGATGCAATTTTAATTCCACTCTACATATTCTTCTTTCTGATTTACCGAAAATTTTTTAAGCATTTTATTTATCAAGTTTTCTCAAAAAATGGCAACACTTTAATGGCTAAAAAAATTTTAAATAAGTTGTATGAAGTACAACAAAATTATCTTATAGGCTTATTTACAGTAATGGGTATAGTAGGAGCACTAAATTCATTTGGACTTTTAATACTTGGCATCGATAATGCTTTTTTCTTTGGTTTTTTGGCAGCTTTATTACTTTTGATTCCTTATATCGGAATTATAATTGGCTCAATACTTCCTGCATTAGTTGCCCTGGCTACCAAGGATTCTTTGTGGTATCCGGTTGGCGTTATGGTCATTTTTGCATTTATTCAATTCATTGAAGGTAATTTTATTACTCCAAAAATAACGGGTTCAAAGGTAAGTATCAACGCCTTTGTTGCAATCTTATCCATCATCTTGTTTTCGATGCTTTGGGGTATCGCAGGAATGATTGTTGCCTTGCCAGTCATCGCAAGTTTAAAAGTTGTTTTTGATACAATTCCGGAGTTAAAACCGTATGGATTTCTAATTGGTGAACCTCTAGATGAAGACTTAAGAAGTGAGGCCAGTATAAGGTTAAAAAAATGGAAATTGATACGAAAAGAAAAAGGTTTTAAAAACTAATTTTAATATTTTGATTCGCTCAAAATATTTAAATTTCCTGTAAAATAAATACTAAACTCAAAAAAACATGTTTCGGATGAGACGAATAAAGTAATCACTTTATAATAGTTAGTAAGATAAAACACTACTTTTTAAACCCAAAAATCATCAAAACAACCAAAAATTGATTCCTTGAAGAAATGGATTTCATTTTAATACCATCTAAATAACATAGACAGGTTTCCCAATAAGCTTTATAATTTTTTTTGATTAAAATGCAACTTGATCTAACGAATCAAAGATCAAACCTAATAAAGCCATTATAGTAAACTACTTACACACTTAATGTAATATCTATATCACTTATTAATCTTTTGTTTAAAAGAAACTTATATCACAATTAACAATGATAAAAATGGTAATTCTGTAACAAATTAAAATTTTAATGTAACAGAGTCAAAGCATTAGTGTCGCACCTTTGTAGTACCAAATTAGCGTACAAAATCAAAAACAGATTACGTATTGAAAAAACAAGTAGTTATAATTAAAATAAATCAATAACAACTAAATTTTGTACTATGAGAAAAATAATCATCTATAATGTGTCCCGTTTTACTTTTCAAATGTAAAACATTTGCTAATATATTCACCGTATCAAGTATTGGCATAAAACGAATAGTAAATTTTAAAAACTATACACCGAAAAAGTTGATAACAAAAATATTACGTACTAGTTTAAATGTACCAGTATTTGCTCCAAATCGAATAACCAAATTTTGTTCATTCAACCTGAATTTTTAGTCACTCAAATAAGTTTGAGTTTAGTTTATGACAATTTCTTTACAAGTGGATGTTTTTAAATTAAATATAATATTGATAATGAACATTTTAAAAAATATAATTGTATTCATTCTAGTAGAACCGGAATTATTTTTGTTGCAATTGATTTAAGTACATGATACAACAATGGCTTATCCAACGTTGAAAAACAAATAAGTTTCTAAGTCACCAATTATACTTTTCCTAATGGAAAAAACAACAACTTAAGCATTTATATAGCATTTTAAATAGTAACCTATAAAACAAACACATTATGTCAAACTTATTATACACCGTCGCAGTGGTATTGGTAATACTCTGGGCACTTGGATTCTTTGTTTACAATGCAGGATCAATCATACATGTTCTATTGGTCATTGCAGTTATTGCAATATTATTCAGATTAATAAAAGGAAAAAGCGTATAAAAAACATAACCATTAAATCAATAATTATGAAATCAGGAAATGTAGTATTAGGAATAGTAAGCGGATTGGCCGTAGGTGCAATTTTAGGTATTTTATTTGCACCGGATAAAGGTAGCAATACCCGAAAAAAAATTGCGAGAAAATCAAATGAATTTAAAGACAACGTTAAAGAAAGCTTTAATGATTTTTTAACCTCAGTAGAAGATCAGTATCACAATTTAACTTCAAAAGCTGAAGATATGGTGGAGGATGGAAAAGCAAATTTAGAGCGAATCAACCACGAACTGAACAAGTAATCATTATATGGAAAATATAGCCAAAAACATTGGAACGCTCTACAACAAAGCAGAACAATATTCAAAAACGAGTTTAGAACTCATTAAATTGAATGTCATTGATAAATCCTCAGATGTTATATCATCGCTTGCTGTAATTGTATCGCTCTCCTTGATTTTGGCTGTATTCTCTTTATTTTTTAACATTGGAATTGCTCTTTTACTTGGTAAAGCATTTGAAAGTTATGCCATTGGATTTTTTATCGTTTCTGGTTTCTATTTGGTGGTTGCCATAGTAGTGTATATATTCAGAAAATCATTAATTAAAATTCCAATTGACACAATTGTTGTAGCAAAATTGATGAAGGAAAAAGATGAAAACTATTTTAAGCAACAAAATAATAATTCAAATTAATAGAAAATGAAAAAGTTAAATCTAAACGAATTATTAGATCAAAAAATTGAACAATTAACCATACAGCACAAAAGTGAATTTGAAGAACTTAAAGAACAATTTCATATAGTTCAAAGCAGTCTAACTTCAACCAACATTGTACAAGAAGGTTTAAATGGATTCTATCAAACTGTAACCAACAAAGAAAACTTAGTCTCAACTATAGTAAGTGTTGTGGGAGGCTACGTTTCAAAAAAAGTAGTTGTTGGAAGTTCTGATAATCCAATAAAAAAAGTAATCGGAAATGTTCTACAATTTTTAGTGACTGCATATCTATCGAAATTAAATCTTAAAAATCAAACAAATTAAATAACCTATAAATACTTAGAACATGAAAAATTTAAAATCCATAGTAGCAATATCATTCATTGCTGTTGCGTTCGGATCGTGTGCCGATGAGAAAAAAACACAAGCAGAAAAAGCCGTCAATAATTATGTATCCTATATCGATTCTGTGGGTAATGTCGCTTCTGAAGACTTAGCCGAAAAATGGAATGATGTTGAAAGTAACTACATCGCCAAAAAAAATGAAGCAGAATTAGCTCTCGAAAACTTGGAAGACCGAATGGAATTAGACCAAAAGCTAGAGGCCGGTTCAAAAAAATACGATGAATTAAAAGCCAATCTAATTGCTGAAAAACAAAAAATGGAGGCTGCAAGTTACAAAGCAAAAGTAAGATCTACTCTTTTTGTTGGTCAACAAATTGGTGATGATATGAATTTTGCTTGGGTTAATAAAGATAACATCTTACAAACCTATGAAACTTTTGTAAACACCACATCCGATAACAAAGATAACTATACAAGAGAAGAATGGGATGAAATCAAATTACTTTATGAAGCATTAGATACCCGTAAAAATACGGTTGAAAAAGAAGGATTATCTACCTCAGATAATTTAAAAATTGCAGCTCTAAAAACCAGATTTGCTACATTCTTCAAAATAAATAGAATTTCTGCAAAATCAACAGAAAACGCTGAAGCAAAAGAATAGCCAACTTTTTATGAAAGAAAAACGGAGCCAATTTTGAGCTCCGTTTTTTTTATTTAAAATACTTCCGATTCTTTTAGTTTTTCAGTATTCGCTACCAGCTGCAACTCGTCAATCATTTTTTGGATATTACCGTTCATGAATCCGTCTAAGTCAAAAATACTTAATCCAATGCGGTGATCGGTAATCCTACCTTGAGCATAATTATAGGTACGAATTTTTGCCGAACGGTCACCACTGCTAACTTGAGATGTACGTTTTGTCGCATCTTCTGCTTGTTTTTTGGCTAATTCCATTTCATACAAACGCGAACGCAAAACCGTTAACGCTTTGTCTTTATTTTTATGCTGCGATTTTTCATCCTGACATTGAGCTACCAATCCCGTAGGAATGTGCGTCATCCGAACAGCTGACTTCGTCGTGTTCACCGACTGACCACCGGGACCTGACGAACAGAAATAATCAATTCGCACATCATTCATATCAATTTGAACATCAAATTCTTCCGCTTCCGGTAAAACCATTACGGTTGCTGCTGATGTATGCACTCGTCCCTGTGTTTCTGTTTGTGGAACACGTTGCACACGATGAACGCCTGCTTCAAATTTTAAGGTTCCGTACACATCTTCTCCGGTTACTTCAAAAATTACTTCTTTGAAACCTCCGGCAGTTCCTTCGTTCATGTCTACCACAGAAGTTCTCCAACCTTTGCTTTCACAATATTTGGTGTACATTCTGTATAAATCTCCGGCAAAAATCGAGGCTTCGTCGCCTCCTGTTCCGGCACGAACTTCCACCATTACGTTTTTTGCATCTTCCGGGTCTTTCGGGATGAGCATGAACTTAATTTCTTCTTCCAGTTCCGGAAGGCGTTGTTTGGCATCATCCAATTCCATTTTGGCCATTTCTACCATTTCGGCATCTGAGCCATCTGCAATAATTTCGTTGGCTTCTGCCATATTTTGGGTCAAACGGATGTATTCTTCACGTTTGTCCACCAACCCTTTTAAGGTTTTATATTCTTGGTTCAATTGCACATAACGCTTCTGATCGGCAATCACATCCGGCTGAATAATCAAATCTGATATCTCGTCGAAACGTTGTTTTACATATTGTAATCTGTCTAACATAATTGTAGTACTCTATTTTGGAGTCCAAAAGTACGACTTTTTGTTTCAAGTTGAAAAGAAAAAATTCAGTTGAATAATGCTTGACTATCCAATCAAAAAGTGTTTAAAATAAATCATCCCGTGAAATAATTTTTAGTACATTAGTCAATTATAGAATTAATAAAAACGAAATTTAATTTTGAAAGAAAAAACACATCCTGATTACAAAGTAGGTGATTTAATTTATGACCCCAACATGTACGATAAAATGAATGCGGGATTGAATGATTTACCTTTTTATACCAAATGGTTACCCAAAAATGAAGGAGTAAAAATCTTAGAATTATGCTGTGGAACCGGTCGATTAACCCTTCCATTGGCAAAACAAGGATATAATCTTACCGGTGTCGATATTATGCCATCAATGCTGGAACAAGCTAAAAAGAATGCCGCTCAAGCAAATGTTGAAATAAATTACATTGAAGCTGACATTAGGTTTTTGGATATCGATGAAAAGTTTGACCTCATTTTCATTCCTTTTAATTCCATTCATCATTTGTATCAAAATGAAGACCTATTGGCCGTTTTTGAGGTGGTAAAAAAGCATCTCAAAAAAGACGGTTTATTTTTGTTTGACTGTTACAATCCAAATATTCAATACATCGTAGAACATGAAAAAGAGGTAAATGAAATAGCTTCCTTTTCCACTAAAGATGGTAGAGCCATTTCGATTAAACAGCAGATGAAATATGAAAAAGACACTCAAATTAATCGGATTGAATGGCATTATTCAATCAATGGAACATTTGATTCAACTCAAAATTTAGATATGCGAATGTATTTTCCTCAAGAATTGGATGCCTATCTTCAATGGAAAAATTTTACCATTTTGCACAAATTTGGGTCATTTGAAGAAGAAGTTTTTCAGTCAGATTCTGAAAAGCAGATTTTTGTTTGTCAATCCATTTAAATCTAAAATTATCTTTTCATGAAAAAAACAGCTTCACTACTTTTTATACTTGCTCTCATTATTTCCTGCCAACAAAAATCTACTTTTTCAGAAGTAGAAAAAGCCAACTGGTTTTTAGGTCGATGGGAAAATAAAACCCCTGAAGGCATTTTCTCAGAAGAATGGAAAATAGAAAATAACTCTGTTTTGTTAGGTGAAAGTTATTTTATTAACGGAAAAGACACGTTATTTGCCGAAACTGTTCGATTGGAACAACAAAAGAATGATTTATTTTATATCGTATCCGTTCCTAATCAAAATGAAGAAAAACCAGTTGCTTTTAAACTCACTTCTTCCACTTCTGATTATTTAGTTTTTGAAAACCCCGAACATGATTTTCCTAAAAAAATCACCTACAAATTAGTAAACAAAGACAGTTTGTATGCAGAAATTAGTGGTGATGGAAAAAAACAAGGTTTTCCGTTTAAGAAAGCAGACTAATTTTTGTCGTGAAAAGTTAACGATTGTTCTATGCATGGTTATGAAATTATGCTTAAATTTGACTGTATTCAAACTATTACGTCATGGAAACTTCAAAAAGATTTAATGAGGCAGTCAATAAATTGTACAAAGCATTTCACGAAAACAACTTAAAACCCTTGTCGTTTCAGCATTGTGCAGTGGGAACCATTTTAGACCATAAACCCTATTGGAAAGAGTTTTCAGATGCTAGTGGCAGCTTACAATTAAACTATGTTGGAATAGTTCACCAGCGACTGGAAAGAAAATTTAATGGCTATTCCCCATTGGAACTATTGGAAATTGAAAAAACGTTCTTGCAAGCGTGTGGATATCAACTTCCCCTTCACCACACCACTTTTTCCTCAAAAAAGGTAGGCAAAAAGGTTTTATTTAACGGTTTAGAAGCAGTAATTGCTTTACTCTGTAGATTTGACAACATTCCAAACGTGATGGATTGTAGTAAGTTGTTTAATTATGATGGAAAGGAATTTAATTCGTCAACACAAACAAAGCATCAAGATTTGATAGGTGTTTAATTGTTAAAGATTTGCTGAATTTTGATTGGTGAATTGGTGTTTTTTTTGTTGAGAATTTGGGGGTGTTTTCTATATTTGGGAGAATATAAAACTGATTTTATCAGACATATAAACCATTCCGCAGCAACCGAATAAAAATCCCTTGAATTATGAAGATATTTATTTCAACTTTCTTAATCCTTTTTTTTCAAATTTCAATCGGGCAAAATAAAAGTTTCAATAAGCTTTCTGATACTATTAATAATAGTCAAATAGTCGTTACTACTGGGCGTATTTGGGGTGCTGAAATGAGAAGTGAAACTGGTAATGAAATTGTTAAACTTGGAAAGAAAGTAACACCTCAATTGATTTCTTTATTAACTGATAATGATAAAGGAATAATTGCACATTTTATTTTAACTGAGATTTGGAGAAAAAAAATTGGCGAGGTTATATCTAGTGAAGTTATTGAAGGTAAAAAACTTTATATTGTTTACAATCAACTAAATCTTTTTTTAAAAAATGAAGAATCATTTTACTCTAGAGAAGAACATTTAAATGAAAACAAATTAAGATGGGAAAGTTTCGTTCAAAACAAAGGCAGCTGGTAACAGCAGTTTCAAGATATTGCCGAGATTTTTGATGCTGTATGTTCTTGTTACACGACGAAATATTATCTTGGTAATGATAACTTAGCTAGCTTAGATCGGCAACATTATTAAGCGGCGACACGTTCAAAAAAATTGTTAATAGCTACTCCATTACTAAAGTACAAAACAAAAAAATCCCGACTTTCATCGGGATTCTCTATTTTCTATATTCTATGCTCTTTATTCTCAACCTTTCACCAGAATACTCTCCAAAATCTCCAACACAAATTTCCAATATTTTTGTGCCGATGAAATTAAAGAAATTTGAAATTAATTTGTAAGTTAGTAACTTTTAAGTTACCTTTGAAAAATGAAAGTCCGTGAAGTAATCGCCTACGAAAATCATTTTGAAGAATTTTTATTGGAGCAGCCAAAAAAGGTACAAGATAAAATCTTTAAAATCATTGAAGCCATAGAAACCCTGGAAAGAGTTCCTTCTAATTATCTAAAATCAATGGAAGGAACAAACGGTCTTTATGAAGCCAGAATTCAATTAGGCTCAAATATTTGGCGTGTATTTTGCTTTTTTGACAATGGAAAACTTGTTATTCTATTAAATGGTTTTCAAAAGAAAACACAAAAAACACCCAAAAGCGAAATTGAAAAGGCATTGAAACTAATGACCAAATACTATTCTGAAAAAAACTAAATAAAATGAAAACGAAAAGTTGGAAAGAAATAAAAAATGACGTTTACGGCGAAAAAGGAACCGAAAGACGAGATGAATTGGAACGAGAATTTCAAGGTTTTAAAATTGGTCTTCTTTTAAAAAAAGCCCGTGAAGAAAAACAACTAACACAATCTGAATTAGGTGATTTAGTGGACAAAAAAAGAGAATATATTTCAAGAATTGAAAACAATGGAAGCAACTTAACCCTCAAAACTTTATACGATATTGTTGAAAAAGGATTGGGAGGAAAAGTAAAAATTCAAATCGAATTATAAATAAAGATTAAAAAAACAATCTACTCTTCAAAAAACACAAAAAAAATCCCGACTTTCATCGGGATTCTCTATTTTCTATATTCTATTCTCTATATTCTCACCCTTTCACCGGAATATTCTCCAAAATCTCCAACACAAATTTCCAATATTTTTGTGCCGATGAAATCGAGGCACGTTCATCCGGAGAGTGAGCTCCGTGAATCGTTGGGCCAAACGAAATCATATCCATGTTCGGGTAATTAGTTCCTAAAATTCCACATTCTAAACCGGCGTGGCACGCTACTACATTGGGTTTCGCACCGTTTTGTTTTTCGTAAATGTTCACTAAAACATCCAAAATGGGTGAATTTACATTCGGTGTCCAACCCGGATAACTGCCACTAAAGGTCACTTCACAACCCATTAATTCAAAGGCTGAACGCAAGGCATTTGCTAAATCAAATTTAGACGTTTCCACCGAAGAACGCGTTAAACATTGCACGGAGATTTGTCCGTCTTTCACGGTTACTTTCGCAATATTATTGGAGGTTTCCACCAAATCGGCCATATCGGCACTCATGCGATACACACCGTTATGAGCCGCATAAATCGCACGAATCAATCCTTCTTGAACGCCTAAATCCATTACTTTTTCCGGCAATTCGGTTGCGGTGATTTCAATGGTTAAATTCGGTTCAGTGGTTTTAAATTCTCTTTTTATATCATCAATTACTTCTTGCATATCCAATTGAAATGCTCCTTCATAAATAGCCGAAATAATCACTTTTGCGACACTTTCTCTTGGAATGGCGTTGCGTAAACTTCCGCCATTAATTTCGGCAATTTGCAAACCGAAATTCTCAAAACCATCAAACAACAAACGGTTCATAATTTTGTTGGCATTGCCCAAACCTTTGTGAATATCCATCCCGGAATGGCCACCTTTTAAACCTTTTACGGTAATGATAAAAGCCAACGAATTTTCAGGAGTTTCTTCTTCTTGATAACTTCGGGTTGCGGTTACATCTACACCACCGGCACAACCGATGTCGATTTCATCGTCTTCTTCGGTATCTAAATTCAAGAGAATTTCTCCATTCAACAAACCGCCTTTTAATCCCATGGCTCCGGTCATGCCGGTTTCTTCGTCAATGGTAAAAAGGGCTTCAATGGCCGGATGCGGAATGTCTTTGCTTTCTAAAATGGCCATGATAGTCGCTACTCCTAAACCGTTGTCGGCTCCAAGAGTAGTTCCTTTGGCACGAACCCAATCGCCATCCACATACATTTCAATTCCTTGCGTGTCAAAGTCGAAAGTCGTATCATTATTTTTTTGATGCACCATATCTAAATGCGATTGCATCACGATGGTTTTTCTGTTTTCTAATCCTGCAGTGGCCGGTTTTTTGATGATGACATTTCCGACGGCATCTTTCATGGTTTCTAAGCCTAATTGCTTACCGAAATCCATCATAAAAGCAATCACGCGTTCTTCTTTTTTTGATGGACGAGGAACAGCGTTTAGGTCGGCAAATTTATTCCAAAGTGCTTTTGGTGCTAAGTTTCTGATTTCTTGGTTCATTTTTTATGAGTTGCTGAGTTACTGAGATGCTGAGTTGCTGAGTTTTTTTCAGCAATGCAAAGTTACAAAGAAATTGAACGAATCACAGAATTGGGAAATGTAAAGTTTTTAAAAAATAATGAAAAATAAAATTTAAGCGATATGCTTTTCGAAGAGTTTTTTAGCATCCTTGGTTGAAACCTTGCCCACACATTCATTTTTGTGAATACATAAAACGGGAGCTTGTTTGCACATGCCTTGGCATTTCATTTTTTCAAAGGCAACCGTTTCTTTCAAACCATTGTCTTTGACCAAATCTTTCAGACAATCTTTGATTTCTTTGTTGTATTTACAGCATTTTTTGCCGTCGCAGAAATAAATTACTTTTTCGGATTTTTTTGCTTTTCCCATGATTGAAAAATGATGCCACAAAGGTAAAAATATTATTCTTATTTATTCTAAATAAAGAAGTTAATTTTATTAAAATTTAGCTAAACCTGTTAGCAATTACCAATTACCCAAGACCTTTTCATATATTTGACCAACTATGATTCAGAAAAAATACATCCTACCACTTTTGCTTTTGATACAAATCATTGTATTAAAAATCGTTTCAATATTTCCAAAATTTATAGAAGAATATTATAGTAATGGAATGTATCCAATTATTTCAAAAATTTCGAGAACCACGTTTGGATTTACATCGATTTCCATTGGTGATTTACTTTACGGAATCGTTTTGTTTTTGGTTTTCCGATGGTTTTGGAAGGTGCGAAAAACGTGGAAAACCAATTGGAAAGACAATTTGTTGAAAGTCGCAAGTTTTGCATCCGTATTTTATTTTCTGTTTCATTTATTGTGGGCAACCAATTATCATCGCATTCCAATGTACGAAAAATTGGAAATTGACAAAGAATATTCAACCGAAGAATTAGAAGCTTTTACGATAAAATTAATTGAAAAAACGAATGCCATTCACCAACAAATTACGAAAAATAATTCTCTGAAAGTGGTTGTTCCCTACTCCACTCAGGAAATTTTCGAGTTGAGTGTGAAAAGTTATACATCGGTTGAAAAAGAATTTCCTTTTTTAAAATATGAAAAACCAAGCATCAAACCATCATTAATCAGTGTTCCGTTAAGTTATATGGGATTTGGAGGTTATTTGAATCCATTTACCAATGAAGCTCAAGTGAATGATTGTTTGCCGAAGTATAATTTTCCAACTACTACGTTACACGAAATGGCTCATCAAATTGGGTACGCCAGCGAAAGTGAAGCTAATTTTATCGGATTTTTAGCTTCCATAAGAAGTGAAGATATTTACTTTCAATATTCCGGTTATAGTTTTGCCGTGAAACATTGTCTGCGAAATTTAGAACGCATCGAAGAAGGGCGAAGTGAAAAATTTCTACCGTTACTCAATCCCGGAATTCTTAAAAACTTTGAAGAAAGCAAACAATTTCACGAAGAATATGAAACCTTTTTGGAACCTATTTTCAAAACCTTTTACGACAATTTTTTGAAATTCAACAAACAAAAAGATGGTTTAGAAGGCTATAGCAAATTTGTAGGTTTGATGATTGGGATGGAGAAAAGTATGGAGTAAGGAGTTATTAGTTGGGAGAGTTTTCTGCCAACTCCTTACTCCTTACTTATAACTCCTTACTAATAACTCCCAACTTAAACTTCATCCGCCACAAAAGACGTCACATCTTTCTTTTTAAAAGGTCTGATAATCAATCTTCCTTCACGATCTAAACGGATGTAATTATATATCCAATTGGTTAACACCACTGCTTTATTTTTAAATCCGATAAGCGAAAATAAATGCACAAAAATCCAAACAAACCAAGCAAACACGCCACTAAAATGAAATTTGGGTAAGTCCACTACGGCTTTGTTTCTGCCTATGGTTGCCATTGACCCTTTGTCATTATAAACAAATGGTTTTAAAGGTTGTTTATTAATTTTCTTTACGATGTTTTCGCCTAACCACTTTCCTTGTTGCATCGCCGGTTGTGCCATCATCGGATGTCCTTTTGGGTTTTGTTCAGAAAGCATCGCCGCAATATCTCCGATGGCAAAAATGTTTTCGTAGCCTTCTACTTGGTTAAATTCATTTACTTTCACGCGTTCCGCACGTGGAATAATGGCATTAGAATCAATCCCAGCCGGTAAAGCACCTTGCACTCCGGCTGTCCAAATCACCGTGGCTGAATTAAACGTTAAATCAGTATTGGTTGTCACAGTAATGCCGTCGTAACCGGTCACACGAACATTTTTCCACACATTTACGCCCAAATTGATAAGAAAATCTTCTGCTTCTTGCGATGATTTTTCACTCATGGAATCCAAAATTCGATCGCTGGATTGAATGAGGTTGATTTGCATTTTTCGCACATCCAAATCGGGATAATCTTTGGGAAGAATGGCTTTTTTCATTTCGGCCAAAGCTCCGGCTAATTCCACTCCGGTCGGTCCGCCACCCACAAGTACGAAATTAATTAAACTATGTCGGTCATGAATATCGTTGGTCAACAACGCTTGTTCAAAATTTTCGAGAATCAAACTGCGAATGTTGAGCGATTGCGGAATAGTTTTCATCGCCACGCTATTGCGTTCGATTTCTTTGTTGCCAAAAAAATTAGTTTTAGAACCGGTAGCAATAACTAAATAATCATATCTCAATTCACCAATATCAGCCAAAACTTTTTGGTTTTGGGTATCAATTTCATTCACGAAACCCAAACGAAAGTAAAAATTTTGGTATTCCTGCACCACTTTTCGGATGGGGTAAGCAATGGAACCGGCTTCGAGTCCGCCTGTGGCCACTTGATACAAAAGGGGTTGAAACGTATGATAATTGTGTTTGTCGATTAATACGACTTGCACCCGTTTATTTTTGAGGCTTTTGGCGAGAGCAATTCCCGCAAATCCGCCACCGATGACGACGATTCTGGGAAGATTGGTATTTGGGATATTCATCTTTTTAAGGTACTAAGGTTCAGAGGTACTGAGGCTCTGAGGTTTTGTATGGCAAAGATAGATGATTTTAACATTTGGTGAATTGTAAGTTTTTTGAATGGTTAGAATTTAACTGAATTTTATCATTTTTGAAATAAAAGGATTTTTTTGAAACACAGATTTTTGAAATTGAAGAAATTAAAAAAAATCATACCGAATGAATAGAAAAGGAATATACACCTCTTAAAACTGTGACTGCGACTGATAACTCATAACCGACAACGAAAATAGCCCCGATAGTCCCGAAACTTCGGGAGAAAGCCTTTTGCAGGATTGTTGCATTTTTTCTTGGCAAAAAAAAGCGACCAGAGGAAGCTCTTTTTTTGACTTAGAAAAATACATCAAGACAAAAAAGCTTGGAACGAATAGCGGGATTAGCTTCTGAAAAAAATACTATCTTGTAACAAATTTCACCATCCGACTACTAACATCACATGAGTAATTCACTGGAGCAATCTTTTGTTACGCAATTAAAGGAAAATCAGAACATCGTTCACAAGATTTGTCGTTTGTACACGTCTGGTGAAGATGCTCACAATGATTTATTCCAAGAAATCACCATTCAGTTGTGGAAAGCTTATCCGAAATTCAGGGGCGACTCCAAATTTTCTACTTGGGCGTATCGTGTGGGGTTAAATACTGCCATTACATTGTATCGAAAAAGTACCCGATCGATTGCCACGACCGACATGGAAGGTAAAAAACAATTTATTGCTCCCGACGATTATAACTTTGAAGAAGAAGAACAAATAAAACTATTATACAAAGCCGTTCAGCAGTTAAATGACATTGAAAAAGCCTTAGTGTTTATGTATTTGGAAGACAAAGATTATGAAGAAATTGCCGAAACATTGGGAATTAGTGAAGTAAATGCGAGAGTGAAAATGAACAGAATTAAAGGAAAATTAAAAAAAATAGTAAATCCGTAGGAATATGACTGAGGAATTAGATTTATTAAAAAAAGCTTGGAAAAAAGATCCGCATGTTTACGAACAAGTGACGGAGAACCAAATTTATAAAATGATTCACAAACGATCGTCATCCATTGTAAAATGGATTTTGATGATTAGTATTGCTGAATTAATTTTTTGGGCCGGAATTAGCTTTTTTACCGTTGATGATACTTATTTAGAGACACTTGAAATGTACCATATTGATACTTTGTTTAAAGTTTTGTCTGTAATCAATTATATCATCATATTTATTTTTATTTATATGTTTTATAAAAATTTCAAGACTATTTCAACAACCGATACTGTAAAAAAGTTGATGCGTTCAATTATAAAAACCAGAAAAACCGTTCAGTATTACATTTGGTATAATCTAGCGATGTTTGCTATTTTATTTATAATTGTAGTTATTTCCCAAATAAATTATGACCCAAATATAAATTCGGTTTTGGAAAATGCAAAAGATAGTAATCCCCAAGCCTTTTGGATTGTGATTGGATTAACTTATTTTGTTTTATTTGCCGTAACCTTAGGATTATTTTGGTTGTTCTATCGTTTGATTTATGGATTCCTAATGAAACGATTGCTTAAAAATTATGAAGAACTTAAAAAAATAGACTTTTAATGATGAAGAATATAGCTTTAACAATATTAATAATTTTCACAACTCTTGTGGAAGGTCAAAATTTAGAACGTTCTCTACTTTGGAAAATTTCAGGCAATGGTTTAAAAGAAGTATCTTATCTCTATGGAACAATACATATTACATGTGATGATAAATTGCCGGCAAAAACCATAAAAGCAATGACTGAAACAAAACAGCTTTATCTAGAATTGGATATGGATGATCCATCCATGCAACAATCTATGATGGGCGGAATGATGATGAAAGAGGGTAAAACATTGACTTCTTTATCCTCTGCAGAAGACTTTAAAGCTGTTGACGATTTTTTAAAAAAACAATTAGGCTATTCGGCTCAATTGCTCAATACGATTAAACCATTTATGATTAGTGCCATGCTTTATCCAAAATTAATTGATTGCGAAATGAAATCGGTTGAAGGCTCGCTAATGAAATTGTCCAAAGAACAAAATGAAGAAATCCTAGGGTTAGAAACTGTTCAAGAACAACTTGCCGTGTTTGACGCAATACCTTATGAGGTACAAATGAACGAATTGGTGAAAACAGCAAAAAACAACTTAGAAAATGACAAAATAGAAATGGATTCTATGCTCAAAATATATAAGTCAGAAGATATCAATGCTATGGTAACTTTAATGATAGAATCAGAAAACGAAATTACATCTAAGTTTGAAGGTCCATTATTAACCGACAGAAATAAAAGATGGATACCAAGAATAATTAAAATAGCCTCTGAAAAAAGTACGCTATTTGGTGTTGGAGCAGGACATCTTGCTGGAGAAAATGGTGTAATTCAGTTACTTAGAAAAGCAGGCTACACTGTAGAAGCAGTATTTTAATACTCCCACATTCTTTTTTTATCCAATTCTTTTTGTTCTTCCAATACTTCTATTGGAATTACTTTAAGTAAGGAAGGATGTTGTTCAATGGCAAACTCAATTTTTTCTACGATTTCTTCAATAGATTCATTGTCATAATCAATTTGAAGTGGCTCTTTGATTACCATCGATTGAAGTATTCCTTTTTTCTTGATGCGAAGTCCTTTACGGTCAAAAGAACGTCTAAATCCATCAATAACAATTGGTACCACTATAGGTTTGTGTTGTTTTATAATATGTGCTGTTCCTTTTCTAACAGGTTTGAATGAACGTGTTGTGCCCTGTGGAAAAGTTATCACCCAACCGTCTTCTAAGGCAATTTTAATATTTTCGGTATCGTTTGGATTAACTTCTCTTTTGATATCTTTTCCTTTTGAACGCCAAGTTCTTTCTACTGTGATAGCTCCTGCATACGCTAAAATTCTTGGCAATAATCCTTCTTTCATGGTTTCACTAGCGGCAACATAATAAATATTAAGCTTTGGTTGCCATAAGTAACCTACATTTTTAATGTTATCCTCTCTTCCACTTAAACTAGCATTAAACACATGAAACATAGCAACCACATCGGCAAAATAGGTCTGATGATTGGAAATAAACAACACATTAGTTTCAGGTAAATTTTTTATGATCTCAGAACCTTCAATATGCATTTCGTTGAAGCCACGATAACGTTGATGTGTCATCACCCCAAAAATACGGATGAGCCACTTTTTTAAAAACAAAATATGACCAAATGGATTTCTGTTGAATAATCCCATTATAGAATAAATTGAAAAAATTGATTGCGAATTTATGAAATTACAGACAATTAAAGAACCTTTTTAATAGTTTCTTTTAATTCACTCATCATCATTGCTGTAGCACCCCAAACAATGTGTTCTTTTACCAAAAAAGCAGGAACATCAATTTCATTGGCATAAGATGTTGTTAACTTTCTCATTACAATATTATTATCATCCAAAAAGTCTTTTAATGATAGTTCAATAATTCCGGCTACCTCGTCTTCTTGAATTGAAAAAATTAATTCAGATTGACTGATGCCTAAAAAAGGAAAAACTAGAAAATTACTTGGCGGAATATATACTTCTGTAAATGATTTTATGATTTCAATTTTTGATTGATGAACTCCAATTTCTTCCTCCGTCTCTCTTAAAGCAGTTTTAGCCAATGATTCGTCTTCTTTTTCAACCTTTCCTCCCGGAAATGCAATTTGTGAGGAATGAACACCTGGATATGTAGTTCGAACAATTAAAACTAAATGAGTTTCACTTGATTTTGGATAGATTAGCATCATTACCGCTGCTTTTCTTGGATGCTTACTTTCAACATTCAGCTCTTTTAACATTTCTATTCTTTGAACTGGAGCCATTTTTAAATGAGCAGATGCAGCAGGTAGCGTTTCTTTTGCTATTTTTGGAACATATTTTAAAAAGTGATGAAAATCCATAATTTACTATTCTACCTATTTGTTTTGATTATGCTTTCCTGTCAAAACAATTCTAAAGATACTACAGAAAAAAGTTTAGAACAAAAAAATAAAACAAATAAAGAGAACAATGTTGCTCCAAAACCAAAATATGATTTAAATACGGTTATAATTACTGATGATAATGTAGTAGATTTTTTAACATGGTATGGTGAACAAAATAAAGAAACAAGAGTGTTAATTGAATGTTCTTATGGTAATATTGAAATAGAATTATATAACAAAACTCCTTTACATCGAGCCAATTTTATTTATTTAGTAAAAAAGAATTACTTCAACACAACCTATTTTCATAGAGTGGTGAAAAATTTTATTGTTCAAGGCGGAAATTCAGATGAAACCATCACTCAAAAAGAAAGGAAAAATATTGGAAAGTATTTTATCCCTGCTGAATTCAACAAATCATTAAAACATCACTACGGTGCACTTGCCTCAGCAAGATCGTGGGAAAACAATCCGGATAAAGTAAGTAATCCATTTGAATTTTATTTTGTACAAAATAAAGGTGGAGCACATCATTTGGATGGTGAACATACCGTTTTTGGAAAAATAACCAAAGGTTTTGATGTTTTAGACGAAATTGCTCAACAAAAAACAGATGAAGGTGAATATCCCCTTTTTAACATTAAAATTAAAGCCAAAATCATTGAATAATGTTCAGTAAAGAAGAAGCACAAAAAATAAAACGTGAATTTTGGATCACTTTCGCCCAAGAATACCCAAGAAAGTGGTTGCTCTATAATACTAAAATAAAAGATGTAACGTTTAAATTTAACGCTGACAATAAGAAAGCAATCGTTTCTCTTGATATTGAACCGAAAGACGAGGAGCACCGCAAAATTTATTTTGAAAAAATAGAATCGCTTAAAACCATCCTTTTAGAAAACTATTTACCAGATGCTAACTTCGAAAAAAACTTCCAACTAGAAAACGGAAAAATTATTAGCCGCATTTGGGTTGAAATTGATAACATCAGCATCAATAACAAATCCACTTGGAATAGTGTTTTTGATTTTTTTGCAGAAAAAATGGATCTTTTTGAACAATTCTTTTACGAATATGAAGAATACATACGAAATTTAAAAATTAACACATAATTAACAATCTATTTCTTTTCTTACATATTTTCCGTTATATTTGAAGAATTCAAAAAATTCAAAATGAACACTTCTTCAAATTATTTCCTCAAAAGTAAAAAAATTAAAAAACAGCATTTACTTAACTTTTATTTTATTTTTTTGGTTTCTACCAGTTTAGTAGCCCAAAACAAATATGAAGAAATTTTTAATGGCAATTTATTTTTGACAAATGGCGTAGAACTTTATGAAAAGGGTAGCTATACAGAATCGATAGTAGAATTCGATAAAATAGCTAAAACAGATCCAAATTACCTTAAAGCACAATATGAAAAATCTTTGTCTTTAAGAGCCTTAGAAAAAAATGATGAGTTAAAAACCCTACTTGAACAGCTTTACTTCTCTAAAGAAATGGCTGAGGCTCCTGAATTGCTATTACAATATGCTATTTTTTTAAGCGATAAAGAAGAATTTGAACAATCCGAAAAAATCTTTAAAGAAGCAGAAAAGTTCATTCCAAATTCTTCAATGCTGCATTATAATTTAGCCATTTTGTACATTAGAAAAGAAGAAAGACAAAATAGTATTGATTATTTAAAAAAATGCATCATGGTTGATCCTAATCATGCTTCATCACACTATTTTATTGGACTTTTAGCTTATGAAGACGGTAAAATTGTTGAAGGTTCTTTGGCAATGCTTGCTTATTTGGCAAATGCTCCTACAGGAAGATATGCTAAAGAAGCTATTTTAAAATTAAATGCAAAAATGGGTCAAAATTTTTTGGAGAAACCCAAGTATACTTTTTCTCAAAAAGGAGATGATTTTACTGAATTAGAAACTATTTTAAGAAATCAACTTCCTTTAAATCAAAAATATAAAATTAAAGCGAAAATTGATGATATAATCACTCGGCAAGTACAAGCTATTATAGAATATGCTCCAACCCACAAAATTGGTGATGGATTTTTTGAACAAAATTATATTCCATGGTTATCCGATATTGCCAATAAAAATTTTATTGAAGCCTTTTCTTACTATATTCTGATAGCAATGGAAGATGTTTTAGGAAAAAAACTAACTTCTGAAAAGAAAAAAATTGTTGATTTCGCTGAAAATTACATTGGGAAAGTATTTTGGGAAAAATATGCACAACGAAAAATAAATCATTTTGGCAAGGATGAAATTGTTACTACATTTATAAGAAACGGTGATACTTACTTAACTGGTAAAAATGTAAATGGTATTTATCAAGGAAAATTCAAAGTGACCAACAACTTTGGTCAGCCATTAAGTGAAATCAATTATGTAGATGGTGAATTAGACGGTTTGCAAAAATATTTTTTTATAGATGGTAAACTCTCAGAGGAAACTCAATTTTCAAAAGGAATTAAAAACGGAATTACAAAAGAATATTTTCCTAACGGTAACATTCAAAGCATAGGAAATTATAAAGATGATAAACTCGATGGTTCTTTTGTAACCTATCATCCAAATGGTGGAAAACAATGTGAACTTACGTTTCTGAACGAAAAAAGAAATGGATTAATGACGTGCTATTATCCAAACGGGAAGAAAAAAAGTGAGCTCAATTACAACAATGGAGCTGTTAATGGTTTGGTCATAAATTATAATGAAGTTGGTGATATAATTTCAAAATATAATTATGTTAACGATGAATTAGAGGGTGAAGGGATTAGCTATTTTGATGGTAAAACAGTTAAAATGATAGCCAATTACAGTAAAGGAAAAATAATCGGTTCATTAAAAGAATATTTTGAAAATGAACAATTGAAAAAAGAAAGCGTTTTTGTTAATGGTACTTTAAAAAAAGAAACAGAATATTTTGAAAATGGAACAATTTCATCTGAAGCAACATACGATGATAAAGGTCTCTTAGAAATTTATAGCTATTTTGATAGAAACGGAGAAAAGTATTATGAAGAAAAATACAAATCCGGAGAATTAAAAACCGGCTATCAATACACAAGAAATAATTTAAAACCTATCGAAGTTTCCGTCAATAGTAAAACATACACAATAAAAACTTTGGACGGGAAAATACTCGTTGACGGTTCAATGGTAAAAGGCAAAATGAATAACGAGTGGACATATTACAACCGAAACGGTAATCTGAAAACAAAGCAATTTGTTCTTAATAACATTCCAAATGGAATTCGTCATGATTATGATTCGAATGGAAGTTTAATTGCGACATATAATAATAGTGATGGCAAAACAAATGGTTTTTATGAAGGGTACAAGAATGGTAAAATTGTACGTACTTTCCATTTTCTAAATGGAGAAAGAAATGGCCCTTTTAAATATTTTTACAAAAATGGAATCATTTCTTACGAAGGATATCTTATAGAGGAAGATAAAGCTTTTAAGCAATACAATTATAATCAGGATGGTAAACTAGCAAGAATTAATGAATATCAGAATAATGTTTTAACTAAAACTACTTCATTTGATAAAAATGGAAATGTTGATTTTGATAGAAACTTTTTAAACTTGAATGGTGAACAACAGCATACAGAATCAAATGGTGCGATTGTTGTTACTAATTCTTTTGTAAATGGAATTAAGCAAGGAAAAGGAAATACAAAAGAAAAAAATGGTACACTTATAGCTGATGCTAACTATGAAAACGGAGAATACAATGGAAATTACAAGTCTTTTCATCCAAGTGAAAAGTTAGCCTTTGAAACCAATTATTATGCCGGTGAATCAAATGGAATTGAAAAAAGTTACGACTTAGCTGGTAACTTAAGATTGACTAGGGTAATGAAATTTGGAAAAGAATTTGGTCCTATTGTTCGATTTTATCACAACCAACAAAAAATTTATGATTATACATCACTAGACGACACAAAAGATAAGGAACAAGTTTTTTATAATCTTAAAGGTGAACCGGTAGCCGCTATTGGATATCAACTCGGAAGTATTATTTATTATAAAGTGTTGAACGAAACCAATATTTTGGGTAAACCTGTAAACATAACAAATAGTACTTTTGAAATTACCTCTAATTATTCCAATGGCAAAAAAGCTTTTTACCTTAAGTTGATAAATGAAAATTATGAAAATAATATGGAAATTTATAGTGAGGAGGGTAAACCATGTTACATTTCAGGTTTTAAAAATGGAAATTTACATGGCGAAAGATTAGAGTATTATTCAAATGGTAACATTTATAAAAAAGAAAACTTAGATATGGGTGACTATGAAGGGGTTCAAGAGTATTTTGACGAAAACAATAAACCGCTCCTTATTGCAAACTATAAATTTGATGAACTTCATGGTGAATTTAAAATGTTTAAAAATGGAGTTTTATTAAAAACAAAAAAATTCGATTCAGATGATTTGGTTGAATAAATATATTTTTACAATTATACTTGTATTAATTTGTCTCCATAACAAATTAAGTGCACAATCCGCTGAATTATTACAAAATAAATATCCCGGATATAATGAACTTATTTTGACTGAATCACAGTCGTATGATTTTAGTATTCAAAAAAATAAACTACAGGTTTTACAAGACAATTATTTTGAATCTATCATTCTATCCGATTTAGGAATTCACAATAATTCTGAATCTTTTTCTTTTTCAGATTTAGTTCCTTTAAAAAAATTTGATGCATATACTATAATCGCTCAAAATGGAAGAGAAAAGAAAATTCCTATTCAACTTGCCACAGATAAAAATGCAAGACAATCAAGTGTTTTTTATAGTGATGTTAAAGAAAAAAAATTAGTATATTCTAACCTTCAAGTTGGGGCAAAAAAAGTATACTCGTATCAATCTGAATTTTTAGACCCATTTCTACTTCATCGGTATAGTTTTGCTAATGTAATTCCAATGGAAAAATCAACATTGGAAATTAAAACCGATAAAAACATTGAAATTGGATTTAAAATATTTAATGATCCTAATAACCTTATTACATTTTCTAAAGTTGAAAAAAAGGATAAAATTATCTATAACTGGACATTAAATAACGTGAACCCGGTGAAATTTGAACCTAATAATCCTGGTTTCCTTTATATTGCTCCACATATAATTATTTATGTAAAAAAATATAAAATAAATAATGACACAAAAAATGTATTAGGTAATGTTGACCAATTATTTGATTATTATAAAAGTTTTGTCAAAAATCTTAACACCGTTGAAGATCCGGATTTAAAAAGCAAAACAATAGAACTTATCCAAAATCACAAAACCAATGATGAAAAGATAAAAGCCATTTTTTACTGGGTAAAAGATTATATCAAATATGTTGCTTTTGAAAACGGATATGAAGGTTTTATACCAAGAGAAGCTAGGTTAGTCAATGAGCGTAAATTTGGAGATTGTAAGGATATGTCAAGTATTATTACTGAAATGGCTAAATATGCTGAAATACCAAATGTAAATCTATGTTGGATAGGCACAAGAAGAATACCTTACAGCTATAATGATATTGCAACTCCTGCTGTTGATGACCACATGATTGCTTCCTATGAAAATGAGAATGGAATTGTTTTTTTGGATGCTACCGATAAAGAAACTGCATTTGGATTACCAACTAGTTTCATTCAAGGAAAAGAAGCTTTAGTTCAAAATAATACAACTTATAAAATAGTAAAAGTTCCTATTGTTCAAGCAAAAGAAAACCTTATTCAAGAAAAAATTAAAATAAAACTTTTTAATAATAAAATTATTGGTAACGGAACCCTTAGATTAAATGGTTTAAATCGAAGTGATTACTTATTAACAATGGGGGATGCTGCCAACAAAACAAGGTTTGAAATGATAAAAGGTATTGTTTTAAAAGGCAATAATAAATTCCAATTAAATACCTATAATGAAGAAAATATTACAAACAGAGATTTACCCTACATCATAAATTTTGATTTTACATTAGAAAATTATTTGATTAATGCCGGAAAAGAAATCTATTTAAATCTGTTTTTAGATAAAATTTATGAAAAATTAATCATTGAAAAAGACAGAAAATCAATGTTTGATTTTGAGAAGTTAACCCTAAATGAGTATGAAATTGAAGTTGAATTACCGGAAAACAGCAAAATTGTTTCATTACCGGAAAACACAAATTATGAATCTGATGTTATAAAATATTCAATTAAATATACACAATTTGATAATAAAGTAAGTTTGAAATTTAATATTGAAAACAAAAGATTATTACTCGATGTTGCAGACTTTGAATCATGGAATGAGGCCATTAAAAATTTAAAACAACATTATAACGAAAACCTTGTCATTAGTACAAAATAAATTACTCACAAATGAAAATAAAAATTGCTAAAATTGTATTTATAATATTCATTTCGAATATATACACTCAAGATTTAAAATTCAAAAATTTTGATTTCTCCAATGAAACCATTGAAATACCAAAAATATTTGAAAACGAGAATGAAGTTATCCTTCAAAAGGACATAAAAATTGAATTTATTGCAACCAAAAATTCTGCTTCACAATATTATTTATTGCACGAAAAAGTTTGGATAAATTCAGATGATGCTATTGAGAGAAACAATAGAGTTTATATTCCATTTAGAACGGATGAAAAAGTAATAACCAATAAATTAAGGGTTATCCTTAAAAACGGAAAAATTATTGAACTAAACAGTAAAGATATTAAAGAGGAAGTAGATGAAGAAAAAGGAATAAAATACAATTATTATGCTGTAAATGGTCTGGAAAAAGGAGCAATTATAGAAAAACTCTTCCTACTCGAGGAAATTCCTGAATTCAAAGGTAAGACTATTAAGCTTCAAGACGAATACCCTATAGTAAAAGCGAGTTTTGAACTAATCTTCCCAGAACATTTAGTATTCAAATATAAATCGTATAACGGTTTACCGGAAGCCACTTTTACCGAAAGTGTTGTAGAAGGAAAAAGTAATGTATACCTTGAAGCCAAAGCTATTCCTGGACTTCCAGATGATGAAAAATATGCTAATTGGGATGCTAAAATAATGATGTTTAGATACCAATTGGATGCAAATAAAATAAGTGGAGCTAAAAATTTGTTCAATTATAAAGAATTTGCTAATGCCGTTTATGAAAATCTATACATTGAATTAGATAAAAAAAATCAAAAAAGTATAGATGATTTCTGCAAAACGATTGTAAAAGCTACAAAACCATCAGATCAAATTTGGAATATCGAAAACAAAATAAAAAAAACCATAGCATACAATAGATATTTTGATGGCAACAAAACTTTATCTGATGTACTAAAAACGAAACAAGCAAATGAATTGGATTTAATTCGATTTTATATCGCTGTTTTTAAACACTTTAACATTGAAACACAAACCGTTTTTACAACCAAACGTTTCTCACAAATTTTCGATAAAGATTTTGAAACAACAGAACATTTAAAAAACATTTTACTATATTTTCCAGCAGCAAATCAATATCTCGAACCTGAAAGTATTGAATACAGAACTCCTCTTTTTAACTTTAATTACGGAGAAAATTACGGCCTCTTCATCAAAGAAAAAGAATTTGGAGGAGCCAAAATGGGAATAGGTGAATTGAATTTTATTCAAATACCAAGTGCCGAAATAACGCATGATATCATGAATATCACTGTCGATTTCACAAAAGACATAAACAACCCTCTAGTACATAATAACATCCAATACGGAGGATATTCGGCACTAAATTTTCAAACCATAAAAGATTTTGTTCCTGATGATCGCTATAAAGAAATTTTAAAAGACATCTCAAAAAATTACACCTCTGAATCTGATTATAAAACCCTTAAAACTGAAAATGACGGGACCGACTTTGTTGGTAAAAAACCTTTTGTCTTAGACATTACTTTCGAAGGTAAAGACTTAATGCAAAAAGCCGGAGATAACTTTTTGTTCAAAATTGGAGAAACCATTGGAAAACAAATGGAATTCTATCAAGAAGACAAAAGAGTGCTTCCTGTAGAAATTTACTATCCACACTATTATACCAGAATTATTAAAATCATCCTTCCTGAAAATTACACCATTAAGAATTTAACAGATTTCAACATGAATAAATCAACAAATGTTGACGGTAAAATGGTTGCTCTATTCGAAAGTTCGTTCCAACAAAATGATAAAGAAATTACAATCAAAAATATAGAATACTATCAGATTATACATTACCCCTTAAATGTATTCGAATCCTATAAAGAAGTAATTAACGCCGCAGCCGACTTCAATAAAATAACTATCATTCTTACTAAAAAATAAGCAAAATATCGTTGCTAAAATGCTCCATTTGGTTTTTCCTTTTAGAGCATTTTTGACTTAAACCCAACCAATCTATACTGCAATTAAATCGTTTCCAATTACAATAAAAAAGAAACCATTATCTGTTAATAGTTATATATGGGCGTGACCACAAGGGTCGGGCTATTCGCTACAAGTCCTCGTTCGTCGTACCTCCTCTCTGTGGGCTTTCCGCTACTATCCCTCACGCAAGTTCAGTGCATCAAAGCACTTTAAAACAAATAAATTCAAAAATGAGTCACGATTTTTAGTTCTAGTTACCCTTCAATCGTTTCAATCCAAGAAACTAGGACACGGAGTGATAGGAATTCTAAAAGCAATCCGTTTCAGTTTTTCCCTTGATTTCCGTGCTCTCTGTGCTTTCTGTGCTTTCTGTGAGAAAACTTAAAATATACATTTGAACTTGAGTCTTTTTAATCATTCTAATTTTTGTACATTCTTAAATTTGTGGCAAAACAAAAGAATCTGAATCAAGTTCAGCTTAAAACAAAAAACCCTTCATCGATTGATGAAGGGTTTTTAAAAGAAGGCGGCGACACGAAGGGCTTTGCCCGAACTGCGTCGCACCTATAAAAAAAATGAGTCCTGACTATAAGTCAGGACTCACTGAAAGAAGGCGGCGACATACTCTCCCACAAAATGCAGTACCATCTGCGCAGGCGGG
>QLAH01000017.1_pt1 | contig 251002 bp, 199 predicted proteins | sample 4693081 | NCBI WGS metagenome assembly QLAH01 (sample SAMN09425401, study PRJNA476045) | Lake water metagenome, whole genome shotgun sequencing project. | reverse complement strand
TCACGAGACGGGGGATCGAAAAGGCCTCTCCCCTCTGGGAAGGACTGAGGGTCTCGACCGCCGCCAGCACCTGCGCGGTGACCGTCGGCGCGGCGGCGGTGAGCGCGGCGACGAGACCGGGCCGGGCGAGGTCCGCGAGGCGAACGGTCAGGGCGCCGTCCGAAGCGACCGTCACGGCCGCTCCGGCCTGTGACAGCACAGCCCGCACCTCCGGCGTATCCGGAGCGTGCACAAAGGCCGGCTGCGCATGGTCCCGCATTCCGAACAGGGCACCCTCGCCCCAATCGATTTCCTGCGTCGGGTGTTCGAGCACGTCCGGAAGGTCCGCGTCGTCGAAGCCCATGTCGATGAGTTTGTCCCTCAGGGCTGCGGCGGCCTCGCTGAAGCTGGCTTCCGAGACGTGGGCGTAGGCCTTGTTCAGCTCCGCCTGGGTCCGGCGCTGGGCGTAGGGCATGCGAAGAACCCGCCCCAGAAGCTGCTCGACGGAGGTGGCGCTGCGGATCGATGCCACCGAGCAGAAAACGTAGGCGAAGGGGGCGTCCCAACCCTCCTTCAGCGCCTCTACCGTGATGATGTGTTCGATCGGACAGGCCGGATCGCTGAGGTTGACCCCTTCCAGCCCACGCTCGGCCCCGGTTGCGACAACGACGCGTTCTTCCGGGATTTTCAGGTCGTCGATCAAGTGGCGCTTCAGAACCTCGACCGTGACCTCCCGGTTTTTGGGTTCGGCCTGATAAAGGGCCATTGGTCGAATATAGGTCGCGTCCTTCTCAGCCAGTCGGGCGAGACGGCGGACACCCTCGCCGCGCTGCGCGAGGCGCGCGGGAAAGCCTGCTCCGCGCGCCTCCGCGAGAAGCGTCTCGCCGACGAGGTCGAGAAGCGCGGGTGCGCCTGTACACACGACTTCGAGCGAGTCCTCGCCCGTGAAGCTCGCGCCAGACTCCATCCAGAAGGCAAGCACGGGGCACGCGCACGCGGGATGGTCCTCGGGGTCGCGCGGATCGGCGGGAATCGCCAGGCGCGATCGTATGACGCCGCGCATCGACGGCTCGAAACCGAGCGCACCGCGCGCCATCGCGCGCGCACCTGGCCCCGACACGCGGACGATCCCGCGCAGCGCGCGTCCTGGCGGCGATGCGACCGCCAGGATCGTCTCGCCCGCGGCCGCAGCGGCCTGCGCCTTCACGCTCAGCGTCCCTTGCCGCGCGGCCTCGCGCCGCGGCCACCGTTCTTCTGCTGCTCGGCGGCGCGCTCGAGCGCCTGCTCGTAGACCCTCGCGAGGAAGCCCTTCTTGCCCTGCTTCGCGGGCGGCGCGGAGAGATCCATCGCATCGACCTGCTTCTTGATGATGCGGCTCTCCACGATGCCGATGCAGGTCGAGGTGAGGATGTAGAGCGTGAGTCCGCTCGGCGCGATGTAGGTCATGATGGGGAACATGATGACCATCATCCACTTCATGATCTTCTGCTGCTGGATCTGCTCCTCGGTCATGTTGGGAGTGATCGGCGGAGACATGTACTTCTGCTGGAAGTAGAAGACGAAGCCCATCAGGATCGGCAGCAGGTTGATCGCCGAGAGGTTGAACAGGAACAGGTTGATCGGCTGCGGGAAGCGCAGGAAGTTGTCCTGCGCGGAGAGGTCCGCGAGGAACGCCCATCCGCCGAGGTTCTGGAAGACGCCGAAGAACGCGGGCTGCTGCCTGAGATCGAAGGCGAAGAAGAGCACCGCGTAGAGCGCCATCCAGATCGGCATCTGCGCGATGATCGGAAGCATGCCGCCGAGGCAACCCGCGGGGCTCACGCCCTTCTCGCGGAAGAGCCGCAGCTGCTCCTGCTGCATGCGGCGCGGGTCGTCCTTGAACTTCTTCTGAAGCGCGTCGAGCTCGGGCTTCATCGCGGTCATCGCGCGCGAGAAGCGCTGCATGGCGATCTGGGACTTCTTCTGCACCGGGTGCAGGATGAGCCGCACCACGACGACGAGGCCGATGATGGCCAGGCCCCAGTCGAACACGAGATAGTCGTGGATGAACGCGAGGAACCAGAGCAGGAAGTTCGCAAGCCACGAGAAGGTGCACCACGCGCAGCAGCCGCCCATCGTGTAGAGAACCAGTCCGCCCATGTTGAGCCCCGCGTAGGGCTCGGTGCGGTCGAGGACGCGCGGATCGAGCGGACCTGCGTAGACGCCAAGGTCGAAGTTCGCGGTGCCTCGTGCGGCGACCTCCGTGACGGGCGTCCAGAGCGTGGTCAGGAGCTGTTCCCCGGGAGCGGGCACGCCGTTCGAGAGCGCCTGCACCTCGGCGACGGCCTCGAGCCGCCGCGAGGGCGAGCCCGGCGGCGAGAACGGTGCGTGCACGGCGAAGGTGAAGTAGCGGTCGGTGGTTCCGAACCACGAGAGCGCCAGGTCGTCCGCGATCGAGGACGGGTTCGGCCAGAGGAGATACGACTGCTTCGCGATCTGCGAGGAGACGCTGCTGCGGTCGAGCATCTGCCCCGCCGCCGTTACGAAGGACTGCGTCGGATCGCGCTTCTCGGGGAAGAGGTATCCGAAGTGGAAGCGCCGCATGTCGATCGGCAGGCCCGCATCGCGCGGCATGTCGCCCGGTCCGTAGTGGAGAAGCCGCACGCGCATCGGTTCGTCGGTGAGATTCGCCACCCGCTGCGCAAGCTGGATCTCGTAGGGGCTGCGCGCGCCGCGCACGAACGTACGCTCGACGCGGGCGACGACGCGGCCGTTCGCGTCGACGATCTCGGTGGTGAAGCGGCCGGGCGACTCCTCCGCCCACACGGCGCCGAAGATGCTGACCGCCGTGCCGTTGATCGTGAGTTCGCGCGCGGCGAGGACGGGAACCGTGAACTCGCCGATCCTCGTCGAGGTCGCGAGTACGAACCGCGCGGTGTCGGCGGGCATCTGCGCGGCGTCACCGGACTTCCGCGCGCGCTGCGCGGCGCGGCGGTCGTCGGCCGTGTTCCAGAAGTCCGCGAAGACGATCTCGGAGATTCCCGCGCCCGTCGCCGCGAACTGGATGCGCACGGGAGCAACCGCGGGGTCGAGCGAGCCGACCGAAGAGAGGCCCGTCGCGGCGGACATTCCCTCAGGTACGCGCGCCGTGAGCCCGACGAACGCCTGGGGTGCCGGCGCGGACGCTGCGGGAGCCGCGTCGGCTGCGGCAGATGCGGCCGCAGGCGTGGCCGCGGTCTGCTCGGCGGCCGCGTCGACCGGCGACGGAACCTTCGGGCGCGACGCCTCTGTGATCGCCTGCGAGGCGGCCTGCTGCTCGGCAGGCCCCGGACCGGTCGCGACCACGATGCCGAAACCGACGATCAGCGCGGCCAGCACCGCCGTGACGAGAAACTTCGTGAGGTTTGAAGACATGATTGGAGAGACCGATGGAGACCCATCTGATGGGCGGAGGCTCGCGCGGCCGAACGGCGTCACCCCTCGCGAGGCGCAAAGGGTAGCGCGATCCGCTCCGACTCGCCTTTCGCGCCATTCAGCGCGCGCGGACGGCGTTTCTGCAGCGCTGCGCGGCTATTGCCCGCGCTCGAGGCGCTCGGCGAGCCAGTCGTCGAGCGGCGCGCCCGCCGCCATGTAGGCGCGGAGACGCGACTGCGTGCGCCCGATGTCGTACGCGACGCGGTGAAAGACGAAACGGTCGCGCGCACCGTTCTCGCCGACCTCGAGCATCGCATAGCTCGCGCGCGGGTCGCCGTCGCGCGGCTGCCCGACCGAGCCCGGGTTCAGGATGAAGCGGCAGCCCGCGGGCATCTCGTCATCGTTCGGGGTCCATGTGTCGGCACCCACGGGAAACGCCTCGAACTCGTAGCGGCGCGGGATGCGGGCGATCGCGGACTCGAGCAGCGAGGTCGCAGTGCCTTCGCCATGCGTGCGCGCGTGCTCGGCCTCGACGCGCGCGACCTCGACGGGGTCGGGAGGCACCTCGAGGATGAAGCCGGGGCAGTGCGTGTGCCCGACGATCGCGCTCACGCGGCGGTCGCCATCGGGGCCTGGGAGCGTGAGAAGCCCGAAGTTTCGCTCGAGGCGCTTCGGGTTCGCCTCGACGTCGTTGGGAAAAATGTACTCGTTCACGGGGCGTGACGGCGAGGCATGCACGCAGACGTAGCGGTCGAGAAGGATCCGCCGCGGGGAAATGCGGAACATGAAGTCGACGCGCTCGCGCTGCTCGACCTCTGCGGCGCACTTCCTGTCGAGGAACTCGCCGTCGGAGATCCGCTCCTCGTCGCGGGACTGCTGCAGTTCGCCGATGCGACGCCGCAGCCACTCGCCCTCGAGCGTCTGCGCGCGCGTCCAGAAGACGGCCTTCGCAGCGACCGTATTGAAGTTCGTCGGCTCGTACACGGCCGCGAAGTCATGGTTCCCGAGGAGGGTCCACTCGCAGTGCTCGCGCACGAGGTCCACGCACTCGACGGGGTCGGGGCCGTAGCCGACCACGTCGCCGAGGCAGACCATCGAGTCGTAGCCGATCGACCTCGCGTGGGCGAGCACCGCCTCGAACGCTGCAAGGTTGGCGTGGATGTCGCTGACGATCGCGATGCGCACGGGCGCTGGACTCCTGCAGAGGCGGCCCGTCGGCGCGCTCGGCCGCGGGATCGGCGCCGGGAGGGTGGTTCCAGCGACCGAAGCACGATCCTAGCAGTTCAACGCGTCTCGGACGGCGGCGCTTGCACGCGCGCGGGCATTCCCGCGAGGACCTTGGCGAGCGTCGCCGCCAGTGCGGAGCGGTCGAGCGGCTTGGGGACGATCGCCGCCGCGCCGAGGTCGAGCATCTCGCCGCAGGCGCGGGCGCTCGAGAGGACGACAGGAGTGTCCCCGAGGCCTCGCGCGAGCGCGAGCATGTCGGAGCCGTCGCCGTCTGGAAGCTCGAAGTCCGCGACGACGAGATCGAAGCGCGCGGGCGACGCGAACGCCGCGCGTGCCTCGGCAAGCGAACCCGCCGTCGCGACCGCATGGCCGAGAACACGCAGATGGTGCGCCGCGAGACGCGCGGCGGCGGGTTCGTCGTCGACGACGAGGATGCGCAGGGCGCGGCCTGCGTCATGGAGCGGTGCCGCGACCTGTGCAGACGGAGGCGGAGCCTGTGCGGGCGCGCGTCCTGGTTCGGAGCCCTCCTGGTCCGGAAGCACAAGCGTGAACACCGCTCCGCCACCGTCGCGGTTCGCCGCCGTCCACGCGCCGCCGAGAAGCCGCGCGCATCGCTCGGCGATCGCGAGGCCGAGGCCGAGCCCCTCGCCCGCGCGCGCAGCGGTGCGCTCGCTCTGGTGGAACGGCTCGAAGATCCGCTCGAGCGCATCGGGCGCGAGACCAGGGCCTCTGTCGAGCACGCGAATCACGCACTCACCCGAGGAGCGGCGCATGATCTCGATGTCGATCGGCCCCACGTCGCTGAACTTCACCGCGTTCGCGAGCACGTTCACGAGCGCCTGGCGAAGCCTGTCGGGGTCCGTTCGAAGCGTGGGAGCGCAGGCGTCAGCGCCCCATCCGGCGAAATGCAGCGCGATATCGAGACCCTTGGCGCGCGCTTGCGGAAGGACGAGCGCGCGTACATCGCGAACGAGCCCGAGAAGGTCGATCCGTCTCGGCTCCGCACGCCAACTGCCCGACTCCGTGCGCATCAGCTCGAAGAGATCCGCGACCATCGACAGGCCGAAGGAGCAGGTCCGCCGCACCCCCGCCGCGGTCTCCGCGACTCTGGCCCGCAGCTCATCCTGACGGAGGCCCGCGGCCTCGAGGTCGAGGAGCTGGAGCGAGGCGTCGATCCCGACGAACGGCGCACGGAGGTCGTGCCCGAGCGCATGAAGGAAGCTCGTGAGGCACTCCATCGCGCGCTCGGCGCGGCGGCGGGCGGCCTCCGCCTCCTCGTGGCGTCGGACGAGATCGGCCCGCGCCTCGGTAAGTTCTCGGACAATGTCGTGCTGGTCCTGAAGGGCACTTGAAACGCGGTCGACGAGTCGGTCGACCGTTCCATCGGTCAGTCCCCTGCCGAGATCCGCGCGGAGATCCGCACCGAAGGGGGCCGTCTCCTGTGAACGCGCCTGCGGAGGCGTCGCACGCTCAACGCGACCTGGTTGCGGCAGCTGCGAGGGGTCTGTCGGGCCGTCGGGCATCGTCTTCTCCGGCGTGCCGCCGCGCAGGAAGGGCGGCGGGCACTTGGTCATCGGCGCGGGCTGGCGCCGCGTTGAGCAAGTCGGCTTGGTGCGCCTCCGATCGCCGCTATTCTCTCGACCCCCGCGGCGTGCACGCACCCGTGCAGGTGACCACGGGGAACGAAGTCAGAGTCGACTCTCGGCGCGACCCTCCACGCAACCCTTCACGCGACCCTTCACGCGACCCCAAGCGAGACCCAACCATGGCAGACACCAAGCACTACGACCTCATCGTCATCGGCGGCGGCCCCGGCGGCTATGTCGGCGCCATCCGCGCGGCCCAGATGGGCCTCAAGGTCTGCTGCATCGAGCGCAGCAAGCTCGGCGGCGTCTGCCTCAACTGGGGCTGCATCCCGACCAAGGCGCTCCTCCACAACGCCGAGCTCTACATGGAGGCGATCCGCCACGGCAAGGACTGGGGCTTCGAGTTCGCAGAGGGCGCCGTCAAGGTCGACTGGGCGAAGGTCATCGGCCGCTCGCGCTCGATCACGGGCACGCTCAACAACGGCATCGCCTTCCTCTTCAAGAAGAACAAGATCGACCATGTCGATGGCCACGCGAAGGTGCTGAGCGGCAAGACGAGCTCGGGCCCCTGCCGCGTGCAGGTCACGAAGGCCGACGGCGACTACTACCACGGCTCGGGCGGTGCTGAGAAGGTCGCCGAGCTCACGGCCGACCGCGTGATGATCGCAACGGGTGCAGCGCCGAACGAGCTTCCCTTCGCGAAGTCGGACGGCAAGACGATCCTCTCGAGCTTCGATGCGCTCACGATCGCCAAGCAGCCGAAGTCGATGGTCATCATCGGTTCGGGCGCGATCGGCATGGAGTTTGCCTACTTCTTCAACGCGTTCGGCACCAAGGTCACGGTCGTCGAGATGCTCGACCGCATCCTGCCCAACGAGGACGAGGACATCTCGGCCGCCGCGCTGCGCGCGTTCACGAAGCAGGGCATGGAGTTCAAGGTCGGCACGATGACGACCGCGATCGACAAGACCGCGTCGGGCGTGAAGGTCACGCTCGCGCAGGCCGCCGACAAGACGAAGACCGAGTCGATCGAGGCGGAGTGCGTGCTGGTCGCGATCGGCGTGAAGGCGCGCTACGAGGGCCTCTTCGACGAGAAGCTCGGCCTCAAGATCGAGAAGAACCACATCTGGACCGACTACAAGGACAAGAAGGAGCCGACCTACCAGACGTCGGTTCCCGGCGTCTACGCCGTCGGCGACTGCATCGGCGCCCCGTGGCTTGCGCACATCGCAAGCGAAGAGGCCGTCGCGTGCGTCGAGCGCTTCATGGGCCACCACACGCTCGGCGTCGACTACGCGTCGATCCCGGGCTGCACCTATTGCAACCCGCAGATCGCGTCGGTCGGCATGACGGAGAAGCAGGCCCGTGAACTTCAACGGGAGAAGGGCCTCAAGTACAAGGTCGGCAAGTACGCCTTCAAGGGCCACGGCAAGGCGATCGCCGTCGGCGCGACCGAGGGTCTCGTGAAGGTCATCGTGAGCGAGCCGTACGGCGAGATCCTCGGCGCCCACATCATCGGCGAGGACGCGAGCGAGCTGATCGGCGAGATGGGCCTTGCGCGACGCGTCGAGGCGACGATCGAGGACATCATCTCGACCGTGCACGCGCACCCGACGATGCACGAGGCGCTGCACGAGGCCGCGCTTGCGACCGAAGGCCGCGCGGTGCATGCGTGATCGGGAGCCGAGTCCGGCGTCATCCGATCCATGGACTTCGGCCAAGGGCGGCCATGCTCTCCGTCACCTCTGCCGCAGCGCCGCTGCGAGCCGCATGCGCGCACGCGCGGGAAGCTCCGGGTACATCGGCACATAGACGAGCCGCGCGAGCATGCGTTCTGCGGCGCGCGGCGCGAAGTCGGGCTCACCCGCAGGCGCAGGCACGCTGCGCATCGTGGCCACGCTCGTCGCGTCGAAGCCCGCTGCGCGAAGCCTCGCGATCAGCGCCGCCGGCTCGTCGCTCAGCACGGTGAACACCCAGTGGTCGTGATACGGCGCGGCGCTGCCGGGAACCTCGCGCAACCCTTCGAGCGCGCGCATCAGCTCGTCGCCCGCAGCCTTGCGCGCGCGCACCCGCGTGCCGTCGGCCTGCGCGATGCGGCGCAGCATGAGCGCAAGCAGCGCGCGCGACGGCTGGCGCCGCAGGCGCGCCAGAAGTTCGTCGCGCGCGAATCCACGCACCGACGCCTGGATCGCGGTGTCGTAGTCGCGCCCACGCCAGCGGCAGATCTCGACAAAGCACGCGTACGGCAGCGGAAGGCTGATGAACTTGAGCCCGACGTACTTGAGGACGCGCCCGAGGAACGCGCCGCTTGACGCGCGCGGATGGGTCGCATGCGCCGCGCGGACCTTCGCGGCGAGCGCCGCGTCGCGAAAGATCAGCGCGCCCCCGCCGAGCGCGGTCGCCGTCTTGATCGGCCCGAAGCTCAGCATCGAGCAATCGGCGCGCGCGTCGCCGAGCGGCGTGGGTGAATCGAAGGTCTGCGCGCAGTCTTCCCAGAGGAGGAGGCCGCGCTCGCGTGCGACGCGCAGGATTTCGTCAAGGCCGTTGCGCGTTCCGAAGAGATGCGCGACGAGCACAGCGCGCGTCGCCGGTGTCACGAGCCGCTCGATGTCGGCAGCGCTCGGCGCAAGCGTCGCGGAGTCGACGTCGACGGGCACCACGCGCAACCCGTGATGCTCGAGCAAGGTCCACATGTCGGGAATCGTCAGCGCCGACACGATCACTTCGCTCCCCCTTGGAAGCGCGAGTTCGCGAAGCATCAGGTCGAACCCGCTGCGCAGCGAGAGAAACGCGATCGCCTCGCGGCCTTCGCCCGAGAGACGCGCCTCGACGTCGCGCGCGAGCGACTCGGCGGGCGCAGACAGCGCCGCGCGCAGCGCGCCTGCGGCGAGGTCGCTCCAGCCGATGTCGAGCCGCTTGCGTGCGTACATGGTCGCCCTTCGTCACGAGATTCGCGTGAAACCGCTCGGAGCATCCTTGCGCAGCTCCGCGACAAGGTCGACGAGCAGCCGCGGCCGCATCGCGTTCGCGACCGCGTCGATCCCGACGTCGAACCGGCGCGCAAGGCGCTCGCCGAAGCCGTGCACATGTCCGTGCAGGTGGAATCCACCGTTCGGACGCCCCTGCCACTGGTCGATCGGGTAGTGGAACATCACGATGCGCTCGTCGACGCCCGCGATGCCGCGGCCCGACACGATGTCCTCGACCGACTCGAAGAGCGCGTCGAAGCGCTTCTCGCCGCTCGGATCGTGGTTGCCGCGCACGAGGATGATCCTCTTGCATTGAATCGCGCCGCGCAGGCGCTCGGCGCGGCGAAGATCGTCTTCATCCCAGCCGCGGCCTCCGCCCTTCACCATGAAGTCGCCCAAGTGGACGAGGATGTCCTTCGGACCGACCGTCTCGTTGATCCTCGCGATCAGCGCGGCGTCCATCTCGTCGGCGGTGCCGAACGGGCGCGAGAAGATCTCGAGCGCCTGCGTGTGGCAGAAGTGGGTGTCCGCCGTGACGAAGATCCGTCGGTCGGTCTTGGCGAGCTCCTTCGCGATCGACATGCGTGAACGGTAGCGCACGCGCACGGGGAGTACCATCCGCCCCATGCCGAACCGCGTCGCCTCGCTCGCAGCCCTGCTCGCGTCCGCTTCGTTCGTCGCCGACTGCGCGTCCGCACAGACCACCGGGCCGCGCTCGGACAGCGTCGTCCGCTACGGCGGCGTCAACCTCGTCAACGAGACGCCCGCCGAGTTCGACGCACGCATGGCGTGGTTCCGCGAGGCGAAGTTCGGCATGTTCATCCACTGGGGCCTCTATTCGGTCGCAGCGGGCGAGTGGAACGGCAAGCCCGTGCGCGGGATCGGCGAGTGGATCCAGTCGAACGCGCGCATCACGGTCGAGGACTATGCGCCGCTCCAGCAGCGGTTCAACCCCGTGAAGTTCGATGCCAAGCGCTGGGTCGAGATCGCGAAAAGCGCGGGGATGAAGTACATCGTCATCACCTCGAAGCACCACGACGGCTTCTGCCTGTGGGACTCCGCGCTGACCGACTGGGACGTCGGCGGCTCGCCGTTCGCGCCGCGCGACCCGCTGAAGGAGCTCGCGGACGCCTGCGCGGAGGCTGGAATCCGCCTCGGCTTCTACCACTCGATCATGGACTGGCGGCACCCCGACTATCTGCCGCGCCGCGAGTGGGACACGCGCCCGACCGACGGCGCCGACTACGCTCGCTATGTCGCGTACATGAAGGGGCAGCTCGCAGAGCTCACGGACGGCGCGTACGGCGATGTCGCCATCCTCTGGTTCGACGGCGAGTGGGAGGGCACCTGGACCCATGAGATGGGCAAGGATCTCTACGACTATGTGCGCAGACTCGACCGCGACATCATCGTGAACAACCGCGTCGACACGGGGCGCAGCGGCATGGAGGGCATCACGCGCGAAGGCGACTACCGCGGCGACTACGGCACGCCCGAACAGCAGATTCCCGCAACGGGACTCGGCGATGGCGTCGACTGGGAGACCTGCATGACGATGAACAACACCTGGGGATACAAGAAGAGCGACGACAACTGGAAGTCGGCTGCGGACCTCATCCGCAAGCTCGTCGACATCGCGTCGAAGGGCGGGAACTTTCTGCTGAACGTCGGGCCGACGGGTGAAGGCGAGATCCCCGCGCCGAGCGTCGAGCGACTCGAGGCCATGGGCGCGTGGATGAGGGTGAACGGCCGCGCCGTGCACGGCACGCAGGCAAATCCGTTCCCCGAGCCGCCGTCATGGGGCCGCATCACGCGCGCGAAGAACGAGGACGGCAGCGACCGGCTCTATCTCCATGTGTTCGACTGGCCGAGCGACGGGCGCCTCGTCCTCTCGGGTCTCCTGAGCGAGCCGCGCGCTGTGCAGATCCTCGGGCAGCGCACGCGCAACCTCTGGCCCGCGTCGCTCGAGGGCGATGCACTCGTGATGTCGCTTCCGAGTGAGCCGCTCGATGCCGTGTGCACGGTCGTCGCGGTCGATCTCGCGGAGCCGCTCGAAGTGGCGCGGCTCCCGATCATCGACGCGCCCGACGACAAGTTCGTCGGCGAGACGACGATCGTCGTCGTCCAACCCGCAGGCCGCGTCGTCTACCGCTCTACGACCGATGGCTCCGATCCCATCGCCACGAGCGCAATCGCGGGCGCGCCCATCGTGCTCGACGCGACGAGCACCGTGAAGGCCCGCGGCTTCCTCGGCGACAAGCCTGTCACGCCCGTCGTCTCGCGCCGCCTCGAGAGGCTCGATCCGAAGCCGGCCGTGCAGCCGTTCACGCTCGCGGACGGGCTCGCCTATCGCGCATACACCGTCGCCAAGGGCATCAAGGCGTGCGCGGAGATCGCAAACGGCACGCTCGTCGCGGAGGGCGTCACGACACTCCCAAGCGAAGCGGTCAAGCCGCGCGAGGAGGAGTACGGCCTCGTCTTCACGGGCTTCATCGAGGTCCCGGAGACCGGCCTCTACCGCTTCTTCGTCGACTCGGACGACGGCAGCATGATGAGGATCCACGGCGCGGTCGTCGTCGACAACGACGGTCCGCACAGCGCCACCGAGAAGTCTGGCGCGGTCGCCCTCGAGAAGGGCCTGCACCCCGTCGAGATCCTCATGTTCGAGGACGCGGGCCAGGATCTCCTGCGCGTGTCGTGGCGCGGACCGGGCATGGACGCGAAGACGCCCGTGCCTCCATCGGCGTGGAAGCGCTGAGGCAGAGAGGGCCGAAGTTCGTCGTACTACGCGTGAATCCGCGGCCCGTCGCCGACGATCCGCGGTCGCGTCGACCGTGCTTGTTCGCGTCCGAAGCGGACGCCGTTTGATCGGCGCCCGCCTCGGAGCGGACTTCGCTGGATCGCAGGCAAGCGCAGCTCAGCGAGGCTTGCGCATCGCAAGATAGATCTCGCCGCCGAGTGATGGGAATAGCGATCCCCACGCGAGATTGAGCCGCAGCCACCACGCGTGGTTCTCCATCGCCCAGCCCGACCAGCGCATGAAGAACGCACCCTGCACCATCTCGGACACGAGGCCATTCTCGCGCGCGAGGCGAACCCACCGCGAGCGATCCATCGAGTTGATGTGCCGCCCCAGCGCGATGCGGCCGCGCGCGAGGTTCGATCTGTGGTGGCGCTCGCGGAGCCTCGACAGGAGCGGCGGCATCGCGGGGCTTCCAGCGAGGATCACGCCGCCCGGCTTCACGATGCGCGCCAGTTCCTTGAACGAGAACTCAGGGCGAGGCAGGTGCTCGATCACATGGAGATGCACGACGACATCGACCGACGCATCGGGAAGCGGAAGCGGCCTGTCGAAGTCGCATTCCTTCCAGGACGCGTAGCCGCGCTCGCGCAGTACTTCGGGCTCGACCTTCCAGTCGAGGCCCATCCACTCCGCGCCGTCGATGTGACCCGTGTAGCGTCGCAGGTGGCCCGTGCTGCAGCCGACGTCGGCGACGGTGATCGGCCGGCCCTGCGTCCGCGCCTCGTCGAGCAGCGCGCAGTGCGCCCACCAGTAGCGGATGGCGCGCACGGGAAAGCGCGTCGAGTTGGCGCGCGCTGTGAACAGCTCGCGTGCATTCGACACGCGATCGGCGAGAAGCTCGAGCGGCCACCTCTGCACGCGGCGGCGGTTGGACTCGGGCTGAATGGGCGAGGCGAGCGCGGCGGCCTGCTGGCCCGCCGTTTCGGAGGAAAGCGTGGTCATGGAGTCTCCGTGAAGGAGTCGAGGAGGCGTCCCGTGGCGCATGAATGCAACCACAGGCGCGCGGTCAGGCGAAGGAACGGTTCGAATGAAGTGACGGAACCGACCGCCTACACCAAGATGCGGATCGTCCGCAGCGACTCGATGGAGCCGACGCCGCGACCCACTGGCCCCGGCACGGAATACAGGTTCCGTGTGCCAGAAGCGCTTCTCCACGAAAGGCCGTCAAGGACGAGTACCGACGCGAACGGCGTCGGAGGAACAGGCTGCGCTGCCTCTCCGGTCGGTGCCTGCACGCGACCGCGCACGGCTCCGTCCTCCGGCATGTGGACATGGAGCGGAAGATCGTCGTGGCGGTGCGACCCGCGCGACCAATCCTCGAGCTCGTCGGACAGCACAAGCGCGCCGCGCTCCGATGCCTGCTGCCTCACGTTCGCGCACGCGTCGACCACGATCGCCTGACCACGCACGCACGCAAGGCCGACCTGCAGCACGAGCAGCAAATAGATGAAGCTGATGCGAACCGCACGCGGCACGGGGGAATCCTAGCCAAAGTCTGCAGGCGGGGCCGACTGCGGCGTCCGACTGTTGCGCGCGCATCACTCCCGCGTCGTATCGGGCTTGCCCGACGCGGGCTTCGTGGGATCGGCCTTGGGCCCCTCGCGGCGCACGAGCGTGATCGCGCCGTTCGAGGTCGCGACCGACGACTGTCCCTGCGCCTCGCCGATCTCGGCGACGAGCCGCGTCGACGAGATCTCCGACACACGCACGCGCTTCGCAGGGTCGATGACGCCGAGATGTCCGTTCCCCGTGAGCATGGTGACGACGCCGTCGAAGTCGCTCGCGACCTCGGCGATGACGGGTCCGTTGCGCGTCTCGATCGTGAAGGGGTTGTCGTTGCCGTCCGCGAGCATGATCTGCACGGCGCCGTTCGTCGACTTGGCCTGCACGCTGTCTGTCGCGCCATCGACGAGGATGCGTCCGTTCACGGCGCGTGCGTCGACCGGGCCCGCGTGGTCGGCCACGAGGACCTCGCCGTTGCGCGTGATCATGCGCAGCCTGCCCGTCGTTCCACGCGCCTCCACCACGCCGTCGGTGCTCTTCAGGACCGCTTCCTTCGCGGGCGGCGCGATCACCTCGAGCTCGACCGAGTCGCGCGGCATGGCCTTTCCGGGAAAGTACGCGCCGACGATGATCGTCCCTTCGTCCGCGCGCTCCGCGTAGAGCCGAACGAGCTTGGTGCGGCGCTCCGCGTCGGCCGCGTCCACGCCGTCGACGGTGAACACCGCGGAGATGCGAGTCGACTCGGCCTTGGCATCGCCCCGCAGCCGAAGCCGTCCGTTTGCGATCTCGAGCATGAGACGCTCACCGTCCTTCGCGCCGTCCTTCCCGTCGGCGATGCGGGGAATCTGCGCGTCGCGTTCGGCCGTCCTCAGGATCTCCTTCTCGCTCTTCGACTGCGCGGATGCGCGCTCCGCGAACGGCGCGGCGGAGAAAAGCGCTGTGAGCGCGAACACAAGGAGGCGCGAACACGCGGAGGAACGGCTGGGGGCGACGGAGCTGGTCATGGCGGGACTCTCTCACAATCGGACGGGGATGGACGGCGGAGGTTTCGGGGATCGCGTTTGGGGGATCGCGTTTGGGGCCTCGCAACGCCAGAAGCGCGCGTCCGAGGCGTTATCAATCGTTATAGGCATCGGCTTTCCATGGTTGCGGCCCGTAGCGGAGTGTGCCGAAAGAAGGGTCGCCGCGGCATCGTGCCGAGGCACACGCAGGGAGGATCCCGGCGACAGCTCAATCAGGTGCGCGACGCGTGGAGGCGTGCGCACCCGCCCCGAATCCCTCCCCAGACCATGCGCACTTCCCCGAACTTCGACCGCGTCATCGAGCAGCTCTTCTCGCACCTCGTCTCCGGCGACCGCCGCGCCTCGCGCAACCTCGTCGAGACCGTCTACGAGGCGGGCATCGCCCCTGAGACCGTCGCCAAGGACTGCTTCTGGCCGCTCCTCGAGACAATCAGCAGCCTCTATCGCAAGGACCAGATCACCCAGCTCTCGCACCAGTACTCCACGCGCCTCCTGCGCATGCTCGTCGATCAGGCGCAGGCGCGCTACACGATGGCCGCGGAGCGCCGCAAGCGCATCTCGATGTTCTGCGGCCCAAGCGAGACGGAAGAGCTCGCGGGCCAGCTCGTCGCGGACCTCCTCGAGGCGGACGGCTACGAGGTCACCTTCGCGGGCGGCGGCGTGGCGAACGACGAGATCCGCGAGGAGCTCACGCAGCGCGAGCCCGACATCCTGCTTCTCTTCGCATCGAGCGCAAAGGACGCGCCCTTCATCCGCGAGCTCATCGACGGGATCCGTGAAAACGGCGGCTACCCCGATCTGCAGATCGTCGTCGGCGGCGGCATCTTCAACCGCGCTCCAGGCCTCGCCGAGGAGATCGGCGCGGACCTCCACGCTGCGAGCCCGCGCGACCTGCTCGAGAAGCTCGTCGACGAGCGCAGCGCACGCAACGAGCGCTTCACCACGGCCGCAGGGTCGACGCGGCAGCGCCGCGTGGCGTGAAGCGTAAGAAGGATGAGACATCGCGAGGCCGAGAAGGACGCCTCGAGAGGGCGAGATAAATCGAAGCATGGCGCCACCCGAAACGGGTGGCGCTGTGCGTTTGCGGGCGTCACGGCTGCGGCACGCGCATCCACTCGACGAGTTCCGCGAGCGACTCGGCGAGCGACGCGTTCGGCGCATAGCCAAGGAGTGCGCGCGAGCGCGACAGATCGGCGCACGAGCGCCGAACGTCCCCGGGGCGCGACGGTCCGAGACGCGGCATCGCGTGGAAACCCGCCGCATCTCCGACCAAACGCACGAGTTCGAGCAAGCTCGTCTCGCGGCCGAGGCCGATGTTGAAGGCGCCGCCCGCGATGTGCTGCGCGCGCCCTGCGTCCGCAAGGGCAAGCGTGGCGCGGAGAAACGCTCCGACCACTTCCCCGACCGGCACGAAGTCGCGCGTCTGTCGCCCATCGCCGTGGATGACGGCGGGCCGCCGCGCGATCGCGGCCTCGACGAACGCAGCGACGGCGGCGGCATACGCGCTTCGCGAATCCTGACGCGGACCAAACACATTGAAGAGCCGCAGGCTCGCAGCGCGAAGGCCGCGATCGGCGCTGTACGACGCGATCGCAGCCTCGCCCGCCGCCTTCGACTCGGCGTACGGGCTCGCGCAGACAATGGCGTCGCTCTCACCGCTCGGTACCGACGGCTCCGGCCCGTACACGGCTGCACTCGAGGCGTGCACGACGCTCTCGACGCCACCCTCTACGGCCGCGCGAAGGACGGATTCGGTTCCCGTGATGTTCGTGCGGGCGCACCGCGCTGGGTCGTCGATGCTGAGCGGCACGCTCACCATCGCGGCGAGATGAATGACATGGCGGCAGCCCGCCACAGCCCGACGCACGACGCGCTCGTCTGCGACATCGCCAACCACGAGCTCCGCGCTGCGCGGGAGGTTCCCGCGCCGGCCCGTCGAGAGGTCGTCGAGCACGCGGACGACTGCGCCCGCCCGGTCGAGCGCCGCACACAGATGTCCGCCGATGAACCCCGCCCCGCCCGTCACGAGAACGGTCCGGCCTGCAAGCGCCGAGGCGAGTCTGTCGGTGTCGGTCGACTCCATCGAGGCGAGTGTAACCCGTGTACGCTCCGCGCATGGCTCAGGACGCTTTCCCCGGCATCGAGCAGGTCTCCTTCGTCGAGCGCTCCTCGCACGCAGCGCTCGGCTTCCGCCACTACCGCCCCGACGAAATCGTCGAGGGAAAGGCCATGCGTGAACACCTGCGATTCGCGGCGTGCTACTGGCACACCATGCGGAACGGCCTCGCCGATCCGTTCGGTTCCGCCACCGCGCGCATGCCGTGGGACGACGGGAGCGACTCGCTCGACAACTGCCGTCGCCGCGCGGACGCGTTCTTCGAGTTCCTGCACAAGTGCCGCATCGACTTCTACTGCTTCCATGACCGCGACATCGCGCCCGAGCGCTCGACGCTCGCGGAGTCGAACGCGGCGCTCGACGAGGTGGTGCGCCACCTCGAGTCGCTGCAGCAGGCCACGGGGAAGCGCCTCCTGTGGGGAACCGCCTGCCTCTTCGCGCATCCGCGCTATGTCTCGGGCGCAGCGACGAGCCCGCGCATCGAGGTCTTCGCGCATGCGGCGGCGCAGGTCAGGAAGGCGATCGAGGTCACGCACCGCCTCGGCGGCGAGGGCTATGTCTTCTGGGGCGGACGCGAGGGATACACCACGCTCCTCAACACCGACCTCAGGCGCGAGCGCGAGCATCTCGCGCACTTCCTGCACATGGCGGTCGACTACAAGAAGTCGATCGGCTTCAAGGGACAGTTCTACATCGAGCCGAAGCCCCGCGAGCCGAGCGTGCACCAGTACGACTCCGACGCAGCCGCATGCCTTGCGTTCCTGCGCGAGTTCGGGCTGCTTCCCCACTTCAAGCTCAACATCGAGACGAACCACGCGACCCTCGCCGGGCACACGGTCGAGCACGAGCTCGCGGTCTGCCGCGCGACGGGCGTGCTCGGCTCTGTCGACGCGAACTCGGGCACCGACAACTGCGGCTGGGACACGGACGAGTTCCCCACCGATCCGCGGCTCACGACGAAGATGATGCTCGAGATCCTCGCGGCGGGAGGCTTCACCACGGGTGGTCTCAACTTCGACGCGAAGCGCAGGCGCGAGAGCTTCGAGCCCGTCGATCTCTTCCATGCGCATGTCGCGGGCATGGACGCGTTCGCGCGCGGACTCAAGGCTGCCGCCGCGATACGCGCCGACGGCAGGATCGCGGCGTTCCTGCGCGCGCGCTACGCAAGCTGGGACTCCGACCTCGGCCGCCGCATCGAGGCAGGCGACGCCACGCTCGAGGAACTCGAGGCGATCGCGCTCCATCGGATCGACTGGCCCGTCGAGAGCGGCCGCCAGGAGATGCTCGAGCAGATTCTGCACGAGATGATCTGAGCGGTCGCCGCGCGGCGCGCGTCACTCGCCCGCGAGCCAGATCTCCTCGAGCAGCGTGCGCAGCGCCATGGCGGACTCGTTGCCGCCGATCTGCGCCAGCGCCTCCTTGACGAGCGCCTTGTCTCCCGTCTGCCTGCCGATGTAGGCAAGCACGAAACTGTAGTCGTTCGCATCCGCGCCTGCACCGATCCGCTCGCGCAGAAGCGTCTTCACGCGCGCAAGCCGCTCGTCACCCGGGAGAAGCGCACGATCATACTGCGCGTCGATCAGTTCAGGATGGGCGCCGAAGAGGTTGCGCAGCGTGAGTGCGGCCGAGAGGTTCAGCCCCGCGCCGATCTGCGCGTGCGCGAGCCCGACCTCGATGAGCGGGTTGTCCGCGCGATAGGCCTGCGCCTGCAGGAAGCGCCGCTCCGCGGTGAAGAAGTCGCCGTCACGCAGCGCGGCCTCGCCCTGACGGATCAGCTGGTTCAGCCGCCGCTCGTCGTCGGTCGAGAGTTTCTCGATGCGGCCGCCATGGCGAAGGACATCCGCCATCTGCTCGACGGAGAGCTTCTCGCGACGCTCGCGCACAGAGCCACGCTCGTCTGCGCGCTCGACGGGCGGTCGGGGCTCGAGCAGCGCGTCGATCCCCGTCGCGTCCGCGGGCGGCTTGCGCTCCTCGCGCGTCGCGTCTGGCGCCGTCTCCGTCGTCGTGTCTGCGGGCTTCTCCTCGCGCGCACCGCGCTGAAGACGATCGAGCTCCTGACGAATCTCGTCGAGCGTCGTCTTCGGGCGCGCCTCTTCCTCCTTCGATGCGGAGAGGTCGACCGCCTTCAGGATGTCGAGGTATCCAGGCGCGATCAACCGTGATGACGTGTCCCGGACCGCAGCGCCCGAGTCGCTCGGACGGATCTGCGCATCGATCATGCCGCGCTGCGTCGCGGCTGCGCGCGCATCGAAGTCCTCGGGCTTCGCGAGACCCGACGCGATCTCCTGCCGCGCACGCGCCTGCTCGTAGAGGCTGAGTCCAGAGCGGACGATCGGGTCGTCGAGCCGCTCGGCCTGGAGGCCGCGCAACGGCGAGACGATGTAGCGCACGGACTCGCCTCCTGCGCCGACGCCTGTGGCGATCGTGCGGTCCTCGCCGGCCTCGTCGTTCATGCGGCCGATCGCCATCTGCGTGTTGGCGCGGTCGAGGCGCAGCCTGCTGTCCGGCTGCCTCGACGCGACGCGCTGCTCCTCGGGCGACATCGGCGTCGACTCGCGTCGGTACTCGAATGCGCCGAGTCCCTGCGCGAGAAGGAAGCGGTCGCGCGAGTAGTTCGAGCTGCTGAAGACGATGTTCGAGTAGGCGCTGTCTGCCTCGAATCGGAAGGTCGCGTCGGAGCCCACCTCGCCGCGGAAGTCGCGGTCGGCCGTGTAGCCGACCGATCCGCGGAATCCGCGACCAGCCGCGACGTTCCCCGTCACGAGCAGGTTGCGCGAGTTGTAGTCGACCGAGACGATCCCGCTGTTGACGCCGCCCGACCCGACCTGCGTGTTCGCGTCGAGCAGGTTGCCTGCACCCATGCGCTGGCTGATGCCGCTGCCCCGCATCCACGAGAAGGTCTGCCCACCCATGGCATTGCCGTCGCCGAGCGCGCGGCCCTGCCCTCCGGCGACCGTGGGTGAACGCGGACCCGATGCGGACGCGCCTCCTGTCATCTGCGGCGACACGCGCGACGACTGGACCCGCGACTGCGCAGCCGCCTCTTCCGCGACCGCTGCGCTCAGCGACACGGCGACCAGGAGCGTAATGGTCGGGGCGATCGAGATGAACGACGGACGATGCGGATCGTGGTGTTGCATGGCTCGGCTCAGGCGCGGCGCCGCCGAACAGGGCGGATGCCGTGGTCAATCAGTATCGGCTGAGCGGCCCACAAGGCAAGATTTCCATGCGCAATCGGCGCGATCAGCTCTCCGGCGCCGCCTCGCGGGATGGTTCGGCGCGCCGAGACTCCTCGAACTCGATGGCGCCCACGAGCTCGTCGGCCACGGCCCTGTTCGAGGACTGCACCGCGAACACCACTCCGCGCACGCGGAAGACATGCAGCACGGCATCGGGCGTCGACCCGGGCACGCCGACCGAGAACATTTCCCCTTCCGGAAGCGGACTCGGTCGACCGAAGCGGTCGAACACGGTGAAGCGGTCCTCGTCGATCAGAATGAACACGCTGACGAAATCAAGGTTGATGCGCGGACCGACCGACGCGAACGCATGCACCCCCGCTGCACCGGGAACGCGCAACCGCGTCGCGCGGAGCCAGTCGATGTCGACGCCAGCGGGTTCGGGAAGCGCGACCTCGCGGTCGAGGATGCGCGAGGCCTCAAGCGCGACCGCCTCGGCGTCGCCCGTCCCCACGCGCACAAGCTGCACCGACTCGACGACCGCGGAGCCATGCCGCGACACGAGCGCGCTCGCGAGCTCGAGCACGGTCGTTCCTCCGGGCAACTGCTGGCGATTCCCGAGCCGCGGGCCGTAGAGCCCGATGAAGACGGAGAAACCGACAAGCGCCACCGTCGCCACGATCGCGGGCACGCTGGTGTCGCCTGAACGGCGCTGGGGGTTGCGTTCCGCCTCGCGCGGCATGGTGCGCATTCTAGGTTCTGTACCATCCTCGCATGTCCGCTCCGACCGCAGCGTCCGGCCGCCCCGCCTACATCACGACCCCGATCTACTACGTGAACGACCGCCCCCACATCGGGAGCGCGTACACGACGACGCTCTGCGATGTCTGGGCGCGTGCGATGCGGCTCGACGGCCGCGATGTGTTCTTCCTGACGGGCACCGACGAGCACGGACAGAAGGTCGAGAAGAGCGCGAAGGACCGCGGCATGACGCCACAGGCGCTCGCAGACGAGAACTCTGCCGAGTTCCGCAAGCTGCTCGGGCCGTTCAACCTCTCGAACGACGACTTCATCCGCACGACAGAGCCGCGCCACGAGTCGCAGGTGCAGGCGTTCGTGACGCGCCTCCTCGCGTCGGGCGACATCTACCTCGGCGAGTTCAACGGCTGGTACGACGAGGGCCAGGAGGAGTACATCACCGAGTCGCGCGCGAAGGAACTCGACTACAAGAGCCCGATCTCAGGCAAGCCGCTCGTGCGCGCGACCGAGAAGAACTACTACTTCCGGCTCAGCGCGTACCAGTCGAAGCTCGAGGCGTTCTTCGCGGCGAATCCCGGCTTCGTGCGCCCGTCGGGACGCTTCAACGAGGTGCTCGGCCGGCTGCGCGATGGGTTGCAGGATGTGCCCGTCACGCGCACCAACTTCACCTGGGGCATTCCCATGCCGAATGCGCCCGAGCATGTCATCTATGTGTGGATCGACGCGCTCTTCAACTACGCGACGGCGCTCGGGCTTGGCGATGAGAAGGGCGCGCTTGCGAAGGATCGCGCGAGGTTCTGGCCGCCCGAGTACCACGTGATCGGGAAGGAGATCCTCTGGTTCCACGCGGTGATCTGGCCGGCGATGCTGATGGCGCTCGGGCTTCCGATGCCGAAGTGCGTGTACGCGCACTCGTTCTGGATCCGCAACGGGCAGAAGATGTCGAAGTCGCTCGGAAACTTCGTGGATCTCCCAACGATCGAGACCTTCTTCACGAAGTACGGCGTCGACGCGTGGCGCTGGTACATGACGACGCAGGGCCCGCTCGGCACGCAGGACGCGGACTTCAGCGACAAGCACTTCCACGAGATCTACACCGCGCAGCTCGTGAACACCTTCGCGAACTGCGCGAGCCGCACGAGCTCGATGATCGAGAAGTACTTCGGCGGCGCGATGCCCGAGGCGGAGACGGCGTCGATGCCGGTGTCGGGCGCCGCGGGCGCGCCGAGCTGGAGCGCGTTCACCGAGGCGGCCGCGAAGAAGACGCTCGCGCACTACGAAGCCTTCGAGTTGGCCGAGGCGGCCGATGCGGCCCTCTCGATCGTGCGCGCGGTCGACCTTCTCATCAACGAGACGGCGCCGTTCAAGCTGGCGAAGGACCCGGCGAACCTGCCGCAGGTCGCGCGCATCCTCGCAGCGTGCGCCGAAGGCGTGCGCACGGCGGCGGTGCTCTTGTCGCCGATCATGCCCGCGAAGTGCGAGGAAGTGCTCGCGGCGTACGGGTCGGGCGGCGTCGGAACCGGCGGCATGGTGGCCGCCGCACGCTGGGGCGGGCTCAAGGCGGGTACGCGCATCGCGAAGTGCGCCCCGTTCATGCGGACGGACCCGCCGGCGGCGTGAGAGTTCGCGCGATTTCGTGAATTCGAGTGGGATCCCGACGGGTTGGCCGCCTCGGTGCGGTTTCCGTGCTGAAAGGGCAACACTCCCATGCGACACAATCGACACCGATTCGCGACCCGTCTGGCCACCATCACCATGACTGCGCTGCTCGCCGTCAACCCGGCGAGCGCGATGCAGGCGACGCCGCCTGCCGCTCCGATCTCCCCGCAACGGATCGCGGAACTCTCCACCAAGCGGGCGGAACTCAGGAGGCTCAAGGACGAGCTCGACAAGGCACTCGGTGGAACCAACGCGGGCTTGGGCGTCGCCAGTAGCGGCGAACGCCTCAAGACGATCATCCCCGCGATCGAGGCGATCCAACAGCAGTTCCTCGCGGATCCCGCGACACTCGAAGTGGTCGTTCGGCAGACGGCGAATCCGAACCTTCTGGAGGCGGCGGGGCGGATCGGTCGCGTCCGACAGGCCGGGTGGAGCAACGCCGGCGGCCCACCCAAGGATTCCACGCTCATGGAGCACTTCCAAGAGACGCTCGAGTCAGAACTGCGCAGCCGTGGGTCGAGCGTTGAGATCTCGTATGACGAGCCGCTGGCGATGTTCTTGATCTCAGGCCCAGGTTGGGAAGTCGCAGAGGCGCAGACGCTCATGGAGAAGTCGCTCGGCGACTATGTCCATCGGATCAGCGAGATGCGTGCGCGCGAAGAACGGAGCGGCGACAGTGGCCGCCGCCGCACCCTCAGCATCTCTTGGGACGGCGGAGCACTGGGCGAACTGGTAGATCGCGTGCGTAACAACACGGGCTGCAACGTGATCCTCGCCGATCCATCGCTCAGGGATCTCGTCATTCCCCCCTTCCAAGTGCAGCGCGTCACGCCCGAGGTGCTGTTCAAGATGCTCGAGACGCTTCCCGGGCCCGACGGCGCCCGCTTCTTCGTCGCGGTCGTGAGCCAGTCGACGGTCGAGCCCGGCGCGAAGTCACCGGCGCCCGACGATGGCTCGATGTCCGCGATCACGATCTCGCCAAGCATGCGGTCCGAGGACTCGCCGGTCAGCAGGATCTTCGACCTGCGCACCCTGGCTACGGCCGACGATCAGAAGCCGATCATCGACGCGATCTCCTTCGCCATGGACGCAGCCAACTACACCAGCAAGGTCAAGGTGCGGTTCCACGAGCCATCGAAGCTGCTGTTCGTGCAAGGTCCGCGCGAAGCCATCGCGCTCGTCGGTGAGATCCTTAGCGCTCGAGACTAGTAGTGCATGTGGACACGCGCCGCGAATCCGACGACCAGTGGACCGCACGCGTCACGCGTGCGGTCCGCTCTGGTTCGCGCGAGGCGCTTGCCGAGATCTACGACCGCTGCGCCGAGGAGGTCGTGGTCTCGGTCGAGCGCGTCACGCGCAGGGACGAAGCGTTCGCGCTCGACTGCCTGCAGGAGATGTTCATGAGGCTCGCCGCACATCCACCGGTCGTCGACTCGCACGCCGCGTTCATGGCGTGGATGCGCGTCGCTGCGCTCAATGTCGCGCGAAGCATGATCGTGTCGGAACAGCGGCGCAGCCGCCGCGAGGTCGTCGCGGCGAAAGGCCGCGGAGTGCGGGCGGAGGAGGCATGCGCCGACTCTCTTCCCACAATCCTCGATCAGCTCGACGAAGAGGAGCGCGCGCTTCTGCGCCTTCGCCATGTCGAAGGTATGCGCATTCGGGCCATCGCGCAGATGATCGGCAAGACGCCGCAGGCGATCGAGAGTGCGATCCGCCGCGCGATCGGGCGCCTCCGTGAAGGAGGCGCGTCGTGACGCGGCATTCGATCGAGGTGAAGCGTGCGTCGATCCTCGCAAACGCCGGCGACGCGATGCATCGGGCGCGGGCACGGCGAGCGCGGAACGCGCGGGTGGCGTCGGCGCTCGCAGTGATCGCGGTCGCCGCCGTCGGCTCGCTGCTCGTCACGCGCAGCGAACCGCGGGCATCAGAGTCGCGCATGCTCGCGCTCGACTTCGAGGCGGTGACCGATGTCGAAAACAGGCTCGACTTCGGGGTCGTTGCCTCGATGGACATCGGTCGCCTCGACTTCCGCGCAATCACGGACGCCGAACTCGAGGAAGCTCTGGGCGAGACGGGCTACTGCGCCAAAGTGGTGCGCCTCTCGGAAGGCGTGCGCCTCGTCGACTGCTCGACGGGCGCGGAACTGGCGCTCGGAAACACAACGACGCGCGTTCGTTGAAGCGCGGCACCAGCTCCCGACTCGCGATCTCCAACTCGTGCCTCCAACTCGTGCCGCTTGGTTACCTCCTCGTACCCGCTTGCACCCGCCAATCACCCGGCACCGATCAACCGGCGACACCGCAGTACCCGGTGTCGGAGACAACGGCTTGCGATGCCCATTGAACGGTCACCAGCTCCTCTTCCACGAGTGCCTCGCCAACCCGCCGACGCCAGGTGAACGGGTCCATGCCCTCGCCGCGGACATCTGCGCTCAGGAGCGGCCAGTGCGTGGCGAAGCCGCAGTGCTGGGCAGCACTTGACCAACGCCAATCCGATGCTTCCCTCACCATCCCCGCCTCGACGGGGTTGCGCTCGATGTAACGAAGTGCGTTCTGCGCGTGAGACGGGCTCATGACCGCCGAGTAGAAGCGGCCTTCCCAGTTTCCGCCGTGAAGTCCGCGCCGTGCGTTCAGGAACAATGAGAAGCGCCGATGCGCAAGCCCGATGCAGTCGCTCAGTCCTCGGAGCGTCGTAGGCACGGCGATGACATGGACATGATTGCTCATGAGGCAGAAGCCGGCGATCCGCGTCTCTGTCTTCCGACTGAAGCGGTGAAGCAGGGACAGGTAGTAAAGTCTGTCTTGATCGCTCTCGAACAGCACCTTTTTGTGATTACCGCGATGCGCAACGTGGTGTGGCATTCCTATGACAAACCTGCGGAGATCTCTGCCCATGTCTCTCGTCCTCCGGTGAGGGTTGAACTGCTCAGCGAAGCACCTTCGCTTCGTTTGAACACACCTTACAGACGACTTCCGCCCAGCCTCGGATTTCCTGCACTTTTACGGTGACAATCTCGGGTGCCGTGCAAGTACCCGCTCGGACCCGCTCGTACCCGCCAGCTACCCGGCACCTTCAGGAGCAGCGCGGAACCTGCCAAGTGCACCAGGCGGGTGCGAGGCAGGTGCCAGGCACCACTCGGATCCCCGCTGCTACGGCCGCGGCCGCTTCAGCAGCATGTGCCACGCACTCACCGCATCCAGATCTCCATGGTGCTTCCCCGGCACAGGCACCCCGTAATCCTCGTTGAGCTGCACAAGCTCGCGTCGGATCTCATCTGCGATTCCCTCATCGCCCACACAGATCGAGGTCCCGTCGGCGGGCCGCGTCGACGTCGCGTTCTGCGCCGTCGGCCACAAGGCGGCGCCGCGTCCGCGGGCGTGCCCGATCAGCCAGGTCGAGTGCAGAAGCTTGGAACCCGATCCATAGACCCCGAACTCCACGAGCTCGTCGGTGCACCGCAGCGCCTCTTCGAACCGCGCAGCGTCGCTGCCCTCGACCATCCACCGGGTGAAGGGCACCGTCGCGAGGCAGGTGCAGTCTCTCTCGAAGAGATCGGTGCGGTCCCGCATCGGGTTTGCACGATGGATGCGCATGCAGCCGCTCGTGCCCGCGGACGCCTTGATCGGATCAGATGCGTGCTCGCGCTGCGAGATCACGATCCTCCCCTTGCGCACGCGGCGGATCGACACCGGACTCGTCCGACGGGCAGTCGGATGCGGAACGCCTTGCGAGAACGGCGGTGTCGTGACAAGCCCAAAGCGCCCCTCGTTCAGCTCGTCCGCGGTGTAGTTCCGGCGGTCGTACAAGAGGTGCGCAATGTCATCGAGATTCGAGTCGCGACCGAAACGCCGCGCGAGCAGATCGCCGAGCAGCGATGGCGGAATCACAACCAGATTCCCCTCTCCGAACTCCGAGTGCGTCGTGGTGAATGGACAAGTCTCTGGATCCTCGCCGCGCTCAGCTGGCGGCGTGCGGTCGTCCGCCTTGCCGCGTCTCGCGGCTCCACCGAATCCACCCGGGATGAGTGTCGTCCCGAATATGCCCAGCCGGCGCAGGTCGTCTGGCGTCAACTCCTTGATCCCAAGCTCTCGCACGAGTCCATCGTGTTCCTTCCAGCTCATGTCAAGCTCCGTTTCCCATCGTGCCCTGGTTCAAGCCACGCGGATAGGCACGGTCGACCGCGTGACATCTGCCTTTCATCTCTCGCGCCACGCTCTACGCCATGACCCGCGGCTTCAACACGAGCTTCTCACCAAACTGCGGCGAAGCATGCCGAGGCGTCAGCAGGAACAGCACGGGCAGCCCAGCGGGTGCCTCCATCGGAAGCGGCCCGTATCCATCGGTGCACACGATCAGCGCAGAGATGCTGCGCCCCTTCCGACGCTCCTCCTCCGCCCAGGTGAACGGCAGACGCAGGTCTGTCCCACCACGGCCATACACGCGCATCACCTTGGTCGAACCGACAGCCTCGTCCTGGTCGCTCCATCGCGTGAACTCCGCCGTCGCATGGATCAGCGCGTCGAACTGAAGCACCGTCAGCTCGGACGCGCAGGTGCGTCGGATGGCATCGATCTCGCCAAGCACAAGCGCAAGATCGCAGTCCGACATCGAGCCCGAGGTGTCGATCGCCACCACGAACCTGCCGCCGTTGACCTCGACCGGTCCGGGGAGATAGATCCCCCGCCACAGATGCTTGCGGTTCGGCCGCGAGAACGACCACTCGTGATCGATCGTGTCGCGCATGAAGCGTGCGAGCACCTGTTGCCAACGGACCTGCTCCCGGTGCGCAGCGTCGATCTCCGAACTCGCGCCTCCAGCCTGCGATCCACAAGCGGTTCCGCTCCGCGCAATCCCAATGTCGCGTCTGAAGTCCCGTTGCAGCCCCTCGAGCTGCAACTTCGTCGGGTGATCCACCCCGGCCATGGCACGCTCGAATGCCCCGTGTTCACCCCCATGTTCATCAGCGTGCGTCGCAGCAAAGCGTGGTCGGCCGCCCTCCGCTGTCTCCTCCGACGGGCGCTGCATCCCGTCGCCATGCGATCGAGGCGGCGGAACTCCCGTCGTCGACTCGCCGGTCGACGCAAGCTTCTCGTAGATCGCCTCCGCGGAGAGGTTCTGGAAGCTGCGAAGATGGGCGATCTCATGATGCCGAAGCAGCCCGAGGCCCTCGAACAGAATGTCGACGGCGATGTCGCAGGCCGTCGTCCACGCGTTCCAGTCGCGCGCGCCGCCACGCTCGGGGTGGCGGAGCAGGACGTGTGCCAACGCGTGCAGGATGAGCATGCGCACCTGCGGCCGCTCAAGCGCCGCCACGAGATCATGCCGGTAGGCAATCCGTGTTCCATCCGTGAGAACCGCGTGCGTGATCGCCTCGTCGAAGGTCCCTCGCATCGGGATGACGAGCAGCGCCGTCGCGAAGTACGGATGGTCGAGGAGAATGTCGACGCGCGCGCGCTCCATGCGCGACCGTGCGATCTCCTCGATCTCCTCCATCGAAGCGCGCGCAGGCTCCATCGGATCGGGTTCGGCAAGGCGTGGCTCTGCAGGTCTCATGCGAATGCCTCCTTGTTCGCGCCGATGAATCCCTTGAAGTGCTCGTCACGCACGAAGAGCGGCCACTCGCGCAGCAGGTCCTTCGCAAGCAGCGTGGCGAACTCGAGCGGCAGACGATGGAGCAGCTTGCCCGCGACCAGGCGCACGGCCTCTTCCGTGCCGCGTCGCGCGAGATTGCTGACGAGCACATAGAGGCTCGACACCTTCGTCGGGATCGGCGCGGTCTCAGGGGCGAAGAGCAGCGCGTCGATCTCAGCGCTCGTCAGCTCGCTCTGCAGGAACTTCTGCAGCTCGATCGCGGCTCCCGTGCCCACGGTGCCGACCAGCGCATCGTCGCTCGAGACGCCCGGGCCAAACGCGTCGAGGATGTCTGCCGCGATCTCCCACGAGCGCGGCGTCGGAAACGCACGCTCGGTACCGCCTGGCTTGTGCAGCAGCTCTCGACGCAGCGACAGGAACGCGACGATCATCGGGTTCAGATGCCGCCTCACCGCCCACTCGCGCCAGTCGTCGAACGACGGCGTGAAGTCGAGATGGACGAAGCGGTTCGCGAGCGCATCGGGCATGCGGAACACAACCGAGCGGTCCTGCTCGCGGTTTCCCGCAGCGACGATGCGCCATCCGTCCGGCAGGCGGTACTCGCCGATGCGCCGATCAAGCACGAGCTGGTAGAGGCTCGCCTGCACGATGGGTGGTGCCGCATTCAGCTCGTCGAAGAAGAGAATGCCGGGCGCGGCGCCCTCCCGCGGAAGGAACGACGGCGCGAACCACTCGGCGCGATCGCCGACGACGGCGGGAATGCCGCGCAAGTCTGTCGGGTCGAGGAGCGGCGCGCGGATATCGACAAGCGTGAGGCTGCGCTCGGCCGCAAGCTGCGCGACGATCGCGGACTTGCCGACCCCGGGCGGGCCCCAGATGAATGCGGGCCAGCGGGTCGTCCAGAGCGCGTCGAGGTTCTTCTTGATCTGCGTCGGTGTCATGTCGTGTCCTTTCGGAAGTGAGCGTGGTTCAACAGAACAGGCGGTAGTCGGGGCGATGGCGAATCCAGATCGCATCGCGGAGAGATGCGGTCCAGGTCATCGATGCGCAGAGCGCGAAGAGGTCGTCGTCGGGCACGCGCACGGCGATCGAGGGATGCGGCGCGCCGTTCGGGAAGCTTGGAAGGCAGCTCCCCATCGTTCGCTCGCCGCGGAGATAGGACCATCCCGATGGCAGGACCGACGCAGGCATCACGCACGCCTCGATGGAGTTCGCGTTTCCATTGAGGTGCGGCACAAGCAGACGGCCCGCGCCAAGATGCGCGATCAGCATCGCCTCGTTGAATCCGCGTGGGTTCGGACTGATCTCCACGGCGAAGAAGTGGAATCCGAAGATCCAGCTCGGTGGATCGCAGCGCCAAACGGAGTGCGGCGCCCGTGGATAGCCAAGTGCGCGCCACCGTTCGAGCACATGCTCCGACGCCTCGACGCGCTCCGCGCCCATCGCGACGATCTCGGGGTGTGCATCGACCTGTATGCGAACCGAGAGCGACGAGCTCGCGTGCGGCACAGGATGCGCCAGCACGATCGTGAGCTCCTCGCTCCACATCACGAGCGCAGGCGCCGTGCGCTCGGTCGCGTTCGGTCGGCCCGCGAGGATCCGCTTGATCCGCTTGATCTCCGCGTCCGCGTGGTCGGACGGAGGGCTCGACTCAAGCAGCTCGCGCGACCGTTCGTCCCCATCGCGAAGCACGCACTCCCGCGCCTGCGAGAGCGGCAGCGTGTACTGCTCGCCGAACGCGTCTGGATAGGCGAGCAGCGAACGATCGATCAGTCCATCGGGACGCCGGCGGCCATTCGCATCGCGGTTGATGAAGCGTCCGGCGAGGAAGGAACCAGTGCACTGGACCTCGCAGTTGTGACGGATATCTTCGATGCGATCCATGTCAGGCGGCCTCCTTTCGGCCACGCGCGCGCAGCGGGTGGTAGGCGAACGAGCCACGCAACGATTCGCCGAACCTCACGCCCGCGCGGCGCGCGATGAGGTCGAGGCACTCGATGGTCGCACCGCCGAGGAGCGGCACATTGGCTTCACGGATCCCAAGGCGGCTTTCGATGTCGAGGGACGGCTTCAGCCACCCCTTGAACCCGACCAGCAACGGTGGTCTGCCGTCAAGCTCGCCAAGCTCGATCGAAGCCTCGATCGTCGCACCGCGCAGACGCCGACTCTCGCATCGAAACGCGATCGTGTGCCCGGCAAGGCGCCCCGTCACGAGGCGCATCAGAAGCGCGGTGTCGATCTCGAGCGATGCGAGGAGCGGATTCCGAGGCATGGACGGAAGCGCGCACTCGACGCGGCCTTCTGGGTTCAGCAACCGAGGGATCTCCCAGCCGGTCACCGCGCGACCAAGCTCGCGTGAGCGCATGAACCGCATCTGTACCGGTGAGCCCTCCTTCAGAAACCATGTTCCGCGCCGCTGCATCGACCGCAGGGGCCGCCAGAGGAACTGCTCGGGCCTCGAAGGAAGCACGAATGTGTCTTGGATCCGATAGAACAACCTTCCATTTCGCCCTCCGTCGCGCCACGCTCGGACCCTTCCGCCGACGAGGCGGTACACGCGGCCTGACGTGTCTCCAACGGGACACGGCGGCGTCAAGTCGAAGTTCTTGTGGGGTAGGACACCGAAGAGCCCCCGACGCTTGGGCGACTCGTCATACATGGATGCGACGATCCGCGCGGCAATGCGATCGGCGAACGGCAAGCCCGCGAAGTCGCAGTCGTGGCAGCGCATCTCGCCATCGCCCACGCGGACGCACCGCTCAAGCGCACGAGCAGCGGCTTCGCGGACCGCTGGATCCGCCGCGAACAGAAGAAGCTGCAACACAGCGGATCCTCGGAGCCGAATGCTCGGGTCAACGCAAGATGTGCTCGGATTGTCCTGATCCACGGCGCGCACTCCCGGGCTCGAACAGCCCTTCGGAAGGCGCATCCCGGCGATGCGCGTGCCGCCTGCCTTCTGTGGCATGTCGGCGGCTCGCGCGCGAGGTTGACGACGCACCGATCGGCGTCGCCCGCATCGTTTCAGCACCGTGCCTCGCGGCCGGTTGCTGGATACGCGATCGCCAACGGACCTCCTGTGGGTCCAACCGACGACACGCGCATCGCTCGGGATGCACACTCCAGGTTGTCGCGGCGCGCTCGGCCGACGCCACATGCGTCGGATGAACCGTTCGCACCGCGTCAGGAATCAAGAGCAGGGGCAGCGCTGGCTGCGATCAGTGCCTGATGAGGGCATGATCCTCGATTGTGCTCTTTTTTGGCTGTTTTCAGCCATTTTCGAGCCGCATCGATTTGGCACCGTGGTCGGATCAGGACTCGGTTGCCGAGCGGATTGCTCCGCTGCTCTTGATGCTGACAGGGCGCAGGATAGCAACGAGATCGGAAATCCGAAGGCTCGCGATCCAAGATTCTCGAAGATTGATCCCGATTCAGACGGCGCGTTCCCAGGTCGTTCCCTGCGGCCCGTCCTTGATGCGAACGCCAAGAGCCGTGAGCTCGTCGCGCACGCGGTCGCTCTCGGCCCAGTCCTTCGCGGCGCGCGCAGCGCGGCGCCGCTCGAGCAGCACCTCGACCTTCGCCGCGAGGTCGTCGCCCGCGGCCGACGCAAGCGCCGCGTTGCGCTCGAACACACCGAGCACGGAGTCCATCGCATCGAGCACCGCCAGCTCGGTCGTCGCGTCCCCTGCCGGCGGCTCTGCAATCGCTGTGTTGAGCGCTGCGATCGCGCGCGCAAGATTGAGGTCGTCCGCGAGTGCGTCCTTGAACTCGACGAGCGCGCGCTGCATCGGCCCGTCACCCGCACCCCCGTTTCGAGCCGCAAGCGCCACGCGCGCAGCGCACCAGCGGTCGATCATGCGCTGGCAGTCGCGCAGCCCCTGCATGGTGAAGTTCGAGTTCGTGCGGTAGTGCGTGCGAACGAGCTCGAGCCGCAGCGCAGCGGGCGTCACGCCCTTCGCGAACAGATCGCGCGCGGTGAAGAAGTTGCCCTTCGACTTCGACATCTTCTCGCCTTCGACCTGCAGATGCCGCGTGTGGAACCAGAAGCGAGAGAACACGGCGTGTCCGCTCGCGCAGCAGCTCTGCGCGACCTCGCACTCATGGTGCGGAAAGATGTTGTCCTCGCCGCCCGAATGAAGGTCGATCTCGTCGCCGAGAAGCATCCTCGCCATCGCGCTGCACTCGAGGTGCCAGCCCGGGTAGCCCTCGCCCCACGGGCTCGGCCAGCGCATGAGATGCGTCGGGTCGGGCTTCCACAGCATGAAGTCGGCGGGATGCCTCTTCACCGCCTGGTGCTCGGCGCTGATGCGCCCGCCCTCGCCCTCGCGGAGGTTGTCGAGCGTGTTGCCCGACAGACGGCCATACGCGGGGTAGCTCTGCACGCTGAAGTAGACGACGCCATCAGAGGCGATGTACGCGTGACCGCGCGCGACAAGCTGCTCGACGAGCGCGATCATCTGAGGAACGCAGCGCGTCGGACGCGGCATGAGCTCGGGGTGCGTGCGCTCCTCGATCGCGACCTTGAGGCCGAGATGCCGTGCGTCCTCGAGGAAGCGCTCGGCGTAGAACTCCGCGATCGCATACGGGTCGCTTGGGTCGATCTCCGCGCCTGCGGGAAGCTTGCCCGCCTTCTTCGCCTCCGCGATGCGTCGGCCTGCGACCGCCATCTTGTCCTCGCCCCCGCCGTCGGCCGAGTCGTCCTCCGTCATGTGTCCGACATCGGTGATGTTCATCACATGCTTCACGCGCAGGCCGTGCAGCTCGAGCGTACGCCGCAGGACATCGGCGTTGAGGAACGAACGGAAGTTCCCGATGTGCGCGTCGTCGTAGACGGTCGGTCCGCAGGAGTAGAAGCGCACGGGCGCGTCGGGCGAGGCGATCGTGAACTCCTCCGTGGACCTCGTGAGCGTGTTGTAGAGACGGATCGGCATGGCGGTCACTCGCGGGCGAAGTCCGAGGATAGCACGGGGCGTGCGTCGGCCCGCGTCACGCGTTGGGGCGCGGAGCGCGCCCCTCGAACTCGCGCTCGCGGACGCGCACCGCGGGGTTTCCCAGATAGATCCCCCACGGAGCGAGGTCGTCAAGCGCGACGGCGCGCGCGCCGAGAATCGCACCTGTGCCGACGCGTACCCTCGGGCCGACGAATGCGTCTGCAGCGATCCATGCGTCGTCGTCGACATCGATCGGCGGCCGAAGCAGCGGCATCGCCGCCTTCCGCGAATCATGGCTGCCCGCACAGAGATGCGCGCCCTGCGAAACCGTCACACGCGCGCCGATCGTGACAGGGCCGAGACAGTAGAGAACGGCGCGGTCCCCGACCGAACTCTCCGCGCCGATCGACAGGTTCCACGGGCACTCGACGATCACGGTGCGACGCACATTGGCGCTGTCCGCAAGCCTCGCGCCGAACAACCGCAGCATCGCACGCCGGCAGCCGTACCAGTTGTGGAACGAACAGCGGAAGAGCGTCGCCTGCACGAAGCCCCACAGGAGCCGCGCAAGCTTCTCTCGCAACGAATACGGGCTCACCCTGCGTGCGGCGAGCGTGTCTGAATCGACGCCATGCCATTGTGGTTGATCGAGTCGCGGTTGAGACATGGTGTTCCTCACGCCCCGAAGGTCGAGCGGTCGGAGAGCAATCCGTGGCCTTGCAGCACCTCGCCGCAAGTCGCGAACCGATGTCGTGCGAGCAGCGCTTCGAGCTTCGACATGGTCGTATGCATTCCGACGTAACACTTGAACTTCCGATGGAGCGGCATCGGCACGCGAGGACAGTCCGGCGCAAAGTCGCGCGGATGCAGATACACCACGACAGGAATGCCGCGGCGTTCGAACTGCGTGAACCCACGCTCGATCGCCCAAAGCGGGAGCAAGCGCATGTATCCGCCACCAGAGAAGCAAAGTCCACGTCCCGCTACCCGCATCACTCCAAGTGGCAGCTCGGGGATGCTCCGGCCTGATGGAAGCGCGCGAAACAAGTGCGGGGCGTCGCTGCACGGGTAGCCTCCGTGCCCCCGCGGCGCTGGAAAGAGGCTTGCGTCCCACTCGATCCCGCAGTCGAGCAGCACATCGAGCGCCCACTCGGTGCCGCGCAGGATCGAGAAGCTCGGTGCACGGTAGCCCTTCGGCCTTATGCCACACGCAGACTCGATGGCGTCGAGCGAGCGCAAGGTGTCCTCGCGGAACTCGTCCGGATCAAGGGTGTAGACGCGCCGATGCCAGTATGAGTGCGACCCAAGCTCGTGCCCTGCCTCGGCGATTCGCCGAACAAGCGCGGGATGCCGCTCCGCGATCCACCCGAGCATGAAGAAGGTTGCTCGCACGTTGGAACTGGCGAGCGCTCCGATGATCTCGTCTGTCCTTCGCTCCACGAGCGATTCGCGGCCTTCCCAGGACGCCGGGTCCTCGAGGCCAGGTATGTCGACGATGTGAAACCAATCCTCGATGTCGAAGCTGAGCGCATGCAATGGCCGTGCATCAGCTCGTTGCATCAGAGCATCCGATGGCCCCGATCGCGAAACTTCGCGACATCCGCGGGCTGAGGGAACTTGAAGAGCCGGGCCTTCGACATATCGAGCGGTGTTGTCTCGGGCATGCTGCGCGCCGCCGCGATCTTCTCGAGCACTCGGATCATGAGCCGTGCGCCCTCCTGCTTGGTCCCGGAGATCACGCGATCGAGCGAATCCCGTTGCTGCAGCGGAAACTCGAGGGTGTCGACGACGCCGCCCGCATCGAGCTTTGGAACCATCTCATGCACCGTCACCGTCACAAACGGCTTTCCCTCGAGCATCTGCCAGAAGGTAGGCATCATCCCGCGGTACTCGGGGAGCTTCCCGGAATGGATGTTGAGGCATCCGATAGAGGCAATCTGCAGCAGTGGCGACTTGAAGATCTCTGGCGCGGCGACAGAGACGATCATCTCCGGGCGGAGCGCCTTGACTCGGTCGATGTACTCCTGCGCGTTCACGCTTGCGGCAGGCAGAACCGGGAAGCCATGCCTTTCAGCGAGCGTGGCGATCGACTGACCCGCGACCTTGGCCAGGATGTACCTCGGAAGCAGCCGCAGGAAGTCGGCCGTCCCATAGAAGCGATGCACGCGCCGCGCCGTCTTCAGGAGCGGTTCATGGAACGCCCGCGACACCGTCACTCCGACGAGGTCGACTCGGTCGCGCGGCAGCTCGGCGAAGAAGACGTCGAAGAACTGCCGCACATAGAGCGGATCGTTCTCCGTCACAAGGAGAACCCGAAGCGGTGCAGAGACGCTGTCGCTCATCATCGTCCTTCCTTCCGCGAAACTCCCTCGCCGCAGGCGCCCGCTGCATCCGCGCTCACCAGCGACACAAGCAAGGCAGACCACTTCGCAAGCGCCCTCTCCGCGCACCACTTCTCGCGAAGGGTGCTGCGTCCGCGCGCTCCCGCTGCGGCAGCCTCCGCCGAATCGCGGGCATACGACTGGATGGCTGCGGCGAAACCTGTCGCATCACCGCATGCGACGACAACCCCGCAACGCTCCTCGTCGATCAGCCGCGCACCTTCGCCGAGATGCGAACCGATGAAGACGATCGGCCGTTCGGCCGCAAGTACACCATACAACTTGCTCGGCACCATGATCCCCTCGCACCCTTCCTTGAGACTCGCGAGGTGGAGATCGGCGGCACTCAGCAGCTCATCGAGCCGCTCGCGCGGTTGATACGGTCCTTCGACGAAGTTCGATACGCCATGCTTTCGCAGCATCTCAAGCAATTCGGCCTTGCGCTCTCCGCCTCCAGTGAAAGCGAACAGAATCGTAGGATCCGTGGCGAGGCGCTTCACGCCCTCCGCGATGGTCTCGATGTCATGACCGAGCCCAAAGTTGCCCGAGTACATGACGAGAAACCGATCGCCGACCGCCCAGTCGCGGCGGAAGTTGTTCCGTTCCCTCGGAACTGGGCGGATCTCGGTGTGGTCGCTCCAGACATTGATCGTGGACACGCGGTTCGGATCCACGCCCTTCGCGAGCACGCGATTCTCCATGCACCGTCCAAGGACCACGATTCGATCGGCCTTGCGGAAGCAGAAGCGGTTCACTGCCTCGAAGAACCGCGTCATCGGCGAGTGCTCCTTCATGACGCCGCACGCGACGGGAAGATCGGGGTAGAGATCCATCACCCAGTAGACGAACTTGGTGCCGCGAATCAGTCGCAGCATCCAGCCGACCATCGCGATGAACGGCGGTGTCGTGAAGCAGATGCAGACATCGTGCCTTGGCAGCGTCACGGCCTTCCAAAGCGCAAGCGTGTAGAAGAGTGCAAAGTCGACCGCCCGCGCAAGAATCGACGACTTGCCGAACAGGCTCGCACCGACCCGCACGATGCGTATCCCGTCGATCACCTCAGTCGCCGGGAGCGTGGCGCCACGCGACCCATAGATCGATCGCGATGCGATGGCCGTGACCTCATGCCCCTCGCGGCGGAGATGGCGCGCGAGATCCCAGCCGTGCTGCGCGGTCGCCACGACATCGGGGTAGAAGCACTGGTTGAGGAGCAGGATCCTCACCGCCCCGTCCTCGCTTCCGATGGGCATGCCTTCGCCGGATGCTGGCTCCGGTACCACTCGATGGTTCGCCGCAGACCTTCCCGCAGCTCGACCTTGGCTCGAAAACCGAGCAGGCTCTGCGCACGTGCCGTGTCGAGGCAGCGTCTCGGCTGTCCATCGGGACGCGAGCCATCCCACTCGATGCGTCCACGGAAGCCGCACAGTTCGGCGATAAGCTCCGTGAGCGCGCGGATACCGATCTCGTGCCCTGTCCCGAGGTTCACCGGCATCGGTTCATCCAGCACTTCCGATGCGCGCACGATGCCCTCCGCGGCGTCGTCGACAAAGAGGAACTCGCGGCTTGCGGACCCCGTCCCCCAGCATACGATCGAGGGTGCACCCGATTCGATCGCCTCGAGGCACTTTCGAATGAGCGCGGGGATCACATGCGAGGATGCAAGGTCGAAGTTGTCGCGCGGGCCGTAGAGATTGACAGGCAGCACATATGCCGATGTGAGCCCATACTGCCGTCTGTACGCGTCGAGCATCACGAGCGCCGCCTTCTTCGCGATGCCGTAGGGCGCATTCGTCTCCTCGGGATACCCGTTCCACAGGTCCTCCTCGCGGAACGGCACGGGTGTGTGCTTCGGATAGGAGCAGATGGTGCCCACCTGCACGAACTTCCGGACACCATGTCGACGCGCACCTTCGATCAGGTGCAGCGCCATCGCCATGTTCGAGAAGAAGTATCGTCCAGGATTGGCCTGATTCGCCCCGATGCCGCCGACCTCGGCGGCAAGGTGCAGGACGACATCCGGGCGCATGGACACGTACATTCGCTCGGTGTCTTCCTCGCGCGTCAGGTCGAAGTCACGACGCCGTGGCACGAGAATCTCCGTGACCCCCCGGTCACGCAGCGCGCCGACCACGGCATGGCCGAGAAATCCAGCGCCGCCTGTGACGACAACACAGGCGCCGACAAGGGGTGATCGGGCGTCTCTATCTGGCATGGCGTACGGTCTTGATATCGGCATCCGACCCGTAAGAAGTGAGCCGATTGCCTGAACCGGCTCCCGGTGATCCCCGAGGATCCTCCGCCGACGGTGCTTCACCGCCGACCCCGCTGAAATCGGCCCGCATCGGCCGCTTCGGTCTCGATAACGGGCCCCTCTTCAGACAAACCCCTCTCCAAAGCACGTCGTCACCCCCGAGCGTGGTTCAGCGTAGCCTGTGCGAATGTCCGCTCCCTCTCCAAAGGCAACAAAGCGCGCCCTCATCACAGGCATTACTGGACAGGATGGCAGCTACCTGGCGGAACTGCTCCTCCAGAAGGGCTACGAGGTCCACGGAGTCATACGCCGTTCCTCGAGCTTCAACACAGCGCGAATCGACCACCTCTACCGCGACCCCCATGAGCAAGGCGCGCGGCTGAGGCTCCACTACGGCGACCTCGCCGACGCAAGTTCGCTCTCGCGGCTCCTGATCGAGACGAAGCCCGACGAGGTCTACAACCTCGCCGCGCAGAGCCATGTGCGTGTCTCGTTCGACCAGCCGGTGTTCACGACCGATGTGGATGCGACGGGCGTCGTGAAGCTCCTCGAGGGGCTCCGTGTGGCGCAGGACGCGATCGGCAGGCCGATTCGCTTCTACCAGGCCTCCTCGAGCGAGATGTTCGGCTCCGTGCAGGAGGTCCCGCAGCGCGAGACCACGCCGTTCTATCCGCGGTCGCCCTATGGCTGCGCGAAGGTGTTCGGGCACTGGATCACGGTGAACTACCGCGAGAGCTACGGGCTGCACGCATCGTGCGGGATCCTCTTCAACCACGAGAGCCCGCGCCGCGGCGAGACCTTCGTCACGCGCAAGATCACGCGGGCCGTCGGACGCATCAAGCTCGGGCTGCAGCGGAAGCTCTACCTCGGCAACCTCGACGCGCTGCGCGACTGGGGCTTCGCAGGCGACTATGTCGACGCGATGTGGCGCATGCTGCAGCAGCCGCAGGGCGACGACTTCGTCGTGGCGACCGGCAAGATGATCTCGGTGCGCGCCTTCTGCGAGCTCGCGTTCGGCGAGGTCGGGCTCGACTACCGCGACTTCATCGAGATCGACCCGCGCTACTTCAGGCCCGCGGAGGTCGAGCAGCTGCTCGGCGACGCGACGAAGGCACGCACGGTGCTCGGCTGGGAGCCGAAGACGACCGTGGAGGAGCTCGCCCGAATGATGGTCGAGCACGACCTCGAGCTCGCCCGCCGCGAGCGCACGCTCCGCGACGCGGGGCACAGCGTGTAGCAAGCGCTTCGCCGCGGCCTCGAGGGCCGCGTCACCGAGCAAAGTGCAGTTCGAACGACAGCGGCCCGCGCCTGGAGGCGCGGGCCGCTGTGTTGCCTTTCCTTCGCTCACGGGAGGACTGAAGTCGAACTCACCGTGAGCTGCTGCGACGGATCGGAGACAAGCATCGGCTCCGTCATCCATGTCTCGTCCGCATTGTCGTCGCCCTTGCCCCAGATCGAGACGCCGACGACGACCGGCATCCCGCTGTGGATACCGAGCGGAATCGTGATGGTGTGCGCATCGGTGTTCCAGGTACTGCCTCCGCCTGCCACCTGGGTCGGTCCGAGGTCTCTCGAGAAGACGAGGCTTCCGTTGACCCTCACCCGAAGCTCCGCCCCATTCCCGTGCATCTGCTGCGCGTTGCGCACGGTGAGACGGAGTGAAGACGGGGCGGTAGGTACCTGCACGAGGCGCTCGAAGGCAATCTCCGAGTCGCCGCCGTACGCCACAAAGCGGAAGGGCGTGAACCCCGCCGTACCCGCGAGTCGAAGTCCCGCCTGGTGCGGTGATGTGTACTGCCCGCCCCGCTCGATCCCCGTCCCATCGAGCAGATACCGCCCTCCCGCTGCAACCATCCCCAGCGGTTGGTTCAGCGTAGTTTCGGATGGGCTCTGACGAATCAACAGCAGTTGCTGAGGGTTCGCCATCTCGATGTCCATCCTTTGCCCGACCGAGAGGGGCGCATTCCTTCGTACCAGCGCTCCATTCGCCGAGCGGACGATGACGTCCAGGAAGTCAGCCCGCGCGACAAGCCCAAGCATGGTTTCGCCTGAGGATGCCGAAGAACCGCTTGCACCAAAGGTCACGAGCGCGTAGCCGGGTGCCTCCGTGTACCGCGTCACGGCGATGCCCGTGGGAACCTTGTCAATCTGCACGGCTGTGTCTGCCCCGAAAGACGAACCGAGCGCGTAACGGCCGCCTGTTTGGAGTCCGATTGTCCGACTCCCCGACCATGCCGGCCAGTTGGCGATCCGAAGAGGTGAATCGACCTGAGTCACCCCCGTCACGCGCTGGTAGAGCGGATGCCCGCCTGTGTTGACCAGTTCCTGAATCTCACCACGAAGGCGATATCGGTAGAGAGATCCATCGTTCGAGCGATACTGCGCGAGCACCTGCGGATCCATCGGCCAAGACGAGAAGTCAGGCTTGAGACCAAGGCTGGAGAAGAGCTTCGCGCGCTCGATCATGTGCCCGGCGATTCCAGCGCGGGCCTTGAGCATGGGCTCGGTGGCCTCCAGTTGCGCAACGCCGCCCAGCGCGTCGGAGCACGCGACGACGGTCCACTTGAGAGGCTCCGACTCGGCCGCAACCGTCGGCACCCACGCCCGTCCAGCGCCAGAGAAGAGGAGACTCGTGATCGGGCGGTGCTTTGTCTCCCACTCCCGCCGGATGTTGGCGTCGCCCCATGCCTGCGAGTATCGAAGCGACCAGAACGACGCAAAGGCAATGTTGTCGGGCGCGAACTCCGTCGCCATCGGCACGGGGTTTCGCTCGAGAAGCTCGCGGAACTGCGCCCATCCGCCCTGCGCGCCGAAGAGTCCCCCGATCTCGCCGTTGCCGAAGTCGCCGGCTGTTCCACCCGTGTCCTCATAGTTCGCATCTGCGCCAGTCTGTTGCTGCCACTGGATCATCTGGTCGGTGTGATACCGCCTCCAGTCAGGCGACAGCGGGTCGAGATAGAGGATCTGATTGGGCGAAGCCCCTGCAAAGGTTTCCTGATTCAGTCCATATGAGCTCAGTGCGGGGATCTTCCGCGTCAAGCCGAAACTCGCGATCCCATCGCGCTGGAAGACAGGAGACATGTAGTTCACGCAGTAGGTGTTCACATAGCCCATAGTGCGGAAGCCATGCGTGCGTCCGTGCTGAATGATCTCGGTGAACTGGTTCCGCGGCGTCCAGTCGGGAAGTTCCGTGTCAAAGGACGCGGCTCGAGGATTCCACTCGTGAAGAAGCACGGTCGACGGATTCAGGATTTGCGCGAGGTCGGAGAGCGTCGACTCTGGAGTCCTCACCTTGTCGACGATGACGGCGATGTCCTCGGGCCAGCTGTTGGCGCGTCGCATCGCGATCTCGGTCGCGAAGGTGCGCGCATACCAAGCGCGATACGGTTCCATTGCGCCCGGCCAGGTCCCTGCAAACGCGCCGAGTCGCCATGTTGCCCTTCGCGACGCCCGTTTCCCTTCGAAAGGCATCTTGTTGATGGCCTCGAGACCGATCGCCGTGTTGGTTGCATCGCCTCCGAAGAACGCCGAATAGGGCTTGAAGGTCTGGTCCTCGATCCACAATGCGAGCGAACCGGACTGACCTTCCGCAACCAAGATCGGCGCCTCGATGTAGGGCGCGTCCTTGAGTACACGGAGCTTGCCTTGCGCAAGATCGGTGGGCGTGTACACCATTCCACCGAATGATGCGACGTACACCGAGTGCTGCGTGTGCAGGTTCACGACAGGCACGATGACGCCCACGACATCATGCGAGGCCGAGGTGGCCTCCGCCGTGATATCGATGATGCCGGTTTGTGGATCGACGGTTGCCTCGACGATTAGCAGGTCTGTCTCGTAGGCTCCGTCCCCGCACGCCAGTCCTCGCCAGGTGCAGCGCACTCCGAGGGGGAGAACCTCGGTGGTCACTGTTGACCCTTGATTGGGCGCGCGATCGACCGATGCGATGCTCGTCCCGAGTTGACCACCATAGAGCGGATGCGAGTTCCACTGCCCGTGCAGCAGTCGAACACCCGCAAAGCCATTTGTGGCACAAACGACCCCGCGCGGCATGAACGGACTGTCGGTCCCACCATTCGCATGGATCTCGCCCGTCAGCAGATTCACCACGCGCGTCACAGCCCCGTTGCGCACGGTGATTTCGATCGACTGCGAGCTGAGATGGAACCCGTCGGCAAGCACCTCAACGGTGTGCGAGGGCGCCGTGCTGCTTGAAGTGCCTGCACCGGTCGACGCGCCAGTGGGCACGGGCTGCGCACCCGCGCTCGAACCCGCGGGAGCGGGAGCCGCCGCGGATACAGGCGTTGGCGCGGGCTGCTTCACCGCACTGGACCCAGTGCGCGCAGTGGATGGTGCGAGCTGCTTCCCCATCCCCGAGCGTGCAGGGGTTGCTTTCTTCACCATGTTTGAGCGCATGGTGGCCGGCGCTTTGACGGAGGTGGAGCGGGAAGCCGCAGGCGGCGGGCTCACTTGCCTCACGTCGCGCGCGCCCGAAGTCGTCGACGTCGCTTGCTTCCCATGGCTTGCGCCCGATGAACTCGGTGGGGGCGAGACCTTCTTCCCCATGATCGAGCGCGCGGCCACAGCTGGTGGCTTCGGAGACGTCCCCTTCGGACCAAGCCTGATGGTCGTGTTGCTCGACGAGGAGGGCTTCTCTTGCGGAGCCGCAGCAGCAGCCTGGCCGACCATGGTGGCGAGCATCACGGCGCTCAAGCAGACACAGCATGCTGCGCGCACGCGTCCCTGGACAGCTCTGAAGCGCCCACGAAACGAGCGATTCCCCGAGAAAAATCCTTGCGTTTGAATGATTGCTTCAGTCATCGGCTCGACGTACCCCCGAGTCAGTGGTGATGGGCGTGGCAGGAGCGCGCAATCCGGACAACGAACCGAACCGCAGCTGCCATGGATCGACCGCGATCACGCCACCCATGAGGGGCTGCCATGCATCACCGACCCGCGGTCAAAGAGTAGGCGGACTGGTAACGGTCGTGTCGGTCGCGCGGGAAGGCCACGAGGAAAGCCGCCACCCCAACGCTCGGTTCGAGACGTGTCCCCGCAACTCCGCGGGCGCATTTCCGGTTTGGGGGATATCTGACCTTCGCGAACGCCGACGAACTTCAGGACAACACATGGCACGGCTGCGGAAGACGACTCCATCGACCCGATACACAATGGTCATTGCGGCGGATTCCCGTACCCCATGGTCAGGTCGTGGTACGCGTAAACGGAAACTGCGCAGCTCGGCGCGTCCGCCCCTTCCTCGGAGTCTTCAGCATGATGCCGACTGTTGCCTCTCTAGATTCACGCTGGTACCCGCAGTTCGAGAAGAACTGGGACAACAGACTGTTCCGAGAGTTCATCCTCCCTCGTATCCAGGCGCAGGCATCGGTGCTCGACTACGGTGCGGGAAGAGGGCATGTGCCGCACATGAACTTCAAAGGAATCGCGCGGTTCGTCGCCGGAGTTGATCCCGAGCGAGCCGTGTTCGAGAATCCGTACCTCGATGAAGCGCGGATCCTCGAACTGCCGAGCGGGGTGATCCCATACCCCGACGCAAGCTTCGATGTCGTCTTCGCTGACAATGTGATGGAGCATGTTGAAGAGCCCGTCACGACCTTCCGCGAGATTGGGCGCGTGCTGAAGCCGGGCGGCGTCTTTCTTGCGAAAACTCCAAACAAGTGGCACTACATGCCCCTTATCGCGCGATGCACCCCGACGTGGTTCCACAAAGCGGTAAATCGCCGTCGAGGTCGGGAAGAGCACGACACCTTTCCGACGTGCTATCAGTGCAATTCGGCAGGAGATGTCGAGATGCTTGCGAAGAGAACGGGGCTGAAGGTCCGCACGATTGAGCTGATTGAAGGCCGCCCTGAGTATCTTCGCTTCAACGCGCTTACCTACGCGTGCGGGCGTGTCTATGAGCGAGTCGTGAACTCGAGCGCCGCATTCAAGGGGTTTCGATGCGTCTTGATGTTTGAAGTCGCCAAGCCGTCCTTAGGTTCAGACGAAACCTGATGCGGCAAATCGACTTCACTCAACCGCGAACGATCTGAGAGCCGCCATCCGGTCGAGTCAATACACGCCCCGACTCGGGATCTCCCGAGTCGTGATCCTCATCGGCGCTGAATCCGTCGGTCTCAACTTCCTGTCCAAACATATCTGGGTCGCTGTCTGGTTCCTCGCAGCGTTCCGCTGCGTCGAGCTCGGCATCACGGTCGATGGGAAGAAACATGGCGCCTGCGACTCGTCCGAAGATCCAGACTCCGAGGAACGCGGCGGCCATGTTGAACGCGAATAGGCCGATGTCACCGCGAGGCATGCCAAGAATCTGACCCAAAGCACTTCCAAAGAGCGCGATAGTCAATGGATCTCGCACCGATGACACTGTCCGAGCGTCCATGTACCGGAAGCCTATCCCGATGAGCACAGCGTAGAGCGGTAGAGAAAAGAACACGACATCGTGAACGAGATGTCCAACGAGCCCAGGACCCCAGCTATGCCCCGCTGAGACGCCGGTGATTCCGGCCTCATCAACGACAATCAGGCCAAGACCTTCCGGCTTGCCGGGCCAGAAGTCGCGCGGGACCGGCAGCGTCACGAGATAGACGAGGGAGTGAAGCGGGTCGTAGCCACCGCTCGTGGTGCGCTGATCGTAGATCCACATGCTGATGCCGCCGGCGAACTGGCCCGAGAGCGCCGCCACGATGTTCTCTTGCACCGCCCGTGGCTCGATCCGAACGATTCGTTCGAGTTGCGCCCCAAGCGAGCGATCGGTGTTTTCGCCGCTCGCGCGCGCCGAGGAGAACAGTAGAAACACAACCGCCATTCCCGTCGTTGCGACCACGATTCGCGGGATCAGTCGCGCGACGGGCATGAGCCGCCACTTCTCGTAGAAGAGCGCCCATGCGATCGCGAACATCAGACCCAGGATTTCACGTCGGCCGAATGCGCCGACGAGCAGAACCGCCGCGTTGGCGATGGTCGTCGCAAGGAGGATGACGGCGATGAAGACATTGAATGCAGAACGTGCCCATGCCATTGCAATCAAGGCAACTCCGCCGCACAAGCAACCCGCCGCGAGTTGGGGGAGTAGTACGGCGACATAGGGAATCTCGCCGCCGAGAAATCGAAGCGCGATGCCGATCCCAGACAACACGAGACCTGCGAACACAAGACGCGGTTTGGATGTGACGCGAACCCGCGCTCGACGAACCGCGAATCGCTCGACACCGTTGGCCCATCGGTAGGTCGCGAGCATGATGGCAAGAAACAGCGTCAACACGAGGCAGAACACAAAGCCTGCTTCGGTGTATCCGGAGATCTCCGAACCACGCTCCGTCTGCTCAGTGAACATTGTCAGTGCGCCTGACACTGATTGAAACAGTATGACCCCCAGAATGAGGAAGTTCCGCGCTGAGAAGAGCTGGCAACGCCCCGCCACTGCGTCAGACCTGATGACGACCAGCAGGACAGCGCTGAGAAGGACGAGGTAGATGCCGTAGAGCGTTAGCACGGGAGTTCGTCGAAAGACCGATTCACGCCACCCGAGGGTCCGAGAGACGACAGGTCCTGTATCGGTCGGCTGGCAAGAATCTATGAGATGAAGACCAGATCAACTACGGACAGAGTCCCCATCCCCCTAGCCTCTTCCTTCGGCGGCCAATACAGGGTCTTGATAACCTGAAGGCGCTGCGGGCCTCGCGCCGCAGTTCATCACCTCCGCCTCTCCTTCCGCGCCCGGGCGTAGGCGGCGTCCGCCTGAAGTGCGAGTGCTTCCCAGCCGAGGGTGGCGCGCACCCACTCCTGGCCTCGCGCGCCGAGCGCTCGACCGGCGTCCGCGCTCCGTGCGATCTCGAGGAGCGCATCGCCGAACGCTGCGTCCGAGTCCTCGACCATCCGAAGCGCGCCCGCCGCCGCTGAGCCGTCGAGTTTGCACTCGCGAGTCGTCACCACGGGCTTCCCCGAGGCGAGGCCCTCGACCACGGTGATTCCGAAGCCCTCGAAGCGCGGCCTGTGCGCGAAGATCGTGCAGGCGGCGAACGCGTCGCGCTTCTCGGGGCCGAACAGGCCGCCTGTGAAGTGAATGTGATCGGAGAGCCCGAGTTCGCGCGCAAGCGCCTCGAGCGCAGGGCGCTCTCCGTCGTCGGGGCCGACGAGCACAAGTTCGAGGTCAAGCCCATGCGCGCGCGCATGCGCGTAGCTACGCATCAGCTTGTCGATTCCCTTGATCGGATGGAGCCGCCCCACGAAGAGGACGAACGGGCGCTGGCCGAGCGCTGGGAAGAGGCCGCGGAACATGCCGACTTCAGGCTTCGAATAGTCGTCGACGGCGATCCCGTTTGGAAGAACGGTCGCAGGGCGGCGGAAAGTGGCGACGATGTGATCGGCCTCCTCGCGGTTCAGCGCGAACAGTTCGCCCGCACCTGCGACGATTCCTGGGAAGAGCGTGAGATACGCCCACTTCTTGAGTCGCTTCTGTGCGAGGACGAACGGGTGCAGCATTCCGTGGGTCGAGAGCACATAGGGGATGCCCCGCCTTCGCGCATGTGCGGCCATCCGCCGGACCAGCGCCTCCCACATGCAGTGGATGTGCACGATCTCGGGCTGAAGACGGTCCATGGCCGCGCGTGCACCCTTTGCTCCGCCTTCCGCGAGGTCGTCCAGGACGATGTACTCGATGTCGAGGCCGCGCCACCGCTCCGCGAGCAAGGCGCGCTGCTCTGGCTTCCGCGGAGCGTGCGTGCAGAGGATCGCGACCTTCCTGCCCATGATCGCCTGCTGGCGCACGAGCTCGATCGCGACCGTCGGCGGTCCCCCGCTCTCGGGGTAGAGGTTGTCGATGATGTGGAGGATCATGGCTTTCTCATGCGTTGCGCCTGAGGACGCGTGCGACGATGGCGTTGAAGTCTGTGCGCGTACTCTCGCGCATCCGTGAGGAGAGGATGATCGCGAGCACGACCGCGATCGGCGCGAGCACGGCGATGGTCGCGGCATCGGCGACTCCCTGCGGAGCCACCATGCGCAGACCGAGCCAGCAGCCGACAAGTACGGACATGATCGGAAGCGTCACGACCCATGGCTCGAGGAAGATGCGGAGCGTGGTGGCGAACGGCACCCCTGCTGGCCTGCCGGCGATCCATACCGCGAGGGGGCAGAAGCTCGCCCACACGACTGCGCTTGCGCATCCGAGCGCCAGCGCCTTGCCTGCGTTTGCGTCGATCGGGAATCCGATGAACGCAGCGGCCTCGAGGGCATGCGGCGCGCCGTACAGGACCGCTGCTGGGAACGCCACAAGCGCGATCGCAAGCTGCGCGAACTGCAGCTTCAGATACGCGCGGAAACGCCCCTGCGCCTTGAGAAGTGCAAGCGATGGCGCCGACACGAAGACGAATGCCTGCGCTACGCTGAGCACCGCGAAGATCGCGATCGAACCTGTCCACTCCACGGGGAAGAGCAGCTGGAACAAAGGGACCGCGATCGCAGCTTGCACGAGCGAGAGCGGCACGGCGATCGCCGAGAGGACACGCGTTGCGCGGAGGAAGCCACCGACCTGCCGCGTGTGGTCGCCCTGCACATGCGCGAAGATCGGCTGGAGCACCGCACCGATCTGCCCTGCGATCACCGAGTTCGCCTGGATCGCGTAGGTCGCGGCGAAGACGAAGAGCCCGACCTCCGTCTTGTCCGTGGCGAAGCCGAGCACGACGATCTCTAGCGCGAGCAGGATGTTGTTGAGGTACTGCCCGAGGCCGCCGACGAGATAGCGGCGCGCGACGGGCCTTAGTTCCTCGCGTCGTACGGTGAGGTCGACGCTGTTCCGAACGCATCGCCAGAACAGGATTCCTCTCAATGCGAGCGCAGCGACGGCAGGTAGCGCAAGCGACAAAGGACCCGCGCCGAGATACGCCATCGCAAGCGATGCGACCGTGGCGGCGAGCGTGACAGAACCATCGATGATCGCAAGGCGCCTGTACGCTAGGTCGATGCGCATGCGCGCATGGGGGATCGCGAGCACGGCGTCGGCGACGGGTCGCATGGCCGCCACGAGAATCAGCACGGCGAGGCCCGTGCGGCCGTCGAAGTTCTCGAGCGGAACAGCGAGACTTGCGACGAGCGCGCACATTGCGATCGCCACTAGCCACATCACGAGGTTGGCGGCGCCTGCGATCTGCTGGAAGCGCTTCTGCTCCGAGAGCAGGACATCTCCCATCACGGGCGTGGGGAAGACGAACGCGAACACAGCGACATTGACCGCGAAGAACGCGAGGCCATAGTCGTCGGGAGAAAGAAGTCGTGCAAGCACCAAACCCGCGACGATGGTCGCGAGTTTGTTCAGCACGGTCTGCGCCGTCATCCAAACCGAGCCGTGCGCGGCGGTCGCGGCATAGCCCCGCGCACCGTTCGCGCCGTCTGCGGCTGGAGTCGGCTCCATCGCCTCACGCGCGGACGAGCCGCGCTCCCATGGTCTTCTCGAAGGCGCGCAGCGCATCGCGCGTGTCGACGCAGAGCTTCGCGTTGCTCGCGATCACGCCGTAGTCGACCTTGGAGTGCGCCGTCGAGATCAGCACGCAGTCGTAGGACGCGATGGTCTTCGCGTCGTAGGCGACAGAGCTCATCTTGAGGTCGTGCTTGCGTCCAGCCCAGGTCGCGGGGACGAGCGGGTCGTAGTAGTCGACGACCGCACCGCGGTGCTTGCACAGTTCGATCAGTTCGAACGACGGGCTCTCGCGCACATCGTCGATGTCCGCCTTGTATGCGAGGCCGACCACGAGGATCCTCGAGCCCTTCATCGGCTTGCCCTGTCCGTTCAGCGCCTCCGCGGTGCGGTCGACGACGTAGTGCGGCATCGAGGTGTTGATCTCGCCCGCAAGCTCGATGAAGCGCGTGGAGTGGCCGTACTCGCGCGCCTTCCAGGTGAGGTAGAACGGATCGATCGGGATGCAGTGCCCGCCGAGGCCGGGGCCGGGGTAGAACGGCATGTATCCGAACGGCTTGGTCGCCGCGGCGCGAACGACCTCCCACACGTCGATGTCCATCGCGTCGAGGACGACCTTCATCTCGTTGACGAGCGCGATGTTCACCGCGCGGAAGATGTTCTCGAGGAGCTTCGCGCTCTCGGCGATCTCCGCCGTCGCGACTGGCACCACCGTGGTCACGCCCTTGCGGTACACGGCCGCGGCGAGCTCGGTCGATGCCGCGTCGAGGCCGCCGACGAGCTTCGGGATCGTGCTCGTCGAGTGCGACTTGCGGCCCGGGTCCTCGCGCTCGGGGCTGAAGGCGCCGAAGATGTCGCGCCCGATCTCGAGCGACGCGGCGCGCTCGCCCGCGGCAGCCATGATCGCGGGCATCATGTCGTCGCGCGTGGTGCGCGGATAGGTCGTCGACTCGAGGATGACGAGCTGCCCCTTGCGGAGCGTCCGGCCGATCGCCTTCGCCGTCTCGATGATGTACGAGATGTCCGGCTCCCAGTGCTTTCCGAGCGGAGTCGGCACGCAGATGATGATGACATCGGCCTCGCCGAGGCGGCTGAAGTCCGTGGTTCCCTCGAAGCGCGACGAGTCGCGGAGCGTCGTGATCAGCTCGCTGCCGAGGTGCACGAGGTAGTTGCGGCCCGCCTTGATCGCGTCGATCTTCGACTGGTCGATGTCGAAGCCGAGGATCGGGAGCCCACCCTGATGCAGCGCATGCGCGAGCGGAAGGCCGACGTACCCGAGGCCGACGACGCCGATCTTCGCCTCACAGCGCTCGATGCGGGCGAGGAGGTCCGAAGCGGTCTGGTTCATGGCTACAGTCATCGAGTGGCCTTCGTCGGGGGCGGATCGCCGCACTGGCTCGGCGGCATGATGGAGTCGTCGTGCGGGCGTCCTACGACGCATCGCCTGTTGATTGTGTTCGTTTCGCGTTCGGAATCTCAGCCCTCGAGCACGATGCTCGGGCGAGCCCTGCCGTCCTGGCCCGGAAGCGCCATCGCGGGAACGGCCTGAGGTGTCTCGTGCATTCGGCTCGCCGCATGGTTCTCGCGCGAGAGCTGGTCCATGCACATCACCCAGGTCTCGCGTTCGTAGCGGAGCAGCCGCAGCACATCGTCGACCGCGGAAATGTCCCTCGTCGAGCTCGCCTTGACGAGCGAATTGAACATGAAGGTGTAGAGCGCGGCCACCTGCTTGCACAGCTCGGGCGCGTGCTCGGGGCGCAGCGCGCTGATGATCTCAAGGAGAATCGCCTGTGCCTTCTGCGTGCCCGCATAGGACATCTCGTAGTCCTTGGTCTCGTAACCGCGCCGCGCCTGCTCCGTGAAGCGGATGGCGCCGTCGATCAGCATGAGGCGCAGCTCCTCCGGCTTCGCCGTCATGACCTTGGTGCGGAGGTAGGCGTCTGGTCCTGCTTGGGGCATAAAGAAGGTCGCTCGGAGACAGGATCGGTCAGATCAGGGGGGGACTTTCAGAAGTTCGTCTTCAGAACGATTGGATCGAAGCGATGCCGGCGATGGCACCCTGCTGCGACTGGACGCGCGCGATCGCCGTCTCCATCGCGATGAACTGGCGCTCGTAGCGGGTGCGCTTGGCCGCGATGCGGTCGTCGATCGACCTGATCCGCTGGTTCAGCTGCTCGATGCGCGTCTGGAAGTTGCGGTCGGCGACCACCGTGGCGCCATCGACGGTGTTGGTCAACCTGTTCAGGAGCTGGTCGAAGGTGTCGCCAAAGCCGAGCTTCTTGTAGATCGTCTTCGAGTCCTCGATGATCGTGACGCCGTCGACCGGCGAGGAGCTGGACGACGCCTGGATCTCGAAGCCCGCGAAGAGCTCCTTCACGGCGTTCGGATCACGTTCATACGCCTCGCGGAACCTCGCTTCGTTGAAGTTCACCTGGTTCTTCGCCCCGAGCGAGATGCCCACCTGCGAAAGGAAGCGGAACTGACCTTCGATTCCCTTCGCGGGCCGCTGCAGCTGCGAGACGATCTGCTGCCGCACCGCCGCGACCGTCGAGTCGCCGAAGAGCGCGGAGCGCACCTGTGTCGTCGAGTCGTACTTGTCGTAGTCAGCGATCTTGGCGAGCGTGTCGCTGATCGAAGCCGTCCATCTCTTGACGCTCTCGACCATGCTGCCGATGTCGCGGGTGACGTCGACCGTGGCATCGCCCGTCTTCTTCGCGTTGATCTCGAGGCCCGAGAGCACGTCCTTGAAGGTGTTCGACGAGCTTGTGAAGACGAACGGGCTGTCGACGCCGCCGCCACCGAGGACAAGCGCTGCGTCCTTTCCTTCCGTGGTGCGGAAGAGACCGAGATCGGTACCGACCGACTCGACAAGGAGTTCGCCGCCGGCGCCCGAGACCTGCGAGGTCAGGCTGATGCGGAACGGCGTCCCGCCGCCTCCCGTGTTGATGACGGCTGCGCTCACGGGGAAGCCCGAGGAGTTGATCTTCGACACGACGTCGTTCAGCGTGTCGGTGGCCGCGAAAGTGATCTTCTTCTCGAGGCTTCCCTCGATGTTTCCGCCGGAGGTCGCGGCCTTTCCGAGAATGCCGAGGCTGCGAGCGGTCGAGCCGCTGACCTCCTGGACCTCCATCGGATTCGCAGGCGCTCCCGTGTTGAGGTCGACGAGGGTGATGCCGTCGCCCGTCGAGTTCAGGCGCGCCTCGATGAGAAGGCCGCGCGAGTTGATGTTCGAGATCACGTCGTAGAGCGTGGTCGCGGTCGAGGCGACCTCGACCGTTGCGCTTGCGCCCGAAGAGTCCGTGAGTCGGAAGGTGCCCGTGCCGATTCCCCTGCCGAAGTTGAGCGAGGAGAGCGAAGTCGCGAGCGAGACATGCCGCCGCTCGAGATCGGAACCCTGCACGGTGTTGGCGGCGATGGGCGCGTTGAATCCGAGCGCGAGTCCGCCGTCGCCGCCGAGCGTGAGGGTGCCCGTTCCACCGCTCGAGTCGCGCGCGACGAGCGAGCGTCCGCTCGTCGAGAGCTCGAGGCGCACGCCGACGCCGTTCGTCTCCGCCTGCGCGTTGATCGCGCGCACGAGTCCGTCGAGCGTGTCGTGTGCAGCGAAGTCGTTGAAGCTGAAGGATGCGCCTGCGCGATCCGTCACGATGAGCGGACCTGCTGGCGAGACCCCCTGCCCCCCTGCAAGCGCCGCCGTGCGCACGGTGCCGATGCCCGCGGAGATGCGCGTCCCATCGACCGAGGCCGTGCCGGAGAGACCGAAGATGCCGAGGTCGCGCGCGGTGCGCTCGCCGATGAGCGATCCAAAGCTCGACCCATCGATGATGCCCGGCAAGACGGAGACCGTGCCGCTGCCCGAGGCCTTCACGAGGCTGATGCCGGTGCCCTGGCTGTTGATCTCGACGCGGACTGCGCCACCTGTCTGCTCGAAGACGCGGTTGGCGACGTCCTGGATCGTCGCGGCGCGCGGGGTCGACACCTTGTTCTGGATGTTGCTCCCGGTGATCGTGGTCGGTCCGGTCGTGATGGCGCCCGTGAAGATGCCGAGGTCCTTCGCGCTCTTGTCGCTGTTCGGCCCGGCCGACAGCACCTTCAGCGGACCCGCGCCCCCGAGGTTGTCGGTGAGCTGGAAGCCGCGTCCATCGGCACGCAGCGAGAGCAGCACCTGGCCCGACCCGAGCGTAGCCGACAGTTCGCTGTTGACGCGCGTGAGGAGTTCGCCCACCGTCGTGACCGCGTTCGACTGCACCTCGCCGTCGACGACAACCGCACCGAGGTTGACTCCGACGCTCACGCCCGTCGAGGTGACGACCGTGAAGTCATCTGCATCCGTCGTGTTGATGCGGACGCCGACGCCGTTGTTCAGGTCGCTGAGCTTCGTGTCCGCCGTGATGGGAAGGTTCTTGCGTCCGAGATCGATGTCGAAGGTGGTCCCATCGGCCTCGACGCGGAAGTCGACTGTCCCGTCGCGGATGAGGACGCCTGCTCCATCGTTCAGCAGCGAGAGCGCGGAGTTCATGCCAAGCTGGTTGAGCGCGCCGCCCGTCACCGCCCCGCTCGCGTGCGCGCCTGCGATGCCAAGCCTCGTCGCGATCGTGCCGCCGAGCGCGTTCGCGATGACAAGTGAGCCGCTTCCGCCGCTCGTGTCGCGTACGACGAGACGCTCGTTCTCGATGGACGCCGTGACCGCGATGTCGTCGTTGGCGTTGATCGCGGCGACCGCATCCTGCAGCGTGACGCTTCCAGAGAGATCGATCGTCGCCACCTGGCCGTTCGCATCGGTGATCTTGACGCCACCGCCACCGACGCCCTCTCCTCCGCGCAGCGCGCTGAGCGCGACGGGCGAGCCGATGTTCGCACGGCCCCACTCGATGTTCATCTCCGTCAGGCCGAGGGGCGTGGCGTCGCGGGTCGCGAATCCGCGCGAGAGCATCTGGCTCGTTGAGACGAGCCTGTTGACCTTGAAGGCATACGAACCCGGCGGCGTTCCGGACGCGGCAGTCGCACCGAGGACCTCCGTGTTGCTCGGCGCAGCAAGCATCCTGTCGAACACGCGGCCGATGCGGAAGTTGCTCGATGCGCTGCGTAGACCAAGCAGCCGCGCGTTGACATCGAGCATGGCCGTCTTCTGGCCCTGCGTGCGCGCGATCTGGGTCTGGAGCGGCGTCTTGCCGCTGGCATCGAGCGCCAGCAGCTGCTCGATGATCTGCGCGGAGTTGATCCCGCTTGCGAGTCCGACGCCCGTGGTGATTCCAGACATATGCCACCTCCGATCGAGATCGGACGAAAGCAAGGCGCATGCCTTGCCCATCGGCCGGAACCGCGCTCAGGCCGCGCGGTTCATCGGCACAATCGAGCCGTCCGCTTGGGTGGGCTGCGTCTTCCCATCGCAATCGGCAGGAATCGCCGAAGCCCAGCGAAGCTGGTCGAGACCGCGCCGCCGGAGTTCCAGCATGTCCCCCGCCCATGCAACGAGCGTCCGCGCGAAAGAATCGCGCGCGGCGTCCGCCTTCGCTTCCCAGCGTCGCTGCGTGTCTGCGTCGAGTGGTGCCATCCGCTGGTTCCTCCGAGGTGGGAGGCATCGGACAGCAGGGGCCGCGACTCAAGCGCAGCGTTCGCTTCGGCACCGAAACCCGAGGCCGCAAAGAGGCAGCCCAGCACCGAACTCGGATGCCGGATCACAAGTCCATTTGGCACAGAATCTTAAGATCGCCCACCGAAGCCTATGCGCTGCATTACTCCGTCAAACTGCTCAAGATTGTAGAATTCAAGAATCAGTCGTCCTGACCCTTTCTTCCGCCCGAGCTGGATCTTGACCTTGGTTCCAAGATGCGAACCTAGACGCTGCTCGAGATCGGCCACATTGGCATCGCGCGCTGAAACATCAATCGGCGCTCCGGCCATGGGCTTCCGACTCTCAGAGTCGCTGCTGTGCCGCAACTGAACCTGGCGCTCGAGCTCCCGAACCGACCACTCCTGCGTGATGGCCCGCTCAGCAAGCGACAATCGGGCCTTGGTGTCCGAGATGGAGAGCAGCGCCTTCGCGTGACCCTGTGAGAGCTTCCCCGAGCGGACGAGCATCGCGCAGGCATCATCGAGGTCGGCAAGCCGGATGAGATTGGTGATGGAGGCGCGATCGAGCCCAACTCGATCAGCGATGGCCTGATGGGTGAGTCCAAACTCATCTGCAAGCCGGCGAAGGGCCCTCGCACGCTCGATCGGGTTGAGATCCTCGCGCTGGACATTCTCCACCAGCGCGAGCTCCGCCGAGGTCTGGTCATCAAGCGAGCGGACCAGCGCGGGGATCGTCGACAGGCCTACAAGCTTCGCAGCCCGCCAGCGACGCTCGCCTGCGACGAGTTCGAATCGATCTCCCCGCGGACGGACAAGGATCGGCTGCATGAGCCCCGACTGGCGGATCGATGCTGCCAGACCCTCGATCTGCGCGAGATCGAAGTCGCTTCGTGGCTGCCGCGGATTCGGGGCGATCTGTTCCACGGGGATCTCGCGCAACAGACCGGAGGAGGAAGCCGTGCTCTCGACAGTGGCTTGCTGCCGGAAGGATGGAGCCTCGGATCGGCTCACTGGAGTCGGGACTTGGTTCCCCGTGGAACCTAACTGCTCTTGCATGGCGGATCCTGCCCGTAAGACCTCACTCTGGGGGCCCTCCGAAGCCGTTGCCTTCACTTCGGGTGGCAGGGCAGGCGACTTCGGAACCTGAACCTCGACAGGCTGCCCAAGCAGGGCGCTCAGTCCGCGACCGAGCTTTCGAACGGGCTCCTTGCCGAACTTCTTGATCTCGCTCATGGTGCCTCCGAGAAAATCGCCGTTCAGGGATGTTCCACGGGGAACAGTCCTCCGATCTCAGACGATATACCTTGTGAACCGCTGCAGTGTCAATGCACGGTCAGTCATCGCGTGGAGCACGCGTGGCCGATGTTCCACGGGGAACATCAGATGAGCGAACGGGTTCTCGGACTTTCATCGGTAGAATGTCGCCATGATCCCCCCGCGCGCGCCGCTTCCCAACGCAGACAAGGTTTCGCCCGTTCGGATGATGGTTCTGCTCGCGCTGCTCGCATTCGTGGCCCATGCGCGAAGCCTCGGTTGTGGCTGGATCTGGGACGACGACTCGTACATCACGCAGAATCCTGTTTTGAGAAGCCCATCTGGGTTCCTCGACATATTTGTCCCCGGCAACACGCCGCAGTACTACCCGCTCGTCTTCCTCGGATTCTGGATCGAGTTCGCGCTCGTCGGGGTCGAGCCGTTCCTCTATCACCTGGTGAACGTGCTGATGCACGCCGCGAGCAGCGCGCTTCTGTTCGCGCTGCTGCGCAGGCTCGGCATTCCCGCGGCGGCGTGGATCGCAGCGATCTTCGCGGTGCATCCGATGGGAGTCGAGACGGTCGCGTGGGTGACCGAACGCAAGAACACGCAGTCCATGCTCTTCGCGCTGTCGAGCGCGCTTCTCTTCATCCGCATGCTCGATGCGCCGGAGGGACGACGCGCAGGGCTTTGGGGCGCGTCGTTTCTTCTCTTCGTTGCCGCACTACTCTCGAAGACCACCGCGATCTTCGTGCCGCCGTGCCTCGTGCTCTGCATGCTCTGGCGGCACAGTCGCCCCGCAACGAGGCCACTCGTAGCCACGCTTCCGTTCTTTGCCGTCGGCCTCGCGCTCGGGCTCTTCACGGCCTACATGGAGAAGACGCACGTCGGCGCAGTCGGTGACGAGTTCGCGCTCAGCGTCGCGGACCGGTTGCAGCTGGCGGGGAAGACCAGCGTGTTCTATCTCGGGCGATTCCTCGTCCCCGTGGAGCAGGTCTTCATCTATCCACGCTTCGATGTCGACGCCTCGCGGCTCATGGCATGGATGCCCGCGGTCGCCTGTGCGGTGATCGCCGTGCTGGCCTTTCGCCGATGGCGCGGCACGCGCGCGCCCGTCCTCGTGTTTCTCTGGATCGGCGCGGGTCTCTTCCCTGCGCTTGGCTTCTTCGATGTGTGGCCGTTCCGCTACTCGTTCGTCGCAGACCACTTCGCCTATGCGGCGATGCCCGCGTTCGCGCTCGTCGCGGTGTGGATCGGAACGCGCATCGCGGATCTTGCAGGACTTCCACGCAAGGCGCGTACGGTGGCGGGGGTCGTCGCGCTCACCGTGCTCGTCGCGCTCACCATTCGCGCCACGCCCAAGTACGACTCCGAGGAGTCGCTCTGGCGCACGACGGTCTCGCAGAACCCGAAGGCGTGGATGGCTGCCAACAACCTTGCGACCACGCTTCTGAAGAGCGCTGCGCGCGCACAGGCGGCAGGGGACCTCGACTCCATGCGCGGCTTCGCGACCGAGGCGCTCGAGTTCGCGCGCATGGCCGGCGGCGTGAAGCCGGACGAGTTCACCAACGCCGTGAGCCGAAGCGAGTCGCTGCGTCTTCTCGGCCGCGTCGATGAGGCGATCGTCGAGATCGAGGTCGCACTTGCCCTTCGGCCCGATCTTCCTGACCTTCACTGGAGCCTCGGGCGGCTGCTCGAGCTGCGCGGCGACACCGATGCAGCGATCGACTCGTTCAGACAAACCGTCGAACGGGCGGCTGCGTCGCCAAAGTACGCGAACGATGAGCGCGACGCGCGGCGCGATCTCATGCGTCTCTCGGTCGCGCGCGGGGAACTCGATGCCGCACGCGTTCACTGCGAACGGCTCATCGAGCTCGATCCATCGGATCTCGACGCGCGCGCGAACCTTGGTTCCATTCTGGTGGCGATGGGGCGTGCTTCAGACGGTCGGCGCGCGCTCGCGGCCGCAGCCCTCGCCCCAGCCGAGGCGTTCTCTGCCCCATCCGTGTGGATGAAGACGGCCGCGCGCGCGCTGCAGCTCGCGCTCTCGTCGGAAGATGCGTTGGAAGAAGACGAGCGGAGGACGCTCGCGAACATCGCGCGCCGGTTCGGCGAAGTCGCACCGCGCGACCCGTTCGCGCGCTATGCCACGCTTGCGCTCGCGCACCTTGCGGGTGATGTCCGTGCGGCGCCCGAGCTCGCGCGCCTCGAGCAGGCGGTCCGCGCGGCCGGAGGTGCCGCACTGGCCGACGAAATATTGGCGTTCCTCGCACGCCACCGGGCATCCAGCCCGACGACCCGCTAATCTGCACGGGCCTGCACGATGCAGGCACGCGCACGGGTCCGAAAGCGGTGTGAATCCGCTACGAAGGCGTCACCGTGAACCACGAGGGAGTTCCTCGAGGCACAGTCGGGTCGAGTCCCGCGCGCGTCTCTTCCTGCCTCCGCTCCTGAGGCATGGTCGGGTTCCTGCGCGCACGCCTGGCGTGATCACGCGCTGGGCCTCGCCATCGCAGCAGGGGATCTCCGCGGAGGCGCAGTGTGTTCCGTCGCGTCGGAGACGCGGCACGCCGCGGCCGCTCATGCCGCGTGTCAGGAGAGTTCCATGCAGTCTCGTCCGTTCCCGGGTTCCTTCTTCGCAGCCGCTGTCGCCGTCTCGACGCTTGCCTCCGCCGCACAGGCTGAGCTCGTCGGGAGCTGGACCGTCGGAAGCGGCGCCAATGCCAGCTTCCTGCAGTTCGAGTTCACCAACGCGAACACCTATCTCTACGAGGTTCGCTACGACGGCGCGCTGCGTGGCGACGATCTCTTCGCAATCGTCGCGGCCGCACAGCCCGGCTTCTTCAGCTATCAGGTGATCTCCTTCAGCTTCGGAGACGCGCTCTTCGCCGTCGCGATCGGTGCGGACAGCGACGAGGGCTTCGGCACGCCGCCCGCCTATCTCGACTACTGGCACTACTGGACGCGTGAATCGTCGCAATCGGCGTGGACAGCGTCGATGACGGGCTTCGCGGACCGCGTCGTCTCGGACGGTTCATGGGACGGATGGGTGTTCAACTCGAACGCCGCGCCATCGGTCGTTCCGGCACCGGCGACGCTCGTGCTCCTCGCGGGCGCAGCTGCGGTGCGCAGACGCCGTCGTTGAAGCCCGCGGGGCCGGAGCGCGCTCATCGCATCACTCGAGTGAGCGGAGATACGCGACCACATCGCGTATCTCGCGCTCGGTGAGGATCGCGCGCATCGACGGCATCGCGCTCGCGCCAACGTTCGCATAGCCCTCCGAAACCTCCGCGTTCGGTTCGACGAGCGCGAGGAGGATGGAGCGCGGGGACAGGCGCGTGGCGATGCCGTCGAGCGCGGGCGCGGCATCGCCGCCCGACCCCGCGATCGCGTGGCACTTGAGGCACACGGCGCTCATGTGAGTGAACACCACCGCGCGACCACGCTCGGCGTCACCGCCCTCGAGCGTCAACGCCGCATCGCGTGCGAAGGCGTCGCCCGCGAACGATGCGTTCCACGCGGCGAGAGACGCTGCCAGCGGGCCATCTGCGCGACGTGAACCCAACTCGACGATCTCGAGCCGCAATCCCGCGTCAAGCGAACCATCGACGAGCTGCGAGGCAAGGGGCGCAAGCGCTGCGTCGGCCGCAGCGCCGAGCGACGCGAGATCGACGATCGCGCGCTGCCGTTCGACCCGCCCGCCGTGCTCGACGCCTTCGGCAAGGACCCCGAGGGCGCGCTCGTCGCCGCGGCGAAGGAGAATCGTGCGCGCCTCGGCGCGAAGGAGCGCGGCGTCCGATGCAAGCGCGGTCTCGATGGCTCCACCGATGCGCGCCGCGTCGGCAGCAAGCGATCGCAGGCTCGAGACGCGCTCCGCGACCGAGAGACCCGTGTCAGCGACCGCACGCAGCGCTTCGTCAGGGTCAAGCGAGACGCCGTGCTTCGCAGCGACATCCCGCGCGGCGCTGCGGAGCGCCGCGATGCTGCTCTCGGAGAGCGGAGCGAGCCTTCGTGCGAGCACGGCCTTGAACGCGGCATGTGCCTCCGTGCCGGGCGCGCGCGCCGCGAGATCAAGCACGCGGAACGCGCCATTGACCCGATTGCGCGGCGCTGCATCGGTCCACGCGGCGAGCGCCTCGAGCGCCTCGAGGCGCATGGGCAGGGGGTTCGCGTCGTTCACCGCGATGTCCGCGACCAATGCAGCCGTCTCGGCCGTTCCCTCCGCGAGACACGCCTCGATCGCGCGCCGCATATGGGGAAACTCGCTGCGGTCGACGGGTACCGCGCCGATCGGCTGCTCGCTGCGGCCACTCGGGAGCCACCACGCGATCGAGCAATGGTCGCCACCTCCGCCTTCGGCGTGGAGCGCCTGAATCGCATAGCGCCGCCCCTGCTCGAGACGAATCGGTTGCGACCGTTGCGACGGCTGCGACGCATAGTCGCCTGGATTCGTGTAGCCCTCGACGCGTGCGACCTCGACGAGCGTCGCGGGGTCGTCAGATGTGCCGATCCGCAGGATCGAGTCGTCGTCGCTTGCGATCGCGAATACATAGTCGCCCGTCTCGGGAGCCTCGATCGTGCCGCTGATGCGGGCGACGAACTGGTTGCCCGCGTTGCGCGGCGATTCCGCGACGGCGAGGTCGCTCGACTCGTCGGGCGTGCGTACGAACACGGCGCCATCGCGAAGGTCCTCGACCGTGCCCGTGCGACCGAGCCGCCACACCTCGCGGCGCAGCGTGTGGCGCACGATCGCCGGCGACTCGTCCGTCACGCGGTCGGGCTCGGGCGCGAAGCGCGACGCAGACTGCGCGAGGCGCGCGCGCAGCGAAGGCATGGGAACGTCGTTGATCGCACGCGCCGCCTCGTGGCGCACGGTGCGCTCGGGATCGTCGAGAAACTGCGCGAGGCGCGGGTCGCGAAGCTTGCGCATGGCGAGCGCGGCGGCAAGCCGCAGTGAGGAAACGGGCTCCGCGGCGAGCTCGCCGAGCCGAGCGCGGTCGTCGAGCCAGGCAAGCGCCTGCACGCCCGCATGGCGGAGGAAGACATCGCGGTCCGCGTTCTCGGCAAGCATCGAGACGATCGCGGGATGCGCCTCGCGCGCGCCGATCTTCCCGAGCGCCATCGCCGCGAAAGCGCGCACACGCGCCGATTCATCCGCACAGAGATCCATCAGTCTCTCGCTGGCACCGTCCGCGCGGCTCTCGCCGAGCATGCGCGCAGCCTGCGCGCGAATCTCCGCGTCGCGATCATCGAGGAGCGGCAGGACGAGCATCGTCGGCTCGAGGTCGCCGCGCAACGACTGCGACTCGAGCGCGCCCGACTCCCGACGCAGGCGCGCGGCCTGCTGGCCGAGCGCCCACACGGCGTGGATGCGCGCGAAGCGATCGCTCGCGTTCCGCGCGACATCCCCGAGGAGCGCAGTGGTCTCGCGACCACGCGCCGCGAGTGCGAACTGCGCGCGCTGCCGCACGCGGCGATCGCCGTGGGCAAGAAGCGAGGCGAGTTCGTCCGCATCGCGCCACGCGAATCCATCGCGCATGAGGCGCGTCGTCTCCGCGACGCGAGGATCCGCAATCGCCTCCTCGTGCCACACCGCATAGAGCTCGCCCTTCTCGCCGGACTCCCAGCCGCCGCCCCAGTCGGTCATGTACATCTTGCCGTCGAAGCCGAAGTCGACGTCTGTCGGCAGCACGTTCGCCACGAAGACATGCTCGTCGACGACGCGGAACCCTGCGCCCACGGGCTCTATGCCGAACGCAAGGATGCGCGAATAGCTGTCGCCGCCGAGGAAGTCGCACAGAAAGAAGTGCTCGCGGTATCGCTCGGGAAGACCGACGCCTGGCGAGAACGCGAGGCCCGATGGACCCGCGCCGACATGGTCGAGCGGGGGCAGCGTCCACGCAGGCTGGAGCGGCGAAAGCTCCTTCACCTTGTGCGAAGCAAGATCGGGGCGCAGGTGCCAGATGCCTTCCTGGTTCCACGGTCCGCGCTGGTTCGCGCCCTCGAGCGTCTGGAAGTCCATCGACCAGCCTGTCTCGCCGCCCTCCATGATGTAGACGAAGCGCGCCTTGTCGCCACCATCGGAGTTGTTGTCTCCCGTGAAGAGATTCCCGTAGTTGTCGAAGGCGAGCTCCTGCGGGTTGCGCAGTCCCGTCGCGAAGAGCTCGAGCTCGCTCCCGTCGGGGTTCATGCGGAAGACGGCGCCCGAACGGGGATCGTGCAGCACGGCGCCCTCCGCCGTGCGCACGCTGTAGCCTCTGTCGCCGATCGACCAGTAGATCTTGCCGTCGTAGCCGACAGCGAGGCCATGCATGTCGTGCCCGCGCAGCGCCACGCGCACCCCGTAGCCACTCGACTCGCGCACGCGCCGCTCCGCGACGCCATCTCCATCGACGTCTGTGAGGCGCCAGAGGTGGGGGATGTTCGTGTAAAAGACGTCGCCGTCGAACGCGAGGACGCCTGCACCTGTTCCATCAAGCGGTTCGTTGAATGGCCCTGCGAAGACGGTGCGCGTCTCGGGCACGCCGTCGCCATCGAGATCGGCGAGGCGGGACACCCGATCGTCGTAGCGCGAGTAGTAGGCCATGCCGCCCTCGCGCTTCGTCGCCCACTTCTCGTACATGCGCAGCCGGTCCTCGACCGTCTCCGCCGCGAGGTCGTCGAGCAGCCAGAACGAACTCGAGCGGTTGTCTTCGACGCCGCGCTCCTGGCGGTCGCTCTCCGCGAAGAAGAAGTTGCCCCCGTCGTCGATGGTGAAGGCAACGGGATCGTCGACCAGCGGATACACGGCGATGGTCGCCTTCCCGAAACCCTCCAGTGGCTTGATCTTGGCCCCGATCGGGGAGGGTGCGACAGGGGACTCGGTAACTGGCTTGCCGCCACTTCCTTCGCCGTGGGCCGTCTGGGACATGGCGCGATGCGTCGCCAGTGGGGTCGAGCCAACGAACAGAACAACCAACGCAATCGCCGCGAGCATCGCGTCATGCTACAGCGGCCAAAGGTCGCAACGGCCGAGGGCCGATCCACACAGCGAGCGTGGCGACTCCCTCACGCGCTGGGATTGAGTTGGTGCACCTCTGACATCGTGCGGTAGAGCGACGACCAAACGAAAGCAGAGCGACGCTCCGCGGAGTTTTCGAGTCTTTCTGACATTGTGTAGGCGTTCTTGGGGCTTCAGAGACAGTCTCGCGCGATGTGGTTTGAGTCATATGCACCTGTTTACGGCTCCTGCAAGCCGTTGTTCGGGCCATTTGGACTCGATCTAGCGACTCGCCGCGTTCCTCAGGTCGGTTTCTTGTGCGAAGGCAGCGCATTCCGCAATCCAAAGCCGCCCCCGCGCCGAAACGCGGCGACCTTCGAGGGGTACGCGTTGCCCCGATCGAATCAGGCCTGCCTCTCGGGAGGCGGCCGCCACACTGGAGATCCTCGGAGTCATCATGCGCACGACCATCGCTTCCGCATCAATCCTCGCCCTCGCAGCCTGCGCGCTCGTCGGCTTCCGCGCCCCCGTCCAAACTGGGACGGCGCCAGCCCCCGCGGCAAGCGCCGCCGAAGCGGCCACCTACGGCATCGACAACGTCCACTCGCACGCCATGTTCCGGGTGCATCACCTCGGCGCCGGGCAGTTCTGGGGCCGCTTCAATGATGTCTCGGGTTCGATGAGCTTCGACGCGGCGGGCGTGCCGACCGCGTTCGACATCTCGGTCGCGGTCGACAGCGTCGACACGGCAGAGCCCCGCCTCGATAACCACCTCAAGAGCCCCGACTTCTTCAACGCCAAGGAGTTCCCCGCGCTGACCTTCAAGTCGAGCAAGGTGACTCGCAGCGCCGACGGCAGTCTGTCCGTCACAGGCGACTTCTCGATGCACGGCGTGACCAAGGAAGTCACGGCAGCGCTCGAGGTCACGGGCCTCGCGGACATGGGAATGGGAGCCCGCGCGGGGGTGGAGGCCATCTTCACCGTCAAGCGCAGCGACTTCGGCATGAAGTACGGGCTCGACAAGGGCACGCTTGGCGATTCGGTCCGCGTGACGGTGGCCCTCGAGGGCATCAAGAGGTAAGAACACGATTTTCAGATGGCGATGGAACCTCGCGGCATTGGCGCGCGGACCGTCTGCCGTCAGGAAGTATGACACCCGCCCGCCCGCCCGAGTCCGCACGGCCCCGTGGACTCGGTCGGGCGGCGTGGTTTTTGCGGCGCAGTGTTCATCGCCGCCATCCCGCCCTCGAAACGTCCCCGTTCAGGAAAGGCTCCGCGTTGCCCGTGCCGCGCGTAGGGACGCTGCCTACACTCGCCCCACGACGACACCAAGAAGTGGGCAGACGACACGCGGGCGGTGCACGGACGGACCGAGTCGGGCGACCGACGACACACAGCTGGACCTGGCGATGGATTGACGAAGAGCGCGTGTGCGCGGCGGTGTGCTGCGCGCTCTCTCTGAATCGAGAGGCAAAACAACGAGGAGGCTGCATGGCGAATGGCGCGGATGGGACCGGTGGCAGCGGGGGAGACGCGAACGGAATGAACGAGAGGGCGACCGACGAGGCGCTGCCCGATGCGGTCGTCGACCCGCATGGGCTTGGCGCGGGCGCACGCGACGACGGCTTCTTCGTGATGCCCACCGTCGCCCACTTCCTCAGCGACTCACGCATCCCGCAGGCGCTCGACCACCTCGTGCGCACGGCGCTGCGCGAGAACCGCGCGCTCGACAACATCTTGATTTCAGGCGACGAGGGCAGCGGCACGACGCTGCTTGCACGCGCCCTCGTGCGCGACTACGCGCCGTCGGAGTTCGTTGAGATCGACGCAGCGACCGGATGGGACCCGATGGTGCTCTCCTCGATGTTCAGCTCGATCGGGCCTCGCGGCGTCCTCCTCGTGCGCCACATCGACCGGCTCGACGCGGACAGCGACTTCCATCTCGGCCACGTGATGGGCATGAGCGTGGCTCCGCCGAACAGGCCGCGTCGCGGCCGACGCGGCCCGGAGCCGAGGGACCCGGGCGAAAGCGACCTCGACCGCGTGATCTCGGAATCGGCGCGGATGCATGAGCGGCGCACGGAACCCGCGGCTCCACCTCACCGCTTCACCGTCATCGCCACGACGCACCGCGTGCGCGACATCGGTGCGCTTCCCATGAGGCGATTCACGCACACCTTCGAGCTGCGCAGCGAGCCGCGCGCGATGGCGCGTGCGGTCGTGCGCGCGATGCGCAACCGCGGGATCGCGATCGCGCCGGAGGCGATGGAGCATCTCGCGCGCGTCCTTGGTTCGATTCCCGACGTGGCGCGCACGATCGGGCAGTGCCTCGTGCTTCGGCGCGACGTCGATGGATGGAGCGAGTTCGACGCGGAGCGCATGCGCATCGTCCTCGAGGACGACGTGGGCGAGCGCGTGCCCAGCGACCACTTCCTCTGGGCGCTGCGACGCCATCTCGGTGCACGCAGGCTCGCGGGATGCGAGCAGGGGATGCGGGACGACGAGGTCGACGGCGAGGTGCTTCGCATCGCGCGGGAGACAGGCTGGAGCCCGCGCATCGCGCGCGAGACGCTGAACAGCATCGTCGTCGAGGGCCTCGCCCGACGAGGCGCGGCGTAGTCATCGCGTTCGCGTCTTCTACACGAGCCCGAGGATCGTGCGGATCGTGCGCCACTCCGCGCGCCGCGCCTCCTTCGGCCCGCGGATGAACAGCGAGGGGCGCGCGCCGAACATGCGGCGCACGAACGCGCCCTTCCTCACGATGCGGATCGTCGACAGCTGCCCGAAGACGGAGTCGATGCACTCGATGCGCTCGATCTCCTCGACGGGGAACCACGCGCGCCGTGCGCCCGTGCATACGGCGACACCGCGGGGATGCACGACCCACATCGATGTCGACACGCTCGTCCGCCCGTAGAGACCCTCGACCACCCGGCGGCCGCGCAGGATGCTGGCGACGAGGAACGCGATGGCGAAGAAGGGAAGCGCGGCGCAGAAGAAGACATGCGCGAGTTCGGTCCAGCTGATCAAGATGTTGGAGGTGATCTTCTGCACGAACCAGACGACGACCACGATCGCGATCAGCGCGTTTGCGACCAGCGCACCGCGCATCCCGGGCGATTCGGTCACGGGCACTCCCTGCACCACATGGCTTCTGTCGAGGCCGTCCATCCCGCACTCGGGACAGTGCGCGCCACGCTCGAGCCCCGCGCGCGGATAGCCGCAGCCGATGCAGGTCCGCTCGATGGGGAGCTGCGTGGTCATCCGCGCACCGAGTCCGGGCCGCCCTTCGCATCGGCCTTCCACACGAGTCCACCGATCGGCTGCGCTCTGCGCGACAGTGCGAAGACCGCGGTTCCCGCCGCGACCATGAGGAGCGACAGCAGCATCGGCAGCGTCAGCCCGCCGAGCATCGCGACGCCTGGATCAGGCTCGCGGAACTGCTCGGTGAGGTAGCGCAGCACCCCGTACCCCGCGAGGAAGATCGAGGACACGACGCCTGCCTTGCGCGGCGCAAGCCAGGCGAGCGACATGAGCGCGATGAGCGCGAGGCCCTCAGCGGCGGCCTGGAAAAACTGGCTCGGGTAGTAGGCCGTGAGAACGGGCTCGATCGTGCGCACGACCTCCGCGTGCGCAGCGTGCGACCGGTCGTAGGCGGTCGCGACGATCCAGTCGACGAAGCGCGCGTCGCTCGTGCGGTCGGCGGCGGGCGCGAGCGCGCGCAGCGGCTCGAGCGCGCGCGGAAGTGGATCGAACGCCTCGAGCTCGACGGGGTACTTCACAGCCCACCACGGCGGGTTCGCCTGCGCATCCTCGGGAAGCGGGCGCCCCCAGAGCTCGCCGTTGATCCAGTTCGCGATGCGGCCGAAGCCGAGGCCCCACGGCACCACGAAGCACACCGCGTCGCCGACGGCGAGGATCGGCAGGCGCTGGCTGCGCGCAAAGAGGATGATCGCCGCGATCACGCCGATCACGCCGCCATGGCTCGACATGCCGCCCTTGTGGATCTCGAGAAGGCCCCAGAAGGGGAAGTTCCCCGAGAACGCGGCCAGAAGCTGCGGTTCGTAGAAGAGGACATGCCCGAGGCGGCCGCCGACGACGACGCCGATCACGCAGGACGTGACGAGGTCGCCGACCTGCCGCGCGTTGAGCGGAATGCGGCCCGTGTTCGCGAGCCAGCGCATGATGATCCACCCGATCGCGAAGCCTGCGAGATAGGCCGTGCCGTACCAGCGCAGCCCCACGCCCTTCGAGAACTCGAACACGAACGGATCGAGCGTGTGGACGATCGCCTCCGAGAGGATGCCGGGCACGCAGGTCGCCGAGGACATGCGCGGATGCTACGGCACGGGGCCGCGGCGCGTGGGACCCGTCCGCTACGCTAGCGGGATGCCGCATCAAGGTCCTCCAGAGTTTGCGCGCCCCGATCGACCGGGCGACCTCACGCCGCACCTCAAGACGCTGCTCGCGGGGCGCACCCTGAGCGAGCGGGAGGCGACCGCCGCGTTCGAGGCGATCGCGTCGGGCCACGCGCACGAGGCCGAGATGGGCGCGTTGCTTGCGCTTCTTGCGACACGCATGCCGACCGTCGACGAGATCGTCGGCGCCGCGAAGGTGATGCGGGCGAACGTCACGCGTGTCCCGTGCAGCAGCGCACCAAGCGAGATCGTCGACACCGCGGGCACGGGCGGTGCGCCCAAGAGCTTCAATGTCTCGACGCTTGCCGCAGTCGTCGCGGCGGGGGCGGGTGCAAAGGTCGCGAAGCACGGCAACCGCTCGCGCACGGGCCGTGGTTCCGCTGAGGTTCTCGAGCGGCTCGGCGTGAACATCAACGCGAGCCCCGAGGTGCAGGGTGCATGCCTTGACGAAGCGAACATCTGCTTCTGCTTCGCGGTGCATCATCATCCCGCCGCGCGTCACGTGCTTCCCGTCCGCCGTGCGCTCGGAGTGCCCACGCTCTTCAACCTCCTTGGGCCGCTGACGAACCCCGCGGGCGCGGGGCGGCAGGTGATGGGCGTCTATGCCGGTCACTTCGTGCACCCGATCGCAGAGGCGCTCGTGCGGCTTGGTTCGACGCACGCGCTTGTCGTCCACTCGGACGACGGGCTCGACGAGATCTCTATCGCGGTGCCGACGCGCGTCGCGGAGGTCCGCAACGGCGCCGTCACGGACTGGACGATCGACCCGCGCAGGCTCGGGCTCGAGCGCGCGGATCCACTCGAGCTCGCGCCGCGCTCCCTCGAAGAGGCAGCGATGCTCTTCACCAACATCCTCACGGGCGAGGAGCGCGGCGCGCGGCGCGCCATGGTGCTCGTGAACGCGGCGGCCGCGATCTATGTCAGCGGCATCGCCGACTCTATCGAGACGGGCATCGGTCTCGCCGCGGAGGCGGTCGACTTCGGCAAGGCGTTGATGACCTTCGAGGCGCTGCGCGATCGCTCGAACGCTGAGTGATGGCGGTCGACTCGGTCGACTCGGTTCACTTGTGAAAATCGTTCCTGCAGAAGTGCGGTGAATCGGGGTTTGCCGCGCTTTGTGCGTTAAGGTGCCTGCAGTGCGGACGGAGAATCCGTCCGGGCTTGAAGGGAAGACGGTCTTGAAGAGCTCTCGGGAAAGGAGACGCTTCCTGGCGCGACCATCGGTGCGCCGGGCGCATGTTGCTGCATGGCTGCGGAGACGACCAGCGTTCACTCGAACCTCGATCGCGACGGGACCGCGACGGACTCCGGCGCCTTCACTGCGATTCGAGGCGTGGGCGCGCCCGCGACCTGTCTCTTCGCGGCGGCGCTCTGGGCAGGATGCGCAGGCGTCGTGCTCACAGGCCATACAGCCGTCGAATGCGCGTCGTCCGCTGCGGAACTCGTCGAGCCATGTCTCACCCTTGCGGCACTCTGCGCAGCGGCATGCGTGGCCTGCGCGGCCGTGCGCGGCCGGGCCAGAGCTCCCGAGGCGAAATGGACGGCGGCGATGGCGACGCTCCTCTGCGCGAGCGCGGTCCTTCTCGGCGGCGGGCTTCGCCTCGCACAGTCGGTCGAGGCGGCGGAGCGGCCCGTGCTTGCCCCGAGCGACGACAGGCAGCTCGCGCGCATCGAGGCCACGCTCGTCGACCCCTTCGTCGAGCGCAGCGGCTCCACCGACCTGCTCGCACGGCACCTCGTGCGTCCGCCGAGATTCCACGCGGTCGTTGAAGACATCGTGTTTCTCGATGAGCGCGGCACGCGGATCCAGCCGCTCGATCCCACATCGCGGCTGACTGTCTCCGCACCCGAGCGGCCGACCGATCTCAAGATCGGCCAGCGGCTCTCGCTCATCGGATGGGTCCGCGGTCCACCGACACCGACGCTGCCCGGGTCCGAGCGAATCGGAGACCACCTTGCGCTGCACGGCATCGCCGGGGGCATCACGCTCGAGTCGGCAGGGACGATCATGCCGATCGATGCCGCGCACGATGGTGAATCGCTGCGCTGGACAGCGCTTCGTCTCCGCGCCGTCATGCGCGAAGCGCTGCGCACGGGTCTTCTCGCGGGCGTACCCAATGACGAGGAGTCCGGCGGCTGGGCGGTGCGCGCGATGCTCGTGGCGCTGATCCTCGGGGATGTCGAGGTCGGCTACCGCGCGATCGACGACTCGTTCCGGGCCGTCGGGCTCTCGCACATCCTCGCGATCTCGGGCTTCAACCTTGCCGTGCTCGGCTGGGTCGCCGCGACGACTGCACGGCTCGTGAGCCGCGACGAACGCGTGCATGCCGCTGCGGTCGGACTGGCGGCGCTTCTCGCGCTCTGTCTGATGGCGCCCGCCGCGAGCGCCGTGCGCTCGGCGCTCATGTCGATCGTCGGCGCGTGCGGCGCCTCGATCGGGCGCCAATGGAACGGCGATGCGATCCTCGCGCTCGCCGCGGTCGCGATGCTCGTCATCACGCCTTCGGACGCGATGAACGCGGGATTCCAGCTGAGCTTCGGCTGCGTCCTCGCGCTTCGCCATCTCTCGCCGATGGTCGCGGCGAGATGGCTGCATTGGATCCCCGCCGACGACGCTTCCCGCATGCTTCCGGTCTGGATCGGCATCGGCGGCACGCTTCTCTCCCGCGCGCTCGCGGCGGGAATCGCCGCCTTTCTCGCGAGCGTCCCGATCGTCCTCTGTCACTTCGGGACATTCCAGCCCTTCGGCGTGCTGCTCACGCTGCTCTGCTCGCCGCTCGCGACCGTGACGCTCGTCGTCGCCTATCCGAAAGCGGTGGTCGGCGCGATGCTCGCGGCGTGGATTCCCGATGCGACCGCGCCCCTGGGACCCGCGCTGTGGCTCCCCGCCTGGATGCAGATCGCTCTCGTCGACCGCGCGATTCTGATGGGCGCGGGTTCGGCGGCACCGGGCGCGATCCACTGGTTCGCCGCGCTTCTCGCGCTCGCCGCGATCGTCGGCGCGTTGCGCGCACCGCGACGCCGAGGGCGTCTTGTGTGCGCGCTCTGCGCGGGCGTGCTGCTCGTCGCGACTCCGGGAAGGACGGCGAGCCAGCCTGATGTCGCCATCCGCGAGACCAGCGCCGCGGATCTGCGCGTGACGATGTTCGCCGTCGGCGACGGGAGCGCGTACGCGGTCGAATCCGCAGGGTCGCTCGCGTTCTTCGATGCGGGTTCCAGCAGCCATGGAAGCATCGGCGCACGTGCCTTGCTTCCATGGGTGCTGCAACGTGGCGGACGGGTCGACGCGATCGTCGTCTCGCACCCCGACATCGACCACTTCAGCGCCGTCGCCGACCTCGTGCGCCACGCCAGCGTCGACGTGATGCATGTCCACGACTCTGTCGTCGAGCTCGCCACGGTGAACGCTGCTGCCGCGGAACTTCTCGCCACCGCAGCGGCTCATGGCACGCGCCTCTCGATCATCGCGGCGGGGGACAGCTTCATCGTCGGCGCATCGAGATGGACGGTGCTTTGGCCAGATGCGGGATGGAGGTCGCGCCGCGACAACGACCTGTCGCTTGTCATCCGCGTCGAGACAGCGCCCGACCTCGGCGGGCGCCGTGCATGCGTGCTGCTCACGGGAGACATCGAGACGGAACCAGCCGCGCGCCTCACGGCGGGTGTGCGCAACGGGTCGGTCGACCTGCGATGCGACATGATGGAACTCCCCCATCACGGAAGCTGGCGTGAGGCGATCGTTCCCTTCATCGAGGCGGCGGAACCCGCGATCATCCTTCAATCGACGGCGGCTCGCCGCTGGAGGACAGATCGCTTCGCGCCACATCTTGCCGGTCGTCACAGACTCGTGACTTGCCGCGATGGAACGGTCCAGGCATTGGTGCGACGCGACGGGGAGGTCCTCCTCTTCGCATGGGACCCGCGCGCGAGAGGAGGGTGGCGACCCGTCGGAGGCATCGCGTCGCGCGATCGGCGGCCTCGACCCGTTGCGCGACCACGGCGTCTCACGATCCGACGAGGTCCGGTCGTGCTCTGCCGAGGGAGGTCAGCGAGATCGCAGGAACATCGCGCGCCGAAGAACGACCCTGTCGCCCGCAATTCCGTCGCCTCCGTCAGTGAGCGCGATCTCGAGCCGTGGGGCGGCCGCCGAAGTGGCGGGGAGGCCGCGGACAGCAAGCGCAAGAACGCCGCTTCGGAAGCCAGGGCCAAGTCGGATCCTCTCGACGTCGCCGTCGCCAAGCCTCGCAACGACCTCGACGGACGCATCGGCGGGAGCGGGCTCGGCGATCGAGACTTCCGCGGTGAAGATGAACGGCGCGTTCGCAGCGACAAGGGCGGCGGGCAGCTCGAAGTGCACTCGGACGCCGCCATCGAGAGCGATCTCGCCGAGCCCGAGAAGGCTTTGCCCCGAGTCCTCGATCCGCACCGCCTTCTCGAGCTTGTATCGATAGCCCTCGGACGGCGGCTCGATCGCAGTGATCGCACAGGATGCAAGCGGGTGGATCGCCTGTGGATCGAAGACGAGCGCGATGGGAGAGGACGCGAGAGGGCGCGAGCCATCAGGCTTGGCGGCGTCCGAGAGAAGGGGGTCCGAGAGTCCGAACATCCAGCCTCGCTCCCCGTCGAACTCCACAGCGCTTGCCCTGACGTGCGTCCCGTCGGCAAGCCACATGGCGATCCCGGCCGCGGCGGGCGTGCGGACCTGCGCGAATGCGACCGCAGCGATGCGTTCCGTCGGGATCTTACGTGGTGCGCGACCATCGTCGAGCGGTGGAGTCGCGCGCTCGGAACCGCCATCGTCGGACTTCGGAGAATCCTGGGCCGTGCGCGTCGATTCGACCTGCGTTGGCTCAAGCGGCTCGAGCAGAAGCTCGCTTCCGATCGAATCGACGAAGCCCGAGACGGTGTCGCCGTTGACGAGCAGCACGGTGTCTGCATCGGGACTCGAGGCGGCACGGGACTCCGCGCGGAACCGGATCTCCGAAAGGCGATCGAGATCGACGGGAATCGAGCCGATCCAGCGGTGCAGCCACATCGCACGCGTCCCTTCGAAACGGAAGTCTCCGGGCAGCAACTGCCCGTCGTCAAGTACGAGAGCGCCGGCGTTGAGCTGGGTGAGGAACGCCATATCACGCGGCAGCGCGTTGCCGACCAGGCAAGCCACGACGAGGTCCCGCGCGACTCGCTCGTCCCCATCGGACGTCCTGAAGGTGAACGCCGCATCGTCGAGCGTGGCAAGCTTCCCCGCGCGCCACGCACCGTCCCGATGCAGGACATGCACGGGGACAAGGCGATCAGTCGCGATGTCGCGCGCGGTGGTGGATTGCGGCGAGTCCGCCGACGCAGCGCGCACCTCGGTGGACGCAGCATGCAGCAGGAAGAGCGTCGCGGCCGCGATGCCGGCGGCGCAGCGGGTCGACGCGGAGGAGCGGACGTTCCCGCCGAAGGGTGCAGGACGACCTCGGTCGGTCGCGCTCGGAAGGCGAAGGAATGCGGGCGACGCGTCGGGGTGCATGGGAGGAAGGAGAAGCCGTGCGTTTCAGCGCTGGAAGATGGGGAGATAGCGCTTGGGCATCTGGAGAACGATCAGAGCCATAGCGGTCCCGTAGGCGTCGCCCTGCGGATCTGTCCACGAACCATCGGGTCCCTGCTTGGCGAGAAGTTCATCGCGAATCGCCGGCCACCAGGTCTTCCATCGGTCGCCGCCTGCGAGATACATGGCTTGCACCGCGTAGTAGTGCCCGTAGAAGTAGTGCGGCTGGGAGAATCCCCCGGCGACCCCGCCCGCTTGTCCGCGTGGAAAGGCATGCTGGCGGAGATAGTCGAGCCCACGCTCGATCGACTGGTCCTCGTAGACACCTGCGTAGAAGAGGCTCGCGACTCCCGCAGCTGTTCGCGGCCACGCAGACCCTCCGAGGTCCTTCATATACCTGAAGCCGCCGTCTGCGTTTTGGCACGCTCGGACATACCGCGTCGCATCGTCGATCGTCGACTTCGGGACCTTGATGCCAGCGTTCCGCGCACTCCGCAACGCCATGACCTGACAGATCGTGACGGAGACGTCCGCATCATCGGGAACGGGGTTGTAGCGCCAGCCGCCTTCGTTGTTCTGGCTCGCCACGATCAACTGCACAGCACGCACAAGCGCGTCTCGGACCCGGTCGTCGTCCCGGTTCATCCCGTAGATCTCTCCGAGGAAGAGCGTGGCGAAGCCGTGCCCGTACATAGGACCATGGGTCTGGTCCGAGACGAGAAGCCCCGTCTCCGTCGAATGCGTCAGGACGAAGTCGAGCGCCTTCTCGACCTGCTCGGAGAAGTCGCCTCGACCCGGGACATTGCCGTCAGCCATGAAGGCGATCGCGCAGAGGCTTGTGACCCCGACATGCTGGCCAAATCGACCTTGGCCAAACGCGCCATCGGCCTTCTGCTGGCGCCGAAGGTACTCGAAGCCCTTGCGCACCGCCTCCTCGAGCTGCGGCGTGATCTCGTCGTCGGTCGGTGCATTCTCAGCCCCAGCGGGCTGAACTTGGCCTCGGTCGGCGCCCCGAACGGGTGCCATTGGGTCCGAGGCCACTGGCGGCGAAGCAACCGGCGCGGCTCCGTCCTGGATGCCGAAGCGTGCGACGCCAAGGGGCGTGGCTTCCGTGGTGTGGGGAACTCCGACACCGAGCGCGTTGATCGGAGGCCAGGCGTACGCCGCCGAAGCGTCGCGGATCAGGCGGCCGGCCCACTGCGAACGATCCGAGGCGCGCCACATGCACATCGACGCGCTCGACTGTGGCGCGGAAGCGTCGAGATTCAGCTTCGGATCCACCGCGAGAGCGAAGTCGACAAACGAAAAACCGCGTCGCACGGAAGCTCCGACGGCGCGCTGCTTGCGCGGTGTCGATCGATCTGCGCAATCGACCGTACCGAGCTGAGCGTCTGCTTCGACCGCGCCGCGCGCAGGCAGGTCGCGGCAGAGAGGCGCCCACTCGCACGGGCGAGAGGCCCGCCCGACGGAATCGGCCGCGGAGGCCGCGGGAGATGCGGCCATCGCTTCCAACGTAAGGCATGGGAAGCCGAGGACCAGTGACGCTGCGATGCGCAGCCAGAAATGACGCCGACCCACCGCTGGGGCAGGTGAGGGCTGCATGCCAAGCTGGGCCGCGACATGCGCGCGTAATGAATGGACGCTGGTCACTTGGATGCCTCTTCCGCAAGTCGACGGTAGTACTCGCGTGTCAACCGTTCATAGATCGACGATACGCGGTCACGACGGCCCTGGAGAACAAGCTCACGAACCCGCTCGGGAAGCTGGCCCCACTCGATTCGCGATTCCTCGAGTTCGACGCCATCTGGCAAGGCCTCGTCAGGCCCACGATCGGGCATCGACTGGCCATCGCCGTCGCCCGACGGCTGCTCGCGCGCCGACTGCGCGGATCGGTCGTCACGCGTGGCCGTCTGCTGGCCATTGCTCTCCGAGGGGTCCTGACTTGCGCTCTGTCGGCTTCCCGACCGCCGCGACGAAGAGGACTTCGACTTCGACTGGCTCTGCCGCTCCGCCTCCTCAAGCAACCGCGCGAGCGTTCGCACAACATCCTCCTGGATGCGCTGCGTCCCGATACCAGGGTCGCGCGCATCCGCAAGGCGTACAGAGGCCGATCGCATGCCACCAAGCGCACGCTCGACGAGATCCTCAATCGACGCCTCCTCCAATGCGCGCTCGAGTCTTCGGGTCTGCTCACGCTCCGCGGCGCCGTCCGCACTCGATCCGGGCGCACCCGACGACGGCACTCCGAGCAGTTCATCGAGTGACTTCGGGGGCTTGGTCGGTACCGAGTCCTTGCTGGCCTTCGAACCCCCAGTCGACTGCTCGCCCTTCCGGCGCCTCGCTTCGTCTTGCGGATCGTCCGACACCGACTCTTCCTGCTGTGCCTTGGGGCCTGTTGACTCCTCGTGACGATCGCCTTCGGTCGAGAGATCCGCAAGTCCGCGCATGTCGTGCGTGACAAGCGACGCGAGACACGCGGCGACGATACCGCATGCCCACCACCTGCACGACCCGGACGAGCGTGCAACCTCCACCCGACTCGAGTCCGGTGACCGTTCCTGCGAGTGACGAGTCATGCTCATGTGGTTCCTCCCCGTCGGAAATGGCTCGGGTCGCGCGCGCCGCGCCATCCGAAGTCACATTCGTTCATGCCACCCGGAGTGGCCGTAGTCCGCGACGCAACGATGCTCGAGAATCTGAGCACCCGCGCTGCGGCGTTGACTCGGGCGCGGGAGACTGGCGGAATGCCATTCACCTCGCCCGCATCGGCAACGCTCAGTCCGCTGCGCGCGTCGCGATCCGCGGCGTCATCGCCTGAATCATCCCGATCCCCATCCGCGCCGTTTCCGCTGTTCTCACGCACAGGATCATCTTCGTTCCGCTGCCCCTCGATCCCGCTCGGTCCTGTATCGCCTGGATCCATAGGCGGCGGCGGCGTGCCTTGTCCCCGAATTTTTTCGGCAAGCTTCAGGCCAAGGTCAAGAATGCGCCGCTGGCGTGCCGCGAGTTCAGCGACTCCCGCGGACCTGGCCGCCTCATCAAGCTGAGAAGCCCGCTCGTCGAGCGCGCGGGTTCGTCTCGCAAGAGAATCCTGCATCGACATCAGCAGTCGAACCTCTGCCGCAGGAGGCACGGTGCCCGACGGCGCGCCCCCCGAACCACCGCCCGATTCACCATCCGACCCGCCCGCCTCGCGCTCGCCGAAACGGTCGTCATCGTCGGGGGTCGATCCGTCGTCGAGTGCTGCGACCATCGCCGAAATCGCCTCGATCGCATCAAGCGCGGACGGCAGCGCGTCGTTCGGTCGGCCTTCAGAAAGGCGATCGCGGGCATCCGACAGCGCCGCGTCCAACAGCTCGTGCATCTCGACGAAGACCTCTGCGTCTCGAAGCTCCTGTTCCGACTCGATCACTCCCGCCGCGTCGCTTCGGATCTGCTCCTGGACCGTCGACAGTCGTCTGCTCTCGACGATCTCGCGACGGGTCAACTCGCGCATCTCGGTCGGCGCAATGCGTTCTACAAGCGACCGCACCGCCACCTCGCGCTCCAGAAGGGCGCGGTACTTCGCAAGAAGCTCCTCGCGGCGCTCCTGCTCCGCACGCTCCTCTGCCCGCTCCGCAAGCCGCTCTGCCTCCTGAAGCGCACCCTCGAGCGCCCGAACCGCTGCAGTCGATGCATCGCTCGCGTCGGCCGGCACGAACCGCTCGGCCCGAAGCCTCGAAGCCACCGAACCAAGGCTCGTTGCCGCAGTCTCGAGCAACCGCGCCACCCGTCCAGCCTCCCTGCTGCGGGTCCGCGCATCGGCGGCGACCCCGCGTGTGTTCTGCGACAGCATTCCGTACGCGACCGCGAGCGGATCACGCGTGGCCAGCGCATCCTCGCCATCATCCGCGGGAACCCGTTCCAGATCGAGACCGCGCCTCTCGGCTTCCCCGAGCAGCCGCCGAATCGAATCGACGAGCTCCTCCATCATCCTCGCAAGCTCTCGCGCCCGGACCTTGCGGTCTTCCTCCATCGCAGCCAGTGCCCGCGCAAGCGCCGCGGACGCCTGCTCGAGCGAACCTCGCGACTGCTCAAGCCGGTTCTCGGCAGCCTCGTCGGCTGCACGATCGACCTGCTCGCGCACGCGGCCATCCTCAGTCTCTCGCGCGGCTCGCTCCAACGCCTCGGCCTGCATGGCATCCGCCTGTTTGAGCAACTCCCCGCGCTCGCGTAGATCGTTGACCGTCCGCTCAACATCGTCGGCTGCGCGGTTCATCCTCGCCGCAAGCTCGTCGAGTTCGGCACGCGCTTCGGGAGCAAGCTCCTCGCGCGACTCGCCCGACGACCGCTGCGCGGCCTGCCCCGCCTCGCGCGCGAGCCGCTGCACCTCGGCAGCGACGGACTCGAGCCGTCGGCGCGCAATCCAGGCATCCTCGTCGCGATCAAGCAGCGCGACAAGGTCTTCAAGCTCAGCACGCACCTCGTCCTGCCGTCTCGCCACCTCCTCGCGAAGCATGTCTCGCTCGCGCGATGCCGTGTTCCTCGAATCTTCGCCGGCGCCAGCGCCCGTCGAATCAGCTGCTGCGGCCAACGCGCGTTCGAGCTGCGACACGGCCTCGCTCGCGTCCGCGCTCCGCGCCTCGGCAACCGACGAGAGATCCTCTGCCTGTCGGGCGATCTCGGCGAGCGCTCCATCACCGCGCCGATTGCGATCAAGCCGCCGCCTGACCTCGTCGACAGCACTGCGCATCCGCGCCAAGCCCTCGGTCACGGCACCTTGCGCAGCCGAAAGCCCTGGGTCAAGCTGCCCTTCCTCGGCCTCAAGCGACTCCCGTGCGCGCGCCTGCCGCTCGTCGAGCCGCATGGCCTCGCGCCGCGTCGCCATGAGCGTCGACCGCAGCTGCCTCTCGAACTCTTCCTCCGTCACGATCCGAAGAACACGCGGCGCGCTCCGCGTGCGATCACGCATCGCAGCACCCATCGGCTCTCCGACAAGGCGATCCTCTGCGAAGGCACGCAGCACGACCGCATCGCCGGGCTTCACCGCCAGCCTCGAGATCTCGAGGGTGCGCTCAAGAGACGCCGACTGCTCTGCGCGGGCGACCTCAACTCGCTCCTCGAGCTGCATGCTCTCGGCCGAGGAACCACCGACGCGCAACGCGATCTCCACACCCGCATCGCGCAGCTCGATATCGTCGCGAGCCTCGGCACGCATGAGCACACGCGCGTCGGGAAGCACCGACTCGTCCTGCAAAGGCTCGACAAGTGCCGCGCTCGGGGGACGATCGTCGATCACGTCGAATGCAAAGATGCAGGGGTCGGTCTGGCGGACTCCATCCGTATCGACGAGATCAATCTCCAGGCGCGCCGCTTCCTCAAGCAAGAGACGAAGCGACCACCGCCGGGAGTCGGCCGCGTCACGGATTGGCACAAGTGCGACGACCCCGTCCTCGCCAGTGCGCTCGCCAACCTCGCTCCGATCTTCCGTAGGGCCGTCTGCAGACGCGTCCTTCGCGCCCGCCTTCGCGTCCTCCTTCGCGTCCTCCTTCGCGTCCTCACCCGCAGCCTCGGCCGCGATCGCGACACCCGGCGGCACAGACACGCCTGTCGCTCGGAAAGCCGATTCCGTCTCCCCGAGCGGCAGTTCGCGCGAAAGCTCGAACTCGATCACGACCTCGCTCTTCGCGAGGACGGAGCCGCGCAGCGTCCCACGACCATCGCGACCGTCGCCAAGCTCCTCCGTGCGATCCCCAAGGACTCCACGCGCATACTCAGGCGGCATGATGGTGGCGACGGCACGCACGATGCGCGGCGGCTCGACGAGTCGCACGCTCACGGGCTCGGTCTCCGCGTCGCTTGTGAGGAACATGAACTCGATGCGCGCGCCATCGGCGTCGACAAGCCTCTCGAAGTCGCCCGAAGGTTGCCGTGAGAGCGCCACTTCGTTCCACGCTGGCTCCACCGCGGCGCCCGTATCGACCGGCCACACCCGATAGCGCGCGAACACACGCTCCCGAAGCACATCGCCCTTCGTGAGCCGCGCACGCAAGGCCACGGGCTTCCCGCGCGGAAGAACGCCGCCGGATGCGACGAGTCCCTCGACCGCCGTCCGTGCAGGCCATGCCGCATCGGTCCAGGGAAGAAGGATCCGACGGACCGCGATCGACGCAGAACTCGAATCGGCCGCCACAAAGCCGGCGCCCGCCACGACGAGAACCACCATCGCTCCGACGCGCATGAGCGCGGGCCGCACCCGCAGCACTCCCTTGAGATCCATGCCGCTGGCGCGCTCCTCGAGATCTGCGACCGCTCGCGCCGCAAGCGGGTTCCTCCGTGCGAGGCCGCTCTCCTCGAACTCGACCGCCGATGCAAGCCTGCCGGCAAGCTCCGGCCGCGCCCGCTCGATCCGCAGCGCAAGGTCGACGGCGCTTGGCCTGAACCGCAGTGCGGGCAGCACGAATCGCCTGAGATCGATCGCGACAAGGAAGCCGAGCACGACGAGCACCAGAGCGCGCACCGGCATCGGGAAACGGAGGAAGGCATCGAGCGATGCCGCGATCGCGAAGCCTGAGACCATCAGCACCACGAGCGACGCGAGCGATGATGCCACGGCGAGCGCACGCGCCGCCATCGCGACGCGCTGCACGGAACGCACCGCCAACGGTGTACCGCCGCGCCCGCCGAAGTCTGCGGACGCGCGGGACGACTGATGTTGTTGCGGTTGCTGCTGCATGGATGCCGTGCGAGGCTCGACCAATCGACGACGATTGCTCGCCGACTGTCAGCGTTCCTCCGACTCAGGAAGCTAGACGAGCCTCAGCAACCTCCTTCCAGTCCATTCAAGCGCGAGAAGAGCGAGCAGCATGCCGAACGCAAGCGGCGTGTCCCAGAGCGGTTCGAGAAGGCTCTCGTCGATCTCCCTTGCCCGCGCAGGCAGAAGGCGCGGGAGCTCGCCGATCGTCGTTGCGCCGAGCACCCGTCCTTTCGTCCGTTCCGACACAAGCGCCAGCGTCTCATGATCGGTGTCGCCGCGCCGCAACTCGTCGTCCGCACGCACGACTTCGAAGGGCGCCTCCGCAGATCCAAACGAAGCATCTGCAGCCACCGCCACAAACGACCCGAGGCGATCCGCAGGAAAGCTTGCCGTCGCGTCCGCACCGTCGCGGACAAGGTCGAGCCGCGCCACCGGGTTTCCATCGGCCGCGCGGATCTCGAGCGGCAGCGACTGCGCCGCAGACTCCGCCGCGGACTCGTCGCCCAGCCGAAGCGTCACGAGGACGGACTCTCCTGGTGTCACGCGCGAGGGCGTCACTGTCAGCGTGGCCCTGCCATCGTCGGCCGCAAGCGACTCGCGCGCGAGGAGCCGCACCAGCGGAACCCAGAAGCGCTCGGGGTAGCGCTCGCCCTGTCCGTAGCGCCAACGCCAGATCTCGTCGGTCGCGACATAGATGATCTCGCCCGCGCCGAAGCGCATGCGCAGCACCGCGGCGGACGGTTCCTCGCCGAGGTTGTCGGCGCCCTCGGCCTCCGCGATCGTCTCGGCGGTCGGCTTGATGCGCGCGCGCGGCACCGACTGGACGAAGCGGAGCTTCGGCCACGCGAGCCGCTTGTCGACAAGCGTGTCGGGCCAACCCGACGCGGTGTCCGAAAGACGCAGGACACCAAGCCGCTCCGCCGCGGCGGTCGGACGGATCATGCTCGTGCCGACTCGCGGCTCGAGTGCCAGTGGCGGACGGAAGGGAAGGAGATCCGCGAGCGGTGTTCCCTCCCACGAGGACGGCGTGGACCTGTCGCCGCCGATCCAGAGAAGGCCTGCTCCTCGCTCCGACACCTCTCCGCGGATGATCGAAAGCTGTTCCGGCGAGAAGAAACCGCCCGGCACATCGCCGATCACGAACAGGTCGTATCGCCCGAACTCCTCGGCTGTGCGCGGAAGACGCGCGATCGGCATGTTCCCTTCCTGCGCGAAGTCGCGGTCCGCCGAGAGAAGCATGACCGAGCTCTCGATGTCCTGCTCGCGGATGAGCAGGTTCTTCAGATAGCGGTACTCCCAGCGCGACGAGCCCTCGACGTACAGGACGCGGATCGGCCGGTCGACAAGCTCAACCGCGATCGCGCGTGCGTTGTTCTCACGAACGAGGTCCGCGCGCGCGGGGACGATCTCCACGCGCATCGCGCGCCTTCCCGCATCGGGCGAGGACATGTCGAGCATCACGACCATCTCGCCCCGCGCGGCATCCATCGTGACCTTCGCGCCATCGCGGGCGGATTCCGGCGCCTCGTCCTCCACCATCTCGCTGTCGAGCTCGGCACCCGTGTCGGCGTCGACAAGCCGCACCGTCAACCCGCCTTCCACGCCGCCGCGATCGATGCGAACCTCGACCGGCACGCGGTCGCGCACGAAGGCGCGGCTCGGAGCAGCGACCGACAGGATCGCTGCATCGCCCACGCGTGCGGCCGACCCAAGCGCCACAGTGAAGACGGGAACAGCCTCGCGCTCGAGCGTGCGGAAGACGCCATTCGACACGGGCGTCGCGGAACGGCCGTCGGAAAGAAGAAGCACGCCGCTGACGGGCCTGCCCGCTGCGCGCGCGAGGGCCTGGCGCAACGCCCCGTCAAGGTCGGTGCGGTCACCGCTCGGCTCACCGAACTCCGGAACCACCGATGCCGCGCCTTGCGCCGAGCGATCGGACGCTCCGTCGCCACGCTCGGAGCCGTCTGCTCCGAGCGAAAACACGCCGCCTGCGAATCCCGCGAAGTCGATGTCCTTGTCGCGCGCGATGAGCGCCAGCGTCTCCTCGGCATCCGCAAGAACGGCGCGCAATTCGGCATCGCGCGAACGGCCGCCCGATCCGTCCTCGATCGCCAGAGACTGACTCCGATCGACGAGTACGACGAGTCTGTCGCGCTCCACGCGGATCCGCTCGAGCCGCAGCGACGGGCCTGCGATCAGCAGCGCGACGAGCACGATCGCGCATGCGCGGCACAGCGCGAGCATGCCACGCGTCGCGCGCGATGCCGTCGACTGCGAGCCCGAGAGCCTCCGGTAGCTCCACCAACCGATCGCGCACGCGCCGACCACGACGAGAAACCATGCCCAGGTCGGGAGCGGCCGCTCGAAGACGATGCTCGCCGCCCCGACGTCCTCGGGAACGGTTGCGCCCGTGATCCACTCGATCCAAGTGCGCGGAACGCCTTCGGGCGAGAGAGACGCGAGCCACTTCATCGCCCGCCTCCCGTCGCCATCGGCTGCCTCTCGCTGCGCGAGGATGGCGCCACCGAGGATGAGGCGGCACCCGCACGACCCCGCACCCGCCCGACCGTCGCGATGGCGCCGCTCTCGGAACCGGCGCGCACAAGCGATGCGTGCGAGAAAATGCGGCTGAGGAAGCCCTCCAGAAGAAGGAAGAGAAGGGCCGCGACAAGGCATGCGAATGCAAGCGCCGTCGAGCCTCGCGCCACGCCGCTGCCTAAAGGGACTCGCGCAGCGCCCGCTGTGGCGCCCTCGCCTGCGGCGGATTCCGATGCCGTCGAGACGAATCGAAGCGGAACGCCAAGCGCAACGCCGAGCGCCTCGGGCGAGGTCGGCGCGAGCGACAGCCTGTCGAGCCTCGGGTTCACCGCGACGACCGATCCGTCGTCTCCACGCAGGACGCCGCTCGTGCGCACGATCTCGTCGCTCGAGCCGTCGGATGCGAGCGCGACCACGGTGCCGGACTCGCCACGCAAGGTCGTCGCGCCGCCGAGCCTGATGCGCTCCCCGACGCTGAAGCGTTCGCCCGCGGCGGAAAGCTGCAGCGCCGTTCGAACAAGTTCCTGGAAGAGCGGCACCATCAGCGGCTTGACTGGCAGGTTGCTCCATGCAAGCTCGGGTGTGCTTGCGAAGAGGACGACGACTCCCGCTCGCGCGCGCGCGGCGTCTCCGATCGCGTCCTTCAAGGGCGACTGCATCGCCACAAACGGAGATCCGTCCTCGAAGACCAGCACCGAGTCCGCCGAGGCGGCACCCTCGATCGCCGCGAAGCGTGTGACAGCGATGGGCGCCACCAGCGGGCCAAGCTCGGGACGGATCGCGGCCAGCATCGCTGAGGGCGGCTGCTCTTCCGCGAGAAGGCGCGGTGCCGGCGACTCGATCGCCTCGACCGCGACGCGCATGGAGACACCAAGCCGAGGGAGAAGCGCGGAGGACCACGCCTGCGCCGCCGATTCACCCGATGGAAGCACGATCACGGCCCCACCCGAACGGACGAACGCGCCGAGCGCGTCGCATGACTCCACGGAGAGAAGATCAGGACGCGCCACCACGGCCGCATCGAGGCCAAGGAGCGCACGCGCATCGCATGCCGAGGGATCGATCTCACGCACGCGCATCCCTGAACCGACTGCAGGAGAGAGCGCGCGCGACACCCAGAGAGACGCAGGCACGCGATCGAGGTCCGATCCATCGAGCGATCCGCGTCGCCCGACGACACCGACGTCGACCTCGCTGCGCACATCGATCACCGTCCACGCCCTGTTTCCCACGGAAAGCGCGTCGTCGCCGAGGCGAACCTCGACGGCGCTGCGGCGCACACCGCGACGCTGCGTCGAGTCGACGGCGACGGGCGCGAGCTGGAACTCGACCGATGCCTCCGCCTGCCCGCGCTCCCAGATCACGGCACGCGGCAACGACGGCGTGAAGCCTGCGGCAAGCGCGCGCACTTCCGTGCGACCCGCGTCGAGCGATCCGCCTTCGCGCACGAGCCGTGCGCGCACCAGCACCACGCCGCCGACGGGCGACGGACGCGCGTCGATCTGCGCAAGCCGCGCGTCGATCGGCGCGTCTACGGCAGGCCGCAGCGCCACGATGTCCTCGGGCAAACCGCCGCCTCCGCGCTGGGCTTTCGCCGCGACGTCGACGCTTCCTGCACGAAACGCACTCGCCAAGAGCACGGTCGTGCGGCGAGGTGCGCCTGCCTGCGAGGCCATCGAATCCCTCGTCTCTCGCGCAAGCGCGATCGCCGCAGCGAGGTCTGCGGGAACCTCGCTTGAGGTGACGGCGTCGAGCGTGCGCTCGAAGGCATCGCGGTCGCCCGTCGGTGCGAGCGCAAGCCGCGCTGGCGCCGATGCAAGCAGAAGTCCGAATCGATCGCGCGGCAGCGCATCCGCCAGGACGCGCCGCACCTCCGCGCGCACGCGGTCGAGTTCAAGCTCGCCTCCCACGACCGCTCCGCTCGTGGGGCCGTCGTCGAGCACGACGATCCAGCTCCGCGAGTCATCCGCAAGCGGCGAACCACCGCCGGCAAACGGAACCGCAATGCCGAGGCCCGCCGCCAGAACCGCGAGGCCGCGCAGGGCAAGCACCGTCCAATGCTCGAGCCGCAGCCGCCGCGTCGTGCGACGCACGGCCTCGCGGAGGAGATCGATCGCCGCCCAGTCGACGGGCACGCGACGACGCCTGAAGAGAAGGTGGATGAGGATCGGTAGCGCCACGGCGCCAACAGCGGCGAGGGCGAGTCCGGGATGAAGGAAGTTCATCCGCCGCGCCTCCCTGCGAAGCTCATGCGTCGGTCAAGAAGCGCCGCAAGCACGGGGCCGATCGACTCGTGCGTGTCGCAGGCGACCGCATCGGCGCCGAAGCCGCGCGCGATGCGGTTCACGCCCTCGACATGCTCGCGCACGAGCTCGAGGTAGGTCGCCCGCACAGCGCGTGGGTCGGCCTCGACGCCGCCCGCGCCCTCGAGGTCCTCGAAGAGCGCGGGCGTGTCGACGTCGAAGCGCAGCTCCTGCCGGTCGAGCGTCTGCACGAGCATCGCGTCGTGGCCGCGATGGACAAGCCTCGCGATCGCGCCGCGAAGCTCGTCGAGCGGCATGAGGAAGTCGGAGAGGATCACGAAGAGCGCGCGGTTCTGGGTGCGCGCGACCATCTGGTCGACGCTGCGGCCGATGCGCGCGCGGCCCTCGACGGGCTCGCCGCTCAGGACGCCGACGATCGAGCGCCACTGGTCGCGCTGGCTCGAGCGCCGCACCTGCGAGCGCACCTCTTCGTCGAAGAGCGCGAGCCCGACACGGTCCCCCTGATGGAGGCACACATACGCGATCGCGGCGGCCGCCGCCGTGGCGTGGTCGAACTTCGTCCATACGCCGCGTGCACGGCTCGCGTCGGTCCCGCCCCAGCCCTTCTTCACGGCGAGCGTGCCGAAGCGCATCGAGCTCGAGCGGTCGAGAAGGACGACGACGTCAAGGTTCGTCTCCTGCACGTAGCGCTTCACGTAGGTCTTGTCGGTGCGCGCGAAGACCTTCCAGTCGATCTGCCTGATGCTGTCGCCCGGAGCGTACTGCCTGTGCTCCGCGAACTCGACCGCGAGGCTCTGGTAGGGCGAGCGGTGCATGCCGCTCATGACTCCCTCGACGATCATGCGCGCGCGCAGCTCGAACGGCGCGAGCTGTCCGAGCGTCTCGGGCGCGAGATACTGCTCTGCGCGCATCGGACGCGACGCCGCGCCTTCGCGACCTCGTTCGGTTGATGCGGCGCGGCCTGGTTCCACGGCATGTGTCTCCTGCGCTGGCGCAGCGCGAACGCGCCGCACCCGCGCACGCTCAGCGGGTCACTGCATCGAGGGCGCGCGAGGATCCGTCCGCGCGCACGGAGTCGAGGATGAGCCCGACGACATCGTCGGCCTTCACGCCATCGGCCTCCGCATTGAAGTTCGTGACGATGCGATGGCGCATCACGGGCAGTGCGATCGCATGAACATGGTCGACCGTGACATGCGTCGCGCCCTCGAGAAGCGCGCGCGCCTTCGCAGCAAGCACCAGGAACTGGCTTGCGCGCGGCCCTGCGCCCCACTCGAGGTAGTCGCGGCAGACCTTGAGCGCCTCGCCTTCCTCGCGGACGCGCGTGGCGCGCACGATGCGGATCGCGTGACGCATCACGTGGTCGGCGACGGGCATCTCCCGCACAAGCGCCTGCATGCGCACGATGTCGTCGCCCGAGAGGATCGGCTGCGGCTCCTCGAGGCCGGTCGAGGTCGTGCGCGAGACGATCTCGAGCTCCTCGGACTCGCTCGGGTAGCTCACGCGGATGTTGAGCATGAAGCGGTCGAGCTGCGCCTCGGGCAGCGGATAGGTTCCCTCCTGCTCGATCGGGTTCTGCGTCGCGAGGACGAAGAACGGGTTCGGAAGGCGGTACTGGACGCCGTTCACTGTGACCTGCCGCTCCTGCATCGCCTCGAGGAGCGCGGACTGCGTCTTCGGCGGCGTGCGGTTGATCTCGTCCGCAAGCACGATGTTCGAGAAGATCGGGCCCTTCACAAAGCGGAGCGAGCGCGCACCCGTCGCCTTGTCCTCCTGGATCACCTCCGTGCCCGTCATGTCGCTCGGCATCAGGTCGGGCGTGAACTGAACGCGCGAGAAGCCGAGGCTCAGCGTGCGAGCGAGGCTCGAGACGAGGAGCGTCTTCGCAAGCCCGGGCACGCCTTCGACGATGGCGTGGCCACCGCAGAGGATGGCGAGGATCGCCTGCTCGACGACAGGGTCCTGACCGACGATCGACTTGTGGACCTCGCGGCGCACCGACTCGACCGCCCTGCGTACCTCCGCCACGGCTGCGACGGTGTCCGACCAGACGGCGGACAGCGCGGGAACAGCAGGAAGGGGTGCAGCCGAGGTGCCCGTCTTCGCCCCTGCCGTGTCCGCGTGGTTCGTCTGCATGTGGCTCCTCGCTGATCGGCTGCCCGTTCTGACCGACGACCTCGGTCCAAGGTCTAGACCTCGGCCGCGAGACCGAGGTTGAGTATACGGTTCCACCCTCTCAATCATCGGCCAACGCATGCCCGAACTCCCGGAAGTCGAACACCTTCGCCGAACTCTCGCCCCGTGGCTCGTCGGAGCGCGTATTGCTGCGGTGCGCGTGCGCCGAAGAAGCGTGGTCAAGTTCCGCCGCGCTGCGAAGATAGAGCGCGTCCTGCTCGCCGACGCCGTCGTCGCGGCGCTTCATCGGCACGGCAAGCAGATGGCGATCGAGGCGACCGACGGCAGGGTGCTTGTTGTCCAGCTGGGGATGACGGGCTCGATGTCGATCGACCAAGGCTGCGCGCCTTCCGGCATGCAGGCGCGGCATCGGCATGTGCTGTGGGAGCTCGAACCAGCGGCCTCAGCTGACAACGCACGGCGGTCTCGGACCCTTTTCACCCTCGCGTTCCGTGACCCGCGCCGCTTCGGTGGCCTGACGCCCTACGCAACAATGGGGGACCTTCGCGCCGCCTGGTCATGCCTCGGGCCAGACGCGCTGACGATCAGGTCCGCCGCGCTCGCCGCGAACCTCGCCCGTACGCGACGCCCCGTCAAGGCGGCGCTGCTTGACCAGTCGGTCGTGGCAGGCGTCGGGAACATCTACGCCGATGAAGCGCTGTTTCGGAGTCATATCAACCCGTTGAAACCCGCGAACACCCTGGCCGCCCCGGCGGTCGCCCGGCTCGCAGCCGCGTTGCGCACGATTCTCGCGAAGGCTTCCGACGCGGGGGGATCCACACTTCAGGACTACTTCGACGCCCTCGGGAACCCTGGCACAGCCACCCAACTCCATGCCGTCTACGGCAGGGGTGGTCAACCCTGCCAGGTCTGCGGGCAATCCCTTGTGGTCTGCACGATCACCGCCCGCACGACGACCTATTGCCCACGTTGCCAAGACTTATCCACATGAACCGCGCAGCTCGGCTTGAAGCTGCTGCGCCGACTATCCACAGTTCTTCCTGTGATCGCCTGCAACGAGAAACGTTCAGTTCTCGGTCGACTTCAGGAACAAGTCAGTAAGGTTCTTGACCGTTTGCGCATCAAGCGCAAAGGAACTCCTCTGAAGGAAGATATCTCTTCTTCCCTAGATAAAGACCCTGTCCATTTGGGGAAAGTTCTCGGTTGATCGATCTAAACCAAGCATGCAAAGGGTGTTATGACTACAGGCTTCGGGTGGGAAACCTTCCATCCGACTGTCGCTTACCGTTGCCAGCCGTCTGATGCAGGTTGGTCGGCCCTGCTCACGGTTGTCGAAGGTCCGCTTTGGCTTGTCCACACGGTCGGAACGCGTCTGGTCTCGACACATTCCAACAGGATGTCCACACGCGCTGAGAGTCATCTCGACGCGCGTTGGAGGATCTCCTGCTCGATCCTCCCGACCTCCGCATGGAACTTCTGGTCGAGCTTGGTTCGATCCTCGATCGTGCGCACGGCGTGCATGACCGTCGTGTGGTCGCGGCCGCCGAAGTAGCCGCCGATCTCCTCGAGCGAGAAGCGGGTGTGACGCCTCGCGAGGAACATGCAGACCTGCCTGGGCATGGCGATCGACTTCTGTCGCCGCTTGGAGAGGAGATCGGTCAGCTTTACATCGTAGAAGCGGGTCACGCTCTCGATGATCGACTGGAGGCTCGGTGCGTTTCCGCTGCGGGTGACTTCCTCGCCCTCGAGGGCCTGCATGGCAAGTTCGAGGCTGATCGGCTGCCCCGCGGCCATGGCGAAGCCACGGATGCGGGTGAGCGCGCCCTCGAGCTCGCGGATGTTGGTGTCGATCCGTGCGGCGACATAGGACGGCACGTCGTCGGGGAGCTCGAGACCGTGAAGCCTCGCCTTCGTCTTGATGATGGAGACGCGCGTCTCGAAGCACGGGCGCTGGATCAGCGCGACCATTCCCGCGGAGAACCGGCTCGTGAGGCGCTCCTCGAGGTCGGGAATCTCGTTCGGCGGCGCGTCCGAGCTGAGGATGATCTGCTTCCCGAGCTGGTAAAGCGCGTTGAAGGTGTGGAAGAACTCCTCCTGTGTCTGGTCGTGCTTCGACAGGAAGTGGATGTCGTCGATGACGAGCGCGTCCGCCGTGCGGAAACGGTTGCGGAAATCGGTCATCCGGCCAGCGCGCACGGCTTCGTGGAAGAGATCCATGAAGGCGTTGCACGAGATGTAGCAGAGCCGCATGTTCGGCTTGGCGCGCAGGAGCGACTGGCAGATAGCGTGAAGAAGATGCGTCTTGCCGAGGCCGACGCCGCCGTGGATGAAGTACGGGTTGTAGGCGCGCCCCGGCTGTGCGGCGACCGCGAGCGCCGCCGCATGCGCGAGGCGGTTTCCGGGGCCGACCACGAACGAATCGAAGGTGTAGTCGGGGCTGAGGAGCATCTGCTCGTCGAGCCACGCTGGCCGCTCGGCGGACTCCTCCTCGACGGCGTTCATGGCGGCGGGACGTCCGCTCGCCTGCGCCTCGAACTTGGCCTCGAACTTCGCCTCGTCGTCGGGGCTGACGAAGCGGACGACCAGCAGGCGCCCCGTCACGTTCTGCGCGGCCTCTGTGAAGTGCGTGCCGCAGCAGCGCTGCAGGTAGCGCAGCTGCACGGGCTCGCGCACCACGAGGCGGAGCACGCCGTCGCGGATCTCCGAAGGCTCGATGTCGTCGAACCAATGCCTGCAGATGTCGGCGTGATTCTTCCTGAGGTAGTCGACGAGCGACTCGCGGAAGCCTGGTTCGATCCTCTGCATGTGACCTCCAGCCATCCCGACGACGGGGCGGCGCATCCGACGGGAACGCGGATGATCTCCTGCCTGGCGATCGTGTCTGCTCGATCCGACGCGTCCCACCGCAATCGGATCATCCACGGGGGGCGGACGATAGGGTTTCGCGCCCGCACCGTCAATCCTCAGCCCGAGCTGCCGCCAGCGGGCGCGACTTCCGGCGTCCGAACGCTCTACTCTTCGGCGGAGACGGCTGCCTCGCCCGACACCTGCTGGGGCGCGGAGGCGGCGGCCTTCGCCTGCGCGGCGGCCAGCTGCTGCTCGTAGCGCGCGCGGTTCGAGCGGTGGTCCATCAGGAGATGGATGCGCGCGGCATCTGCGCCTGCAAGCGCCTCGATGCGCTCGCGCGCGTAGTGGATCGTGGTGCGGCGAGACGCGTGCACGAGCACGATCGCCTCCGCCTTCCACACGCGAAGCAGTCGCACGATGTCGTCGATGTGAAGGTGCATCCCCGTCTTGGCGCGGTCGGCGTGCTCTGGCTCGAAGAAGGTGCACTCGCTGATCACGATGCGGGCGTCCGCGAATTCGTCGCGCACGAGGAACTCGCCGGGTGCCGTGTCGCCCGTGTAGGCGATGAGCGGGATGTCGGTCTGGCGCGTGATCTCGATGCCGCGACCCCGCAGTTCGCGCAGCTTCTCCTGCGGAAGATCGCGGAACTCCTCCTTGAGCTTGCTGCGCCGCTCGAGCGCCACGAAGCCGAGGCTCGGCACCGTGTGGCGGGTGGCGATGGCGCGGAGTCGGATGTTGTTCTTGATCTCGAGGTCCTCTTCGGGCGCGAGCGAGACGATCTCGAACGGCGTGCGCTGCCGCTCGAGCGGTTCCCACGCACGCATCATCGCGCGCAGGTGCGGCTCGAGCTCGGGGTGGCAGATGCAGCGGCCGACGGGAGGCTTCGGCTTGCCCTCGGGCTTGCCGTCGACCTTCTCGGGCATGTGCGTCTCGCCGCCGATCTTCTGGAAATAGCGCTGACTGAACCAGTACGGCAGTCCACCCAGATGGTCCATGTGCGCATGCGACAGAGCGATCGTGGGCGTGCTCAGCACGGCGCGCGTGCACAGGCCGATGTCGAACGCCAGGTCGAGCTCGGGCACCTGGATGACGGTCTGTTCGCCCGCGACGCTGATCCCCTGGACGCGATACGGCGGGAGGTAGAGGAAGCCAAGCTGGCCCTCTCTGGCGGGGGGACTCGGAAGCACGCTGGAACTCCTTCGCCCGGGCTTTCGCCCGAGTGGGATGCTGGTTCGGAGGCGGCCCGATGCTCGGGTCCGCACAGCCAAACGCAAGGTAGGGCTTCGCGGAAGGGCGGTCAAACGGCCGAAGAGGCCTGTCTGGCACGGTCGCGCGGGCTGTGAGGGGGCCGGTCTGCGCCTCCCGCACCGTTCTGTGGCAAGTCCCGACCCGTCCTGTCCGATGCCACGGCCATGATGGACGACGCGCACCGGGCTCCCCTTCGGAGCCGCTTCTCCGACGACCCGGAGATGCGGGCGCTCGTCGTCTGGTTCATCGAGGACCTTGGCCGACGCGTCGGAGCGATCCGCGCCGCAATCGACCATCACGACGCAGCGTCGCTGCACGCGTTGGCGCACCAGCTCGCGGGCTCCGCTGGGGGCTACGGCTTCGACTCGATCGGCCGCGCCGCTCAGGACCTCGAGCGGGAGCTCCGATCCACGGCGGCGGAGCGCGCCATGAACGGCGTCGCCGCGGGCGCAGGGATGGACTGCGGCCTGTCCGAGGAGCTCGAGCGCGAGGGGCGACTCTCCGCGCTGACAGAGAAGGCCGAGGACCTGATCGCGCTCTGCCGACGCGCGATCGAAGCGAACGGAGCTGCGTCATGAACAGCGGCGGAAGCGCACAGGAGTTCAGGCAGCGATCGCCGAGGGTTCTCCTCATCGACGACTCGGAGCTGATGCACAGGCTGCTTCGCTCGCGCCTGCAGCTCGAGCAGGTCGAGATCCACTGTGTGTCGGACGGCGAGGCGGGTCTCGAACTCGCGCTCAAGCTGCAGCCTGACGTCATTCTTCTCGACATCGACTTGCAGGGAATCGACGGCTTCGAGGTCCTGCAGCGCCTGAAGGAGGATGCGCGCACGCGCGACATCGCGGCGATCTTCATCAGCGCCAGCACGGAGATGATGGACCGCGTGCGGTGCCTCGACCTCGGGGCGATCGACTTCATCGCCAAGCCGTTCGAGATGGCCGAGCTGAAGGCGCGCGTCCGCTCGGCGATCCGCGTGCAGCAGCTGCTGCGCATGCTTGCGCAGCGCGCGCAGCTGGACGGCCTCACGGCGCTTTGGAACAGGGCCTTCTTCGACCAGAGGCTTCAGTGCGAGGTCACCTCCGCGCGCCGCCACGGCACGCCGCTCTCGCTCATCCTCTGCGACATCGACCACTTCAAGTCCGTGAACGACCGCTACGGCCATCCGTTCGGCGACGAAGTGCTGGCGTTCTTCGCGACCGTCATCTCGAGCAGGCGCTCGACCGACGTCTCGTGCCGCTACGGCGGCGAGGAATTCGCCATCATCCTTCCCGAGACAGCCGCGCGCGATGCGATCACGGTCGCCGACCAGATGCGGCGGGGCTTCGAGGAGCACCGCTGGCGGCGCTATCCCGATCTCGTCCTCACAGCGAGCTTCGGCGTGGCGGACCTCACCATGATTCCCGAGGACGCCTCCGCGACCGATCTGCTCGCGCGCGCCGACCTTGCGCTCTACGGCGCCAAGCGTGGCGGACGCAACCGCGTGTCGACCGAAGGCATGCCGCTCGCGGCGTGAGACGGGGGCCTTCGGAATAGCGGGTGGTCGAGGCCACACGCGTCGGTCGCGGCGTGTCACAATCGCGTCGTGGCGCACCTCGTCGACCAGGCCATCTGCATACGACACTGGGACTGGTCGGAGACCTCGCAGACCGTGAGCCTCTTCTGCCGCGCGAACGGCATCCTGCGCGGGCTCGCCAAGGGCGCGCGGCGCGAGCGCGGCAGCTTCTCGGGGGGGATCGACCTGCTGGCGCGCGGAGAGGTGGTCGCCGTCGTCAAGCCCGACCGCGAGCTGCAGACGCTCACGCAGTGGACGCTTCTCCAGATGTTCCGCAGGCCGCACGACGACCTTGAGGCGAATCTCACGGTACTGGCCATGGCGGAGCTCGTGCACCGCTTTCTTCCGCCCGCCGTGCCGCACGAGCGCCTCTTCGACGCGATGCTTGCGGCGCTCGACGCGCTCGAGGGCGGCGAACGGCCCGCGCCCGAACTGCTGACCTTCTTCCTCCTGCTCCTGCGCGAGACGGGACACGAGCCCCGTTTCGACGACGACGGCATTCCCCCGAACGCGCTGGCCTTCGACGCCGAGGTCGGCGGCATCGTCGACCATCGCCTGCACGCGCGCGCGTGGCGCATGCGGCCGGGAACGGCTGCGGTGCTGGCGCAGGTCGCAAGGGGCGAGCCCGCCGACGCGTGCGAACCCGACGGGGTCGACCGTGCGATCCGACTTCTCGGAGCCTACGCCCGCACGCTTGTCGGCGATGGGTTCTCGACCCTCGACCTTCTCGCGGCGCATCGTTGAATCGCGCGGCGAATCGCGTCGATGAACAGGGCGAGCGGTGTCCGTACGGCGGGTCCATCCGGGCCGGCGCGGAGGCGGCGACGGGGTGAGGTCATGTCCAAGGCAACGATTGATCGGATTCTCACCCACCCCGACTGCCCCACGCTTCCCGGCGTGGCCGTGCGCGTACTCGAGCTCGCGTCGAAGGAGGAGGTCTCCGTTCGCCAGATCGCGGGCGTGATCGAGAACGACCCCGCGCTTGCCTCGAAGCTGCTGCGCACCGTCAACTCGAGCTTCTTCGGACTCTCGCGCCGCTGCGGATCGATCCAGCAGGCGCTTGTCTTCCTCGGCCTTCACTCGCTGAAGGCGCTCACGCTCGGCTTCACGCTCGCGAAGACGATCAGCGGCTCGGGAGAAGACGAGGTCGGCTTCGACTTCGAGAGCTTCTGGCGCCGCTCGATCTGCGCGGGCGCGGCCGCGCGGGAACTTGCGCAGCGTCACAGGCGCTGCGACGCAGACGAGGCCTTTCTCTCGGGGCTCATCCAGGACATCGGGATGGTGGCGCTGTGGAAGACCTACAGCGACCGCTATCTTCAGATCGTCGACCTTACCCGCGGCGACCACGAGCGGCTGCTGCCGATCGAGCGCCGCGCGCTCGACACCGACCACGCGGAGATCGGTGCGGAGATGGTGATGCGCTGGCGGTTCCCGCCGCAGCTTGCCGAGGCGATCCGCCTCCAGCACACGCCTGCCGAAGCCGATGAGGAAGTGCAGCCGCTTGCGCGCACGATCCATCTCGCCATGCTCGCCGCCGACGCGATCCGGTCGAAGCGGAGCGCCGCGCAGGTCGAGGCGTTCCACGGCCTGTGCAAGGAGTGGTTCTCGATCGCCGAAGCCGAGGCGGACGCACTTCTCTCGCGCATCACGGCCCGGAACGCAGAGCTCGCCGAAGCACTGGGGCTCGAGGTCGAGCAAGAGACCGATGTCGACGAGATCCTGAAGCGCGCCGATCAGCTTCGACGCGAGAAGAAGCTTGACGATCCCGCGCTGCTTCCGTCAGACCCCGCGCTTCTTGGCTCCGAGCTCCACGGCCTCGACGCGCTGCCCGTCGCGAGCGACTTCCACGACGAGCTCGCGCGCCGGTTCGTCTCCGACGACGACAGCGAGAGCGTCTCGCTCGGCGTGATGCTCATCGGAGTCGACACCGCGCGCGAGATCCACGAGGCGTTCGGCGCACATGGGCTTGACGCAGCGCTCACGCATCTTCTCGACATCCTGCATGAGGAGCTTCCTCGCCGCGCACGGATCTTCCGCTTCGTCGGTGCCGAGATCGCGGTGATGATTCCCAACATCGACGTCGACGAGCTTTGCAGGCTCTCTGAGCTCGCACGCCGCAACATGAACTCCGCACTCGTGCCGTTTCCGCACGCGACGGGCGGCAACTTCCCTGCGACCGTGAGCGTGGGCGTGGCACACTTCGAGCGCGAGCCCGAGCTGCAGTCCGAGTCGGGAATCGAGACGCCCGATCAGCTGACGGGCGCCACGATGTTCGCGCTGGCGATGGCGCGCCGGGCGCGCAACACGGTCGTCATCTATCGACCCGAGATGCGCAAGGAATACGAAGGCCGGTAGCGACGAAACCTCCACTGACGAGGATCACGCATCGGAGTCAACCACACCCGCCTCAAGCACCAAAGGTCGCCGCCGCAGCGGCGACCGCTCAAACACGCGGCGACCGCTCAAACACGCGGCGACCGCTCAAACACGCGGCGACCGCTCAAACACGCATTCCCAGCACCAAAGGGAGCCGCCGCAGCGGCGACCGCTCAGACACGCGGCGACCGCTCAGACACGCGGCGACCGCTCAAACACGCGGCGACCGCTCAAACACGCGGCATCACCGCCACGCGCACCAGTGGGTCGAGCGGGAATTCCTCCGCGCATGAGCGAAGGTCGCCGAGCGTGATCCGTTCGATGCGCGCGACCTCGTCGTCAAGCGTCGAGTACGGCGCGCCGTAGCCCCAGAGCGTCCCGAGGCGGAACATGCGCCCCGCCGGACGCTCCGATGCAACCGCCGCGCCCGTGGCGATGCGGCTGCGTGCGCGCACAAGGTCGTCGTCCGTGAGCGAGGCGAGGAGCGTCGAGAGCTCGGAGCGCAGCACGGACTCGATCTCGTCGACTTTGTCAGGGTCGCACACGGCGAAGAGCGTGGAGTCGCCCATGCCGTCGTGGCCGTCGTAGCTGGCGCTCGCTTCCTCCGCGAGCCCCTTCTCGACAAGCGCCCAGTGAAGGCGTGATCCGTCGCCGCCTCCAAGGACGTGCATGAGCATGCCCGCCGCGTAGCGACGGTCGTCCTGGATCGCGGGGGCTGGCATCGAGAGGATGAGGTACGCGCGCGCCGTGTTTGCGAGCCCGACGGTCGCGTGCGCTGTCGACGGCGTCCAGCGTGGATGCGAGCGCACGGGCTTCGCGGGACTCCAGTGTCCGCAGAGGCGCGCAGCCTGGTCGACGAGTCCCTCGAAGTCGAGCCGCCCCGCCGCGACGAGCACGGCGTTGTCGGGGGTGTAGCGGTGCGTGAAGTAGTCGGCCATCTGGGCGCGCGTCAGGGCGGAGACGCTCGCGTGCGTTCCGAGCACGCGGTGCGCCAGCGGATGACCCGCGTAGAGCCGCTCCATCATCGCCTCGTAGCCGACCCAGAACGGCTGGTCGGCGTACATCGCGATCTCCTCGAGGATCACGCCCTTCTCCTCGTCGAAGTCCTTCTCCCTGAGCGCCGGACGCAGCATGTCGGAGAGGATGTCGAGCGCATCGTGCATCCTCTCGGGCAGCACATGCGCGTGATAGGCCGTCAGCTCGTTCGTCGTGAAGGCGTTCTGGCTCGCGCCGATCTCGTCGAAGTCGCGGTTCACGTCCTCGGCCGTCCTGCGTTCGCTCCCCTTGAACATCATGTGCTCGAGGAAGTGCGACACGCCCATAAGCTCGATGGGCTCGTCGCGAGAGCCCGTCCGCACGAAGAAGCCCACGGCGGCCGTGTGGGCCGAGGGATCCACCTCCGCCTGGATCTCGAGTCCGTTCGGTAGGCGGGCTGTCCTGTGCGCGATGGTCGATACTGGCATCGGCGGCAAGTGTACGGCGTACGGGGATTCGGGCGATGCGCGTGATCGCCTACACTTCGCGTCCGATGTCAGGAGAGCCTTCAGACACAGCCTCTGCTTCTGCAGCCACGCCTTCGCCCGAGGCGATCGCGCGCACGCTCGCGCGCCATCCGAGGCCGCTCGGCGGCGATACGCAGCGCGCGACGGGCGCATCGAAGCTGAGCCTGACAGGCGAGGTCATCAACAACCGCGAGGCCGAGGCGCATCACCTGCGCATCCAGCGCAAGCCAGACTGGCTGCGCGCGCGCGTTCCCGGCGGCGAGGGCTATGAGCGTCTGAAGAAAATCATCGACGAGCACCGCCTGCACACCGTCTGCCAGGAGGCGTCGTGCCCGAACATGGGTGAATGCTGGGGCCGCGGCACAGCGACGATCATGATCCTCGGCGACACCTGCACGCGCGCGTGCGGGTTCTGCAACGTGAAGACGGGAAAGCCGCCTGTCTACGACCTGGACGAGCCGCGCCGTGTGGCAGCGTCGCTTGCGCTCATGAAGCTGAAGCACGTCGTTATCACGAGCGTGAATCGCGACGAGCTTCCCGACGGCGGCGCGGCGATCTGGGCAGAGACCATCCATCGAGTGCACGATGCGTGCCCGGACATGTCGGTCGAGATCCTCGTCGGCGACTTCCAGGGCGATGAGAAGGCGATTCAGGCCGTGTGCGACGCGCGGCCTGAGATCATCTCGCACAACATGGAGACCGTGCGCCGCATGCATCCTGCCGTGCGGCCGCAGGCCAAGTACGAGCGGTCGCTCGCCGTGCTCGCGCAGTTCAAGGCGAGCGGGCTCGTGACGAAGACGGGCATCATGGCTGGAATCGGCGAGCACGACGAGGAAGTGCTCGAGCTCTTCGACGACGTGCGCGCGGCGAGCGACGCCGACATCATCACGGTCGGGCAGTACCTCCAGCCGACGCGCAACCACCTGCCGATTCATCGGTGGGTCCATCCCGACCAGTTCGCCATGTATCGCCGCGAGGCGCTCGCACGCGGCTTCAAGGTGTGCGAGAGCGGACCGCTCGTGCGTTCGAGCTATCACGCCGAGGAGCAGGCGGCGATGCTGTCGGGCGCCGCGAGGGAGACACACGAGGCGATGTCGGGCCTTCTCGCGCGGGGCCGCGCCGGCCGCGACACCGCGCAGGCCTGACGGCGCGCGTCACGGCTTCTCGGCGTCGGGCTTGGCAGGTGCGGCCTTCTTCGCGTCTTCAGCCTTGCCGTCGCTCTTGCCGTCGCTCTTGCCGTCGCTCTTGTCTGCGTCCTGGCCCATCTCTGCGTGGCGTTCCGACGCGGCCTCCGCCGCCTCTGCGTCGGCGACCTGCGTGAAGTCGATCGGCCCGATGCCTTCATAGTTCGCGGAGCGCAGTGCAAGCGCCCACGCGACGGGCATGGCGAAGAGCATCGTCAACGCAAACGCGCTCACGATCATCTTGGCGTTCTCGGGCACGAAACGCATGGGGTAGGAGAGGATCCTCACGAGAAGCGACGGACCGCGCGGGGCATCGTCTGCGACCGCAGCCACGCCTCCCTCCTTGGGCTTCGGCTTGGGCTGTTCCTTGGGCTGCTCCTTGGGCTGTTCCTTGGGCTGTTCCTTGGGCTGTTCCTTAGGCTGTTCCTTAGGCTGTTCCTTGGGCTTCTCAAGCTTGATCTCGGCCGGCTTCTCCTGATCCGGCTGAGGCTTCGCCACGGGCTCCGCTTCACTCGGCGACTTTTCGACTGTGACCTTCGTCACCGTCTGCTCGGGCGCCGACTCGACCTTGATCGAGCCCGCCACCACCTCTGCGGCCGACTCGACCTTCAGCACTGTGGTGCTCTGGTCCGCCGCCGCCTCCATCTTGAGGACGCTGTCGACCGGCGCGGGCCCCGCCTCGACCTTCACGGAGCCTGCCGAACTCTCGGGGCGCGTCTCTTCGACGGCCTTCGTGGCATCTTCCGCAGCCTTCGGAGCCATCCGCGGCGCAGGCACGGCGGGTGCGGCGGGCTTTGGAGCCGCCTTGGGCATGCTGACCTTGTTCTTCGAGAGCGCCAGCGCCAGTGCCTTGTCGATCTTCTCATGCTTGCGGGCAAGGGTCTTCGGATCGAAGATCGACTCGAGCGTCTTGCCGAGCAGGCCGTTCGTCGAACTCAGCAGTGCGTTCGTCTCGTGCGAGAGGATCTCGTTGATTTCCTTGAGGAGCGGCGCCACGAGATCCTCGCGCGCCTGCGCGGAAGCGCTCTTTGCCGCGTCGCGCGCGGGGGTCTTGAGGTTCTCGATCTCCTTCTCGAGCGTCGCGAAGGTGTCGAGCACCTCCGACGGATCGCCGCCTTCGTGCGGCGCCGGCACGCGGGGTGGCGTGGTGTCCGTCTCGGGGCTGGTCTCGGCATCGCCCATGCATCCGTTATCGGCAGGAAACCGCGAGGACTCGACCGAAACGCCCGTTCCCGGCGGTTTCGCGGCTTTCGAGCCTGCCGAGACCCGAAAGACCGTCTGCGTCAGGCGTTTTTCAGGGTTCCGCGGCGACACGCCAAAGTCGGGCGCTGCAGGCGCCGTTCTCACGGGGAGAGACGCCGTTTCGAGGAGGTTCCGCCATGTCCGAACGATCGAATCCCCATTCCCGCACGGCTCACGACGAGCGCCGCCGTGCGCGGAGGGTCCTGCTTCCAGCCCAGATCGTCATCCGCTGGGAGTGGAGCGGACAGATGGAGACGGTCAAGCTGGTCGACTTCTCCGCATCTGGCTTCAGGTTCCGCACGCCGCAGGCCGTGCTGAACGGCGAGATGGGCCGCGCGATCAGCATCAAGCCCGAGGGAACTCCCGTCGACGCGGAGTTCGTGGTCGTGTGGAGCCGCGAGTACGGCCTCCTCGGACCGCATGGCCAGGAGTGCGGCGCGCACTTCGTCGACCCGCGTGCGCTGCGGCGCGACCGCTGACGGCGATTGCAGCCGGGGCGCGGACGCGCGACAATGCCGCGCGCATGCAGATGGCGAACGAGCGAACACCCGTGGCGCAGCGCGGCGCCACGCGCCCGCCGCTTGAACTTATCGTGAACGTGGATGATCTCGGCCTTCACCCGGCCGTGCGCCGCGCCGTCGAGGCGTGCGCCGCGGCCGGCACCGTGACGAGCGCGAGCGTGCTGGCGAACGGCCCCGACCTTGCCTCGGTGCGGCCGATCGCGGGCGTGTCTCTCGGCGCGCACCTCAACATCCTGCGCGGGCCTCCCCTTTCGCCCGCGCATGAAGTGCGGTCGCTTCTTGGTGCGGACGGGAACTTCACGGGAAGCGCCGCAGCGCTCGCGTGGCGCGTGGCACGTGGCGCCGTGCGGCGCGACGAGGTGCGTCTCGAGTGGTCGAGACAGGTCGCTGCGCTGCGTGAACACGGCCTCGCGCTCTCCCATGTCGACGGCGAGAAGCACACGCATTGCCTGCCCGGGCTCTTCTCGGTCGCGTGCGAAGTGGCTGCGGAGCACGGAATCCGCTGGGTTCGCCGCAGCGACGAGCGCTTCGGGAACATTCGCGTGGGTGCGCCCGCGCTGCGCCGCGGGCTGCTGCGCGCGCTGTGCGTCTCCGCGCGCACGACCGCGATGACAGAGTCGACCGACGCCGTGTGGGGGATCGCCGAGCAGGGGCGTTCGTTCAGGGCGGCGGCCTGCGAGCGCGCGCTTGCTGGAATCGGGGCGCGCCGGATCGAGGTCGTCTGCCACCCCGGCGACCGCCGCGACGGCGACCCTGCGCTCCCCGGGTCGTTCGGTAGGATGCGCGTCCACGAGCTGTGGGCGCCCGAGTTCGAGAGCCTTCGCGATGGCTCGTGGCTGGAAACGGCGGCACGGAACCGCTGGAAGCTCGTGAACTTCGAGTCCGTCTCGTCCGACGCCCGCTGAACACCGCCGATGCCGCCTGAATCGAGTTCTGAACCCGCCTTCGACTGCAGCGCGGACATCGCGATTTCGGTCGTGACGCCGATGCACAACGAGGAGCTGTGCGTCGAGGAGTTTCTTCGCCGCACGGATGCCGCGCTTCGCGCGATCGGGAGGCCGCACGAGATCGTGATTGTCTCCGACGGCTCGACCGACCGCACGGAGGAGTTGCTTCGAGCGGCCGCGGCGAAGTACCCATCGCTGCGCGCGATCTTCCTTGCGCGCAACGTCGGCCAGTGCAGCGCGCTCTATGCGGGCATCCAGCATGCGCGCGGACGCGTGATCGTGGTCGCCGACGGCGACCTGCAGCACCGTCCCGAGGACATCCATCTCCTGATCGGGAAGATGGACGAAGGCCACACGCTCGTCTCGGGCTCGCGCCGCGACCGAAGCCACGAGAGCCTCTCGAAGCGGCTGCCGAGCCGCGTGGCCAACAAGCTGCTGCGCTCCGTCACCGGCTGCGAGATCCGCGACATGGGCGGCTTCAAGGCGATCGACGGCGACATGGCGCGTTCGTTCCGCCTGCGGCCCGGGCATCATCGGCTGCTTCCCGCGCTCGTTCACATGCGCGGCGGCTCCACCGCCGAGGTCTTCGTCGAGGCGCAGGAGCGCTTCGCGGGGAAGAGCCACTACGGAATCTCGCGCTCCTTCGATGTCCTCTTCGACATCGTCATGCTCGGTTTTCAATCAAGCTTCAAGGCGCGTCCGCTCTACCTCTTTGGCCGCATCGGCGTGGCGCTTCTGCTCGTCGACTGCGTCGTGATGCCGTGGCTCCTCTACGAGAAGTTCGCGCTCGGAGTCGACATGGGAACGCGCCCTCCTTTCCTCGTGGCGATCATGTTCTTCCTCGCGGCGCTCTTCTTCCTCGCGATGGGATTCGTGCTCGAGCTCCTGAGCGACGCCAACAACGCGATTGGCGGGACGAAGCCGTATGTCGTGCGGGGCGAGGTCGGTTCATGCAAGCGCGGAGCAATGAGATGAACGAAAAAGTGGGCCTTGCAGTGGTGCTCTCCTGCGTCCCCGCGTCCATCGTCGGCTTCGCCGCGCGCGCCGACGACGGCGCGGACCTCAGGCGCGCGCGCGAGGAGATCGACGCCCTGCGCAGCCAGACGGACGCCCTGCGCAGCCAGACGGACGCCCTGCGCAGCCAGAACGACGCCCTCGCCGCCAAGGTCGAGCGGCTCGAGGAGCGCGTCGCCGCCGACGGAGAGTGGCTGACCGAGCAGCGCGTGCAGGAGATCCGCGCCATCGTCGGCGACGTGCTCGGCGACGCGTCCTCGCGCGCATCGCTCGCGGCCGACGGCGCGACCGCGGGCTACGACGCCTCCAAGGGCGCGTTCCTCGCGAGCGCCGACGGCAACTTCAGGCTCGGCCTGAAGGGCGACATGCAGGTCCGTTGGGCCTACAACAGCCGCGACATCGGCGCGGCGACGGCGGCGCAGGGGTCGCCCGCCAGCACAGCGGCCGACGACTCCTGGGGCTTCGAGCTGCGGCGCGCGCGCGTCGCCCTCTTCGGCCATGTGATCGACCCGAGCTGGGCGTATGAACTGCGGCTTGCCTTCAACCGCACCGCCACGGGAGGCTCGAACGCCGCCATGGAGGAGGCCTTCTTCGAGAAGGACCTCGGCGGCGGCTTCTCCGTGCGCGCAGGTCAGTTCAAGGCGCCGTTTCTCCGTGAGGAACTCGTGCCGTCGACCGCGCAGATGGCCGTCGAGCGCTCGACCGTGAATGACCTCTTCTCGCCGAGCCGTGCGCAGGGGATCAGGCTCGCATGGCAGGAGGGCGACATCAGGATCGAGGGATTCTTCGGCGATGCGCTGCGGGCCAACGGCACGGGGCCCTACTCGATCACCACGGGTGGCATCGGGCCGCTCAACGCGGGTGGGGCGCTTGGCGTGGCCACCTCGCAGAACACGGGCTTCAACCTGAACCAATCGAGCTACGCCTTCGCAGGGCGTGTCGAGTGGAAGCCGCTTGGCGAGTGGAGGCAGTTCCGCGACATGCGCAGCCTGCGCGGCGAGCAGGCGGGCGTTCTCCTCGGGCTCGGTGGCTACGCGCAGCAGATCGACGCCGTGACGGGGACGAACGGCGCCTCGCCCGATGTCCTGTGGAGCATGACTGCCGACCTCTCGATCGACTTCGGCGGCGCGAATCTCATGGTCTACGGCGTCTATCGGAGCGTCTCGCTGCACGCGGCGCAGCCCGTCCGTGGCGGCGTCAGCGACGACTCGCTCGACCAATGGGGCGCCGTCGTCCAGGGCGGCGTGTTCGTCACCGACGACGTCGAGCTCTTCGCGCGCTACGAGATCGGCGACAGCGACACCGACCGCTATCGCATGCAGCCGACCGCGCTTGCCGCATCGGGCGCGGACCTCGGCTTCGCGACCATCGGCGTCAACTGGTGGCCCGCGGGCTCCGGAAACACCCGCATCAAGTGGACGACAGACGTCGGCTACGGATTCGAGTCGCTCGTCGACTTCTCGCCGTCAGGCGCGGACATCCTTCCTGATTACACTTCCTCGGGCGGTTCCACCTCGGATGGCCAGTGGATCGTGCGGTCGCAGCTCCAGTTCATGTTCTGAAGCGAGTCAAACGGAATGTCCGAAAGCAATCCAGGGTCGCACGCGCGGCTTGTGGCGGCGCCCTTGCTCTTTGTGATCGTCGTGACGATGTCCGCCTGCGCGACCGGCGGCAGCGGCGCGCCGCGCGTCACGAAGGCGGTGACGGGCTCGACCGACTTCAGCCGCGGTGCGGTGCGCGAGAAGATCGGCGATGCCGAACTCGACGAACTGACGAACGCGTTCGCGGACCGCTACCGCACGCTGCTCGAGGATGCGGTGAACGCGGTCGTCACGGGCAATCCCGATGCGCGGCAGCGCTCGCTTGCGCAGCGCTTCCTCGTGGAGACCACGACGAGCGCCTACGACATCGTCACCAACGGCGACCCGTTCGCGCAGGTGCTCGATCTCACGATCATGGTCACGCTGACGAGCCAGGTCTGGATCGACGACGACCGCGCCACGCGCGAGTTCGGCGAGATGCGCGGCGAGCCTCTCGTGGCTTCGCTCCGCCGCGCCCGCGAGGAGGTGTGGGACATCGCGGCGCGCGTCTTCACGCCCGACCAGCTCTCCGCGCTCGACTTCCTGATCGCGGGCTGGCGCCGCGCCAACACAGGCGTCGAGGACGTGAGCTTCGTGCGCTTCGGCGATTTCGCGGAGGCGCGCGGCCAGTCCGTCATCACCGAGGCAGCGCAGGGAGGGGGGCTCTTCCAGCCGATCAACCAGGCCGTCGACGAGGCCGTCGCCTACCGCAAGCTCCTTGAGCGCATGTTCTATCTCGCGAAGCGCGCGCCCACGCTCATCAACTGGCAGTCGCAGTCTGTGATCGACCAGGTGCTCGCGAAGGAGGAGACCGTTCTCGCGCTGCGCAACCTCGACAGCGTCACGGGCTCCGTCGACGAGCTCGGCAAGACGGTCTCGCGCCTCTCCGAGGACATTCCGAAGATCATCGCGAGCGAGCGCGAGGCGGTGTTCGCGGAGATCGACCGACTGCAGGGCGACGTGCAGTCGTCGCTCGCTGAGGTGCGTGTGATCGCGGAGGAGGCGCGCGCGGCCACGGCCGACGTGCGCGCGGTCGTCGACGGCGTCGCACCCGCGCTCGGCGAGGCACAGAAGACGCTCGATGCCGCGCAGCCGACGCTCGCGGCGGTCGAGCGGCTTGCGCAGAGCTCGGAGCGGATCCTCGGAAAGGTCGCGGAGATGTCGGGCCCGCCCGACCCCGATGCGAAGCCATTCGACATCGCGGAGTACCGCGCCGCGCTCACAGAGGCGACCGCGACGCTCGCGGAGGCGAACATGCTCGTCGAGCGCGGCGAGTCGCTTGCGTCTTCGCCCGCCGTGCGCGGCGTGATCGACGAGGTGACCGAGGCGACCGAGCAGCGCATCGCGAGCCTCGAGCAGGCGGTCAGGCGCATCGTGTGGCTCGTCGGCGGCGTCGGCGCGGCCCTGGTGCTGCTGGCGTTCGCACTTCTCGCCGCGCTCAAGCGGATCCCAGGGGCACACGCGAGGCACGCAGGAGGTGCCGCATGAAGACGCACGACCGCAGGACGATCGGTTCGACGGACGACTTCTCGACGCGTCGAGACGCGCTGCGCATGATCGTGGCGCCGATCATCCTCGGATCTCTCGGTGCCTACGGCGCTGCGACCGTGCGCGCCGTTGCGCAGGATGGAGGCCCGCTGGCGGCGCCGCAGAAGCCGGGTGTGACCGATCCCCGCTTCATCGACCCCGAGGCGAGCCCGTATCCGACCTTCATCGCAGACCCTGCGGCGAGGGGAGCGTTGCGTTGCGTGGGCAGCTCCGCGGTTGCGCTTCTACTCAATGCGATCCGCAGCGATTTCCGCGAGTCGCAACCTGAGATCGAGCTTGAGGTCGTCTCCTCGGGGTCTGGCAGCGCGCCGAAGGCGCTTGCAGCGGGGGAGTCGGACCTTGCGCCGATGAGCCGCGCGATGCGCGAGTCCGAGATCGCCGCGATCGAGAAGGCGCGCGGCGCGCCCGTCCGCTTCATCGACATCGCGCTCGATGCGATCGCGATCTGCGTGAACCGCCTGAACCCGATCGAGCGCCTGACGCTCAAGGACCTCGACCGCGTCTTCGGCCGCGAGCGGCGCCGCGGCGGTGGACCCGCCGTGATCTGGGGCGATGTCGGCGTGCGGGCGAAGGACTTCTCGAGCCGCTCGATCGTCCTCTTCGGAATGGGCTCGGGCACAGGTTCGAACGGCATCGTGCAGGAGTCGATCCTGCTCGGCGGGGCGTTCCGCACGAGCGTGAACGAGGAGCCTGTGTCGTCGAGCGTCGTGCAGGGTGTCGCCACCGAGCCTGGCGCGATCGGCTACTGCAGCGCGTACTTCACCTCGGGCCGCGCGAGGCCCGCGCGCGTGCGCGAGCTCGAGATCGAGTCAGAGCCCGGCGGCGTCTTCGTCGCGCCGACCGACGAGGCGATCCGCAGCGGGCGCTATCCGCTCGCGCGCGCACTCCGCATCTACTTCGTCGACGACCCGAAGCGCCCTGCCGCAGCGCGCCGACAGCTTCTGCGCTTCCTCGTCTCCGAGGACGGCCAGACTCTGATCGGAGAGCTCGGTCAGCGCACGCTTGCGCCCGAGGCGGCGCACCGCTTCTTCGACTCGCTCAAGTGACCCACGCGTCAGCGCGCAGAACCCAGCGAAGAGCGCTCCGCTTCGCGCGCGTGGATCACGTCGCCCTTCGCGTCCACGAAGACGGCGCGCAGCTCGGGTCCATCTGTCCGCTCCTCCTCGAGATCGAGGATGAGGAAGGTCTGCGGCGCGTGGCGGTCGAAGAGGACGCCCGGGGCGACCTCCGCCGCATCGGACCCCGACGCCGCATGGAGCGGACCGACGATGAGCTCAAGCAGGTCGTAACCCGCCGCGGATGCCGTGGAATGGCGGAGAACGCGCGCGCGCGCGCCGTCCGTCGAGACGAGCACCACGCCGCTTGCGTGCACGCGTCCGATCGTCTCCGCGAGGCGCCGAAGTGCGTTCTGCGTGGCGCTGCAGCCGCTCCACGCGCACCCCAGCGCGACCACCTTGAACGGCGCCGTGCTGCGCGAGAGCGAGTCCTCCAGCCAACGCCACTGCGTTTCGCCGAGGAGCGACGGGTCGACCTGCGCGAACGAGCTTGCGTCGAGGAGGAAGATCTCCGCGGAGCCGAGCAGGAACGAGCTGTACGTCCCTTCGACGCCGTCTCCGAACGCGGGGTTCGGGTGATACTCGCAGAACGCGCGTCTGCGGTTGGCCGTTTCCGCGCGCTGGTTTTCCGACACATGCGTGCCCGACGCGGTGCCGCGCCATGCGGAGTAGAGGGGAACCTCCGCGACAAGCTCGGCGAACGCGGGCGATTTCGCGAGCGCTCGATGGCGCGAGCGCTGCGCTGCGAGGCTGATCGGTCCTTCAAGCGATGCGTCGTCGAAGAGGATGAACGCATCGGGGTGCTCGCGCTCGATCGCGCGGATGGTCGCGTCGGTCGCGGCATCGGCAGCGGCATCGGCGCCGAAGGCGATCCGTGCGCGCGTCATGCGCGCCGGCGCCGTGGCGAACGAGCCCTCCGCAAGCGTTGCAGCGCCTTCCTCGGCGCGGGTGATGCGGTAGCGGTGGGTCTGCCCGGGCTTGAGGCCCTCGAGTCTGAAGACGGCGGTTCCATCACCCTCGACGGAGGCCGATGCGTCGAAGACGCGTGCCGCACCGCCCGATGCAGCCGCGAGCTCGAGCCGCAGCGCGGTTGGATTCGCAGCATCAAGGCGTGATGCGTCGAGGCGCACCCAGACTTTCGCACCGGTCGCCGTGCGGGCGCCGAGCACAGGCCCTGCGTCGAGCAACTGGACCGCAGGCGCCATCGGCGTCGCATCGAGCGATGGCTGCGTGTGTTCCATGGTTCGGGCGCAACCGAGCGCAGCCAGCAGGCATGAGCACACGGCGAGCAACGAACGGCTCGTGCAGGCGCTGCTTGCCGCGGCGCGCAACAGGGATGGAATCTCGATTCGACGCAAGGTGATGGATCCTTCATAGCCTACGCGAGGCGATGCACGCAGGGAAGCGGCCCGAGCGCTCGGAGCGCGCCCGTGGCCCGCATCGTCCGCGGCTCGATTCGAAAGCCATCACGCGTACACTCCTCGCCATGACTCTTGTCTCGGAGCCCAAGGCGCGCGCGCGTGGTGCCCTCGCGGCGCGTGGTGCCCTCGCGGCGCGTGGTGCCCTCGCGGCGCGTGAAACCCTCCCGTTTTGCGCGATTTTCGCCCTGCTTTCGGCCACGCCGCTGTCGGCGCAGCAGGGCGACCGCGCGGGCGAGGCACAGGGCGAGCTCCCCGCGGAGTGGCGGGTCGATTCGTCGCCGGTGCGCAGCGCGGAGGAGCAACTGCAGACCTTCACGCTCGTCGAGGGATATCGGATCGAGCTTGTCGCGGCCGAGCCGCTTGTCGAGGCGCCCATCGCCTTCGAGTTCGCGCCCGACGGACGCCTCTGGGTGGTCGAGATGCGCGGCTACATGCGCGATGCGGACGGCGCGGGCGAGCGCGATCCGATCGGCCGCATCAAGGTCCTCACGGACGACGACGGCGACGGCCGCATGGACCGCGCGCAGGTCTTCCTCGACGGCCTCGTGATGCCGCGCGGCATCGCGCTCTGGCGCGACGGCCTGCTCGTGATCGAGCCGCCGCATCTCTTCTTTGCGCGCGACACCGATGGCGACGGACGCGCGGACCGCTCCGAGCTCGTCGCAAGCGGCTTCGCAGGCGAGGACAACCCCGAGCACGCGGGGAACGGTCTTCTCTACGCACTCGACAACACCTTCGCCTGCTCGCAGCATCCGTTCCGCTTCGTCGTCGACGGCGCGTCGCTGCGCGCGGAGCCCGTGTCGCCGCACGGGCAGTGGGGGCTCTCTGAGGATGCGCTCGGAAGACTCTACTACTCGCCGAACTCCGATCCACTTCTCGTCGACCTCCTTCCGAAGCAGCACGCCGCGCGCAATCCGTCGCAGCGGAACTTCGAGGGAGTGCCCGCGCGCGCGGCACGCGACATGCGCGTCTACCCGTCGCACCTCACGCCCGGTGTGAACCGCGGCTACCAGCGCGGCGTCCTGCGCGACGGGCGGCTTGCGGAGTTCACGGGCGCGTGCAGCCCGCATGTCCACGAGGGGCGCGCGATGGGCGCAGACATGGAGGGCTGCGCGCTCGTGTGCGAGGTCGCGGGAAACCTCGTCCACCGCTATCGCCTCGCCGAGCAGGATGGGCGGATCGTGGCGACGCCGGCGGACGATGGCCGCTCGTTCCTCACCTCGACCGACGAGCGCTTCCGCCCCGTCCACTGCGAATCGGGCCCCGACGGCTTCATCTATCTCGCCGACATGTACAGGGGCGTGATCCAGCATCGGCGCTTCATGACGACCTTCCTGCGCACGCAGGTCGAGGCGCGCGGACTCGAGCAGCCGCTCGATGCAGGCCGCATCTGGCGCATCGTGCCCGAGGGTGCCGCGCGGCGCGCGGCACCGAACCTCGCGGCCGCGGATGCCGCCGCGCTCGTCGGCTTTCTCGCGCACGAGGAGAAGCCCGTGCGCACGATGGCGCGGCGCCTGCTCGTGGAGCGCCGCGACACAGCGGCGATCGCGCTCCTGCGTGAACAGGTCCGCGCGACCGCGCTTCCGCGCGTCACGCTCATCGAGTCGCTGTGGGCGCTCGCGGGAATGGGCGGGGCGGACGACCAGCTCATCGCCGAGATCCTCCGTGGCGGCGATCCCGTGCTCCGTGTGCATGCGCTGCGCGTCGCCGAGCGCTCGAGCGACACGGTGATGCTCGCGTCGTTCCTTGCGCGCGCGATCGAGGACGACGACGCCGCGCCGCGCGTTCAGGCCGCGCTCTCCGCGTGGCGGCTCGACGCGCCCTTGCGCGCGGCGTTCCTCGAGACCGCGCTTCGAAGCGACCTTGGCTCGCGCGAGATGCGCAGCGCCGTGCTTGCATCGTCGCGCGGCGTCGAGCGCGACCTCCTCGACGCCGTCGTCGCGGGCAGGCTGCTCGCGGAGCCTGGCGTCGCCGCGCGCGCGTTCGCGCTCGAGCTTGCCGACGTCCTTCTCGACGACGGCAGCGGCCTTCCGGCTACGGCCACGCTGACGGAGACGATCTCCGCCGCAGCGCGCGTCGCACGCGAGAGGCCGTGGCTTGCGAAGGCGATCCTCGAGCGCGTTGCCGCCAAGCAGAACCTCAACGCCAAGGAGCCGCGCCAGCTGGTGGCTTCGGCGAGGCCCACGGGCTGGTCCGACCTTCTCGCTGCGCTTCCCGCGGAACTCGCGCTCGCCGGACCCATCGACCGCAATCTCTTCTGGCCCGGCCGCGAGGATGTCTCCTTCGTCGCGCCGCGCGTCGCGCGCGGGAGGGAGATGAGCGCCGAGGAGTTCGGCAAGCGCCTCTACTCGAACTGCATGAGCTGCCACCAGGCGAACGGCCGCGGCCTGCCGCCCGTGTACCCGCCGCTGCGCGGAAGCGAGATCGTCCACGGCGACGCGGCGACGCTTGTCAAGATCGTGATGCACGGCATGGAGGGGCCGATCATGGTCGACGGACAGCGCTACAACCAGGTCATGCCCGCGGCACCGCTGCGCACAGACGAGGAGATCGCGGCTGTGCTGACCTACGTGCGCAGCGCGTGGGGCAACGCTGGCGAGGCCGTCGATGTGGCGCTGGTCGCGAAAATCCGCGAGGAGACGAAGGGGCGCAACAAGCCGTTCACTTCGAAGGAACTCGGCCTGCATCCTTGAGCGCTCGCCGCTGCGGCGGCTCGCTCTGGCGTGAAGGCCGCACATGGCGTGCGCCGCGCCCCGACGCGGTCACGCGCTCACGCCTTCTCGAGCTCGACGAACTCGACGCCCGATTCCGCGAGCAGCTCGCGCGACTTCGCGAAGTTCGCCTCCCAGTGCTCGTCGCCCTTTCCCGAGCGGTAGGTCACCACGCGCACGACGCCCGCCTGGATGATCGACAGCGTGCAGTGGACGCACGGCGCGAAGGTCGTGTAGATCGTCGAGCCGACGGGCGAAACGCCGTTCCTCGCGCACTGGATGATCGCGTTCATCTCCGCATGGCAGATGAGGTCGTACTTCACGGGCCGCTCGAGCCGCTCGGGCCTGTCCTCGATGCCGCGCGGAAGACCGTTGAATCCAGTCGCGACGATCTGCATCGCGGGGCTCACGATCACGGCGCCCACGCCGCGCGAGGGGTCCTTCGACCAACCTGCGATCGTCTCGCTGAGCGCGAGGAACCTGCGATCCCACTTGAGTGCACGCGTCCTGTCCTGCATGGCGCGAATGTAGCGCCGATCACCAGAGCGAGAGAAGGGTCGTGAGATCATGGCCGTCGACGACGCCGTCTGCATCGAGATCGGCGCGCGCACCGCCGGGGACGGGGCCCCAGAGTCCAAGCAGAATGGTGAGGTCCGACGCGCTGATGATGCCATCGAAGTTCAGGTCCCCGCGCCGCGGGGCGACGGGCCCGACAGCGACGGCTCCTGCCGCGGAGAGCCGAGACTGGCCGAGCTGTCCCTCGAAGCCGGGGTTGATCGAGTCGATCGGCGCGCCCGTCCCGCCGAGCGTGGCGCGCACGGTGTCGAACACCTGGCCAGCCGGCATGCCGGCATCGGGCCAGTTCGGATGCTGGGCGCGCACGAGCGCAGCGGCGCCCGACACGAACGCCGCGGAGAGCGAGGTGCCTTCCCAGACCGCGAAGCCGCCACCGGGGATCGGCCCGATGATCGATCGCGCGATGTCCGCGCCACCGCCGAAGAGGATCGAGCCGCCTGGCGCGGCGATGTCCATGCGCTCGTCGAAGTTCGAGAAAGGCGCGCGCAGGTCGTTCCAGCCCGTCGCCGTGACGCCAAGCGCGCGGTCGTTGCTCGCGGGGTACTCGCGCGGATCGTCGGTGGCGCGGTTCCCTGCTGCGCCGACCACCACGATGCCGCGCGCGGCAGCCTCGAGCACCACGTCCTCAAGCGTGATCGACTCGTAGTCCTCGCCGAGGCTCATGTTGATGACATGCGCGCCGCGGTCGATCGCCCACGCGACCGCGCGTGCGAGCTGGAAGTTGTTCGCGCGGCCCTCGCTGTCGAGGACGCGCACGGGAAGGAGCATCGCCTCGGGCGCCACGAGCGAGACGAGCCCCGCCACGAAGGTGCCGTGGCCGACCTGCTCGTCGACGAGCCCGTCGCCGTCGTTGTCGAGTCCGTCTCCGATGTCGGAGCTGGACGCAGAGCCTGCGACGAAGCTGACGCCCGCCCGCGAGACGCGGCCGGCAAGCGCGGGGTGCGTCGCATCGATGCCCGTGTCGAGCACCGCGACCACGACGCCCGCACCGCGCGAGCGTGCATGCGCCGCGCCGAGTCCGAGGAGGCCGCCTGCGTACTGGGACTGGTAGTGCGACTGGTTGAGGCCGAGCCCCGAGAGCCACAGGCTGTCGGTGCGCCCCTCTCCGGTCTGTCCCTCGTAGTTGAGCTCGCCCCAGGTGATCGTCGACGACAGGATCAGGCCTTCGAGCAAGAGGTCGACGTCGTCGGGCGTCTGCTTCGGCCCGAGCGCGTAGGAGACCAGATAGATCGGTCGCCCGTCGATCTGCGCGAGCACCCCGACCTCGTCAAGGCTTGCCGAAAGCGTCGCGAGCGCGGTGGCGAGCAGCTTCGGGTTCTCCGCGCGAAGCATGAGCTCGCCCGGAACGAGCGGGTCCGTCGCGTCGCCCGCGTGTGCGGCGGAAGCGGAGAGCGGCAGCGCCAGCCATGCCGCGAGCCGTGCGGCGCGGGCGAAGACGGAAGGGCGATGGGAGGATCGGTCGGAGAACATCAGATGGATCCAGAGAGCGAGAAGGATGCCCAGCACGAAGGATGGTCTGACTCCGCGCGCATGGCAAGGGTTGATTCCTGAAGTGCCCGAGAAGGGCGCGCACCGCCCTGCAGCGCGCGGTGGAAACGCGTCGCGAGCCGCAGGGCCGAACGATCTCGGACGCTCCAGAGCGTGGTGAGGAGCCGCCGCGCACCCGCTGCATGGAAGGCACGCGCGATTCCCGAGAGTTCGTCGCCTGCGTCGACGGCGTGGCGGCCCGTCTCGCAACCCGCGAGGACCACGAGTTCGGCCGAGAGCCCGAGGTCGAGGATGTCGCGGATGGGAAGCCAACCGTCGGCAAGGCGAAGGCCCGAGGCGGCGGGAAGCGACGGCACGAAGCGGCCGTGGCAGGCGAGGTGGATCATCGCCGCGTCAGGCGCGGCGCGGCGCATCGCGTCGCGTGTGGCCGCGTCTCCTGAGAGGAGCCGTGCGCCCGTGATCCGCGCGACTTCACGGATCTCCTCCTCGATGAGCGGCGCAGCTGCGTCGGCGAATCCGACCACGAGCGACTCGTGCGGCGTGATCCGCTCGCGGGCGACGGCTGCGCACGCGATCGACGCACTGGGAGCCGTCTGGATCTCGAAGCGCTCGATCAGGTTCCGCGCACCGTCGGAGAGAAGCGCGAAGGGCAGCGCATGCAGCGCGCCGAAGGGAACGATCACGAGGCGAGTGGCGCGTGCCGCGATGTCGGGGCGTTCCGCGAGAATCGGCGCCATCAGGCGCTCATGGAGCGCCCGCGAGAACCACGCGATCACGCGCGATCCGCCCGTGGGTGCGTCCTGCGCCGCGCCGCTTGTCTGCGCGCGCAGCAGGAAGAGGAGCTTCTCGACGAGCTCGTCGACCTCGCCGCCGAAGGCAAGCGCGCGGCAACACGCGATTCCGCCCTCGAAGACCGTGAAGGCCAGCAGCTCGTCGCCCGCACGGTAGTAGGCGATGAGCGCGTCGGTGGGCGAGAGCCGTGCGGCGATCGCGTGTGCATCCTCGATGCGCGCGAGGAGCGGCGACACGCCGCCGCGAAGCGCGCCCGAGGACTGACGCGCCGTCACGAGGTCGTCGATCGCGCGCTCGGTTCGACGCATCTCTTCGAGAAGCGCGGGCGCGATGCCGCGGCGGACGCCCCCCTCGTTGCCGCCGTCGTTTCCCCCGTCGCGCGCGCCGCGGGCGTGAAGCTCGGAGAGCTTCGAGCGAAGGCGGACGAGTTCGTCGTCGTCGGAGTCCGCGCGCGGCGCCGAGCGCTCGACTGCGCGCAGGATCGTCTCGAGCAGCTGCCTGCTTCGTGCGCGTTCGACCGTGGCGAAGGCGCGCATGAGCGAGTCGCGGTCGCCATGGGCGAGGTCTGCGAGCGCCAGCTCCTCGTAGACGCGCAGGCGCGATGCGGTGAATGCGGAGCGGTGGCGCTCGGCGCCGATCGTGGCGCGGAGCTCCTCGGCCGTCTCGACTGCGCTTGCGAGGATCCGCGAGCATTCGCCGTCCTCGCCGAGCATGCGCGCGCACGCGGCGGCCGTCGCCGCACAGTCGATCTCGACGGTGCGTACGCCGAGCGCCCGTGCGTTCGCGACGGCTTCCTCGATCGACTTGCGCGCGCCCTGCGCATCGCCTTCGAGAAGGAGCGCCTCCGAGGCGATCGCCTGCGCGCGCGCGAGGTCGAGCGGACTTGCGCCCTCCGAAGCCTCGCCCGCAAGCGCACGGGCTCGCGCAGGGTCTGCGGCACGCAGCGCGAGCTCGGCGCGCATGAGCGTCGCTGCGCGCCGTCCCCGTGCATCGCCGATCTTCACGGACACCGCGAGCGCATGCGCCGCCTCCTCGTCCGCGTCGTCGAATCGGGCCGCTGCCGCGAGCGTGCGGGCGCGCACGAGCCGCGCGCGCGCAGCCTCTGCGGGAAGCGCGCGCGCGGAGGCGACGGCGAGCGCCTCCGTCGCTGCCGCGAGCGCCTCGCGTGCGGCGCCGAGCGTGGCCAGCGCTTCGGCGGCCTCGATGAGAAGTCGCGCGTGATGGCCCGGCGCGACGCCCTTCGCCGCCTCCGCGGCGCGTGCGAATGCGGCGATCGACTCGCCGAGCCTTCCTTGTCGTGCAAGGAGATCCGCCTTGTTTCCAAGGACGATCGTGCGCGCGAGTGGAAGCCCCTCGAGCAGGGCGTCCGCGTCGTCGAAGGCGCGCATCGCGTCGGAGAGACGATCGAGCTGCAGCAGCGCCTCGCCGAGCGTATTGAGGATCGTGCCGCGCGCCGCGCGATCCTCGGGAGCGACGCCCGCGAGCGCGCGCTCGAGCGCAGCGATCGCCTCTGGTCCTTCGCCGCGGATCTTGTGCACGTTCGCGAGGTTGAGCTCCGCCCGCGCCACGAGGTCGCCTCTGCCCGCGGCGACGAGGGCGTCGCGTGCGGAAGTCCCCCGCGCAATCGCTTCCGCGGTCCTTCCGAGCTTCGCGAGCGGATGCATCGACGCCACGCGCGCCCGCGCGGATTCGATTTCGTCGCCCGCCGCCTGCGCCATCTCCGCAGCCTTGTCCGCGCAGGCGATCGCGTCGTCGAGTTCCCCGAGATAGGCATGGGCGGCGACCATCGCGCGGCCCGCGCGCGCGGCTGCGGAACCAAGCCCGAGCGCGCACGCGGTCTCCTCGATCGCCCGCCCGCCACGAAGCGCCTCCTGCGGTGCACCCGCCGCGAGTCGCTCGCATGCATCGCCGAGCGCGGCGAGCGCCGCCCTTGCTCCGCGGCCATCGCGTGCGACGGCCTCGCTGCGTGCATTCGGCTCGAGCGCTGCGAACGCTGCGAGGTCGAGCGGCTGCTCTCCGTTCACCGTTCGCTCCGCGTGGGCCACTCGATGACGAGGACGACTTCGCCCGTGCGATGGACGAGCGCAATCCGCGCCGTTCCTGCGGGAATGGCAAGCGTGAAGATGCCGAAAGGGTCGAGTTCCGCGCACGCAAGCACGGTCTGACCCGCGCCGAGCGCTGCGATGGTTCCACGCATTGCGCCATCGCCTGCTCCCGTGCGTTCGACGGCGCCGATCAAGCGTTCCGTGCCGTCCTCGGCCTCGATCCGCTCTGCGCGAAGCATCAGGCCGCCGACCGATCCCGCAACGGCGTCCGCACCACGGTCATCGCGGAAGCCCGCGAGCCCTGCTGCGGACGCGCCGCCACTCTGTGCGAGGCCCAGCCACGACACGATCGCTGCACCCGCCGCATCAAGGGCGTTTCCGAGGGTCACGATCTGCGTCGGCGAGTGACCCTTGCGTGCAGCCACACGCGCCCCGAGCGCGCGCGCGCGCGCGACGGCGTCCTGCGGCGGCTCGAGCTCCCGCGCCGCGGTGCACTCCGCGCGCACGGCATCGACGGCCAAGCGCATCCGTCCAAGCGCTGCCGCGATGGCGGGATCTCTCCGCGCCGCATCCTCGACGCGCAGCGCGACCTCCATCGGGGCGTCGCCGACGGCAACCGCCGCCAGTTCCTCCGTCGAGGGTGTGCGCGAGGGTGGAAGGGGTTTCGGTGCCATGAGGGAGGCGAGGGGGGAGGCGAGGGGGGAGGCGAGGAAGGGCGGTCAGGACGCAGCGGTGCGTTTCACAGAGGAGCGCTCGGCGGCGGCAGAGATACGGCCAGGGGAACAATGCGATCAGGATTTCCCGGGAGTCCTCGCTTCGGCCGCTCCCGCGGGTGGTCCGCCCTCTTCAGCCGCTCCGAAACCCAGCGTTCCGAGAACCCGTGCGAGCTTCTCGAGGCACCGCGCCCGCGTTGGCCCGATCGAGCCGACGCGGATCCCAAGCCGCTCTGCAACAAGCGCGTAGTTCGGCTCGCCCGACGGCCCCTGCATCGACCCTCCGAACAGCGCTTCGAGGAGCTCGCGGCACTTGCCGCCGAGGCGCTCGAGCCCCTCGCGCACCAGCTGGCGCGTGGTCGCCGCCTCGATGAACTCGCCTTCCTCGCGCGTGTCGACGGGGTCGATTCCCACGCCATCCTCGTCACGCGCTCCAAGGCCCATTGCAGTCTCCCGCGCCAAGCGTGCGCGCTGCGCTGCGCGCCAGCACAGCCGCCGTGCCGTCGTCGCAAGCCATGCAGGAAGCGCCTTCCCGTCGCGGACGCCGTCGAGATGCTCGACGAGCGCGGCGAAGACCTGCTGGAAGATGTCCTCGCGCTCCTCGTCGCGCAGGCGATGCTTGAGCAGGATTGACCACACGAGACGGCGGTGTCGCCAGACCAGGGCCTCCCACGCGGCGGAATCGCCTTCACGGCAGCGCTCGAGCAGGGTCTCGTCCGGGACAAACGACATCGCGGTTTCGAGTGTAGTGGACGAGGTCACGCGCGCCGAATCCACGCACAAGATGGGGCGCTTCGCGGACCTCCGCGCATGCGCGGGCAATGCTCCCCCCGCACGCGATGCGGGAATCTGAGACAAACCCGACATGGAAGCCATGGGCGGCCGCTTGAACGACGACTGCTCCGATCTCGCGGCCTTCGCGGCGGGCGATGCGGATGCGGGACGACGGCTCTACGACCGCCACGCAGCCGTGCTCTTCGCCCTGTGCAGGGAAGAGACAGGCTCGCGCTCGCGGGAGGACGCTGAGGACGCCGTGCAGGAGACCTTCCTGCGCGCCTTCCGCATGCGCGACCGTCTGACCGATCCGACGGGTTTCCGCCCGTGGCTCTACGCGATCGCACGGCTCGTGTGCAGGGAGTCGAGGGCCGCGCGCGCCAAGGCGCGGCGCGACGCGGGATATGGACTCGGAGCATCGCGCGGCACCTCGGCAGGCGTCGCGCGCGGAGGAGCCGAACGCATGGCGGACCACACGGCCCAGGAACAGCTCGCGCGCCTCGGCGGCAGCGCTCCATCTGCGCCGCTCGAGCGACGCGAGGCGCTCGCGCACCTCGGCCGCGCCATCGACACGCTGCCCGAGGACCTGCGCCTCGCGCTCCACATCTTCTACATCGAGCGCGACCCCGTCTCGGTCGCCAAGGAGGCGCTCGGCGTCTCCCGCGCCCAGTTCTACCGCCTCGTCGCAGAGGCGCGAAACCTGATCGCGGCGCAGCTCGTGCGCGGGGACTTCAAGCCCCGGGACTTCCAGACCTAAGGCCATCGCCATGACCAACCAGCCCCACCACGACCACGATCGCGACGACACGCCGGAGATCCCGCGCGGCGATTCCCTCGACGCGCTCCTTCGCGCGTGGCACGACGAGAACGCCGCGAGTGCGCGCGCCAAGCGCGACGAGATCATCGGCGCGCTGCAATCCACCCGCGCCGCGCGTCCGACGGGCGTGCTTGCGCGGATCGGCTTTGCGCGCCTCGCGGTCGCCGCGCTTCTCCTTCTCGGGAGCGCCGTCTTCCTCACGCTTCTCGTCGGCCCGATCGGCACGAGCGAAGCAGTCGCAGACGACGGCATCATGCAGGTCGCCGAGGGCGGCGCACTCGAGGCGATCGATGCAGACGGCAACCCGCTCGGCGCGTGTCCGCTCCAGCGCACAGAGGTCGCCGTCGAGATCTCAGGGCCGTTCGCGCGCACGGTCGTCGAGCAGACCTACGCCAATCCCTTCCCGCGCACGATCGAGGCCGTCTACACATTCCCGCTCCCGAACCGCGCCGCGGTCGATCGCATGACGATGGTCGTGCGCGGCCCGTCGGGAGAGAAGGTCATCGAGGGAGAGGTCAAGGAGCGCGCGATCGCACGCGCGATCTACGAGGATGCGCGCGAGTCCGGGTTCGTCGCGAGCCTGCTCGAACAGGAGCGGCCGAACATCTTCACCCAGTCCGTCGCGAACATCGAGCCCGGCGCCACCGTGAAGGTGCGCATCGCCACCATCGAGCTCGTCGAGCGCAAGGACGGCGTCTCGCAGTACGCCTTCCCGATGGTCGTCGGGCCGCGCTACATCCCGGGCAGGAGCACGCTTGCGCAGGACCAGATGCCGCAGCTTCCCGAGGGCTGGCCTGTGCGCGAGGGAGTCGTCCTGCGCGGACCTGCGCGCGTCGAGACGGACGGCGCCGCAGCGATCTCCTCCCTGCGTCTCGAGCGCATGCTCCGCGATGCGATTCCCGTGCGCGCCGCCGACAACGCCGCGATCGACGCCATGCTCGCCTTCGGCGACGGCGTTCCCTTCCTCGCGACCTACGCAAACGGCGGCGGCGAGCGCGGCGTCTACTCTCCTGCCTCCTCGATCGGCGAGATCAACGGACGGTTCTTCTTCGTGCCGATGGCCCCGCAGGGTGGTGCCGGCACGGGCTTCGCGAATCCAACCGACCAGGTGACCGACGCAGACAGGATTACGCCGATGCCCGTGCGCCCCGAGACGCGCGCGGGCCATGACATCTCCGTGACCGTCACGATCGACACGGGCGGCGCGCCGCTCGGCGCCGTCTCGAGCGTCGAGCACACCGTGCGCGTCGAGGACCTCTCGCCCACGCGCCGCGTCGTCACGCTCGCAGACGGCAAGACGATTCCGAACCGCGACTTCGTGCTGCGCTGGCAGTCGCCCTCGGGCTCCGTCGAGCCCGCGTTCTTCGCGCATACCTCGATCGCGGCCGACGCGGACGCGCGCGGCGGGTTCTTCGCGCTCTTGCTCGATCCGCCCGCGCGCGTCGAGCCTGCGGCGATCCGCCCGCGCGAACTCGTCTTCGTGCTCGATGTCTCGGGCTCGATGAACGGCTTCCCGATCGAGAAGTCGAAGGAGCTCGCGCGCAAGGCGATCGCGCGCATGCGCCCGAGCGACACCTTCAACATCGTCACCTTCGCGGGCGCGACGAAGGTGCTGTGGCCGGAGCCGAAGCCCGCGACCGCGGAGAACATCGCTGCGGCCGACGGCTTCCTCGCAGGCGCATCGGGCGGAGGCGGCACCGAGATGATGGCCGCGATCAACGCGGCGCTGGTCCAGCCGGGTCGCAGCGGGCTCGACCCCGCCTCGCTTCTTTCGCTTCCTGCGGATGGACGCGGCATGACGATCGCCGTGCCCGCCGGCGCGCTTGCGGTCGACGGCGCGCGCTGGAGGATCGATGCGGGCATCGCCGCCGACGGCACGCGGCGCACGGTGCTTGCGGAGATTCCCGTCGTCCTCCCCGAGAATCCGCGTCGGCTCGCCGTCCTTCTCGACGGCGCGTGGAGCACGAAGGACGCGGAGCGAGTGTTCGTCGCTCGCAGCGCGCGCTTCGAGGATTCCGACGCGCGCACACGCTTCGTGTTCTTCCTCACCGACGGCTACATCGGCAACGACCAGTCCGTCGTGCAGGCCGTGCGCGACAACGCCCGCGCCTCGCGCGTCTTCAGCCTCGGGATCGGCAGTTCCGTGAACCGCTTCCTTCTCGACGAGATCGCGCGCGCAGGCCGCGGCGCGTGCGAGGTCGTCACGCTCGCAGAGGACGCAGACGCCGCGGTCGATCGCCTCGTGCGCCGCATCGACGCGCCCGTCCTCACGGACCTCGAGATCGCAGTCGACCCTGCGCTTCGGATCCGCGAGCTCCTGCCCGCGGGCGAGCGGCTGCCCGACCTCTTCGATGTCGAGCCGCTCGTCCTGATCGGCCGCTTCGACGGCGCTGCGCGCGGTTCGATCACGCTGCGCGGGCGGACGGGCGCAGGCCCATGGGAGCGGACGGTCGCGGTCGAGCTTCCCGAACGCGAGCCACGCCATGACGTCGTGCCATCGCTCTGGGCACGCGCCAAGGTCGACGATCTCCTTCTGCCGCATCTTGCCGCGCTCGAGTCCGACACGCTCGATCCCGTGACGCGCCGCTCCGTCATCCGGCTCGGCGAGGCGTTCCGCATCACGACGCCCTTCACGAGCTTCGTGGCCGTCGAGAAGAGCCGCGTCGTCGTCGGCGGAAAGCCCTTGCTCGTCGCCGTGCCCGTCGAGCTTCCCTCAGGCACCAACTGGGAGGGCTTCTTCGGCCGTGGCGCTGAGGTTCCCGCTGCGATGCGGGCGGAAGTGCGCGGCGTTCGTGCAGACGACAGCGCCGTCGAGTCGTTCGGAAGGCTGTTCGCGGCGCGCGCGGGCACGCCCGACGAGCCGCGCGGCGCGACGGAAGCGGCGCCTGTCGCAACGTCCGCATTCGCGCCGCCGCCGCCGCCGACTGCGTCGTCGTCTCCTTCGCTGCCCGAGCCGCCCGGAAGCGCCGTGCGTTTCTCAGGTGGCGGTGGAGGAAGTGGTGGCGGGGGAGCAGGTGCTGCGAGCGCCACAGGCCGCGAGATCCTGCGCAGGGACGATCTCTCCCGTCGCGACCGCTCGGGTGCTGGCGCCGCTCCGGCCGAGGCGCCGCCCATCACGGGCGGGATGTCGCGCCGTCAGCCCGCGCAGGGTGCCCAGCAGACGGAGTCGGGCGAACTTCGCGGCGTGAGTGGCCGCCGTCCTGCGGGCAATGCGCCGATCGGGCGGCCCGGCGCCGGCGGCTCCGCGAAGCGTGCGCCTGCAGCGGGCGACCCATCCGCGCCGCTGGTCGACGCGGCGCTTGCGTTGGAGGCCGCGGACGCCCCCGTCGCTGCGTCCGCCGATGCAGAGGCCCTCGAAGGCGCGTCAGCGTCTGCAGCATGGCCCGCGCCGCTCGCAGACCCAGCCACCCGTGATCGGTTCGTACGCGTCCTTGAACGCAGGCTCGTCATCCTCGCGCTCGCCGTCCTCTTCGACGAGGAGGCTCGCGTCGCGCCACTTGCGGCCGAACTCGATCTCTCGCTCTCGAACGGAATGCTCTCCATCGCCATGAAGGTGGCGACAGAGCGCGGCGCGTCGTCGGCCGCTGCGCTCGAGGCGATTCGTGCGGCAGGCGGCCGCGTGGTGGCCGAGGACGCGTCGCGCGGGCTGATCGTGGCGGAAGTGCCGCCTGCGGGTCTGGCCGCGCTGGGCGGGTCGGCCGCGGTCCTGCGCGTCGAGCCGCTCGCGGCGCGTGGGCCGTCCGAGGGCTGATCATGCGGCGCGCAGGGCCCTTTCGGGGGCGCTGCGCAGGCTTTCCCGAGATTTCCCGCAAAAATGGGTGCAATCGCCTTTGGCAATCCGATGATTGGAGCATGACGAGTTTCGGTCCAACACCGATTCCGCAGACTCCTGGGGCGCTGCAGTCGTCGTACATCGCGCGCGAGAGCGTCGGGCCGCGCGCCCGCGACCGCGCCAAGCCCCCTGAGGTTGATCGGCCGCAGTTCGTCATCAAGGACGAGGTGCTCATCACCGACCCGATCGAGTCCGATGCGATCGATCCGAAGCCCGACGCCGTCGAGGAGTGGAAGCACCGTCGCCCGCCGAGCGACGCGCGCCGCGCCAGGGTCGAGGACGACCCTCGAACCGATGGCGACGAGCATATCCATCTCGACATCAAGGCCTGAAGCAACTCACGGCCTTCCGCCGCCCGCGCGCACGCCGAGCGTCCTGTAGATCCGCTTCGTGGCATCGCTCTTGTTCAGCGTGTAGAAGTGGATGCCCGCGACGTCCTTGTCGAGGAGGTCGCGGCACTGCTCCGTCGCCCAGTGGATGCCTGCGTGCTCGATCGCCTCGGCGTTGCCCTTGCAGCGTGCGATCGCCTTGAGAAGCGGCGCAGGGAAGCGCGTGCCTGCCGCGAGGTCCGCCATGCGCTTCAGGCCGCTTCCGCTTGTGATCGGCATGATTCCCGCGATGACGGGCGCCTTGATGCCCGCAAGGTCGCAGCGCGCCCGCCAGTCGTGGAAGGCGTGGTTGTCGAAGAAGAGCTGCGTCACGATGTAGTCTGCGCCCGCGTCCACCTTCGCCTTCAGGTGCTCGAGCTGCGCGAGCGTGTTCGGAGTCTCGGGGTGGCCTTCGGGGAAGCCAGCGACCCCGATCCCGAAGCCGCGCCCGCCGTTCACGCCGAGGCGCTGGCCCTCTTCCTTGATGAAGCGGACGAGGTCCGCCGCATGGCGGAAGTCGCCGAGGGCGAGGATGCGCGCGCCCGCGGGCGGGTCGCCGCGGAGTGCGAGCACCGTGCCGACGCCGTTCGCGGCGTAGAGCTCGAGGATCGAGCGGATCTCGTCCTTGGTGTGGCCGAAGCAGGTGAGGTGGGGCACGGGCTCGAGCGGGGTCTCCCGCCGCAACCGCACCACGAGCGCGTGGGTGTTGTCGCGGGTCGAGCCGCCCGCCCCGTAGGTCACCGAGACGAAGCTTGGCTCGAGCGCTGCGAACTCCGCGATTCCGCGGTAGAGCGATTCCCAGCCCGCGTCCGACTTCGGCGGGAAGAACTCGAAGCTGAGCGAAGGCGTGTCGCGCGCGAGGATGTCCGCGATGTGCATGGCGCGGAGGGTATCGCGGGGGCCGCGCCCTCGGCGCCAAGGTGCGCGCCGTACCATGGCGGGGGTGCCGAGCCGCCGCAACATCCCGAAGCCCGCCGTGCGGCGGCTCAGCCTCTACCTGCGCGAACTCACGAGCCGCCAGGAGGCGGGCGAAGAGACGGTCAGTTCGAAGTCGCTCGGCCGCTCGCTCGGCCTGACCGACGCGCAGGTGCGCAAGGATCTCGCGCTCTTCGGCCAGTTCGGGCACCCGGGCCGCGGCTATGCGGTGCCGGATCTCGTGGCGTCCCTGCGCCGAATCATGGGCCGCGACCGTCTGTGGCGCGCCTGCGTGGTGGGTGCAGGCAACATCGGCCGTGCGCTCGTCAGCTACGACCGCTTCCGCCGCGAGGGCTTCCAGATCGCGGCGGTCTTCGACGCGGATCCATCGCTCGCGGGGCGGGAGGTCGGAAGCGGCCTCCGCGTGCGTCGCATGTCCGAGCTCGCCGCCGTGGTCGCAGAGGAGGGAATCAACCTCGGCATCATCGCCGTCCCGCGCGAGACGGCGCAGCAGGTTGCGGACGCACTCGTCGCGGCGGGTGTCCAGGGAATCCTGAACTTCGCGCCGCGGCGCATCGAGGTGCGCGAGGGGATCGCCATCGTGAGCGTCGACTTCACGGTGTCGCTCGAGCTTCTGGCGTTCCAGATCGCGTTTGGGGAGAGCGGCGCGCTCGACCCGGAGGCCGACGGCCCCGTCGACCCCGACTCGCCGAGCGACGAATAGCGCGCGCGAGTCGATACACTCCGCCCGCCGTGCGACGCAGCGCCTCCAGCATCATGAACAGGGCTCCCGTGCTCGCGCTCGCGGCGCTCTTCTGCACGGGCTGCAGCGGGCGCGCGCTGGTCCCGAACGAGTCGGACCGCCTGCGCGAGGAGCTTGCCGCAGCCTCCGACGCCCGCGATCGCGCGGAGTCGCGCGCCAAGGAGCTCGAGTCGCGCCTCGCGACGCTTGCGCGCGAGCGGCGGGGCGAAGTCGACCCCGAAGTCGCTGCGGCTCTCCCCGCGCTCGCCTCCGTGACGCTCTCCTCGAAGTCGACCGCGCGGCTCGCTGCGGCCGACTCCGCCCCGGAAGAGGGCGGGGTCCTCTCGGTCGCGCTCATCGTCTCGCCTGTGGACGGGCTCTCGCGCTTCATCCAGATCACGGGCACGCTGCGCCTCACGGTTGCCGCCCTCGTCGCAGGCGCGGACGCCGTCGAGACCAAGACCGTCACGGTCGGGCCGAAGGCCCTCCGCGACGCCTATCGAAGCGGCTTCCTCGGCACGCACTACACCGTCGAGTGCACCGTCCCGTGGAAGGGCGATGCGCCGCCGCGCGCGCTCTCCGTGGCGGGCGAGTTCACGGACGGTCTGACGGGCCGCATCTATCCGATCGTTGGAACGGTCCCCGTCGTGGCGGCGCCTCCGCGTGCCGCCGCGCGCTCCGCATCGGCCCCGCAGTAGGATCGCCTCATGCAGAACGACTCGCGCACGACATCCCCTCCGACCTCGGCTCCGCGCCGTTCGCTGTTCGCGGCGGTCTCCGCCGGCCTCGTCGGCCTCGCTGTTCTCGGCGGCTGCCAGCGTGCGCTCTTCCCCTCGGACCTGCCGCGCAACCAGTTCGAGACCTACGACCGCATGCGCCAGCGCTATGTGCCGCTCGAGGAGCCGGATGTGTTCGGAACGCCGCAACCGGCGCTTCGCGCGCGTCTCGGGGCTCAGAATTGAGCCATTTCACGGACGCCGCAATTGTTGGTAATGGCCTTTAGATAGACGATATCGGCGCTGTCCGGCCGATCGCACCAAGCGTTGTGGAAATCCTGCAGCGATGCCCGCCGCGTGGCCGATTTCCGATAGCGTCCGCAGCGCACGAGTTCCAAGATGGAATCGTCCGACACGAATGGAATCGTCCAAGAGGAACAGCCTTGGCCCGGAAGCCGCAGTCCAAGTCGTCCCAGCGTTCCGCACCGAAGAGCCAGTCGCGCACGCGCAAGGTTCATCCGAAGCGCACGGGCATCGTGTGGGGAGTCTTCGTGGGCGCCATGACCTTCGCGGGCGGCGCGCTCATGCTCGGAGACGGATGGCAGGGCATGCCCGCTGTCAGCATCGCCTCGCGCAACATGACCTCGCTGCAGGCACCGATCGACAGCGGGCGCTGGCAGGCGATCGTCATCCACCACAGCGGTACCGCCGCGGGCACCGTCGGAGACATCGCGCGACAGCATGCCGCGTGGGGGCTGCCCTCGCTCGGCTACCACTTCGTGATCGGCAACGGCAACGGCGAGCCTGACGGCGTGCTCCTCACGGGCCCGCGGTGGACGACGCAGGAGCCGGGCGCCCATGTGGCGGATCGTGCTGCGGGCTCCACGCCCGATGCGGCGTGGTTCAACCAGCATGCGATCGGCATCTGCCTCGTCGGAAACGGCGAGCGCCGCGAGTTCACCGACGCGCAGCTCAAGACCCTCGCGCGCGTCGTGGAGGACCTCCAGTCTGCCTGCGGGATTCCCGACAGCGCCGTGTTCCTCCACTCCGATCTCGCGCCCGTCGCGAGCCCGGGACGCTGGTTCCCGCGCGCCCGGTTCGCGCTCGAGCTCTCGAACTGACGGCCGCGTTCGCCGCGCGGCGCGCACACCGTGACGAAGACTTCCGATGCATCGCCCGATCCGACGCTGGCGGCGATGCTCGCACGCCTCCGCGCCTTCCCGTCGCCCGATGCGGTGCTCTTCGACCTCGACGGCACGCTGATCGACTCGGTCGAGGACATTCACGCGGCGCTCGACCTCCTGCTTTGTGAACTCGGTCTTCGCCGTCCGACCCGTGCGGAAGTCGCGATGTGGGTCGGCAACGGCGCGCGCATGCTCGTCGAGCGCGCGCTGGCAGGGCGCATCGAGGGGTTCGCGGGCCTCGATGACGCGCCCGCGCGCCATGCGGCGGCCGACGCGGCGATGCCGCGGTTTCGCGCGATCTACGAGGAGATCTGCGTCGACCACACCAGGCCGCTCGAGGGCGCACGCGAGGCGCTTCGCGCAGCGCACGGTCTCGGGCTGGGCGTCGCGATCGTCACGAACAAGCCGCTTGCGCCGACCGTGAGGATCGTCGACGCGCTGGGCTGGCGTCCGTTCGTCGCATGCGTCATCGGCGGCGACTCGCTTCCCGCACGCAAGCCAGACCCTGCGCCGCTTCTCGCCGCCATGCGCGAGCTCCGCGCGACCCACGCGTGGATGGTCGGTGATAGCGCCAACGACGTCGGAGCGGCGCGCGCGGCGAGGATGCCCAGTCTCGTGGTGCGCGGCGGCTACAACCACGGCCGGCCGGTCGAGGAACTCGACCCGGCGCCCGAAGTCATCCTCGATTCGCTCGAGCCGTTGCCAGCGTTGCTGCGCGAAGCCCGCTCAGTTCTGCACTGACACTGCCGCCGAAGGCGTCGACGGAGCAGGCGACTCGGCGCTCGGTGCCGCTGTGGGTGCCGCGCTCGACGCGGCGGGCGATGCAGCAGGTGCCGCATCGACTGCACCGGCGGGGCGGCCGCGGCCGGCGGGCGGGCCGCCTGCGCCATCGGGTCGACCGCGCCGCGGCCGCGCTTCACCGGTGGGTGCGCCTTCGCCGCTTCCCGCGGCGGTGCCCGCTCCACCGAAGTTCGGCGGCGCTGCCGCGGCGAGCTCGAACACGGATGGATCGAGCTTCGATGCGACCTCGAACGGCTTCGGCTCGCGCAGGAGGACGCGCTCTCCCGGAACAACGCCGCTCACGACCTCGATCTGCGTCTCGCTCGCCTGGCCGAGCGACACCTGCCTCTGCGCGAAGCCGCCCGTCGCCTCGACATAGACGTAGGCGATTGGTCCCTGGCGGAACACGGCCTGCACGGGGATGTTCACGGTGTTCTCGACGCGCCCGAGGAGGATCTCCGCCTTGCAGCGCATCGCGGGCTTCAGCCCGAGCTCAGGCTTCGTGTCGAGCGCGACCTTCACGGTGTACTCGCGCCTGTTGGGATCGCGCCAGCCGCCCGCTGCCGCAAGCACACTGACGCCCGTGACCTCGCCCGCGATCGGCGTGTTCGGCATGGCGTCGCTGAAGACGGTCACGCGCTGGCCCTGCCTGATCCGACCCGACAGCGCCTCGCTCACCTTGAGGTTCGCGATCATGCGCGATACGTCGGGCAGGATCATCACGAGTTCGTTCGGACGGAGCTCCGTGCCGACCTGGGGCGGCTGCGCGTCTCCGCCGCCGCGTCCGCCGTTCGAGCTGTCGATGCTGGTGGCATAGACCACGAGGCCGTCGATCGGCGCGACGAGCGTGGTGTTCGCAAGCTGCGTCTCGAGGTTGACGAGGCGGTCCTTCGCGCTCTGCAGCTGGAAGTTCGCGCTCTCGACGTCGGCCCGCGTCTTCACGAGCTCCGCGTCGAACTTCTCCTCGACGCGCGAGCGCTCTGCACGCGCCTGATCGAGGTCGGAGCGCTTCTTCGCCTCGTCCTGGAAGTACTGGTACTTCTCGTAGACCTCGATGTCGAGCGCCGCCTGCTTCACCTTCGCGTCCGCCTCGATCATGGCGATGCGGTCGCGCTCGAACTCGTCTTTGGCGATGAAGCCCTGCTTGACCAGCTTGTCGCTCTCGACGAAGCGGTCCTTGAGGCGCGCGAGGTTGATCGCCGCGGTCTCGTTGGCCAGCGCGAGCTGCTGGCGCTTGTTGACGACCTCGCCCTCGAGCCAGCCCTGAAGCGCAAGCTCGGCGATGCGCACGGCGACATCGGCCTTGGCAAGCTCGCTGCTGCGCTCGCCTTCCTTGATCGCAAGCGACTGCTGCGCCGCGATCGCGGAGCTCTGCGCGGTATTCACCTTGTCGCGCGCGTCCTTGATGCGGTCGATGATCTCCTCCTGCGCGAGCCGGACGAGCACGTCGCCGCGCGAGACCTGCGTTCCCTCGGGCACGATCTCGGTGATGACCGCACGCGTCTCGAGCTTGTTGCGCACCTCGACCTGCTGCTGGGCCGCGAGCTCGCCGCTCACGGGAAGCATCATGTCGAACGAGCCCTTGTCGACGGAATGGATGTCGCGCAGCGCGACGGGCGTGGTGCTCGAGGAGTCGCCGCCGCAGCCAGACGAGAGTGCGATCGCTGCGCAGGCCGCGGGAAGAACGACGAGCGCGCGGACGAGTCGGGTTGGTCGCGTGAAGTGTTGCATGGCGGTTCTCAGGGGCTCCGATCGATGAGCGCGTCGCCGGTGACCTCGCCGAAGGTCATGCCGGGCAGTGGAACGAGCGTGCCGTCGGCCGCGATGCGCAGCTGGCCCGTCGTGTTGAGATAGCGGATGATTGCCAGCTGCAGATCCTTGCGCGCAGCGTCGAGCGAGTCCTGGGCGCGGCGCAGCTGGTCGAGCGCCTCGGTGCGGTCGCGCGCGGTCGCGCGGTCGGGCGCAGCGTCGATCGCGGCTTGGCGGTTCATCGCTGCCTGGACGTTCTTCTGCTGCACCGACAGGCTGAAGAGCGACCGCTCGATGCCGCGCGCGGACTGGCGCACCGACACGGCGGCGTTGTCGCGCGACTGGAGATATCCGCGGCGCGCCTGCTCGAGGAGAATCTGCGCCTGGCGGAGCCTGAGCTCCTCGTCCTTTCGGTCGAGTGGCATCGAATAGACGAGCCGCGCGCTGAACTCGTCGTACTTCGGCGCGAACTCAAGCCCCGATCGAGGCTCCAGCGGGTTCGTGGGAAGGCTGTTGGCGAGGATCAGGTCGAGGTCGCCGAGCAAGCCGTTGCGCGCCACATCGACCTTGCGGGCGAAGTCGTCGACGATGTCGCGCTCTGTCTGGAGGTCGAGCCTGAAGCGGAAGGCGAGACCGAGCGCCTCGTCGGGCTGCACCTTGGGAACGGGCAGCTCGAACTGCACGGGATCGATCTTGAGCGGCTCCTCGACGGGCATGCCGATGCGCGCCTTGAAGCGGTCGACGCTCAGGCGGTAGGACTCGCGCTGCGACACGAGGCGGTCAAGCGCGAAGAGCGTGTTCTGCGTGGCGAGGTCGGCCTGGAAGGGCTCTGTGCGGCCGCTCTCGACGAGCGCGCGTGTGCGCGCCTCGACCCGCGCGCTGCGCTCGACCTGCCGCTCGCCGTTGGCGATACCCTGCAGCTGCTGGACGAGCGTGAGATAGTCGTTCGCGAGGTCCTGGTAGAAGTCGCGGCGGAACTGCTCGAAGGCGCGCGCCGCGTAGATCAGGTTGCGCCGCGCCTGGATCAGGTCCTCGCGCGCCACATCGCCGAAGCCGCGGAGGAGGGGAATCGCCGCGCTCAGCGCGATTTCCGCCGACTGCGTGTCCTCGCTCAGCAGGTATTCGTCGAGTTGCTCGGTCGCACGCACCACGAAGGCCGCGCTGACCTCGCCGCCGAAGGGCAGGCGCTGGGAGATCCCGAGGTCGTTCACGATGCTCAGGGCGTTGTTGAAGCGGCTGCCGCCACCGTCCGTCGAGAAGCCGAGCGAGGTGGTGTTCGAGGGCAGCGGCGCCCAACGGTGCTCCTCGATGAGGAGTCGAATCGCCGCGAGCAGGTAGTTCTCCTCTGCCGAGAGGTACTCGTCCGAGTGGGTCATCGCGTACGCGACGGCATCGTCGAAGCCGAAGAGCCTCGCGTTCGGGTCCTCCTCCGACAGTCGCTGGAACCGCTCGGCGATCGCGGCAGCGTCCTCCGCGGGCTTGGGAGCTGCCTCGAACTTTAGGTCCGCTGCGGTCGGATTGTCGGTCGCTGGGCGGTCTGCGTCTTCTCGGAAATCGGGGAAGTACGAACCGCTTTCGTAGCCTTTCTCATCAATATCAGGGAAGATCGCGTTCCCGCCGATCTGCTCAGCGCTTGCGCGAAGCTTGGCCGTCGTCGAGCGATCGATCGCGCGCATGCCGCTCTCGCAGCCCGCGGCAAGAAGCGCGGCGCCAGCGAGCGCGAAGCAGGGTAGTGCCCTGCCGAGGGCGTCACCTCGGATGCCGGCTTGGGCTGTATCGATGCGTGAGAGTGGCATAGGAGAGTCAGGAAGGCGCATTCTTGGCCCTTCCGAGCCCAGTGAACCCGCCAAGCGGGGTTGAAAGCGAGCAACAGGGAGCGGAGACGAGAGCCGCCACGGGGGGACGATAGGGGGTGCCCGCCACCTTTGGAGGAGGGGGAGGTTGTACCGCGCCAAACGCGTGGGCTGCGGGCTTCGTCGGCAGGTTCGTTCGGGATGCCCTCCATTTTGCCCGTGCAGGGAGATTGTGGGAGAGTTTGCACGCCGATGCGGCTTCGCTCGGGTGCAATGTCGACCTTGGAGGGCAGGTGGTGCGTCCTCTTGGCCTCCGTGGGCGAACCACCGCCGCTTCCGCTTCTGCAGCGGCGTCGGTTCCTCCGCGTACCACCCCGCCTCTCCCCGTCGCCACAGCCCCGAAACCGCCGCTGATCGAGTTATGCCCTCCGTCTCGTACGACTCCAAGAGCTTCTTCCTCGATGGCGCCAAGTCGGGAATCCGACGGTTGGCCCTGGTCGGCGTGTCGCTCGAGCCCGCCGTGCTCGCGCCCGCACAATGGACCCCGATGCTCCGCGCACTGCGCAGAGCAGGCTGCAACGCGGTGGCGGTACGGGTTCCGTGGTCGATGCACGAGCCGACCGCGGACCGATTTGTCTTCGAGGGCGGCTGCGACCTGCGGCGCTTCGTCCTTGAGGCGGGCGCTGCGGACCTCAAGGTCCTTCTCAGGATCGGACCATGCGTCGGAGGCAGTTTTGCGCGCGGTGGACTGCCCGCGTGGATCCCCGAATTGGCGGGCGACGGCATCCGCGACGCAGCGCCTGCGTTCATGCAGCGCGTGACCAACTGGTGGCGCAGGCTCGTGCGCGAGTGGGTCGATCTCCAGGCCACGCGCAACGGAAGCAGCGCGGAGCGACCGGTCGTCGCGGTCGGCATCGAGAACGACTGGCACTCGCTCGACGACGAGGTCGGCACGCGCTACTTCGGCGACCTCGTCCGCTATGCGCGAGAGTTCGGCATCGAGGTTCCGCTGGTCAGCGTGAACAACTGCTGGTCGATGCACGAGGGCGTCGTCGATGCGTGGCGCATGGGTGCGCGTGGCGGCAGCGCGCGCACCGCGCTTGAGTTGCGCCAGGTGCAGCCCGATGCGCCGCCCGTCCTCGTCGGTCTCGCCAGCTCTCCATCGGAGATCGCGGGCGCGCTCGCATCACGGGCGGACTTTTTCCTCGAGGTCTTCGGCGGCACCCACGCAGCCGCCACGGCGGCACTCGGTGCCGCGCAACTTCCACTTGCCGACATCGCGGCCGTGCGCCGCCTGCTTGTCTTCGCGAGCACCTTCGGTCCGATCATCGCGGGCCTGGTGCCCGATTCCTCTCCTGACAGCGAGGGCCGGCTCGTGCTGCGAGGCGCGGGCGCAGAGCGCGTCTTCGTGACGCAGTCGAAGCGGGCCGCCGACATCGCGTTCCACGCGAGCGGCATCGCGATCAATGGCACGCGGCTCGAGCATTGCACGGGTTCGCTCGTGGCGCTCGCAGGCGACCTCCTCATCGTGTCGGGCCGTGCGCGCTCGAAAATCCGCGTGCGCGTGAACGGGAGCGAGAGCTCGCTGACCGTGCCTGCGGACGGCGCCTCACCGAAGGTGACGCGCGTCCGCGGCCTCCGCATCGCGGTTGTGCCAGCTGCGCTCGCCGATGGCGTCTGCATCGCGGCCGACGGCTTCGAGTTCGTCGATCGGTCGGGAGCGGCCGTCGCCGCGATCGCAGCGGATGGACGCGTGAAGCGGCTCAAGCCTGGGGTTGTCGTGGCGCGTGCGGCGGGGAGGCGTGCGATCAAGCTCGGCCAGCTCGAGGTGCTTTCCGAGCCGGGGCTGCTCGACGGCTCGCATCCTCGCTTCGCGTCGACCGCGGCTCCGCGCGCGCTCGGCGCATACGGCATCGACTCGCTGCACGGCTACTACCGCGCACGGCTCAAGCCGAGCGCCCGATCGAGGCGGATGCTGGCGCTGCCCTTCGCGCGCCTTGGATCGGGCCGCGTGGCGATCGATGGCGCTGCAGACGCGCGCGGCGGCAGCCCTGTGCTGGAACTCGCGCCCGCGAAGGCTCCGCGCTGCATCGTCGCGGAGGTGCTGGCATCGGGATTCGCGATGGACGCCGCACCAGCCGGGTCCTTCGGCGAGCTGCGTGCGGGCGTCTTCGGACCGATCGTCGAGCTCGCGCCGCTCAAGGGCGTGCGCAGCGACTTTCTCCCGATGCCCGCGTTCGACGCGACGCGCATGGGGCGCTTCGTGCTCGGATACGACATGCGCGACCCCGCACGCGCCGCGCCGCGCACGCTGCGCTGGACCTTCGCACCCCGCACGACGCCCGTCGTCATGCGGTTTCCCGCATGGTGGGTGCAGGCGTCGTGCACCGCGGGCGGAGACGGCGGCGCCTCGCGCGATGCGCTGAGGGTCAACGGCGAACTCGTCGTTGCCGGACAGTCCGCATTCTCGGCCGAGCTCGTTTGGCTCGACGGCTCGCGTCTCTCGCCCATGCGGCCGAAGGCGCTTGCGAAGGGAGAGAAGCCGCCGAAGGCGAAGGCGGTGCGGCTCGAGCCGGGCGCGAACGAGGTCGTGCTCGATCTCGATCACCGCGCCGATCATCTCGCGGGCCCGGATCTCGAGCGCCTGCGGCGCGAGGTGGAGTTCCTCGAGGTGCGCGGCGAGCTTGCGGCCGAGTGGGCCTTCGCGCGCATCACGCCTCCCGCGAGCTGGGCGCGGGCCGTGTCCCTCCCACGCGACGATGGGCGTCAAGCGACGGGCGTGCCCACCTGGTTCCGCACCTCGTTCGTGTCGAGGGGTTCCGCCGGCTGCACGCTCGAGGCGTCGTTCGAGCGCGATGCCTGCGCGACGGTGTTCGTGAACGAAGCATGCGTGATCGCACAGGATGGGGTCAGCGGCAAGCCGCGGGGCGCGGGTGCGAAGACGCGGCTCGTGCGCAGCGCTGCACTTGCGCCGGGCCTCCTGCGGGATGGCCGCAACGAGATCGCGGTCTTCTCACCCGATGGCCGCGCCCCCACCCTGACCCTGCACGAGGCTTGACGCGAACCGTCCCACGCCGATCGCGGCGGCGGGTGGGAGGATCGCGCCTGCAGCGATCATCCACGCGGGGTGAGGGATCAGCACGAGGTTCATCGCCACGAACACGACCGCGACCACGGCGATCGCGATCGAAAGCGGCACGCAGTTGGCGCCACCGACGCGGCACGCCGCGAACGCGCCGAGCGCCGCGCCAAGCGTCCAGGCGAGCACCACGACCGCGAGGGCGCCGAAGGGCATCGCGTCCATTGCGGCTGCGAGCGCCTCGCGCGCGCCGGCATCGCCCTTCTGGAGAAGCGCGATCGCGTCGAGCATCTGCTGCGAAGGCGGGAAGACCTGCTTGCCGAGCCCTTCGAAGAAACCCGTGAACGCGACGAGGACGAGGACACCTGCCGGGAGCGCGAGCGCGAAGCGGATCCTCGTGAGGTTCATGTGCGGAAGCGTAACGCCGCGTCGGCCCATCGGTTTCGACGGCTGACATCGCGCGTTCCTTGGACTTCGTCCAAGGGCACCCGTGCGTGTCGTGTCGGACGGTTTGGGTCGACGGCTGACGTCATCCGTTCCTTGGACTTCGTCCAAGGGCACCCGTGCGTTCGGTAGCACCAAAGGGAGCGGCCGCAGCCGCGACCGCTCAAACCCCGCGGCGACCGCCTTAATGAAGCGTGCTCGGATGCCACACCGTTTTCAGGTCGACGAATGGCGAGATCGCGAACGGCGAATGCCAGAACGCGTCGTCGTCGAACGCGGGTGCATCGTGGAAGAGATGCACGCGCTTGAGGTTCTCGGCGGTGCCGAGCTCGAGCGCCTTTGCGTCGGCTGCGGGGAGACGCGCGCCCGCGACGCCCGCGATTTCGCGGTGCGAGGCGATCCACGGCGCGAGTTCCGCGCGCGCGCCTGTCAGGATGTTGACGATGCCGGCGGGCACATCGCTCGTCGCGACGGCCTCTGCGAATGCGATGGCAAGGGGCGCGTTCGTGGCGGGCTTGCCTGCCTTCGAGGACGCGGCGATCGGCGCGACGACGACCGCTGCGTTTCCTGCAGCGAGAACGGGAAGCACGAGCGACACCATCGAGAGGAGCGGACGCTCGTCGGGCAACATGACCGCGATCGTGCCCATCGCCTCGGGCATCGTGAAGACGAAGTACGGGCCCGCGACAGGCTGCTTGCCGCCGAGCACCGCAGCGATCTTGTCCGTCCAGCCGGCGAAGCACACGCATCGGTCGACCGCGCGGTCGACTTCCTTCGAGGCGTCGGCCTTGGTGCGGCCTTCGATCGAAGCGATCAGCGACGCGAACTCCGCACGGCGCGCCTCGAGCATCTCCGCGAGCCGGTAGAGCACCTGCCCTCGGTTGTACGCCGTGGCCGCGGCCCACTTCGGCTGCGCAGCGCTCGCGGCCTCGACCGCGTCGCGCAGGTCCTTGCGGCTTGCGTGCGAGGCGTGCGCGAACGCGCGCTTCCTCGCATCGAGGACCAGCACCGTGCGACCACTCTCGCTGCGCGGGAACGCGCCGTTCACGAAGAGCTTGAGCGTCTTCGCGACCTCGACGCGCGGGGAGCTCGCGGCAGTCATCGTCCACCTCCGAGCTTCACGTACGCAGAGAGACCCTGCCGCCCGCCTTCGCGGCCGAAGCCGGACTCCTTGTATCCGCCGAACGGCGCGCTCGCGTCGAAGCGGTTGAAGGTGTTGAGCCACACGACACCGGCGTTCAGGCGGTTCGACATCTCGAGCGCGCGCGAAGCCTTCTCTGTCCACACGCCGGCGCTGAGGCCATAGGTCGTGTTGTTCGCGCGCTGCACCGCCTCCTCCGGCGTGCGGAAGGTCATCACGCTGAGGACAGGCCCGAAGATCTCCTCGCGCGCGATCGTGTGCGACGGCTGCACGCCCGTGAAGATGCACGGGCGGCACCAGAAGCCTTTTTTCGGCAGGTCGCACGCGACCTCGAACCTCTCCGCGCCCTCGTCGGAGCCCGCCTTCAGATACCGCTCGATCGTCGTCAGCTGCGCCTTCGAGTTGATCGCGCCGACATCGGTGTTCTTGTCGAGCGGGTCGCCGACGCGCAGCGTGCGCATGCGGTTCCGCAGGCGGTCGATGAAGTCCTCGTGGATCGCCTCCTCGACGAAGAGCCGCGAACCCGCGCAGCAGACGTGGCCCTGGTTGAACCAGATGCCGCTCACCACGCCCTCGACCGCCTGATCGAGCGCCGCATCCGCGAACACGATGTTGGGGCTCTTGCCGCCGAGCTCGAGCGTGAGCTTCACGCCTGAACCCGCGAGCGTCTTCGCGATCGCCTTGCCGACCTCGGTCGAACCGGTGAACGCGACCTTGTCGACCTTGCCCTTCGCGGCGAGCGCCGTGAGCGCGCGGCCTGCATCGGGTCCGCCCGTCACGATGTTCACGACGCCGTCGGGGAGGCCGCACTCCTGGAGGATCTCGCCGAGCATGAGCGCCGTGAGCGGCGTCGTCTCCGCAGGCTTCAGCACGCAGCTGTTGCCGCACGCAAGCGCAGGCGCCAGCTTCCACGCGGCCATCAAGAGCGGGAAGTTCCACGGGATGATCTGCCCGCAGACGCCGACCGGCTGCGGCTTCGCGCCTGCGAACGCGTAGTCGAGCTTGTCGCACCAGCCCGCGTGGTGGAAGAAGTGCTGCGCGACGAGCGGCAGGTCTTCGTCGCGCGACTCCTTGATCGGCTTTCCGCCGTTCATCGACTCGAGCACCGCGAGCTCGCGCGAGCGCTCCTGGATCCTCCGCGCGATCCGGAAGAGGATCTTGGCCCGCTCGGCTGGTTTCGTCTTCGCCCACTTCGGCTGCGCCTTGCGCGCCGCGTCGACCGCGCGGGCCATGTCTGCCTCGCCCGCGTCCGCGACCGTGGCGAGCGCTTCCTCCGTGGCGGGATTGATGGTCTTGAACGAGGCGCCCGACTTCGGCTCCACGAACCGACCCCCGATGAAGAGGCCATATTCGGACCTGAGCGTGGGTCGGACGCTCTCGGGGGCGGGCGCATAGGAAAGAGGCGCGATCGTCACGGCCCCGAGTGTAACGGGGGGCCGAATCCCAGACGCGGAGGCAGGCGAACGCGACCGCATGACTCGACTCCTCGCCCGATGGCCGCTTGCGCTTCTCATCCTTGCCCCGCTTTCCGCCCTTGCCGCCTGCGCGTCGACAGAGTCCGATCCGAACAAGATCCCAGAGCCCGTGAAGGCAACCGACGGCGGTGGCTCTGCTCCGGGCGCCGTTTCCGACACGAAGCCAACCGCCATCGCGGCGATGACCGAGGAAGTGAAACTCCACTCCGGCCGCGCATCTGAGCCCGGTGCGGAGGAGTGCCAGCCCGTCCGCACGCCCGAGCTCGTCACGCGCGTCGGCGGCGACATGGAGGCCCAGATCGAGATCCGCGGCGGGCGCTTCCGCTTCGGCCCGTCGCAGATCGAGAGCCCTCTGCCTGCCGGCTACCCCGAGCCGACGCCGCCCGGCGCGATCGACATCAAGCGCTACCCGACCGTGCGCCGCGCCGAGTTCGTCTCAAGCGGCAGCGCCAGCATGGGCATGAACATGGGCTTCTTCCCGTTGTTCAACCACATCAAGGACAACGACATCGCGATGACGAGCCCCGTGGAGATGGACTACCGCGACATGTTCGAGCCGGGCACGGGCAAGCAGGCGCCGAAGTCGACGATGTCGTGGACGATGAGCTTCCTCTACCGCACGGCTGAGCTCGCGCCGACGGGGAAGGACGGCAAGATCGTCATCACCGACCGCCCTGAGATCACCGTCGTCTCGATCGGCATGAACGGCCCCTATGGCACGGGCATCGTCGAGCGCGGGCTGCAGAAGCTGAACGCATGGCTCGCGGAGAACCCCGACTGGGAGATCGCGGGCGATCCGCGCGCGTTCCACTACAACGGGCCCTACATCTCGAACCGCGTGAAGTGGTCGGAAGTGCAGATCCCGGTCCGAAAGAAGGACTGACGAGTCTCGGTTCGGGATTCGATGCCCGAGAATTGATCCCTCGGGAAAAAGTCACTCGGCGGGCTCCTCTTGCCGACGACAGGCGCATGGCAGTGCCTTTGTCGCCCCACCCCGTCACAGTCACCCTCGACATCGGCGGCACCAACGCCAAGGCGCGCTGCGCGCACTGGCCTGACAAGCGCGCGACGCCGTCGGGCAAGGGCTACACGCCCGCGCAGCTTGCGCGCGATCTCTCCACGCTTCTCGCGGGCGAACGCGTCGACCGCATCACCATCGGGCTTCCCACGCCGATCAAGGACGGTCGGCCGCTGCGCGATCCCGTCAACCTCGGCGCAGGCTGGAAGGACTTCGACTATGGCCATGCGTTCGGCGTGCCCGTCAAGATCCTGAACGACGCTGCCATGCAGGCGATCGGCAGCCATCGTGCCACGGGCCTCTCGGACGAGACGATGCTCTTCCTCGGCCTCGGCACGGGCCTCGGGACATGCATGATCGCGGGCAGGCGCGTGCTGCCGATGGAGCTCGCGCATCTTCCCTACAAGAAGGGGCTGACATTCGAGGACTATCTCGGCGTGCGCGGCCGCGAGCGCAACGGCACCCGCAAGTGGCGCGGCCATGTCGCGGAATGCGTGAACATCCTTCGGGCGGCGCTCCTGCCCGATGTGGTGGTGATCGGCGGCGGCAACTCGAAGGCGCTGCGCGAGGTTCCCGAAGGCTGCGTCCTCGGCGCCAACTCGAACGCTTTCCTCGGCGGCTATGCCGTCTGGGATGCCGAATGGTCCGCCGCAGCGAAGGAAGCCTGACGCGCGCTCAGGCGTTCGCGGTGGCGGCGGCAGGCATCTGCGCAATCAGCGCGTCGAGCTGCGAGGCGATCCAGCTCATCGGCTTGCGTCGCGTCGGCAGCCGCTCGAGCGACTCCTGGATCAGCATCGACAGCGCCTGCGGAACCTCGCGGTTCGATTCGTGGATCGGCGTCGCGGGCCCAAGCCGCTCCGGCGGAAGGATGAGCGACTTCGCGGTCGGCGTGTGCTGGGTGGCGGGCGCGTGGAGCCTCATCAGGATCCAGTACATCGTCGCCGCGAAGTTGAAGACATCGGTGAGCTCCGTGACGGGCTCGTAGAGCTTCGATTCCTTCGCCTTGTCGCCACCGCGCGGCGGCTTCTCCCCCTTCGGCGAACGGGTCTCCGTCGCCTGCTCGGGTGCGATGAAGCCGGGCGAACCCTGGAGCCGCACCTTCTGCGTCCCGATCTTCGCGGCCTGCCCGAGGTCGATGACCTTGGTGCGGCGGTCGTCGGTGTAGAGGATGTTGAGCGGCTTCATGTCCGCATGGACGAAGCCCTTCGAATGCATGTGCATGAGCGCGCCCGCGACATCGCGGAAGATGTGCAGGCACTCGGGCATCGGCGGCCGCCGCTGCTCGGACAACGGCTGCGCATCGATCAGCTCCATCACGAGGCCGAGATCGCGCGAGTTGCGCGCGAGCCAGGTGCCTTGGTGCTCGAGCGCGACGAGCTTGCGGAGCGCGGGGTGATCGAGCTTGCTGCCGATCTCCCACTCCGCGCGCAGCTGATCGAGGTAGCGGTCCTGCTTCTCGCTCTCGGACACGACATGCTTGAGCGCGTAGGCGGTGTGGGTCTTGGTGTCCTCGACCTCGTAGACGCGGCTCCAAGCGCCATCTCCGATGTGCTTTCGGATGCGGTAGCCGAAGAGGGTTCCCTTGGCCATCTTGCGCTGCGCGGCAGGCAGGTCGTCGCTCATCGCTGCCTCCGCATCTGCGTGGGGCTCCTCCGCAAGGCGGAAGCGGGCGCTGTCGGAACGCAGGAAGCCTGCCCGTGCGGCGTGGACGGCACAGCGGGGACGACGACCAGGCCGCGTCCATGCGGATATGCGCGACAGCGCGCGAGATCGAGGGGTCGACCCTGAGACATATGACACACAACCATCGGTTGCCCGAACCGCACCACGCGAACGGGCTGCGAGCCGCCAGATTGCGGCTGCGGAGAAATGAACGAACGAATGAGGATACGCGAACGGCGCGCCTGATTGGAGGGTTCCCACGGATTCGGCGCGAAGTTGCGCGCTCTCCGCGCATGGCGAACCGCGCTCTCGGACACGAAGGATCCCAAGCTCGTGCGAAGCAGGCCGGCGCCCAGACGCCGCGACCCCTTTCTTCAGAGAACGAGTGTGGTCTGCTCGGCTGCAAAGAACAGGTTCGAACGGCTGAGCGGTCGCCTGCGCACAAGGGGTACGCCACCCAACCACGCCTGCCCAAGAACACGGCCATTCGACCCAAAAGAGACCGTAAGTTCGGCTATAAGTCGGGAAAATGAGCGATCTTGCAGGCCAAGACGCCGTTCATCACTCAGGCTTCGGCAAAGTCGTCGCGTGCCGCGTAGCCGCCGTGTTCGAGTCGGGCGATCTGGCGAAGCAGATCGTTGAGCAGCGTCGATGCACCGAAGCGGAAGAGCGCGGGCGTCAGCCACGCGGGTCCGAGGGTCTCCTGCACCATCACGAGCTGCGCGATCGCTGCCTTCGAGGTGCGGATTCCTCCTGCGGGCTTCATTCCGATGCGGATCCCCGTTGCTCGGAACGCATCGCGGATCGACTCGAGCATCACGAGCACCACAGGCATCGTCGCGGCGGGCGTGACCTTGCCTGTCGAGGTCTTGATGAACACCTCGCCGTCGGCCGCGGGGCCTGCCGCCAGCGCGGCTTCGATGGCGATGTCGCTCGCGTAGCGGACTGCGTCGAGCGTTTCGAGTTCACCCGTCTCGAGGATCACCTTGAGGTGCGCTGGACCGCACGCCTCGCGGATCGCCGCGATCTCGTCGGCGACGCGGGCGTACTCGCCTGAGAGGAAGGCGCCGCGGCTGATCACCATGTCGATCTCGTCCGCTCCGTCCTCGACGGCGCGGCGGGTGTCGTCGAGGCGCACCTCGAGCGGGAACTGGCCGCTTGGAAACCCCGTGGCCACGGATGCGATCTTCACGGAGGAGCCCGCGAGCGCGGCGCGGGCCGTGCGCACGAGCGTCGGGTAGACGCAGATGGCGGCCACGCTTGGAATCGGCGCGCGCCCGCGTTCCCGCAGCTCCGCATCGAGCGCAGGCGCCGGCGACACTGCCTTCCGACAGAGCGCCCTGACCTTCTCGGGAGAATCCTTGCCCTCAAGCGTGGTCAGGTCGGTCATCGCGATCGCAAGTCGAAGCGCCTGCGCCTTCGACGCCGACTTGATCGAGCGCTTGGCGAAGCTCTCCGCACGCCGCGCCGCCATGACCGCGTCGACCGGGCGCCTCGGCGGAAGTTGGATCGCTGCGCGCATGGCGTCTGCTCTCGGAGCGCGATTCAACCGCCGCGCGCCGCTCGGAAAAGGGTCGGTATGCTCGCGCCGCCTCGCAGCGAGAGCCGCGGCGTCGTGCCGCCGTCGATCCCGTAGACGAACAGGGTCTCCGTGCGGTTGTCGATGATGTAGAGCGCCTCGAACGGCTGCTCGTCGGGACCTTGGCCGACGGATGCCGTGACCGCGATCGTTCCGCCGACGCCGATCATGGCCGTCGCCGCGTCGGCCGTTGGATGGAGCCGTCCCGCTTCCACGATGGCGAAGGCGGTGATGGCGAAGGCGCTGGTCGCCAGCAGTGCCTTGGAGAGCTGTGCGGACATCGAGTGAACCTCCCGAAGTGATCGCTTTGCGGCGATCAGCGTGCAATCATCAGTTCGCGCGTGGTCGCGCCGTGTCGGCCGCATCGGTCTGCATGTTTCGATAGCCGAGGCCCCGCATCTGCTTCTTCTGCGGATCCCACTGGACCGCCACGACTTCCTGCGTCGCTTCGTCCACGATGTAGAGGGCGTGGACCTCGGTGCCCTCGATGCGGCCGGAGGCGGCCGAGTAGGTGCTGCGCACGCGCGACTGCGCTTCCGCAGGCACGGAGAGCTTCACGAAGGCGAGGAAACCGAGCGCCGCGATGTTGGCGGCGACCAGCATATGCATGGCGCCGAGACGCCGCGTCGTCCGGCGGGCCATCGGAGACTGTTCGGTCGCGTGGGTCGATCCATGCAGCATGTCGTGATCTCCTGTGCGATCCTGTGCGCGATCTTGTGCGCGAACCTCTCTGCGATCCTCGCACCCGGGCTCATCTCACAAAGTATGGCGCCGCGAACGCGCGCAGACTTCGATCAAAGATCCTGATGCGAGCGCTTCGAGGGCATCAGCGACAGCGCGACGATGATCCCGAAGAGCACCGTGATGACGAGGTAGCCGATCACGGGGCTCGTCTTCGGCTCGAAGGCGGGTTGCGGCGGAGCCTGCGGCTCCTGCGCGAGCGCGAGCGCCGTCACGGCGAGCGGCACGAGCGCGGCAAGGATGGTGGAAAGTCGCATCAGGGCAGCATACCCGCTGCTCGGGGCGCTGCCGATGGCGCGTACGGTCTCCGCACGAGTTATCGCGCGCCGCCGAGATCGCCTCCGAGGTCGCCCCCGCGTCCGTCGACGGCCACGAGCGAGAGGCGGGCATCACCTTCGCGCGACTTCGAGCGCATCGTCCGCACGAGCGCGTGCTCCGCATCGTGGTCGAGCGCGATGGTCCAGCCTTCGCGCTCGGCTCGGTCGAGGAGCGCGAGCTTGGTGCACATCGCCTCGTAGGCCATCATGTCATAGCCGAGGCTCGCCGCAGGATGCGCGTGGTGGATGGTGGGGCAGGCATCGCCGGCGAAGAGGTGCGGGGCGGTTCCGCCCACGCTGCTTGTGCCTTCGACGAGCACCGACTGGTGCCCCCACGTGTGGCCCGCGGCCGGAAGCAGCGTGAAGCCCGCGAGCGGCTCACACTCGCCGTCGTGGAGCTCGATCTGCGCAGAGATCGGGTCGAGATGCGTGCGCAGATACGTGCGTGTCATCGTGCTCTTGTTCGCGAGGGCGTCGTGCCACTCGGTGCGCTGCACATGGATCCGCGCGCGGGGGAAGGTCGGTATGGGTCCGCCATCGCCGCCGCTCGTGAGCCCGCCTGCGTGGTCGAAGTGAAGGTGCGTCACGACCACATGCGCGATGTCGCGTGGGTCGACGCCGACCTCCCAAAGCGCGTCGACCGCAGTGCGGCGCTCGAGCGCGTACATCGCGCGTTCCTTGTCGGTCCACTTGTCGCCATATCCCGCCTCGACGAGCACGAGCCCGTCTCGCGCGGATTCGACGAGGAGCGACCGAGTGGCAAGCATAATGCGGTTGTCGGCATCGGGCGTCGTCCACTGCGACCACATCGTCTTCGGGATCAGCCCGAACATCCCGCCGCCGTCGAGGCGGAACGAACCCGTGCGGAGCGGCGTGATGCGGTGGCGGGCGGGAGGCATGGTGAAAGGCTAGCGTGATGGAGTGCGGTCGACATGGGTGCCAGCAGCTTCAGTCTGCTGTCGACTCGTAAGCGATCAGCTCGCGCTTCGCGCTCGTCATGGATCAAGCAACGCATCCCAGGAAGCCGGCGGATTCACTCCGCCTGCTTCCCTCCAGAGGGAGCGGCCGCAGCCGCGATCGATCAAGCAACGCATCCCAGGAAGCCGGCGGATTCACTCCGCCTGCTTCCCTCCAGAGGGAGCGGCCGCAGCCGCGACCGCTCAAACCACGACCGCTCAAGTCACGAACGCCTTTACGACCTCGAACGCGATCAGCGCGATGATGATCCACTCGAGGAGTTCGCTGCGGTACTGCGACTGGCGGCTCTCGAGGCGCGTGCTCACGGAGCCGAGCGTCTCGAGCTTGCGCGCGATCGACTTCTCCCAGTCGTCGATGCGGAAGCGGCGCCCCGCGGCGCGCTGCACGCGCGCGAGGAACGCGTCGCCGAACAGCTTGAGCGCATTCGTGATGCCGTCGAAGAGCGCGGCGCCCTCGAGCTCGAGCTCGGCGAGCTTGCGCAGGTTCGCGCGCAGGCGAAGCCGCGAGAAGAGCCTGCGGTCGTTCGCCATCGCCCACACCTGGTCGAGGCCGTGGTCGAGCTCCGCATCGAGATGCTTGAGTTCGACCAGCTGCACGTTCGTGAACTCGAGCACCGCGAGCGTGGCCGCCGGCTCCGCATCGACGACGAACGCGGCAGCCCAGTCGACGAGCACGAGATCGTGCTCGCCGTAGGAAAGCGGCTGCGCGGTCGCGTCGGCGACTTCCTCTGCCGAGAGCGGCTTGTCCTCGAGCCGCACGAGCGCCGCAAGGTTCGCGGCACCGAACGCTGCGACCGTGGGCGCGGCCCCCCCGATGCGCGCGGGGTCGACCACGAACACGATGTAGTCCTCGGGCACGCCGCGCACATCGGGCCGCTGCGCGGAGTCGCCGAGCGCCGCGAGCACTTCGTCGACGCACGCGCGCGCGGCCGCGGCGAGCGCTGCGTTGTTCCAGAGCGCAGCGCCAAGCGCGCACAGTTCCGCGGGTGCGTTGTCGATCGCGATGCGGAACGACACGCTCATCGCGCCGAAGTCGTAGAGCGTGACCTCGACCGCGCGCTCGGTGCGCCATGCGCCGAGCGCGATCGGCGCCTGGTCGACGACGATGCGCAGCGGCTTCTGCGAGAAATCCGCGTCTGCGGGCAGGCGGCGGCTCTGCGGAAGCGCCTCGCGCGCACTCGCGGGAAAGCGCGCTGCCGCGCGCGAGAGGTCGATCGAGAATGCCGCCTCGAAAGCGAAGAACGCGCGGCATTCACCCGCGAGGTTGTGAGTCGTGGCGTAGTGCAGGCTGTTCTGCATGGCGTGCCCCCGAACACGCTCGGTCGTCTCGCGTCCCGCGCGCTCACGCAAGCAGCGCGTCAGGGTCCTCGAGCAGCTTGACGACGGTGTTCAGGAAGCGCGCGCCTTCCGCGCCGTCGACCACGCGGTGGTCGCACGAGAGCGAGAGCGGCAGCACGAGGCCTGCGTAGAACTTGCCGTCCTTCACGCAGACGCGCTCCTTGGCGCGGCCGGCGGCGAGGATCGCGACCTCGGGATAGTTGATGACGGGCGTCGCGAACATCCCGCCGTAGCTGCCGACGTTCGAGATCGTGAAGGTTCCGCCGAGCGAGTCCTCGCGCGCGATCGTGCGGTCCTTGCACTTCGCCGCGAGGTTCTTGACGCCCTGCGCAAGCTGCACAGGCGCCATCGCACCGGCGTTCCTGATGACGGGCACCATGAGGCCGGCGTCGGTGTCGACCGCGCAGCCGAGGTTCACGGCGCTCTTCAGGATGATCTCGCCCTTTGCGTCGTCCACGACCGCGTTCAGGCTCGGGTGCTTCTTCAGCGCGCGGCAGATCGCCGTCATGATGAAGGGAAGCATCGAGAGCTTGTCGCCCACGACCTTCGAGTATTCGCGCCGCTTCGCCTCGAGCGCCGTGACATCGGCCTCGTCGACCACGGTGAAGTGGACGGCGGTCTGCACGCTCCGCGAGAGCGCCTCTGCGATCTTGCGGCGAACGCCGCGGAACGGCACGCGCTGCGCGACATCGTTCTGGTCGATGTAGACCGAGCCGGGAGCGACCGTGGCCGCACGCGGGGCGAAGCCCGCGACGCCGGCGGCCGACGGTTCGACCATCGTGGCGGCGCCACCCTCGGCGAACGCGGCGACATCGCTTGCGGTGACGCGGCCGCCGCGGCCGGAGCCAGGGACCTTCTGGATGTCTACGCCGAACTTCCTCGCGAGCCCGCGCACGGCGGGGGTCGCCATCGCCTTGCCGTCGCGCACGGCGACGGCCGCCTCGGGCGCGCGGCGCGCGAAGCGATCGCTGACGGTGAGGGTGCCCGACATCGTGCCGACGACGGTGCCCTGATCCCCTTCGACTTTGTCCCCTTCGGCGGCGGGCGCGCCTGCCGCGATCTGGCTCGACATGCAGGCGTTGCCGTTCGAAGCGGCGGCGGCAGCGCCGACAGCGACAGGCGCAGGGGCCGCAGCGGCCTTCGCCGCGCCGTAACGGACGAGCACCGCGCCGACCTTGATGATGTCGCCGGGCTTGCCGCAGATCTCGGTCACGGTGCCCGCCCACGGCGACGGCACCTCGACGAGCGCCTTGTCGGTCTGCATCTCGGCGAGCGTCTGCGACTCCTTCACGGTGTCGCCGGCGTTCACCTTCCAGCTGATGAGCTCCGCCTCGGCGAGACCTTCGCCAAGGTCGGGAAGCAGGAAGTGGCTCTTGTCCGAGGGTTGCTTGACTCCGGCCATCGTTGATCCTCACACGCGCCGGAAGCGGCGCGGGGCGTGTTGTACCACAGCAGGTGGCCGCGGCAGGCAGGGAGGGTAGGCTGTGCCGCGTGCGATGGCCACGCGTCGGAGGATCTCCTTATGCATGAAACAGCCGAGAACGCGGCGGAGGCCGTTCGCGAGTTCGATTGGACCCTGCCGTACGACGCACGGCGGCCCGCCGTGTGCGGCTCGATGGCCGTGGCGACGAGCCAGCCGCTCGCGGCGCAGGCGGGGATCGAGATCATGCGCCGCGGCGGAAACGCGGCCGACGCGGCTGTCGCCACCGCTGCCGCGATGGCGGTGCTCGAGCCGACGACGAACGGGATCGGCGGCGATGCGTTCGCGCTTGCGATCTTCAACGGCGAGGTGGTTGGCCTCAACGCATCGGGCCGCGCCCCTGCGCGGCAGCCGCGCAGCGCGTTCGACGGCATGCGCGGCATGCCCGTGCGTGGCTGGGCGCCTGTCACGGTGCCGGGCGCGGTCGCGGGCTGGGTCGCCATGTGGCGGCGCTTCGGACGGCTTCCGTTTGCCGATCTTCTCGAGCCTGCGATCCGCTTTGCGCGCGACGGATACCTCGTCGCGCCGCGCACGGCCGATCTCTGGGCGCGTGCGTATCCCGCGCTTGCGCCGTATGCCGAGTGGAAGCGCGTCTTCGCGCCGAACGGCCGCGCGCCGCGCGCAGCGGAACGCATCGTGCTCGCCGACCACGCGCGCACGCTCGAGGAGATCGCGCGCAGCGAGGGCGCGTCGTTCTACACGGGTTCGCTCGCGCGCAGGATCGCCGACGCGGCGCGCGCGGACGGCGCGCTGCTCGACGAACAGGATCTCGCCGCGCACAAGGCGGAGTGGGTGACACCGCTCGAGTCGCCGTTCGGCGCGTCGACGATGTGCGCGATCCCGCCGAACGGGCAGGGGATCGCGGCGCAGATCGCGCGCGGAATCCTCGAGGTTTCGCGGGCGAATCCGCGGTTTGCCGATCTCTCGCCCGATTGCGCCGACGCCGTGCATCTGGCGGCCGAGGCGATGAAGCTCGCGTTCCGCACCGTGCATCGCGAGGTCGGCGACCCGGCCGCGATGCGCGTGACCACCGATGCGCTCCTCGATCGCGCGGCGCTCGAAAGGCTCGCGGAGGAGATCGACCCGACGCGCGCGAAGGACTTCGACCATGGCCCGCCGAAGACGGGCGGCACGATCCTGCTTTGCACCGCCGACTCGGACGGCAACATGGTGTCGCTCATCCAGTCGAACTACCAGGGCTTCGGCTCGGGAATCGTGATTCCGGGCACGGGCATCGCCATGCACAACCGCGGCGCGTGCTTCACCCTCGAGAAGGGCCATGTGAACGAGTATGCGCCCGCGAAGCTGCCGTATCACACGATCATCCCGGGGCTTCTCGTCGTGCGCGACGCCGCGACGCGCGCTGCGCGGCCGCATGTCGCGTTCGGATGCATGGGCGGCTACATGCAGCCGCAGGGGCAGCTGCAGATCGCGTCGCGTCTCGAGGACCACCGCGCGAATCCGCAGGCCGCGCTCGATGCGCCGCGCTGGCAGGTGAGCGAGGGGCTCAAGCTCGACGTCGAGCCCGGGTTCCCCGCCGACACGCTTGCCGAGCTCGCGCGACGCGGCCACGAGGTCAAGGTCGCGGGCGAGAAGTCGATCGGCTTCGGCCGCGCGCAGTGCATCCACCGCGTGGCGGACGGATACATCGCAGCGAGCGACTGCCGCGGCGATGCGCAGGCTGTGGTCGCGTAGGTCGGAGGGAACACAAGGCGCCTCGGCGTGGCGCCTGACGCATGGGTGTACACTGCCCGACATGATGATCGCGAAATCCTTCGTCCTCGTCGTCCTCGCCGGGCTGCCTCTTCTCGCGAAGCTGCAGGATGCGCCGCTCAACGAGACTCCGAAGGAGACGCCGTCGCGTCCCTCGGCGCCGCCGATCACGACGAGCAGCAACTTCACGCACGACGGCAAGCCCCTGCTTCTCGGCGACGCGGTCCAGCTGTTCAACGGCACGGACACGAAGGGCTGGAAGGCGTTCGTGCCCGACCTTGCAAAGGAGGAGAAGGACCAGCTCTCCGTATGGAGCGTCAAGGACGGAGTGCTTCAGTGCGCGGGCAACCCGATCGGCTACATCCAGACGGAGGAGCTCTACGACAACTTCGTGCTCGAGCTCGAGTGGCGCTTCGACCCCGAGAGGGGCGCGGGCAACTCTGGCGTGCTGCTCCGCACCATCGGCGACGACACGGTGTGGCCGAAGTCGATGGAGGCGCAGCTTCACTCGCGGAACGCAGGCGACTTCTGGAACATCGGGGACTACATCGCCACCACCGATGCGTCGCGCACCAACGGCCGCCACACCGCCAAGAGGCATGAGACGAACGAGAAGCCTCTCGGCGAGTGGAACAGGTACCGCATCGTCGTGAACGGCGGCACGATCGAGCTCTGGGTGAACGGCCTCCTGCAGAACATCGCGACGAACGTCGAGGTGAACAAGGGCCGCATCGCGCTCCAGAGCGAGGGTGCGTACATCGAATTCAAGAACATCGTCTTGCGGCCGATTCGGAATTGAAGCCTGAAGACGCACATGGCTCTCCGAACGCGCATGGCGACGCGCGCGGCATCGGCACGCGGCTCGCGCACACCGCGCGTGATCCCGCCGCGAACCATGGCTTCGTGAACACGCCGATTCACCGCGGCTCGACCGTCCTCTTCAAGACGCTCGACGAGCTCGAGGCGGCGATGGCGGTGAACACCCGCACGGGCCCGTACACCTACGGGCTGATCGGCAACCCGAACTCGCGCGAGCTCGAGCGGTTGCTCGCGTCGCTCGATGGCGCCGCGGGCGCGGTCGTCGTCGAGAGCGGGCTCGCCGCGGTGTCGGTCGCGCTGCTCGCGTCGCTCGTCGCGGGCGATCATCTCTTGATGACCGACTCGTGCTACGGCCCGACGCGGTATCTGTGCACGCAGGTGCTCGCGAAGCTCGGCGTGGAGACCACCTTCTACGACCCGCGCGCGGGTGGCGCGATTCAGGCGCTCATCCGCCCGAACACGCGCGTCGTGTTCATGGAGTCGCCGGGCTCGCTCACCTTCGAGCTGCAGGATGTGCCTGCGATCACGCGCATCTGCCGCGCGCACGGCATCACCTCGATCATCGACAACACCTGGGCGACGCCGCTCTTCTTCCGGCCGGTCGAGCACGGCGTCGACCTCGTGATCCACGCGCTCACGAAGTACCAGTCGGGCAACAGCGACATCCTGCTCGGCGCGATCGCGTGCGCGGACGACCCGTGGTGGAAGCGCGTGAAGACCGCTGCCGAGGCGCACGGGCACTACGCGCATCCCGACGATTGCGCAACCTGCCTGCGCGGCCTGCGTTCGCTCGAGGTGCGCGTGAAGCGCCACGAAGCGAGCGCGCTCGAGGTCGCACGGTGGCTCGAGTCGCGGCCGGAGATCGTGCGCGTGCTGCATCCGGCGCTTCCGTCGCACGCCGATCACGCGCTGTGGAAGCGCGATTTCACGGGTTCAACCGGCCTGTTCGGCTGCGTGCTGCGCGCGCATCCCGCGGGCCGCGCGTACACGAAGGCCTTCCTCGAAGGCCTGCGCTACTTTGGCATGGGCTTCTCGTGGGGCGGCTTCGAAAGCCTCGTCGTCGCAAGCGACATCCGCGGCTGGCGCATCGCGCCGGCGTTCCCCGACGCTGCGTCGAACGACGGCGCGCTCCTGCGGATGAGCATCGGGCTCGAGGATCCGCGCGACCTGATCGCGGATCTGGCGCAGGCGCTCGACGCCGCGGCACGGGTCTGACTTTCTCGCAGAGGCGCCGTCGCGGGCGTTCGCTCGCGGCGCGTGCGATGTGCGGCGGAAGCGCAGTGACGGACTTTCTCACGGAGGCACGGAGGCACGGAGGCACGGAGGACAGGGGAAGCCGGGCGCCGTCCGCTCGGAGGGAAGGGAATGAGGAGGAAGGAACAGAAGAGAGAGGGGAAAGCGCCGAGACCCGCGTGAGGGGTTTGAAACGGCGTCTCTTCCTCGTCTTCGCGCGGCGCGCTCCGATTGAAAGTTCCGGTCTCCGTGGGCTCCGTGCCTCCGTGAGAGATCTCTTCTGGAGAGGATGAGAAGAATCTTCGCGGAAATGTGTCGCAGTCCGCGATCGCGCCGACACTGAAGTGTACACTTGGAGTTGTACAGTTCAGGAGTCGAACCTATGGCGGCAAAGAAGCGGGCGAAGCAGCAGAAATCGCGGGCGAAGTCGAAGTCGAAGTCGCAGGTGAAGTCTGGGGTGAAGTCTGGGGTGAAGTCTGGGGTGAAGTCTGGGGTGAAGTCTGGGGTGAAGTCTGGGCGTGACAGGGCGAAGTTGAAGTCCGCGGCGCGACCGAAGCAGCAGCCGAAGTCGGGTGCGAAGCGCGAGCGCCCGTCGAAGGCGGACATCCCCGACGGCGCGCGGGCGTTGCCGCTGGCGGCGCTGCGTGCGGCGCTTGGCACGGAGGTCGACCGCGTGCGGCGGCACGGGGGCTACACGCTCATCCTCCGGCGCGGCAAGCCGGTGGCGGCGGTGATTCCGTTCGACGAGTTCAGGAGGTATCGGATGGCGAGCGACGATCGATCGGCAGATGACATCGAACGCGATGAACGCGCGCGCCGCGGCGCCGAGATCCTGGCGGACATTCGTCGCGTACGCGAGGCGATCTCGCGAGACGACGCGGCCAAGAAGGCGCGCGGCGAGCGGGTTCCGGTCGAGACCGCTGCAGAGTTGATCCATCGGCTGCGCGAGGAGCGCACCCGGCAGATTCTCGACGCGGCGGAGGGAAGGACATGATCGCGAACTCCAAGTGGATCGCGCCCGGCGTCGTCGACGCTTCGGTGGCCGCCAAGTGGTTGATCCCCGAGCAGCGTTCGATCGATGCCGATCGACTGCTCGAGTCGATTCTCGGGTCGCCCGAGGGCAGCTTTGTCGTACCCGAGGTGTTCTTCGGAGAGATCGCTTCATCGCTCAGCAAGCGGCTGGAGGATCGTTCGGATCTCGCTGTCGGGCTGGCAAGCGTGTCGAGCATCCCGTTCAAGCGGGTTCCTTGGGAAGCGACGCCGCATCGGGTCGTTGCGGATCTCGTGCTTCAACGGGTTGGTGCGTACGATGCGGTCTACGTCGCGGTCGCGTTGGATCGGCAACTCCCGCTCTTGACCTCTGACCGCCGCCTCGCCCGCGCGCTCCGTGAGCCTCCGTGGGTTGTGTTGGTCGAGTAGGGGAGTGTCGGCGAGCACTACTCGGACGCTCCTCTACGGCGCTTCACTACGGCGCTGCGCGACGGCGCTTCAACTGGGACGCATGGGCGGTCGGCGGTGTCACGGTTCGCATCGGTGGGGGGCAAACGGCGGCTCCGGTATGCCATCTGTGCGGGGCAAGCGGAGGGGGGGCGCTGCTACACTCGTCGACCGCGACGGGATTCCGTCGGACGGCGGTGTTTCGAGGGCGTTTCGCCCGTCGAAGGCCGTCGGCCGATCGTTGTCACGCTTCGTCGGCATCAACTGGCTACGGCAGTCCTTTCTCGAGTCCACCATGCCCATCACCACCGCCTACGAAACCAAGATCGAACACATCTCGATTCTCGACGAGAAGGGCAACTTCGACGAGAAGCTCGGGAAGGGTCTGATCCCCGACGCCGACCTCGTCAAGCTCTACGAGGCGATGTCTTCGTGTCGCCAGCTCGACCAGGTCGCGTTCCGTCTGCAGCGCTCGGGCCGCATGGGCACCTATCCGCAGAACATGGGCCAGGAGGCGACCAGCCTCGGCGCGGCCTATGTGCTGCGCAAGGACGACTGGATGGTCACCTGCTACCGCGAGAACTGCGGCCTCTTCTGGCGCGGCGTCCCGAAGGAAGCGATCCTCCTCCACTGGATGGGCGACGAGCGCGGCAACGCGATGCCGAAGCCGCACTGGGTCACGCCGATCTATGTGCCGCTCGGAACGCAGATGCTCCACGCCGCTGGCCTGACGATGGCCGCGCGCTACCAGGGGCTCGACCGTATCGCCTGCACCTTCTTCGGCGACGGCGCCTCCAGCGAAGGCGACTTCCACGAGGCCTGCAACTTTGCCTCGAACCTCAAGATCCCGGTCGTCTTCGTCTGCCAGAACAACTTCTGGGCGATCTCGACCCCGTCCAAGATCAACAGCGCGGCGCCCACCTTCGCGCAGCGCGGCATCGCCTACGGGATGCCCTGCATGCAGTGCGACGGGAACGACCTCTTCGCCACGGTCTACACCATGAAGAAGTCGGTCGAGTACACCCGCCAGACGGGCCTGCCGTGCTTCGTCGAGATGGTGACCTACCGCCTTGGCGACCACACGACCGCCGACGACGCCACGCGCTACCGCGACAAGGCCGAGGTCGACGCGTGGAAGGCGCGCGACCCGATCATCCGCCTGCGCAACTACATGGTCGCCCGAAAGCTGTGGGACGACTCGAAGGAAGCCGCGCTCGCCGAGAAGATCGAGAAGGAGAACGCCGACGCAGTCGCGCGCGCAGAGGGGATCGCAGCGCCGCACCGCGCCGACTTCTTCGACTCGATGTACGCCGAGATCCCGGCCGACCTCGCAGCGCAGCGCGACACCATGCACACCCACTCGCTCGGGCAGGACCCGTCGCAACTTCCGCCCGAGGCGCAGGAGCGCGCGCGGCAGATGGCGGCCGAGGCGGAGGCGGCGCACCACTGAGGCGAAGTCCGCGCAGAACCGATCCGCAATCCCTCGACCGATCGAAGACCCAACGCACCAGATAGATCCGGACACTTCCATGGCAAACCTCAACCTTGTCCAGGCCATCAACCTCGCGCTCATCCAGGAGATGGAGAAGAACGAGAACATCGTGCTTCTCGGCGAGGACATCGGCGTGAACGGCGGCGTGTTCCGCGTCACTGAAGGCCTGCAGAAGCGCTTCGGCGAGAAGCGCGTGTTCGACACGCCGCTTGCAGAGTCGGGCATCATCGGCCTCTCGATCGGCCTCGCGATGGGTGGCCTCCACCCCGTGCCCGAGATCCAGTTCGAGGGCTTCCTCGGCCCCGCCTACGACCAGATCTGCTCGCACGCCGCGCGCATGCGCAGCCGCACGCGCGGTGCGTTCACCGTGCCGATGACGATCCGCATCCCGGTCGGCGGCGGCATTCACGCCCCTGAACTCCACAGCGATTCGCCAGAGGCGATCTACGCGCACACGCCCGGACTCAAGGTCGTGATGCCGAGCTCGCCCTACGACGCGAAGGGACTCCTCGTCTCCGCGCTGCGCGACCCGGACCCCGTCCTCTACTTCGAGCCGAAGCGCATCTACCGCGCCTTCCGCGAGGAAGTGCCCGAGGACGAGTACACCCTGCCGATCGGCAAGGCGCGCACCGTGTGCGAGGGCACAGACCTGACGATCGTCAGCTGGGGCGCAAGCGTCATCCAGTGCATGCAGGCGATCGAAAAGTCGGGCAAGTCGATCGAGCTGATCGACCTCCGCACGATCTACCCGTTCGATATCGACGCGATCGAGGCGAGCGTGAAGAAGACGGGCCGCTGCGTCGTCGTCCACGAGGCGCCGCTCACTTGCGGCTTCGGGGCGGAGATCTCGGCGCGCATCATGGAGCGCTGCTTCCTCCAGCTCGAGGCGCCCGTCCAGCGCGTGGCCGGCTTCGACACCACGATGCCGTACTACAAGCTCGAGCTCGACTACCTGCCCGATGCAACGCGTGTCGTGCGGGCGATCGAGGACTGCGTCGCGTACTGATCGCCGGTCGCGAGTCGGTGCATCGTTTCGCAAGTCCCGCTCGCAGCGCTCTTTGAGCACTTCGCTGCGCGACGGGATCCCTCGCCCGCACGAGATCGAGACATTTTGCACATGTGATGCGGAAACGTTCCGCACGGTCGCTCTGCGGTGCCGATGTCGATTCGTGCGCGGCTCCCCATGCCGAGCATCGCCTGAACTAACGCGTGGGCGGACGGAAGACCCTTGAAGACTCGATGCGACTGGTCAACCTGACCGCATGCAGACGGTCTCTGCGACACGAACGGAGTCGGCCGCATGGAGCGCGGCCGCTGTCTCGCAGGACGCTGTGCAGAAGAGAAGGACCCAGCGCCTCTTCGATCTGGCGGTCGAGGCCACGGGCTTGTCGAGGAAGCGGCTGGCGCGCGCACTTGGCATCGATCTTCGGTCGCTCGACGACATGCGCGAGCTGCCCAGCATCGACTACGTCGGGAGGATCGGCGGCGCGCTCGGGCTTCACGCAGCGCAGGCGGTCGGCATCGTCGCGCTCGCCGCAGCCGAAGAGAGGGAGCCGAGCGATGTACTCGAACTCGTCCGCCGCGCCGACCTTGGCGACGACGCGGGAACGCTCGAGAGCCTTGCACAGGAGGTCGGGCGCACCCGCTCGACTCCCGGCTCCATCGCGCTCTCTCTCGCGCTCGCCGCGCGCGCCAAGTCGGCGCGCGGCGACACAGCGGCGGCGATCGCGGAGCTCGACGCCGCACTCCGACTCGGGGTCGATCCGCGCGACAGCGAGGTCATCGACGCGGTCGTCGACTGCGTCCGCGGCGAGCATCTGCTCGGTTGCCCGTGGCATGCGCCGCAGCGGCAGCACTGCGTCGTGCAGCCTCGGCAGCGGCGCAGTGCGTTCCGATCCGATGCAACCGCCATCTCCGCGCTCGACGCGCGGCGGCGGGCCTTTGCACTTGCGTTCGAGCTGCTACCGGGCCTCCGCCCCGACCCCGACTCGTTCGAGGTCGGTCGAGCACTCGGGTCGATCGCGGCCCTGCGCGCATTTCTCGAGTCCTCGTCCGACCTGGCTGCGCACCGTGGCGGCCTCGGGCTGCCCGCGGATGCTGCAGGCACTCATCTCGAGGAGCGCGGGGTCGGACTTCAACCCTTCGAGCCGCGCCTGCGGGATCCCCTTGAAGCGGACTCGGAGTGTCCCGCCCAGTGCACGTCGCATTCGGACGAGGCGGTCGACCGAGTGATGGGCTTCGCCTGGGTGGCATCCATCGCGGCGGCGGCGGCGCTCCGAGCGGCCGAACTCGCTCGTCCGAGTCCAAGGGTCGAGCACGCCGCCATGCAGCTCCTGGTTCAGGCAGAGCTCGCACTCGAGGAACATTGTGAGGCGTGGAGCACCCATGTTTCCGACATGTTCCGAGCGGCTCGGTCTCAAGCGGGTTTCGCTGCGAACCTCCTGCGTGCGCGACGGGCGCGCGTGCAGCTGATCGAGTGGTGCCAGCGCGCGCGGGGTGGAGAGGATCCGTATCCCTATGCCACGGATGAGGATAGAGCCACGCTCATCGAATGGGGAGTCCGCTTTCCTCGCTGGGGAAGGCCCGGCTCCGCTCCTGAAGTCGCCGAAAGGCCCTGATTTTCCTTGACTGTCAGTTGAACGCAACGATCATTCAAACATCATCCAATCCACGGTCAGCGGGCAGCGTCTTGCCCGTCGGCCTTCGAAGGGGCTCGACATGAAGGAAGATGTGGATTCGCGCGAACTCGATCGAGAGGCGCTCGCCCGCGAGCGGCTCGAGGAGCTGCAGGCGCTCGCGCGCACGTACCGCAACTGGTCCGTGAAGGAACTCGCCATCGCGCTCGGGCGTCAGCCGGGCAGGCTTGTCCCCGACAGCGGGATGCCCAAGATCGATGTCGTGGTGGGATTGGCGAAGGCACTCGACTGGCCGATCGAGGCCGTCGTCGATCACCTCATGAAGCCGGGCGCACGGCAGCCCGTGCGTCAGGCGAACGACCAGGCCTCTGACTACGCGTCCCTCTTCAACCAGAGCCTGCAGAAGCGGCTCGAGCGCGACTACTTCGGCGCCATCCGCTGCGCGGTGCGCGCTGGCGCCGTCGCCGACAACCCGACGCGCCGCGCCGCCGCGTGGTCGATCGAGTCCGATGCGCATGAGGCGAGTGGTTCCTACCAGGAGGCGTTGCGGTGCCTTCAGTTCGCGAGCCAGATCGAGGGCGTCGCGCTCGACTGGCGCCTGCTCATCGACACGAAGATCGCCAATGTGATCTTCATGCAGGGCGGCGGAACCCAGGTGATCGGAATCGCCTCGTCGGTTCTCGACTACGCGGCAAGCGCAGAGCGGACGCATGTGCTCGAGCTCGCTCGTTCGCTTGCCTACTGGGCCCGCGGCCATGCCCTGCGCGCGTCGATTCCCACCAGTGGCTTCGAGCCATGGAAGGCGATCGCAGCCAACGCGCGCGCCGACTTCGAGGCCTCGCGCACCATCGCGCTCGAGCTCCAGGCTTCTGGGGCGGGTTACGGTGACAAGAACCTCACCTATCTGACCGCGATCGATGTGATCCTCATGGAACTCGAGGCTGTGGGGTGCGCAGATTTTGCCGCTTCGAGCGTCGATTACCTCGTTTCGGTCGTAAGAGAGGGTGGAGCAAGCGCCATCGGCATGAGCGAGCGCAAGGCTTGGGCTTCTCTGGCACTCGCCAACACTGCGAAACGCTATCTTGGTGAGGAAATGCAGCTGTGGGGCATTTTGGAGCTTTGCTCCGCTGCATTGAAGGCCCACGCCATGGCGACGTCGAACTGGTACTTCGGTCACCGTCATCTTGAGCTCGATGGAGAGCGCCGTCGTCGGCTCGGCTTCATTGGTCTCGGCTCAAAGGCGCTTGGTCCCGCGGATGCCCGATTGGTTGCCGGCGTGCTTGGTCATGTGCCGTCATCGCGCGTGCGCGCAGACGAGTTTCTTGAGCTCTATGGCACGCGAGGGGGCGGGCAGGGATGAAGTTGCCGCGGCACCTTCTCTCATTTGCTGGACTGATGATCATGCTCGTCAGTGGCGTGTCTGCGTCTGCAGACACCGGCGCACCACCACCGCCCAGCACGTCAGACCGAAATCCGCGAGAGGAGTATCGGAAACTCGCGCAGGTCTTCTGGACGGACGTGCTTCCCAACTACCGCCGTTGGTGCGTGACACTTGGGCTTCAGGACGGTGAACTCACCTTCGTCTACTACCTCCAAGCACGGCGCTTCAATGAAGGCCAAGTGTCCGTGTTCCTGAGCCTCTACCGAGCACACCACCGCGGATAGAACCCTTCACCGCCGCGCGAGCTTTGCGCAGGCGCGATGGCGTGGGCAGGACACGAGATGGTCGTTGTACATCCCGACCGCCTGCATGAATGCGTAGACGATCACGGGGCCGCAGAAGGTAAAGCCCCGCTGTTTGAGGAGCTTCGCAAGGCGCACGCTTTCCGCGCTCTCGGCGCGGATGTCTTCGCGTCGCGCAAGACGTGTGTCGACGGTGCGGTGCCCGACCGAGCCCCACAGGAGGTCGCGGAACGCGCCATCTCCCGCCTCCATCACCTCAAGCCATGCGCGTGCGTTCTTGGCAGCGCCCTCGATCTTGAGACGCGAGCGGATGATGCCACCGTCCTTCAGCAGCCGCTCGACGTCGCGCTCCGTGAAGCGCGCCATCTCTTCTGGCTCGAACCCATTGAAGGCGCGCTGGAATGCCTCGCGCTTCTTCAGGATCGTGATCCACGACAGCCCCGCCTGAAACCCGTCGAGCACCAACTTCTCGAAGAGCGCGCGGTCGTCGACGACGGGCACGCCCCACTCGGTGTCGTGATACGCGACATAGACGGGGTCGGTGCCGCACCACCAGCAGCGCTCGGAGGTCTTCGCCATGCGCGCAGACTACGCAAAAGGAAACCGGCCCCGCGCAGGGCGGGGCCGGGGGTTCATCTGTCGATCCGTGTCGCGGCGCTCGGAGCCATCAGCTCCCGCATCCGCACCCAGTGCCGCAGCTCGCGCCGGCCATCTGCTTCTTGGCGGCGCCCGCTGCGATCCTGGCCTTGGCGAACGCGATCGCGGCCGCGCCTGTCGAGCCGCCCTTCGCGTTCCTGAGCACCTCGGCGGTGGTCGTCTCGATGTCGACGATCTTGTGGTCGATCTCCTTCTCGGTCATGCCGAGGTAGAGGCCCGCGAGGCGGATGAGGCCGCCCGCGTTCGCGACGAAGTCGGGCGAGTAGAGGATGCCGCGCTTCGCGATCGCCTCGCCGTCCTCGGCGGGGTTGCGCAGTTGGTTGTTCGCGGTGCCGCAGACGATGCCGCACTTGAGGTTGGCGATCGTCTTCGCGTCGAGCACGCCGCCGAGGGCGCACGGGGCGAGGATGTCCACCTTCTCCTCGAGGAGGTTCTTGTCGTTGCCGAGCGCGACGCAGCCGAGTTCCTCGACGGCGCGCTTCATGGTCGGGACATGGACATCGGTGACGAGCACGGCTGCGCCCGCCTGGCGCAGGAGCTTCGCGAGCTTGTAGCCCGTCGCGCCGCAGCCCTGGATCGCGACCGTGAGGTTCGCGAAGTCGACCTTGCGGCCCTGGTGCGCGAGGCACGCCTTCATCGAGTTGAAGCACCCAAGCGCGGTGTAGGGCGACGGATCGCCGCCGTGGCTCACGGTGTTGCCGCCCATGACGTGCTTCGTCTCGAGCGCCATCCAGTCGCAGAACTGGGGGCTCACGCCGACGTCCTCGGCCGCGATGTAGGTTCCCGCGAAGGTGTCGACGAACCGGCCCATCGCGCGCGCCTCGGCCTCCGTCGGCTGGTGGCTCGAGTTCGGCATGACGATGACGCTCTTCGCGCCGCCCATCGCAAGCCCCGACGCGGCCGCCTTGTAGGTCATGCCTTCGGAGAGACGCAGCACGTCGTACAGCGCGTCGTCCTCGGTCGCGTAGGCCCAGCGGCGCGTGCCGCCGAGTGCGTTTCCGAGGGCCGTCGAGTGGATCGCGATGATGGCCTTGAGACCGGTCTTGGCGTCGTGGTGGAATGCCACGCGCTCGTGGCCGTAGGACTGCATGTCAGCAAGGACGTTCATGGCGATCTCGAAACCTCGGGAAAGAGTGGGTTGATGGGAGAACGGCTGCGGGACGATAGCGGGTGCGCTGCGGCGCGTGGGGCGCGTCGGACGCACGATGCCCGACTCTGATTCAACTTCGATTCGTCTTCAATGCGACTTCAGGGCCTCCATGTCGCCCTGATAGACGGAGCCCGATCCGAACTGCGGGATGCCCGCCTGCTGTGCGGCGATGCTGCGGCCCGTACCGAAGAACTTGTGGTCGGGGGTCTTCTCGGGGATCGAGTAGCCGCTGTTCTGCAGCAGGTCGGACGCCGCGAAGGCCGCCGCCGCGGCCTTCTTCATCGTCGCATCGTTGTTCACGAAGAGCGCGCGCAGCTCCGCGGCCTGCTCGGCGCGGCCGAGCGCGCAGAGGTGCTCGACGATCGCGAGCTCGCGCTCGGCCGCGGCGCCGTCGAGGCCAGCGCGCAGGTTCGCATCGCAGCGCGACAGCGTGCAGGTCATCGCGTGGATCCACAGCGCGCTCATCGAGAGCCGCGCCTGGATCGTCTGGTTCGAGATGAGCCGCTCCTCGTGCTCCTTGAACATCAGCTTGACATGGTGGCTGTGCTCCTGGATGCGCACCATCAGATCGTCGGCGAGGTGGCGCAGGCGCTGGTGGACCTGCGAGGCGCGCGGCGCCCCGCGGCGGACGCCGAGGAAGAGCTCCGCGCCGACCTGCATCGCCGTGCCGAGGTGCTTGAACGGATTCGCCTTCACCTGGAGCAGGTATTCGCCGAGCTGCTTCGAGCCGTAGGCGAAGATGAACGAGTGCATGACCTCGTTCGCGCCCTCGACGATGATGTTGATGCGCGAGTCGCGCCACATGCGCTCGACATGGTTCTCCGTCATGTAGCTCTCGCCGCCCATGATCTGGATGGCGTCGTTGACGGTGCGGTAGCCGAACTCGCTGCAGAAGACCTTGCACATCGCGGTCTCGAGCATGATGTCCTCGTCGTGGCGGTCGAGGAAACCTGTCGTCATGTAGAGCATCGCGTCGGCTGCGTAGACATACGCCGCCATGCGCGCGACCTTCTCCTGCACGAGGTCGAACTCGCCGATGGCGCGGTCGAACTGGTGGCGCGACTTCGCCCACTTGGTCGCCTGCTCGTAGCTGAAGCGCGCGGCGCCGAGCATGCCGGCCGACAGCGTGCAGCGGCCGTAGTTCAGGCAGGTGAGCGCGACATTCAGGCCCTTGCCCTCCTTGAAGAGCAGGTTCTCCTTCGGCACCTTCACGTTGGTGAGGCGGATGCGCGCCTGCCAGGTGCCGCGGATGCCGCACTTCGAGCGGTTGCGGCTGAAGATGTCGACGCCTTCCATGTCGGGCGTGCAGATGAGCGCGGTGACCGCGTCCTTCGTCTTGCCCGTCTTCGGGTCGGTGATCTTCTGCTTCGCCATCACGGTGAAGAGGCCCGAGAGGGCGCCCGAGGTCGCCCACTTCTTCTCGCCGTTCAGGATGTAGTGCGTGCCGTCTGCGCTGAGCTCGCAGCGAGTCTCCTGGCCGCCCGCGTCGCAGCCGACGTTCGGCTCGGAGAGGCAGAACGCGCTGAGGGTCGACTTCGCCATCAGCGGAAGGAAGCGCTTCTTCTGCTCGGTGTTTCCGAAGAGCATGACGGCCTTGCAGCCGATCGACTGGTGCGCCGACACGAGCACGGCGGTCGAGCCGCACGAGCGGCCGAGGCGCTCAAGGACGCGGTTGTAGCTGGTGATGCCGAGGCCGAGCCCGCCGAACTCCGCGGGGATCGTCATGCCGAGGACGCCGAGGTCGAAGAGCTTCTGGATGACCCACTGCGGGATCTCCTGCTTCTGGTCGATCTCGATCGAAGGGTGCTCGTTCCTCAGGTACTCGTCGAGCGCCGCGAGGAGCTGGTCGCACTTCGCCGTCTCCTCGGCGGGCTGCGAGGGGTATGGGAACGCGAGGTCCTCGCGGAAGTTGCCCCAGAACACGTTCTTGATCAGGCCCATCGTCGAGGGATCGGGCCCGAGCATCTCCTGGGCCTGCTCGATCTGCTTGCGGTCCTTCTCGGAGACGTTCTTGAGGTCCTTGGCGAGGTTGGCGTTCGACATGATTTGGCTCCTGCGGGGAAGGGGGTCATGATAGGTTCATGACCGCGCGGCGGCACCGCTTGCGGGGGCCCGCGCGAAGGGAATTCACGATGGAAGGCAGCGCGTTTCCAACCACCCACGCGACCTGGCTGCGCACGCTCGTAGGCGACGGGGTTGCGACCGCAGAACGCGGAAACGCCGCGGAAAGAGCGCGATTCGCGGTGATGGAGCGTTACGCCGAGCCGTTGGCGGTCTTTGTGCGGGGCTCGAGCCTCGCGCGGCTTGGCGAACCGAACGAGATCGTGAACGGCTTCTTCGCCGCGAGGCTCTCGGACGCGGCCTCGCGAGGGGGCCGTGCGGATCATGGCAGTGGATCTCTCGCGATCGCTTTGGATGCCGGATGCGGCTCGATCGCTCCCCCGAAACCCGCCATCGAGTCTCCCTCATGACGCCCGAACGCGCGCGCCAGCTGACGCTCGACCAGCTCGATCCACCGGCGTGGGGCGAGCCCGACTTCGACTCGGGGCTTGTTCAGGCCTGCCATCGTCTGCGGCGCAAGCCGATCGGTGAGTTCGTGGTCGAGGATCTTCGCATCATGATCGGCCAGAAGATCGGCCTGCGCTGGCTTATGCCGCTGGCCCTCGAAGTGCTGGAGCGTGATCCGCTCGCCGAGGGCGACTTCTTCCCGGGCGATCTCCTCAGCTCGGTGCTCAGGCCGCCCGTCGAGTTCTGGGCAGAGGAGCCGGGACTGCGGAGTCGGCTGAGCGCGGTGCTCGAGAGGCTCGACGAGGTGCCTGATGTGCTGTCGGTGGGCGTTCGGGCATTTCGCGCGCACACACCGAAGTGACGGTCGGCGCCATGCCGCCGTCGCATTCCCTGAGCCTTGCACCCCCCACACCACGCGCTCGTCACGCCGTCACTTCTTCAGGAACGCATCGAGCTTCGCGCGCGCCTCGGGCGTGTGGCGCAGCTTCACGAGGTGATCGCGTTCGCACGCGACCGCGGCGTCCCAGCCGTGTGAGAGGCCGACGCGCACGGCGTCGAGGCATGCTGCGCCGTGCTTCGTGGCGCCGAGCGTCGCTGCGAGTTCGTCGCACACGGGCGTGATCGCTGCTGCGTTCTTCGGCGAGATCGCACGGCGCGGCGCGTGCATCGAGACGAAGCAGTCGCTTGACGCGTCCTGTGCCTTGACCCACGCAATCGCGGCGGCGACGGCGCCTTCCGCGCCGCTGCCCGCCTCGGCGCGCACATCGAAAAGGCACTGCGGCGCTTCAGCGCACGGCCAGGTCTGGCCCGTCGCGGTGCGCTCGATGGCAAGCGCTGGGAGTATCCGCGCAGGGAGCATCTGCGTGCCGCCCCAGCCAGGGCAGATGCAGAGCCCAGCCTCGGGAAGCCCGACCTGCCACGGCTTGCCGCCTTCCGCGGGCATCGCCGCGACGAGCGCATCGCAGTGCATCGCGATCTCGAGGCCGCCGCCGAGCGTCGCGCCGTGGATCGCGGCGGCGCTCGGGCAGCCAAGCGCGGGAATCATCGCGAACGCGTCGGCGCCCGCCTTGAGATACGCGTGCAGGCCGCGATCGTCGAGCGCGTCGATCTCGGCGAGGTCCGCGCCCGCCACGAAGACGCGCTGCGACGCGCTCGCGAGGACGAACCCCTTCGGCCTTTCCGTCGCGATCCTCGCGAGCGTCGCCTTGATCTCCCCGATCAGCCACGCATCGAGCACCACCACGCCGCCGCGCGGCTTCTCGGGGTTCGGCTGAAGGAACATGACATGCACGCCGTCGCGGACTTCGTAGGGAAGCATGGAGGGAAGATAGCGTCCCGCGCGCTTGCTACGCTCTCGCCCATGCTCGTCAAGCACAGCGCTGCCAATGGAATCCACACGGTCGAACTCGCGCGCCCCGAGGCGCGCAACGCGCTTTCGCGGGAGCTCATCGCGGAGCTCGGCGCCGCAGTCGACGCGGTTGCGAAGGACGCATCGGCGCGCGTGCTCATCCTCGGTGGCGAGGGCAAGAGCTTCTGCGCAGGCATGGACCTGAAGGCCGTCGCCGACGACCCCGTCGCGATGGGCGACATGCTGCGGGCGCTGTCGCGCACGGCGCGCGCGATCAGGCGGCTTCCGATTCCCACGATCGCGCGCGTCCAGGGCGCAGCGATCGGCGGCGGCTGTGGGCTGATGGTCGTCTGCGACTTCGCGGTGACGCACGCGGAGGCGAAGCTCGGCTACCCCGAGGTCGACCTCGGCATCTGCCCCGCGGTCGTCGCGCCGTGGCTCATGAAGAAGATCGGCGCGGGCGCCGCGCGTGCGATGCTGCTTGCGGGCGGCACGATGAGCGGCGAGGAGGGCTTCCGCCGCGGGCTCGCCACGCACCTCGTTGCGGAGGGCGACCTCGCGGCGACCGCGCAGTCGCTCGCCGAGCGGCTCGCGAAGGGCGGGCCGAAGGCGCTTGCCGCGACGAAGCACTGGCTGAACGAACTCGACGGGTCGCTCGACGACGCGATTGCCGACGAGGCGGCCGAGATCAGCGCACGCATCATCGCGGGCGACGAGGCGCAGGCGCGCCTCAAGGCGGCTTGGGCGAAGGGGTGATGCGAGCGGCCGCAGCCGCGCATCGACGACACGACGCACCCCAGGCGGGGCGCGGATTCACTCCGCGGCCCGTCCGCCAGAGGGAGCGGCCGCAGCCGCGCATCGACGACACGACGCACCCCAGGCGGGGCGCGGATTCACTCCGCGGCCCGTCCGCCAGAGGGAGCGGCCGCAGCCGCGACCGCTCAAAAAAGCGACCGCGCGCACCGTCGGAGTGAGTGCGCGCAGTCAGGGGAGAGAGTTCGTGCGGGTGCCGACTAGTCGCCGGGCTTGTCGTCTTCGTCTTCGATCGGATCCCCGTCGATCGGATTCCCTTCGATCGGATTCTTCGGCTCGCCGAAGATCGCGCTGCCGACCCGGACGAGGTTTGAGCCGCATTCGATCGCGACCTCGAAGTCACCGCTCATGCCCATGGAGAGGATATCGAATCGCTCGCCGCCTGAGCCGAGCGCGCGGATCTCGTCGAAGATCTCCTTGCAGCGGGTGAAGGTGCGGCGCGCATCGTCGATGCTTCCCGTGTTCGGCGCCATGCACATCAGCCCGCGCGGGCGAAGCGCCACCATCGTGTCGACCATGTCGACGAGGTGGCGCGCCGCCGCAGGCGCGACGCCGTGCTTCGAGGCCTCGCCCGAGACGTTCACCTCGATGAGGATGTCGACGGGGGCGTCGGACGCGGGGCCTGCGACATGCTGCGCGGAGGCTGCACCATGCTGCGTGCGCGCCGCCGCCGCCGCCCGCGCCTCAGCGTGGTCCTGCAGCTCCTCCGCGAGGCGCAGCGAGTCCACGGAGTGGATCAGCCGCGCGACCTGGATCGCCTGCTTCACCTTGTTGCGCTGGAGCGAGCCGATCATGTGCCAGCGCACGGGCGTCACCGCACCGCCGCGCTCGGCGCGACGCGCGTTGAACTCGTCGATGAGCGCGGCGCGCTGAACCAGCTGCTGCACGCGGTTCTCGCCGAGATCCACATGGCCGAGGGAGACAAGCTCGCGGATGTCCTCGATCGACGCGTACTTGGTCACGGCGACGAGCATGATGTCGCTCTCGCGGCGGCCGCTCCTCTCGGCGGCGCGGGCCACGCGCGCACGGACATCGTCGTAGCGCTCGCGCAGCGTGCGCGGCGACGCGGCGTCCGCATCGGCGGAGACCGACTTCGCCTTCGAGGTTGTGGCCTTGGACACGCCCGGCATCGCGTTGCGGGAAGCGTAGCCACGGTCCGCGCTGCGCACAAGAGGCGAGGCGCGTAGGCTGCATGCATCATGAGCGCTGCGCACACCGGGCCGATGCTTCGAAACACGCCGTGCGTCCTGATCGTCCGCGATGGCTGGGGGCGGTCGCCGCATCCCGAGCGCGACGCGACCAACGCCGTGAAGCGCGCGCGCACTCCCGTCGACGACATGATCGCGCGCGCGTTTCCGCGCACGCTGATCGCCACGAGCGGCGAGGACGTCGGCCTTCCAGTCGGCCCCGACGGCCCTGTGATGGGCAACTCCGAGGTCGGTCACCAGAACATCGGCGCGGGGCGCATCGTCGACCAGGAGCTCATGCGCATCACGAACGCGGTCCGACGCGGCGAGCTTGCGGCGCATCCGACGCTCACGGCGCTCGTGGCACATGTCCGCCGCACGGGTGGGAATCTGCACTATCTCGGCCTCGTGTCGGACGGACAGGTCCACAGCGACCTCGCGCACCTTCTCGCGCTCATCGACTTCGCGCGCTCGGCGGGCATCGCCTCGGGGAAGCTCTTCATCCATGCGATCACGGACGGCCGCGACACCGCGCCGAGGTCCGCCCGCGGCTACATCGAGACGGTCGAGCGCCACTGCGAGGCCGCTGGGCTCGGCGCCATCGCCACCGTCGTCGGCCGCTTCTACGCGATGGACCGCGACCACCGCTGGGAGCGGGTCGAGGCTGCCTACCGCGCGCTCACGACGCCGATCGCGCGCACCGCGCCGACCGCGCTCGACGCGCTCGACTCGTACTACAGGGCGCCGTCCGACGCTTCGCGCGGGGGCGACGAGTTCGTGCTGCCGACCGCGATCGGGCGCGACAGAGCGGCCGTCGCGGCGGGGCGGATCAAGCCGGGCGACGCCGTCCTCTTCTTCAACTTCCGCGGCGACCGCCCGCGCGAGCTCACGAAGGCGTTCGTCCTCGACGACGCAGCGTGGCAGGCGGTCGAAGGCGCCAAGACCGCCCCTGAAGGTCGCGCGATCGGCGGCTTCGACCGCGGGGCAAGGCTCGCCGACCTCTTCTTCGCCACACTTGCCGAGTATGAGAAGGGCCTCCCCGTCGAGGTCGTCTTCCGCAGGCCGCCCAAGATGAAGAACATCCTCGGCGAGTGGCTCTCTGCGCACGGCGTGCGGCAGTTCCGCTGCGCCGAAACCGAGAAGTTCCCGCACGTGACCTTCTTCTTCAACGACTATCGCGAGGAGCCCTTCGACGGCGAGACGCGCACGATCGTTCCGAGCCCGAAGGAGGTCGCGACCTACGACCTCAAGCCGGAGATGAGCGCAGCGGGCGTGCGAGACGCGGTGCTCGCGCGCGTGGCGGCGTCCGATTGCGAGCCCGTCATCATCGTCAACTTCGCCAACGGCGACATGGTCGGCCACACGGGCAGCCTCGAGGCGGCGACGAAGGCGGTCGAGGTCGTCGACCAGTGCGTGGGCGCGATCCTCGACGCCGTGCTTGCGCGCGGCGGCAGCGCGATCGTGACCGCCGACCACGGCAACGCCGAGGAGATGTGGGACGCGCGCGCGAACTGTCCGCACACGGCGCACACCAGCTACACCGTGCCCTGCTCGGTCGTGGGCGAGGAGTTCCGCGGACGGTCGTTGCGCGCGGATGGCCGCCTCGGCGACTTGGCGCCCACGCTCCTCGAGATGATCGGACTGCCGAAGCCCGCGGAAATGACGGGGAAATCGCTTCTCGCGTAGACTGCGCGGCTTATGTCGCTCCCGCAGATCGCGATCGTCGGACGGCCGAATGTCGGCAAGTCGAGCCTCTTCAACCGGCTCGTCGGACGCCGCGTGTCGATCGTCGACCCGACCCCGGGCACGACGCGCGACCGCGTGTCGCAGCTCGTCGAGATCCTGCCACCGACCGACCTGCCGTACGACCGGAGCCGCGACGCGGCCCCGAAGCTCGCCGAACTCGTCGACACGGGCGGATACGGCGTCTACATGGCCGAGGGCGGCCGCTTCGACGACGCGGGCGAGGACCTGACGCGCCTCACGCCCGAGATCGAGGCGCAGATCAAGGCGGGCGTCGAGCGCGCCACGCTGATCCTCTTCGTCGTCGACGCGCAGACGGGCGTGACGGGCCTCGACGAGCGCATCGCGCGCCTGATCCGCGAGGCGGGACGCGCCGACCGCGTGCTTCTGGTCGCAAACAAGGTCGACGACGACAGCTGGATCGGCGCTGCGCAGGACGCCTCGCGCCTCGGCTTCGGCGAGCCCGCGATGACGAGCGCGTCGAGCGCGTTCGGCAAGCGCGCGTTCCTCGAGGAGATCTGGAACCGCCTGCCCGAGTGGGTCGAGCCTGTCGCGCCGCCCGAGATGAAGATCGCGATCGTCGGCCGCCGCAATGCGGGCAAGTCGACCCTCATCAACGCGCTTGCGGGCGAGCCGCGCGTGATCGTGAGCGAGATCGCCGGCACCACGCGCGACTCGATCGACGTGCGCTTCGAGATGGACGGCCACGCGTTCGTCGCGATCGACACAGCGGGCGTGCGCAAGCGCAAGAGCTGGGTCGACGACATCGAGTACTACTCGCACCAGCGCGCGAAGGCCGCGATCGAGCGCGCCGACGTGTGCGTCCTCCTCCTCGACGCGCGCGAGCCCGTGACGCAGGTCGAGAAGCGCCTTGCGCTCGAGCTCGTGAACCAGCACAAGCCCACGGTGATCGCCGTGAACAAGTGGGACCTCGTCGAGGAGAAGCTCAAGACGAGCGACTACATCGACTATCTGACGCAGGAGCTCTTCGCGCTCGACTTCGCGCCGCTCGTCTTCCTGTCGGCTGCACGCGGGCAGGGCGTCGATGCCGTCGTGAGGGTCTGCCGCAACCTCTTCGGCCAGGCGCATCACCGCGAGACGACGGGGCGCCTCAATGCGGTCGTCCAGGGAATCCTCGACGCGCGCGGCCCGAGCTCGAAGCTGGGCACGAAGGCGAAGATCTACTACGTCTCGCAGATCGCCACGAACCCGCCGACGATCGCGATCGTGGTGAACAAGCCCGAGCTCTTCGAGGGTTCGTACGAGCGCTACCTCAGGAACCAGCTGCACGAGCAGCTTCCGTTCTCGGAAGTCCCGATCAAGCTCGTGTTCTCGGCGCGCAAGCGCCTCACGCCCGCGGAGCTCGCGTCGCGCAAGCGCGCGGGGCGGAATGCGGGCGACGCAGGCGGCGGCGACGACGCGTACGGAGACTGAGCCCGCGCGGGCCAGGGAGCGCGAGCCGGAACGGAGCACGGCCCTTCCCCGCTACACTCCGCACCGATGTCGATCGTGCCCCTTCCAATCTTCGAACGCGACGCAGACCCGAAGTTCCGCGACGCGATGTCGGACGAGGAGATCTACGCGCGCCTCAAGCCGCCGACCTCGATCGTGGTGAAGTTCGGGCGCATGAAGCTCGTCGGCGAGTATCCGTATCGCGGCGACGCGAAACCGGGCTGCGGGTCGAAGCTCGTCGTGCGGACCTTCCGCGCGGTCGAGATGGCGGAGATGCTCACGACGACTTGCTCGAACTCGGGCTGCGGCAAGAGCATCTCGCGCTCGGAGATGCTGAACTACATCGAGAACTCGGGCGGCCGCGAGTATCCGTTCCAGACGAACGGCGAGATCCTGCGCGTCGCGTCCGTCGAGGACCTCAACCGCGCCACCGCGTGCGCCGACAAGGCGCGCGGCGCGCTTGGCCGCGTTCGCGAGATCGCGGCGTCGCTGCGATTCCCCGCGAAGATCGTCGATCTCGAGCTCACGCTCGACGAGACGCTGCTGCTCGTCTACTACCTGTCCGACGAGCGCATCGACTTCCGCGAGGTCGCGCAGGCGCTCGCGCGCGAGTATGGCTGCCGCATCGAGATGCGCCAGGTCGGCGCGCGCGACGAGGCGCGGCTCGTGGCCGACTACGAGCGTTGCGGCCAGCACTGCTGCTGCAAGAACTTCCTCAAGGTGCTCAAGCCGATCTCGATGAAGTCGGCGAAGATCCAGAAGGCGACGCTCGACCCCTTGAAGATCTCGGGCCGCTGCGGCCGCCTCATGTGCTGCCTGCGCTACGAGGACGCGACCTACGAGGAGCTGCGCAAGCGGCTTCCGAAGAACAAGACGCGCGTCGGCACGCCGGAAGGGCCCGGCATCGTGGTCGACTCGAAGATCCTCGTCCAGCTCGTGCTCGTGCGGCTCGACGCGCCCGATGGCGGCTTCGGACGCGAGGTCGCGGTGCCCGTCGAGGACCTGATGGACCCCGATGCGTGCCCGAAGCCAGGCGAGGTGGCGGATCCGGATCCGATGCGCGGGATGAGCGCGCGCAAGGTCCGCGCGAAGCTCGCTGGCGCGCGTGACGAGAAGCTGGCGAAGCAGGACCGCTATCGCGACAGGAACTCTGACCGCGGAGCGCCCGCGGCAGGCTCCGGCGGCCCGGATGTTCCGAGCCCGGCCTCGCTCCCGGTGCCGGCGCCGAACGGCAGCTTGGATGCATCCGCGCCGGATGGTGCTGCGCCTTCGAAGAAGAAGCGGCGCCGCAAGCGGAAGAAGGGTGGCGCAGGGAGCGCAACTGGCGCATCCGACGCTGGAAGAGCGGCGGAGACGGACGATGGCTCGGACCGGCTCGAGGACGGTGTGCCGCGTACACCGGCCGCGCCGACAGATCCAGGTTCTTCATCCGATTCATCGGGCCAGTCCGAACCCACGGAGGGTGGCCGTCGTCGTCGCCGGCGCCGCAGGGGGCGCGGGGGTAGGGATGCGGGTGGAGACACGGGTGGCGCTCCATCGGGTTCCGAGGGTTGAGGCCGCAGCGGAGCGCACCTGCGAGCCGATAGAACGCGCGACGGGCGCGCGCCGCCGCTGCAGGGGCGCCGAGCGTCGGAGAGTGCGGCAGCAGAGGCGCGCCGCGGACTGAAGACGAGCATGAGCAACGCACCATCGCAGCAGCCCCCGGAGTCGAACATCGTCGAGACGCTGCAGTCGCTGATCGTGGCGTTCGCGCTGGCGATGACCGTCCGCAGCTTCGTGACAGAGGGCTTCGTGATTCCCACGGGCTCCATGGCGCCGACCCTGATGGGACAGCATGCGCGCTTCGAGAGCCCTGCGACGGGCTACTCGTACCCGCTCGACGTGCAGCCCGCGTTCGAGCCGCAGTTCCGTGGCGCGCAGTGGCCGCTCGTCGACCCGATGGTGTCGCAGTTCGATCCCATCCTGACGCGCTCGAGCCCCGACCTCGCGCGAGACTCGCGTGCAGGCGACCGCGTGCTGGTCCTCAAGTATCTCTACGCCTTCCGCGAGCCCGAGCGCTGGGATGTCGTGGTCTTCAAGAACCCCACCGATCCGAGCGGCGACGCCGCAAACTACATCAAGCGACTCGTCGGCCTGCCCAACGAGCAGCTGGTGATGGTCGACGGCGACATCTTCACGGCGCCGCTGGGTGCCTCGCGCGGCGAGTTCCGCGTCGCGCGCAAGCCTGAGCACGTGCAGCGCGCCGTATGGCAGCCTGTGCACGACTCGGACTACGAGCCCGTCGACCTGACGGCCCTCGCGAAGGCGTGGGGGCGTGTGTGGATGGGTCCGCCATGGGACTCGAAGGAGTTCCGTCTCGACGCGGGCGACGCGCCGGGAGCCCGCGGCAGAGGCTGGGTGCACGACGGGACCGGGCCTGCGCGGCTCGACTGGCGCTGGGACCGCATGCAGATCACGGACTGGGGCAGCTACAACACGCTGCGGGCACAGGCTCCGTCGCGGCGCTTCTCCGTGAGCGATCTGCGCGTGACGCTGGCGATCGACGCCGCCGATCCTGCCGCGCTCTCGACCGAGTACGCCCTGACGACGCGGCGCCGCACGATGCGGTTCGCGCTTGCGGGCGGACAGGCCTCGATCATCATCGAGGCGCAGGGCGAGTCGGACGGAGAGCCCGTCGCCGAGATCGCCCGCGCCTCCGCGCCGTTGGCGGCGCCGAAGGCGGGTGCTCCCTTCGAGGTCGAGTTCTGGCATGTCGACGAACGTCTCTCGATCTGGGTGAACGGCGACGAAGTGGTGTCGGTCGACGACCGCTTCGCCTCGATCGACGATCGCGTGCTCAAGTCCTACTACGGGCGGTCGCTCGAGGACTATGCCGCGCGTCCTGCCTTCCAGCAGCCCACGCCGCCGGCGCTGGCCCTTTCCTTCAGCGGTTCACCGGTCACGCTGACGAGAGTTCGCGTCGACCGCGACCTCTACTACAGGACCGAGGTGATGAGCGAGGATCCGCGCGCACAGGCGCCGCAGAACGGTCCGCCGATCAGGGGGCTCGCCTTCGGGAGCGACCTGATGAACCCCGCGCAGCTCGAGGCAGACCAGTTCATGATGTGCGGCGACAATAGCGCTTTCAGCCGTGATTCCCGGCTGCTCGGGCGGCCTAGCCAGCTCGTGAGCTCGATCTACGGCACGGACGCGCCGTTCGTGGTGCCTCGTCCGCTTCTCCTCGGGAAGGCGTGGTCGGTGTACTTCCCCGCACCAGTGCCGCCCTTGGACGGAATGCCCTCGGTGTTGCCTGATTTCGGAAGCTTCCGTTTTATTCGGTAACTTCCGCGATTCATGCGCGCGTCATCGCATTCACCTCTCGGTCGCGAGGTCATTGAGGCCGTCTGGTGCCCCGTCTGCGAACGCCTCGTTGGAGTCGCGCCTGATCTGGCCGCGCAGTTCGTCGAGCGCATGCGCCATCAGCCGCTCCAGCGCGCGCAGGAGTCCCGCTCCGTCGCTTCGTGCCGACGCGCTGGCCGCGGCGGGAGGAGCGAGGCGCCGCAGCGCCGCCAGGTCGGCGTGCGCTTCCCGCGTCCGCCGCTCGATGTCGACGGGAACCGTGACGTCGAGCCACGCCAGCGGCGAGCGCGTCGGATCGGCGAGCGGCGGCGCGTCGCCGTCGATCCGCTTCCCCGCCTCTCGCAGCGCCCGCTTGCGCAGCGCTTCGCGCGCATCGAGCGCCCGCGTGAATGCATCGAGGTCGAACCATGGTCTGATGTCGACGAGCACGCCGTCGAAGGCTGGGCTCCGTCGTTCGCCCACGGGCTGGATCGCATCGGGCGTGAACATCGCGAGGAGATAGGCGAGCCCGTTCGGCTCGAGCATCTCGAGGCGCCGCAGGTCGAACGCCGCGATCGCGGCGCTGCCCGTCGGGAAGGTGCGCGAGCCAAGCCAGATGCACTCCTGCGCAAAGGCCGCGTCGAAGCCGAACGGATCCGCCGGGTCGAGGGCGGCGAGCGCCGCAGCCAGCGGCGCGCGGGCCTGGGCGTCGAGCGGCTGCCCGAGCGCAAGATGTTCGATCGCTGCGTGGGCATCGCGCGCGAGCTGCTGCGCCGCGAGGGAGTGCGCGTAGGTTCCTTGCGAGGAGAGGTGCGCCGCCATCCTGACCGCGGCGGCTGCCGCGTCGACTGCCGAGGGCGCCTGCGCAGGCCGTTCGCCGCCGATGAGCGCATCGGCGAGGAGGACGCGGCCCGCGCCGTTGAGTCCGATCGTCGCCGCCCGTACCAGTCCGCCGCCTGCTGCGCTCTCGGGCCGCTTGGGAAGCGTGCAGCGGTCGCAGTCGCTTCCTGCGAGAAGCGGCTCGATGAGCTCGCTGCGCATGGTCTCGATCGCCTGGCGCGCGATCGCGATCGTCGCTGCGGGTGCGCGCGTTCCGAGCGTCGCCGCCTCGTGGATCGCCTGCTGGTCGCGCACCGACATCGCCGCCGCCGCCTTCGCAGCGCGCATGTAGAGGTGGGCCGCATCCGCGTACGTGGTGGGGCGCGCTGAACCGTCCGCGAGGCGTTCGAGCGTCACGCGCTGCGCCGCGAACTGGGCGTCGAGACGGTTCACCCCATCGAGGATGGGGAGCGCGGGAGGCGCGAGCGCCTTGAGGATCTCGCCGAACTCGCCGAGCGAGAGCCGGCTTTCGAGATCGACGGCCTTTGCACGCGTGTCGGCGGCGGCCCGCGACGCGACCAGCTCGGCGAAGCTTTCGAGGTAGATGGGGGCCGCATGCAGGGCGGTCAGCACCGCGTGGTCGTCGAGGAGGACGGGATTTGGGATACGCAGCGCTGCGAGCGCAACGCCGCGCTCGTCGACGGGCGTTCGGAACAATCTCTCCATCTCCACTTCGATCGCGCGCGCCTCGAGCGCTGCGGCGGCGACGGCGCCGAAGTCTGGGGTCTTCGACAATGGCTCGCGCAGCGCGAGGATCTTCGCCGCGGTGCTCGAGTCGATCGCGCCGCGCTCGAGAAGCTCAGCGACCGATCGCGCATGGGTCTCCGCGATCGCGACGGCGGCGAGCGACGATGCGAGCGTCGATTCGCTGGCTGCGTTCCGCGCAAGCATCAGCTGGGTCTCGAGGAGCGTGAGCATGGCCGCATGGTCGTCGCGGATCGCCGCATCCTGCACGAGCACCGCCACGGAGTGCGCCGCGGCGCGCATCGGCGCGAGGTGGATCTGCCCGACCACGACGCCTTCCTCGGGGTCGATCTGCCGGCGGTACGCGAGCTCGTGGAGACGCGCGAGGTCCGCGGCGAGCCTGCGCGCCGTCAGAAGCCACCGCTCCATGCGATCGTCCGCCGTGCCTGTCGCGAGATAGGCGGCCTGCGGGTCATCCGCCTCGACTGAGAGATCCGCGAAGGCGCGCGCGTCGAGCACGCGGAACTCCTCGCCGAGCCTGTCGATCGCAGCGACCGCGTCGAGCGTGCGCGTGCCTTCCGCAAGCGCGTGCGCCGAACGCGGCGCGATGACCATGAGGATCGCCGCAACCGCCGAAGCGGTTGCGGCGAGCCGTGCGTGCAGAAAGACCGCCTGAACCGCGCGGGCGAGTTCCATCATGTTGCGTTCATCGGGCGGCGCGTCCGCCGGGGCGACGAATGCACGGCGCTTCGCGTGGCATCGCCTCTCGGCGCTTCCATTGATCCGCACGGACGGCGTCAACGGAACGCGCGAGATGCGGCCGAGCCCTTCCATCGCACGGCTTGCGCAGGTTGCGCCGTCGTGCCCGAGAACCGCGCGACCTCGCCCGCGTCGGCGACCGAGAGCATCGCCCCGCCGCTATCCTGCGTCGTGTGACGACCTCTCCATTCTCTCTCGAAGGCAGGACGGCGATCGTGTGCGGCGCGACGCAGGGAATCGGCCGTGCGACGGCGCTCGAACTCGCGCATGCAGGAGCCCGCGTCGTGATCGTCGGACGCAACGAGGACGGGCTTGCGAAGGTGCTCGCGGAGCTGCATGCGATCTCCGCCGCCGCGCACGAAGCGGTGAAGGCGGACTTCGCCGACCTCGACGGCACGGAGCGCATCGCCCATGAGACCGCGCAGCGGCTGGGCGCCGTGCACATCCTCGTGAACAACACGGGCGGCCCTGCCGCAGGCGCTGCGATCGAGGCGAAGCCACGGGACTATCTCGCGGCGATGTCGATGCACCTCGGATGCGCACAGGCATGGACGCAGGCGTGCGCACCGTCGATGCGTGAGGCAGGCTACGGGCGCATCGTCAACATCACGAGCACCTCCGTCTTCACGCCGATCAAGGGCCTCGGCGTCTCGAACACAGTGCGTGCCGCCATGGCGAACTGGACAAAGACGCTCGCGAGCGAGCTCGGCCGATTCGGGATCACCGTGAACAACGTGATGCCTGGATTCACGAAGACGGCGCGGCTCGAGGCGCTCTTCAAGGGCAAGGCGTCGCGCGGAGGTATGACGGTCGACGAGGTCGAGCGCGATGCGGTAGCGACCATTCCCATGGGAAGGCTCGGCGATGCGCGCGAACTGGCGCTTGCGATCGTGTTCCTCGCGTCGCCTGCCGCAAGCTATGTGAATGGCGTGAATCTTCCAGTCGACGGCGGGCGCCTCGCGGCGCAGTGAGGTCTGGTTCCATGCGCGAGGTCGATCATTTCATCGGCGGCGCGTTCGTCGCTGCGGCGTCGGGCGCGCGGATCGCGCGCGAGAACCCCGCGACGGGCGGGCCGCTGCGCGCGATCGCACGCGGCGACGCGGCCGACGTGGCGCGCGCGGCCGATGCCGCGACGCGCGCGTTCGCGGTGTGGGGGCGCATGCCGGCGGCCGAGCGGTCGCGCGTGCTGCTTGCGATAGCGGCGGGGATCGACGCGCGGCTCGACGAACTCGCGATGCTCGAGTGCGAGGACACGGGCAAGCCGCTTGCGCTCGCACGGTCGCTCGACATTCCGCGGGCGGCGGCCAACTTCCGCTTCTTCGCGACAGCGATCCTGCACGAGTCGAGCGAGAGCTTCGCGACCGAGCGGCCCGTGCGCGCGATCAACTACGTCCTGCGCAAGCCGCTCGGCGTCGTCGGCTGCATATCGCCGTGGAACCTGCCGCTCTATCTCTTCACCTGGAAGATCGCGCCGGCGCTCGCCGCCGGAAACTGCGTGATCGCGAAGCCGAGCGAATTGACGCCGACGACCGCGGCGGTGCTTGGCGAGATCGCGCGCGACGCGGGGCTTCCCGCGGGTGTTCTCAACATCGTGCATGGGCTTGGGCCGGAGGCGGGTCAGGGCATCGTCGATTGTGCGGCCGTGCGAGCGGTCAGCTTCACGGGCGGCACCGTGACGGGACGGCGTCTCGCTGCGCGCTGCGGCGAGCGGTTGATTCCCGCGTCGCTTGAGCTTGGCGGCAAAAACGCGGCGGTCGTGTGCGAGGATGCGGACCTCGCGGTCGCGGTTCCCGAGATCGCGCGCAGCGCGTTTCTCAACCAGGGCGAGATCTGCCTCTGCTCGTCGCGCATCCTTGTCCATCGCGCGCGGATGAAGGAGTTCACCGATCGCTTCGTCGACGCGGTGCGCGCGATGAACGTGGGGGATCCGCTGTCGGCCGAGACGGATCTCGGCGCGCTCATCTCGAAGGCGCACCGCGAGAAGGTGCTGGCCGCGATCGAGCGCGGCGTCGCCGATGGCGGCGTGGTTGCGTGCGGAGGCGCGGTTCCGCGAAAGCTGCCCGCGCGTGTGGCGAACGGCGCGTTCCTCGAGCCGACGGTGCTACTCGGCGTGCCGCCCGCGACCGCGTGCGTGCAGGAGGAGACCTTCGGCCCCGTCGTCACCGTGCATGGATTCGACCGGCATCGCGATGCCGTCGAGATGGCGAACGCCACGCGCTACGGACTTGCCGCGAGCGTATGGACGCGCGACTTGTGCCGTGCGCACCGCATGGCGGCGCGGCTCGATGCGGGCACCGTGTGGGTGAACTGCTGGATGCTGCGCGACCTGCGCGTGCCGTTTGGCGGCGTGAAGGATTCAGGCATCGGCCGCGAGGGTGGGCACGAGGCGCTCAAGTTCTTCAGCGATGTCTCGAACGTCTGCATCGCGACGGGAGAGGCGCCGTGATCGAGATCCGCGAAGCATGCGAAGCCGATCTCGAGGCGATCCGCGCGATCTACAACGAGTCGATTCCGAGGCGCCTTGCGACGGCGGATCTCGAGCCGCAGGGAATCGACGCGCGCCGCGCGTGGTTCGTGAACCGCGACCGCGCGACGCGGCCCGTGCTCGTCGCGGTCGACGCGCAGGGCGTCTGCGCGTGGGGCGCGTTCACGAACTTCAAGGACCGCGCGGCGTATGCGCCGACCGCGGAGATCTCGGTGTATGTCGCCGACCGCGCGGCGGGGCGGGGGGTCGGGCGTGCGATGCTCGATGCGCTCCTGTCACGGGCGCCCGCGTGCGGCATCGACCGCGTGCTTGCGATCTGCTTCGCGCACAACGAGCCGAGCCTGCGGCTCTTCCGTTCGCGCGGGTTCACCGAGTGGGGGGCTTTCCCCGACGCGTGCGTGATGGACGGCGTGCGGCGGAGCGTGGTGATCCTCGGCTGGGCGCGGTGACGCCGTCGTCATCGACGCCAGAGCGAGCAAGTTGCGAAGCAGGTTGCGAGCGCTCAGGCGACGACCGCGATCGCCTTCACCTCGACCGCGATCGGCGTCGGGAGGCTCGTGATCCCGAGCGTCGTGCGCGTCGGGTTCGGATTGCCCGGGCCTGCGAAGTACTCGGCGTACACGCGGTTGTAGGTCGGGAAGTCGTTCTTCATGTCGGTGAGGAACACCGTGACATCGACGAGGTTCTCCCACGGCACGCCTGCGTCGTCGAGCACCGCCCGCACGTTGTCGAAGCACGAGCGGCACTGCGCCTCGATGTCCTTCGCGACGACCCCGCCGTCTTCAGAGAGCGTGACGCCGGGGATCTCCTTCGAGCCCTTCTTGCGCGGGCCGACGCCCGAAAGAAACAGCAGGTTTCCGACGCGCTTCGCGTGCGGGTAGGCGCCGACGGGTTCGGGCGCGCGTGATGACACGATGTCGCTCATGCAAGGGAGCGTAGCACGGCGCGCACGGGGCTTGCGTCGAAGCCGACGAGCGGCAACGGCAGCGCGATCAGCTCGTACGCGCCCGGCGCGACATGCGCGAGCCGCAGGCCCTCGAGGATCGAGACGCCGCGCGCGAGGAACCGCTTGTGCGCGGGGAGATCCTTCGATTCCTGCACATCGACGCTCGGCGTGTCGATGCCGACGAGCGTGACGCCGCGGTCGGCGAGCAGGTCGACGAGCGCTGGGTCGAGTCCCGCGAAGTCGGAGTTCCAGTCGGTGAAGTCGGGGAAGGTGTCCGTGTGGATGAGGACGCGCGGGTGGCGGATCGCGGCGAGATCGCAGTCGAGGTCGGCCGCGCCGACGCGCATGCCGCGCGCGCGGCGTTCGGCGCGCGCACGCACGACATGGCAGGCGCCGAGGTAGCGCTCGAGGGGAAACGCCTCGATTCCCGCAGCGCCGCCGCCGTAGTGGTTGACGCCGTCGGCGTGCGCGCCGAGGTGCACGGTCGCGCGCAAGGTCGAGAGCGTGACGCTCGCGCCGCCTTCGATCGTGCAGAGCACCTCGCGCGAAAGCGGCGTGTCGCCCGGCCACACCGCGATGTCGGGCGCGAGCGCGGGTGAGATGTCAATGATCGGCCGGGAGGGCGTCATGGCGTGCGTCGCAGTTCTTCCTCGATGCGGTCTGTCCGCTCGCGCGCGAAGAGCACGGGCAGCGCCGCCACGAATGCGATCGCGAGTGCGATGATCGCGGTCGCGAGCAGTCCGTACTGGATCTGCGGCATCGGGCCCGCCGGACCCACAAGCCACGCGAACTGGTCGAACAGGGTGCGCGTCTCGTCGGTCGGCGGGGTATGCGTTCCCCACGCGTGGGTCCCCTTGGCATCGCCACCGCGCGCGATCCAGCCGACAGCGAGCCCGCCCTGCGCGATCGCACCGATCGCGCCGCCGCCGTTCGCCAACAGACCTACCGCGAGACCGCCGACCGCGCTGCCGAGCCACGCGCATGCCATCCCGCCGAACGAGGCGAACGCTCCGATCGAGAGCCCGCCGAAGGTGACGCCCCCGAGCGAGAGTCCGCCGAAGGCAACCAGCCCGCGTGCGAATCCGCCGAATGCGAAAACGCCGGTCGCGATGTCGCCGAACGCGAAGTAGCCCTTCGCGTGGCCGAGCCTGCCCTTGTCATCGGGCCCGTAGGCGATCGCGACGAGCGGCATGCCGAAGAGACGGTGCTTCGAGGTGTAGCGGCGCGTCGAGCGCGCGCCCATGCGCCCAACCGCGCCGACTGCGGCGCGCGTGAGCACCTCGACGAGCGGGCGTCCGCACTCGGGGCAGGCGTTCGCGGCGGTCGCGCCCGTGAGGTCGTGCCCGCACGCGGCGCAGTATGGCTTCGGAAGTTCGGTCGCGTGCTGGTTGCTCATGTCCCTTCCCTGCTGCGCATGACAAGGATGGTCGCGATCGCGGCAGCGGTGGTGACGAGCGTTCCCGCTGCGCCCACGATCCAGCGGACCGCGCGGTCGTTCGCAGCGCCGCGCGCCTTCGCCTCGCTGTACGGCACCGTCGAGAAGCTCACGAGGTCGTAGAGCGGCACGAAGGTCGCGGGCATCAGGCGGTTCAGCGCGTGCTCGATCTTCTTCTTCCACTTGAAGCTCGCGCGGCCGGTGAGGTCGCGCATCTCGATGAAGTTGCGCAGCGCCATGTCGGCGATCGCGTTCGCGTTCGCGATGCGCGCGGTCTCGTAGGTCCTCAGCGCGTCGTCGACCGTCGCGCTCGAGGCGAGCGCGTCGACGAGCGCCTCGCAGTCCTCGAAGCTGGCGTTCGCGCCCTGGCCGTAGAACGGCACGATCGCGTGCGCAGCGTCGCCGATCAGCGTGACGCGTCCACGCGTCCACGGGCTGCAGCGCACGGTCACCATCACGCCGACGGGGTTCTTCTCGAAGTCCTCGGCGAGCGTCGGCATGAGCGGCACGGCATCGGGGTAGACCGCGCGGAAGTGCGCAAGCGCGTCGACGCCCGTCTTCACGGCCGCGAAGCTCGAGCCGGCGCCGTCGTGGCGCCAGAAGAGCGTGCAGGTGAACGAACCGTCCGGGTTCGGCAGCGCGATCATCATGCTCTCGCCGCGAGGCCAGATGTGGAGCGCGTTCGGCTCCATGGCGAACGGCGCGTGCGGGCCGCTTGCGACGGGCGGGATGTGGAGTTCCTTGTAGCCGTGTCCGAGGAAGTCCTGCGAGTAGTTGAAGCGTTCGGTCTTCTGCAAGGCTCCGCGCACGGCGGAGTATGCGCCGTCCGCGCCGACGACGAGGTCCGCGGTCGCGGTGCGCGTGGCACCGGTTGAATCGTTGATGAATGCGACCTCGCCCTTCGCGAAGTCGACCGACGCGCAGCGCTCGTCGAAGCGCACGGTGACATTCGGCTCGGCCGCGGCCGCATCGAGGAGCGAGAGATTGAGCGCGCTGCGCGAGACCGAGTTGATCGCGCGTGTCGGATCGGCGGAGTAGGGCTGGTAGCCCGCCGCACCCGCGATGGGGTGGACCATGCGGCCGCCCATGCGGATCGCGTCCTTCATGACCGCTGCCTCGAGGCCGGCGCGCCGGAGCGCCTTGATGCCGCGGGCGCTGATCGCGAGGTTGATCGAGCGGCCTGCGGCGAAGCGGCGTGCGCGCGGGTCGCTGCGGCGCTCGACGATCTCGACGGTCCAACCCGCGCGGGCGAGGTAGACGGCGAGGAGGCTGCCGGCAAGACCGGCGCCGACGATGAGGACTCGGCCTGGGGACACGGGGCCATGGTAAACCCGGACTGGGAAAGGGTGCCTGGCACGTGCCGGGAGGTGCCAGGCACCAGACGGCACGTGGCGTGAGCGCATCTGCCGTGAAACATGTGCACCTCTCGGTGCCTGGCACGTGCCAGGAGGTGCCAGGCACCAGACGGCACGTGCCAGGCACCGTTTCCGAATCTCCCCTGACAAACCCGCTAGCCTCCGCGCATGGCCACGCTTACCGCAGCCGACCTCTCCCACGACCGTGAATTCGCCCGCGCCCTCGATGCGCAGGATGAGCTCGCCGGTTTCCGCGCCCGCTTCGCGCTTCCGCTCAAGCGGCCCGACGACATCTACTTCGTCGGCAACTCCCTCGGCCCCATGCCGCTCGCCGCACGCGCCCTCGTCACCGAGGAGCTCGACGACTGGGCGCGCCTCGGCGTCGCCGGCCATCTCGGCGCGCGCCGCCCTTGGTACAGCTACCACGAGGAGGTCCGCGGCGGGCTCGCGCGACTCGTCGGGGCGCTCGAACACGAAGTCGTCGCGATGAACTCGCTCACCGCGAACCTCCACTTCCTGATGACGACCTTCTACCGCCCCGAGTTGGAAGGACGCGGGCGTCGTACGAAGCTCCTGATCGAGAAGGGCGCGTTCCCGAGCGACACCTACGCCGTGATGTCGCATGTCGCCGCACGCGGCCTCGATGCGAACGCGGAAGTCGTCGAGCTCGCGCCGCGCGCGGGCGAGTGGACGCTGCGCGAGGAAGACATCGAGCGCGCGGTCACCGACCTCGGCGACACGCTCGCGCTCGCGCTCCTGCCGGGCGTCCAGTACCGCACGGGCCAGGCGCTCGACATCGCCCGCCTCACGCGCGCCGTGCACGCCGTCGGCGCGCGCTGCGGCTGGGACCTCGCGCACGCCGCGGGAAACCTCGCGCTTTCGCTGCATGACTCGAACGCAGACTTCGCCGCGTGGTGCTCGTACAAGTACCTCAACTCGGGCCCAGGCGCCGTCGCGGGCGCGTTCATCCACGAGCGCCATGTGCGCGACACCTCGCTTCCGCGCCACGCGGGCTGGTGGGGCAACGACCCGAAGACGCGCTTCCGCATGGAGGAGCGCTTCGTGCCGACGCAGCACGCGGACGCGTGGAGCCTGTCGAACCCGCCGATTCTCGCGGTCGCGCCGCTCATCGCGAGCCTCGCCGAGTTCGACGCGGCGGGCATCGCGCGTCTCCGCGCAAAGAGCGTGCTCATGACCGCGCTCCTCGAGTTCCGCCTCCGTGGAATCGATGGCCTCACGATCATCACGCCGCACCAGTCGCACGCGCGCGGCGCGCAGCTCTCTCTCCTGATCGCGAAGGACGCGCACGCGCGCTACGAGGCGTTCAAGGCCGCGGGCCTCGCATGCGACTACCGCGAATCAGGCCGCGGAATCGCGGGCGAGGGCATCATCCGCCTCGCGCCTGCGCCGCTCTTCAACACCTTCGATGAGGTCTGGCGCGCCGCCGAGATCGTGCGCGACGCGCTTCGGGGCTGAGAGGTCAAAGGTCCTGAACAATCAAAGCCCTAGAAACTCCGCAGCCGTCCCGCCGAGCATGCGCGCGCGGTCGACCGCGGAGATGTCCGCCATCGAGCGGATGAGCGAACCCGCCACGCGCTCTCCGAGCGGGAAGGGATAGTCGCTTCCGAGCGCGAGCCGGGACGCGCCCACCGCATCGATGAGGAATCGCAGCGCCTGCGGGTCGTGCAGCAGCGTGTCGAAGTAGAAGCGCCGCATCTGCTCGCGTGGATCGACCGTGCAGTCGACCGCGCAGAGGTCGGGCCGCTCGTGGAAGCCGTGCGCGATGCGGCCGATCGTGAACGCGAGGCTGCCGCCGCCGTGCGCGAGGCAGACCTTGAGTTCGGGAAGCCGAGCGAGGACGCCGCCGAACATGAGCGAACACGCCGCGCGCGCCGTCTCTGCGGGCATGCCGACGAGCCACGGCAGCCAGTACTTCTGCATCACGCCTTGGCCCATCATGTTCCAGGGATGGATGAAGATCGGGACCCCGCGCCGCGCGCAGTGCGCGAAGAACGGGAAGAGCTCGGGCGAATCGAGATTCAGCTCGACCACCGAGTCGCCGCCAGCGCCGCGGCGATGCGCGTTCACGTTCGAGCCGATCTCGACGCCGCGCATACCGAGTTCGTCGACCGCGCGATCGAGCTCGCGGCACGCGAGCTCCGCGTCCTGAAGCGGCACCGTCGCAAGCCCCGCGAAGCGCGTGGGATGCGCGCGCACCACCTCCGCGATGTGGTCGTTGAGATGCCTCGCAAGCTCGAGCGCGGCCTGCGCGGGCTGGTGATACGAGAACATCACGGGCACGGTCGAGAGCACCTGCATGTCGACGCCGTGCTCGTCGCACTCGCGCAGCCGGGTCTCGGCGTCCCAGCAGTTCGCCTCGATGTCTCGGAAGTGGCGCCCGTCGATCGTGAGGCGTGCGCAGGCGCAGCCCGACGTGCCTGCTCCGAGATGCTCGATCGCCAGCCATCCGCGCGTGCCCGCCTTCTCGGCGAGATCGGGCCACGAAGGCGGAAGAATGTGCGTGTGCAGGTCGATGGTGCGCATCGTTCGAATCAACACATTATCCGCTTTGTCTCACCGCCGCCTCAAGCGCACCGCGTGGATCGGAGCGGTACACTCCGCCCCTTAGCCGTGTCGCAGAGCCGAGCACAGCATCTCTCACCGAAGGTCTACGCGGCCCTTGCCATCGGCGCCATCGGCGTGGTGTTCGGGGACATCGGCACGAGCCCGCTCTATGCCCTGAAGGAGTCGTTCGCTCACCTGCGTCAGCAAGGCGAGTCCGTCGACGAGGTGTACATCCGGGGCATTCTCTCGATTGTCTTCTGGTTGCTCGTCTTCGTCGTCAACATCAAGTACATCTTCGTCATCACCCGCGCCTCGAACCGCGGCGAGGGGGGCACTTTCGCGCTCCTATCGCTGATTCCGCGCGGCCTCAGCGCCCAGGCGCGCCGCAGCCGCTTCTATTTCTCGATGATCGCGATCTTCGGCGCCGGGCTTCTGTTCGGCGACGGGGTGATCACGCCGTCGATCTCCGTGCTGTCGGCGATGGAGGGGCTTGAGTACCAGAATCCAGCGCTGCAGCCGGCAGTGGTCCCGCTCACGCTGATCATCCTGATCGGCCTCTTCTACTTCCAGCAGTTCGGAACGGCCAGGATCGCGAAGTTCTTCGGCCCCGTCATGTGCGTCTGGTTCACCTCGCTCGGCGTGCTCGGGCTGATGGCGATCCTCGAGCGGCCGGAGGTGCTGCGCGCGCTCAACCCGATGTACGCGATCTGGCTGATCCAGGAGCACCCGCTCGAGGTGTTCCTGCTGCTTGGGTCGATCGTGCTCTGCGTGACGGGCGCCGAGGCGCTCTACGCCGACATGGGCCACTTCGGCATCAAGCCGATTCGCCTCGGCTGGTATCTCCTCGTCGGCCCCGGCCTCGTCCTCAACTACTTCGGCCAAGGCGCGCTGCTCCTGAACGCGCTCGACGCGAGCGGCGGCACGGTCCCCGAGGACTTCCACCCGTTCTGGAAGCTCGTTCCCGACATGCTGGTCTACCCGATGATCGCGCTCGCGGCCGCCGCGACCATCATCGCAAGCCAGGCGCTCATCTCGGGCGTGTTCTCGCTGGCACGCCAGGCGATCCGCCTGAGCATGCTGCCGCGCCTCGAGACGATCCACACGAGCGGCGAGCAGGAGGGACAGATCTACATTCCGTCGCTGAACGGCATCCTGCTTGTCTGCTGCCTGTTCACGGTGCTGCTCTTCCCGTCTTCCTCGAAGCTCGCCGCCGCCTACGGCATCGCCGTGACGCTCGACATGATGATCACCACGATCATCTTCGCGATGGTCGCGCGTCGATTCTGGCGCTGGCGCCGCCGATGGGTCATCGTTGTCGCGGGTAGCTTCCTGCTGGTCGACGGCCTCCTCGCCGGCGCGAACATGCTCAAGTTCTTCTCAGGCGGCTGGTTCGCGCTGGCGATCGCGATCATGGCGTTCGTGGTGATGTCGACCTGGGTGCAGGGCAGCTACATCGTGGGGCGCAAGCTCGCCGAGGAGACGCAGTCGATCCACGAGTTCCTCGCGAAGCTCTGGACCGAGGCGATTCCGCGCGTTCCGGGCACGGCGGTGTTCCTGACCACGAACTACAACACGCCGCTCGCGCTGAAGCACTTCGTCGAGCACGCGCATGTGCTGCACGAGCAGGTGGTGCTGATGACGATCGTGTCGTCGAACCTACCCGTCGTGCCCGCCGCGCGGCAGGTGCGCGTCGAGTGGCTGCCAGACGGCGTGTGGAAGATCACGGCGCTCTGCGGATTCATGGAGAGCCCGAACATTCCGCGCCTTCTCGACCGCGCGCGTCAGCATGGGTTCAGCTTCGATCCCGAGCAGACGACCTACTTCGCGAGGCGAACCTCGGTCGTTCCCACAGGCGACGCCAAGATGGCGGGCTGGCGCAAGCGGCTCTACAGCACGCTTTCGCGCAACTCCGCCGATGCGACGCGTTCGTTCAACCTGCCGCCCGACCGCGTGGTCGATTTCGGCGCGCAGGTCGAGCTGTGAGCGCGGGCATCCATTGGCGACAGCAGCACCAGAGGAAGCGGCCGCAGCCGCGCGGGCATCCATGGGCGTCAGCAGCACCAGAGGGAGCGGCCGCAGCCGCGCGGGCATCCATGGGCGTCAGCAGCACCAGAGGGAGCGGCCGCAGCCGCGACCGCTAAGGCTTCGTGATGCGATGCCCGCACTTCCTGCAGGTCGAGAGAACCGGGTCGGCCCAGAACTCCTCCATCGCGCGGGCGAAGTGCTGCACGATGTCCTTGCAGTCGAACACCTTGTCGTAGACGAGCGAGTTGCACTTCTCGCAGAAGAAGATGATGTGCTCGGGCTCGCCCTCGGGGCGTCGGCGCTCGACCACGAGGCCGAGCGTGTCGGGTCCGCGCTGCGGCGAGTGCGGCACGTTCGGCGGTATGAAGAAGACCTCGCCCTCGCGGATCTTGTGGACCTTCACCACGCCGTCCTCGATCGTCTTCACATGCACGTCGCCCTTCAGCTGGATGAAGAACTCCTCGCTGTCGACCTGGTGGAAGTCGTTGCGCGCGTTCGGGCCCTTGATGATCATCACGAAGAAGTCGCGGCCCGAGTAGAGGTACTTGTTGCCGACGGGCGGCTTGAAGTGCCCGCTGTTCTCGGCGACCCAGTCGAGAAGGTTGAAGGGCGCCATCACCGAGCCGTCGGCCATGAAGCCGTTCGGTTCGCCCGGGGTGTCGGGAATCGACTGGAAGCGCGAGACGACGCCTGGCTTCTGCGGCATCGACGAAGCGGGGGTGCTCGGGGTCATGGCTCGAATCCTACTGCGGACGCCCGATCGATTACCATCGTTCCTCGATGGCTATCGGCGAAATCCCGCAGAACCGCATCCCGTTCTCGCGCTCTCTCGCGGGAAAGTTGCTTCTTCTCGGCGTGCTGCCGGGCGCGCTCCTGATGGCGGGCATCATCGCGTGGGGCGCCATGGACAAGTTCGCGCACCTCGAGCGCGCGGCGCAGGACGAGCTCCTGCGCGAGGCATACCTCGCCGCGGCGCGCATCGAGGAGTCGAACGCGCTTGCGATTCACGCGGCGCGCACGCTCGCTGCGCAGCAGGCGGGCGGACTCTTCGGCGAGCGACGGCTGTCGGTCGAGACGCTGAAGGCGCAGCTCGCGGCCGACCCGAACCTCACGGCCGCCTCGATCGCCTACGAGCCCGACGCGGACGGCCGCGATGCGGCGTCGATCGCGGGGGATGGCGCGCTCCCCGCGGAGTGGATGGAGAAGGGTGGCCGCTTCATCCCCTATGTCTTCCGCGACTGGACGCAGGGGAACGCGATCTCGCTGAAGCCGCTCGTCGACTACGAGACGGGGCTCTACTACGAGGGCGTGCGCCGAGCCTTCGCGGACTCGGGCCGCGCGCAGACGCTCGTGACCGAGCCCTATCTCTACGACGGGCAGCTGATCGTCGAGCAGTCGCATCCGATCGTGATCGACGGCAAGTTCAAGGGCGTGTGCTGCACCGACCGCAGCCTTGCCGCGATCGAGGCGCTCGTGCGCGGCTGCGCCGCGACGGTCGGCGCCGAGGCATACCTCGTTTCCTCGCGCGGTCGCTTCATCGTCGCCACCACCGATGCGCCGATCGACGCTGCGACGATGGGCGGCACCGACTCCGCCGCGCTGCGCACGCGCGCCGTCGGCGACACGCGCTTCGGCGAGATGCTTGCGCCCTTCCTGCGTGACTCCGACCGCGACGGCTTCCTGAACGAGTCGGTGTCGCCCGTCGAGGGCGAACCGCTCCTCGCGGCGGGCGTGCGCATCGAGAGCGGCGGATGGACGCTCGTCCTGACGAAGCCGCGCGCGGTCGTCTTCGCTGCGATCCGCGCCGAGATGTGGCGCAACGGCGTCATCTTCCTCGGCGGCGTCGGCATCGCCTGCGCGCTCGTCCTCTACACCGCCGTGCGCACGGGGAGGCGCCTCCGCACGGCGGCGCTCGCGGCCGACCGCATCGCGGGCGGCGACCTCGCGTTCGAGATTCCACCATGCGGCGCCGACGACGAGGCGGGCGTCCTGACGCGCAGCCTTCAGCGCATGCAGTCGAACCTGAACGCGCTTCTCGGCGGGATCCGCACCGCGGGCGTCACGCTCGACTCGAGCGCGCTCGAGCTCGGCGCCACGAGCCGCGAGCAGGCCGCGATGGCGCACGGCTTCGGCGAGTCGACCGCGCAGATCGCGGCCGCGACGCAGGAGATCAGCGCGACGGGATCGGAGCTCGCGACGACGATGAGCGCCGTCGAGCGCGCGGTCGAGCGCACGGCGGGGCTTGCCTCGGGCACGCGCGAGAACCTCGTGGCGGTCGACGGGACGATCCGCGAGCTCGCCGACGCCACGCAGTCGATCGCCGCGAAGCTCGCCGCGATCAGCGAGCGCGCGTCGTCGATCAACGGCGTGGTGACCACGATCGCGAAGGTCGCGGACCAGACCAATCTTCTCTCCGTGAACGCGGCGATCGAGGCCGAGAAGGCTGGCGAGCAGGGGCGCGGCTTCCTCGTCGTCGCGCGCGAGATCCGCCGCCTCGCCGACCAGACCGCTGGCGCCACGCTCGACATCGAGTCGATGGTGCGCGAGATGCAGGCCGCCGTCGGCGCGGGCGTGATGGAGATGGACCGCTTCTCCGAGAAGGTGCGTCGCGGCGTCGAGGAGGTCGTCGCCTCGAGCAGGCAGATGGCGGAGATCATCGGCGAGGTGCAGGCGAGCGCGGAGCGCTACCGCTCTGTCGCCTCGGGCATGCAGAGCCAGTCGCAGGGCGCGACGACGATCTCGCAGTCGATGGAGGCGCTCGTCACCGCGGCGCGCCGCACGGTCGAGAGCGCGGACGAGTTCGGCCGCACGGCCGCCGAGCTGCGCCGCGCGAGCCAGACGCTCCGCGAGAGCGTCGGCGCGTTCAGGTTGAAGTGAGCCCCGCCGTCTGCCGCTCGCGTCCGCACTCGGGGCAGTGGGGCGCGTCGGCGGGCTGCGCGTGCAGGTCGTAGCCGCACTTCGGGCAGCGGTCATCGCGCAGCATGATCGAGGCGAAGAGGCCGCATCCCGAGCAGGTGTGGGCGCCCGGCGCGATCTGCGACTTCAGGGCGCAGCGCGGGCAGATCCAGTCGAGGCGGTTGATCGGTTCGTCGGCGATGGTCCGCCCGCGGTTGATCCGCATGACGACAAGCGACGCGATGAGCGCAGCCGCGGACGAGACGACGAGCGCGCCGTTGAGCTGTTGGACGAGCGGGTTCTGCCAGGCTTGGAACGAGCCGATCGACGACAGCGCCTGGTACGCGTTGAGTCCGCCAAGGCAGGCGGCCGAGGCGATCGCGAACCGTCCGATCCAACGCAGCGGACCTTGGATGCGCGCGATGCCGAGGACGGACGCGATTCCGCAGGGGACCGACACGCTCGCGGCCGCGATGCCCAGGAGCCAGACCGTGCTCGTAGTCCCGAGGGGGGGATTCAACCCGCCGCGCGCCGCCATCGCGCCGTCGATCGACTTGAAGGCGCCCAGCACGCACCACACGCCAGCCAGGGCGACGCCGACCGCGCCAATCGCGGCCGTGACCTTGGTTCGATCGGGGATCGTCGAGAAGCGGTCGGTCGAGGGTGCACGGAGACCGAACGCGGACATGGCCATCATCACGGTTCCGCCGAGCAGGATGAACCCGAGTTCGAATGCGTGCTCGATCCCGCGGCCGGGAAAGAGCGTCCCGATGGCAAATCCTGCCGCCACCGATGTCAGCGCGCCGACGATGGAGACGGTCTCTGCGCGCGCGAGGGCGCGGTCCTGCTTGCGTCGATGGCGCATGGCGAGCGACGCCACAAGCACGCCTGGGCTTCCGAGCCACATCCAGATCCACAGCCACTCTCGCGTCCAGAGCGGGCTGAGTCCCTTGTCGAACCAGATCGTGCCGACGACGAGCGTTCCACCGACGATCCAGTGACCGATCACTGTTCGCTGCAGGAGATCGGGGCGCTGGCCCGCGTCGCCCGGGATGCATGGGACGATGAGGCCGATCGTGACCGCCAGCGTGAACGCCGTGCCGACGATGCGCCACGAGACGTCGCTTCCCGCGAAGATCGAGTAGATCGAGAGCGCGGTCGCGATGCCGAGGATGACGAGCATGGCGCGGAGGGCGATCTGGCGACTCATCTGGGCTCCTGTCAGGCGCGCGGATCGCGCCGTTCGGGAGGCGCTGCGGCGCCCCCGTCGTCCGCCGGGCCTTGGGACTCGGGTGCTGCGTCGTCGGCAGGAGCGCCCTCGCAGCAGCCCGCCTCGCGGTCCGCCTCCGCGCGCTCGATGAGCCCGCAGAGGTAGTCGACGGAGCCGCGCTTCTCGAGGAACTCCGCGAAGCGCGCGAGCGACACGGGGTTCGCCAGGGTCGAGGCGAGCGGCGAGAAGAAGTGGATCACCGCGGCACCGAGGCCGTTCAGCGGCCGCGACATCTCGAGGAAGGCGAGCGCGGGCCCGGCGAGGCGCCGTTTCGCGACCTCCGCTGCGAGCCGCTCGAGAACCTCGCGCTGCTCGGGCGATGGCTCGCAGGGCTTTCCGTCGTCGAGGGCGAAGGCGTTGCGGAGGAAATCCTTCACGGCGCTACCTTATCCGCATGTCCGCGCCAAGTCATCCATCGTCCCACGCAGTCCCCGCCATCGATCCCGCCATCGATCCATCGAAGCTCCGCTACATCCTCGCGACCGACTGCGGTTCGACGACGACGAAGGCGATCCTCGTCGAGCGCGTCGGCGAGGGCTGGCGCCAGACGCGCCGCGCGGAGGCGCCGACGACGGTCGAGGAACCCTTCGCGGACGTGACGATCGGCGTGTCGAACTCGCTGACGGAGATCGGCGAGCTCGCGGGGCGCCGCTTCATCGCCGACGACGGCACGATCATCCGTCGCAAGGATGAGAACGACCCCGACGGCTGCGATCTTTATATCTCGACCTCGAGCGCGGGCGGCGGACTGCAGATGGTCGTCGCGGGCGTCGTCGCGCAGATGACGGCCGCGAGCGCGAAGCGCGCTGCACTCGGCGCGGGCGCGATCGTGATGGACACGATCGCCTCGAACGACAAGCGCAAGCCGCACGAGCGCATCCAGCGGATCCGCGAGCTTCGGCCCGACATGGTGCTGATCTCGGGCGGAACCGACGGCGGCAACGTGCAGCAGGTGGTGCAGATCGCCGAGCAGATCGCGCCCGCGAAGCCGCGCCCGCGATTCGGCGGCGAATACGAACTGCCCGTGATCTACGCCGGCAACAAGGACGCCGCGCCCGAGGTGCGCGCGATCTTCGGCGACCCGAAGTACGGCGGCTTCGACCTCGCCGTGGTCGACAACCTTCGCCCGACGCTTGAAGAGGAGAACCTCGGGCCCGCGCGCGACAAGATCCACGATGTCTTCCTCGAGCACGTGATGGCGCACGCGCCCGGCTACGACAAGCTGATCTCGTGGAGCGACGCGCCGATCATGCCGACGCCGGGCGCCGTCGGCGACATCCTGCAGCGGATCGCTTCGCGCGACCGCCTGAACGCGGTGTGCGTCGACATCGGCGGCGCGACCACCGATGTCTTCAGCGTGTTCGGCGGCACCTTCAACCGCACGGTGAGCGCGAACCTCGGGATGAGCTACTCGATCTCGAACGTATGCGCCGAGGCGGGGCTCGACCAAGTGCTGCGCTGGGTGCACATCGACATGGACGAGCGCGAGCTGCGGAACCGCGTGAAGAACAAGATGATCCGCCCGACCACGATCCCGCAGTCGGCGGAGGCGCTCGTGTTCGAGCAGGCCGTCGCGCGCGAGGCGCTGCGGCTTGCCTACGCGCAGCACAAGGAGTTCGCGACGACGCTGAAGGGCGTGCAGCAGCAGCGAACCGTCGGCGACGTCTTCTCGCAGCAGGCGAGCGGCCAGACGATCGTCGACGACATGAAGCTCGACCTCCTCGTCGCGTCGGGCGGTGTCCTCAGCCACGCGCCGAAGATGGAGCAGACGGCGGCGATGCTCGTCGACAGCTTCGAGCCGCAGGGCTTCACGCAGCTTGCGAAGGACTCGATCTTCATGATGCCGCACCTCGGCGTCCTCGCGAGTGTCCACCCGCAGGCGGCGATGGAGGTCTTCGAGCGCGACTGCCTCGTGCGCCTCGGCTGGTCGGTCGCCGCGAAGGGCGAAGGCAAGTGGGGCAGGAAGTGCTTCTCGTATCGCGTCTCGGGCGCTGTCAGCGCGTCGGGCGAGCTCTCGTGCGGCGATGTTGCCCTTGTGCGCGTCGGGCCTGAGCAGGAAGTCGAGGTCACGGTCGAGCCTGCGAGGGAGTTCGACCTCGGCGCGGGCGCAGGCAAGCCCGTCACGCGCCGCGTGAAGGGCGGCACCGTGGGCATTCTGTTCGACGCGCGCGGCAGGCCGCTCGCCCTGCCCGACAGCGAGGCCGACCGCCGCGCCGCCGTGGCGCGTTGGGCGAAGGTGTGGGAGAGCGCGTCGTAGGCGCGCGGGAAGCGAGTCCCGTGAGGGCCGAGTCGCTCCGCCTTGCGGCGGCATCTGCTACCTTCTCGCCCCATGGCGAAGGCCTATACGCCAGGTCTCAAGGTGTCCGCGCGCACGAACTACAAGGCGCGCAGGTTGCTCCCTGTCCACGGTGAAGTCCTGGTGAAGGTCGGCGACCTCGTGAAGGCGCGCGATGTGGTCGCGCGGACCTACATCGAGGGCGATGTGACCCCGGTGGCGGTCGCGGCGCAGCTGTCCGCGCAGGCGTCGGATGTCCCCGGGCTGATGCTCGTGAAGCAGGGCGACGCCGTGACGGCAGGGCAGCCGCTCGCGCGCTCGAAGGGGATCTTCGGCTTCGGCAAGAAGGAACTTCTGTCGCCGGCGGCGGGCACGGTCGAGTCGATCAGCTCGACGACAGGCCAGGTGATCCTGCGCGGGTCGCCGCTTCCCATCGAGGTGAAGGCGTATGTCGATGGGCGGGTGACCGAGGTCTTCCTCGGTGAAGGCGCGCTCATCGAGACGGAAGCCGCGTTCGTGCAGGGGATCTTCGGCGTCGGCGGCGAGACGGTCGGGCCGATCCGCGCGGCGTGCGCGCGCCACGACGAGATCCTCGACGCTGCGCACATCAAGCCCGACATGCGCGGCGCGATCGTCCTCGGCGGCGCGCGCGTGACCGCGTCGGCGGTGAAGGCCGCGCAGGCGGCGGGTGTTGCGGGAATCGTGTCGGGCGGGATCGACGACTCCGACCTGCGCGCGATCCTCGGCTACGACCTCGGGGTCGCCATCACGGGCACGGAGAGGATCGGCCTCACCATCCTCGTGACAGAGGGCTTCGGCGACATCGCCATGGCGGAGCGCACCTTCGCGCTCCTCAAGGGCTTCGAGGGCCGCGAGGCGAGCGTGAACGGCGCGACGCAGATCCGAGCGGGCGTCATGCGCCCCGAGGTCGTCGTGGCACGCAAGGCGGGCGACCCCGAGCCCACGCAGGGCGCGCGGCCAGAGGAGGGGGCGCTCGAGCTCGGCACGCAGGTGCGCCTGATCCGCGATCCGTACTTCGGGCTTCTGGGCACGGTGTCGGCGCTTCCGAGCGAGCCCGCCGTGCTTGGCTCGGGATCGAAGGCGCGCGTCCTCGAGGTGAAGCTCGGCGACGGCCGCAGCGTGACGGTGCCGAGGGCGAACATCGAACTGATCGAGACCTAGATCGAGACCTAGATCGAGACCGAGACCGAGATCGAGACCGAGTATGGTCGGCCGCGCCCGAGGGCGCCGAGGCGAGGCGCGCTTCCTCCAGACCGACCGCGACGCCAAGGAGCTTCTGATGCTGAGAATCCGGCGTGTGCCTGCGGTGCTTGCGGCCCTCCTCGCCCTCGTGGCGACTGCGCCGCTCGCGGCGCTTCCTCCCGATCCTGCCGATGTCTCCGCGGTCGATCGCCCCGGCGACGGCGGCGCCGCCGTCTTCGTGCGTTGGCGCGTTCCGGCGCCAGCCGAGACCGCGCGCGCCATCATCGAGCGTTCCCGCACGGCTTCGGAGGCGACGCGCGACGGTGCCGCCGACACGCCGTGGATACTCGTCGCGGAGGTCGCTGCGCTCGAGGGCGAGGGCGACGGCTACCTCGTCTCGGGTCTTCCCAACAGCAAGGACGACCGACACGCGTCCGACGAGATCGTCTTCCGCGTTGCCTTCATCGGTGTCGACGGCGAGCGCACGCCCGCGGTCGAGGCGGCACCCGTCGTTGCGCGCGCGAACGCGTTCCTTCTCGACAAGATCCCGCTCGCGCTCGTCTGCGTGATCGTGTCGGCGTCGGTGCTCGCGTGGATCCTGCTCTCCCGCGCGGGCTGGTCTGTCAAGATCCGCCGCATCGCCGCCCTCGAGGCGATCGACGAGGCCGTCGGCCGCGCCACGGAGATGGGCCGCTCGGTGCTCTTCGTTCCCGGCATCCAGGACATGAACGACATCCAGACCGTCGCAGGCGTGACGATCCTCGGCCGCGTGGCGAAGACCGCGGCCGAGTATGACGCCAAGCTCGAGGTCCCGACCGCACGCTCGATCGTGATGACCGCCGCGCGCGAGACCGTGCAGTCGTCGCACTTCGCGGCGGGCCGACCCGAGACCTACGACGAATCGTCGATTCGCTACATCACCGACGAGCAGTTCGGCTATGTCGCCTATGTCGCGGGCCGCATGGTGCGCGAGAAGCCCGCGGCCTGCTTCTACATGGGCGCGTTCTACGCGGAGAGCCTCGTGCTCGCCGAGAACGGCAACGCGATCGGCGCGATTCAGGTCGCGGGCACAGCGGAGGCCTCGCAGCTTCCGTTCTTCGTCGCGGCGTGCGACTACACGCTGATCGGCGAGGAGTTCTACGCGGCGAGCGCCTATCTCTCGGGCGAGCGCGACCAGCTGGGCTCGATCAAGGGCCAGGACCTCGGCAAGCTCTTCGCGGCGGGCGCGATCATTGTCGGCGCCATCCTCGCGACCCTCGCTTCGCTCTCGCCTTCCGGCCCCCTGGCCGGCGCAAGCACGGCGTTCCGCGCATTCTTCGGAGGCTGACGCATGCTGCGACGCACGATTCCGATGCTCATCCTCGCCTCGGCGGGGCTCCTCCTGATCGTGGCGAAGTTCTCGCCGTTCACGGTCAGCTGGCAGGAGACCGTCCTCGGCTGGTTCAACATCCTCGCGGCCGTAGCGTTCGTCCTCGGCGCGGGCAACCTCCTCGCCGTGAACCTCGAGCAGATCTCGTCGCGGCGCCCAGGCTGGGCCTATGCGGCGATCACGCTGTTCGCCTTCGCCGTCACGCTCGTCGTGGGCATGCTGAAGGTCGGCGCGGTGCCGAACGCGATGCACCCCGACATCCACCTCGCGGGTGCGCACGACGTGCCGCAGGCGCCGTTCGGGTGGATCTACGACTACATGCTGGTGCCGCTCACCTCCACCATGTTCGCGCTGCTTGCGTTCTATGTCGCAAGCGCAGCGTTCCGAGCCTTCCGCGCGAAGAACATCGAGGCGATCCTTCTCCTCGGCACCGCGTTCATCATCCTGCTCTCGCAGACGGCCGCCGGCATGTTCCTGACGGGCTGGATTCCCGAGGAAAGCGTCTTCTCGTTCCTGCGGCTCGACGTGATGAAGCGCGGCATCACCGAGCACATCCAGACCGCAGGCATGCGCGCCATCACCATCGGCATCGCCCTCGGCGTGGCTGCGACCAGCCTCCGCCTCATCTTCGGCATCGACAAGAGCTACCTCTCGAAGACCTGACGGGGCCACCATGACCACGAAGAACACAGAACAGACCCCCGACGGCATGCGCGGCTTCTTCGTGCGGCTCGGCCGCATCGACCGCCGCTGGATCTTCCTCGCGATGGGACTCTCGATCGCTGTGCCGATCCTGCTCAAGCTGCGCTTCCCGGAAGTGCCCGGGCCGATGGCGCTCGCGACCTTCGACGCGATCGACAAGCTGCCGAACGGCTCGCGCGTCCTGCTCAGCTTCGACTTCGACCCCGCGAGCAAGGCCGAGCTCCAGCCGATGGCGAACGCGCTCGTCCACCACTGCGCGTCGAAGGACCACAAGATCGTCTTCATGGCGCTCTGGCCCCTCGGCAAGCAGATGGCCGACCAGGCCATCAAGGAGATCCTGCTCGAGTACCACGGCGACAGGTACAGGGACGCGTACGGCACCATGTACGTGCAGCTCGGCTTCAAGGCGGGCAACGAAGGCGTCATCAAGGTGCTCACGACGAACATCGCCGAGGCGTACCCGACCGATGCCTCGGGCGCGGCCGTCTCAGGGTTTCCGCTGATCGCGGACATCCGCGACCTCGGTTCGTTCGACCTCGTCTCGACGGTGTCCGCGGGCTACCCAGGCGCCAAGGAATGGGTGCAGTACGGCCGCGTGGCCATGAAGCCGGAGGCGAGGCTGACTTCTGGGTCGACGGGCGTCCAGGCCAGCCAGCTCTTTCCGTACTACCCCGCGCAGCTGAACGGACTTCTCGTCGCAGTAAAGGGCGCCGCGGAGTACGAGACGCTCGTGACGGAGAAGTACCCCGTCGCGCGCAACGCGGAGCGGCTTGAGCAGGGCCGCATCCGCATGGGTCCGCAGCTGGTGGCACACCTGCTGATGATCGCGCTGATCGTCCTTGGAAACATCGCCATGATCGCGTCGCGTGGGACCCAGGGAGGTGGCCGATGAACGATACGAATCGTGGTGGGTCAAACCCCGCCGGCGCACAGCCTGCGAAGCGCCCGAACACGCTCCTGTGGGTCGCTCTTCTCGTCTTCGGCATCGTGGGCCTCTCGCTCAACGCCTTCATGCGTCCCGAGGGGATGGCGAAGCGCTTCGCCGTGGTGACCACCGTCGAGCGCGTACTCGTCGAGGAGACGGCGCCTGCCGCTGCGACGTCCGCCGAGGATCCGGCGACCGCAGCGGCCGCCGATCCGAAGTCTGCCCCGCGGCGAAAGTGGGTCGCACCCGACGACGCCGGCTTTGCCGCGGGAACACTGCGCCGGGTCGATGGCGTCGAGCCGATCAGATGGGAGACTCGCGAGTCGATCAAGCCTGCGGAGGCGGAGTTGCGTCGGGCGGAACTCGCGCCAGGCGGGCCCGTCCGCATCGAGTCAAGCCCCATCGATTCGCTCGGGATCTGGGTCGCTGCGCTTCTCACGCTCTTCATCCTCTCCTTCGTCTATCGCGACAACCCGTTCTACAAGGTCGCGGAGAGCATCCTCATCGGCGTCTCCGCCGCGTACTGGATGGTCGTCGGATTCTGGAGCACGCTCGTGCCCCAGCTTCTCGGCTCGCTCGCGCCCGGGTTCGTGCGCGAGTACGCCATGCCGTCACTCCCCGTGTCGGCCACGCCCGGCCTTGACGCCGCGCTGGCGTTCGTGCCCCTTCTCCTCGGCTTCATGCTCCTCTGGCGCCTTGCTCCGAAGGGCGGCTGGATCTCGGTGTGGCCGATCGCCTTCGTGATCGGGACGACCGCAGGGATCCGCCTTGTCGGCGCCATCGAGGCAGACCTCATGCGCCAGGTCGTCGCCGCCATGAAGCCGCTCGTCGTCTTCGAGGACGGCGTCGGAGCGGCAGGCGAGGCGATCCGCATGTTCGACTTCTGGGGAACCGTCGGCTCCGTGGTCGGCGTCGTCGGCGTCCTCTCGGTGCTGACCTACTTCTTCTTCTCGGTCGAGCACAAGGGCGCCGTGGGGAAGACGGCCCGCGTCGGCATCTGGTTCCTCATGATCAGCTTCGGCAGCGCCTTCGGCCTGACGGTGATGGGACGCATCACGCTGCTCCTGCAGCGCTTCGAGTTCCTGTTCACGGACTGGCTCAACATCTGACCCGGGAGGCGGCTTGCGCCACGCGCACCGCGCGGCCCGCCGATCGCTCGGACGGGCCGCACGATGCGGCATGTCGCTCTGTGGCGAAACCTCAGCGCCGCCGCCGCCCGACGACACCCGCAAGGGCGAGGAGCGCGACCGCGCCCGCAGGCGCAGGCACAGGCGTACCCATCAGCGCGAAGTTGTCGAAGCGGATACTGCCTGTCGAACCCGTTGCGCCATCGACGACGATGCGCAGTGCGAGCGGGCCCGAGGCCGCGGACGCAGCACCCGCAAGGTCGAAGGTCTTGAGCTCCCACGCTGTCGTGCTCGGCGTGAACTCCGCGAGGGTGACCCACGAGAGGCCCTTCCAGAACTCGATGCGGTTCATGGAGAAGCCGTGCTTGAGCGCCGCGTGGCGAACTGGAGCATAAGGTCGTCGCCGTTGAAGCCCGAGAGATCCGCGAAGTCGAACCGCAGCGCCAGGCCGTTGCCCGCCGTGCCGACGATGGCGAGCGCATTGCCCGCCGGCTCGCCTGGCTGCACGCCGATCAGCGTTCCCTGCAGCGTCGAGAGCGAGCCGCCGAACGCAGTGGTGTCGAGCGTGCCCGAGCCCAGCGACGCCTGCAGCAGGCCCGCGCCGATCTCGGGCCCGTTGAGGTTCCATGAGCCGATCACATCGGCGCCCGCATCGGCGCTCGCCGCTCCTGCGAGTGCGACAACAGCGAGGGTCGCCAGCAGCGTGCGGGCGCTTCGTGCGGCCTTCGTGGGCCCCGCGCCGTCCTTGCGGGTGTCGTTCGAGAGAGCCTCGTCCATCCATGTCATGCCGTCGAGGAACATGCCTCCGTCCTTTCCCGGGCGCGATGCGCCCGTCCTGTGAAGTGCTCCGCCCACACGGGGCCCGCGCAAGAGACAGCCTTCCGCACGCGGTGGACGCGTGCGGACGGGCGGTCTGACCCCGAGGGTGGTTCCGTTCGGTGGAGCGTGGTACCTCTGGTCACCCGTTGTGCCCGAGGCGCCGCGGAAGATACCCTGCGATCTCACCCGCTCTCGATTTCACCGCAGTTTTGCAGGAGCGATTTTCCGACAATCTCCCTCCACGCCGTCACATGGCTCTGCGGCAACTTGCGCGCGGTGCGAAAGCGCGCCAGTCCGCTTCGGAATGAGGTAGCCCTGCTCGATGCCGCGGCGACTCGGTCGTGCGGCCAGAAGAGACCGAGGGCTCGGGGAGTCGCATCGGGGAAATCGCATCGGGGAAGTCTGTCCGCAAGGACATCGTTTCATCGGAGGATCCAGCCATGGACGAAGCCACAGGGAGCAGCAAGTCAGACAACGGCAGGTGGTTCTGGTCGCAGCGAGGCGCCACGATGGGGCCCGTCGATCTCGAGGAACTGCGTCGTCTGGCGGCGGCAGGCTCGCTCGGCCCGTCGACCTGGGTGCACGACCCGCGCAGCGCAAGCTGGAAGCAGGTGTCGGCCGTGCCCGAGATCATGGAGGTCTTCCCCGCGGCCGCGGCGGGTCCGCCGCCCGACGCGGTCGACGGCGTCCTCTACTGCCAGCGTTGCGGCGCGAAGCACTCTTCCGGCGCGGCGCACTGCTCGGTGTGCAGCCGTCCGTTCATGGCGGCGCCGAGCGCTGGGGTTCCCATGAGTCCGCGGGTGGCGACGGCGATCTGCCGCGCGAGCGTGCTGGCGCACGTCGTCATGCCTGTCCTTGCGATCGCGGCGCCGGCGGTCGTGTGGGCGATCGGTGCGCAGAGCCCCGAGATCGCGCGTGACGCCAAGAACTCGATCAACTGCCACCTCACGATGCTGCTTGCCATGCTGGCTGCGTTCGTGCTCGGCGTGGTCTGCTTCGTCACGGTGATAGGCCCTGTCATCGGCGTAGTGATCGGCTTCGCCGTGTGGATCTACGCGATCGTGGTCGGCATCCTCGGCCTTATCGCGCTCGCGAACGAGCGGCCGTTCGAGTACCCGGGCGCGATTCCGTTCCTCAAGTAGCGTCCGGGCCGATGGCGTCGCGTGATCACGCGGATTGCGCGTTCGCAGCACCTTGCGACGCGAGCTGCACCGCGAGCTCGATCGCCGCACGCATCGAGCCTTCGCTCGCGCGGTTCTGCCCCGCGATGCCGAACGCCGTGCCGTGGTCGGGGCTCGTGCGCACGATCGGAAGCCCGAGTGTGACATTCACGGCCTTGTCCCAACCGAGGAGCTTCACGGGAATCAGCCCTTGGTCGTGGTACATGGCGACCACGAGGTCCCACGCGCCCGCCGCAGCGTCGATGAAGATCGTGTCTCCCGAAAAGGGTCCGTGGACATCGATACCGCCCGCGCGCGCGAGGTCGATCGCGGGCGTGATGACGCGGATCTCCTCGTCGCCGAAGAGCCCCTTTTCTCCTGCGTGCGGGTTGAGGCCACATACCGCGATGCGCGGGTGCGCGATCCCGAGCTGCCGGCAGAGCTCGTCGCCGAGCACGATCGGTTCGTGCACTCGGCCGATCGTGAGGAGATTGCGCAGCTCCATCAGCGGCACATGCGTTGTGGCGAGCACGACCTTGAGCCGGGGCGAGACGAAGGCCATGGCCTGCCGCTTCGCGCGCGTGCGCGCGGCGAAGAGCTCTGTGTGGCCCGGCCAGCGGAAACCCGAGAGCGCCCACGACTCCTTCGAGATCGGAGCGGTGACGATCGCATCGAGGCGGCGCGGGTCGGACGCCGGGCGCAGCGCGTCCGCGATCGCGTCCTCGACGAAGGTCTTCGACGCGAGGCCGCCGAGCTTCGTCGGCTCGTGCGTGCTCCCGAGCTCGCCCGCGACGCCGTAGTCGATGACGGTGAGGTCGCCGAGCACCATGCTGCCGTCGCGCGCGTGGTCGATCGAGGCGCGGAACCAGGTGGGATGGACGCGCGCGCGCTCGGCGGCCGCGAGGAGGAGCTCGTTGTCACCGTAGATCACGAAGCGCGCGGAGCCGCGCAACGCGGCGTCCGACAGCGCCTTCACGACGACCTCGGGCCCGATGCCGAGCGGGTCGCCCATGGTGATGCCGACAAGTGGCTTGACCATCGACGCTAGCGTAGCGAACGGATGGGAGTCGACGGCTGACATCATCCGTTCCTTGGACTTCGTCCAAGGGCACCCGTGCGTGTCGTGTCGGATGGTTCAGACCGTCGGAGTCGACAACCAAGGGTGCCCGTGGACGAAGTCCGCGGAACGACGATCGTCGGAGTCGACGGCTGACACCATCCGTTCCTTGGACTTCGTCCAAGGGCACCCGTGTGGGTCGTGTCGGATGGTTCAGACCGTCGGAGTCGACAACCATGGGTGCCCGTGGACGAAGTCCACGGAACGACGATCGTCGGAGTCGACGGCTGACATCATCCGTTCCTTGGACTTCGTCCAAGGGCACCCGTGTGGGTCGTGCCGGATGGTTCGGATCGTCGGAGTCGACAACCAAGGGCACCCGTGCGTGTCGTGTCGGAAGGTTCAGACCGTCGGAGTCGACAACCATGGGTGCCCGTGGACGAAGTCCACGGAACGCCGATCGTCGGAGTCGACGGCTGACATCATCCGTTCCTTGGACTTCGTCCAAGGGCACCCGTGCGTGTCGTGTCGGAAGGTTCTGATCGTCGGAGTCGACAACCAAAGGTGCCCGTGGACGAAGTCCACGGAACGACGATCGTCGGAGTCGACGGCTGACACCACCCGCTCCGCATGCTGAAGCACGCAGGCCCCCATCCCTTCGGCAGCACCAAAGGGAGCCGCCGCAGCGGCGACCGCTCAAACCAAGGGAGCCGCCGCAGCGGCGACCGCTCAAACCACGGGAGCCGCCGCAGCGGCGACCGCTCAGTTCACGGGCGAATCTCAACCTCGCTGCCGTCGCCAAGCGTCTCCCACACGATCGCGACATCCTCCGCGATCAGGCGTACGCAGCCGAGGCTCTGATCCTGCCCGATCGATCCTGGCTCGATCGTTCCGTGGATGCCGTAGCCGAGGAGCTGCGCGTTCGACGCCTCGACGCCCTCGAGACCGAGCCAGTGCTCGCCGATCGGGTTGAGCGGATCGTTTGCGTCGAAGAACTCGCCTGTGATCGGGTTTCGCCACTCGGGATTGAGCAGCTTCGAGCCCACGCGCACCTTGAAGCGGCCCGTGGGTGTCCCGTTCGACTTGCCGAGGCCCACGGGAAGCGAGGTCATCACCACGCGGTCGGACCCTGCGCCCATGCAGAGATCGATGCGATAGTCGCGCTTCGAGACGACCGCGCTGAACGGGCCCTTCGGCAGCTTCAGGCGCTGCCCGACACGAATCGCCTCGGGCTTCTTGATGTTGTTGATGCGCGCGACGAGGCGCCAGTCGCAGCCGAGCTTGTGCTTGCGCACGATGCGCTCGAGCGAGTCGCCCGACTGGACCTGATACTGGAAGAAGTGGGGGTCGCCCGCGTTGAAGTTCGGCGTGAAGACGAGCTCGGCGGCGATGCGCGCGAGGGCATCCGACGCCTGCTTCGCCTCCGCAGGCGGAAGCGCGCCAGAAAGCAGCGCCTGCGAGAGGATCGTGCGCGCGCGCACGGGGTCCGTCGCCGCGAGAGAAAGACCAAGCGCGAGATCGCCCGCAGCAGGGGCAGCGCCGGGCCGCGTGTCGCGGCGAAGCGCCTCGAGCGCCTGCGGGTTGTCGAGTCCGTTGCCGCCAGCGGGCGGCTCGGCGGGCGGCGCGACGGACGGCGGTTGCGCCTGTGTCGGCGGCGCCATCGCGGGCTCGGCGGCAGGTGCGGGCGGATCGATCGCAACAACCGCATCCGCGGCTGGCTCTCGCTCGGGCTGCAGCGTCGTCTCGGGCGCTGGCGCAATCGGCGTCGCCACGAGCGCAGGCGGAATCTCGCGCAGCCCTGCGTCGCTCAGCGAGGTGCGCGCCGTGTCGAGCGACTTCGGGAGAAGCGGATCCGCCGCTGGGTCGCTCTCGGGCCGAAGCAGCGCGTAGGCGCCGGCGAACGCCACAAGCGTGGCCGTGAGCGCGACCGCGCCACGCGTGCCGAAGGGGAGTCGGCCTGCGCGGCGCATCGTGTGCGGGCGGTCGGAGCGGGAGGACTGGCTTGCGAGGGTCATCGTGTGCGGCTGGTTCGGGTTTCGAAGACCGTGCGTGGCTTCGGTTCAGGTTCGTCGAGGGTACCCGCCTCGGCGCGGGGATTCACTTCGGATCGGCCGCGTTTCGCCCATTTTCCGAGCGGAAAATGGCCATGCACACCACTCGCGCGTCCGTGGCCAGCCACGCGACGGTGCGGTCAAGCGCCCCGGCGGGAACCTGCGGAACGACCTGCTCGGCGAAGGCGACACCCACCGTGCGGGCGCGGGCGTCGGGCCGCAGCCGCGCGAGCAGGCGGTCGTAGTGGCCGCCGCCGCGGCCGAGTCGATGTCCCGCGAGGTCGAACGCGCGGCCTGGGACGAGCACGGCGTCGAGTTCGCGCGGATGGACGCGCCGCGCGCCGCTGGCGTCCGGTCGAGGCGAGGCGATCCCGTGTCGGTCGACGTCCCAGAGCGACGCGTCGCGCAGGAGGTTCGCGCATCTCGCGTCGATCTCGACGAGCGTCATCGCGCCGCCCTGCTCGACGCGAGGAAACGCCACTCGCCAACCGCGCGCAAGGAGCGCGTCGACGAGTCCATCGACGCTCGCCTCGTCTGCGAGCGCGCGATAGGCGAGGACAAGCCCGCGCGGCGAGAGCGGCGGCGAGCGAAGGAGCCGTGCTGCGATGCGGGCGGAGCGGAAGAGCCGAGCCTCTCGCTTGATCACGCGCGTCGCCGCGCGCATCGCGCCGCGGAGCGCGCGCTTCTCGAGGTCGAGCGCGGTCGGCGCGATCGTCTTGTCCGCTTCTCCGGTGGTCGTGTTCATCCTCTGTCTCCCCGCGTGCGGCTTGTCTCCGCGGCCGCGCGTCGCGTGGCGCGGATCCGCTCGAGATGCTCGCGGATCGCCTGCTCAAGGCCACGATCCGTCGGGCGGTAGTAGGTGCGCGCGACGCCGAGGTAGTCCTGCACGCCGATCCCGTCGGCGCGTTCATGCGGATACTCGTACTTCCCGTGATCGGCCGCAAGCAGCGTGCCGTCGTCCGCGGTGCGCGTGAGGCGGCGCTTGGTCTGGTCGAGGATGGTGAAGGGAACCGGCACCGTGCGCGCCTCGCGCGCGTCGTCCATCGCCTCCCAGATCGCGCACGCGGCCGCGTTCGACTTCGGCGCGACCGCGAGGAATGTCACGCACTGCGAGAGGATCAGCTGCGCCTCGGGCATGCCCACGCGCTCGACCGCGCTCCAGCACGCGACCGCCGTCTGGAGCGCCCGAGGATCTGCGTTTCCGATGTCCTCGCTTGCGAAGATCGCAAGCCGCCGACAGATGAAGCGCGGGTCCTCGCCGCCGACGAGCATGCGCGCGAGCCAGTAGACGGCTGCGTCCGGGTCGCTGCCGCGCATCGACTTGATGAGCGCGCTCGCGAGGTCGTAGTGCTCGTCGCCGTCCTTGTCGAAGACGGGGATCTTCCCGTCGAGCGCTGCGCGCGCGAGCTCGAGGTCGATGCGCGGCGCGTGTTCGCCGCGCACGGCGCTTGCGGCGATCTCGAGCGCGCTGAGCGCGCGACGCACATCGCCGTCCGAGGCGCGCGCAAGGTGCGCGCAGGCATCGTCGTCGAGCACGAGCCCCGCGATCCCGAGGCCGTGCTCGTGGACGAGCGCGCGGCGCAGCACCGTCGCCACGTCGCTCTCCGAGAGCGGCTGGAAGCGGAAGACCGTCGAGCGCGAAAGCAGCGCAGGCGCGACCGCCCAGGTCGGGTTCTCCGTCGTCGCGCCGAAGAGCACCACGCTTCCCGCCTCGACTCCCTCGAGGAGCGCATCCTGCTGGTTGCGCGCGAGCCGATGGATCTCGTCGACGAAGAGCACGGTGCGGCGCCCCGATTCGCCGAGCCTGCGGGCTGCCGACTCGATCTTCTCCCGCAGCTCCTTCACGCCCGTGGTCGCGCCGTGCGCGCGCTCGACCGCTGCGCCCGTGCGCGCGGCGATCACCTCGGCGAGCGTCGTCTTCCCTGTTCCAGGCGGGCCCGCGACGATCATCGACGAAAGCGCGTCCTGCTCGATCAGCCTGCGCAGGAGCATGCCGTGGCCGAGGCAGTGGCGCTGCCCAGCGATCTCGTCGAGCGTCCGCGGGCGCATGCGCACCGCAAGCGGCGCTGCCTGCGCGCGGCGCTCGCTGCGGATCGGTGACCAGAGGTCCTCTGCCATCGCCGCATGGTACGGCGGCGGGGCAACACGATTTGCGCGGAACACCGCGCGGAGTCTTCCCCATGGGGTCGTTCCTTGCGAGACTGCGCTCATGCAGCGTACGACCGCGTTCGGACTCGTCGCCTCGGGATCGCTCCTCGCAGGCATCGTCCTTCTCGCAGCGCTACCTGTGGTTCTGAATGTACGCGGCGGCACCGTCGCCCCCGATGCGCTCGGCGAGGTGCGCGCCCTCGCGAAGGCCGCGATCGACGCGCCGCTGCCGACCGCGGCCGCTGCGAAGCCCGCGCGCGCGCCGCTCGCGACGCCATCGTGGATCTGGCGTGCGGGCCTCGTCGCCGAGGGATCGACCGCGACCTTGTCGCGCACGATCGAGCTCGCCTCACCTGCGCGCGATGCGCGCATCGTGGTCGCGGCCGACAACAAGGCGTCGGTGCGCCTCGATGGCCGCGTGGTCAGCACGGGCGACGACGAGAGCGAGTGGTGGATCCCGCGCGAGATCGCGATCGGCGAACTCGCGGAGGGTACGCACGAGATCGTCATCGAGGCGCGCAACGAGGGCGGGCCCGCGGGCGTGTGCGCCATCGTCGAGTGGACCGACGCATCGGGCGCTCGGGAGCGCGTGGCGACGGATGCCTCGTGGATGGCGCGCGCCGCGGACGGCGGCGAGCGCGCCGCGGAAGTCGTCGCGCGGCTCGGCGAGGGCCCGTGGGGCGACGGCGTCTCCGCATCCTTCGGCACAACGGTCGGCGACATCGACCGCGCCATCGCTGTGCCCGCGGGATTCGTGTGCGAGCTCGTCTACGCGGTGCCGAAGGCCCGCGGCTCCGTTGTCGCGCTCGCGCCCGCGGCGAACGGGCGCATCATCGCGAGCGCGCAGTACGGGCCGCTCTTCGCGATCACGCCGTGCGCGGACGGCGGCGACCCCGCAGCGACCACCTTCGAGGCGATCGAGCCCGCGATCGGATTCGCGCACGGTCTCCTCGCGGTCGAGAACGATCTCTTCGTTGTCGTCAGCGAGGGCGGCCCCGACAGGCGCGGGCTCTATCGCCTGCGCGACACGGACGGCGACGGCCGCTACGACGAGAAGAAGCCGCTCGGCGCGTTCGCGCGCGACGGCGGCGAGCATGGTCCGCACCAGGTCGTGCTCGGGCCTGATGGCGCGCTCTGGGTCGTCGGCGGCAACCACTGCGCGCCGCCCGACGAGGCGCTCGCGCACTCGCGCGTGCCGCGCGTCTGGCAGGAGGATGTCGCATTCGACCGCCTGTGGGATCCGAACGGACACGCCGTCGGCGTGATGGCGCCGGGCGGGTGGATCGCGCGCACCGACCGCGAGGGCGCCAAGTGGGAGCTTGTCTCGATCGGCTTCCGCAACAGCTACGACCTCGCGTTCGACGAGGTCGGCCGCGCGTTCACCTTCGACAGCGACATGGAGTGGGACATGGGCCTTCCGTGGTATCGCCCGACGCGCGTCTACGAGGCCGCGAGCGGCGTCGACTTCGGCTGGCGCTCGGGAAGCGGCAAGTGGCCAGAGTGGAGCCCCGATTCGCTTCCGCCCGCAGTCGATGTCGGCCCTGCCTCGCCGACGGGCGTGCTTTCGTCGGCGGGCCTCCGGTTCCCCGCGCCGTGGAACGACTGCATGTTCTTCCTCGACTGGACCTACGGCACGATGTGGGCGGGCTGGCCGACGGAAGAGTCGAAGGACGCATCGACGCCTTCGCTGCGCATCGAGCCGTTCCTCGCTGGGCGGCCGTTGCCGCTCACCGACGCGATCACGATGGATGGCGCGATGTACTTCGCGGTCGGCGGGCGCAACCTGCCGAGCGCGATCTACCGCGTGCGCGCGGAGAACCCCGTCGCCATCAAGCGCGCGGCGAAGGAGCCGCCCGCGGCGCTCGTCCAGCGGCGCGAACTCGAGAAAAACCATCGCCCGAGGGAGTGGGCGGCGGGCCCCGCGGCCGTCGCGCTCGCCTTCGAAGGCCTGCAGTCCGAGGACGCGGGCGTGCGCAGCGCCGCGCGCATCGCGCTCGAGCACCAGGACCTCGCGCAGTGGCGCGACAAGGCGCTCGACGGCGCGCTCGCAGGGAAGGACCCGCGCGCAGCCGTGCTCGCGCTCGTCGCACTCTGCCGCACGGGCGAGTCCGCGCGCGACGCAAGCGCCGTCGCAGAGCGGCTCGCGGCGCTCGAGGCGTCCGTGCGCGGCACGCCGAACGAGCGCGCGTGGCTGCGCGCGTGCGAGCTCTGGTCGCTCCGCTTCGGCGCGCAGGCGGCCGACGCAGACCGCGACCGCTTGAAGCGCGCGATCCTCGCGCATTTCCCTGCGAACACGGCCGTCGATGCGGCGCACGAGCTCGACAGCCATCGCGCGGCCTGGCTCTCGCGCGCAGGCGCAGCCGAGGCCGTCGCCACGACGGTCGCGCTCCTCGAGCGCCCCGATGCGCGCGGCGCTGCGAAGGCCGACACGAAGGTGGGCGCGCAGATCGACGCAGCGCTCCTTGCGCGCGGCGGGCCATACGGAAAGGCCGTCGCGGACATGCTTGCGAACGCGCCCTCGTCGCGGAAGATCGCGCTGGTCCACGCCGTGCGCTCGGCGCGCGAGGGCTGGACGCCCGACCTCCGCATCCGCTTCGCGCGCACGGTGGCCGATCTTCGTCGCGCAAGCGGCGGCAACTCCTTCGCGGGCTTCCTCAACAGGATGACGGATGAGTTCGTGGCGAACGCGCCCGAGGGCGAGCGCGCCTTCCTCGCATCGACCGCAGCGGGCGTGCGCGAGGAGATGCCGTTCGTCGCACCACGCGGACCTGCGCAGACCTGGACCGTCGCATCGATCGTGGCCCTCGCGCCGAAACTCGCTGCGGGCCGCGACCACGCGGAGGGCGTGCGCGCCTATCGCGCCGCGCAGTGCGCCGACTGCCACCGCATCGGCGGCATCGGCGGAAGCGGCGGCCCGGAGCTGACGGCGGTGTCGCGGCGCTTCTCGCTCGAGGACCTCGCGGCGTCGCTCGTCGAGCCCGACCGCACCGTGAGCGACCAGTACGCGAACAGCGAGGTCGTCCTGCGCGACGGCCGCCGCCGCATCGGCCGCATCGTCGCGGACTCGGACGAAGCGGTCGAGATCCGCCCCACGCTCCTCTCCGACGCACGCGAGCGGTTCCCGCGCGGCGAGATCGCGTCGATCGAACCGAGCACAGTCTCGCCGATGCCAGCGCATCTCCTCGACACGCTCTCCGAAGGCGAGATGCTCGATCTTCTCGCGTTCCTCCGCGCGGGCGGCGACCCTGGCGACGGCGCGTTCGCGCCCCTCGACGACGACGGCTACCACGAGATCTTCCACTTCGCGCACGCCTCCGCGCAGGGGCGCTCGCCGCTCGCAGCGTTCGACCACGACCCGCGCTACTGGTCGGTCGAGAACGGCGAGATCGTCGGCCGCACCACGGAGTCGAATCCCGCGCCGCACAACACCTTCCTCACCTGGCACGGCGAGGTGCGCGACTTCGAGCTCGAGGTCGTGATGAAGGTCGTCGGCAACAACTCGGGCATCCAGTACCGCAGCGAGCTCTTCGACGCGCACAGGCTGCGCGGCCCGCAGATCGATGCGCACCCCGCGCCTGCCTACACGGCGATGTGCTACGAGGAAGGCGGGCGCGGGATCCTTGCCGAACGCGGCACGGAGCTCGCGATCGGAGCGGACGGCTCGCGCCGCGCGACGCCGCTCGCGGGCGCATCGACGCAGCCGGTCGACATCGCCGAGTGGCACACCTATCGCGTCGTCGCGAAGGGGAGCACGATGCGTCACTTCCTCGACGGGACGCCGACCGCCGTCGTGGTCGACGACTCGCCCGAGCGTGCGGCGGGCGGAAAGATCGGCGTCCAGATCCACTCTGGCGAACCGACCGAGGTCCGTGTGCGCAGCATCCGCCTCAAGCGGCTCGATCGCTGAGAGGCGGCGACGCGGGAGCGAGCACGCCGTTTCTGCCGATCGGCCCATTATCAGACAGCGCTCGCGGCGCGGAGTGTCTCTGCGCGCGGCATCCTTTGCAGAAGGCTCACCCGCTCCTTGCCGATGAATGCGCGCAGCAGTCGACCGCGCTGGCGGGCGACCGTACCCTTCTCGACTCGTCAGAACCCATCGGATACCTCAATCATGTGCGGAATCGTCGCTTACATCGGTCGTCGCCAGGCCACGGACATCCTCCTCGAAGGCCTGAAGCGGCTTGAGTACCGCGGCTACGACTCCGCAGGCGTCGCGGTGATGAACGGCGGCCTGCATCTGGCGCGCTCGGTGGGCCGCGTCGCCAATGTGGAGAAGGCCATCCACGACCGCGGCGGCTTCAAGGGCACGATGGGCATCGCTCACACGCGCTGGGCCACGCACGGCGGCGTCACCGAGAAGAACGCGCACCCGCACCGCGACGACGCGAAGCTCGGCCACGGGATCGCGATGATCCACAACGGCATCATCGAGAACTACGCGGCGCTGAAGCGGTACCTCGAGGAGAAGGGCCATGTCTTCACGAGCGAGACCGACACCGAGGTGCTCGCGCACCTGATCGGCGAGCTCTACACCGGCGACCTCGAGAAGGCGGTGCAGTCAGCGCTGCGCGAGGTCACGGGCGCCTACGCCATCGCCGTGATGTGCGAGAAGGAGCCCGATGTCCTCGTCGTCGCGCGCAAGGGCTCGCCGCTCATGGTCGGCGTCGGCAACGGCGAGTATGTCGTCGCCTCCGACGCAAGCGCCATCGTCAGCCACACCACGCAGGCGATCGCGCTCGGCGACTACTCGGTCGCGCGCATCACCCGCGACGGGTTCCGCACCACGACCATCGACAACATCGAGATCACGGCGGAGATCCGCGAGCTCGAGTTCGACCTCGAGCAGATCGAGCTCGGCCACTACGAGCACTTCATGCTCAAGGAGATCTTCGAGCAGCCCCGCGCGCTGCGGATGACGCTCCAGGGCCGCGTCGACGTCGCGAAGGGCGAGATCCGCCTCGGCGGTGTCGGCGAGCACGCGCGCAAGCTCGCGAACGCGAAGCGCGTCGTCTTCGTCGGCCAGGGCACCGCGCTCCACGCGTGCATGATCGGAAAGTACCTCTTCGAGGATCTCGCGAAGGTCCATGCGGAGCACGACTTCGCGAGCGAGTTCCGCTACCGCAACCCGATCGTCGAGGACGGCACCGTCGTCGTCGCGGTCAGCCAGTCGGGCGAGACCGCCGACACGCTCGCCGCGCTCACCGAGGCGAAGCAGCGCGGCGCGCTCGCGCTCGGCGTCGTGAACGTCGTCGGCAGCTCGATCGCGCGCGAGACCGATGCGGGCGTCTACCTGCGCGTCGGCCCCGAGATCGGCGTCGCGAGCACCAAGGCGTTCACGGGCCAGGTGATGGTCAACTCGATGCTCGCGACCTTCATCGGCCGCCGCCGCTATCTGTCGCAGGACCATGTGTCGCACCTCCTGCGCGAGCTCGAGGCGATCCCGTCGAAGATCGAGCGCGCGCTCGAGTGGAACGGCCGCATCCGCACGGCGATCGCGAAGTACATCCACCGCGAGAACTGGCTCTTCCTCGGCCGCGGCGTGAACTACCCCGTCGCGCTCGAGGGTGCGCTCAAGCTCAAGGAGATCTCGTACATCCACGCCGAGGGCATGCCCGCGGCGGAGATGAAGCACGGCCCGATCGCGCTCATCGACAACGGGATGCCCGTGGTGTTCGTCGCCACGCGCAACTCGCAGTACGAGAAGGTGCTCTCGAACATCGAGGAGGTCCGTTCGCGCGGCGGCCATGTCATCGCGGTCGCGACCGAGGGCGACGACGACATCAAGCGCCTCGCGCAGGAGGTCTTCTATGTGCCCGACTGCATCGAGATGTTCCAGCCGCTCGTCACGGTGATCCCGCTGCAGCTCCTCGCCTACCACGCCGCCGTCATGCGCGGCAAGGATGTCGACAAGCCGAGGAACCTCGCGAAGAGCGTGACGGTGGAGTAACGCTCGTGTTTCTGAGCACTCGCCGCTGCGGCGGCGAGGGTGGCGTGTTCGGGGGCTTGTTGACTTCGGGGCTTGTTGACTTCGGGGCTTGTTGACTTCGGGGCTTGTTGACTTCGGGGCCTGCTGACTCCAGTGGTGCGTGGTCGGTAGGCACTCGTGCGTGTGCCCGCGCCTCGTTGATTCGTCGCCGCGATCCGCCACAGTGTGCGACCACCCGATCAGGGGGTGGTCGAGCGGGTTTCGGAGAAATTCAATGGGAAGCGGTATGCAGGTCTTGCCTACGCACGGCGAGGAGTTAACTTGTGACAGTTCGCGGCCCGCCGTCGTGGCCGCAGCGCATGTCCCAGCCTCGAGGTCCCAGCCTCGAGGTCCCAGCCTCGAGGTCCCAGCCTCGAGGTCCTGACGATACGACACACACTCTCTCGATACCTGATGACGCTCCTGTGCATGCTTGCAGCAGGGTCCTGGATCCTGCCTGTCCATACGCTTGCAGCGCCCTTGCCGGTAGCCGCCGCTTCGAGCAGCGGTGACTCAGCGTCTGGCACCGCGCACGAGGTGCTGGTGTTGGTGGAGTGGATTGAGGCGATGCGTCTCGCAGGAGAGTTCGATCGCCCAGCCTTTGCCTACAACGGCGCGGATCTCACTGGCGATGGCGTGGAGGAGATAGTCGAAGTCTCTCCGCCACAACGACTTGAGACTCCCGGCGTCATACGCGTTGTCGACGGCGCGACGGGCGTGGAGCGCTACACGCTGCGCGCGGCCGAAGGGGAGAGTGGTTTCGGCGAATACGGCGCGCTAGTCGGCGATGCAGATGGTGATGGGCTTGCCGACATCGCGGTGTGGTCCTGGAGCGATGCCGATCAGGATCCACTGAGCGTCTTCGTACGCGCGCGGTTACGCGTCTAGTCGGGCATCAACGGCACGATGATCGGACTACTTCAAGCAGTTCAGGAGATCGGATCACCACCGTTGGAACTGCAGCACTTTGAAGTTTCTGTCGCGGGCGACGCGAATCACGATGGGGTTCTGGATGGCCGGGATGTCGTCGTCGCGGCCTCGAGCTTCTCGTCTAGCGCTGCACTGGCACCAGCAGTCGACTGCAAGGCGGATGGCGTACTGACGACGGAGGACCTATCGTCGGTCATTGATCGTGTGATTGAGGAGCCACAGGCTCAGCGTGCGACGATCCACTCAATGACGTTGCGGAACCTCGAAATCATCGAGTTGATTGCGCCTCCTGGCAGCGGGGTCAACCCGACCCAAATGGGCGCGGGGGGCGGCGCACCACCCGCACCATGCGTACTCGGGTGGGTGGGTGGCCCGTCCTGCTGGGCTCGTGCGACGCTGATTGGGATCTCGCTGACCAAGTTGGTGCTTAGACTAAAGAAGTGTTTGGCACTCGGAGGTCTCACATCACCCGCCTTTCTCGCCTGCGCGTTGATGAACATCTGCTTGATGATCTCGGTGATCGGTCAGGTCGCGGCGTTTATCTTGGCGTGCTTGACCAATGGAAACTGTGTTCCCGCTTGGGTAGAGTGGTTGTCCAATGGAATCGGGGTGGTGGGCGCACTTTGCGACCTTGGGTTGGACCAGATGGACCGTCAGTTGAGGGAACTCCTTCAAGAAATGCTCGAGGGCCTGCTCACGGGCGGCTTCAGGGGGACTTGGTGAAGCGCATCGGTGGGATTGAACGCGCAGCGGATTGCGCACCGGTTGGTATCGTCTGCTGTTTGCAGCAAACCTGCGATTCGCATTGCATATCGAGTGCCATACGGGAACCCGAGGCACTGACCGGTTCGTCCGGCGCAGCGCAAGCCAAACATTCGACCTCGCAGAGAGGACTTTGCAGGTTGGGGCGCAGGTCGCCCGTCGCATGGCCTGATGCCTGACAGTGCCCGCGCTCTCACTAGGATGCCTGCATGTCCGATCTTGATGAATGGATAAGCGTCATCGTGGTCGGAGCTCTGGTCCTGATCCCGGCCCGGGCGTGGATCGAGAGGCGGATTCGATCGGAGCGGGCGCGACGCATCGTGCTGATCGCAACATGGATCTTCGCTCTCGCGGCCGTGGCGGTCTGGCTCGTCCGCTTCGCTGTGTTTCTCATGGCGTGACGGATCGACCTTGTGGTTCAGGGATTCGCAGGATGTGGCCTCGCCGCCTTGCCGCGGGCGCCACGCGCGCAGCCGACTTCGGGCGAAGGCGATGAAGCTCTCGACGCGACGCGACGCGACGGTTGCAGCGCCCGTCGCTGCGGCGGCGAGGGTGGCTTGAGCGCTCGCCGCTGCGGCGGCGAGCGTGGCTTGAGCGCCCGCCGCTGCGGCGGCGAGCTTTGGCGTGTTCGGGGGCTTGTTGACTCCGGGGCTTGCTGAATCCAGTGGTGCGTAGTCGGCAGGCACTCGTGCGTGTGGCCTGTGTCTCGCCGATGCTTCGCCGCGATCCGCCACAATGTGCGACCACCCGATCAGGCTCGGTCGAGCGGATCTCAGAGAAATTCAATGCGAAGCGGTGTGGAGGTCTTGACTACGCACGGCGAAGAGTTAACTTGTGACAGTTCGCGGCCCGCCGTCGTGGCCGCAGCGCATGTCCCAGCCTCGAGGTCCCAGCCTCGAGGTCCCAGCCTCGAGGTCCCAGCCTCGAGGTCCCAGCCTCGAGGTCCCAGCCTCGAGGTCCTGACGATGCGACACACACTCTCTCGATACCTGATGACGCTCCTTTCCATTCCGAGTCGGGGCATTCCGAGTCGGGGCATTCCGAGTCGGGGCATTCCGAGTCGGGGCATTCCGAGTCGGGGCACCTTGAGTGCTCCTCGGCACAACTGGAGTCATGGCGGTCTGCTCAAGGCGCTGCTCGTGCTCGCAGCCACCGCGCCATCTGCGACGGCCGCCGCGGCGCCTCCACCGCCAATCGAGCGACCTCAGCCCCCAAGTTGGATTCCCGCGGGCGTGGGCGCGAGGAACTGTGAGGAGTGGTGGGTCCGTGACACCACCCACTGCAAGGACTGCGTCACGACCACTCCGGGAACCGCATGCGCGGCGGTTTCGGCGGGCCTCGCATGCGGCCTCTCGGGGACCTACACACTGGAGAAGGGTACAGAGGTGGGCTTCGGCTTTACGGTGTCGTGCTCTGGAGTGTCGGCCACGGCATCGTTCAAGCACACGACCAATGAGGTCCTTTCCGCGCCATTCTCAGCAGGACCATGTCAAACCTGCTGGATGATGCTCTGCTTCCCCGATTCCTCGATGGAGGTGAAGGAGTGCGTCCGAACCTCCGCATGGAACGGCGGAGTCTGGCGGCGCGTGTATGTGAAGGTGACGCATGGAGGTGATCCGTATCTCGTTCAGAGGTGTGAGAACACTCCAATCATGTGCGGTTGCTCGGTGGCCGAGGGCCAGGGCGATGGCGACTACTCCACGGTCTTTGCTCCTGGGGCGGGTGATCCGGGGCCGGGCGGTGTGGTGGAGGCGACCCTTACCATCGAGTTGGGCGGCCTCGTATCCGAGGCGCGGCCGAGCATTGCGGGCATCGAGGACCTCACCCTCTCTGAGCTGGTCGAGTTGTGGCGGCAGCTCGACTGCGACATGGAGGCAATGATCCAGGATGGCGTGGGGGCGGCATGGGTCGAGATCCGTGGCTCGGCCGGGGAGACGTCCGGTGCTCCTATCGCTCATCTGATGGAGCAGATCGGCGCAGCTGGGGCGGTCGCGCCGCAGCGCCCCGATTTCCGCGACCTCAACTTCGATGGTGATGTCGGCGTTTCCGACATCGTCGACTTGCTCGACACCGCTGGCGGCGTGGTCGTTGATCCGAGCATCGCCTCGAAGAGCGATCTGAATGGCGACGGCATCGTCGACATCGACGACCTGACGCTCTGGCTCGAGACGCAGCCTTGATAGCATGGCCCTCGCGGTGCTCGCGACGACTCTCGTTCTCCAGGCCGCTCCCGGCCCGCTGCAGATCGGTCCTACGGAGACCCGGTCTCCCGCGGTACTCATAGGTCCCTACGAGTTCTCGCGGTGGGACGGTCCGTCTGGTGAGATAGGCGCGGCGGCTCTCGTTCTCGGGCTGGTTCTCATGGTGCTCGCGTTGCGCGCGCGCAGGCACGGCCATGCGGTGTGCGCGCGATGCGGCTACGACCTCAATCTCATCGAGTCCGGGGCTTGCCCCGAGTGCGGGGTCGCCTTACGCGCGTGCCGCAGGCCTCCGAACTCGATGACGGGACGGAGTGTGCTGCTTCTGGGGGCGGGCTGGCTGCTTGTCACGCTCCTCGGGGTGCCGCTGCTCCTGTCGAGTCTTCGGTACGAGACGCACGCGACGCGGCGCCTCTCCGACTCGTTCCTCGCGCTCGTCTTCGAGAAGCCGCCGCTCTCGGGTGTCGCGAAGTACGAGATCGTTCGCCCGGCCCGGGCGGTCCGCGACGACGAGGCCGGAGACTGGGCGCCCCCGTTCCGACCCGAGCCGCCACTGCCGCTTCAGGAGAGCCTGGGGGGTGGGACTTGGGGGATCATCATCTTCAAGAAGATCGGCGGGCTGGACGGATGGGATGGATCGGCCCGTGGGCCCGCAGAGGACTTCGCGACACGCTTGACGCTGACCATGGAGGATGGCAGGCGGGTCACCGTCGTGGTGGAGGACGGAGGCGGCGAGCATCGCATCGAGGGCGATCCCGAGACGCTGGTGGATGCGGAGGGACGAGCGCTGACAGGCACGCGCGGAGGGCCGTTCTCGAGAGAGCGGTTCGACGCGCTCCTTGATGCGCTCTCGGTGCAGGACACGGGTCGGTATCGCGAGTCCGAGCGGGCGCAGATGTACTTCCTCCTGAGCAGCCTCACCCAGATCGACGGGTTCACCCTTCCCCTCTATCGAAAGCCGACCGAAAGGCCCGTCGCACCAGCGGGCCAAGGGACGCCACGCCGGCGCGAAGCGGAGTGGGGCAGAGGGCCGACCATCGCAAACCTCTACTTGATCGGGAGCAGCCCGGAGACCGTGCTGTCCGCCGATTCCAGCGCGTTCCGATGGGCGATGGCGGCGATTGCCGCAGGCGGCGTCGCGGCCGTCTGGGCGCGCCGCCGCGCTGCGTTGGGCCGAGGGCTCTGACGGCGTTCGCGTCGCGAGAGCAAGATCGCCCGTCGCCTGGCCTGACGCTTGACAGCGCTCGCGCTCTCACGAGGATGCGTGCATGTCCGATCTCGATGTCTGGATCACCGTCATCGTGCTCGGAGCCCTGGTCCTGATCCCGGGCCGGGCGTGGATCGAGAGACGGATTCGATCGGCACGCGCGCGGCGCATCGTGCTGATCGCAACATGGCTCTTCGCGCTCGCGGCCGTGGCGGTCTGGCTCGTCCGCTTCGCCATGTTTCTCATGGCGTAACGGATCGACCTTGTGCTTCGGGGAGCCGCAGGATGCGGCCTCGTCGCCTTGCCGCGGGCGCCACACGCGCGGCTGACTTCGGGCGAAGGCGATGACGCTTTCGACGCGACGCGACGATTGCAGCGCTCGCCGCTGCGGCGGCGAGGGTGGTTTGAGCGCTCGCCGCTGCGGCGGCGAGCTTTGGCGTGCTCCGGGGCGTGTTGACTCCGGGGCGTGTTGACTCTGGGGCTTGCTGAATCCAATGGTGCGCGGTCGGCAGGCACTCGTGCGCGTGGTCTGCGCCTCGTCGACTCGTCGCCGCGATCCGCAACGGCCATCCGCACTACCCGATCAGGGGGTGGTCGAGCGGGTTTCGGAGAGATTCAATGCGAAGCGGTGTGCAGGTCTTGCCTACGCACGGCGAGGAGTTAACTTGTGACAGTTCGCGGCCCGCCGTCGTGGCCGCAGCGCATGTCCCAGCCTCGAGGTCCCAGCCTCGAGGTCCCAGCCTCGAGGTCCCAGCCTCGAGGTCCTGACGATGCGACACACACTCTCTCGATACCTGATGACGCTCCTGTGCATGCTTGCCGCAGGGACTTGGATACTGCCTGTCCACACGCTCGCAGCACCGGCGCCCCTGCCCGTGAGCGAAGTTGGGGAAGAAGAGGCGCATGCAGCTGCGCTCGCGCTCCGTGATGCGATCGAGGCGATGCGTCTCGCGGGGGAGTTCGACCGCGCGCCGTTCGCCTTCGAGGGTGCCGATCTGACCGGCGACGACATCGTCGACACCATCCAGGTGTTCCCGCCGCAGCGGCTTGAGACCCCAGGTGCCATACGCATACTCGACGGCGCGACCGGTGTGGAGCGCTACACCTTGCAATCGCCCGATGGGGAGATGGGCTTCGGCGATCACGCGGCGGTTGTAGCGGACTGCGATGACGACGGTCTCCCGGACATCGCCATCTGGTCGTGGCTCGATGCAGTCCCCGACCCAGCATCGGAACTCGTGAAGGTTCGTATCCGGGTCGTTTCCGGCCTTCGCGGCGATCTGATCGGACTGCTTGAGGTGACGCGGCAGATCGGAACCAGAGTTGAAGCATCCGACTTCGAGATCCTGCTCGCCGGTGACGCGAATGCCGATGGGGTCCTGAGCGTCGCGGATATGACGGCTGCGAGCCTCGTGCTCACAACTGACGCGGCGCTCTCACCGACGGTCGATTGCAAGTCGGACGGCGCACTCACGATGGAGGATCTGGCCGAGGTCATCGTCCGCGTGATCGAGGAGCCTCAGGCGCAGCGCGTGGAGCGCCACTCGATGGCGCTGCGGAACTTGGAAGTGATGGAGCCAATTGCGCCGCCCGGCAGTGGAATCGACCCGACCCAGATGGGAGGCGGAAGTGACGGAGGATGCGTTTCTGGCTGGCAGAACACTTGGGACTGTTGGACGGATCTGTTTCTGATCACCGCCGACTTTGGATGGCTGGCGGCGAGGATGACAAGTTGCGCCGGACCATTGGTGACCATTTGCATCATCGAGGCGCTTTGTCAGCTCTCACGCATCATCGCGAGCCTCATTGAGTTTGTGGATGAGTGCTTCAACTGTGGCGGAAGCTATCCTTCGTGGGTTGAAGGCATCGTGAACTTGACCCAAGCCATCGGAGTTGTCTGCGAGGGCCTTGAGTTGCTCTCGACGCAGTTGCAAGTCAAGATCGCAAAGGCGATTCGTGACCTGCTCAGAAAGCTCGGCGACCTCCGACTCTAAACTAGTCATGCCGCATGCAACGCGCGCGCGGCGATCCGACGGACGGCGACGCGCTGGGATCGGTACGATTCCCGGGTGAGTGCAGGTGTCAGCATGCCCGAACCCGATCAATCATCTTTCGTCGCCCTGTTGCAGCATGCGACTGCTTGGGTGCTCGACCCAGGGCCGTTTCTGCTGCCGCTTCTCGCGCCGGGCCGTCGAGGGTGGAACTGGCTGCTCCGAAGCGAGCGCGCCGGTGGAATCGCATGGCGCATCGTCGGGATCATGTTGCTCGTGCTCTTGTGCGGACTCGCCGTCCGGCTCGGCCTGTGGATCGTGGCGGGAGTTCCGCCGTTTCTTGAGCCCTGATTGATCGCGTCAATACTCCTGCATGTCCGATCTCGATGCCTGGATCACTGTCATCGTGATCGGAGCCCTGGTCCTGATCCCGGGCCGGGCGTGGATCGAGAGACGGATTCGCTCGGCACAGGTGCGGCGCATCGTGCTGATCGTCACAGCGTGCGACCACCCGATCAGGGGGTGGTCGAGCGGGTTTCGGAGAAATTCAATGGGAAGCGGTATGCAGGTCTTGCCTACGCACAGCGAGGAGGTAACTTGTGACAGTTCGCGGCCCGCCGTCGTGGCCGCAGCGCATGTCCCAGCCTCGAGGTCCCAGCCTCGAGGTCCCAGCCTCGAGGTCCCAGCCTCGAGGTCCCAGCCTCGAGGTCCTGACGATGCGACACACACTCTCTCGATACCTGATGACGCTCCTGTGCATGCTTGCAGCAGGGACTTGGATACTGCCTGTGGGAGTGATCGCGATGGCACCGCGGCAGGCATTGGCGGTTCCATTGGTCTCTTCGTCCACCGGATCAAGCGAGGGATCTGAGGCTACGGCGAAGTTGGACAGAAGCGCCGTTGGGCGGGCGTGGTCGGCCGTGACGGGCCAGAGCGCGGCGGCTTCGCTTGCGGTCATTCCCAACTCCCGGGGAAATGGCCTGCACTTGGTGGAGATCTACTCGCTTGTTCACGCAGAGAGCCTCGACGAGGCGATCGACGGATCGCACCTTACGAGGCTGGTGGCTTGGGATGAGGAGGCCAGCGTCGATCTCTTCAGGCTGAATGCGGACAGCGGTTCCGAGGCCACGGTCGGCAGCGTCGGCTTCATCGATGTTCGTCTCGCGGCAGGAACGCTGCATGCCGACGGTGGCGCGGCCAGCCGTGTCTTCCTGGCCTTGATGCTCGATGCGCACCTGCCTCTGGAGGAACAGGGCCAGCCGCAGTTCCGCGGAACCCAGCTGGTACCGATCGACACGCACAAGAGCGTCGAGTCGGCACGCGAGTTGGTGGACATGGGGATCGGGCTCGCGGAGCAGTTCAGCTTCACGCCGCTCGAGTCGGGTGAGTTTGTCGCGGAAGCACGGGGTGGGTCGGGCGGTTCGGTCGGGCTGGTCTGCATGAACAGCAACTGGGTCGGGACGAACGGCGTGCAGTGCTGTGTGAATCATGCGATCTATGGCGTGGCCAAGGCCGCCTGCTGGTCACGACTCTTGTCGGGCTTCCTTGCTTGCCTTGGTGATACCCTCGTCGGTGCAGGTGCGATCACTTCCGCTTGTGCCGCCATGGCACTTCCCTGTCTGGCGAAAGGCCCGAAGGGGTACGCAGTCTGCTTGGTGATCTGCCTCGGGATCGGTGCGGCCGGGCTCCTAGTCTGGACTATCCTGTGCATCGGGGAAAGGCTCGCGGACCTCCGGACATGCCTGTTGGAAGCGAGCGCCCAGTACATGAGAGATCTTCGCGACAGTGGTTGCTGGCCGCCGCCAGAGGGGTTTGAGCCATGAGCACGAACAAAGAGACGGATTGGAAACTCCGCGGGCTGTTTGTAGTCCTCGCTCTTCGGGATGTAGGCATCGCATTTGCGACTACATCTCTCCTCCTCTGCCTCGTCGCGCTGCTTGGCGCTTGGTACTTCCTCCGGCACCCGCCTCAGCCCGATGATGCGAGTCTCCTCGGGTGGCCGATGATCATGTGGCTCACGGGGCTTGTGATGGTGCTGCTGAGCCAGACAGTTCTCATGCAGCTGGCACTTTGGCGGCGCTATCGCATTTTCATCCGTCAACACCCCAACGCATGAGGCCTCTGAAGCAAGGCTCGCGATCGCGCGCGCGGCGATCCAGCAGACGGCGACGCGCCGGGATCGGAACGATTCCCGGGCGAGTGCAGGTGTAAGCATGCCCGAACCCGATCAATCATCCTTCGTCGCCCTGTTGCGGGCTGGCAAATGTCGGGAACTTCGGTCTTATCGTGCTTTGCGTCGGCCAGCGAATCCAGGATTTCCGAGCCTGTCGGGCCGATGCGGCAGCGCAGTACATGCGGGATCTTCTTGACAGCGGTTGCTGGCCACCACCGGAGGGCTTCGAGCCATGACCATGACGGATCAAGACTGTGCTTTCGCCCGCTTTCGTTTCTATCTGTGGTCCGCCATCGATGTCGCGCTCTTGTTCGCGATTTCAGCCATTGGAATGACTCTGCTCGGATTGTTCGGACTTTGGAGGTTCGAGGATCCGCCTCAGCCTGGCGAGAGCATTCTGAGCGGACCGATGCTTGCGTGGCTCGCTGGCGCGGGGGCGGTGGCGCTGATGCCTTGCGTTGTCACACCGTTGATGGTTTGGCGGCGCTATCGCCAATTCAAGCGCCAATATCCGAGCGGCTGAAGGTTTAGAAGCGAGCGCCCAGTACATGAGAGATCTTCGCGGCCGTGGCGGTCTGGCTCGTCCGCTTCGCCATGTTTACCATGGTGTAACGGATCGAACTTGTGGTCCGGGGAATCGCAGGATGCGCGTTGCAGGAGGTGTGCCATGGAGGTGATGAAGCCGTTTCCAACGATGACGCCGCTTCAGACGATCTTCCTCATTCTTTTCTCGTTGGTTCTCTGGCAGGCGTTTCTGATCTTGCTCATCAAGACCCGAAAGATCGACTCGCGGTTGCAGTCGCCATTCGGAGCCATCGTGTTCCTGCAGTCGGTGGGCGTGCTGGTGCTCCTGGTCGACGCCATTCACCGCTGGTTGAATCAATGATCGCAGCGGGCGTGCGGCGCACAGAGCGGTCGACCGATGCGGCCTCGCCGCATTGCCTTGGATGCCACCCGCGCGGCCGACCTCGGGCGAAGGCCGCGAGGCGAATGACGCCGACGGTCACCGCCGCCTGATCTGTCTGTCCTGCATCGGTCCGAGCATGGCCACGGCCATGGCCGCGCCGACCATGCAGAACAGCATGTCCCATTGCGCGTCCCACACATCGCCTTGCGCGCCGAGGAAGTTGATGCTGTCTTCGCCGAGGAGGAGCGCGCTTGCGAACTCGAGCAGCTCGAACAGCGCGCTGAACGCGAGGCACATGCCGACGACGATCACGGAGAGCCAGCCGCGCCCCGCGACGATCGCCTTGCGGATGAAGACCTCGCGCCAGATGAGCGCGGGCGCGAAGCCCTGGATGAAGTGCCCGAGCCTGTCGTAGTCGTTGCGCGGCCTCCCCATCCACTCCTGCACCCACAGGCCGATCGGCACATGGGCGTAGGTGTAGATGCCGCCGACGACGAGGATGACGGCGTGCACGACCACGACCCAGAAGGTGACCGCCGTCGCGGGAAGCCTGCGCAGCCAGAGCACCCAGAGCGCGATCGCGGCCACGACCCAGCAGACCTCGAGCGCCCAGGTGAGGCGGTCGAACGGGTCGATGCCGCTCCAGACGAGGAAGAGCGCGAGGCCGACGACCGTCCAGTCGCGCAGCGAGATCGGTGGTGCGGAGCGCCGCATGCGCGCAGCGTACGGCACGCGGCGCGCGGCGTCAGTTCGCGGTCGAGCCTGCTGGCGCTGGCGCCGTGCCCTCCTTGGTGCCTTCCTTGGCGCCTTCCTTGGCGCCTTCCTTGGTGGTTTCCTTCGCGGTTTCCTTCGCGTCCTTCACCGCGTCCGCCTTCTCCTGCGCGAACTCCGCGGGCACGGGCTCCTTCAGCGCCTTCTCGATCGCCTCGATGACGCGCGCGCTGTCGGGCGCCGTGCTTGAGGAGAAGAACTGCGCCGTCTTTCCGTCGCGCGAGACGAGGTACTTGCCGAAGTTCCAGCCGGGAAGCTCGCCCGTCTTCGTGCCGAGGCACTCGAAGACTGGCGACTGCCCCTCGCCCGCCTTCACGCGGATCTTCTCGAACATGGGGAAGCTGACGCCGTAGCGCGTGCTGCAGAACTCGCGGATCTGCGAGGCCTCCGCGAACTCCTGCCCGCCGAAGTCGCCGCTTGGGAAGGCGAGCACCTCGAAACCCTGGGCGCGGTACTTGTCGGCGATCTTCTCGAGCGCCGCGTACTGGCCCGTGAGGCCGCAGCGGCTCGCCACATTCACGACGAGCGTGACCTTGCCTCCGTGCTCGCGGAGGTTCGTCTCCTCGCCCTCGAGCGTGCGCACGGGGAGGTCGTAGAGCGTCGCGTCCTTCCACTTCGCCGTAAGTGCAGCGTCCTCGGGCGCAGACTGCGAGCAGGCGAGGCCCGTGACGAGTGCGACGGAGCCTGCGACGGTGGCGATGAATCGATCGAGCATGGTGGTTCTCGGATGAAGAAACCCGGTGGCAGGTGCCGCACGGGCGCGCCGGGCGGAGATCGGGTCGGAAGGCGAACGGGGGAGCGCGCGTCTTCGCCCCGCCCGCGCCTCGGATGCACCGCGGCGTGGAGTCGCAGGAACCCGTAGAGTAGCCCCGTCACTTCAGGAGTCGCCCCATGTGCCGTCGACGAATTCCCGCCATTGCAGCCTGCCTCGCCCTCCTCGCGGCGCCGTCCGCCCTCGCAGGTCAGGACGCCGTCGAACGCGCCCTCGGGTGGATCCCCGAGGACTCGATCAGCTTCATCCTCGTGCCCGAACTGAAGCGCGCGAGCGACGACATCGCCGCCCTCGTCGAGGCGACAGGGCAGGGCGGCATGCTCGCCCTCGGGCGGCCGATCGATGTCCTGAAGGCGCAGCTCGGGATCGGCGCGAACCTCGACGAAAGGGCGCCGATCGTGGCGTACTACCCGCCTGGCGCGCGTGCGGCGCAGGCGGCGGAGGAGGGCGCGGCCGCCGTGCCCGCCGCTCCAGCGACGCCGGAGCTGCCCGTCATCGTCGTCGGCGTCACAGACGCGGACGCCTTCCTCGCCGCGAACCTCACGGCGGTGCCTGAATCGGGCGACGACGCCTACCGCACCGCGAACGGCCTCACACTCTTCGCGCGCCGCCTCGACGGGCGCGTGGCGCTGGCGCAGCGCCGCGAGCTTCTGCCCGCGGCCGACGCCCGCGGAATCGGCGAGCGCTTCCGCGCGCGGCTCCAGGCCGAGGAGGCCGAGTGGCTTGCCCGCGCGGACCTCCTCGCGTGGGGGTCGCGCGACGCGCTGCGGCAGGCGGTCGAGTCGGCGCGCGCGCTCGACCTCGCCGCGATGCGCGAGGCGATGGAGGCGGAGGGCATCGCGCCACCCGAAGGCGCCCAGGCCGCGGCTGCGGCAGGCGGCCCCGGTCTCGCCGAGGTCGAGCGATTCCGCGAGAAGGGCCTCGAGGTCCTCGACATGCTCGCCGACGGCATGGTCGTCGTCGATGCGGACCCGCTCGGTCTCTTCGTCGCGGCGCTCGGCGTCGCGGAGCCCGACTCCATGCTCGCAAAGCTGACGGCGGGCGGCGAGGGCCGCGCCGCCCGCTTCGACAGGCTTCCCAAGAACCCCTTCTACTTCGCCTTCGCGGCCGACATCGACGGCCTCGGCGGGGCGGCGAAGCTCGGCGAACTGCTTGATTTCGGCGGGGTCGAGCGCAGCCTCGTTCCCGAGTGGATCTTCACCGAAGGCGCGGACCTGCGGACCGTGCAGCTCGCCGCGTATCCGTCGAAGCTTGGCGTCGCGATCGGCGGCGCGCTCAACGACTCCGCGCTTGTGATCGGTTCGCGAAACCCCGCACGCACCCTCGCGCGGATCAAGAGCTCCGTCGAGGCGTCGCGCGGCGAAGATGCGGGCGTGCGCCGCGAGCCCGCGTGGGAAGACGCGCGCACGCTCAAGTCGGGCGAGGTCGCGGCCGCGTTCGAGGTGAAGGAGACCGTGTTCGACGCGTCGCAGCGCCCCTCGCTCGACATCGAGCGCGTCTCGCGCCAGTTCATCTTCGGCTCGCGCGGCATCCACGGCCTCGCGCGGCAGACGAGCGACTCCGTCGTCGTCACCTTCAGCCAGCGCCCCGATGTCCTCGGCCGCGCGCTCGAAAGCGCGCAGGGGCCGAACTCGCTCGCAAGCGACCCCGTCGTCGAGTCGATCGAGGAGTGGCTCCCCGAGGACCGCGATGTCGAGGCGATGATCGGCGTCGGGCGCCTCGTGAACCTCGGCAGCCAGATCGCCTCGAGCTTCGTGAGCGCGGAACAGGTCAAGGCGATCGTGCCCGAGATCGAGGCCGATGCGGAGCCCGTGGCGTTCGCGCTGTCGGTCGACGAAGGCCGCGTGCGCACCGTCGTCGTCGTGCCTGCGGCCGTGCTGCGCATCGCGGCGGGCTTCGGCACGCGCGCGGCGGGGGGCGCGGGCCGATGAACCCCGACGATGCGCCGCGCTTCTGGACCGTCGGGCCCGACCGCGTCGTGTCGCTCGAACCGTTCGTCCTGATGGGCGTCGTGAACATGACGCCAGACAGCTTCAGCGACGGCGGGCGATTCGCCACCGTCGACGAGGCGCTCGCGCATGCGCTCCAGCTCGTCGACGAGGGCGCTGGAATCCTCGATGTCGGCGGCGAGAGCACGCGCCCGGGCGCTGCGCCCGTCGCGGCCGACGAGCAGATCCGCCGCGTGGTGCCGCTCATCGCGCGCATCCGCTCGCGTTCGAATGTGGCGATCTCGGTCGACACCACGAGCGCGGCCGTGGCGCACGCAGCGCTCGAGGCGGGCGCAGACATCGTCAACGATGTGAGCGCGGGCGAGGACGACCCCGATATGCTGCCGCTGGTCGCGCGCCGTGGGGCGGGCGTCATCCTCATGCACCGCCTCGTCGCGCCGCGCGAGGACAGCTATTCCGACCGCTACCAGCGCGAGCCCGTCTACGGCGACGTTGTGCGTGCGGTGGGCGACCATCTTCTTCGCCGCGTCGACGCCGCGATCGGCGCAGGCGTCGCGCGCGATGCGATCGCGCTCGACCCGGGGCTCGGGTTCGGGAAGAGCGTCGCGCAGAACTTCGAGCTTCTCGCGCGCACGAGCGAGCTCGCGGCACTCGGCTACCCCGTCCTCGTCGGCGCAAGCCGCAAGAGCTTCCTCGGCGCGGCGAGCGGACGCAGCGACCCCGAGCAGCGCATCATCGGATCCGTCGTCGCGGCGGTCGCCGCGTTCGGCGGCGGCGCGCGCATCGTGCGCGCGCATGATGTCGGCGCCCACCGCGAGGCGCTGCTCGTCGCGCAGGCGGTCCTTCGCGGCGGCGGCGTGGCGTGAGCGCGCGGGCGCGTTCCCAGAAGCGCCTCCGATCGCATCGTACCGCGCTACCATGTCGTCCCCGTTCGCATGGCGCGCGGCGGGATGAACGCAGGAACGAAGCCAGCACCGAGCAAGGAGCAACCATGGCAGGCGCAGCGACCCTCACCATCACCGAGTCGAACTACCAGAGCGAAGTCGTCGAGAGCCAGGTGCCCGTGCTCATCGACTTCTGGGCGGAATGGTGCCAGCCCTGCCGCATGATCGGCCCGTCGATCGACCAGCTCGCGGCCGAGTACCAGGGCAGGGCCAAGGTCGGGAAGATCGACATCGACACGAACCGCAACCTCGCGTTCAAGTTCAACGTGCAGAGCATCCCCTGCGTCGTCGTCCTCAAGGGCGGGCAGGTCGTCTCGAAGGCGAGCGGCGTGAAGCCCAAGGCCGAGTTCGCGAAGATGCTCGACGCCGCGCTGTGACGCGCCGCGCGCGCTGCGCCTATGCCGCGCTCCGACGACGCCGGCGTTCATTCGATGCCGCCCTTTCCTCGACTCATCGCGTGGACGCTTGCCTGCGCAGCCGCGGCGGGCGGGGGTTGCAAGCCGCCCACGCAACCCGTCGCTGCGACGCAGCCCGTGCTGCTGCAGCCTGTCACGGTCGCCCTGTTCTGGTCGGAGTTCACCTCGCCCGATCGGTCGAAGGTCGAGGCCGCGCTTCGCCTCCTCGCCGCGCAGCCTGAGATCGCGGACCAGCCGTTCGCGGCGAACTGGTCGTTGCCTGGCGGCGGTCTTCTGCAGCCGCGCAGCGTCTTCGGGATGTGGGTGCTTGCCGACGGCACCACGATCACGCTTGATCCGACGAGCCTCAAGCAGGTTTACGCGTCGATCGATGCCGTCGTCGCTGCGATCGAGCCCGACGCCAGCCTGCACGCCCAGCGCAAGATCGAACTGGCCGGGCTCGTCGATCGCATCGGCATCGCGATGTGGCGCTCGGGCACGGACCTCGAGCGCCCGCGCGGCGGGTTCTTTGGCGAGTCGGCGGACGAACGGATGGCTCGCGAGTACGCGCTGCAAGAGCTTCGTTCGCATGCGTTGCTCCTCAGGCGAATCGCGCTCGAGCAAGCCGAGAAGATGCCGGCTGAACTCGTGGACCAGGCCGACCTCGAGCGGCGCAGGGAAGTGCTGCGAGAGTGGAGGCGTATCATGCGCGGAGACGCGCCCTCTCCGCCCGCGCCGTAGGTCGTTCGCGCAGCCGGCAGCGCCGGCGGAAGAGCGCAAGGTTTCCTACGAGATCCGAAATGCCCGACTGGCAACCAACACTTCGCGGCGAGCGCATCACGCTGCGTCCGATCCGTGTCGACGACCTCGACGCCATGCACGCCGCTGCGAGCGACCCCGCGGTGTGGGCGCAGCACTCCGAGAAGAACCGCCACGAGCGCGCTGTGTTCGAACGCTTCTTCAAGGGCGCGCTTGAGTGCGGCGGCGGCCTCGTGATCGTCGACAACGCGACGGGCCGCGTGATCGGCTCGAGCCGCTACTACGACTGGAACGCGGACGACGAGTCTGTCGTGATCGGCTACACCTACCTCGAGCGCGCGCACTGGGGCGGCACCACGAACCGCGAGGTGAAGGCGCTGATGATCGCGCACGCGTTCCGCTTCGCGCGCACGGTGTGGTTCCATGTCAGCCCAGGCAACATCCGCTCGCAGCGCGCGCTCGAGCGGATCGGCGCCCGCTTCGACCGCGAGGAGATGGTCCCCGTCGGCGGCGTGCCGAGCGCGCGGAGGATCTACCGCGTGGACCGCGGATGAGCGGGCGGACCACCGAAAACGACACCGCCGCAGGCGTTTCTGCCTGCGGCGAGTCTTGAGGTGGACCTGATCGGGCTCGAACCGACGACCTCTTCCATGCCATGGAAGCGCTCTCCCAATTGAGCTACAGGCCCGCTGAGTTGTGCCGCGGACATGGCTCCCGCGGGTCGGGAAGCGTACTGCGGAGACAGCCTCTGGGCAAGTGACTGCGCGGAATACCGCCCGTGCGGTGCGCGGATAACTGCAGCACGCTGCTCAGGCGCACCGTTTCAGCCTTCCGCGCCGCCCTTTGACGGCGTGCGTCGCGCGCCTGCCGTGCCCGTGCGGTCGAGCCTGCCGCCGCGCCACTCCGTCGAGAGGATCGACCAGACGACATGGTCGCGCCACGCGCCGTCGATCTCGACGACGCCGCGCGCGACGCCCTCCTTCGTGAAGCCGAGGGCCTCCGTGAGCGCGTGCGAGCGGCGGTTTGCGGGAAGGATGTTCGCGACCACGCGGTGGAGCTTCCTCTCCTCGAAGGCGATGTCGAGCATCGCCGCGAGCGCGTCGCGCATGAAGCCCTTGCCTGTTTCGCCCGCGCCGAGCCAGTAGCCCGTCGTCGCCGCGAGCTGTGGCCACTCGCTGATGTTGCCGAGCGACACGACGCCCACCATGCGGCCTGCGGGTCCTGATGCATCGGCCTCCCGCGCACAGACAAGGACGCGCAGCTTCGACGGCGTGCTGCAGGCGGGCGGAAGCATGCGCTCGAACTTCCTTGCGAGCACCTCGTCGCTTGCGCGCGCCGAGCGCGGCATCCACGGCGCGAGATGCTCGCGCGAGCGCTTGATGAGCGCCAGGAACTCCGCCGCATCGTCTGGCTGCGCGACACGCAGGAGCGTCTGCTCGCCGACGCGCAGCACGCCCGCGGCGCGATCGCGCGCGGAGGGCTTGTCGGAGAGCGGCGGGAGGGCCGAGCTGGCCATGCGCGGAGCGTATGCTGCGCGGATGATGCATGCAGCGCTTCGTGTCTTCGCCGTGATCGGGTGTCTGGTGTCGCCTGTGGCCGCGCAGGATGCGCTGCCGCCCGTCGATGCTGCGGCGATCGTTCGGGAGATTCGCCCGCGCGCGAATGTCCCCGCGCTCGTGTGCGCCGTGGTGACGAAGGATGGCGTGCACGCGATCGGCGCCGACGGCGTGCGGCGCGTGGGCGAGGAAGCAGCCGTCACGGTCGACGACCGCATGCACCTCGGTTCGTGCGCCAAGGCGTTCACGGCGACGCTCGCCGCTGTGTTCGTGGCGGAGGGGGCGCTGCGCTGGGACACCACCGTCGGCGAGACGGTCGCTCTGTCGCTTCCCGACATCGACCCCGCGTGGCGTGCGGTGACGCTTGAGCAGTTGCTCCGCCATCGCGGCGGCGCGGCGAACGCACCCGATCCGAAGGCGTGGGCAGAGGCGTTTGGCTGCGGCGACCCGCCGAAGGACTGCCGCGGCGCGTTCGTCGAGAAGGCGCTCGCAAGGCCGCCTGTCGGCGTCGGCGCCTTCACCTACTCGAACCAGGGCTACGCGATCGCGGGGCGCATGATCGAGATCGCGGCGGGTGACACCGAGGACTACGAGACGCTGCTCGCAGAGCGCGTGCTTGCACCGCTTGGTATCGCGCGCTTTGGCTTTGGCGTGCCGACGAAGGCCGATGCCGCGGCGCCCGCTGGTCACACCGAGCGGGGTATGCCGCGCGCGATCGACAATCCGAATGCGATCGCGCCTGCGGGCACGCTTCACATGCCGCTTGGCGAGTGGGCGAAGTTCATCGCGTTTCAGCTCGGAGCGAAGCCGCCGACGGCGCTCGAAGGCGCTGCCCGCGAGCTGCCGAAGCTGCATGCGCGCGCGACGGACGCGCCGAACGAGGCGCTTGGCTGGATGACTGGCACGCGTCCGTGGGGCGGATCCGTGCTCACGCACGCCGGCTCGAACACCATGTGGTACTGCGTGGCGTGGCTTGCGCCTGAGAAGGGCTTTGCGGTGCTGGCGGCCACGAATCAGGGCGGCGACGCGGCTGCGAAGGCCTGCGATGACGCGTGCGCGGCGTTGACTCAGGCGGTCGTCAAGCCGGCGGCAAAGCCCGAGGGACCGACGCCGGCGCCGACCGCCGCACCCTTGAAGTGAGTCCGGTGCTCATCCGCTGCCGCGGCGGCGCAAGCTTGGATCCTGGTGCCTGGTGGATACCGGTGCCTGGCACCTGCCGTGCGGAGCGTGCACCTTCCGCGCACGTGCCAGACACCGGAAACCACACATGTCTATGCAGCCGGTCTCTCGGCACCTGCCACTCGGGTGCCAGGCGTGCCTGGCAGGTGCCAGGCACCAGTTCTGCCAGTTCTGACCCTTCCGCCGCCGTCTCGGGCACCGCCGCTGTACCTCCGCGCCCGCGGACGCGAAGATGGCGCGCGATGACCGCCACCTGCCTTCGCTTCCTCCACCGCTCGCTTGCTCGGCTCGCACCGGCCACCTACGCCATCGCCGCGGCCGCCGCCGTTGCGGCACCTTCTGCGGTGCGGGCGTCGCAGTCGACAGCGCCTGCCGCCGCCCGCACCACCGCCGCTGCGCGCGCGCTTGACGAACTCGCCACGCACGATGTCGCGTGGACCGCGCCCGGCGGCGATGAGTCGGGGTCGATACCGATCGGAAACGGCACCTTTGGCGCGAACATCTGGTTCGACGCGAAGGGAGACCTGCTTCTTCTTCTCTCGCACACCGACGCCTTCAGCGAGATCGAGCGCCTGCTCAAGCTTGGCCGCGTGCGCGTCTCGTGCGATCCGCCGCTCGCGACCACGCCGTTCGCGCAGCGCATGCGCTTCGCGGACGGCATGATCGAGGTCGAGGCGGGCGCCGGCGACGACCGCGCGACCGTGCGCGTGTGGATCGACAGCGCAAGCGAGGTTCTGCATGCGACGGTCGAAAGCGCGCGTCCGCGCACGGTCACCGCGACGCTCGAGAACTGGCGCGACACCGCGCGCACGCTCGAAGGCGGCGAGCGCAACAGCTCGTGGGTGATGCGCGACGCGCCCGACTCGATCGCCCTCACGGAGTCGGCCGATGTTGTCGTGCCGCTCGAGGATTCGCCGGGGGACTCGCCCGACGCCGTCGCGTGGCATCACCGCAACGAGTCGTCGGTCGTTCCCTTCACGCTCGAACACCAAGGGCTGCTTGCCTTCGAGAGCGCGTTCCCCGATCCGCTGATCCTGCGCACCTTCGGCGGACGCATCGAGGGCGAAGGTTTCGTGCGCACCGATGCCGGCACGATGCAGAGCGCCGCGCCGCGCACGAGCCATGCGCTGCGCGTCACGGTCGCGTGTTCGCAGGCCGACGACCTGGCGTCATGGCAGAGGCGGCTTGCGGCCGTGGCCGAAGGCTCCGCCGATCACGCCGCCTCGCGCACACGCACCGCGGCGTGGTGGCGCGCGCGCTTTGCAACGAGCTGGGTGTTCGTCGACATGCCGGAAGGCGAGCGCGGCGCGCTCGGATTGTCGCAGGCCTATGCGGCGCAGCGTGCGGCAGCCCTCGCCGCGACCGGCGGCGTGTTCCCCGTCAAGTTCAACGGCTCGATCTTCACGGTTGCGCCGCGCTTCGTGAACGGCGAGCCCTACAACGACGACTACCGCCGCTGGGGCGGCGACTACTGGTGGCAGAACACGCGGCTCCCGTACCACGGCATGCTCGCGCGCGGCGACGGCGACCGCATGCGCTCGCTCGTCGACTTCTACTTCCGTGCGATCCGCGGCTGCACCGTGCGTGCGAAGGAGTACTACGGCGCGGAAGGCGCGTACTTCCCCGAGACGATGACGACCTTCGCGACCTATTCGAACGGCGACTACGGGTGGAACCGCGAGGGGCTCGACAAGGAGAAGGACAAGGGCGTCGTGCAGTGCCCGTGGTGGCAGTGGGAGTGGAACCAGAGCCTCGAGCTCGTGGCGCTTCTTCTCGACCACTGGGACCACACGGGCGACGAGCGCATGCTCGAGGAGCGAACGATTCCGATGGCGCACGCCGCGCTGCGCTGGTTCGACACGCGCTTCACGCGCGACGAGCGGGGCACTCTCGTGATCTCTCCGACGCAGGCGCTCGAGACCTATTGGACGGGCGTGGTGAACGACCTTCCGTCGGTCGCAGGCCTGCGTGAGATCACGGCGCGGCTCCTCTCGCTCCCGGCGGGTTTCGGAAGCGATGACGACCGGGCGCTCTGGGAGCGCATGCGCGCGTCGTGTCCGCCGCTGCCGGTGACGGCCGACGGCACAAGGCTCGCGCCTGCGGAGAAGTTCGACCCCGTGCGATCGAACTGCGAGAACCCCGAGCTCTACGCGGTGTGGCCGTTCTGGCTGCCCGACGATCTTCTCGAGGTCGGCCGCGCGAGCTTCGCCGCGCGCATCGAGAAGATGACGCACGGCTGGACGCAGGACGGCATGCAGGCCGCGCGCCTCGGCCTTGCGGACGAAGCCGCCGCGAACGTGCGGGCGAAGCTCGGCAACACGCACAAGAACTTCCGCTATCCGACCTTCTGGGGCCCGAACTTCGACTGGGTGCCCGACCAGTGCCACGGCTCGAACCTCCTGACGACCGTGCAGGAGATGCTGCTCCAATCGCGCCCCGACGGCACGATCACGCTGCTTCCCGCGTGGCCGAAGTCGTGGGACGCGCGCTTCCGCCTCCATGGCGCGGGCGGCACGCAGGTGACAGCCGAAGTCCGCGGCGGTGAACTCGTGTCGCTCGAGGTGGATCCGCCCGCGAACCGCGCGCGGGTGACGGTCGCGGAAGGGTGGGTGGCGCCGTGAACGCGCACGACGCGCGCAACCCGATAACTCCGACGCCCACACGCGTTCGCCGCGTGTGGCCGTGGGTGGTCGCGATCGGCTGCGCACTCGTTGTTTGGTACCTCTGGCGCGCCACGAGCCTGTGGCATGCGCGTCCCGTGATTGCGTTCGATTTCGTCGACTTTCTCAATGAGCAGCAGCCGAAGCCCGGCCCCGAGGGAAGTGCGTTTCCGATCTACGTGGAGGCGGTCGAAGGCGACTGGCCGAGCATGCAGACTGTGGCCAGCACGCACCGCGATCTCGCAGGCCGCGCGGCGGTCGATGACGCAGCACGCTCCCGGTTGCATGAGTCGCATCGGGGGTTGGAACGACAGGTCGCTGTGCTGCGCAAGCTGGCCGCCCATCCGGTGCTCGGCATGCCGGTCATGCGGGATCCACAGGAGCACCCCGAGATCGCTGCATTCCTCGGCCTCGCGCCGGCCGAGCGGGCGCCGGAGCGGGCGGCGGATTCGATTCATCGTGGCCCGTTCTCCATCCTGACGCCCTCGTCGTGGTTCGTGGGCGGCCTGGCGCAGCTCCTCAACATCGACGCAGCCCTCGCGGCGGAGGCTGGCGAAATCGACCGCGCGATCGCCGGGCTCGAGGCGGCGACCCTCGCCGCATCGCATGCTGGGGAGCCCGCGGTCTGGATTTCGGCGGCGCTGCAGTTGGCGAACGAGCAGTCGATCGCATGGTCGATCCGCGCGATCGTCGAGAACCATGGCGAGCAGGCGACCGAGGCGCAACTCGAGGAGCTTGCACGAATCGTCCGCCGACTCGCGAAGCCGATCGTCGCGCGGACCCTCGAGGTCGAGCGGCGTTGCAGCCGCGACATGATCCAGCGGCTCTACTCGGACGATGGCGCCGGCGGCGGCGAGCTCCTGCCTGCGCGCATGCTGGAGTTCGAGGAGCTTGCGGGATCGTTCCGTGCCGATGGATCGCGGATTCCGTGGAAGGGCGCCATGCCGACTTGGGCGCGCTTCCTGACGTCGCCGGTTCTCAACCGCTGGCGTGATGACCGCGCATGGACCGCGGGGTTGATCGACCGCGTGCACGGCATCGCGACCGAGGCGCTGGGGACCCCGAGCGGCACGGCGCTCGATGCGCATCTCAGGCGGCTTGCGGCAGTGCATGACGTGGCCGACGAGTGGAGGCAGCCTGTTCTCGCACGCGCCAATGCAGGTCAAGCGCACCTGATCGTCCTCGAGCGCATGCTTCGCCTCGAGCGCGATGCGACGCTGGCGGCGATCGCCATCGAGCAGTTCCGTCGCGTGAACACGCGGTTTCCCGAGTCGCTCGATGAGCTCAACGCCTTCGTCGGGATGAGGCTCGGCGCCGACAATCCGCCGTCGAACCCGTGGCGGTACGCGGTCGTCGACGGACGGCCGGTGATCTACGACTTCGGCGTCGATGGCATCGACGATGGCGCGAGGCCGGCCGCCGCGTTCCTGAGCGAGATGCGGGGAGGCTCGGCGTGGTGGGCGCTTTCGGGCGATCGCTCGACGACCTGCGCCAACCTCTCGGCGAGCGCCAGCGTGCGGACAGAGCCTCCGCAGCCGAAGGACGGCGTATGGCCCTCGCTTCAACCCGCGGTAGTCGGCGAACTCTGCGATCCGACCACGCGCGCAACGCGACCCGCGACGACGATGTCGCCGGAAGCGCGTTTCGGCGACACGGTCTGGGTCCTCTGGCGCTCAGGCGCGTTCGGGCCGAGCCGGCTGGTGCGCCTGAAGCCTGACAACGGGGAGCCCGACGTGGAGCCCGACGTGGTGCCTGACGTGGTGCCCGAAGAGGGCGAGGACGGGCGCGCGGAAGGCTGAACCGCGAACCAGCCGGCACTTTGCGCGACAAAGGAGAGAGATTTCCCAGATCCCGATGTGCAGGAGCCGTATACTTTGCCCGACACAGTATGCGCGGCACGGCGAGACCATCGCCCAAGGAGTCATCCCATGGCAAACGAGAATCAGTTCATCCGCGGCGCAGGCATGCTGGCGGTCCTCAAGGTCCTCGAAGGCGGCGAGCTGTACGGCTACGCCATCGTCGAGGCGCTGGCGAAGACCAAGGGCGACGCGCTGCATCTCGGGCAGGCGACGGTCTATCCGATGCTCTACAACCTCGAGGCGAAGGGGCTCGTGAAGGCGCGGTGGGACGAGTCGGGCCCGCGGCCGCGCAAGTACTACGCGCTGACGAAGGCGGGGAAGACGCGCCTGGCCGACGACACCGAGGAGTGGAGCGCGATCACGCGCGCGATGGCGTCGCTCGGGCTCGAGCGCGCTGTGTGGCTGCGATTCGCGGCGGCTGCGTGCATGGCATGCGCGGCGCTTGTTCTGCCGGCAGGGCCCGCAAGCGCCGCCGTGCAGCAGCAGGAAGCCGTCGCGGAGAGCGCCGCCGATGCGTACGACCGGTTGAACAACCGCTTCAACGAGCTGTACGACCTCGCGCCCGACGAGTCGCGCGAGGCGTTCATGTACCAAGGCGTCATCGACGAATCGATGCAGCGCTGGCTCGAGCAGGCGCGGCCGCTTGGGCGCGAGTTCGTCGCGGCCTCGCGGCGGCCCTATGCGCGCGACCTCGACTATTCGCAGGGCTTCGAGCTGCTGCTTCCGCACTACTCGGGACAGAGGCAGCTGGCGAGAACGGCGCGCCTGCTCGCGCACGATGCCGCGCAGCGCGGCGACCGATCAGCCGCGATCGACTACCTCTGCGCCCAGACGGCACTTGGGCGTCAGGCGGGCAGCGACCGCCTCGTCATCGGCTCGCTCGTCTCGATGGGCATCACGCGGCTCGGCGTGAACGCGCTCGACGAGATGCTGGACTATGGCCTGATCGACCGCGATGGCGCCGAACGGCTCGCAAGTTCGCGGGACGGCCTCGCCGCATCGATGCGCACGCAGATGGCAGCGTCGATCGAGATGGAGTCGGGCATCCTGGTGCAGGAGGTCGGAAGGCTCGCGGAGCTCGACGATGCGGGGCGTCTCGCGCGCTTCTCGCAGCTCGGCATCAACCAGCCGATCGCGTCCGACGCCGCAAGCGTCGAGATGTGGAAGGCGCAGGCGTCGAGCTACAACGAGGCCATGAGGGCGGCGGTTGCGAACACCGACCCGAAGGCGATGCGCGGCGCGGTCGAGGCGCTGGCCGCCCGCGTGGCTGCGGGCGAGTTCGGCGACTTTCTCAAGGTGTTCGGCGCGGATCTGAGCCAGGCGCTGTCTCGGCTGGAGATCGTCGAGGCTGAGCTCGCGCGTCAGGACGCGCTGCTCGCCGACATCGTGAGCGGGAAGAAGAAGCCAGAGGACTTCGCGAACGCCGCGCGGCTCTACCAGATGGCAGCGAAGGCTGCGGAGTCGCTGTCGGCCGAGCAGCAGGGCACGATCGAGGCGCTCCGCCTTGCGCCCGACAAGCTGACCGAAGCGGACCGCCGCGAGGCCCGCCGCGCCATCGAGGCGCTGCGCGCGAGCGTGATCGCCAACATCATGCAGGCGTCATCGATGTCGCGCTGCGTCTTCGACCAGGATTCCTACGACCGGACCGATCTCCTCCCGTCGATGAGCGAGGGCTTGCTCGGTGCCCTGCGCGTGGCGCTGTTCGACCCGCTGTTGCCGGGCGACCGACCCGAGGACGCACCGTCCGCGGTCGACTCATGCGTTGCGGTGATCTCGGCGATCCGCCATATCTCGACGGACAACGGTCTCGGACGCGCGCTGGTCGCGCAGCGCGTGGGGCGCGATGTTGCGCAGGCGCTCGCCGAACTCGATGCGAAGGGTGCGCTCGACGCGGGCGCACGCGAGCGTCTCGCGAAGGAACTCGCGCGCCTGTCGTCGGACGATCCGTTCGGCATCCGCGGCGCCATCGACACCGAACGCCTGCGCATCTCGCGCTCCGCAGGCCTGCGGCACGCGGCGGAAGACGACAAGCGCGCGTTCTCGCGGTCGCGGCTGGCGAACCTGTCGCCCGACTCGATCGCGTTCCTCTCTGCAGCGCTCTCGTTTGAGCGCGCCGCACTGAAGGCCGCGAAGTGCGACTGCCCGTTCGACGGGCCGATCCTCGATGTGCGGCCGCTGTTCGACATCGAGGCGTTCGAGAAGGCGCTCGCCCAGCGGGAGAAGCTGCAGCAGCGGATCGACGCTGCGATCGAGCCACGCGACGGAGACGCCGGCACCGCGCTGCGCGGACTCACGCTCACGAAGCCCGTGGCCGTCGAGGAGCGCATCGCGGAAGCGCGTGCGGACTTCGCGCGGCTCGCGGCGCTCGTGGAACCAAAGACGACCAAGTGACCGGAGGCATCATGTTCGGACGAACCCGAGGCGCCGTGCAGGCGGCGCTGGCAGCGACCACGCTGCCCGACGAGCTCAAGGCCTTCATCGCTTCGCTTGTCGCACGCACGCGGCTGCGCCGCGCGGAGCAGCTCGACATCGCCGCGGAGTTGACTTCGCACTTCAGCGAAGGGCTCGCAGCGGGGCGGACCGCCGATGCGCTGATCGCCGCATACGGCGATGCGCGTCAGAGCGCACGCGAACTGCGTGCGAGCGCGATCGCGAAGCGCAGCGCGCTCGACCGCGCGGCGGGCGTGCTCGTGAAGTGGTCGGGCATCGGCGCCGCCGCGGTGTTCGCCGTCTATCTCGGGTCCGCGGCCGCGCTCTACTTCCGCGAGCCCGTGATCTCGTTCGATGCGCGTGCGGCCGTGAACGCGCGTCTGCCGAAGGCGGGGCCCGAGGGGCGCGCGCTCGAACTCTATGCGGCCGCGCTCGGCGAGCGGGGCGCCCTCACCCTCGGCGACCGGTTGAATCCTGGCATCGATGCGACGATGGAGGCGCTTGAGCACATCGACTCCGACGAAGCCGCGGCGGCGAGCGTGAGGGAGTTCGTCGACGAGTGGTGGCGCGTCCTCGAGTTGCTTCGCGAGGTGCGGTCGCGGCCCGTCTTCGGCCTCGCGGTCGTGACGAGCTCGACCGACGACGCGACCGCGGTCGGGCTCTTCGGGAAGGATGCGCTCGTCGATGGGGCTTATGCCGAAAGCGGCATCCTCGTTGGATCCCTGATCAACACGCTCCTGCCGCAGGCGTCGATGCTGCGGAGCTGCGCGCGCCTTCTCGTGGTCGACGCGGCCCTCGCCGCACACGAAGGGCGCGCGGAGGACGCGATCGCATCCTTCGAGGCCGCGATGGCTGCGGGGGTGCACGCGGGGGAGTTCGGGCTTCTCATCTGCCGCCTCGTCGAGTCGGGCATCAAGAGCCTCGTGATCGAGTCGATCGGAGCCGCGGTCGCGCGGCATCCGCGCGCGTTCGACGATGCACAGCTCGCGCGGCTCGAGCGGCTCGTGCGGGGACAGCGCGTCGATTTCGTCGTCGGGTTCGAGGGCGAGTGGAACATGATGCGCGACCTCGTGCAGCGCTGCTACAGCGACGACGGCGATGGCGACGGCCTGCTTCTGCCGCGCGCGCACGGGCAGCTGATGCGCGAGCTCTCCTCATGGTCGAGCGTCGGCGGTGACTTCGGGGGCCGAGGAGGTGCGATCGCAGCGGTCGAGTTCATGGGAGGCCCCATCGCAGCGACGATTGCGCCGTCGCGCCGCGAGATCGAGGACCGCGCACGGGCCTACTACACGAAGGCGATCGCCGTCGCGACCGCGGAGAGCGAGGAGGAGAGCGCTCTGCTGCGGAGCGAGTTCGTTGAAATGGCGGCGGCACTCGGGCGCGATCCACGGAACATCTTCGTGATTATGGCCCCAGGGCTCGACCGCGCGCTCGACCTGCCGCGCAAGCTCGAGGAGCTTGCCGAGGGGACGGCGGACACGATCGCAGCGGAACGCGCGAGGCGCGCGGCGAACGGCGGGTGACATGTCGGCCGTGGTTTGAGCGGTCGTGGCTGCGGCCGCTCCCTTTGGTGCTACCGAACGCACGGGTGCCCTTGGACGAAGTCCAAGGAACGGATGGTGTCAGCCGTCGACTCCGACGACTCTCGTTCCGTGGACTTCGTCCACGGGCAGCCTTAGTTTGAGCGGTCGCGGCTGCGGCCGCTCCCCTTTGGTGCTTGTCACGCAGCGGTTGCCTCAACCACGCGGCGCGATCAACGCCGCAAGCCGTCCGCTCGCCGCGCCGTCGCGGCGATAGCTGAAGAACCGTGTGCGCTCGGCAAAGGTGCACGGGGGCTCCGCATCGATCGACTCGCGCGCGACGCCCGCGCGCGCGAGCTGAAGCGCGACGGCCGCGACGAGATCCGCGTGATGCTTCGGCCCGTGCATGCCCGGCGCGAAGACGCACGGCGCGAGGTCCGCGGCGGCAAGCGCATCGGCGACCTCCGGCCCGATCTCGAAGTGCCTCGCGGAGATGCACGGCCCGATCGCGGCGATGCATGCGTGCGGATCGGCGCCGATCGACCAGAGTGCATCGATCGCAGCAGGAACGATGCCGCTGACGACGCCGCGCCAGCCCGCGTGCACGGCTGCGACATGGCCTGTCGAGGGGTCCGCGATCAAGACAGGCACGCAATCCGCCACGCGGATGAGCACAGCGCATCCACCGCGCGGACTCGTGACGGCATCGGCTGGCACGCGTGCGGCAAGCGCATCGACCGCGCGCGCCACTGAACAGCTGTGCACCTGACTCAGGTCCGCGACGGTCGCGTCACGCGCCAGCCCTGCGGCCGCAGCGAAGCGCGCATGGTTCTCGCGGATGTTCGCGTCGAGGTCGCGCGGTTCGCCCGTCGGAATGCGCGCGTTCGCCTGCGTCGACTGAAGGTTGAGCGTATCGAACGGCGCCTCGCTGACGCCGCCGTGCCGCGTCGCGAACGCATGCACGAACCCCGCACGCGCAAGCAGGGGGCTTGCGAGCGTCACGACGCCATCGGGGCTGGTCCGCTCGGCGAGCACGCGCGGATATCGGCGCGGCAGCGCTTCGGGCATGAGGCGGGAATGCCGCCACTCCGAAGGTAGACTCACGCGATGCCCGAAGCCCCGAAGCGAATCGTTCGATCGCGCGCCGCGCTGGTCGCCGTCGGCATCTGCGCGCTTGCGGTGTCCGCCGTGCTCGGCTACCTCGGATTGGCGCTCCACTATGAATCGCTCGAGCCGAACCCGAGGACCGACCGCTTCGCGGCGATGCTGGCGGAGCTGCCGCCGTGCCCTCCCGAGCAGTCGGCGTGGTACGCGTACATGGATGCGATGCATCCGCGGCATCTCGGGGAAGACGGCACCACTGCGAACAACATGATGTACACGCCGTTTGCGATTCACGAGGCACTGCGCGCCGCGCTCGAGGAAGCAGGGGTCGCCTTCGTGGGGAGCACCTCGTGGGACGCGGTGGTTCATGCTGAGAGTCTGCTTGCGGCGGGATCTGCGGACGACGGGTCGCCTGCCCGCGAGTTCATCGCGAGGGTGCTTGGGCAGTTGTCGTCGACCCGCTCGGCCGTCGTCGAGGCGAGCAAGGTTCCCGTCTTCGGTGTACGAGTGCCGACCGCGCGCGATCTCCGTTCGCGCGAGTTCTTCGGAGACAGCCTGTACAGCCTCTTTCCGGAGTTTCCCGATGCCGAGATCGGGTTCTCAGAGGCGAAGACGATCCACAGCATCGCGATCCTACTCGAGGTCGACGCGAGCCACGCCCTCGCCACCGGCGATGCGGAGCGGGCGCTCGTCGACCTCGAGACGATCGCGCGCATGACGCTGCACTCTGACGAGGTACGCAGCACCATTGGCCAGATGCTGTCGCTCGCGTGCAGGGCCAGGGTCTGGGCGATGGCCAACAGGTTTGCGTCGCTGCATCCTGCGACGTGGAGCGATGCGCAGCTTGCACGGCTCGGGGCCGCGCTCGACTCGATCGATGCGAGGGGATCCGAACTCGACCTTGCGTGGGAAGAGGCGTTCTTCGAGATGGCGGTCTCTCGCTTCTACTCCGATGACGGGGCGGGCGATGGCGTGCTGCTCCTCAAGGCGATCTTGACTTCCCAGAGCGATGACCTGTTCGGGCGTGCAACGCCGCAGTGGGGCTTGGCACGGATGCTGCTTGCGCCGTGGTACATCCGGCAGGCGCCGTCGCGCGCCGAGCTCACGAGGGACTTCGAGGCGCATCTCGACTCGATGCGCGCACGCATGGCGATGCCGCTCTGGAAGCGGCAGCGACAGCCGGAGAGCCGCCTCAGCCTGACCACTCCGATGCGGTCTGACTCGGATCCCGTCGGCGTGCTTGTGTTCACCCATTTGGATCGGCCCATCGACACCATCGCCTGGATGGCGCACCGCGACGGGGCGCGGCTTGCCCTCGTGATCGAGCTGTTCCGCAGGGCGCACGGACGCCTGCCCGAGACGATGGATGAGTTGCTTGCGTTCGCACGCGAGCGAAAGCTCGAAGGACCGCCCGCCCCATGGGGGCTTGCGCCGCTGACGACCGACACCCAGAGCGGCAAGCCATATCGCCTCGAGATCGTGGCGACGGAGGACGGGAGCCAGCGGGTCGAGATCTGGAGCGATGGGCCGCAGGATCCCGAGCTCGCTGACGAGCTGTGGACGACGGAGAAGGGTTTCCGCGTGGTTCCGCCGCACCCGCTTCGCAGGGGCGAGGAGTAGAGGTTTCGCACTCGACGCGCGCTCGGCTATCCTGCGCGCATGGCTTCCTGCAGAGCGTTTACGCCTCTCTCCGCGCTTGCGCTTCCGATCGCGTGCGCTGCGTTCCTCGCCGCATGCGACGGGCCCACGGGCGGATACCCGCCGCCGCCGCCTCCGTACGAGGCGCCGGCGTCTGCGATCGAGATGGCGCGGACGCCGAAGTTCAGGCCGTTGATCAAGGCCTTGCAGGCACAGCGCGCGGCGTCGCGCGAGCTTGCTGCGTTCAACGACGGCGTGGCGGGGCGGATGGACGAGGCGCAGCAGGCGCGCTACCAGCAGCTCTTCGGGAAGGTGCTCGAGGCGTCCCGCGCGGTCGGCGCGGCCGTGAAGGCCGCGGAGCTCACCCCTGACGAACTTGCGGCGTGGAGCGCGGTCAGTGCGCTTGACGACGCGAAGCTCGCGGAACTCGCGAAGTGAACAGCGGCGCGCGAGGCGCGCCATGTCGCGGTCACTGCAGTTCCGGCCGCACGACTCCTGGAAGCAGGATCGTCGCCATGAAGCGGAACGCGGGGCGGCCGCCAAGTTCGGTCACGGCGTGCAGCGGCGGCGCGGACGGATTCGGCTGCATGATCCGCGCGAGCTCCTCGTAGATGATGTTCGGCGCGTCGACGCTTCCGTCGAGGAACGAGAGATTCACGCGGCCCGTGTTCCAGAGCGCAGGAGTGTCGATCCACAGGCCGCCCGAGCCTGTCGGAGGGCCGACTTCGATGGCCCAGCCCTGGAAGTTGTAGCCGAACGCATCTTCCTCGGCGATCGAGAACATCGTGCGCGAGGGCTGCGGGATCTGCGAGAGCGCGACCGTCTTGAACTGCGTGTTGCGCACCGCGTCGGGCGCGTCGGGGCTCTCGAGATCAGGGAAGTCGTACCAGTCGTCGGCGCGGCGCGTGTAGTCGCTCTCGCCGACGCCGACGAAGGCGCTGAGCGAGTAGCTGCGCACGCGGCCCGTCGGATCCATGGGCGAGACATAGGCCTTGGGGTTCTCGCCGAGATAGGACCACATCACGCCGCCCTCGAGGCTTCGCACCGTCTCCGAGCCAGCGACGATCGCACCGGGCCGCGAGGTGTTCACCCACGGGTTCGGCGTGCCGCGCATGGTTGCCGCAGGCGCGAGGCTGTCGGTGCGCGGGCTCACGAACCTGCCTTCGTTGTCCGTCGCATAGGCGTTGTTCGCCAGCGCGATCTGTCGCTGGTTGGCGAGGCACGCGGTGGCGCGGGCGCGGGTCTGCAGCTGGTTCAGGCTGATGAGGATCAGCGTGACCACGATCACGATGATCGCGATCACGAGGAGCAGCTCGACGAGCGTGAAGCCCGCCGTGCGGGGAAGTCGTCGGGTCAGGCCCGCTGGGAAGCGTGAGGAGGTTCGCATGGGTCGATCCTGGGTGGCCGGGTCGGTACCGCGGCGACAGAGTGTACTACGCGGCCGCCCGCGAACCGATCCCAAATCCTGCCTTTGGAAGGGGAAACAGCTCGAACACGCAGGTGTCCAAACGCGGGGAGCGGGTCACCGCCCGCTTCTGCGGACGCACGCGGACAGGCGGCGGAGGAGCGGCCCCGCGTCGTGGCGGCGCGTGGCGCGATCCCGTACCTTGATTCCCGATGAGCGAACCAGCGGTTGACCAAAGTGCGGGCGGCGCGGACCGCACGCCGCGTGGCGCCCCGTCGCGGACCGCCGTGGCGCTTGTCATCGTGGTGGCCGCGCTCGGCTACTTCGTCGATATCTTCGACCTCCTCCTCTTTGCGCTCGTGCGACGCACCTCGCTCACAGAGGTGCTCGCGGCCGATCTCGAGGGGAAGTCCGCGGACGAGGTGAACCGTATCCTCGCGGAGTCGGGTATCTGGCTCGACAACATCCTGCAGACGACGGGGCTTCTCGTGGGCGGGCTCGTGTGGGGCATCATCGCCGACCGCCGAGGGCGTCTGAGCGTGCTGTTCGGCTCGATCCTGTGCTACTCGCTTGCGAACCTGCTGAACGCTGCGGTCACCGATGTCGACCCGAACGGACCCCTCGGATTCCTGCACGCGATCGGGCTCGGAAGCGCATTCAACCAGTACGGCGTGCTGCGGTTCATCGCAGGCTTCGGCCTCGCGGGCGAGCTCGGCGCTGGCATCACGCTCGTCGCCGAGCTCGTGAGCAAGGAACGCCGCGGACTCGCGACGACGGTAGTGGCCGCCGTCGGCATCCTCGGCGCTGTCGCGGGGTACTTCACCACGCAGCTCGTCGGCTGGCGCACGGCGTTCGTGATCGGCGGCGTGATGGGCCTCGCGCTCCTCGCGCTGCGGATCGGCGTGGTCGAGAGCGGGCTCTTCGCGCAGGCGAAGGAGTCGCGCGTGCGCGGTCGCGGCGCGTTCTGGAAGCTGTTCTGGCCTGCGGAGAGGCTCAAGCGCTATGCATGCACCGTGCTGATCGCCGTGCCGATCTGGTTCGTCGTGGGCACGCTCGTCAAGTACTGCGACAGGATCATGCCGAGCCTCGGCCTCGAGGGCGCCGAGCAGCCGAACCCCGCACGCGCGATCATGTGGTGCTACGTGGGCCTGGCGGCGGGCGATCTCGGAAGCGGGCTCCTGAGCCAGCTGCTCCGCTCGCGTCGGCGCGCGATCTGGATCTTCCACGCCCTGACGCTCGCGGCGATCGCGCTCTACTTCACGGTCGGCGCGCAGAGCCTCGCAGCGTTCTACGCGGTGATCTGCTTCGCGGGCTTCGCATGCGGCTACTGGGCCGTCTTCGCCACGGTCGGCGCCGAGCAGTTCGGCACCAACCTCCGCGCGACCGCAGCGACGACCGCTCCGAACATCGTGCGCTGGTCGGCGGCTTGGACCGGCGGACTCTGGCTCTACCTGAGCGGCTCGCTCGAGGCGTGGACGGCGGCTGCGATCGTGGCTGCGATCGTGATGCCGATCGCGATCCTCGCCACGTTCGGCTTGCGCGAGAGCTACGGCACGGATCTCGACTTCGCTGAGAAGTGAACGCCGCCTACACTCGCGGCCCGAAGGAACTCCATGACGCAGTACGCCCGTTCGATCGTCGCCATCCTGTCCGCACTCGGCCTCGCCGTGCTCGGCGCCGGGTCGTTGTCCGCCTGCTCGGCGACGCCCAAGCCCGTCGCGCCCACGGGCGCAGGAATCTACATGGTGACGGTGCTCGACGCGACGAACGGACGGCCCGTCGAGGGCGTCGAGCTCACGGCGACCGCATCGGGCGCGCGCTTCAGCGGCACGGCGGCATCGTTGGCGACGACCGACGAGGACGGCATCGCTGTGCTTCGCTTCGGCAACTGGGGCGCCGTCGACCTGCGCGTGACGCGGGGCGACGCCGCCGAGCGCTGGCTCGTGACGCAGGACCGCGTGGCCGTGAACGGCGGCAGGAGCGCCATCGATCCGCTGCGGATGATGGTCGGCTCGCGCTCGAACGGCGGCGCGAGCTCGTTCACCGTTTCGATCACGCGCGTCGAGCGCGGCGGCAAGATCGACGCGGATTGAGCGGCTCGCGGGCTTCTTCAGTCACGCGTCTGGTCATTCACGAGTTCATCAAGCAGCGGTCCGATCGCCTCCGCCACGCGTGCGGAGGTGCGCGCGAGGTTGCGCACGAACGCCTCGTGCGTCGGTTCGTGGTGGTCGACAAGATCGGTGATTCCCTTCAGCGCCACGAGCGGGCGGCGGTGCTCGCGGCACACGACGCCGAGCGCAGCAAGCTCCATCTCCTTCGCGAGCGCGCCGTGCCGCGCGAAGAGCGCGAGCTCATCGGCGGTGGCGTCGAGGCTGGCGCCCGTCGACACAAGCCCCGCGCGGGCATCGAGCGCAGCGGAGAGCCGTGCCAGCATCGCGTCGTCGGCGGAGAGCCGCGTGTGCGCGCGGGCGACGGCGTCGAAGCCGCCGAGCGCGATGCGCGCATCGTGGAACATCGTGTCGCGCGCGACGACGAGGTCCGCGATCCGCTGGCCTTGCGACTCGAATCCGCCGGCGGTGCCTGCGTTCACCACGATGTCGCAGGGAATCCGCTCGAGCGCACGCGCGAGCGTCGCTGCGGCGTGCACGGGCCCGATGCGGTCGACGCCCGTTTCCGCGCAGATTCCTGGGGAAAGAAGCGAGACCTCGAGCGATGAGAGGTTCGAGCCGACGCGCCCGCTGCGCACGCCGGCGCTCCCGATCGGGAGCCTGTCGGGCGCGAGGCCAAGCGCGCGTGCGATCGGCTCCGCCTCCGCCTCCATCGCCACGAAGATGAGGATGCGCCGCACGCCGGGTGGCAGTGGCGGCAGCGTGAAGTCCGCGCGCAGAGGCGCTGCGTCAGACGGCAAGGGGCTCTCCGCGCGCGGGAAGCGCGCACTCGAGCGAGAGCTCGTCTCGCAGCTTCGCCGCGAGCGCTGCGCGCGCAGGCTCCGTGCCGTGGTTCAGCACGACGCGCGAGGGCTTGCGTCCGAAGCGGCGGAACCACTCGACGAGATCCTCTTGGTAGGCGTGGCCCGAGAGGCCCTCGACGCGCGCGGTCGACGCGCGGATGGGAATCACCTTGCCGCTCGAGAACTGCGCGCGTTCCGCACCGCGCTCGATGCGCGAGGCGAAGCCGTCCTCGGGCTGGTATCCGCCGAGAAGGAGAAGGCAGTCGGGCCGGTCGATCGACTCCTCGAGGTGGCGCAGCATCGGACCCGCGTCCATGAAGCCGCTGCCCGCGAGGATGATTCCGCCGTGCACCATGCGGTCGATCGCCATCGATTCGCGCTTCGAGAGCACGTAGTGGAGTTCGGGGAACCAGAGCGGCGCCTCGCCCGCGCGCACGGCTGCGGCAAGCTCGGGCGCGAGATACTCGGGGTGGCGGTAGAGCGACTCGATGCCGTGGACTGCCATCGGCGAGTCGACGTAGACATTGAGCCCGTGCATGAGGCCACGCGCGTGGAGCCGCGCGAGGCGGTGGACAAGAAGCTGCGCGCGTCCGAGCGCGAAGACGGGCGCCAGCACCTTGAGCTTGCGGCGCGCCGCATCCGCGACGATCGCAGCGAGCGTCTCGTCGGTGTCGGCGTGCGTCTTGCGCGGGCGTTCGCCGTTGGTCGACTCGACGACCACGACATCTGCGTCGAGCGGGTGGTGCGGCGCGGCGAGGAGCGAGACCGCGCCCGCGCGATGCGGCCCGAGGTCGCCCGTGAAGTAGAGCTTGCGGCGCGCGGCGCCCGAACCGATCGTGAGTTCCGCGCCCGCCGCGCCGGGCGTGTGGCCCGCGTTGCGGAAGACGAGCGACACGAGCGGCGCGATCTTCACCTCGCGGTCGAGCGGAACGCCCTCGATCGCGTCCATCGTGTCGCGCACGTCGGGAATGTCGAAGAGACGATGCGCTGGTGGAAACGCGGGCGCCGGGCCCGGTTCCTCGCCCGCGAAGAGCGCACGCGACCAGGGCGATGTCCCGCTTGCGCGTTCATAGACGCGCCCGCGCTGGAGCCGGGCGCTCGATCGCAGCACGCGGCCGAGGAGTTCGTGCGTGGCCGTGGTGGCGTAGATGCGGCCCTTGAAGCCGAGCGACGGCAGCATGGCGAGGCGGCCACAGTGGTCGATGTGCGCGTGCGTGACGACGACCGCATCGAGCGACGCGAAGTCGATCTGCGGCGCGACGGCGTTGCGCGCCTCGTCCTCGGGCGACCCTTGGAACATGCCGAAGTCGATGAGGACGCGCGCCTTCTCGGTGCGGACGAGCGTGCAGCTTCCCGTCACCTCGCCGGCGGCGCCATGGAACTCGAGAATTGCGCCGATGGTTGCGCCGATGGTCATGCCGTCTTCTCTCCTTCGCGGGCGATCGCGCCCGCCGTCTGCTGCGGGAACCACGCGAGGTCGAACACCTCCTCAAGCGGCGACCACCACTCGCCCTCCTTCGCGAAGGGCGCGGGCTGCTGGTAGGTGCGCATCAGCGCGTCCCACTCGCGCGTGCGAGGGTCACGCGCGTAGTCCTGGTATCGCGCGGGGTCGAAGCCGTCATCGGTCTCGACGATCATGAAGAGCCGCGTTCCGCCGCGCCAGATGCGCATGCCGCGGATCCCGATCGCGCGAAGGCCCTCGGTGACCTCGGGCCAGACGGCGCGGTGGTGGCGCAGGTACTCGTCGACGCGCGCGGGGTCGTCGACGAGATCAAGTGCCTGTGCGAAGACGCGCATGTCGAGAAGGTATCGGATTCACCGACGAAATGCGTCGATCGGATACCGTGACGGGCATGGAACCGTTCCGCGCGGAACACCACCCGTTCGACTGGCTCGTGCTGACCGCTGCGAACGCGCGCCAGGCGGCGGCATACGAAGGCCAGCTGCGCGATCGCTTCGGCCGCGACGGCAGCGGGGCGGGCGCAGATCGCGTCGGGCGTGCCTTTGCGATGGCCGACGCATGCGATGCCCGCATCGGTTCGGGTGCGGCGACCGTGCTTGCGCTTGCGGAGGTCGCGCGGCGCATGCTTCGTGCAAGGCGCGCACGATCGCTCGCCGAGCTCTTCCGCGACGAGCGTGTCCTCATCCTCCACTCCGGCGGCGATTCGCGCCGCCTCCCGATGTACGCGGTCGAGGGCAAGATCTTCGCGCCGATTCCGCGATCGACCGAGCGCGGTGCGCGCGCCGGCGCGCGTGACCTTCGCATCGGCGGTCTCATCGATCTTCTTGTCGACGACCTCGCGTCGCTTGCGCCGCGCGCGGGCGGCGAGGTGCTCGTCGGCGCCGGCGACGCTGTGATCGGGCTTGCGCGCGATCCCGTGCGATTCGCGGGCGCGGGCGTCATCGGGGTCGCGCAGAAGTCAAGCGTGGCGCGCGCATCGCGGCACGGCGTCTTCGTGCGCGGACGCGGCGACGAGGTCGCCGCGTTTCTCCAGAAGCCCGACCTGCGCGCGCTGCGTGCCGCGGGCGCGATCGACCGCGATGGCCGCGCGCTCGTCGATCTCGGGCTCTTCTCCTTCGACCCTGTCTCGATCGCGGCGCTCCTCGACGGTGCGGGCGTGCGGCTGCGCGCGGGACGCATCGTGCTCGCTCGCGGCGGGCTTGCCGATCGCGCGGCGCGCGCCGAGCTTCCGTCGATCGATCTCTATCGCGAGATCGCGATGGCATTGCCGCAACGTGCGTCGCGCGCGCAGTATCTCGACACATGCGCCGGCGGCGCACGAAGGGACCTGCTTGCCGCTCCGCTCGGCGCGCTCTTCGATTCCATGCGCGGCACGGGCTTCCGTGCAGAGGTCGCCGAAGTCGGAGACTTCCTCCACGTCGGATCGATGCGCGAGATGCTCGATGCGCTGTGCGGCCCGCGCGCGAGGATCCGCGCCTTCGGCGTCGCGACCGACGGACGCTCCGTGCAGGCCCTCGACGCGATTGCGCCTTCCCGCACGATGCGGTCGCGGGCCATCTTCGATTGCTGCGATGCGCGGAACCTCGCGCCCGAAGGGGACAACATCGTCGCGCGCATCGGCGGCGCGCTCTCGGGTGCGCTGCCGAGGGAGATTGCCGTCTTCGGCGTCCCGCGTGCGGGCGGCGGCGAAGCGGTGGTCGCATGCCACATCGACGACGACTTCAAGACGGCGTTCGCACGGGGCGGCACGGTGCTCGGCGCGTCGCTCGAGGACTTCGCGGCGCGTGCGCGCGTCTTGCCGAGCGCGATCGCCGCCGGCGACGGCACGCTGTGGGATGCGCGGCTCTGGTGCGACGCCTCGCCGCGCGATGCCCTTGCGATGGTTCGGTGGATGTGGGAAGGCCGCACGGCGCCCGCATCGTGGCGGCGCGCGCGGAAGCGGTCGCTGCGCGAGCTCGTGGCGCAGGCCGACCTAGCCGCAGGTGTGGCGCAACGCGCGCGTGCCGCGCTGGACGCGGCACGCACCGATGCCGAGCGTCCACCGATCGCGCGGGCCCGTGCCGCGGCGCGATGCGCGGAGAGCGGCGGTGTCTCGCGGGAGAACAGCGAGGCCCTGCGGCGCGAGGCTTTCGCCGCGGTCGGCGAAGCGGTCCTCTCGCGATTCAAGCTTCCTACGCGGCCCGTGCGCGCCGCGATCATGCACGACCAGGCGGTGTGGACCTCGATGCCCGTGCGCGTCGACCTCGCGGGCGGCTGGACAGATACGCCGCCGATCTGCAACGAGGTCGGCGGAGGCGTGGTGAACGTCGCGCTCACGCTGCGCGGGCAGCTTCCGATCCAGGTCGTCGCGAAGCTCGAGGAGGAGCCTGTCATCCGCATCACGAGCACCGATCTCGGCGAAACGCGCGTGATCCGCTCCGCGCGCGACCTCGCCGAGCGCGGTGACCCGACGCGCTGGTCGAGTCTCGCCGAGAACGCGCTCGTCCTGACGGGCGCTGCACCCGCGGATCCGAAGGCCTCGTTTGCCGCGTGGCTGCGCACCGTCGGCGGCGGCATCTCGCTCTCACTCTTCAGCGCCGTGCCGAAGGGCTCGGGCCTCGGCACAAGCTCGATCCTCGGCGCGGCCACGATCCACGCACTCGACCGCGTCTTCGGGCGCGAGCGGACGCCGCCCGAACTCTTCGCGGCGACGAGCGTGCTCGAGCAGATGCTCGGCTCGCGCGGCGGCTGGCAGGACCAGGTGGGCGGCGCGGTGGGCGGATTCAAGCTTGCCTCCACGCAGGCGGGCGCGGACCAGCGCCCGTCGGTCGCGCCGATCGCGGTCCCGGCGCGGTTCGCCCGCGCGCTCGCGTCGCGCTCGCTCCTCTACTTCACGGGCGAGCGCCGCATGGCGAAGAACATCCTCGAGGGCGTGGTGTGGAACTGGCTGACGAACGAGCCCGCCGCCGTCGACGCGGTGCGGCGGCTCCGTGCGAACGCGGGGCGCATGCGCGCGGCGCTCGAGGCAGGCTCGATGGCGGGGTTCCTCGCCGAGATCGCGGAGTACTGCGCGTGCAAGCGCGCGATCGACCCGGGCAGCTGCCCTCGGTCGTTCGACGAGCTCGCCGCCCGCTGGAAGCGCGAACTCTCCGCATGGTGCTTCGCTGGCGCGGGCGGCGGGGGGTTCATGCTGCTCGTCGCGCGCAGCGATGGCGCCGCGGCGCGGCTGGCCGCGTCGATCGAGCGCGCCCCGCCGCATCCGCGGGCGCGCGCGTTCGTCTTCGAGGTCGACCCCGTCGGGCTCCGCTGCGCCGTTCTCTGACCGCGTGGCGCGCGTACCATGCGCGCCATGACGGATGGAGCGCAGCAGAACAAGCCTCTCGCGACGAGCCGGCCATGGCTCTCCGTGGCGGGCTGCCTCGGCGGCGGGGTGCTGACGGCGTTGTTCGTCTTGCTCGTGATCGTGGCGATCGCGCTGTATCTCCTGTGGCCGCGCATCATCGACCTCACGCGCGGCCCCGAGACGCGGGTGCTGCAGGCGATCGGAGAGCTGCGCAAGGCGCCCGCGCTCAAGGTGGCCGAGAGGGAGATCGCCGTGCGCATCGAGCACTCGGTTCCGCGCGAGTGGACGGTGCGGCCATGGATGATTCCCGTCGGTCCTGCGTATCGCCTCGAGGTCGGCCGCACCACGGTCGCGATCGATGTTCCCGAGAACCGCGTGCAGTACATCGTGCCCTTCGACGGTGAGACGCAGCCGAAGGTCGCAGCGAGCGCCGACGGGAAGCTGGTGATCGTGACCATGCCGCCGCCGCGCGTCGACGAGCGGGTGGTCGAGGTGCAGAGCGACCCCGCCAAGCTGCGCGTCGACTTCGACCGCGACTGGCTCAACCACATCCTTCCCGAAGGACAGGTCCGCGACGAGGCGCTCGCCATGATCCGCGCGCGCGTGGTCGAGACGGCGTCCATGCCGTCCGCGCTGTACGAGGTGCGCGAGAAGGCGCGCGAGACCGTCGCCGAGATGATCCGCGCGCTCCTTCCGCCGAGGCTCGCCGACTGCAAGATCCTCGTGCGCTGGAGCGACGAGGAAGCGGTTCTCCCGTAAGCGTCCGACGCGAGTGATACAGTGCGGCGATGCCGCAGGCGATCCCGTTCCATCGCTCCGTGCTTGGCCGCGTCATGATGCTCGGCGTGCTGCCTGCGGCGCTTGTCGTGGTGGCGGTGGTCGTCCTCAACAGCGTGCGCGCGTGGAGCGATCTTCGCGGCGAGCTCGAGCGGGACCTCCGCAGCGCGACCGAACTTGTCGTCGAGGAGGTGGAGCTTCTCAACAGGAAGCACGTCGAGCTCGTGCGTCTCGTCGCGCTTGCGCAGGAATCGGGGCAGTTCGGCAGGCGCGCGGAGACGCTCGACTACCTCGAGCGCATCCTGCGCGCGAACCCGCGCGTCTACGCGGCCTACGTCGCCTACGAGCCGAACGCCGACGGACAGGACGCGCTCGGCGCACAGGCGGGAGTGCCCGCGGAGGCGCTCGGTCCGAACGGCCGCTTCTACGCGTATCTCAAGCGCGCGCCCGACGCCGCTGGCGGGCTGGTGCTCGAGCCGATCGAGGATGTCGCGGAGGACGGCGGCCTCTGGTACGCGTTTCCGAAGACGCGCTTCGAGCGGAGCGGCGTCGCGGAACCCGTCGTCACGAAGCCGTACACCTATCTCGGCACGGACATCATGGAGCATGTCGCGCCCATCGTGCGCGACGGGCGCTTCGTCGGCATCGCGGGGCTCGATATCGCGCTGACAGACCTCCAGCGCAGGCTCGACGAGATCGCGCGCGAGCTCGACGCCGACATCTTCCTCGAGACGCGCGGGTTCTTCGTCGCCGCCACGACCGATGCGTCGGGCGGGGCACCCCTGCGCACCACCGAGATCGCGCGGTCGCCGCTCGCGTCGTTCTTCGATGATGCGCGCGGCAGCACGCCCTCGATGCGCGTGGCGCTCGACCCGATCACGAAGGAGGAGTGCTACTTCTACAGCGCCACGGTCGAGACGGGCGGCTGGCGGCTCGTCCTGCGCAAGCGCACCGATGCGATCTCGGCGCGCCTCGGCGGGCTCTTCGCCCTGAACACGATCACGGCGGTGGTCGGGATCCTGCTGATCGTCGGGATCCTCTCCGCGGGCGCCGTCTCGTTCGGCGGGCGCGTGCGCGCGGCGCATCGGGCGGCCGAGCGGATCGCCTCGGGGAACCTCGCGGGCGAGCCGATCGCAGTGACGGGAAGCGACGAGAGCGCCGAGCTCGTGCGCGCGATGAACGCGATGACCGCGGATCTCGCCAAGATGGTGCGCGCGGTGCGCGAGGCCTCATCGCGGCTCTCGGCGACCAGCGTGCAGCTTGCCGCGACAAGCCGCGAGCAGGGCGCGACGGCGGGCGCGTTCGGCGGCTCGACCGCGCAGATCGCAGCCGCGATCCGCGAGATCGCGGCGACGCAGACGGAGCTCCTGCGCTCGATCGAGGCGGTCGACCGCGGTGCGCGCCGCACGCGCGAGGCTGCGGAAGGCGGGCGCACGCGTCTCGACGGCATGGCTTCGTCGATGGCGCGGCTCGACGGCGCGACCGCGGAGATCGGCGACCGCCTCGGCGTGATCGCCGAGAAAGCGGGGGCGATCAACGCGGTCGTCGTCACCATCACGAAGGTCGCGGAGCAGACGAACCTGCTCTCCGTGAACGCAGCGATCGAGGCCGAGAAGGCGGGCGAGGCGGGTCTCGGGTTCCTCGTCGTCGCGCGCGAGATCAGGCGCCTCGCCGACCAAACCGCGACGGCCTCGCTCGACATCGAGCGCATCGTGCGGCAGATGCAGCAGTCGGTCGCCGCAGGCGTCGCGGAGATGCGCCGCTTCGCAGAGGAGATGCGCACGGGCACGGACGATGCGCGCCGCGTCGCGCAGGATCTCGGCGGGATCATCGGCGAGATGCAGGCGTCGTTCACCAGCTTCTCCGAGGTGCAGGCGGGAATGGCGAGCCAGGCAGCGGGCGTGGCGCAGATCGAGGAGGCCGTGGTGCAGGTCGCGGCGGGCGCGCGACAGACGGCCGTCAGCGTGGGCGAGTTCTCGCGCGTGGCCGACGAACTTGCGCACGCGGTCGCAGTGCTCGAGGACGCGGCAGCGCGCTTCACGCTGCGTGCCGAGGATGCGGGCGGTGCCGACGGATCGGAGAGGGCTTGAGCGCCATGCAGGTCCTCTTCACATCGGTTCGAGGGCAACGGCTCGCGCTCGACTGCGCCGACGTGGTCGAGGTGCTGCCCGTGGTCGCGCACAGGCCTGCGGGCACAGGGCCGCGCTGGCTGCTCGGGCTCTTCAATCTCCGTGGCGCGCTCGTGCCGCTTGTCGACCTCTCGCTCATCCTCGACGAGCGCGCGGAGCCGCTTCGGCGCGGTTCGCGGATCGTCGTGCTCCGTCTCGGCGGCGCGTTCGCGGAGGGCGACCTCTTCGGTGGTGGAACCGACCCGATGCGTGACATCGTGGGCCTTCTCGTCCCCGAGATCTCCGGGCCATTCACGCGCGACTTCTCCGCACGCGGCGCGCACGAGGGCTTCACCTTCGCGGGCGCGTCGCATCTTGGGCCGACGATCGTCGACGAGGGCGAGGGCGCCGCGCCGCTTGTCGACGGCGCGCCGCAACTGGTGCAGCTTCTCCGATGCAGGCGCCTTCTCGAGGGCGACGCCGCGCTGCGCGAACTTCCGAGGAGCGCGGACGAATGGACGAGGTGAGCGGCCGCACTGCCGATGCCGGCGCGCGCGACCCGCTGCACGCGCTGATGGCGCGGCTCTCTCGCGAGAGCGGTTTCTCGCGCGATTCCGTCGAGCGTGCGCGCGGCGCGATCGAGCTGCATCTTTCGCACCTGGCGCGCGAACGCGGCACGGCGCTTGAGGCGATGGCGGAGCGCGCCGCGCGCGATCGGAGCGAGTACTCGCGCATCGAGTCGCTCGTGGCGCCGCCCGAGACCTGGCTCTTCCGCGCGCCTGAGAGCTTCGCGTGGCTTCGCGCTCGCGCGCGGGCGCACGCCGCCGCGAACCGCGGTTTCCGCGCGCTTCTCGTCGGCGCAGGAGGCTGGTGCGAGCCGTGTTCCGCGGCCGCTGCGATCCTCGCGGGTTTCGCAGACGCGAGGCGTGCGGGCGCAGCTGCGCCGAGCGATTCTCCCTCGATCGACATCATCGCGGTCGACCGCGACGAGACGCTCTTCGCGCGGCCGATGCGCTTCTCGGGAATGGAGCTTCGCGGAGGTGTGCCGCAGTGGGCGGAGTCGTACTTTCCGTCCGCAGCCGCAGCCGCAGCGCACGGCGCCGCAGCTGCGCGCGAGGCATCACCAGAGGTCGCTGCGTGCCTGCGCGGCGTCTGCGCGACGGTCGAAGAGCTGCTTGCGGGCGGCGTGGCCTCGCGTGCGGCGCTCGGCGGAGCTGCGCCTTTCGACGCGCTCTTCTTCCGCAATGTCGCCATCTATCTCGACGATGCCGTGCGCACGCGCGCCTTCGCGGGGCTCGCGCGGCTGCTCGCTCGCGATGGCGCGCTCTTCGTCGGCCACGCGGAGGTCGAGGTCGCGGCGCGTGCGACGGGGCTTGCATCGGTCGATGCCGCGGGCGTGTTCGCGCTGGCGGCGAGGCGGCTTGAGCAGCCCGCGGCACCTGCGCGTGGCGGCGCCGTGATCGCGGCGAAGGCCGAGGTTCGGAGCGACGAGCCGCGCAGCACTCGAGGCACGCCACCGTCGCCAGTGCGCGACGCCCGCGATGCATCGTGGTATCTCAGCGATGCCGGGCGCCATGAAGAGGCAGGCGACCGCGCGGCCGCGCGTGCCGCCATCGCGAAGGCGCTCTATCTCGATCCGCGGCACGAGGGCGCGTTTGTCGCGGCCGCGCGGCTTGCGGAGGCCGCAGGCGATGGGCGCGCGGCGGAGCGGTTCCGCGCGCGCGCGCTGCGCGTCCATCTCGAGATCCATCGCCGCGAGGATCGCGCCTGATAGGCTGCATGCGTCGGACACGCGATGCCCACGAGCGACGATCCCAACTCCCTGCGCGAGACGCGAGATGACCTCGACCGGATGCGCGTGCTCCTCGATCGTCCGCTGTCGCCCGAGGAACTCGCCGCGAACACGGCGCTCGTGGCGGCGCCCGCTGCGGAACGCGCGGGTGGAACGCGCGGGCTCCTCGTCTTCTCGCTCGGCGCGGAGCGCCTCGGTCTCGACGCGGCGCACGCGCACCGCGTCGTTCCCGTCTCGGCCGTCCGCCGCGTGCCGCACCGCACGAACGCCGTGTTTGCGGGAATCGCCAACATCGGCGGCGAGCTCACGCCCGTCGCGCGCGCGGGTGCGGCGCTCGGGATTCCCCTCGTCGAGCAGGCGTCGCGCTTCATCGTGATCGGCGCGGCGAACGCGCGCTGGGCCTTCGGCGTCGACTCGGTCGAGGGCCTGCGGCGCTTCGATCCGTCGCGCACGCTTCCGCCGCCCGCGACGGTGCGCCACGCCGCAGACGGCTGCACGGAGGCGCTCGTCGAGATCGCCGCGCGCGATGGAAGCGGATCGTCGCTCGTCTCGATCCTCGACCCCGCGCGTCTCGCAGCGCTCTTCGCGAGGAGCCTCGCATGAGCGATCTCGGCGGCTTCTCGCTCTTCGAGCTCTTCCGCGCAGAGGCGGAGACACACGCCGCCGCGCTCAGCGATGGACTCGTGCGGCTCGAGGGAACGAGCGACGCGTCGGTGGTGGAACCACTGATGCGCGCGGCGCACTCGATCAAGGGCGCTGCGCGCGTGATCGGGCTCGATGTCGCCGTGCGGCTCGCCCACGCGATGGAGGATGTGCTCGTCGCGATGCAGAAGGGTCGCGAGGCGATTCAGCCTGCGCGCATCGACCAGCTCCTGAAGGGCACCGACCTCCTCGCGTCGCTTGCGAGGATCGAGGAGTCGGCGGTGCCTTCGTGGAGCGGCGAGAACGAACCTGCGCTCGACGCGCTGGTCGGGGCGCTGCGTGCGGCGCCGCCTGCATCGGCGCATGCGGTTCCACTTGCGCCCGAGCCCGCGCCGACCCCGACGAAGTTGCAGGAAACAGCAGTTGCCGCGCCCGCGCCGCCGCCATCGCCCGCGTCTCCCGCTTCAGCCGCGCCCGCGCGCACGAGCAGCGTGCGCGTCACCGCGGAGAAGCTCGACAGGCTCCTCCAGCTCGCGGGGGAGACCATGCTCGAGGCGCGCAGGCTCGGCGGCCTTCGCGACGAGGCGATCGAACTGAAGCGCGAGCTTGTGCGGCTCGAGGACGAGCTCGACCGGCTTCGCACGGAGGCGCGGCGCGCGGGCATCGACCCTTCGACGCTCGCACCTGCACGCGGCGCGGTCGAGCGCGGGCTCGAGGTCGCGGGCCTCGTCCTCGTTGGCGGGCGTGCCGCCGACCAGCGACAGCAGGTCGATCGCATAGGCGAGGAAACCGTCGAGCGCGAGACGGCGGGCGACGTCTTCCAGATGCGGATTCAGCCCGCGGTTCTCGTGGATCACCAGCACCGCCGGCCGCTTCGCATTGCCCTTCAGCCGCGTCAGATACGAACGTTCGAGACCCTCGATACGGATCGGGACGATCACCGCATCCGACTTGTCGGCGATCAGGCCGGCGCCGTCATAGACCTTCATCAGCGAGCCGGTCATGGTGAGCCGGCCCTCCGGGAAGATGATCAGCGTCTCGCCGCTGGCAACCGCCTGAAT